>FWPU01000030.1_pt1 | contig 401018 bp, 365 predicted proteins | sample 2228361 | NCBI WGS metagenome assembly FWPU01 (sample SAMEA103939777, study PRJEB20133) | metagenome
CCGTCCGGTGGTGCAATGAAGCCATCCAGGCTGACCGCGACATAATAGATAAGTTGAGTCAACCGCGCCTGTCCTCCTATGGTGCCGAACGCCCCCGGTGAGCGGCGGCCCACACCGGGAGATCTTGGAGAAGGGCCACAAACGCCTGCGCGGTGGGCCGTCCGCTCCAGTGGGTGGTTAGACATCCCAGTTCTCCCATTCCTGCGCAAGACCGCGTGCGCGTGCCTCCTAGCTCTCCTCCGCGTATTTTCTTTGGCGCACGGCCTCGTTGCCTTCCGTCACGGGCCGTTCCTCGATCAACTCGTGCTCCGCGGCCGTCTGAAACGACACCACGACCCAGTTCTCTCCGGGTACGACCCCCTGGTGCCAGACATGCGGCGGAATCGAGATCCACCGCTCGGCAATTGGCGCTGTCGGGTCACTCGTGAGGAAGTGCGAACACCACTCGCCTGCTGGCCGGGTCTGAAAATCGCCGGAGCCCCGGTATGACATCATACGCTGGTGGCTGTTGGGGTGCCGCTCGGCCCCAGTCGTCGTGTTGGCACGCAGAATGAACACCCAACTCGACCGGATGGTCTCTGGGAGCGGAGCCGTGTAGAAGTCAAGGGGGATCGGCTCCCAGGCCAACACGGCATCGGGGCTTGCTCGGAGTTTCTGCTCGACGCGCGCAACGATCGCCTCGATTTTGGGTCTGATCGCCTCGGATCTCACGGCGAAATCAAGCGCTTCCAGAATTCTCGATTCTTCCTGGTCCATTGTGCTTCTCCGTGTATGTCTAACGCTCCGGTTCAGCGGCGGGCCGCGCAGCGGACCGTCCGCTGGAACCGGTTGTTAGGACGCAATTTGCGTGGCCCAATTGCCTCAGGACGGCCAAGTTATCCCACTCCGCCCAAGCCTCTGCAATCCGCTGATCTTCTACGCGATAGATTGCAAGATAGGTAGCTTCGAGGGTCTTGCCACTCGGTGGAAAGCCCGCTATTGGCCCAAGCTGCGTGCCCCGAAACCGATGCCGTGCAGCCACTTTGTCACCTTCTGCGATGAGATCCAGCAAGCTTTCCGAGGCGTCGGGGAACGTGACGAACTCTGTCTGCAGGAACCCCACGAGGCCCTCGGCAGAGTTGACCGCCGGCTCACCCGCTGCCGTACTATGGCGCTTGAAGTCGGTCGCGAGCAGGCCGAGCACTCGCTCCCAGTCTTGCGCGTTGATTGCCTCGACGAATGCGCGGATCAATGACTTGTTCTGTTCTGACATGAACGTCGCGCCTTTTCTGTTCGGTCCAATGGTTGAATACAGCCGCTCCCGGAGCCTTTGAGCCGAGGGGTCGGCAGGAACGACATGCTAGCGCGCCTCCGTACTTCAAGCCTGGCTGCTCGGCACCGGAAGTCCTCGGAGCCGAAGAAAAGTGAGCTTGTCCCAGTAGCCCCGCTGGAAGACGATCTTATCGTTGACGATGTGGAAGAATCCGCAGCCCCGGAGCCCGAGCGGGTCGCGCCATTCCAAAATGGCCCATTCGCCATCCTGGAAAATTTGCTCGACGATGCAAGTCATGTCGGCCGCTCGGAATTCTGCCTCAAACATCGCGCGGATATTCTCGCGGCCGACAACGGGTTGCTCCGCAACTTGGTGATTGGTCGCATCGTCAGCATACAATGCTGAAAGTGTTTCCGCGTCCGCTCGATTGAACGCATCTACCCATTTCTCGACAAGGTCACGTGGTTCCATTTTGCATCAAGCCATACGCGCTCAAGCTCAGCCGCCGACGAGAGGCGCAACTTCTTGGCGGTTCGGTTGCAGCGCCTTGTTGAGCACCATTTTACACCGGTGTTTGTTGATGAAAGATAAGTAGCCACCCTCCATCGCGGAACGCATAGGTGCTGCTCACCAGCGCCGAGTACGGTGGACTATCCTGACGTTGCGCAGCGACCTTGTATATGACAATGCCCGTGCGTTCGGACGGTGTCAGCACGGATATATCCTCCATATGGAAGGACTGCCAGGGTTGTGCTGCAAATGACGCGAGAATGTTTTCCTTGCCCTCAATTCTCAAGCCGCCAGGAAACAGCATGACGGCATCTTCGGCAAGGAGCGAACCATAGAAATCTCGCGCTGCGTTTCCCGGGGAAGCAAGCGCACGCCAGCCCTCTCGTTCGAGTTGTATCAAGTCTTGCATTGCTCCTCTTCTATGCGGTTTAACGACTAGCGCTTCAGTTGCGGGTCGCGCGCTGTGACGGCGCCCGAACCTCCCTCTCGAACTTGCGCGCGCGGCCCGGCAACTGCAAGCGCCAGCTAGGCGGTGCCAGATGCCGAGTGATAGTGTCAATCATGCAAAATTATGGTGATGCTCATATCCTACTGCCGTACAGTGATTTAACACCAGAGAACAATAAGATAATATCCTGTGTTGACATGGCGGCTTGCTTTGTCCGGGAGCGCCGCTTATGTTACGTTAACTTCTGAAAAGGCAGGACCACGTGGAAGAGGTAGTCAAGTACTTGAAGGCGCTGCTGGTCATGCAGGTCGCCGCCTACGAGTCTGGAGAGGCACCGGTCAAGAGCGAGGTCCTGTTGGCGAGGGCCGGCTTGTCCCACCGAGAGATTGGGGAGCTATTGGCCAAGAGCTACGCGGCGGTCGCCCAATCGGTGAGCCGAGGGCGCAGATCACGTAAGTGAGGTGAGTGATGAAGACGGTAGATATCGCGGATCTGGTCATGCAGGCGAAGATTACCAATTGACTGTTGGCGGCGCAGCTGCGGGCGCCTATGGGCCAGAAGGAGCTAGTCGCCTTGTTGGTTTCCACCGGTGCCACCTACGGCGAGATCGCCGACGTGCTGGGTACCACACCGGCTGCGGTAGAGGTGACCGAGCGGCGGATCCGAAACGAGAAGGGCAGCAGACCACGAACGCGGAAGCGATGAGGGCCGCGAAACGGAGGAGGGGATGGCTAAGAAGAAGAGTGCTACACCGAGCGAAGAACAAGTAGAGCTTCTTAGGAAGATTCTAATCGTGCAGCTTGGCTTGGCCGGTGTTCCACAGAACACCGTCCGTACCATAGTGGGTGGTGATATTCGACGCGTGAACGAGATAATGAGACACCTTCCAAAGGTGAGGGGTGAGTAGCATGGCAAGGCGGAATGGAAATGATCCGGTAATTGCACGACTGGACGCGATTGTGTCGCTATTCCAGGACTTGGTAATCATGGAAGCTGCCCGAGCTGGGCTCACGATGAGCGCGACACGCACGATTCTCGGGGTGGACAATAAGCGAATTAGCCGGACCTGGAAGCATGTGAAGACGCTCCGGAAGAATGACCGCGGCGAGTAGTGCGCGAATGCCCAATCGCGCGCACGATGGGGTGTAGCCGATGGCAGGGAACTCGCGAGCAAGGCTGGATGGCCCACTGCTGGAAAAGATCGCTCGGCGGCGGAGGAAATCGGAGCAGTACATCCGAGAGCAGATCAGCAAGAAGGCCGCGCGACTGGGGATTACTTCCGAGGCGGCTCAGATCATTATGGGCCGAGAGCTTGGAATTGGCACCACGCGCGCACTGCGCAGGCTTCCGCCCCACATTCAGGAACAGGTTCGTGAAGCTGGCCCGGTGGGCGGTAAGGGTGGCGAGCGACCAGGCCGCTGCAAGACCGCCGCGGCGAAGGCGTCGAAGACGTCACCTGAGGTTGCGGCCATAGAGACACTCAACGACCCGGAACTGAAGAGCCGCTGCCGCGACCTTCTGAGGGCAAGGAAGCATTTCGATCGCGTATTCCGTGAAGCTACCACGGTCTTGGACGATCGTATCAAGAAGAAATCAGGGATCAAGAGAATGAATCCCGTCGCGCTGGTCGGAAAGGCGCTTAACCCTGACCCTCGCAGGAGCATCTTAGTTGTCAGTGACGATGCCGCTGAGCAGGAGGGGATACATTCGATCTGTAAGGGGCTGATGCTAGCGTTTCGAGATAAGGCACATCATGAGCTGAACGACAAGCTGACCCGGAACGATGCGATCAAGTTCTGTGGGTTCATCGACATGATTCTTGGGTTGCTTGAAAGAGCACGAATTCGCGAAGCGAGCGACTGAACGGGTTCACGCGGCTGACTCGTGATGAGATCACACCTCGGTTAGGTCAATCTCGTCAAGTCGCACCAAGTCCTCGATGTGAGGAAACCGCACATCAACCTGGCGTCTCTCCAGGTATTCCTTCTCGACAACACCGCTCGTACCGGCAACAAGTACCGAGACTCTCGCGCCAACTTGAACCCATACGTCCCGGACGGTGCGCACTTTAGCGCCAATGCAGGGAAAGCCCTGACACATGTTGCCTCCGATCTAGTCCATGAGTTGCGTAAGTGCCCAATTTGAAGCGCTCTTGCTGGACACGGAAGCGTAAAGAAGTGCCGCGGCAAGCGCGCCAAGAAAAACGAGGGACCATTGTGGGCTACGGATGGTGAGCGAGAGCAGGAGAGCGAAGGTAGACAAGAAGGCGTTGGCGTTGAAGCGATAATACTCGTACGTCCGCTGTAGAATCAACTCATACCCTGCCAAGGTGCGCTTGTTCAGCTTCTTCAGGTAGTCATTGGGGAGCTTGTGCTTCGCGAATATCCCGGCAAGCCAGTCGATGAGCACGGTCCGAAGCGAGTCAACGACCGCGCCGCCAGCAAAGGCAAGGGCGAGAACCAAAGCTCCAGCTGAATTGGACGGCGCGGTCATTAGCGTTGTTGTGAGGTTTGCGATCTGGGAACTCCAGACGGTACCGGCGAGTAGCGCAATACATCCTGGCACGAGGAATACAAGGATGAAGTACAACGAGAGCTCGAATTTCATCGGCGTCTCCGGCGCGCGCATACGATACAGTCCCGTCACCCAGATGGCAAGCCGCCTAACGCCGCCTTCAGCCCCGCGCCGTTTTTGGTGCGTCCGCTGCAGGGCGTAGTTCGGCGTATGTCATGCCGAGGCCCTTGCCAACATCACGGCTTCCCAGCGCTCAAGCAAGCGACGACAGATCCGTTCCGCAGGCCCAATAAAAAGGCGCAACATCAACCGTCCGAGAAGCCCCCATCTGGCGCGGCCGACAAACTGGAGGCTGATTTTAGAACCCTGTTCGACCTGCTCGACACGCCACGTCCCTTTGAGTTCCGTCAGGGGATACGGATAGTCCGGCGCGTTCGTATCAACGGTGAAGGCATACGCTCGTCCTTCATCCCATAACGTGCAGGTCTCGTTCCACCCGCGGCCCTTTGTGTCGTAACAGCGACGACGCATTCCGAGCCCGTGTCCGGACACCACCTCAACTTTGCTTAGGTTATCCGCAACGTCCGCATAGCCGGCATGGTCGGTCATGACTTGCCATGCGACTCCGGGCGGTACAGGGATGATGCGGAACGCAGTCTTGTGGAGCTTGCCGTCCTCATCAATCCGCGATTTAATTATCGTCTTTTCCATTTCTCACTCTCCTTCCTCGGTAGATGCCGAACGACCTGCTGCTCAGCCGCGGCGCTGAGCGCCGTCGGCTGCAGCGGCTTGTTGGGCAGCCCCGTCCCGACAACGCGGGTCACCGGGTCGTCTGAACCTCCGCATGGCCCAAGAACCAACCACCACCGCCAACAGCAAAGCGATGTAGCTCACGGGCACAGTCTCGGCCGTTGCCGCGATCAGCGGAGCCGGGTCATTCGCAAGCGCATGCAGCCCCGCCGTGGTGAAAACATTACGCGTGGCCATGAAGACCAACGCGAACAGGACGCCGGCAAAAACGAGTTGCGCCTGGTCTCTCACCAAGCCGTCAATCGGCACCTCCTTCACGAGTATCCGGTTGGGGAGATGCGTTACCGCGAACAGCAACGCCGATGTGGATGCCGCAACTCCGACCGAGGCCACTTGCCGGAGAGCCCGAGCCTTGAGGAGGAATTGTGTGAAGAAGAACCCTCGGAAGGCCGTCTCCTCGGCCAGTGCATTCCCAAACACCTGCGCGAGCACGCCCCCGATGAGGGTGCCCACCCCGACATCGCGCCACGATGGATGCAGCGCAATGCGGTTGCCACCCGCGACGGCGAGTAGTGCCAGCGTGCCTTGCATGAGCAGCCAGAAGCCGGTTACATGCAGGAGCGCTCGGGCTGCGTCCTGACGGACCCAGCCGACGGAGGCGAGCGGCACACGTCCTATCACTACCACGACGATCATGAAGACGAGCAAGACCACGACAGAGCCCACGAGGGTCGGCTCCGCCAGGCCACCGGTCACCGCTTGGAACTCGCGGAGCGTCGTGCCGACAGTCCCACGGAAGCCAACGGCATTCACCACGAACGAAGCAAGGGTCCAAGCCGCCGCCGCAGCAGCGATGGCCTTCCACTGAACTTCCTGTGCACTTGGGAACACGTTCACCGGCTACCACCGAGGTCTGCCGAACGTATGATTACGTTGCCTCTACCCCCGCTCGTTGTCAAGATAAGTCCTTATCACTGCGAGGCCCGCGGCCCGGGAAGTCGTCCGCCGGGCTCCGTACCGCCAAACCCCCACGATTCAAGACATGAGTGTACAACATGGTTGTGCTCACGTCTTTGTGCCCCAGGAGCTCCTGTACCGTCCTGATGTCATAGCCTGCCTCCAGCAAATGGGTCGCAAAGGAGTGCCGAAAGGTGTGGCAGCTAGCCCGCTTGCTGATCCCGCTTCGGCAGACCGCCTCCTTCACCCGCCCGCTGCACGACGCTCTTCTGAACTCGATGGCGGCGCCGCCGCCCGTCCTTGGTGACATAAAGTCGCGCCGCCGGAAGAACCAAGTGCCAAGACCACTCGCGACCCGGCGGTCAAAGTCCAGGTCCTTGACCCGCGGCCGCAGTGCCTTCGACAACGGTAACCCACTCCCGTAAAGCAGCATCGCCACCAACCAGGGAATCCCCTGAAGCTCTCCCAACCCCGCCCGCACTTGCGTTTTGCTGAGCGCTAGCGGATAAAGCGCTTTATCCAGCCGACATAGGCTGGCGCGGTGCAACGGCTAAGACACCACGCCCGTGCCTTACAGCGCAGGTTTTGCGCGAATAAGGACTTATGACGCACCGCACGCCACCTGGCTCGTATGCTTCCTGGAAACTGCCCGTGAGGCAGCATCGAGAGATTGCCGGAAGTGCCCGAATTCCCCGGACGCACTCAGCGCACGCGACTCGAATTCTGGGCCGGCGTTTTCTCGCAGTCGCCCTTGTGGGCGCAGGGCGGCCGGCGAGGATGCTTACCTTGTCCCTCAAGCGAACAGGCGCGGCGTGCGCCACCACTCGGACCCGCGCCTCGGCTTCCTGGGCAAGCAATGAGGTTCAACAAAAAATTATGGAGCGTATTATGCGCTTCATTTCTCGGACATCGAGGACCGGAAGGGCCGAAGCGCGCAGCGTTTCAAAGACTTACGACTTCAAGGCAGCCACGGCGGAGCGCGGCAATCGGGGGCAATTGATCGGCCAAATCCCGGGAATTCAGCCGGCTGAACGCTCGCAGGGCTTTCCAACGAAAGCTCTCAGGGCCGATCTTCCCACAGGTAACAGTCGTGCCGGCGAGCCACGTCTTTGGTCGAGTGTCATCCTTCACCTACGAAGCCCAGGCGGATCTCTCGCAGGGTGGGTTTGTCCGCCGTGCCAGGAGTCAGCGCCATAAGCCGATCCAAAAGTTCCCGCAGCGTGCAGACAAGAACTTTCCTTCGCGCAAAGCCAGCTCCTTAAAACCAAGCCAGTCGCCGCCTGAGCCACGGATAAGGACGGCGCTCGTCCAGGCGCCGCAGGCCCAGTTCTCGAGCTATCGCCTTAGCCTCCTCGAACTCCCGTGAAGCGAGCCTCCGATTGATCTCGGCGTACTGGGTCGAGCTCACCTTGCCCGCCGGATAGTACTGGTCCATGAGATTGACATAAGTGTCGGGGCCGAGCTCGGTGACGATCCACTCGAGTATGGCGCGGGTTTCGTCCAGACAACCCGGCATCACCAGATGGCGGATCAAGAGTCCCCGCTTGGCCAGGCCCTGGGCGTCTAAAGCCAGCGGTCCCACCTGCCGGTGCATTTCCTTGATCGCGGCCCGAGCTGCTTCGGGATAGTCCTCCGCTTTGAGATAGATCTTGCTTCGCTCCGAGCTCCAATACTTGAAGTCGGGCATGTAGATGTCCACGATCCCGTCCATCAGCTCGAGGCTCTCCATCGAGTCGTAGGCGCTGGTGTTGTAAACAATGGGAAGCTCAAGCCCCTGGGGGATCGCCACGGCCAGAGCCTCGACTATCTGGGGCACCACGTGCTCCGGGGTGACGAAGTTGATGTTGTGGCAGCCCATCGCCTGTAGTTCGAGCATCATGGCGGCGATCTGTTCGGGCCGGTGACCGCTCGCCGAGCCGGGCTTGATAGCCTGGCTGATGTCGAAGTTCTGGCAGAAGACGCATCTCAGGTTGCAGTGGGAGAAGAATATGGTTCCGGATCCGTTCCAGCCGCGGAGGCAGTCCTCTTCACCGAAGTGGGGGAAGTAGCTGCTGACTACGGCGTAGCGGCCGGTCTTGCAGGCGGCCCATTTGTCTTCCAGGCGATTCACCCGGCAGTCCCGGGGGCACGCCCGGCAGTCGGCGAGGGAGGCGAGGGCTCGCTCCACCCGCTGCTCTAGCTCCCGGCGCGAGAGATAGCTGTACGCCGGTCGGTAAGTCGTTGCGGTCCCTGACGCCGTCACGATATCTGGAGGAAATCTGCTTTCCTAAGCTTCCAATGGGAAGCCGCAGTAAGCGGGCTCCGAAGCGTAGGCGGCTGGGCTCCTAGAGTCGGCTCTAGCCAGTTTCTCGTCATGTGCGATGGTAGAGCCGGGTTAGTGTGCAACCCTAGGGCCTTGGGATATTAGTCCGCATCGTTGGGGTGACTGTCGGAGCCCCAACTCCGAAAACAGCGGCAACAACGGGACCGGTGGCGCAGGCTGGTCTTGGCCCACGGCCGATCAGGGAACAGTTGACGCTCCTGGGACGAAGCAGGTACTGTAATCGCTTGGAACGCGCCAACTCGAGCCTACTGGAGGACCCGTGGAGCTTCCATATCGCGTCGAAAAACCCTGGGGCTACGAGCTGGTCTGGGCCAGAACCGACCGCTACGTGGGGAAGATCATTCACATAGACCCGGGCCATCTGTTGAGCCTCCAGTACCACAACCAAAAGGACGAAACGATATTCGTCCTCAAGGGAGAAATCATCTTGCGGATCAAGGAGGGCGACAAGCTGCTGGAACGCAGAATGCGCGAAGGCGAAAGCTGTCACATCCCGCCTCATACGGTGCACCAGATGGAGGCGGTAAGCTCGGCCGATCTCTTGGAGGCTTCCACTCCCGAGCTGGACGACGTGGTCCGACTACAAGACCGCTACGGCAGGGTGTAACGCCGGACCGTTCCGTGAAGGTCATTTTACCGCTCGCCGGCAAGGGTACCCGACTGCTCCCTCTTACCAACTATGTGCCCAAGCCTCTGGTCCGCGTGGCTGGCAGGCCGGTGATGGACTGGGTGATGGATAATCTAGAAGGCCTGGGGGTAGAGGAGTTGATCTTCATTACCGGGCATCTGAAGGAGCAGGTCGAGGAACATGCCCGGCGTAACTATCGCGAGCCGATGCGTTTCATCGAGCAAAAGGTCCAGGACGGTACCGCCGGAGCGGTGGGTCTGGCCGAGCCCTATGTGAACGGGCCGGTGCTGATAGTCTTCGTCGATACGCTTTTCAAGGCCGACCTTTTGCTGGCAAGAGCCACGGACGCCGACGGAATCATCTGGGCGAGCGAGGTGGAAGACTACCGCCGCTTCGGGGTGGTGGTGACCGACCAAGCGGGCTATATGCGGCGAATCGTGGAGAAGCCAGCGGAACCGATCTCGCGGCTGGCCAACATCGGGGTTTACTACATTCGCGACTGGCGGACTCTGTTCGAAGGGATTCGCTGGGCCAAAGAGCAGCCTCCGCTAAAAGGCGAGTGGTTCCTGACCGATGCTTTCCAATACATGATCGACCGAGGGTGCCGGCTCTACACCGCCCGCGCCACTGACTGGTACGACTGCGGCAAGTTGGACACGCTCCTCGAGACCAACTTCCATCTACTGAAGGCCGGACGCACCCGCCGCCCGCCCGACACACCCGGCGTCACAATCGTCGAGCCAGTTCACGTAGCCGACGGCGTGGAGCTTTCCGACTGCAGCATAGGACCTAACGTGGCGATCGAAACTGGCGCGATGGTCAAAGGAAGCTTCCTGGCGCACACCTTGGTGGGCCGGGAAGCGAAGATACAAAGCTGTCGCCTAGTGCGATGCCTGGTGGGCGATCGCACCACGCTGGAAGGGCAAAATCTCGAGGGCTTGATAGCTGCAGGTGCCGAGCTGGGCCGGGCACCCTAAGGGCACCATATTATGCTTCCTCTTGCGGGCCCCGCCGGCTCGAAACATTCTATTCCAGTCACTTTCCGCCCTTGGCATGATTTGATCCTGGTTTTCGAGTTCGCTAGAGCATTTTCGGGGGATCTGAAAGCCCTCGCCTCCGGTTTGGGCGTGGCAGCTGAATTTTCCGATCCACGTTCGGGCGCGGAGGTGCCGATCGACAGGGTCGCGGCCGTGGTATTGGCGTGCCCGGGTTGCGAGCGGGAAGCTTTGGAATGGATTGCCGCCTGTCCCGACCCAGAGGCGGCGACGTTTTTCGCCTTGGGGCGTGATCCCGGAAGGCGGCTGGCCTTGGAATTCGTAAGTCGGGGCGCGCGAGATTATTTCGTTTTCCCAGACGATGCGGAGCTTCTTCAGAATGCCCTGGAGTCGGCGGTGGTCCGTTTCCGTGGGCGGGGTGGTTCGGAGCAACTAGAAAGGCCGGATCTAACGGTCTTCCAGAGGATCGTGGGCAAGAGCGCCGCCATGAAGCAGGTACTGAAGCAAGCCGAACGGCTGCTGCGCCACGGCAGAGCGACAGCCCTGATCATGGGAGAGACCGGGACGGGTAAAGAGCTTCTGGCCCGCGCGATTCACGATGGAGGGCCCCGCCGCCACGCTCCATTCGTGGCGTTGAACTGCTCCGCGCTACCACCCGAGCTTATCGAGTCCGAGCTCTTCGGACATGAAAGGGGAGCTTTCACGGACGCGTACGCGACCAAGCCCGGTTTGTTCGAAGTCGCAGACGGGGGAACCCTGTTTCTAGACGAGGTAGGGACCCTGTCCCTTTCCGTGCAGGCCAAGCTCCTTCGGGTGCTCGAGGACATGGAGATACGGCGGGTAGGCGGTACCCGCGCGAGGCGGGTAGACGTGAGGATTATCGCCGCAACCAACGATGACCTGTCGGCACGGGTGCAGGCGGGGAGCTTCCGAGAAGACCTTTACTACCGGCTGGCAGTCGTCACCCTGGAGCTTCCCCCTCTCAGAGAGCGCGGCGACGACGTCATACTCATAGCTGAGGGCCTTTTGACCGATCTGTGCCGGCGCCACGGGCTACCCATTCCGTTATTGGACGAAGCGCTGAAGCGTCGCCTCCGGGAACATCCTTGGCCGGGTAATGTCAGGGAGCTAAGGAACGCTATAGAGCGCGCCTTGCTGCTGTCGCCGCCGGGGCAACTGTCCGCTTCCGAGTTAATCCCTAAGCCGCTAGCGGCTCAGAACAGAGGCACAGCGACCGGGTCCAGCCCAACCGAGCAAGCCATTCCCTTCCCGGCAAGACTAGAGGACATTGTCGCAGCCGCAGCCCGCAAGATGGTTCAGTTTTGTCACGGCAATCGCTCAGAGGCGGCGCGCAGACTGGGGATCTCGCGCCCCAGGCTCAGACGGATTTTGCACGAACCCCCGGAATAATGCATGCCAACTGGCTGGAACGGTTTGTTACATCGCGGACCATCTCACATTTCGCGCCACCCCCTCTCCCCGACTCAACACCTTGTCGTCCCTTGACTTAACACGAAGGTCTCGTGACAGGCACGCTCTGTGCTTGTAGAATCTCGCGATCTTGGCACGGGTTGTGAGGTAGGGGAGTGGAGCATAGTCGGGATCGCCTGGCTAGGGACTACTGGGAGGTAGCGTTGGTTCGATCTGCGGGTCGCAAGGGCTCGATTGCGGTTGCGCTGCTTGCCCTGGCTTGTGGAGGTGAGTTCGTCTCTCCCGATCCTTTCGCGAGCGGCGGGGGAGGGGATGGGGCTAGACCTCCGGCTCTCCGCTGGGCTGCTGCTAGGCCGGTTGGTGTCGTAGTGGTTTCTGGTGAGGATCCGGCTGATCCGACCGCGGGCGGTTGGGCGGACAGCGTTGGACTGGCCAGGGCTTTGCGCTCGTCCTTTTCGCTGGACCGCTACGAGGTAAGCTTTTGGGCTGCCAACGATCGTTCTCATGTGGTAGAGATCTACTATGCCGAGCGGTCGAGTGATGCGGAAGATGCCGGTGGTTCCGGGTCGCTTTTGGGAGGCTGGGGTGGGAAGAAGGTTCGGAGGTTCCTGAGGCTCACGATCCCGCCCTTTTCTCTCTACAGCCTTCCCGACGGTCACACGATCGGCGAGCGGGACTCGGTGGAGATCACTGTGCGAGTGGACAGTGTCGAGGTGTTGGTGCATTTCGGGCCGAGCGGGTTGCAATTTACCCCGGCTTGTCCGGTGTTGTTGCAGATCTGGTACCCGCAGGATCTGGACGGCGACGGTGATGTCGATTGGCGGGATTTCAAGCTCAGGTGGCGGCTGCGCTTTTTGCACCGGGGCTCGGACGGTCGCTGGACGGAGCATCCGGCCGAGCATTCCCCGTGGTACGGTTGGCTGAAAGCCAAGCTTTGCGGTTTTTCGAGCTACCAGATCTCCTTTTAACTCGATGGCTGCGAAGTTGACGTTCCAAATGCTTCACGAAGCGCGCCAATTGGCGGAGGCGGGCAGGTATGCGGCGCTGGTTTCGTATTGCGAATCGCTGGGGGAGGACTTGCTGCGTCTGTCGCCCACTTTGGCGCTCTTGAGGGGGATCGCTGGGGTTCGGTTGGGTTTTCCCGAGGAGGCGAGGCGCTGGGTCAGGTTGGCCTTCGAGCGGGCGAGGGAGCGTGGCGATCGGCTGATCGAGATCCGGGCGCTCAACGTTTTGGGAGGGATCAATCTGGCAACCGGTCGAACCGGGGAAGCCGAGGATTGTTTTGCCTTGGCTTTGGCCCAGGCGTATGGAGTGCGGGATTACGCAACGGTTGGGAGATGCTCCAACAATCTGGGGATACTGGCGAACCTCCGGGGCTCTTGGGCGCAGGCTGTGGGCTGGCACACTCGGGCAGTAGCGGCCTTCGAGAGGGTGGGCTCGCACCGAGGCGTGGCAGAGGCGCTCCACAACCTAGCTCACGTTTACAAGGACTTGAGGGAGTGGGAGCGGGCGTCGGACGCTGCGGCGCAGGCCATCCAAGCTGCGGAGCTGTCCGGAGATATCTCCCTGGTGGCCGCTACCATCTGTGGTTATGCCGATGTTCAGCGGCTGGCGGGAGATCCGCTGTTTGCAGTAAGGGAAGTGGAGAAGGCGATCGCCCTGCACCGGCAGCTGGGTGATGTGATGGGCGAGGCGGAGGACTTACGGGTGCTGGCCGGAGCTCTCGGCGCACAGGGGGAGCATGCCAGAGCGGAAGAGTTGTATGAGGAGGTGATCCGGCGAGCCGAGCGCGGGGGCGACGAGCTTATGGTGGCCGAAGCGCAGCGGGATTTGGCGGGGTTGCTCTGGTCGTTGGGGAGGGAGGGGGAGGCGCGTGCGGCGGCGGGCAGGGCTCGCACTCGTTTCTCGAAGATGGCCGCCTTTGCCGAAGTGCGGCGTCTGGACCAGATGTTGAGTAGGGGCTCGGCGGCGGCCCTGGGTTTTGGAGGTTCGCCGGTTTCCGCAGAAGTAGAGTTAGGAGGTGCACGATGAGCAGACCGTACCGCGGCTTCACTCTCATAGAGCTGGTGATCGTGCTCGCCATGATAGGGATTGTCGCGGCTATTGCGGCGCCGGGGCTGGACTTCACCCGCTACCGGGTGGATTCGGCGATGCAGGGGATAGGTACTACCCTGCTGGTCGCTCAGCGGCTCGCCGTAACCCGCCAGCACGACGTGATAGTCAGGTTCGACGTTCCCGGCGCAGCCCTGATGGTGCACGAGGATGCCGACAATGACGGTGCCGTGGATCCCGGGGAACGGGTGCGGCGCTTTCCCTTGGGAGAGCATATCGTCTTCGGGCGGGCGGGAGCATCGGCTGGCCCGATTCCGGGGTCGGGTAGCGAGGTGACGTTTACCCGCAGGGTTGATGGAATGCCCGCGGTGATTTTCCACCGCAACGGCAGTGCCAGCGAAGCGGGCGGATTTTACCTGACCTCGAAGCGTGCTGTCTTGAATCCGGGGCACGAGGCCGATGCGCGCGCCGTGGAAGTGGAACGCGGAACCGGGAGGGCATCGTGGTATCGCTACACTTCGACCGGGACCTGGGTCAGGGGGTTCTGATGAAACCTGGCGGTTTCACGCTCATCGAAGTAATGATCGCCCTGGTGATATTGTCGGTGGCCGTTTTGGGTATGGCGACCCTCACGGCGGGTATGGTGAGGACTACGGCGGTCGGCGACGTGACCGCAGCCGCCATCCAGTTAGCCGAGGATCGTATAGAGGAAGTGCGACTCGAGCCGGTGTACGTCAAGATTGACAGCCTGTACGCCGGCACAGAGTCGGGATTCCCGACGCTGCCCGGTTTTACGCGGACTACGGAAGTGGTTCACTACGGTGGGCCCGGCCAGCGGTTCGACTACAAAAAAATCACGGTAACGGTGGAAGGCCCAGGCCTTCTGGCTCCCGTGGTACGAAGTGTCACAGTGGCGGCACCATGAGGCAGGCTCGCAAAGCCTCCGAGCGCGGCATGACTTTGATCGAGATGCTGGTCGCCTTGGTGGTGTTCAGCATCGTGGTCGCCGGAGCCTTAGGGTTCATGCGCTCCCAAGGCAGGGCCTTCACTCTCGGCAACCAGCGTATGTCCACGCTCCAGAACCTGCGTTTCGCTCTGAACCTCATGGCGCAAGATTTGAGAACTTTGGGTGCCGGGGTTCCGGATGAGCAGCCGATGCTAGCTTACGCCGGACCCGACGCGGTGGCGTTCAACGCCAACCACACCACCAATCTGCGGAACGACGTCTTTGCAGTCTACTACGATCCCGACGCGCCTACCGGCGCCGTGTCGGCCTTGACCAAGGCGCTGGCTATAACGATTCCGAACACTGCAGTGACCTATCCCGACACTAGCTACGTTTTCAGCGGAGTCAACAGTCCGGCCGAAACGATTGTGTTCTTTTTCGCACCGGATACGACCACCAGTCGTACGGACGACTACGTTCTCTACCGCCAGGTCAATCGAGGCGCTCCGGAGCTGGTGTCGCGCAATATCCTGCGGACCTTGGGTAGGGACTTTTTCGAGTACTTCGTACTGGTGACTCCGGCCTCCGGGGAACCGGTGTCGCAAGCTTTGCCGTCGGCCCAGCTTCCTTTAGTTCACAGCGTGCCTATACACGGATCCCCCGCCGACACCGGACTTGCGGCTAAGATCGATTCGGTGCGCGCAATTCGGATCAATCTCACCGGCACCAACGGTCTGATCGGCCCGGACGAGCGGCAGCGCAGTGTCTCCCGTCTGGTTCGGCTGCCCAACGCCGGGCTGGCGGTAAAGCGCACCTGCGGGGACGAACCGCTTTTAGGAACCGGCTTGGTAGCCAGCCTAGGGACCGGCGCCGGTGGCGTGCCGGTAGTGAATTTGACTTGGGCAGCCGCTGTGGACGAAACTGGCGGAGAGGGAGACGTCGTCAGTTACGTCATTTGGAGGAGACTCCAGTCGGAACCCGATTGGGGGGATCCCTACCTCAACATTCCGGCGGGAGCAGCCCCTTACCTGTATCAGGATGCGGCGGTGGAAAGCGGCAAGAGCTACCTGTACGCTCTGGCAGCCCAGGACTGCACCCCGCTCCTTTCCCAACTGGCGATTTCCAACGTAGTCACCATTCCGTAGGACTGTGAGGTGTCTATGAAGCGCACTGGGAGCTCCGCCATACAGAACGAGCGCGGTATAGCGCTGGTAGTGGTGATACTGGTTACCCTGGTAGTGGCGGCGGTGGCCGGCGGCGCAGCTTTGGTCAGCAGCAACACCACCCTGATAAGCCGCCACACCGATCGGCTCGGCTTGCTCGAGGCGGCAGCCGACGCGGGCCTAGAAGAGGCCCGGGCCCGAATCAACGGAGACAAGACGCTCTATCCCGACACCGGGTTCGCCGTTCTGGAGTCGAACGCCCAAGTTACCGACGCCCGGGGAAACGTAATTCCGAACCTGCGGCGGTATACCTACGTAGGTCCTACCGGAATAACCAGCGGACAGTACGGAGTGTTCGGGAGCATAGTCGTCGTGGTAGAAGACGCATTCGGCAACCGCGTGGTTCGGCGGGGTGAGGTGGTCCAGGAGAGTTTCGCTAAGTACGCCTACTTCACCAACATCGAGGGCAACATTTACTTCGGCGGAGGAGATCAGATCTTCGGGCCCGTGCATAGCAACGATGTCATCAAGATCCATACCTCGGGCGCTACCTTTCACGGGCCAGTCGTCACAGCCGGAACCATCCAGGGGAGGCAGTACGGCGTTTTCAAACAGGGTTACACGGAGAACGGGCCCTACATCGCGATGCCTCAAACCGCCGACCTAAACAAGCTGAGGATACAAGCCCAGGCTGGGAACACGTCTTTTACTTCCAGCACGGGCGGCGGCGCGGGCCAGGCTACCATGCGGATCGAGTTCGTTGCCGTCGATCTCAACGGGGACGGGAGGGTGAACGGCTCCAACGAAGGGTTCATCCGCGTTTACCAGTCCAGCAACGCCGGCTGGGTCTCCGGCTCGTTGCCTTCGGATTACTCCTCGAATCGGCTGCGCAACTCCGAGAACTGCGGGCACTACCACAGCAGCGGAGTGTTCGTCAACGCCAAAAGCCACCCCATTAGCGGGCCGGACAGCTGGGTGGCAGCGGTAAGTAGCAGCAGCAAGCGGTGCTACCTGGGAGGGTCAGACTCCCTCTGGGGTGGATTCCAGGCGTCCGACGGCAAAGGAAGCTGGCTGCAGTGGCCGGGCCCCGTTAGCCCCCTTCTGTCCGGGCGCCCGGATGCTCAGTATCTATTTCCCATCTCCCGGGAACTTAATCCCTCTTTCAAGGGCGTGATCCACGTGGACGGGAAGGTGGCAGTAAGCGGGGTGGTGCGGGGGCGAGTCACGCTAGCAGCTACCAGCGACATCATCATCGCGGACGACCTAACTTACGCCACCGCTCCGGGCCAGGTTTCCTGCAGAAACGGCGACATACTGGGCCTTTTTTCGGGGACGAACATAGTGGTGGCGGATAATACTCTAAACTCGCCCGTGCGTCCCACGTCGGCGGCAAACTATTTTACCTATGACGACACCAAGGACGAGTTTGTCAACGCAGTCGTCCTGGCGCTCAACGTCTTTACGGTGCAGAACTACGCCAGCGGTGCCACGACCGCGGAACGGTGCGAGAGCAGACTTTGGGGGCGGGGCTGCCTGTACCTTACCGGCGGCATCATCCAGCGCACCCGCGGCGCTGTGGGCACTACCGCGGGCACCGGCTATCTGAAACGCTATTCTTACGATTCCTGCGCGTTCAGCGAGCCGCCCCCTTACTTCCCCACCACCGGTCACTTCGCCCGGGGGCGGTATTACGAGGTCGACCCCAGGGGTTTCAACGTTGCGGAATACTTTGCCAGGCTAACGGGGCGATAACCCACGCAACAGTCTGACGAGCCAGCCGGGCGTCGCGCCAGGTTCTGCGGGGCCCTGCGGACGCTTGACCGGGGGCGGCGCTCCCGGCATCGTTCCTGCCATGGAGGAGGCCTCGCTGATCTACGACTGGAACTCGGCCGACGGCTTCGACTGGTCGTCCGTACGCGTGGACCTGAACGACGAAACCCTGCGCGACGGACTCCAATCCCCATCCGCCATCGACCCGCCCATCGAAACCAAGATCCGGCTCCTGCATCTGATGGCCGATCTGGGCATCGTGGCCGCGGATATCGGGCTGCCAGGGGCGGGCCCGAGAGCGGCGGAATCGGTAAGGTGCCTGGCCCGGGAGATCGCCCAAAACCGCCTCCCCGTACAGCCGAACTGCGCCGCTCGCACGGTGATCGCCGACGTGGAGCCGATCGTGAGAATCTCCCAAGAGGTGGGAATCGCTATCGAGGCCGCTACCTTCATCGGATCCTCGCCCATCCGGCAGTACGCCGAAGACTGGAACCTCGACCAGATGCTCAGGGCTACCGAGCAAGCGGTAAGCTTCGCCGTGCGCCAAGGGTTGCCCGTGATGTTCGTAACGGAAGACACCACGCGCGCCCGGCCGGAAACGCTGGAGGCGCTATATGGCACAGCAATCCGCTGTGGGGCCCGCCGCATCTGCCTGGCGGACACGGTGGGACACGCCACCCCGGCAGGAGTCAAGAATTTGGTACGGTTCGTCAAAGAAAGGATTGTCGTCCCTTCGGGCGAGGATGTTAAAATCGATTGGCACGGGCACCGGGATCGGGGCCTGGCAGTCATCAACTGCCTGGCCGCGATCGAAGCCGGGGTGGACCGAGTGCACGCTACCGCCTTGGGCGTCGGCGAAAGAGTGGGCAACGCTGAAATGGATCTGTTGATCGTCAACCTGTACCTTCTGGGTGCGCATCGTCACGACGTGTCCCGCTTGCGAGAGTATTGCCAGCTTGCGGCAGAAGCGATTGGCGCTCCGCTTCCGCCCAACTACCCGGTGATCGGCGCTGACGCCTTCCGCACCGGCACCGGAGTGCACGCCGCGGCGATAATCAAGGCCCAGAAAAAGGGGGACTCTTGGCTTGCCGACCGGGTGTATTCCAGCGTGCCGGCCGGCGCGTTCGGACTGAAACAAAAGATCGAGATCTCCCCGGTGTCCGGGCTTTCCAACGTGAAGTACTGGCTGGCGGAACACGGCTACGACGCTTCCGACGCTTTTCTGTGCGAAACTTTGTTCACCGCGGCAAAGCAGGCCGACCGCGTGTTGACCGACGATGAGTGCCACCGCCTGGTGGCCCAAGCCCAAAGGAGCCAGCGGAACCCAACTTGACGGCGACACCTGAGCTGGAGCAGCTGGTCACATCGTACCTCGACGTGCGGTGGCACGTGGACCCGGTGGAGGCCACGGCCGCAGGCCTCCCCGAGCACGATCACCGCTTGGGCCGCTTCACCCCGGAGGACGTACGTCAACATCTGGCCGCCATTCGCTCCTTGGCGGGAGCGGTAGAGCAGCTCGCGGTGGATCGGCTCGAGGACGAGATCGACCGCACGATGCTGCTGAACGAGCTCCGCATGTGGGAGCATCGTTTCAGGGTGGAGCAGATTCACATAAAGAATCCTGGTTTCTGGCTGGGACACGCCCTTGACGGCTTGTACCTGCTCCTCTCCCGCACCGACCGGCCACGCGCTCATCGGGCCAAATCGGCCGCCAGCCGGCTCGCCGAATTCCCCGATTTCTTCCGGGCCGCCCGGGAAACGCTGATCGGGTTCCCCGAGGTTTTCGTGAAGATGGCCCTCCAGGTGGCAAAAGGGGGCAGGGCGCTGCTGGAACAGGTGGCGCGAGAGCTGCGTCCAGAAGACGACCCCGACTTCGATACCAAATGCCAGGACGCCCGGGAAGCCCTCGACTCGTTCGCCGGATTCATGGAAGAGCAGCTTCTGGACCCCGCAAACAACAGTTTCGCCATCGGGGAGGACGCCTTCAATTTCCGGCTCCATTACGAGCACGCTCTGCGGAACACGGCTCCGGAGCTGTGGCGCTACGGCAACCGTCTGGCTCAGGAGATCGAGGAGGAACTCTCCCAGATGGCCCAGGAGATCGACCGGAGCGCGCGGTGGCCCGACCTGGTGGATCGCCTGCGGGCCGACCATCCCACTGCCGAAGAGTTGGTCACGGCCTACGCGGCGGAGATGGAGCGAGCGCGCCGCTTTGTGGAAGAACGGAACCTGGCGCCGATCCCACCCGGGCATCTCAGGGTGGTGGAGACCCCGGCTTTCCTGAGACCTTTGATACCGTACGCCGCTTACCAGGCCCCAGGTGCCTTCTCTTTAGACCGCACCGGCTGGTTCTTTGTCACCCCGCCGGACACCTGCCAACCCCCGGAGCAGGTAGAGCGCCTGCTGCGCGACCACTGCGTTCACGAGATAGCCTCCACCGCACTCCACGAGGGGTATCCGGGGCACCACCTGCAGTTTTTATGGGCGCAGCGACAGGAACGCACGGTTCGCAAGCTGCTCGGCACACCCCTCACGATCGAAGGATGGGCTCTTTACTGCGAAGAGATGATGGGCGAGGAAGGCTTTTATCGGGGGGTCGAGGAGCGCTTCTTCCAGCGGGTGCACCTTTTGTGGCGAGCTCTGCGAATCGTCTTGGACGTCGGTCTCCACACCCGCGGGATGACGATAGACGAGGCGGTGAACACCTTGGTCGATAGGGTACACTTCGAGCGCGCCAACGCCGAGGCCGAAGTGAGCCGCTACTGCGCGTATCCTGCTTACCAGTTGTGCTACGCTGTGGGCCGGCGCGAGCTGCGCGCGCTACGAGAAGCCTACCGGGCAGTTGCGGGAGGGTCGTATTCCCTACGCGACTTCCACGAGAAGGTGCTCAGCTACGGGGGCCTGCCAGTCAGCTTGATCCGGTGGGGCATGGGGCTGGAAGAGTGAGCGGCATCGAGCCGGCCGTGCAAGAACCGAAAGCAGGTTCCAAGTTACCGCCCCTGGTGAAGTCTCTCGGGGCGGTGTCGTTTCTCAACGATCTGGCGAGCGAGATGCTGTATCCCCTTCTCCCTGCGCTGGTGACCCGCGGGCTGGGCGCGGGGGCGGTTACTCTGGGCGTGCTGGACGGTTTGTCCGACGCGGGATCCAGTCTGGCGAAGCTCGGCTCCGGTTGGCTGTCGGACCGAAGGGGTTGGCGCCGGCCGCTGGTCGTCGCCGGATACGCGGTGGCGGCGGCAGCGCGGCCGGTGGTCGGAGTGGCGGTGACCGGGTGGCAGGTCGTAGCACTCCGGGCCGTCGACCGGCTGGGGAAAGGCGCGCGCACCCCGCCCCGGGACGCTCTGATCGCGGATGTAGCGGCGGCCGAGATCCGGGGCCGGGCTTTCGGGTTTCACCGGGCTATGGATCACGCCGGTGCAGTGGCGGGACCGTTGATCGCAACGCTCCTTTTGACCATCGCAGGGCTCGGGCCCCGGGAGGTGATCCTGTGGACCGCTCTGCCCGGTGCTCTGGCGTTGGCCACTGTGTGGTGGGCGTTGTACGGCAGGCGAGAGCGGAGCGTGCTGGAGCCTTTGGACCAGGAGGTAGACGTGCACGACCCAGGCGCACCGACGATCGACCCTCGGAGCCGACTCCTCTTCTGGCTGATCGTTGTGTTCGCCCTGTCCCGCATGCCGGAAACGCTAATGCTGCTTCGCTTGCACGATTTGGGGTTGCCGGTGGCGGTAGCGCCGTTCCTTTGGGCCCTGCTGCACGTGGTGCGAACTGCGGCCAGCTATCCGGGAGGGCAGCTCGCCGATCGCTTGGGTCCAGGCCGGGTGATGCTGCTCGGCTGGCTGTTCTACGTCTCGGTTTGCGCGGGCCTAGCGGGATCCAGCAGCGCGGCGGTGGGAGCGGTGTGGTTCACCTTGTTCGGTTTGGTAGCGGCTGCCACCGAGCCCGCGGAGCGGGCCTATGTGGCGAGCTTGGGCGAGGGGGAAAAAAGGGGCCGCGCATTCGGGAAGTACCACGCTGCTGTGGGTGTGGCGGCGCTGCCCGGCGGCTGGGTCTTGGGAACGATCTACGACAAGGCCGGAGGCGCTATGGCGCTGGGAGTGAGCGGCGCGCTGGCCGGCGCATTGGCGCTGGCCTTTCTTCTCGCCGAGCTTCGGCCGAGGCGCTAGGCACTTTCGATGTTCATGACGGGCTAGCTCGGGCGTCTTTTGCGCCGGGGTATCCTTTGCGCTCGCGGCGCCCGGAGTGTTAGGCTTACGCGCTGAATCTGGCTGTTGGGCTCGGGAGCAGAGACAAGCGCTAAGCAGAAGAACCGGAGGTGGGATGTCATCCAACGGGCGTATCGATCGGCGGCGGTTTGTCAAGCGTTCCCTGGCGGGTGGTGCGGCGGCTGTGGCGGTACCGGCCTTGGCCTCCTGTGGGAAAGAGGGTGGCGGGGCTGCTAGCGGGGGCGCGCCCGCGGTGCAAACCCGGCGGCGCGTGATGTGGCGGTTGGCCTCCAGCTTTCCCAGGGGACTCGACACGATCTACGGGACGGCGCAGGTTTTCGCCGAAAGGCTGGAGGCGATCTCGGAGGGGCGCTTCGTGGTGCGGGCCTACCCGGCTGGCGAGCTGGTGCCCGGGCTGCAGGTCATGGACGCGGTGCAGCAGGGCACGGTGCAGGTGGCCCACACGGCGAGCTACTATTTCACCGGGAAGAACCCCGCACTGGCCTTCGACGCCGGCGTGCCTTTCGGTCTTACCGCCCGCCAGCAGTTCGCCTGGCTGTATCACGGCGGCGGTCTGGAGCTGGTACGGGAGCTTTTCGCCGATTTCGGGATCATCGTCTTTCCGGGAGGAAGCACCGGGGCGCAGATGGGGGGATGGTTCAAGCGGGAGGTGGACCAGGCCGCCGATCTCAGAGGGCTTCGGATGAGGATTCCCGGTCTGGGAGGAGAAGTGATGAGCCGCCTGGGAGTCACGGTTCAGGTTCTGGCTGGGGGGGACATCTTCCCGGCACTGGAGCGGGGAGTGATCGATGCCACGGAGTGGGTCGGCCCCTACGACGACGAGAAGCTCGGGTTCCACAAGGTGGCGCGCTACTATTACTATCCGGGGTGGTGGGAACCGGGCCCCACGCTTTCCTTCCACGTGAATTTGAGAGAATGGAACAGTCTTTCCTCCGAGTATCGGGAGATGTTCCAGACCGCGGCGGTTGAGGCCTCTACTTGGATGCTCGCGAAATACGACAGCGTGAATGCGCCCGCTTTGCAGCGATTGGCTGCAGCGGGCGTGCAGTTCCGCCGTTTCTCGGACGACATCATGCAGGCTGCCTACCAGGCGGCTTTCTCGTTGTACGAAGAGCAGGCCTCCAAGGATTCTGGCTATCGAAAAGTTTACCAGGCATGGTCGGCGTGGCGGCGTCAAATGTACCGCTGGTTCGATACCGCCGAGAGAGCTTACGCCGACTTTGCCTTCGGCCGGGAGGCCTAGCTGTAAGGGCGAGCCGTTTTTTGCCTTAGCCCGCCTTGACGCCCTCGGTGGCTGGACCGCGATCAGGATTCGCGGCCGGTCGCCCGTGGGATCGGGCGCCCGGGGCAGTTGCGGCATGCCAGGGTCGGGATCCCGATTGGAGGCGAGGAGCGGTCCTCAGTGAACCAGCGTCATCACGATTTCGGGAAAGAGAATGATGAGGGCCAGGGCGATGAGCTGGATTGCGATGAACGGTACGACGCCGCGGTATATCTGCGGGGTGCTTACTCCCGGGGGCGCCACGCCGCGAAGGTAAAAGAGCGCAAATCCGAACGGCGGCGTTAGAAACGAAGTCTGGAGATTCATGCCGATCATTACGCCGAACCAGACTAGGTCCATGCCCAGCGCCGCGGCCGCTGGTGCCAAGAGCGGGACCAGGATGAAGGCGATCTCGAAGAAGTCCAGAAAGAATCCCAAGACGAAGATTGCCAGGTTGGTCACCACTAAAAGGCCGATCTTTCCGCCCGGGAGTCCGGTGAGAAGGTGCTCGATCCACAGATCGCCCCCTACGCCGCGGAACACCAAAGTGAAGGCCGTGGCCCCGATCAGAAGAAAGATCACCATGGTGGTCAGCTTGGTGGTCTCGTCCATCGCACCGGTCAGGGCTGCGCGATCGAGCCTCCGATTGGCCGCCGCGAGTATCAGCGCCCCCAAAGCGCCCATCGCACCGGCCTCGGTAGGGGTCGCCACACCGGCGAAGATAGTCCCGAGCACCAGGAGTATCAGTACCAGCGGCGGGACCAGAACCAACCCCACCTGCTTGATCAAGCCGAAGCCTATCCTCACCCGCTCGCGCTGGGGTAGAGCGGGAGCCGAGTCGGGGCGGAACAACGCCACGCCGGCTACGTAAGCTGCGTAAAAGCTGGACAGCATAATCCCCGGTAGCAAACTGCCGAGGAAAAGATCCCCCACCGATACGCCGAGCTGGTCTCCCAGTACCACCAGCACCACGCTGGGGGGGATGATCTGCCCCAAAGTCCCCGAAGCCGCTATCACTCCGGTGGACAGCTCCACGGAGTAGCGGTAGCGGAGCATGACCGGTAGGGAGATCAGTCCCATCGCGACCACCGAGGCCCCGACCACCCCCGTAGCTGCAGCGAGCAGGGTACCAACTAACACCACCGCCAGAGCGAGGCCGCCCCTCACAGGGCCGAACAGAAGCCCGATGGTGCGCAACAGGTCCTCGGCCAGACGGGATCGTTCCAGGACCACACCCATGAAGATGAAAAAAGGCACGGCGAGGAGGACGAAGTTGGACATCACGCCAAATATCCGCTCCGGCATGGCGAACAACAGGGGGAGATCCAGAGCACCCAAAGCGCTCCCCAAGGCCGCAAACAGCAAAGCCGTCCCACCCAGAGCGAACGCCACGGGAAAGCCGGAAAAGATGAACGCTAGGGCCACCGCGAACATGGCTGGGCCCAACCACTCGCCGCTCACAGGATTTCTCCCCGGTGTGGTTCGGCCTCGCCTGCAGCGGCCAGCCCGCGCAGCACCGCGATCCTACGGACCAGCTCGGTCAGGGCCTGGAGCAAGAGCAGAAAGAACGACACCAAAATCATGGTCTTGATGGGATAGCGAGGCAGGCCGCCGGGGTCGGGTGATCCCTCTAGAATTGCCCACGAATTCCGAACTGCCGGCCAAGAGACCACCAGCCCGAAGAGGCAAAAGGGGATCAAAAAAGCGACGGTTCCCGCCAAATCGATCCACGCCCGCGCCCGTGGGGAAAGCCGGGCGTAAATTACATCCACCCGCACGTGGCGGTCGTGCTTGAGAGTGTAGCCCGCACCCAGCAGGAAGAGCAGGCTGAAGAGATACCACTGAAGCTCGATGTAGGCGTTGGAGGTGAGCTCGGTGCCGAACCGCCGGCCGGCGTATCGCGCAACCGTGTTGAAGCTGCCCACCAACACCATCGCCAGGGAAAGCCAGATTACCGCCCTCCCAAGCAGTTCGCTCATCCGGTCGATCGCGTGGGCCACCTTGAGAGCTCGAGAAAAAAGTTCGTTCCCGGTCATCGTTTCGATTCACTCAGCGAGGGACCTTTACCCATAGCGGGGCTACAGAATGGAGCCCCTGAGGCCAGCTCGCAACCCCGCGGCCAGAGCCCTTGGATTGGCTCGACCGGGGCGCTCGGTGTTGCCCAATCGGGCTTCCGAACGTACGTTCGGATCTGCCCTAACGGCAGGGGATCATTCGGTACCACCCGCTAGAACCATCGGAATTCGCCGCCGAAGGCCGAAGTTCGGGTGCCGCGGTGGCGCCGCGACCCAGCCCTGAGGCGGTAAAGCCCAGGGAGATGAAGGGCAACGTGGCCATAGTGACCGGAGGTGCCACCGGACTGGGCCGCGCGATTGCCCTGGAGTTTGCGCGGCGAGGAGTACACGTAGGATTCAATTACATACCGCTAGAAGAGCGCGACGTCGCCGCCCAGGCGCTGCTCACCGAAACGGCACTGCGGGGGTTGGGCGTGGATGTGTATAGTTCGGCTTGCGACGTCCGGGATCCTCAAGCCGTAGCGGCATTCGTGGAAGCGGTCAAAGCGGAGCTCGGGGGAGTGCACTATCTGGTGAACAACGCCGGGATCGCCCACGACGGGGCCCTCTGGCGGCTCTCGGACGACGCCTGGCAGGAGGTCATCGACACCAACCTTACGGGTGCTTTCAACTGCATTCGCGCGGTGGCCCCCACCTTCCGCAACCAACGCTACGGCAAGATCGTAAACGTGGCTTCCCACCAGGCCTATACCCCGGGTTTCGGGGTCGCCAATTACGCAGCGAGCAAGGCTGCCCTGATCGGCCTTACCCGGGCGGCGGCGGTCGATCTTGGTCCTTCCAATGTGAACGTGAACGCCGTGGCGCCCGGATTCGTGAGAACCGAATTGATCGCTCGACTGCCCGCGGAAGTGATCGAGCGGGCGGAGCGGGAATCGTTACTCGGCCGGGTGGCGGAGCCGGAGGATGTGGCCCATGTGGTGGTCTTTCTTTGCTCTGAAGAGGCCCGGCACATTACCGGACAGGTGATCGTGGTGGACGGAGGTCTCACGCTCTCCTAGGGCGGCCCTCGGTTCCCAGGCTGCTCTTGCCCCACGGCGGCGGGCCGCTAAGTTCCCCGCACCCTGGACCTAGAACCGGACTTCGATGCGGTGGCTTATCTACCTGGCCGGCCTGGGCGTGATAGCCTGCGGCGGGTCGAGACCGACCGGGGTGCGATCGCTGGCCCCCGTGGCTGCTCTCCCCACAGCGGGCCTAGCGGGCCAGAAGGTGGCGCTATATCCGCTCACTATGCTGGGCGCGGCGGAGGAGCTGGGGTGGGGAGATCTGCTCAGCCCGCGGCGGGCAGCCCTAGATCGGGCGGATTCGGTCGTGGCGCAGGAGCTCGCCGCCCGGGCGCCGGAAGTTACCTGGGTCTTGCCGGGCGATCTTAGGCGAGCTGCCCGCAGGGGCCAACCGATGCTCACCGAGCCAGACCAGATGGCGACCGCATTGCTGCGCTCGCCCGACCTGACGATCGTACCCGACCCGCTGAGAAGCCAAATGAGGGCGCTGACCGCGGTCGCCGGGGATCGCTGGGCATTGGTTCCCGCAAGCCTGGTATTCGTACCGGATGAAACCGGGCAGAGTCGAGCCGAACTTACCGTGGTTCTGGTAGACGTCAGGACCGGGGTGATCGGCTGGCGCACCGTGGCCCACGGTGTAGGGGGGGCGCCTTGGGAGGCGTTGCGGGCGGCGCTCAAAGCTCTAACTCCGGGGTTACCGTGAAGCGCGCGGCCACGCTGGTGCGCGGTGACGGGATCGGCCCGGAGATAGTGGAGGCCACGCTTCGGGTGCTGGATGCGGCCGGTGCCGAGTTCGAGTGGGACGAGCAGCTCGCGGGTCTGGAAGCGCTGAACGAGGTGGGCGATCCGCTGCCCGACGCTACGATCGAGAGCATCCGCCGGACGCGACTGGCCCTGAAGGGACCTCTCACCACCCCGGTGGGAATCGGGTTTCGCTCGGTAAACGTAGCGCTGCGCAAGGAGTTCGATCTTTACGCCAACGTGCGCCCGGCCCGCTCGATTCTCCCCGGCGGGCGCTACCAGGACGTGGACATCGTGCTGGTGAGGGAGAACACCGAAGGGCTGTACGTAGGGGTGGAGACGTTCATCCAGGTAGCCGGCGATTCCAAAGCTGTGGCCCAATCGGTGGCGATCGTGACCCGGGTGGGCTGCGAACGGATCGTCCGGTTCGCCTTCGAGTACGCCCTGGCTTACGGCCGCAAGAAGGTGACCATCTGCCACAAGGCCAACATCTTGAAGGCAGTGAGCGGGCTATTTTTGGAAGTGGGCCGGGAAGTGGCTAAGGAGTACGCGGGGCGGCTGGAGGTGGACGACGTGATCATCGATGCCTGCGCCATGAAGTTGGTGCTGGATCCGGGTCAGTTCGACGTGATCGTCACTACCAACATGTTCGGCGATATCTTGAGCGACGAAATAGCGGGCCTGGTAGGAGGCCTCGGCTTGGCTCCGGGAGCGAATCTCGGTGCTTCGGCGGCGATTTTCGAACCGGTGCACGGTTCCGCTCCCGACCTAGCCGGCAAAGGGGTCGCCAACCCTTCGGCCTTGATACTGGCTGCCTGCATGATGCTGGATCACGTAGGTGAAAGGGATCGGGCGGAGGCCATAAGAAGAGCATTGGAACGGACGATCCGGGAAGACGGCGTCCGTACCCCGGACTTGGGAGGCGATGCTAAGACGCTTCAGTTCGCCGACGCCGTTTGTCGGCGGCTTGGTTGAGCACCAGTGTCCCCGCTGCGGGCGCGAGGTGCGGCTCCCGCTAGGGACGCTGTGCCGTGACTGCCGGGCGGAGATCGAGAGAAAAGCTCGCAAGTTGGGGCGGTGGGTGAGCGGGATATCGACGCTCTTGCTGCTGCTCTACGTTTTGATCCGGTTGCCGCCCGATCCCTACGCGCGCCTGGTGAGCGCCATGGGCGTCGTGATTTGGTACCTGTTGAGCAATCTGGTGGTACGCCGTGCGGCAAGGGAACTGCTATCCTAAGGACTGGTGCCGCTAGAGCGGCCGCTGGGATTTGAGGGGGCCAACTTTGGGTTTCGGTATAGTGCACTTTTCGGACACCCACTTCGGGGGCAAGGCGGACCTCGAGCAGATCGAGGCGCTCCAGGCTCTGGTGCCGGATCTCGAGCCCCAGTTGGTGGTTTTGTCCGGGGACGTGGCCCAGCGGGCCAGGCACGGCGAATTCCAGGCCGGCCGGGCGTTGGTGCGGGAACTGGAGCGTACGGCTCCGGTCTATGTCTTGCCGGGGAATCACGACGTTCAGTGGTGGTGGCGTCCCTTCGTGCCTTTCGGCAGCCACGCCAAGTACCGGAAGTATCTGCGCTACTTCGGGCCCGAGCTCGCGCCCACTCTGGTCTTCCCCCAGGCGATCGTGGCGGGTGCGGTCACGGCTCACGGGTTGGCCTGGGGCTCGCTGACCTGGAACCTCAGGGATCTAGCGGTGAAGGGCCACCTGCCCAAAAGAGAGTTCAAGAGGGTGAAGGCCATTTTCGACTCCGCGGCACCGGAGCAGATTCGGGTTCTGGTGGTACACCATAACATCCTGCGAGGGGAGCTTTCCCGCAGGATGGGGCTGGCTCGCTGGCGTCAGGCACAGCGGCGAATTCTGGAGTCGGGGGCGGAGATCGTGCTGTGCGGCCACGACCATCAGGAGCAGGTGGATCTGCTCGACGGCCGGGTGGTGGTGACCTGCGCAGGGACACTGTCCAAGGGATCGCGCGGGGGCAGGCCTTCGGTCTTCAACCGGGTGGTGATCCACGAGGATGCCGTGGAGGTAGAGCTGTACCGCTGGGATGCCGCGCGCGGGCAGTTCAAGAGGTCGGACGTTCACCTGTTCTCGCGTTGGCGGAGGCTGGACAACGATGCTCGAGAGGTCGCGGTCGCTTGAGGCCTGGGTACTGGGCCGCCGGCTGGAGCTTTTGGGCTTGAGGGGGGTCAAGAAGCTCGAGCTTCAAGAGAACCGGACGGTGATGGTGACTTTGACCGAACGCGGCGTGCTGAGGCTGCATCGGGGTTACTACTACGCTCCCGACTCGGTGCTCCGGGCGGTGGTGGATTTTGTAAGTCCGCGAGTGCCGCGGCAGCGCAGACTTCAGGCGGAGCGGGAGCTGCTGGCCTTCCCGGTGGAGAATTTCGTGCCGCCCAGACCCCGGCCGTCGTGCAACGGAAAGGCCCGGCCCGGCGACCTCCGGCTGATCCGAGAGCTGGAGAAACTGCACCGCAAACTCAACCGAAAGTATTTCGGCGGCAAGCTTGCAGCGGTCCGGATCAGGCTTTCTTCCCGGATGCGAACCAGGCTGGGAGAGCTGACCCTGGACGAGCGGACCCACCGTCCGGTGGAGATCGCGATCTCGAGGCGCCACCTCGAGCGGGACCAGTGGAGCGAGGTGGAACACACCATGCTGCACGAGATGGTGCACCAGTGGCAGGCGGAATCCGGGCTCAACGTAGATCACGGCCCCGAGTTTCGCCGAAAGGCTCTGGAGCTAGGGGTCGAGCCCAGAGCGCGACGCTTCGTGCGATCGCGCAGGCGGGCCGCGAGATACGGTTGAGGGAGGAGTTGGTGATGGCTTTCCAAGGCGTGGATTTCTACGATCTAGATTCGCTCCTCTCGGAAGAGGAACGGGCCGTAAGGGACACGGTTCGCCGCTGGGTGGACGAAAAAGTGATCCCGATTATCGGAGACTACTATCTACGGGGAGAGTTCCCCTTGCACCTCGTTCCGGAAATGGCCGAGCTGGGACTGTTCGGAGCCAACTTGCCGGAGGAGTACGGCTGCGCCGGTCTCAACAACGTAGCCTATGGGCTGATCATGCAAGAGCTGGAGCGGGGCGATTCCGGACTGCGCTCCTTCGCCTCGGTACAAGGCGCGCTGGTGATGTACCCGATCTACGCCTTCGGCAGCGAGGAGCAAAAGAAGTTCTGGCTGCCGCGCATGGCGAGGGGCGAGGTGATCGGATGTTTCGGGCTCACCGAGCCGGACTACGGTTCGAACCCAGCTGGGATGATTACCACCGCGCGTCAGACCGGCAGCGGATGGGTGATAAGCGGTTCTAAGATGTGGATCACCAACGGGTCAACGGCGCAAGTTGCGGTAATCTGGGCCAAGACCGGAGCTCTGGACGATCCCAAATCGATCCGGGGCTTTCTGGTTCCCACCGATGCCAAGGGTTTTTCCGCGAGGGACCAAAAGGGTAAACTCTCACTCAGGGCCAGCGATACTAGCGAGCTGGTACTGGAAGACGTGTGCGTTTCTTCGGACGCCTTGCTTCCCAAAAGCCAAGGCCTGAAAAGTGCGCTCATGTGCCTAACTCAGGCCCGCTACGGTATAGCCTGGGGCGCGGTGGGGGCCGCGATGGCCTGTTACGCGGAAGCGGTGAGGTACGCCAAGACCCGGGTGATGTTCGGCCGCCCGATAGGCGGTTTCCAGCTCCAACAGGCACGACTGGCGGACATGCTGACCGAGATCACCAAGGCGCAGCTCCTATGCCTGCAGCTCGGGCGGCTCAAGGACCGCGGCACCATGACCCCGGAGCAGGTATCGCTCGCCAAGCGCAACAACGTCAACATGGCGACCGAAGTCGCGCGAGAGACCCGCAGGCTGCTGGGCGCCCAAGGGATCCTGGCCGAATACCAGGCGATGCGCCACCTGGCCAACCTGGAAAGCGTGTACACTTACGAGGGCACCCACGACATACACACCCTCATCCTGGGTGAAGCGATCACCGGACTGAGCGCATTTACCTAGCGAACCCTGCTCTAGCCTGGCGGCCGGTTTCAGCAGAGCCACCGCCGGAGTTAGCTTCCCGGAAGAGAGAAAATTTCTACGCGCGTTACCTGCGGGAGATGAAGGTGGGTGACCAGGTCCTGTTTTACACTTCCCACGCCAACTCGGCCAGAGTTGCCGGACTGTTCGATGTCTCCCGTGAGGCCTAGCATGAGGCGGCTGAGCCCGCTGCTTTTGCTTTGGAGTATTACTGCCTGTGGAGGCGGAACCCAGCCGGAGGGAACGATTGAGGACACCCTCGGCACGGTCCTCGTCGCAGAGGTGGTGGCCGGAGGATTGGTAAACCCGGTCTATCTCACCTCCTCACCCGGTGATCCCAGGTTGTTCGTTATAGAACAGCCGGGAAGAATCCGAATTGTAGAAGAGGGCGGGCTGCGCCAGACCCCTTTCCTGGACATCAGTGGCAAGGTGCTTTCGGGTGGAGAGCGCGGCTTGCTCAGCATGGCCTTCCATCCGAATTACAGCGTCAACGGGTTGTTTTATGTCTATTACACCGACACTCGAGGTAACACTAGGGTGGAGCGCTATCAGGTGAGCGCTGACCGGAGCCGAGCCGATCCCAACTCGGCCACTTTAGTTCTGACAGTGGACCAGCCGTTCTCCAACCACAACGGCGGCTTGGTGACGTTCGGGCCTGACGGGATGCTGTACGTGGGTTTGGGCGATGGCGGAGGCGCAGGCGACCCGTTCGGCCACGGGCAGAACCTCGGGACTCTTCTGGGGTCTCTTCTTAGAATCGATGTGGATGGTGACGCACCTTACACTGTACCTAAGGACAATCCTTTCGTAAGCCGGCCAGGCGCCCGGGGTGAGATCTGGGCCTACGGGCTTAGGAATCCTTGGCGCTTTGCCTTTGACCGGGAAGACGGGATCCTCTATATAGCAGACGTCGGCCAGTACCGGTGGGAGGAGATCAACGCCGTACCCATCGGCGCGCCGGGGGTGAACTACGGGTGGAACATCTTGGAAGGGTCCGAGTGCTTTAATGCCTCGTCCTGCAACCGCGAGGGGCTGACTCTGCCGGTGCATGAATACCCCCGATCCGGCGGTCCATGCGGCGTTATAGGAGGGTTGGTTTACCGCGGCCAGCGCATTCCGGCCGTACGCGGCCATTACTTCTACTCCGACTACTGCGCTGGATTTCTGAGGAGCTTTAGGTTGGTGGACGGCAAGGCGGAGGATCATCGGGAATGGAACGTAGGCGACCTGGGACAAGTGCTTTCTTTCGGAGAGGATTCAGCTCGCGAACTCTACATCCTGTCGGCCAACGGCCGGGTTTACCGGCTGGCGACTTTTTGACTGCACCGTTGCTATCGGGCAGCGGTCTGTCTAGACTCCGCAGCGTCAGCTCGACCGGGGAGGATCTTACGACATGGCGACCATAACCGTGCGCAGGAACGGACCGTACAGAATTCAAGGGCCGGTGACTCTCCAGGACCACGAGGGCAATCCCATTGCGGTGCCGGGAGAGGTGTTTTCCTTGTGCCGCTGCGGGCACTCTAAGACCAAGCCTTTCTGCGACGGCACCCACAAAACCATAGGGTTCACCGATCCCCAGCCAGCTGCTGAGGTCGGAGGATCCCAGACCTGACGGACGGCGGGGACGGCGAGTGAAGATTGCGGTGTGCATCAAACGGGTTCCCGATACCGAGACCCGCATAAAGATCGGTCCCGGCGGCAGGAGCATCGACGAGGCGGGCGTAAAGTTCGTGCTCAATCCTTACGACGAGTTCGCCGTCGAGGAGGCCCTCCGGATCAAGGAGCGAGCGGGCGACGGCGCCGAGGTAACGGCCATAACTCTGGGGCCGGACTCGGCCCAGGAGACGCTGCGCACGGCCTTGGCGATGGGGGCGGACCGCGCCGTCCTGCTGATGACCCCGCGCCAGCCCTGGGACCCCTTGGTCACCGCCCGGGCATTGGCCGCCGAACTTTTGTCCGGTGGGTACGATTTGGTGCTCTGCGGCAAGCTGGCCATCGACGACTACAGCCATGCCGTGGGCTCGATGATTGGAGAGCTTTTGGGCGTGGCCTCGGTGAGCGGTGTCGGCCGCCTGGAGATAGAGGGGAACCGGGGTCGCGCCGTGCGGGAGGTAGAGGGGGGCCTGGAGGTGGTAGAGTTCTCCCTTCCGGCCGTAGTGACCGCCGACAAGGGGCTCAACGAACCAAGATACCCCTCTCTCAAGGGAATCATGCAGGCTAAGAAGAAGCCGCTCGAGGTCAAGCCGATAGAGTTGGAGGAGGATGGCCTGGAGGTGGTCGAGCTGACCCTGCCTCCGGAACGCAAGCCCGGAAGGATACTGGGCGAGGGCCCCGACGCGGTTCCGGCGCTGATCGAGGCGTTGCGCAACGAGGTGAAGGTGCTCTGACCATGGGCGGCGTGCTGGCGATCCTGGAGCAGAGGGAAGGCGCGCTGAAACGGGTCTCCTACGAAGCACTAACCGCCGGACACCGTTTGGCGGAAGGGAGAGGAACCCAACTGCACGCTCTGGCAATCGGCCCAGCTGACCTGGATCCGTCATCCGCTGCGCGCTTCGGGGCCAGCACCGTGTTCGCCGCTCGGGACGAGAGGTTGCGGTACTACCAGCCGGAGCTGTATGCGACGCTGGTCAAAGATCTGGTCGGCCGCAACGGGTATGACGCCATAGTGCTGGGCGCCACCGCGCTGGGCAAGGATTTAGGGCCTCGCTTGGCCGCCCGACTGAACTGCCCCTTTACCGCCGACGTGACGGCGCTGGCCACGGAAGCCGCTAGCATCGTCTTGTCGCGACCGGTGTACTCGGGAAAGGCGATTCTGAAACTCCGGGTGGGTTCGCTCCCGTGCGTAATTTCCCTGAGGCCCAACCACTTCCCTCCCGCGGAAAGCCCAAGCGCAGGCAAGGTAGAAGAACTTGCAGTTCCCGACGTAGAGCTCCGCAGCCGGACCGTAGAGTTCAAGGAGCCCGAAGCGGCGAAGCTGGATGTGGCCGAGGCCCCCATTGTGGTCAGTGGCGGCAGGGGACTAAAGGACCCGGCGAACTTCAAGCTTTTGGAGGATCTGGCGGCGGCTTTGGGGAACGCAGCGGTGGGGGCCTCTCGGGCGGTGGTCGATGCCGGGTGGCGCCCCCATTCAGATCAGGTGGGTCAAACCGGCAAGACCGTGAGTCCGGCCCTGTACTTCGCCATCGGAATCTCGGGAGCGATCCAGCACTTGGCCGGAATGCGGAGCGCCGGGGTGATAGTCGCCATCAACAAGGACAAGGACGCTCCCATATTCAAGGTGGCCGACTACGGAATAGTAGGAGACCTCTTCGAGATCGTGCCGCGCCTTATCGAGGAGATCAAAAAGCTGAAGGCCAGCGACTGAGCATGCCCTCGTTTCCGCTGATCCCCGCCGCCCACCAGCCGGCTTTTCCTCTCGAGCGCGTCGTCCTTTCGGAGCGTCCCTCAGAGGACGCCATCTCCCTCGACGTGCTTTTCGTCGGCGCGGGTCCTGCGGGATTGGCGGGCGCCATAGAGTTGGCGAAGCTGGTGGCGGAGGATAATCGCAAGGGTGGCGGCCTGGGCACCGTGGAAATCGGCGTTTTGGAAAAAGCGGAACGCTTGGGAGACCACTGTCTCTCCGGCGCGGTAGTGAACCCCCGAAGCTTTCGCGAGCTCTTCCCCGATCTCTCCGACCGTGACTTCCCCTTCCGGAACCGGGTGGAGCGCGAAAGAGTCTACCTGCTCACTCCCTACCGGGCGATTCCTGTACCCATCCCACCCACCATGCGCAACCGGGGTTACTACCTAGCCTCGATTTGCGAAATCGTTCGATGGCTGGGCCAGAAGGCTGAGGCTTTGGGAGTGAACCTGTTCCCCGGTTTTCCGGCCGCCTCTTTGCTGATCGACGGAGACCGCGTCGTAGGAGTGCGCACCGCGCCGGCCGGACTGGACCGGGAAGGTAAACCGCTCTCCGGCCATATCCCGGCGACGGATGTGGTCGCCAAGGTGGTGGTCCTGGCCGAGGGCAGCCGGGGCATGCTGACCGAAGGCTACCTCCGGTGGCAGGGGATAAGCTCGCGAAATCCCCAGATCTATGCTCTGGCGGTCAAAGAACTTTGGGAAACGCCGAGGCCGCTGGATTGTGTGGTGCACACCGTGGGGTGGCCTCTCGACCGGGACACCTTCGGCGGAAGCTTCATGTATCCCCTGGAACCTGGCCTGGTGGCGCTGGGCCTGGTGGTAGGACTGGACTCCCCGGACGCGTCCCTGGATGTCCATTTCCTGCTGCAGCGCATGAAAACTCATCCCTTTTTCAGATCGTATCTAGAAGGGGGTCAGATGGTAGAATGGGGTGCGAAGACGATCCCGGAAGGGGGATACTATTCGCTTCCCCAACGTCGTTACGGAGACGGTGTGCTGATTTTGGGCGATGCCGCAGGACTGGTGAACGTGCCCGCGCTCAAGGGAATCCATTACGCCATGCACTCGGGGATCTTGGCAGCGCGGGCGATCTTTCGGGCCCTGAAAGTGGGGAGCACTTCCGCCGCGGAACTAGCCGAGTACGACCGGTTGCTGGATGCCTCGTTCGTGATTCGCGATCTGTTTCGCACCCGGAACATGCGGCTAGCGTTCCAGGACGGATTTTATGCCGGTGCCCTCAAGGCGGGACTGATGACTCTGACGGGAGGGCGCCTCCCCGGGCGCCGGATCGCGATCCAGAGCGATGCCGAACGCCCGCGTACCCGCAGCAGCGACAGCCGTTTCACCCCTGATGGCCGGCTGACGTTCAGCAAGGTCGATGCGGTTTACCGCTCAGGAAATGCTACCCGCGACACGATACCGCAGCATTTGGTGGTTGGCGATACGATTCCGGAGGCCGTTGGGCGCCTCTACGCGCACCTCTGCCCTGCGGGAGTGTACGAATGGGTGGAGGGGAAGCTCCGGGTCAACTCCCCCAACTGTGTGGACTGCAAGGCGACTGACGTTCTGGGGCCGCGGTGGACTCCCCGGGAGGGCGGATCCGGACCCAAGTATCAGCGAATGTGAATTCCAAGAACGCTCAGAAGGGGGGTTCGGAGAGGTGGACCGGTTCGTCGAGCATGATCGCCATGAGGGTCGAACCGGCGGGCACCGCCTCCATCTCTTCCGGCACTATGAGCAAAGCGTTGGCGCGGGCCATAGAAGTCAGGATTCCCGATCCCTGGGGCCCCGTGAGACGAGCGGTCCTTTCCCCATCAGTCTCCGTGACTATGGCTCTCAGGAAATGAGTCAGCCGCGCTCCGAGTTTGATCGGCTCGGCGACGGTGACCGGCACGGCTCTGCGAAAGAAAGTGCAATGACCTAATAGCTTGCGTATGGCCGGGCGCACGAAGAGCTCGAAGGTCACCATGGTACTTACCGGATTTCCCGGTAGTCCGATCCACGGTATCCCCCTGAATCTACCGAAAGCCACGGGCGCCCCAGGGCGCATCCGGATTCTCCAGAACTCCACGCTCCCCTCGGCTGCTTCGATTGCGGTTCGCACATAGTCCCGCTCACCGACGCTAGCTCCCGCCGTGGTTACCAAAAGATCCGCGAAAGTCGCCGATTTCAGCCGCTGCTCGAAGTCGGCCGGATGGTCTCGGGCGATCCCCAAGTCGAGGGGTTCTCCTCCCGCTGCGCGGATCATGGCGTGCAGAGTGTAGCTGTTGGAGGAGGCGACCTTTAGGCCGCTCCTGATCGCCTCTCGCTGATCCAAATCGGCGATTTCATCGCCCGATCCCAAGAAGGCCACTTTGGGCTTGCGGTGCACCAAAATCTCTGCCTCGCCGATCGAGGCCAGGACGCCGAGTTGCGCCGGTCCCAATGGCGTCCCCTTGGTCAAAACCACGGTGTCCCTGCGGATGTCCTCCCCACGGTACCTGACGTTGCGGCCCACATCCCGGGTGTTTTCCACCCTTATGCGCCAGTCGTCCAGAGCCGTGACATCCTCTTGCCTGATCACTCCGTCCGCTCCCTCCGGCAAGGGGGCGCCGGTGAAGACCCGGGTGCACTCTCCCGGTCCCAGCTTCTTGGTGGGGAAAGAACCCGCATGGACCGTTTCGATCACCCTGAGCTCGACTTTGGCCCCGGGCGAGGGATCCACGAAGTCTTGGCTGTTTACGGCGTACCCGTCCATTGCCGAGTTGTCCCAGTAGGGGACGTCGATGGGACTGATGACGTCGACGGCCAGAACCCGGCCCAGACCTTCCGGTAGCGGGATGCACTCCAGCGACAGCGGTTCCACCGCCGCCAGGATTGCCCGCGCCGCCTCGGCGGGTTTCAACTGCTCGATCACAGGGCGACTTCCACCGCCTTCTCCCAGGCAAGGCTGGCGAGGGTCACCAGCCAGTGGGTGTCGTCGAAGCGAAAGACCGGAATCGGTAGTGCGAGGTCCGGATCGTCAGTAAGCATGGCGACCCAGTGCTCGCTCCCCTCCGCTCCCGGACGATAGAGTGGATGGGCGTGCTTCGCGAGTCGGTGAACTTCGATCTTCGGCAGCGGCTCCAGGGTAAATCCCTCGACCAGCACGATGTCCCCCGAGATGAACCGCCGTACCAGATCCAAGGGACCCGCAGACTCATCGGCGCGCTCGAAAAACACCCTGCCCCCGGGGAATTCCATCAAAACCTGCGAGGCCAGCCCCTCCTGGTAGTGACGGTAAGTGTCGGTTCCCGGCGTGTCCACTCTAGCGGGATGACTCCCGTGCTTGATGGTGCTGACCCGGTGCCCCCGTTTGACGAACTCCCGCGCCAAGGCCACCACCAAGGTGGTCTTGCCTGCGTCTTTCTTCCCCACTACGGAAATTACCCGTACAGTTTGCGCCACAGTCCCTCGGCTCGCGCTAGGTCCTCGAAGGTATTCACGTTGAAGAAAATCGTGTCGACGTCACCGTAAGCAGCCACCTCCTCCAGCGGCAGGGTGCCGACTTTCACCTCCCGGTGGAACCCGATTACCCTGAGATCGTCCCGCTCGAGCTGACGAACGATGGCCCCGGCGCAAGCGGGCCCGTAAACTCCGCACAGAGGCTCCACCCCGCGCCTGCCTCCGCTTTCGGGAAGGAAGACGTCGTAACCGGCGGATCGCTCGACCAAAGCCCTGAGCAGTCCCGCCGGAACGAACGGCATATCCCAAGCTACCACCAGCACCGGTCCGCCGGCTGCCGACACTGCGGTGTAGATGCCGCTCAAGGAGCCCCGGACCGCCAGCCGGTCGGGCACCACTTCGGCTCCGGGAAGCCAACCCCGTGCCTCGGGAGCGTTCGCCACCAGAAACGGTCGTTCCCCGGTCGCCTCGACGAGGGCCCGTTCCACACGGTCCAGGATTCTCACCCCAGCTACACGCTCTAGCCCCTTCGGCCTTCCGTCAAACCGCTTGGCGCGGCCCCCGGCCAGTATAGCGCCTCTCATCTCCGCGATAGCCGGACTTCCCGAATCAGCCGGCTGCGGTGCGCGGTCCGTCGGTCGCCACCGGCAGGTGTAAATGCGGCTGCCCGCTCACCGCTCGCCCCACCAGCACCATTCCGGCCCGCAGCGCTATCTGGGCAGCCAAAGAAGAGGGTACCGAAGGAGTCGCGACGTAGGCGATACCGGCCCGTGCCGCTTTGAAGGCTAGCTCCGCCGAAATCCGGCCGGTGACCAAAAGACCCAGACCCGCAAGTTCGCGCCGCGCCAATAGGGCTGCCCCAATAACTTTGTCCACCGCATTGTGGCGGCCGATGTCCTCGGCGTGGCACAGAAGCTGCGAACCGTCGGTGAGAGCCGCCGCGTGAATCCCTCCAGTGGTCTTGTATCTCTCGCCTCGGGCAAAGAGCTCCTTGAACAGCTCCCTCAAGCGCGCCGGCTCCGGTGGATCTTTCATAGCCGCCAGACGAGGCGACCTAGCCGGGTCGGCCAGAAAAGTGGTTACCGCTCCGCACCCCGAGGCCAGAACCCGCTGGCGGTTCTCCGCCTTCACGTCTTGCGCTAGAACGGGATCGACCTCCGCCCAAAAACCGAGATCGGTAGCGCAAGGGCGGAGTTTTTTGAGATCGGCCAAGGTACGAATGTAGCCCTCGCCGTAAAGCCAGCCTATCGCTAGTTCTTCCAGGTGATCGGGAGTGCACATCCAGGTTACCGTGGGTTCGCCGTTCACTTCGAGCCACACCGGCACCTCCTCCACCAGGGCAAGATCCACCATCTTGCCTCCGCGCTTTCCCCGGTTGGTTGGAGCAAGGGGAACCGGGTCTCCAGCGTCTGGCATCGCAGCGCTCGCCGGTTCGGGTTACTGGTAATCTAGGGCCGAATCAGAACACGCGCACGGCCATCGTCTTGACCGTGAGGACAACCTGGGAGCCTACCGTGAGCTGGAGCTCGTCGAGCGCCTGCCGAGTGATTCGGGCAACCAACTCGGTACCCACGTCCACGGTGAGCGTCACCCCTCCCCGCCCGTCGTCGCTGATGCTGAGCACCCGGCCAGTGAACTGGTTCCGCGCGCTGGAATGTAGCGGGCCGGTGCTGACCACGATGTCGTCCGGTGGGATCGCGATCGTAGCGGGGCCCGAGCGGTCGGTCAGGACGTAGAGTTCAAGGGGGCCAGCTTTCACCCGACGGGCGCCCTTTCCTTCCGGTAGCTCAGTTTTAAAGAGGTTCTCCGGGGTGACCGGGCTCAGCTTCCCATCGCTCAAGGCCACTACCCGGTTTGCCCAGCGATAAACTTCTTCCAATTGATGGGATGCCAGACAGAGCCCTATCCCGCGGGCTCGCAGCTGGTCCGTTAGCCGATACAGCGCCAGAGACGAACGGGGATCCGCCGCGCTGGCGGGCTCGTCGAGGAGCAACACCTCGGGATCACACGCCAGCGCCCGGGCTATCGCCACCTTCTGGATCTCACCCTGGCTGAGCTCCCGCGTGTCGCGGTCAGCCAGTTCCTCCAGCGACAGCGCAGCTAGCGAAGCCGACACCCGGCGATCGACCTCCGATCTTTCCATCCTGCGGAGTTTCAAGGGGAACCGGATGTTCTCCCTGACCTTGCCGCGGAACAGCCAGGGATGTTGTTCCACCAAGGTCACGCGCCGACGGATCTCTGCGAGTTGGGCGGCTGTCTGCATCGGACGATCCCGCCAGAGAATTGTCCCGCGGGTGGGTCTTTCCACGCACGCCAGGATTCTAAGCAAGGTGCTCTTGCCTGAGCCGTTGGGTCCGACTACGGCCAGCACCTCGCCCGCCCGCACTGCGATTTCTTCGAGTGCCAGGACCCGGCGGCGTCCGTAGTAGTGCTCGACGTCGCGGGCGCTAAGCATCGCCTTTGCCCTGTAACAACTGGAGCAGGACGTTTACCGTCAAAGCTAGCCCCAGCAGTATCAATCCCAGGGCTAGGGCCAGGGGAAAGTCGCCTTGGGAGGTTGCCAAGGCAACGGCGGTGGTGAGGGTCCGAGTCTGATGCCGGATGTTGCCTCCCACGATCATCGCCGCTCCCACTTCCGCTAGCACTCTACCGAAGGCCACGACCACCGCCGCGAGCAGGGCGAACCGCGCTTCCCGGGCGACCAGCCAATGCACTCTCCAGCCTGAGGCGCCCAAAGTGAGCGCGGTGCGGCGGACCCTGGGATCGATCCCCTGAACCGCCGCGGCTGTGAGCGCTGCCGCGATGGGGATCGCGAGTATCACTTCAGCGATTACGATCGCCCACCAAGTGTACAGCAGCCCCAAGCTCCCTAGCGGTCCTCGCCGCGACAACAGACCCCAGACCACGAGTCCGACTACCACTGTGGGAAACGCCAGCATGGTGTTCAAGACCGTGATCAGCGCCCGCCGCCCAAAGAAGCGCGTCGTGCCTAGTACGAATCCTACCGGCACGCCGATCGCACACGCTACCACGGTGGCCAAGAGCGCCACTCTGAGAGACAGAAAGGTGATCCCCAGTACTTCGGGATCACCTCCCAGAATCAGCTCCAGGCCGCGCCTAAGTCCTTCGCCGAAAAAATCCAATGTGCTACGATCGAATCCTTAGACCTATCGACAAAGTCAAGGAGGGATTGTGCGTCCACTGGCGTTCGCCGTCGGCGGATGCATCCAGGAGCGGCTGGTCCGGCGGATTGACGAAGAAGCTTCGGGGGTACACCAGCCGCCACACTATGTCTCGGAACTCGAGCCTGATGCTCATCGCTTGGGACAAATACCAGCGCACCCCTAGGTGCGGCCCGAACTGGAAGCGCCTGCGGAACGTAAAGCCGGTCGTGTCTTGCGGCACGCTCTCGCCGAATGCCGCCCCCAGCGTCGCGCCTAGATAGGGTAACAGTCCGCGCCAAGTCTTGCGCCCGGTCAAAAGAAGCCCCAAGCCGGCGTCCGCGACGAGGATCTCCTGGCGCACCGTGTCGCTCGGGATTCCGTTGCTGTAAACCGCCCTCAAGAGGCTGGCACCGGCCGCCCCGATTACCGCTTCGAAGGGGCCGCCCAGGTGGATGCTATAACGCAGCCCGGCCATCGGTCCCTCCGACGGCCCGGCGCCGATCTTGCCACCCGAACCCCACACATAGCCGCCGCCTATTATCAGCGAGTGGCTGACCCTGAGGTCCCGGTAAGGCGATCGGTCGGGCGGATGGCCGACCTGGGCCTCGAGGGAACCAGCCAGGAGCAGCGCAACGATACTGGCTATGGCAAACTTGTTTGACATTCGAAACTCGCGCCGGTACAATGGGGTAAGTTGAGAAGATGAGGCAATCTAGCCTGCTCCAATCGGCCCTGCCAGCCTCGCTCCTTTGCTTCCTTTGGGCCGCGATTGCACCACCTGCCAGCCTCGACGCCCAGACCCGCTGGCGGGTTACTCGGAACGAGAACTTCCGCCAGCAACCCGGCTCGGATGCGCGCCTGTTGGGCACCGTGCTCGAGGGCACCGAGCTCTCGGGCGCAGGGACCCAGGGAGGATGGACCGAAGTGATACTGGAGGGTTTCATTTGGTCGGCTTCGGTTGGTCGCACTGACCGTGACGGATTCGACCTGGTGGTGACCGCCTCCGGGGGCGAAAACTTGAGGGCCTCGCCGAACGGCCGAGTGTTGGCGCGTCTGGCCGCTGGATTTCTACTGGAAGAGCTGGGACGGGAAGGTGCCTGGGTGCGGGTACGCCGCAAGGGATGGATGTGGAGCCGGTCCTTGGAGCCGGTGGGGGCAGGCAGCGAGTCTCCCCCTTCGGCCCGCTCCGGGCAGAGGGCCGATGCCAAAGCTCTTGCGCGGGGAGCATCTATCGGGGATTCGCTGCCGGAGTTGGAACGAGGAGTAGCCCTCGGTCGGGTGGAGCTTAGGAGCGTTCCGGACGGCCCCCTGATCGGTGCTTTGGAGGAGGGAACCGCAGTAAGGGTGCTTGCCCGCTCGGGCGAGTGGGTGAGAGTGGCTAGCGAGGGGTGGATTCGAGAGGCCGACATCAGGCCGGCGGCCAGCGGTGTATTGGTGGGAGTGACCGCGGCCGAGGTGAGAAGCAATCCGTCCGCGTTCGAAGGGAAGTTGGTGCAGTGGACTGTCCAGTACATCGCCATCCAAACGGCCGACGAGCTCAGGCGGGAGATACCCGCCGGGCGACGTTACATGCTGGCCCGCGGCCCCTTGCCGGAGGCTGGATTCGTTTACGTTATTCTCAACCCGGAACAAGTTGCCCAGCTCGAGCGGCTCAGACCGCTGGCAGAACTGCTGATCATAGCCCGAGTGAAGGTCGCCCGCTCGCAGTTTTTGGGAAATCCGGTTCTGGAGCTTGTGGACCTGTCGGTAAGGCGACCGTAATGCTGCTTTTGGCAGGGTGCGGGAGGAGTTCCGGTGATGAACGAGCTGTTTAGGAAGCGCATAGAGCGCAAGCTGGAAAGCTTGCCCGACGAGCTGGCCTACCAGGTGCTGGACTACATAGAGTTCCTGGAAGCCAAGTACGGGCGGGGCGGGACCAAACCGACGCCTTTCGAAAAGCTGGCCGAGGGCGTAGAGGACGTCTTGAGGGCAGGCAAGTTGCCGCTGGCAGCGGTCAAGGGGACGATGCAGGTAATGGAGTCGGCGAGCCGGCTGATGAGTCGCCTAGCCGAGGCGAGCCGTGCAGCAGCGGCGGAGTTGGGCAAGAGCATCTCCGAAGGGGGTAAGGGAGAAGGCGAGCCGGTGGCGCCCCGGGCGGCGGTGTCCCAACCCGCCGAAGAGGGGGAAAACACAGCTCCTTGATTCTGGAACCCATGGCGGATAACTTCGGCCATGGAGTGTAGATGTCGATTGAAAGTGGCCCGCCAGGCTAGCGATAGCCGGCGGGTCGTTGTGCTTTTTGGAGCCGGGAGGTGAGCTTGTGAGTCGTTTGAGGCCGGGATTGGCTCTCACGTTCGACGACGTGCTTCTAGTCCCCAAGCACGCCACCGTACATCCGCGGGACGTGGATGTAAGGACTCGCTTTACCCGTGGGATCAACTTGAACGCACCCGTGGTCTCCGCCGCCATGGACACGGTGACCGAATCGGAGATGGCCATTGCTATGGCCCGAGCTGGAGGGATCGGGGTCATCCACAAGAACATGAGCATCGATCGCCAGGCCGCCGAAGTGGACCGAGTGAAGCGATCGGAGAGCGGAATGATTCTCAACCCCATCACCCTCGGCCCCGATCGGCCTTTGAGGGAGGCGCTGCTCCTGATGCTGCGGTTCAAAATCTCGGGCGTTCCCATAGTGGACGCCGGGGGCCGCCTGGTGGGAATCATAACCAACCGGGACCTTCAGTTCGAACGCGATCTGGAGCGTCCCATTTCGGAGGTAATGACCCGAAAGAATCTGGTGACGGCTCCGGTGGGAACGACTCTGGAGCAAGCCGAGCAGATATTGGGCCGGCACCGTATCGAGAAGCTACCGGTAGTGGACGAGAACGGCGTGTTGCGGGGACTGATTACCGTAAAGGATATCTTTAAGCGGCGCCAGTATCCGGACGCCAACAAGGATCGGCACGGGAGGCTCCGAGTAGCTGCAGCTGTGGGGGTGGGCCCCGACACGCTGGCTCGGGCGAAGGCACTAATCGATGCTGGAGTGGACGCAATCGTGGTGGACTCGGCCCATGGGCACTCCCAAGGCGTTTTGGATGCCGTATCGCGGCTGCGGGAGGCGTTTCCCGAGGTCCAGTTGGTAGGCGGCAACGTCGCCACCATGGAGGGTGCGCGCGCCCTGGTGGAGCGCGGCGTGGACGCGGTGAAGGTGGGTGTGGGTCCCGGGGCGATCTGTACCACTCGGGTGGTGACCGGAGTGGGAGTGCCGCAGATTACCGCGATCGTGGACGCGGTGCGGGGTGCCGGCGAGGTACCGGTGATCGCCGACGGTGGGATCAAATATTCGGGCGACGCGGTAAAAGCGCTCGCCGCCGGTGCTTCCAGCGTGATGATCGGTACCATGCTGGCGGGAACGGAGGAAAGCCCAGGAGAGGCTTTCTTGCTCGAAGGGCGGCGCTTCAAGATGGTGCGCGGAATGGGTTCGCTGGCTGCAATGCAGGAAGGCTCCGCTGACCGCTACTTTCAAGAGGGCGAGCTGTCCCCTCGCAAGCTGGTACCCGAGGGGATCGAGGCGCGGGTGCCGTACCGCGGTCCGGTGGCGGACGTTCTCTACCAGTTGGTGGGCGGGATCCGCAGCGGAATGGGTTACTGTGGGGTTACGACCATAGAGGAGTTGCGGTGCGAGACCGAGTTCGTCCAGATCACCAGCGCGGGTCTCAGGGAGTCCCACCCCCACGACGTGGTGATCACTAGGGAGGCCCCCAACTATAGTCTCTAGAGGCCCACTCGGTGGGAGAGCTGTGGACCACTTGATCGTGAGGAGCGGCTCCGCCGCCCCCATATCGGCCGGCATTCTCGCGCACACTGGCTCCGCCATCATGTGGGCCAGCTCTACCACGTCTAGCCCGGCAGCGGCCCCATTCAGCGCCCCTTGAATTCCGGCTTCCTCTTTTCCAGGAACGCCCGGTATCCTATTCGGTAGTCCTCGGTCCCGAAGGCCGCGTAAGATTCCTCTAGCTCCTGCGGGGTCAGAGGCTCGGGCCGTTCGAGCCGGCGGATGAACTTCTTGTGCCAGCGGTTGACCAACGGAGCACCGGCTGCTATCCGTTGCGCCGTGGCGTACGCTTCAGATTCGACTGAATCGTCTTCCACCACCCGGGTTACCAAGCCCAGGTGGTAGGCGCGCTCAGCGTCTATCACGCTACCCTCGAGCAAAAGCTCCAGGGCGGCCGCGCGGCCTACCGTTCGGAGGAAAAGGGCGAGCTCGGGATAAGCCATGGTGAGCCCCAGGCGGTTTATCGGTATCCCGAACCGGCTGGAACGGCTGCAGATTCTGAGGTCGCAGGCCAGCGCAAGCTCCAAGCCTCCGCCCACGCAGACCCCCTGGATTAGCGCCAGGGTGGGGTGCCGGCATTCCAACACCGCAAAGACCCCTCCGTGCTCGGCCTCGCCGTAGATCTTCGATTGGGCGACATCGGCGCGCGCCTCGGCGAACTCCGATATGTCGGCACCGGCGGCGAAGGCCCGATCGCCGGCACCTCGGAGCACGATGCAGCGGATCGAATCGTCTCGGTCCAGTTCTTCCATCACCTCGCGCAGCCGGCGCCAACAGGCGCTATTCAGAGCGTTCAACTTCTCGGGGCGATTGAGAGTGACGGTCACTATGGGACCGTCTCGATGCTGTAGGATCAAATCCGACATGGTGCAGCCTCAACGGTAGAACGCGTCGACCAGCCACAAGGGCACGGCCGGAACGTAGGGCACCGGCACCAGGATCGCTAGCAGACCCGCGACAGAGGCAAGGTCGGGGTTCTGCCTCTGCGGTACAGCACGGAGCTGCTCTTCGACGCAAAAGGCTAGCAAATTGTATCGATCCGAACCAGCGACGTGAAGCTCATGGCTCGAACGGGGGCGTTACAGAGACTCGAAACCCTCCTCAGGAAAGAGCTCGAGGGAGAAGTGCTATTCGATCGGTTCACGCGCGGCCGCTACGCCACCGATGCCTCGATCTACCAAATCGAGCCGGTGGGAGTGGTACTGCCCAGGACCGAAGCGGACGTAGTGCGGGCGGTAGAGATCGCGGCCTCGGAAGGTGTTTCGATCGTGCCGAGAGGAGCCGGGACTTCTCAGAGCGGACAGGCTATAGGGCCCGGGCTGGTCATAGATACCAGCAAGTGGCTCAACCGAATAGTCCGCGTAGACCTGGAGGCTGGACGCGCGGTAGTGGAACCTGGTGTGGTGCTGGAACACCTGAACACACGGCTCAAGCCCTCGGGACTCTTCTTCCCGGTAGATCCCGCCACCGCATCCCAGGCCACTCTCGGAGGAATGGCGGGGAACAACAGCGCCGGCGCGCGATCGATCAAGTACGGCATGGTGGTGGATCATGTGCTGGGGATAGACGCCGTCCTGTCCGACGGAACCCGGCTTCACTTCGGATATGTCCCGGCCGATCTGGCTTCGTTCGAGAAGGCGAGCGTGGCACCCGGATCCGGGCGCTACGTGCAACTGGTGCGGGCGGTACGAGCCATTTATTTGCGGGAGGCCGAGGAGATCGCCGCACGCTACCCCAAGGTGGCCCGCAACGTCGCAGGATACAACCTCAACCGCATTTCTCTGGACGGCCACAACATGGCTCACCTGCTGGTAGGGTCGGAAGGCACCTTGGCTTTCTTTACCGAAATTCATCTGAAGCTTTCCCCCCTGCCCGCTCACACCGTCCTGGGAGTGTGTCACTTTCCCTCGCTTCGCAGCGCCATGGAAGCTGTGCCGCAGATCGTCGCTCTGAACCCCTCGGCGGTGGAACTGGTGGACGACACCCTGCTCGCGCTGGCTCGCGAGAACCCGATCTTTGCAAGTCGCATCAAGCGGTTCGTCCAAGAAGAGCCCAAAGCTCTGTTGTTGGTCGAGTTCTCCGGTGACGATCCGGCTGCTCTCGAACGGTCCCTTGCCGGTCTCGACGAGCTGATGGAAACGCTGGGACATCGGGGCTCGGTCGCCTCCGCCATCGATCCGTCGTTTCAGCGGGAGATCTGGCTGGTCCGCAAGGAAGGTCTGAACCTCGTCATGTCCATGAAGGGGGATGCCAAGCCGGTTTCCTTCATAGAGGACTGCGCCGTCCCGCTGGAGCACTTGGCCGAATACACCACGCTTCTCTCCGAGGTTTTCCGCAAGCATGGAGTGAAGGGCACGTGGTACGCCCACGCTTCGGTGGGCTGCCTGCACGTGCGCCCCGCCCTGAATCTCAAAGACGCAAGGGATGTCAAGAAGATGCGGGCTATCGCCGAAGAGGCGCACGAGCTGGTGCGGCGTTTCAAGGGATCCCATTCAGGCGAGCACGGAGACGGGTTGGTGCGCTCGGAGTTCTTAGAATCAATGCTGGGGCCGCGCCTGGTGCGGGCGTTCGAGGAGCTGAAGCGCGCCTTCGATCCCAAAGGTCTCTTCAACCCCGGCAAGATCGTCAACCCGCCGCGAATGGACGACAGAAGTCTCTTTCGTTACCGGCCCGACTACTCTCCCCTGCCGCTAAATACCGTCCTGGACTGGAGCGAGTGGGGTGGTTTGCTCGGCGCGGTAGAGATGTGCAACAACAACGGCGCCTGCCGCCAAACCTTAAGCGGCGTGATGTGTCCCTCGTACCGGATCACTCGAGACGAACAGCACGTTACCCGGGGCCGGGCCAACACCTTGCGCCTTGCCCTCACCGGTCAGCTCGGCCCGGGCGCTTTGACCTCGGAACAAATGTACGAGACTTTGGAACTATGCATCTCGTGCAAGGCCTGCCGCAGCGAATGTCCCACCGGGGTGGACATGGCCCGAATGAAGTTGGAGTTCTTGGCCCGCTATCGCCGCAAGTCGTCCCTGCGCGAGCGGCTGTTCGCTTACCTGCCCCGATACGCGCCGCTTGCTGCCAGAGCACCTTGGGCCTTCAATCTCCCTTGGCGGCTCCCCGGTTTGCGACGGCTGGCGTCGGTGGCGGTGGGCATAAGCCCGCAGAGGGCCATCCCCCGCTGGCGTGGCGACTTCTTCTCCGATGCGAGCTCGAACGGGCCTCGGATGGGGCAGGGCCGAGAGGTGCTTTTGTGGGTAGATACCTTCAACACGTATTTCGAGCCGGAAAACGCCCGAGCTGCGGTGGCGGTGCTCGAGGCGGCTGGTTATCGAGTTCGATTCGCCCGTCCTGTGGACGGCGGTAGGCCCCTGTGTTGCGGGCGCACGTTTTTGAGCGCGGGATTGATCGACGAGGCAAGGAAGGAAGCGGTGCGGGTGATCCAAGCCCTCTCCCAAGATGCCGCCCGCGGAATTCCCATAGTCGGCTTGGAGCCGTCCTGCCTGCTCACGCTGAGAGACGAGTTTACCGTTTTGTTCCCGCGAGAAAAAGTAGAGCTCTTGTCCCGCAGCGCGGTGCTGCTCGAGGAGCTCCTGGCGTCGGACGAGCAGGCCCGGGCAAAGCTGAAAGCGCTGCTGCGTCCTGCCGGTGGGCGGACGCTATTGATACACGGTCACTGCCACCAGAAAGCCTTTGGCGCCGCGGAGGCGGTCGAGGAAGTCCTGCGGCTGATCCCGGATGCGGTCGTCCGCACCATAGACTCTACCTGTTGCGGGATGGCGGGGGCCTTCGGATACGAGGCGGAGCATTATCGGTTGTCCCTCGAGATGGCGGAACTCAGTCTGTTTCCCGCAATACGAAGCGCGGCGGAGGGAGCCTGGGTCGTGGCGGACGGTACCAGTTGCCGCCGCCAGATAGCCGACGGTTTGGGCCGTCCCGCCTGGCACGCGGCGCGGGTTTTGGAATCCAGTATTACAGGAATTCCTCTCGGCTAGGCGAGGCACATCGTTACCGAGGCCAAGCCGTTTTTCGGTTTAGATCACCGCCTTCGCATCGGGCTCGACGCTTTTGGAGGAACCTGGGCGAGCGTGCTGAGCATTTCGTGGTTCCGACCTGAGTCCCCCCTCCTACACAATTAGTGCGCCCACGCAGAGGCCGACTCCTGGTCGTGTAGCCGCCTGGAGCACCAGGCCTCGTGGCAAAGTTCTTATTCGTGCAAGTGGCGCGCTGTGCGGCGCTCGGGCCGGGTCTTCGGCGTCGCACGGAGCGCGTCTATGGCGGATGGATGAGGCCGAGTCCGGCAGACCACCTCCCCGGTCCAGACGCTCAGTCGCGTTGGCCGGCATCAGGACACGGGGCTGATAGGTGGTGCAGAATGATACCGACCCATAGTTGAGAAGGTCGATCGTCGGAACCGGCTGAATGGCGGTTACACGATGTAGGCCGAAATGGAAACGTCTCTCGGTTGCTTTCCCTGTAGGACCCCTAGGGGATCGCCCAAGCCGTAGCCCGGGGGTACCTGATCGGACAACGCGCGGCCTAGAACTCCTTCGGGTCGATCATTTTCGCCTCCAGCCGTGACGGCGCGCGGGGTTTTCCGTATGCTCCCGCGGATTCGTGGACTGCGGCAGCCGCAGAGTTTCACCACACCACCTTGCACGGCGCACTTGCTCGTGAGCTCGTCTCTTTGCGCGATTTAGCCACTGCCCGCAACTTTTTGATGCTACCTCATGGGCGGTTTCGAGGCAGTGTAGGAACCGGGTGGCGCACCATGGGTCATAAGCCCTTATTCTTGCAAACCGTGCGCTATAAGGCGCGGGCGCGGCGTTTTAGCCGTCGCACCGAGCGCGCGTACGTCGGGTGGATAAAGCGGTTTATCCGCTACTGGGGACTGAAGCATCCGGGCGAACTGGGCGAGGCCGAGGTGGCGGGCTTTCTGAATCACCTGGTGGCGGTGCGCAGGGTGGCTCCATCGACTCAGATGCAGGCCCTTTGTGCGTTGCTGTTTCTGTACGAGCATGTTTTGGAGCAGCCGCTTGGCAGGCTTCACGGTTTGTCCTGGGCAAGGCCGAGGGCGCGGTTGCCGGTGGTGCTCACCAGGGCGGAGGTGCGGGCGGTGTTGGGAGAGCTTCAGGGTGTTCCCTGGTTAGTGGCGATGCTGCTTTACGGGAGCGGGTTACGGTTGTCGGAGGCGCTGCGGTTGCGGGTCAAGGATGTGGACCTTGAGCGGCGGGAGATTCGGGTTCGGGACACCAAGGGTGGCCGTCCTCGGGTGACCGTGCTCCCCGAGACGGTAGTCGAGCCTTTGAAGCGCCACCTTCTCAAGGTACGGCAGTTGCACAGGGCTGATGTTGGAAAGGGAGTAAAAGTCGAGCTCCCCGGCGCGTTGGCGGGGAAGTATCCGAATGAGGGCCAGGAGTGGGCCTGGCGGTGGGTTTTTGCGGCGGCGCGGGTGTATGTGAGCAAGGGCGGGCGCCGGCACCGTCATCATGTTCACGAGAGCCTGGTGCAGCGGGCGGTGAAGGAGGCGGTCCGGCGGAGCGGGATCAGCAAGCGGGCTAGCTGCCACACCTTTCGGCACTCCTTTGCGACCCATTTGCTGGAGGCAGGCTATGACATCAGGACGGTACAGGAGCTCCTGGGGCACAAAGACGTGAGCACAACCATGTTGTACACTCATGTCTTCAATCGTGGGGGTTTGGCGGTACGGAGCCCGGCGGACGACTTCCCGGGCCGCGGGCCTCGCAGTGATAAGGACTTATCTTGACAAAGGCCGGGGGTAGATGCAGCTTAATCGTAGGTTATACCGCACCCTTGGCCGGACCGGTTCGGTGGCGGGTCTGGCTCTGTCTTCGAGTCGTTGGGCCGCGCGGGCGCCCACGGTAGATTTGAGGCCATGAGTCCCACTATCGACGAGATCCGACGAAAGGTCGCCGCGCCGATGTCGCAGCGTGGAGTCGTGCGGGCGAGCATCTTTGGTTCGGTCGCCCGCGGCGAAGCCACAGCCGGCAGCGACATCGACTTCCTCGTAGAGTTCGAGAAGGGTCGGACGCTTGTCGACCTCGCCGGGCTTCGTTTGGACCTTTGTGAGATCCTGGGTCGAGACGTCGACGTTGCGACCCGCGGTTCGCTCCACCCGAAGCTGCAGGACCAGATCCTGAAGGAGCTGGTGCCGGTCCTATGAGCCGAGGCATCGACATCCTGCTCGGCGAGATCCTCGATGCCATCGCCCGCATTCGGGACTACACGGACGGTCTGGACTTCGATGCCTTTGCCGCGAATGTCGAGAAGCAAGATGCTGTGGTCCGGCGCCTGGAGATCATTGGCGAGGCCGTGAAGGGCATTCCGGATCATGTTAGGGCGAAGCACACCGCCGTTCCGTGGCGCGACATCGCCGGGGCGCGCGACATCTTGATCCACGAGTACTTCCGCGTGGACCTCGAGATGGCTTGGGACATGGTGAGGAAGGACCTTCCGCTCCTCGAGACCGAGGTTCGGAGCATTCTTCAAGACATGCACCGCGACGAAGGTGCGGTATAACAAGGCAATGCACCTGCCAAAGCGGGCCAGCCATTGTGGTGCATCGAGAGTTCCCGTCGGCCCGCTTTGCAGGTGATTGCCAGATCGTTAGACGGCGCAAGGCAGCCCAGCTGCACACCGCCGCCGGGATTATCGCGGCTCTTAGGGGGGCGGTCCTATGGCTGCTCTAAGGACAGGCTTACGTCGCATTCTGGAAGGCGGAGCCAAGCTGGCTGTCGGAATCCTGCTTGCCGCATTAGCCCTTGCCATCATCGTCGTGACCGTCCGCTCCGTCCGAAACGCCGGTCTCTCCGACCGAAAAGACTGGCCATTCATCGAGGTTCCATTCTTGGGTGACGCTCGCTTCGAACTCGCGACTATGTGGAGAGACGACAAGGTGCACTACCTTCTGAGCGTCAGTCCCTATACTCAGCCGATCAAGGATGTTCTCGACGGAGCCGGGGTAGCACGACCGGATTACGGCTTTCGCACGGGCCCCTCCTTCACTCTGCACCTGGTCGACGCAGGAGGTTTCACCGTTGCTTCCCATACGGTCTACCTCTCTAGCATGAGGCGGATCGTCGACGACGCCGGCTAACCGTGGGGACTCTCCGATGAAGGCAGCTTCTTTCTCGAACGCGGGGACTACCGGCGCGTTTGGTCCTGGACAATCTCGTGGTCGCTACCCTAGGCGATTGTTTCACGGCTCACAGGTAGAATCATCGGCAAGGACCATCGACGGAGCGCACCACTATGGACCCATTTCTTAACGATCTCGTCCAGGCTTGGAAGCGCGTAAAGTCCTACACCAACGTGGAAACGTCCTACTGGCAGCCTGGGCAATCCTTCGTGCAAGCCTGTCCCGAAAGCTGCGAGCTCCAAGACACGGACTGGGTCTCGATGGCTCATTCCATACCGGCTGTCGACGCCTACAGGCGGACCATGTTCTGCCGCGTGCATGGCTTCGCTCGTATATACGTCATCACTGGTCCTGAGGCTAGAGATCACGGCTGGCAACCATCCACTGACTGAAGTTGGTCGGTTTGCGCCGTCTAACACGGCCATGAAGTTGACGAGCGCGGTGGATCGCTGAATGATTGAGCGCGTGGGAGGATCGAGGTCTCCTCCACATCCGTGCGCTTGGTCAGGGTAGAGCGCTCGCAACTTATGGCCAAGACGTTGGGCGCCACCCAGCCCCCAAACCGAATCGCATGGAGGACAATCGAGCATATATCGGCAGTCTTCGACGACTGGTGGACCGAATCCCTCTAACTAGTTGGAGGGTCGAATGACAGGCTTTGGAGCCGTATTAGGTCGGTGGCTTTACTACGAGGCCCCGGTGCTGTTTCGGCCGCTGGTTATCGCAGCTACAGCAGGGCTCGTTTGGCTGGTATGGAAGATAGTACGACTGAGGCAGCTCTAGCGTGATGGCGACTAAAGCCGGTCTCGTCGCTGTAGCTGTGCTGCCGGTCGAAGCCAGTCGGGTACGCTGCGCAACCTGCGGGGCCGGGAAGGGGGGTCGTTACGCCGCCTACACCAGCGGTCCGTGAGGCGCTCGTTCGTTACCTTGCCGCCGGCGATCGGAACATGAGTGGTCACAGGTACGTCACCTCGGAACAGCTCGCCTACTGGTACCTCAGGCTGAACGGGTTCCTGAGCATTCCTAACTTCGTCGTTCATCCTGACACCGGCGGCCAGCAGCGCACGGACGTCGACATCGTCGGAGTCCGGTTTCCATACCGGGCCGAGCTCCTGTTAAACCCGATGATTGACGACGCACCGTTCACCGACGTCCCGGACCGACCCTACGTGGTCATCGCCGAGGTGAAGAGAAGCCAGTGTGCTCTTAATGGCCCATGGACCAGGCCGGACGACCAGAACATGCATCGCGTCTTGCGCGCAATCGGTGCCTTTCCACAACACAGGGTCGACGACGTTGCACACTCTCTCTATGAGGCCGGTGTGTTTATTGATGACCATTACTACGTTTCTCTGTGTTGTTTCGGAGAGACCCGCAACACGGATCTCGAGCGCCGGTATCCCCAGGTCCTGCAGAAGATCTGGTCGGAGGTCCTCAGTTTCATCTACACTCGATTTAAAGCTTACACCCGGCAGAAAGCCTCCCATCCCCAGTGGGACGTAGCGGGCAGGACGCTATGGGACTGGTTCCATGGGTCTCATGACATGAGCGAATTCGTTCAGCGTGCGAACATCCAAGGCTGATCGCGGCGGCGCCTAACCAGGAAATGGAGCTGGCGGGCGCTCGCATGGCGCGGCTTCGTGACATGGCTGGCGCCCGTTCGCTGCTAAGGAAGTAAGTTTGTGTGCGGGGGGGCATGACGCCCGCAGCTCATTTCCAGGCCGTTGCAGCGGACGGTCCGCTGCGCGGCCCGCCGCTGAACCGGAGCGTTAGACGGCGGAGCGCGTTACCTTACTGACATGCGAATCACAGCGATAGACGGTCTGCCTCACTTTGTAGCGGAGAGCACCGGCCCAGTCGCGGTTTACCTAGATAACGACTCGTTGATCGAGTTGGCCAAGGGGCCGATGCCGAGACGAGACCGCTTCTTGGATGCGCTGCGAGCAGGCGGTACCTTCCTCTTCTCCTTTACAAACGCTGCGGAACTAGCTGGTCTCCAAGGAGCCTCCGCGGATGCCGTCCGCGCATTCCTCGATGCCATTGGCGCAAGCTGGATCCCGCTTGAGATGGATCCCCGAGCAGTCATGGATCGCGAGCGGCAAGGAGCAACTGCCCCCGCCGTGTCGCGCTTGTTCATCGAAGCCTACTTCAAACGGCGTGTGTTTGAAGCGTCACCAGATGGCGGAACGATCGTCGATCTTTCCGCGGACCGCTTCTTTGAACTCGGCAGGGTCATCGATTGGGTCGCACATATGCGGCCGCGCATTCGTGCGTGGGCACAGGAACTCGATGATGTCCTAAGGGCCGAGATTCAGAGGGTCCGCGCCGTTTACGAACGAGATCCCGAATCGCTTGACCGAACTCTACCACCCGTGCCCTTTCATCAAGCCCGCCCAGCCACGTTCGTATGGGTCCATCTGCTCCGCATGCTCGTCATGGAGGCAAAGGCCTTCCACTTCAAGAGAAATGACGGTGTGGATTTCTGTCACGCGGTCGTCGCCGGCGCATATGCATCCATAGCCACCCTGGATAGGCACTGGAAACGCCGTGTGAGCGAACTCCCGAAGCCTAACCAAGTCGCCCCGATCTTCTATAGGCCGGAAATTGACCAGTTCGTCGAGCTGTTCGAGGAGATTGTCGCGAGGGTTGCCAGGTCCGGTCACTCCGCCGTCTAACAAGGCCGTGAAGTTGCCGAGCGCGGTGGGTGGCTGGATGATTGAGCGCATGGAACGATGGAGTGTTCTTCGGCGTCCGCTTGCCTGGCAAGACGGCGCTCGCAACTTACGGCCAGATCGTTAGACACCTTGTTCCCTGCTGCCGCGTTACGGCACCGAGTGGAGTAGACATTGGACGCCCTAGAGTTCATAGCAAGCATCGTTGCTTCTGTCGCGTGGCCCCTCGCGGCGGTGGCTGCGCTTTTCATGATTCGTAAGCCCCTTGCAGCCCTTGCCACAGTGCTCCGTCGGCTCAAGTACGGCGACGTTGAGATATCGTTTGAGAAAGAGTTCAAGGAATTGGAGGCCTCGCGCGCCGCCGCCCTCCCTCCAGGTCCCCAAGCGGCCCCTGTGCTCACGGAACAGCTGGCGCGTTTGGCTGAAATCTCTCCTAGTGCTGTCATTATCGAGACCTGGCATCAAGTCGCAAAGGCTGCCGTTGTCGCGCTCGTGCAGCACAATCTACCCCTGCCACCTGACCACGTGAAGAATCCCACTGCCGTTGAAGAGGCCCTCAGGGCGGCTGGAATTCTAAACGGCCCCCAGGTGGACTTGCTCCGACGCCTACGGACAATTTACGGCTATGCCGCGCGAGATTCCGATTTCCTTGCCGCCCCGGGCATGGCACTCGATTACGCGGCGACGGCTCGCGACTTGATCGAAGTACTCAATGCCGGGCAACGAGCTGTATAAGGAGCGGCTGAAGCGGGCGGGTGCTCGGATGATCAGTTTCCGCACGGCGGCCGATGCCGTTGCGGCGCTAAGGAACGTAGGTTTGTGTGAGAGCGGGCACGTCGCCCGCCGCTTAGCCGCGGAGCGTTATGCGGCTTAGGAGAGCCTATGCGCCCGAAGGCTGAGTTCCTGTTGACGATCGGGGCGGTGGTTCTTACGCGGCTTGGGGATGGGCTCAGCCCCCATTTGGTTACTCCCGATCTATCACGCGAAATGAACCCCTTTGCAGCCGGAGGCTGGCCAGCTTTGATTGCTGCCGCCGTCGTTGTGCTCGCGCCGTCAACAACATTGAACTACTGCTACCTGTTCCGACCGATTGACAACTTCCCGCAGGCATCGGAGATGAGCCTTGCAGCGTTCAAGAGACACTACTTCGATCCAAGAACCAACTCTACCCTTGCGGCATGCACAGGCGCCGTGCTCGCTTACGTTTTCGGCTACATCGTTTTTCGCACACTCATCGTATGGAGCCTACTACTGATTGCGAACAATCTTCTCACAGCGTTCGAATTCGAGCCGTACGTTTCGCTCAAGAAAGCTTACCCGATCTGGATCGGCTTCTACTTGATGCTGCCGATCCTAGCGCTGGCGTTCCTCGAGCGCCTGCAGCGAGGAGACTACGCGCGGTACCAATCGCATCATGCCAACATCGAGCGCCCGCATAATGACGAATCAGCAACCTGAAGAACGCACTCCATCGAATTCCGAGGTGGATCAATCAATCTCGGCAGAACGCGCATTGCTGCTGCTTTTCCTGCTGGCGGGACCGATCGTTTTCGTGGAATGGGTAATCTTCTCGCTGGTGTGGGGGCAAGCAGCGTTGTGGAATGGACTCGATGTTGTGCTGAATCTTCGCATCGGCGTGCCTCTGTTCATTGCTGGTCTACTGACGCATGAGTTCGTGCACGGTCCGACATGGAAGCTGGCGGGACGCGTGCTTTGGCGGTATATAAGGTTCGGCTATCAACCGAAGACATTTACGCGATATGCCCATGTCACGACCGCGCTTTCCGCACGAGCCTATAGGTGGGGTACAGTCATGCCCTTGCTGGCAGTAGGACTCCTGCCATTCTTGGTCGGTCTGGCTTTTGCCAAGCCGGTTTGGGCCGCGTTTGGAATGGTCTTTACATTTGTGGCTGGGGGGATCTCGCAGTACTTTGGACGTTGCACGGCGTGCCAGAAAGCGCAATGGTGCGAGACCATCCTAAGCGCGTTGGATGCTACATCGCCGCATAACAACGGGTTGCAGGCGACGTTGCTCCGCTGGTGCTCCGCAACGCGCTGAACCCGACCGTTAGGCAGCCAGCGATAACACGGAGGTGTCGATGCCCCGGATTCGGTATCAAGTGGCCATGAGCTTAGATGGTTACATCGCCGGGCCAAAGGGCGAAGCCGATTGGATCATCATGGATCCAGACATCGATTTCGACGCCTTGTTCGCGCAGTTCGACACCTTCCTTATGGGACGCCGCACCTTTTCCGTGGTCGGCGGTGCAATGGGTTCCGCCCCATCCAGCGCGAAGACCTTCGTTTTCTCTCGAACCCTGCGGCCCGAAGATCATCCTGACGTGACCATCATTACCGAGGTATCGGCAGCGACGGCGGCGTCTATTCGAGCGCAGGCCGTTAAGGACATTTGGTTGTTTGGCGGAGGTACGCTCTTTCGGAGTTTCCTGGACGCGGGCCTAGTGGACACCGTGGAGGTAGCCGTCATCCCGGTCCTGCTTGGAGGTGGCGTACCCCTGCTTCCGCATCCAGCCCGTCAGGCCAAGCTCGCGCTTACTGGGCACCGCGTCTACAAGACCGGGATTGTGTTGTTGGAGTATGCGGTGAGCAAGCTGGCTGCCTAACGAGCGAATGGACCTGACGGCGCGGCGCGCTCGTCAGCGTGGTACGTTAGTCCATGCGACGAGCGACGGTGGACGGGGAGTTCCGGTAACCGCGCCGCAGGTCATTCGCGAATCCGTTAGGCGCAATACAGCAAAGGAGTCAAGAATGACACAGTTACACATCGAAGAGCTCAAGAATCGCTTCCGAGGAGATGTTCTTCTTCCAGGCGACGATGCCTACGAAAACGCACGCAAGATCTGGAACGGCATGTTTGACCGCAGGCCAGCGATCATCGCCCGATGTGTGGGAACGAGCGATGTCATCAAGGCGGTCAATTTCGCTCGCAACAACAACCTCCTCATCGCCGTGAAGGGTGGAGGTCACAACTCGGCGGGGAATGCGGTCTGCGATGATGGCATCATGATCGACCTGTCGCTCATGCGGCGGGTCAACGTGAACTCGAAGAACAAGACCGTACGAGTGGATGGGGGTGCGCTTCTCGGTGATGTGGACACCCAAACTCAGCTCTACGGCCTGGCCGTATCAGGTGGGGGCATCGTGTCCCACACCGGCGTTGGGGGCCTCACGTTGGGAGGAGGTTTCGGCTGGATCAGCCGCAAGCACGGACTGGCCGTCGACAATCTGGTCTCAGCGGAGGTGGTCACCGCAGATGGTGAACTGTTGACCGCCAGTGCCGACGAGAATCCCGACCTCTTCTGGGGCATCCGCGGAGGAGGCGGCAACTTTGGCATCGTCACATCCTTCGAGTTCAGATGTGTGGAGATCGGCACTGCGGTCTATTCGGGGCTGATCATCAAGAAGTTTGAGGACACGAAGACGTACATGCAGTTTCACCGCGAGTACGTCCGCGCCCTGCCGGACGAGATGACCGCCTGGATGGTGGTGCGTCACGCTCCGCCGCTCCCGTTCCTGCCGAAGGATGTCCACGGAAAGATGGTCGTGGTCGTTCCCTTCGTCTGGCTCGGTGAGGAGGCCGAAGGCGCAAGGCTGGTAAAACCGATCCGTGAAGTAACGGCCTTTCACGGCGAGGCCATCGGTATGAACCCCTGGGTGGCCTGGCAGTCAGGCTTTGATGGGCTGGTGGAGCATGGTGCGCGCAATTATTGGAAATCGCACCACCTGAAGGGACTCTCCGACGATTGCATCGACCGTGTCATCGAGTTCGCCAACTCGATGCCCACCGATGAGTGCGAAATCTTCATCCCGCACATGGAGGGCGCACCGAGCCGGGTGGCGCAGAACACGACGGCCTACGCCCACCGCAAGACGCCGTTTGTGCTCAACATTCACACCCGTTGGCGAGACGCCTCGGACGACGAGCAGTGCCTGGCTTGGGCGCGGGACTTCCACCGCGCAACGGAACAGTTTCCACAGGGTGTCTATGTGAACTTCCTGAGCGATGAGGGTGAGGATCGGGTCCGAGCCGCCTACACGCCGGAAGTCTGGGACCGCCTCGTGCAGGTCAAGAAGCAGTACGATCCACAGAATCTTTTCCGCATGAATCAGAACATCAAGCCGGTCTGAGAGGGTACCGCCTAACAACAGCATGCAGCGGACGGCGCTTCGCGCCGCCGCTGATGCTGAGCGTTGGGCTGCAGACAACGTATCACGGCAAGTCGCCTGAGAGGCCAGCCATGGCGCGCACAATACCCGCAGTGCTTCTGAGGCCCCTGTTTCTAACTCTCTTGGCGGGCCTTAGTCCTCTCACCCTCCACGCCCAACTGCCACGGTCCGACACAAGGTTGTCACCCCGACAGCTGCAGCTCGGTAGCTGTGCTGGTCAAGTTACTGATTCCGCGTACGGGGGGGGCGGCCGGCGCGGTTGAATGGCTCTCAGATGTGCAGCGACAGCGTATCTGGACTCCTCCCCTGGATTGCGCAAGGGGATCGGCGATGACGAAGGTCGACTGCAGTCGTATCTCCGGCCCATGAGTGGAGCGCCTTGGCTCCTGGCCATGATGGAAAGTCGCGCGCGGGGTGCCAATCGCTTACGCACGCCCCGCAGTGGCCACGCTAGTTATCGGCTCATCGCCGCGCCGGTCTGACCGGACGCCATCGTTGTGATCGCTGCGCAGTACAGTACGTCTAGCGGGGAGCCACCTCCTCGGCGCTGGGCCGCCGGGCAAAAAGTCGCCCGGCGGCAGCGCAAGAGTTCTTCGGATCAACCACAACATGACGCGACGAACCGCCCAACTCGCCGTGTGAGCCGACTGTCGCTGCGCTCCGGTGGCTCAACGCCCAAGTCGTCAGACTGCCCCACGCCCCTTCCGCTTCTTGCTGTGAGCGCGAAGCCAGTCGGCGAGCTTGTTCTCTGACATGCGTCCGTCCGCCAGTTGGAGCATCACCGTCACGACCTCAATCTCTTCCGCGTCGAACGTGAGGCCGTTCAGCTCCAAGAACACCACCATCACCACGAAGGCCACACGCTTGTTTCCATCGCGGTACGGGTGGTTGCGACACAGGCCGAACCCGTACGCCGCGGCCAGCACCGGTAAGTCCCTGGTCGCCTCGTGGTGCCACACCTGCCGTGGCCGCGCGAGTGCGGATTCCAACGCATTCTCGTCCCGCAAGCCCGCCAAGCCCCCGTGCTCGCGAATCTGATCCAGATGGATAGCACCCACCACCACTCGCGCCACCCACCGTGGCTCTGCCACCGCCTACTTGGCCAGCTGCCGGAGCGCGTTGCGGTACTTCTTGGCCGCCTTGGCGGCTATGGCCAGGGCCTTCTCGACAGTGGGGTCGTACGGGCTCAGCAGAATACCTTGATCGGTCTCCACCGCTAGCACCCGGTCGCCGGCGCCCAGATTCAGCCTCTCAGCCATGTCCTTGGGGAGCGTCGCGCCCACGGAGCCTCCGACCTGGCGGAGCTTCAGTTGCCGCACCATGTTCTCCTTTTGCGCGTCTGGCACACACTTAAAGTAGCACATCTGTGCTACTGTCGAAAGGGGCAGTCTAACATGCCGCTGCAGCGGACGAGCGGCGCTGAACGTCTCGTGTCGACCGTGGAATCCATGAGCGCCGTTCGCCGGCCTCGTCCCGTGCGCGCGAAGCCAAGTACCGTGAACGAATGAACTGGGATACGCCTCTCTGCCGTCTCCTCCAGTGGATCCTCGTCTTGCCAAGCGCTGTCCTTGCGCTCTATCCGTTTGCCACGCCAGAACATGATGCGAAAGTTACAGCGTTTTCAAAACTCATTAAGGTCCTCAAGTCTGTGCAGCTTTCGTTCGCGTTCATTTCAAAGCATCTGCTCCACGAACAATGGTGGGACGCAATCGCTCGTACGCCGATCCCTGATGGCGACAAACAACTGTATGCAACCGAGTTCGCAAGCTTCGTCAAGGTTGGGTTGGTCCACGCGATGTTCTCCTCAATTGAAAGTTCTCTCCGACTATTCCTGCACGCCCTTGATCCAGTTGCGTACAAATAAGGCATGGCGGAATTTAACTGAATATATGATTCCCTGTTCAGTTCCAAGCTCGCGACAGCGCCCCCGGGCGGCACGCAGCTTAAGAAATCGCCGCTCGTCTTTGTCAACTTGGTGTCGGGGAATGGCAGTGTGGTGAACCAATTATCGGTCAGCTAAACAATCGTGCGACGGCTTATGAAGCCCGGGCTGACTATGGCGAAGGTGCGTTTGTAGCCGTCAGCGCAATAAAACTCGCTAGTTGATGCAGTGGATCGTTGAAGCAGATAGAGTGTTTTGGTTCTGAGAGTGGGCAAAGTATGGGTTTTAAAAAAGACGGAAGCAGGCGAACCGCGCTTTCACGCGACGCTGACCGGCTGCGCTGAGCCGCGGAGGTGAAGCACCAGCGGTTAGCCCGAGTCGCAAACCGCAATGGCCGATACCAGATTGCAAGTAGCAGCCGAAGATTGGGTGCGCCAGACTTGGCTCGCGCACCGGGTCGGCCAGCCATTCTGGCGGGAGCGTCTGAAGGTCACTCCTGGTGGTGTCTTCGACTTCGATGGCGTGAGCCAGGATAACCGCATCGTTGCCTCGATCTCGACCAATGCGGCCATGACCTGTGGGGAAAAGGCCGGAGTCGGGAAGCTACAGAAGATCCGAGCGGACGTGTTCTTCCTCATGTTGGTTTCCGCCGCTCAGAAGTACGTCGTCCTGACCGAGCGAGACATGTAGGAGGCCTGTCTCCGCGAAGCGGCCGCCGGCGGGGTGCTTTCCGAGATAGCATTTCTACATGCCGGACTCCCGGCCGACCTTCGACAGCGCGTTGCAGACGCGCGCAGGGGTGCCTCGATCGGAGTTTGCCCGATCCGGGTCCGCGGGGAGCGAGCGGGCTAACTCGGGTATGAATTTGACGTGCTCGCCGCACGGTCTTCGCAGCGCGCTGAGGTCCTGGATGGAGAGCCGGGGACTCATACGCAGGTGATGCCCCATCCGTTTTAGCCAGCCCTGCACCGCAAAACTGGAGGGGAGGTGGCAACTACGATGTCTGCACGATGTGGTCGCTGCGCCGGAACCGTGGTCCCCTACCTCCGGTATGCCTTGTATTTGAGATCGACGGCTGTCTGTCAAAATTGCGGAGAGGACGTCCGTCTGCGGCGATTTGGTTGGCTTGCGAGCTCGGCGTTGCTCGCGGGTGAGCCAGGCTTCCGGCGGTGGATCTCTGTCGGGCCCCTTAGGCGAGGTCCCGCCGGACGGAGAGGACTTCTAATTACCGGGCCAGGACAGACGCCGGAAGCAGAACCAGCCCGCTTGCCGAAAGCTATTCGAACATCTAGCCTCACAGCATGGCCAAAGCCAAAACCAAACGGCCCCCGCCCGGGGTGGAGCTCCCCGCATCGCGCAAGCGGGCCGCGGCCGAGGTGGCGAAGCTTTTCAAAAGCGGCATGAAGGTCGCACTGACCACCCACGTGAACGCCGACGGCGACGGTGTGGGTTCGGAGGTGGCGTTGTGGCATCTCCTCACCGCCCGGGGCGTAAGGGCCGTCATTGCCAACCCGACCCCGCTTCCGGAGCGGTACGCGTTCTTGCTGCGCGGAATCGAGCACGCCGACAAGTCCCGGGAGGCGGTAAAACACCTGCGGAGGGCCGACGCCGCAGTGGTTCTCGACATCTCGGACCTCGGACGCTTGGGCCAGTTGGGAGAGATCCTCGAGGAGCGCAAGGTTCCGGTGGCCTGCATCGACCACCACGCCACCGAGGGAGTTCTGCCCGATGGGCCGCGCCTGGTGGATCCCGAAGCGTGCGCCACCGGCGAACTGGTGTACGATTTGGCCAGAGCCTGCAAATGGCCGCTGAGCAGCGATGCCGCGCGAGCCCTCTACGTGGCGATCTTGACCGATACCGGAGGATTCCGATTTAGCAACACGTCCGCCAGGGCTCTGCGAATCGCCGCCGATTTGCTGGAGCACGAACTGGGTGCGGAGGATATCTACCGAGAGGTTTACGCCAACTCCTCCGAGGGTCGACTCCGACTCCTTGCCGAAGTCTTGGAGACCCTGGTGGTGGAACCGGAACTGGGCTTGGCTTGGGTCACGGTCCCTCCCGGAGCTTTGGAGCGACACCGGGTCGATCCCGAGGAGCTCGAGGGTGTAGCAGAGTTTGCCCGCTCCATCAAGGGAGTGCGCTTGGCGCTCTTGTTCCGTCAAATAGCCAATGGCCGGGTGAAGGTCTCGTTTCGCTCGGTGGGAGAGGTGGACGTGGCGAGACTGGCGGCACAATTCGGCGGGGGAGGGCACCAACGAGCGGCCGGTGCAAGCTTGGTGGGTTCCCTAGCGGAGGTGCAGGAAACGGTGCTCGCGGTCTGCCGGGAGCTGCTAGCTCGCAAACCAGGCCGCTGAGACCAAAAGGGCTTCGAGCACCCCGGTTGCTCCCGAAGCTCGTCACCACCTATCATTCGTTACCATGCCGCACGACCTAGAACGCCGGGTCGCCTCGGTCCTCTCCCAGATCCGCAATCCGCGCTCGGGATCGGACCTCCTGTCTTCCGGGGCGATACGGGATCTCTCGGTGACCGAAGACGGGACGGTTTCTTTGAGCTTCCTCCTAGCGCCCGACGATCCCGCGACACTGGTCCGGGAGACTCGGCGCGCGCTGCGGGCCATAGAGGGCGTCACCGATGTCAAGATCGAGGTGATAGAACCGCGAGTTCAGGGCCCGCCTCCCGGGACACAGCCGGTGGCTCCTGCGCACCCTCCTCCCCCGCCGAGTTTCGACGACTTGGGACGCATCGTCGCGATCTCCAGCGGAAAGGGCGGCGTGGGCAAGTCCACCATCTCAGCCAATCTCGCCGCTCAGCTAGCCAAGAACGGGCACCGCGTGGCCCTCATGGACGCCGACGTTTACGGCCCCGACATCCCGAAGCTGTTCGGCATCAGCGGCAAACCGCCCGTGCAAGAGGGGAAAATCGTACCGGCGGAAGCCCACGGTGTGAAAGTGATATCGTTGGGGCTCCTAGTCGAGCGGGACGCACCAGCCATCTGGCGCGGTCCGATAGTGACCAAGATCATACGGCAGTTCCTAAGCGACGTCGCCTGGGGCAAACTGGACTTCTTCGTAGTGGATCTTCCCCCGGGTACCGGCGATGCCCAACTGTCGCTGGCCCAGGCGGTGCAGATCGACGGAGCGGTCATAGTGACCACGCCCCAAGAAGTTGCTGCGGGCGATGCTTTGCGCGGAGCCAAGATGTTCGAAAGGGTCGGGGTGCAGGTTTTGGGTATCGTGGAAAACATGAGCTACTTCGCATGCCCCCATTGCGGCGAGCGCACCGAGATCTTCTTGCAAGGGGGCGGGCGCAGGCTCGCCGAAGAGCTGGGAGTCCCCCTCCTAGCAGAGATCCCTTTGCAAGCCGGCATGGCCGATCTGGCCGACCAGGGCAAACCCATAGTCGTAGCGGAGCCGGATTCGCCGGCTGCTATCGCTCTGGCGCAGATGACCAAGGAGATCGAGGCCAGAATCGGAGGGAGAAAGGTCCGGCTTCCGATCTTGACCGGATAGCCCGTCCGGGAGTGAGCCCCCTCGTTACCCTGCTCACCGATTTCGGCTATCGCGACAGCTACGTGGCGGAGATGAAAGCCGTGCTGTTGAGCGCGGCTCCCTCAGCTCAATTGCTGGACATCAGCCACGAGGTACCGCCGGGAAACGTTTTAGCAGCCCAATACATTTTGGCCCGCACTTGGGCGCAATTTCCTTCCGGGAGCGTGCACCTGGCGGTGGTGGACCCGGGCGTGGGCAGCCGGCGGCGCGCGATCGCCGCCCGTTCCGCAGGACACTACTTCGTGGGGCCCGACAACGGGCTGTTCACTCCGGTGCTCGACGGCGCGACCGTGGTGGAGCTAGCCGTTCCCGAAAACGCTGCGCCGACTTTCCACGGCCGGGACGTGTTCGCGCCCGTGGCTGCTCGCCTGGTCCTGGGCGAGCCAGTGGAAAAACTGGGAACTCCGGTGCCGGATCCCGTACGGTTGAGCCCCCCGACGCCGGTGCGGGAAGGAGAACGGGTGAGGGGTGTGGTGATCTATGTGGACCGCTTCGGAACCCTGATCACCAACATCGCGAGGGAGCTCGCGGCGGGTAAAGCCGCGGTCCAGATACGCGGGATCGTGGTGCCGCTGCGCCGCACTTTTGCGGACGTAGAGCCCGGCCAATTGGTGGCCTTAGTGGGTTCCGGCGGCACGGTGGAGATCGCGCTAAGAGACGGCGCGGCGGCAGCCAGGCTCGAAGCCGGGGTCGGGGAAGCAGTGCTCTGCTAGTCCTTCCAGCGCACCTCTAGGCTGCCTAAGCCGACCTTCACGTTCAGATCCAGTCTCACCGACGCTGAATCGTATCCCTCCGAGTAATATCGGTCCCCTCGCCGGCGGAGGCCCGAGCGATCGAAGCCGGCCAGGAAGCGATCCACCCGCGCGCTGAGGCCGATCGAGCGAGGAAGCTCCAAGGTCACCGACCCCATCGCCACCGCGAGATCGACCGATACACCCCCGCTGTCGGGCCATTCTCCGCCGAAGTCAAAAGTGACCTCGGCCGCGGCACCTTTGAGAGCTATGGCCGAACAGCGGGAATTTCCCAGACCTCCCACCCTCAGGTCGATCGCCCCGACCTCCAATTGCAGTTCGTCGCAGCGTATCCGATTGGGAGATGCGAAGCTCACCCTGGTCTCCGACGCACCGGTTTTCACCGCTGCGGTGCGGAGCGACATCCCACCGAGCTCGATCTCGGCGGACCCCGCGCCGAAGGTAAGCTCCAGTTCGGCCGGTACCTCGGGTGAGAGGGCTACTTCGAGTCGCTGCTCGGGAAGATTCCGTTTGGACACCCTGATCCCTCGGTCGAGGCCCTCGATGCCCACTCTCAGACGCCGGAGTGCCGGGTCGTAGTGGTGAACCGGCCGGAACAGGGTGGCGTCGTAACGCAGGGAGGTGCGGTAAAGAAGAGTCCCCGTCGCCGGTCCCAGGCGAAACTCACCCGCGCCGTACTCTACTTGAACCGAGAGATCGGCCTCACCGGTCGGCTGTCTCGAGGCAGTTGTGGTTCTGTAGTCTTGCGCTCGGGCGAGGTGCCGGGGGCACAGGGCAAGCCACGCGGCTAGAAAGAATTGCCCTACAATTCGCACCATAGTTCTCCTAAGTCGAGGCGTCGGCCTTGGGCAGAGGTTCCCGCCAGAAGTCCTGACCCGCCGGTAGCGCCGAACCGCGAGCGGCAAAGGTCCTTTGCGCGCCTGCGCGGGATAGAACTACCGCTCCCAACCCGGCTGTGGCCATGACCCAGGTGAAGATCCCGGCCAAAAGAACGAACATCCAGCCGAGTACCGGGACCCACCCCAGAACCGCGGCGGGGACCCAGATTGCCAGCAGCCCGATCAGGCCGTAGGCTAAATGGCGGAAAACCGTCCACCCTCCGGTGTACTCCTGCGCCTGACCTTTTCGTCGTGCGTAGATTTCTCCCACCACCCGAGCCACGGCCAAATACCCGCCGATCACGGCCGCTGCCAGCGCCAGCACGAAGACCACGACTGCGACCGGGATCAAGAGAATGCCCACCACGGTCAGGACCAGCGCTATGAGGAGTGTGGCCAAGGTCGGCAGAATCAGCGGCTGAGTGCACAACCCGGCCAGGAAGCAGCGGAAGGGAGCCTGCGTTACGGTCTGGGCAACGGTTTCCACGCGATCGGGCACGAAGAACAAGGCTCCGAACCCCAAAGCGGCGAGAGCGACCAATGCGCCCAACACGGTCAGCAAACCGGTGGCTACCCGCTCGACTGCAGGAACCCTCGGGGTTGCATCGCTACCCTGAATTGAACTTCCGCTGCGTGTTTGAAAAAGCGGCGCTGTAAGAGCTCCGGATTCCTCCAGGGGCTGGTATAGGGATGGATCCGGCGGAGCTACGGTTCCCGTTGCCGGGCCTGCGGGAAGTGCCCCCAAAACCTGATTCCAAGCCTTAAGTTCGGCGGGATCGAACTCATCGGTGGGCAGCTGGCGCAGAGCGGCTAGGAGCGCCTCGCTTTCCAGCTCAGCCGATCGCGAGATTAGGGCGCGCAGTCTGCGTTCGAGCATTCCGCCGGCGGAGTATCGAGCTGCCGTCTCGCCGTTCAACTCCAAGCGTCCTTCCCCGGCGACTATCTCCGTCGCCCCTCCGTCAGCTCTTTCCAGCCGAATGCTGACCGCGCGGCGCGAAAGCTCGGTGCTGTGTCCCACGAGCTGCGCGTGGGCGGTGATGGGGCCTAGATTCACGGCCAGCCAGACCAGGACTTTAGCGGCGCGCATGGCTTGGCCTCCCGGTGTATTCGGGGGAGCGAATTCCTACGGTGGACCGGCTGATCAGGTACCAGCCAAGCATGCTCAAAGGTATCGCCGCGAGGCTGCCCGTTAGAATAGCGGCCGCGACGGGCCAGTCGGTGCCCGCGGCGATCGCCGCCCCCGTATCGGCTAGAAACGACAGGAGCTGGCCCGCTCGTGGGAGCGATGCTTCCAGCAGGGCGTCAGCGAAGGCGATAGCGTGGCGACCGAGGCCGTCCCTGAGGGACTGAAGGTTGGATATCGCCCAAAGGGTGAGAAGGCTGCTCGAGGCCGCGGCCATAATTGCCAACGCTGCAGCTAGGCGCTGTATCCCTGCGGGCAAGGTCCAGGGTGGAGCGTACCAGGGTATGGTTGCCGGTGCGCGGCGGCGAATTTGGACTCGGGCCATGACCCGGTCGGCGAATCCCGGGGAAGGCTCGAATCGCGGTAGCGCCGCAAGCCGGAGATCCAGGAGCCGGTCTTGCTCGTCGGGCCGTTGAGGCTGATGCGGGTCGTCGAACGTCGTGAGATCCATCTGACCTTCCTTACGGTTCGGGGTTCATACCGGTTTCACTCTCTCAAGGGGCCCAGGATTTCCTTCAGCTGGGCTCGAGCCCTGTGGATGTAGGTTTTTACGGTTCCCAGAGGCAGCTCCAGGATTTCGGCGATTTCTTCATAGGGACGTCCCTCGATATGTCGCAGAATGATGCAGGCTCGGTATTCGGGCCTGAGTTGTCCTATAGCGCGCTCGATCGCACTGCCGAGCTCATGGGCTTCCAGTTCCTCCAGAGGAGATTCGCCGGGGTGAGGGAGGTTCAGGGCTGTGGCCTGAGCCTCCTCGGCGTCTCTGGCATCCGGGGCTCCTTCCAGGGAGAGGGTTTCCAGCTTCCGCCGCCTCAGGTAGTCGATGGCCGCGTTGTTGGCGATCTTGAAAATCCAGGAGGAGAACTTGAACTCCGGGCGGTAGCTGTGGAGAGCATTGAGAGCTTTTACGAAGCATTCCTGCGCCAGATCTTCGGCCAGTTCTCGGTCACGCACCATTCGGTAGATGAGCGAGAAAACCGGCCGTTGATAGCGGCGCAGGAGTTCTCGATAGGCCGCCTCTTTCCCGTCGAGGGCGAGCCGGACGATCTCCTGGTCGGTGAGACCCGACAGATCGGGATAAGGGTTCAAGAGAAACCGTGGCGGTGTCGGCTTGCGGCGTCTCGTGGGACGCCTGTAGGTTTCGCGCCTATGGTCCGCACTGCGGGTTCACCTTTCACTGTTTTGGCTTCCGACGCCAAGCGGTCGTACGTAAGGGAGATGTTCACTGCGATTGCCCCGCGTTACGATTTGTTGAATCATCTGCTCAGTCTCAATCTGGATCGGTGGTGGCGCCGGCGCGCGGTGGACCGTTTGGGCTGGGAAGGCAAGCCCGATGGGTTGTATCTGGACTTGTGCGCCGGTACCCTAGATCTGGCCGTGGAACTTCGCCGGCGCTCCGGATTTGCGGGCAGGGTGATCGGAGCCGACTTTGTGGTGCCGATGCTTCGTCTCGGTCGCGGGAAGGACCGCCGGATCGCGGTGGTGGGAGCTGACGCCCTGCAGCTGCCCTTTGGCGACGATCGGTTCGACGGGTGCCTGGTGGGGTTCGGAATCCGGAATCTGGCCGACATCGATCAGGGCTTGAGGGAGATCGCGCGGGTCCTAAACCCTGGGGGTCGCTTGGTGATTCTGGATTTCTCGGTACCCACAGTCTGGCCGGTTGGACCTCTGTATCTCTTTTACTTTCGCCGAATCTTGCCCTGGATCGGGCAACTGGTGTCGAAACATACGAGCGCCTATCGATACTTGCCAGCGTCGGTCTCGGAATTTCCCGCGCCTCAGCAGCTGGTCTCCAGACTGGAGGCCGCGGGGTTTGCAAGTCCGGGTTTCGAGAGGTTGACCTTCGGAATCGCTTTCGTTGCCTGGGGTAGGGCGAAATGACGTTGAACACCCTGCGCGAGTTCGTTGCCTGTCTAGAAGAGGCCGGGGAGCTGGTTCGGGTTTCCGCTCCGGTGTCGGTGGTGCGGGAGATCACCGAGATCGCGGACCGCTGCATGAAATCTCCCGGGGGCGGGCCTGGGTTGGTTTTCGAGAAACCGCTGTTGGCGAGCGGATCGGTGTGCGACGTCCCCGTGGCTGTGAACCTGTTCGGCTCGCTGCACCGCATGTGTATAGCGCTAGGTGTAGAGGATCTGGATCAAGTGGGGAGGCGGATCGAGGAGCTTTTGAAATTCCCAACTCCTGAAGGGTGGCGTCAGAAGCTTGCAATGCTACCCAAGTTGGCCGAGCTCGCCAAGTACCCTCCCAAGATCGTCAAAGAACGACCGCCGTGTCAGGAGGTCGTTCTGGGTGGCTCCGAGGTCGACCTTTCCAAGTTGCCGATTTGCGTTTGCTGGCCGGAGGACGGCGGGCCCTATGTCACCCTCCCTCAGGTCATTACCCGGGATCCCAGAACCGGCGGGAGAAACGTGGGGATGTACCGGATTCAGGTTCTGGGCCCCGATCTCATGGCGATGCACTGGCAGCGCCACAAAGTGGGTGCGGCGCACTGGCGAGAGATGGCTTCGCGAGGAGAGAAGATGCCGGTAGTGATCGCCCTCGGCGGCGATCCGGCCTCGGTTTACAGCGCTTCGGCCCCTCTGCCTCCCGGCGTGGACGAGTATCTTTTCGCCGGCTTTTTGAGAAGGGAGCCGGTGAAGCTCGCTCGCGCGATAACCTGCGACCTCCACCTACCGGCAGAAGCGGAGATCGTCCTGGAAGGTTATATCGATCCGGCTGAGCCACTGGTGATGGAGGGTCCGTTCGGCGATCACACGGGGTTTTACTCTCTCGCCGACGAGTACCCGGCCTTCCATGTTACGGCGATAACCATGCGTCGCGACCCGATCTATCCCCACACGATCGTGGGACGGCCCCCGATGGAGGACTACTACCTGGGCCACGCCACCGAGCGGATCTTTCTGCCCCTGATCCGCCTAGTGCTGCCGGAGGTGGTGGACTATCACATGCCGGCGTACGGAATTTTTCACAACCTGGTGTTCGTAAGCATCGACAAGCAGTACCCGGGTCAAGCGTGGAAAGTGATGAACGCCCTGTGGGGCATGGGGCTGATGTCGCTGGCCAAAGTGATCGTGGTGTTCGATCGGGAGGTGAATGTGCGGGATCCGGAGGAGGCGTGGTGGGTCGCCCTGAACCACATAGACCCTCAGCGCGATATTCGCTTCACCATGGGTCCCATCGATGTGCTGGATCACTCTTCGAGGGCCTTTACTTACGGATCCAAGATGGGGATCGATGCGACAACCAAGTGGAAGGAGGAGGGCTTCGAACGGGAGTGGCCTAGGCGGATCGTGATGGACCAGGAGACCAAGAAACGGGTCGATGCGATGTGGGAAAAGTTGGGGATCGTGCTGAAAAGAGGTGGGTTGTAGGGCCGCGGGGTTGGGCCAGGAGTTGAGGCGAATGGGGGACACCGGAGCCTGGCGGCCCGACCTAAAGCCGGTGAATCCGGAGCTGAGGCGAGAGCGGCGCGAAGCGCAGACCATGGCGGGCGATTCCCTGTGGGTGCGCTACTTCAATTTCGTAAAGCTGCCTCACACCCTGTTCGCTCTCCCTTTCGCCCTGTTGGGCGTGATCTACGCTTCGCTCATCAGGCCGTTGGAGCTGAGGCAGCTAGTTCTAGTGGTAGTAGCCTTCACCGCTGCCCGCTTCGCCGCCATGGGGTTCAACCGGATCGTAGACCGCCGGATCGACGCTTTGAATCCCCGGACGAGGGACCGGGAATTGCCTTCGGGCCGCCTGTCGTTGCGTCAGGCGAGTGTCGCGGTAGTGGCCGGATGCACCCTTTTCGTTTCAGCGGCCAGCATGCTGAACCGCCTGTGCCTTGTACTGAGCCCCGTGGCGCTGGCGTGGATTCTGCTCTATAGCTACACCAAGTGGTGGACCCACTGGTCCCATTTCTGGTTGGGGGCGTCTTTGGCGATAGCGCCGGTAGGGGGATATCTGGCGGTCACCGGATCGTGGAGCGACCCCTGGTGGGCACTGTTGGCGATCGCCGGAGCGGTGACGGTTTGGGTTGCAGGATTCGACATCCTCTACGCCTTGCAGGACGAATCTTTCGATCGCGCTCAGGGTCTAAAAAGCATGGTTGTGTGGTTGGGTGCCGGGGGAAGCATCTTGGTGGCCCGGGGGGCCCACGCGGTTACGGTGCTGCTGCTGTTCTTGTTCGGCTGGGGCGCAGGTTTTGGCCTGTGGTACTATGGCAGCGTGATGGTAGCCGCGGTACTTCTGTTTTGGGAGCATAAGTTGGTGCATCCCAGGGATCTGAGTCGATTGGACACCGCCTTCTTTACCATGAACGGGGTGCTTAGCGTAGTGGTATTCCTCGGTGCGCTGGTGGACCGGATCGCATGAAGTCGGAACGAGTCCCGAACCGCCTGAAGAGGTTCCAGCACGTAAAGCGTCCTTCTCCCAAGGGCCCTCCCCGCCACCCTCAAAAAACACCCGCTCCCAACCGCAGGGGCCGATAGTGCCAAGAGATCCCTGGATCCTCGCCATTACGGGAGCATCGGGAGCGCCCTACGGGGTGCGGTTGCTGGAAGTCCTGGCCCGCCAGAAAGTGCCTTTGTATCTGATCGTCTCCCGCCACGGCTGGCGTTTGTTGGAGATGGAGACCGGTATCGCCTCGGAGCAGGAGCTCGAGCGGGTAACCGGCGGGGATCGGTCGAGCGTCACAGTGTTCGACGACGGGGATCGAGGTGCGGTTCCCGCCTCCGGTTCGGCCCGGACCGCGGGAATGGTCATCTGCCCGTGCTCCATGGGTACCGTAGCGGCGATAGCCCACGGTACCAGCCGGTCGCTCATCGAGCGCGCCGCCGACGTAACGCTGAAAGAGAAGCGGCCTTTGATCCTGGTCTTTCGAGAATCCCCGCTTTCCCTGGTGCACCTGCGCAACCTCGTCGCGGTTACTGAGGCGGGGGCTACGGTTTTGCCCGCCGCTCCCGGCTTTTACCACCGCCCTAACTCGGTGGAACAGCTGGTCGATTTCATAGTGCAACGAGTCATAGACCATATGGGAGTGTCGGTCGAGCTGGTGCCTAGGTGGAGGGGCTGAGGTGCGGATCGGAGTAATCTCCGACACTCACGGCAATCTACGCCCCGAGGTTCTGGAGGTTTTCAGCCGAGTGGAGCACATCCTCCACGGGGGGGACGTAGGTTCGCTGGAGGTACTCAAGCGGCTGGAGAACTTGGCTCCGGTTACGGCGGTTTACGGTAACGTGGACGGGCTCCAGGTGCGGTCGCGCTGCCAGAGGGTGGCGCGGTTGGAACTGGAGGGTTTTCTCGTAGTGGTAACTCACGGGGACCAGTTTGGTTCGCCGACGCCGGAGTTATTGCACCGCGAGTTCCCCGATGCCGAGATCATAGTCTTCGGTCACACTCATCGGCCGCTACTGGAGCTGGTGGACCAGACCGTGACCGTGATGAATCCGGGTGCGGCGGGCCCGGCGCGTTTCGGAGTACCTCCCAGCGTGGGAATCATGGAGCTGGAGCCCGGGATACCGCCCCGCGCCCGGTTGGTAACCTTGCGGTAACTTCTCGCTTTGCCGGTTGGAGGAGGCTGAGAGGCCAATCCGACAGCCCTCGGGCAGAGCCTGCGCCACCAACCGCGAGGAAGCCAGAGGAGAGGAGCGAACTCATGACAGGTTACACTACCAGAAGAGCCGCGGCAGGCACCGATAGTGCTTTCCTTTTTGGATGTGTCACCGGCACAGTCCTCAAGCCCTATCTCCGACTGGCTGCGCTCGTGCTGCTTTTGAGTCCGCTTCCGCGGGAGGGGGCAGGGCAGCTTAAGGCGGGTACCAACGAGCTGGCGGTGCAAGTAGGCGGATGGACAGGGGAGGATTTCTTGCGCCGGACTGCGGTGTTCACCGATTCGCTACTGGGTCAGCTGGAATTCGGCACCGAGGTGTTCCAGGAGAACGGCTGGCTCTTCGGCCTCAGGTACACGCACATGTTCCTTCCCTGGCTCGGTGCCGAGGCCACCGGGGCGTATTTGGCCGTGGATGCCACGACCGTGGTCGGTAGAGTGGTGGACGACAGTGTGACCGGCACGACGGACCGGATCCCCAATCTGGTTACCGGGGCCTTCGCCGCGGGGGTGGTGGCCTTCTTGCCCTTGGCGCCGCGCCTGCCAACGCCGTTCTTCAACGCGGGGGTGGGGGCGGTAACTTACCGGGCAGCTGAGCTTAGGGGCCCGCTTACGTTCGATCCTCTGGTGGGCGAGAGGGTCGATACCACCCTTTTTGTTCTCGATCTGGGGGTGAGCATGGCGCCTACGTTGGGGGCCGGGGTAGCATACTACCCCACGGAGGGGTTGGGTTTTCGCTTGGAAGGGCGCTGGTGGTTCGCCTCGTTGCACGAGCGGCTGGCCGACGAAAAGTTGGTGAGGCGCAATGTATGGATTGCCGCTTCGGCGAATGTAAGGCTGTGAGGTTGGCCATGACCGAGCCGTTTATGCAAGTCGAGCCGAGGCGGAGAAGATCGCCGGAGCTTGCCGACCGGCACCACCAGGACCGTCGAGTCCATATGTGTCGTGCCTGACCTTCCTGACCGGGTAGCACTGATCTAGCGCGCCGCTATCTGAGGCGGACCGTTCCGATCCCGTCGCGCCATTCTATAGTGGTTCCGAACGGCCGCGATCGCTCGGCCAGTCGCTGAATGGTCTTCCGGCCCAGCTCGGCGTCCGCGAGCATCGGGCGCCCTCTGACCGTTCGAGGGCGGCCGAATCCCAGAGTTATGGGATAAAGGTCGACCGCTTCCAGCGTCTCGCCTCTCCAGCGCGGGACCGCCACCACCGATTCCCAGACCTCCTGCTGGGTCGGGAAGCCCCGGGTGTCGTTCGCGTAGCGGGCGTCGTTGAAATCGGCGACGTGGTGGTTTTCCCCCAAACCGTAAGGGCGGTAGTTCTCGTAGGGGAGCCTCAGCACGGTTTCGTTCTGAAAGATGAAGTCTCCTAGGCTGTAAAAGATCGGCTTGCCGCGATAGATCTCGATTCCTCGGAGCAGGTGGGGACCGTGGCCGACGAACATGTCGGCTCCCGCGTCGATCATCGCTCGCGCGAACGTGATCAGGAACTCGGCGGGTTCCTCCAGCCGGCCGGCGCTCTCGTGGGCGTGGATACTGACCACCACGTAGTCCGCCAGGCGGGAAGCGTTGCGCACCACCGCGGCTATCTCTTCTACGTCTTCGGGATCCGGGACGCTGCTAATTCCGGGGCGGTCGCCCGCCAGGAAGACGGTGTTGAACACCCGCAGGCTGTCCCCCTGCTCGGGTACCCCGAGGCCGATCTCCGACACCAGAGCCCGCATGCGCTCGAGCTGATCTCGGGTTATCATCCTTGCCGTCGTGTACCTGAGAGGGTTCAGACCCGGGCGCCCCTTGACCGCGCCCTTGGGCTTGCTCGCCGCCGAATGAGGCGGGAAGGTGGAGGCCACCGCGATCAACCCAACCCTACCGTCTGCGGTTTCCAAGAACCGAGCCTCCCGGGCTTCGTACAAGTTCTCCCCGGCGCCCGCGTGGACCAGCCCGGCGGCGGAAGCGTGCCGGAGAGTCAAGCGCATGCCCTCGACACCGTAGTCGCCCGTGTGATTGTTGGCTGTGGAGACCAAATCGAACCCTGCCCAGACCAGCTCCGCCGCCAAGGCCGGTTCCGCTCGCATGTAGGTGCCACCGCTCTGGTGCATGGGGTAAGGTTCGTAGTCGTGGAACAGCATTTCCAGGTTGGTAAACGCCGCGTCCGCATTGCGAATGATTTCCACCAGCCTCAGGAACTCCGGTTCCCGGTAGGGGGAAAGCCTGCGCGTGATGATAGCGTCGCCGGTCAGCGCGATGCTGAACGTTCCGTCGCCCTGCTGGCCTACCGCCGGTACCGGAACCGCCAGCCAGCAACCAAGGAGCAAACCGATTGCGCGAAGCATCTTCGACCTCCTGCTCTGAACTCGCGATAGATATGTACTGGCCACCGATCTCCGTCAAACCTCAACCAGGCTTGACTCTGCGACGGTGTCTTGCGAGGATATCAACGCGCCGGCGACGGCGCTACCTCGGTAGGTACTCGAGTCGCAGCCAAGGAACCAGGAGAGGTACGTGGGAAAGGGTGACAAGCGCACTCGGCGCGGAAAGCTATGGCGCGGTACTTACGGTAAGCGGCGCCCCAGGAAGAAGAAGGGGCTCCAACAGCGGAACGCTGCAGCACCGCAGGGCTAGCCGGACCCGGTTGCCGAAGATCCCACCGCCTGAGGCGTCATCTGCGACCGCGTAGGTAGTCGTGCAAGGCGAGGAACTTCTCGTACACCACCGGGCCTTTGCGCTTCTGACCCAGTTCGGCCAGCAGTTCGCGCATCCGGCCCCGGCGGGTTACGTAGAAGCGGAAAGTCTCGGCGAAGTCCTCCTGAGGGTGAGTGGCAGCATATGCAGTGACGTGGTTTACCGGAACGCTCGAGATCCGGCGCCGCTGGAAATCGACCCAAGTGTCGTCCACCCCCCGGTAGGCTTTGTCCACCTCCCCGAACACTCGCCGGAAGCGCTCGGTACGGGTCCAGCGCCAGTTGTGAAACAGAAAACTATGGCCCAGCTCGTGGGTGATCAGCCCCACGAGCGTGGACCAGGCGATTTCGTCCTTGCTGCGCTTGCCCACCACGTAGCGCTGGTCGATCTCCACGATCTTGGGCCAGCGGGGATCCACCCCTGAGATTCCGGGACGCAACAACACCCGGTAGCCCCAGTGCTTGATCCGGGATACCGCCAGGAGCCGACGCACCCGGGTCAAAGCCTCGGGTATGAGGTCCTGGCCGGTAGCGTCTTTACCGCACCAAGGACACCAGTTCATCCAGTCGTCCACCCCGCGCCCGCAATGGGGACAGGTGCCTTCGAACTCATGATCGCTCCAGGTCTGCTCCTTCCCGCACCAGGGGCAAAACGGCATCGGATGTTCCAGACCGCCCCCGCAGCTCCAGTCGCAGCGAGCGTGAAACTTGAAGCCCTTGGGAGCCTTCAGGGGCTTCTCGCTGGAGTAACCCTCCTCGTAGATATCGGCGCCGCACCAGGGACAGTAGGAGAACTTGTCGGACACCACCCAACCGCAGTTGTAGCACTCGGCTCCGGTCACCTGACCCTCGTCCCGCCACACCTGGCGCCGGCCGCAGTCCGGGCAGAACGGCCAATAGCGCCTTAGCTCGTAGCCACATACGCAACGCAGCTCGGGCCGGGGTATCGGCTCCCGACGTTTCCGGACGACTCTAGTCATAAGGGCGAATCGCAGAGGCCGACAAGTCTAGTCATAGCAGCGCAGAGAATAGATAACCGACCATCACCAACTCTTGAAAGCCCGCTGGCCTCCCTGGCAGCGCCAGCAGAATGTCGTGGCCCGCCCGTCTATTACGTGGGTGGTGACCAGCGCGGCGCCGCAACGGACACAGGGCTGGCCCCCGCGTCCGTAAACCCGGAGCGAAAACTGAAAGCCGCCGGGCTTTCCGGTGCCGCGGCGGTAATCTCTGAACGTCGTACCGCCGTTCGCTATAGCCTCGGAAAGCACCTCTCGGACCGCCTCGAAGAGGCGCTCCAAGGAGGGCCGGTCCAGGCGACTTGCAGGTCTCGACGGATCGATCCCCGCCCTAAACAGCGCTTCCGCCGCGTAGATGTTTCCCAAGCCCGCGATCCGCCGTTGGTCCATCAAAACCTTCTTGATGGCCTGCGTGCTCGTTCCGATACGCCGGGAGAATTCTTCTGGCCCAAAATCCGCCGCCAGCGGTTCCGGCCCGATCCGGGCGCTATAGCCGTTCCACTGCCGCTCGGTCAGCAGGAGTACCGTGCCGAGCCTCCGCACGTCCTGGTACAGCAGTTGCTCGCCGCGGCCCACACCAACCCGGAAGACCAGGTAATCGGCGGGCGGCGTCCGAGAGCCTGCGCCGGATATCAGGAGAACCCCGGTCATGCCGGGCTGAATCACCAGCCGGTGCCCGCTCGCCAAAGTGAAGACCGCATGTTTGGCGCGGCGAAACAGCTCTACGATTCGGTTGCCCGAAAGAGTGGTGAGCAAGCGCCGCTTGCTGACCCCCCTCAGAATGTCGGAGCGGAAAAGTTCGGGATTTTTGAGGGTGCGACCGACCAGCCGCGGGGCCAGGTCGCGAACGATGGTCTCAACCTCGGGGAGCTCCGGCACGCCTCAGCTCCCGCCACGCAATGTCCCGGCGATACGTCTTCCCCTCGAAGTGAATCAGATCGGCCAGCTCCCGGCTCGCGTGAGCCGCCTTCGGCACATCGGGTCCTATACCCACCGCGTTGAGCACCCTGCCACCCGCCACCCTAAGCGTCCCATCCGGATCCCGGCGGGTTCCAGCATGGAAGATCAGGGTACTGTCCGGCAGCCGCTCAGGCAACTGGATTACTGCTCCCATTTCTGGAGCCTCGGGATAACCTCTCGCCGCCAGAACCGTCGCTACCACAGCCCGCTCGGCTTTGAACGTAGGCCACCCGGGTCGCCACTCCTCCCCGGCGGCGATTGTCCACATATGTTCGGCCAGGCCGGTGGAGACGGCAGGAAGCACGACCTGCGCTTCCGGGTCACCGAAGCGACAGTTGAATTCCAGCACATAAAGCTCCAAATCTCGGTTGACCATGAGACCCACGTAGAGTACGCCACGGTAGGGCGCCCCCGACTCGGCCAAAGCGACCAGAACCGGCCGGACGATGACGGTGACCGCCCGCTCGATCAGGAATTCGTCTGCGAACGATACCGGGGTGTAAGCACCCATGCCGCCGGTGTTGGGCCCGGTGTCCCCCTGACCCAAACGTTTATAGTCTTGCGCCGAAGGGAAAGCACAGGTCTTGATACCGTCGGTCATGAAAAGGAGGGACACTTCCTCGCCCTCGATAAACTCTTCCACCAGAACCTCTCGGCCTGCGTCGCCGAACTTCCCGGCGAACATTTCTCTTACGGCCTGCGCTGCTTCCCGACGGGTTTGACACACGATCGTTCCCTTGCCCGCGGCCAAGCCCGAGGCTTTGACCACCAGTGGCTCCCGGTGACCAGCCACGTAGCGCAGTGCTTCGGCTTCGTCGGTGAAGCTCCGGCTGCGCGGTGTCGAGACCGTGCCCCGCGCCATGATCTTCTTGGCGAACGCTTTGGAAGCTTCGATCTGAGCCGCGGCTTTGGTGGGCCCAAAGACTCGGATATCGCGGGCGGTAAGTTCGTCGACGATCCCGCCAGCTAGAGGCGCCTCGGGGCCTACCACCACCAGATCGATCCGGTGTTCCTTGACGGCACCCACTATCGCCGGGAAGTCGTCTTGAGGGATGGGAAGATTGGTCGCTACCTCCGCGGTCCCGGCGTTGCCCGGGGCGCAAAAGACCTCGGCCTCGCGGGCCAGAGTCCAGCACAAAGCATGCTCCCGCCCGCCGCCGCCGATAACGAGGATTCTCATCGGCCCGTGTGCCCCTTGAAGGCCTCGGAGAACGCTTTGGCCGCCCGGCGAGCCGCATCCGCCACTTGCCCTACGGTCTTCTTGGCCTCGGAAGCGTAGTGGGCGGCAGCCTCTTCGAACTCTTCGGTCAGCGGCCGCTGCCGTTCCTCAGCGCCGCGCCTGGGATAGTGACCGTCCAGGACATCTTGGTACGTGCCCCGGTCGATCCACCGCTTGAGCTCCCCAGCCCGAAGGGTGTGGAAGGGATGGGTGGCTCCCAAAGTATTCAGAATCTTGTAAACCGTATCCAGCGCTCCTCCCCTGGCCTCGTACTCTTCCGCCTGCCGCATGAAAGCTTCCAGATCCATCTCCTTCATCTCACCGCCGCCGGCAAGCTTCAAAAAAACCCGCATCGCCGCCGGGGGATCTTGGCTGGCAAGCAGGCCAGCGCGGTCCGCGGAGAGCTCGCTTTTGCGGTACCATTCCAGCAGCGCAAGCTTGATCGGCAGCAGGGCGATCCCGGCCAAAAAGGGAAGATTCTGAAAACCGAGCTCCAGGATCAGGATCAGCACGGTGCGGTACAGCGCGTGCCCGCTCATTACGTGGCCCAGCTCGTGGCCGATCAGCACCCTGAGCTCGTCCGTGTCTAGCAGCCGAACCGCTCCGGAGTTCAGGATAATGAACGGGCGCTCTACTCCCACCGCTCCAGCGTTGACCATCGGCGTCTGAGTGACATAGAGTTCCGGCGGTTCGGGCCAGTCCAACGTGCTAGCGGTCTCGATCGCCAGCTGGTGCAAAACCGGGAACTGGGTGGGACCTACCCTCACAGCGTTGGCCTGGAACAGAAGCCGTATTCCTCGCTCGCCGAACGCCCCGACGATCCTTTTCACCGCCTCGTCGAAACCCGGAATCGCACGCAGTGCCTGAAGCGCCGCCCGGTCGGCGGGATGTTCCCAAGCAGTCGGGGAAATTCCGGCCAGTACCTTACGAGGCCTGGCGGCAGGCAGGGGAGTGGGATCGTGGCTCATGGCGAACTCCTCATATCTTGGCGGCCTTGTTCAAAGCCTGGTCTAGGTCTTCCCTGAGATCGTCCACGTCTTCGATCCCCACCGAAAGGCGAACCAGACCGTCGGTAAGTCCCATCGCTTCCCGCATCTCCTTGGGTACGGTGGCGTGAGTCATGCTCGCCGGGTGGCCTATCAGGCTCTCCACTCCTCCCAACGACTCGGCCAGGGCGAAGATCCGCGTGGTTTCCACTACGGTTCGGGCGCGCTCGGCGCTCCCCACATCGATGGAGATCATCCCGCCGGAACCGCTCATCTGGCGGCAAGCCAACTCGTACTGCTCGTGATCCGGGAGCCCGGGGTAGTAGACCTTTTTCACCACCGGATGATTGCTCAGCCACTCGGCCAAACAACGTGCCGACGCGTCGTGCTGTTTCATCCTCAACACTAGGGTCTTCGTTCCCCGCAGGGCGAGCCAGCAGTCGAAAGGACCCGGGACCGCTCCTACCGAGTTTTGGAGGAACGCCAGGCGCTCCGCCAAGTCGTCCCGGTTGGTGATAACCGCTCCTCCCACCATGTCGCTGTGGCCGTTGAGGTACTTGGTAGTAGAATGCAGTACCACGTCGGCGCCGAGTTCTAGCGGCCTCTGGAAGACCGGGGTGGCGAAGGTGTTGTCCACCACCAGCAACACCTTCCGGTCTCGGGCGATCTCGGCCAGCGCCGCCAGATCGGCGAGCCGCATCATGGGATTGGACGGTGTTTCTACAAAGATCATTTTGGTAGAAGTCGTAATCGCTTCGGCAACCTTTTCCGGATAGCGAGTGTCCACGAAGCTGTAAGTCAGGCCCAGTTGCTGGAACACCTGAGTCATGATCCGATGGGTGCCGCCGTAGAGGTTTTCTCCGGCGATCACATGGTCCCCCGCCGAGAGGAGGTGGAGCACGGCGTCGGTAGCCGCCATACCGGAGGCGAATGCGAAACCGTGGAGCCCACCTTCCAGCGCGGCCAGGTTGCGTTCTAGGGCGTCGCGGGTGGGATTGCGGGTGCGCGCGTATTCAAACCCTTTGTGCCGGCCGAGCCCCGCCTGGACGTAGGTGGAGGTCTGGTAGATCGGGGTCATGATGGCACCGCTAGTTTCGTCGGGCAGCTGGCCGGCGTGGACCGCCCGGGTTGCGAACCTCATGCCGAGATCGGTGTCGAGAATACGCGTCATCGGAGTCCCAGGTGCAGACGCCACCGGAACCTACACTTGAGGCCCGGCACCTAGCAAGCGACTGGCCGCAGGGAAGTTTCCTGGGTAGGTTTGGTAGCTTGTGAGCGATACTCTAATCTTCAGTGTCTCCGGGGTTCGGGGGGTTGTGGGGAAAGCTCTGACCCCGGAGGTGGCAGCGCGCTACGCTGCGGCGTTTGGCTGGATGGTCTCGGGGGGGAAGCCCGGCGCTGCGGTAGTGCTGGGGCGGGACTCGAGACCTTCGGGGAAGATGCTCTCCTTAGCAGCTGCGGCGGGGCTTCACTCCGTTGGATGCCAGGTGATCGACTGCGGCCTGGTGCCCACGCCCACCGTTCAGTTGGCGGTGGAACACCACCGGGCTGCGGGCGGGATCGTAGTGACAGCGAGCCACAACCCGCCGGAATGGAACGCCCTGAAGTTCGTGGGTCCCGACGGCATCTTTCTGGACGCGGCCCAGGGTAAGAGAGTCGAGGATCTGGTGCGGGATCCCGGCGGGGGCGGTGTCCCGCGGGTAGGTTGGAACGAGGTGGGAGCTTCCAAGCCGGACCTTGAAGCTGCCAGGCGGCACATCGACGCGGTGGTGGAACTTTCGGTGCTGGATGTGGAGCGGATTGGGAAGTCTCGCTTCAAGGTCGCTCTAGACGGGGTTGGGGGGGCCGCCGGGCCGGTTTTGAGGGAGTTGCTGGAGGTTTTAGGGTGCGAAGTGCACGGCCTGAACCTGGACCCCGACGGCATGTTTTCTAGGGCTCCCGAGCCACTGCCGGAAAATCTCGGCACCCTGGGAGAATTGGTGCGCCAAACCGGCGCGGATCTAGGGATGGGTCTGGACCCTGACGGCGACCGGTTGGCTCTGGTGGACGAGCACGGCAGGCCGATCGGAGAAGATTACACTCTGGCTTTTGCGGTGCGAGCGGTCTTGAGCGGGGCACGGGCCGGTCGTTCTCCGGTGGTTTGCAATCTTTCTACCAGTTTGGTAGTAGAGGATGCAGCGCGCGAGTTCGGAGCTCCGGTCGAACGAGTGCCGGTGGGGGAGGCTCATGTGGCTCGGGAGATGAAACGGGTCGGGTCGATCGTCGGGGGGGAGGGAAACGGAGGGGTGATCTTGTCGTCTTTGCATCTGGGCAGGGACGCGCTGGTGGCGGCGGCGCTGGTGCTGCAGCTCCTCGCAACTGGAGGAAGGACCGCCGGAGAGCTGGTGGATGCGGCTCCCCGATATGTGATCGTAAAGCGGAAGGTGCCGCTAAAGAGAGATCTGGAGTCGGTATACCAGCTCTTGGAGGCGCGCTTTTCCGATGCGGCGGTGGATCGCCGGGACGGCTTGCGGCTGGCTTGGCGCCAGCGCTGGCTTCATGTGCGGCCGTCGGGGACCGAGCCGGTGGTGAGGGTGATTGCGGAGGCGCCCTCGGAGCGCGAGGCGCTGGATTTGCTGCAGGTCGCTTACCGGGCGCTCGGTAAGAAAGAGGAGGCAGTTGGCACATGTGCGGGATAGTCGGATACGTGGGTCGCCGGGATGCCTCGGCGATAGTACTGGAGGCGCTAAAGCGGTTGGAGTATCGGGGATATGATTCCGCAGGCTTGGCCGTGGTGGGAAACGGGGGGATAGCGGTGGTGAAGGCGGCGGGGAGGATCTCGGTATTGGAACAGAGGCTCGATGGGAGATTGCCTACGGGTAGCTTGGCGATCGGGCATACCCGGTGGGCCACCCACGGTATGCCCAGCGACGCGAACGCACATCCCCACGTCGACTGCTCCGGTACGATAGCACTGGTGCACAACGGGATCATCGAGAATGCGGGGCCGTTGCGGGACGGGCTGGTGGCGAGGGGGCACCAGTTCAGCTCGGAGACCGACACCGAAGTTCTGGTGCATCTCATCGAGGAGCATTACTCCGGTTCTTTGGAGCTGGCGGTGGCCGCCGCGTTGAAGCAGGTAGAGGGCGCCTACGGCATAGCAGTGGTTTCGGCGCGGGAGCCTGAGGTGCTGGTTGCGGCTCGGCACGGCTCGCCCCTTCTGGTGGGCATCGGCGAGGGGGAGCATTGGGTAGCATCCGATGCTGCGGCCCTGCTACGGCACACCCGCAGCGTGGTCTATCTCGACGACGGCGAGATCGCGGTAGTCAGCCCGTGGGAGCATCGGATCACCGACTTGGAGACCGAGCCGGTGGAGAAGGTGATAAGTACAGTGGACTGGGACGACCAGGCGGCGGAAAGGGGTGGTTACCGGCACTTCATGCTCAAGGAGATCATGGAGCAGCCGGACAGCGTAAGAATGAGTCTTCGCGGCCGGTTGCTGCAGGAGGAAGGGAGCGCCCGGTTGGGGGGTCTGGGTCTGAGCGACGAGGAGCTGCTCAAGATCGATCGGATCGTGCTAACTGCGTGCGGGACTTCTTGGCATGCAGCCCTGATCGGCGAGTACATGCTGGAGGAGCTGGCCCGGATACCGGTCGAGGTGGAGTACGCCTCGGAGTTCCGGTATAGGAACCCGCTGGTGGACGAGCGAACTCTGGTAATAGCGATCTCCCAGAGCGGGGAGACCGCCGACACTTTGGCCGCGGTTCGGGAGGCCAAGCGCCGGGGGGCGCGTACTCTGGGGATCGTGAACGTGGTGGGCAGCACCATCGCGCGGGAAGTGGAGGGTGGGATCTATCTCCATGCCGGTCCCGAGATCGGAGTGGCCAGCACCAAAGCTTTCACCTCCCAGATCGTGGCTCTGATGCTCCTTACTCTGCGCCTCGGTCGCTTGCGTTCGCTCTCAGTGCTTCAGGGTCGGGAAATAGTACGCTCCCTCATCAAGCTACCAGAGCAGGTGGCCGAGGTGTTGAAGGCAGCCCCGCAGGTAGAGCAGATCACCGCGGCTTTTGCCCGGGCTCCCAACGCTTTGTATCTGGGTCGGGGTTACAACTTCCCTGTGGCTTTGGAAGGTGCGCTCAAACTCAAGGAGATCTCCTACGTCCACGCCGAGGGTTATCCGGCGGCTGAGATGAAGCACGGGCCGATCGCTTTGATAGACGAGCTGATGCCGGTGGTTTTTGTGGCTCCCCAGGATGCAGTCTATCCGAAGATCGTGAGCAACGTGCACGAGGTGAAGGCGCGCAAGGGTCGGGTGATTGCGGTGGTGACGGAGGGTGACAGGGAGATTGCCGAGCTTGCCGATTATATGATCACCATCCCCGCGACCATCGATCCCTTGACTCCGGTCTTGAGCGTGATTCCCCTTCAGCTATTCGCCTATTACATCGCAGTCCGCCGCGGCTGCGACGTGGACCGACCCCGAAATCTGGCGAAGTCGGTTACTGTGGAGTGAGCTCGTAGGGGATGAGGGCGGTAGTGCAGCGGGTGAGCCGTGCGTCCGTGAGCGTAGACGGCAGAGAAGTTGGGGCGATCGGCAGGGGCTTGTTGGTTTTGTTGGGTGTGGCGCGGGGTGACGATCGGAGCAAGGTCGCCTGGATGGCCGACAAGATTGCCGGGCTCAGGATCTTTGCCGACGAGGAAGGGAAGATGAATCGCGATCTGGCGTCGGTCGGGGGAGAGGTGCTGGTGGTGTCCCAATTCACTCTCTACGGGGACGTGAGCCGCGGGCGCCGGCCCTCTTTCGTAGAAGCCGCCCCTCCAGAGGAGGCGATCCCTCTATACCAAGCCTTTGTGGCGGCGCTGCGCGAGCGGCGGCTCCCGGTCGCTACCGGTGAGTTCGGAGCGATGATGCAGGTGGAGCTGGTGAACGACGGACCGGTGACGTTGGTGATCGAACGGTGATTGTTCTGGCTTCCCGCTCTCCTAGGCGGCGCCAGTTGCTGGAGATGCTGGGGATCGAGCATATCGTAGACCCCCCGGAGCTGGCCGAGGTGCTTGAGCCCGGTGAGCTCCCCGAGAGCTTCGCGGTGCGCTTAGCCCGCGAGAAGGCCCTGCAAGTTGCAGCCCGGCATCCGGGGGATTACGTGCTCGGTGCCGATACGGTCGTGGTCTTGGAGCAAAGGATGCTGGGCAAGCCTGCAACCCCGGCGGAGGCGGTGAAGATGCTCTCCGAGCTATCGGGTAGGGATCACCGGGTGATCTCCGCCGTGGCGTTGGCTCACGATGGCAAAGTCAGCGAGCATTACGACGTTACCCGGGTGTGGTTTCGCCCACTTTCTTGGGAACTGATCGAGGCCTACGTGGCGACCGGTGAGCCGATGGACAAGGCCGGCGCCTACGGTGTTCAAGGCTATGGCGCAGTGCTGATTCAGAAGATCGAGGGGGATTTCTACAGCGTGATGGGGCTCCCGGTTCGCCTGGTGGTGGATCTTTTGGAAGCGGCGGGGATCCCCTACCGCTTTACCCGGTAGACCTGCACCGCCTGCTCCTTGCCTTTCAGCTGCAGCGGCTCCAAAGGTTCCACCGTCGGCGGAGAAGAGAGGGCTCGGTAGAACGGCTCGGATATTAGAATCTCACCCGGGGCCGCTTTGGAGCACAGCCGGGAGGCAGTATTGACCGCGTCTCCGATGACGGTGTACTCTAGCCGCCGGTCGCTTCCGATGTTCCCGGCGAACACTTCGCCATAGTTGATCCCGATCCCGATTGTCACCGGCTCGCGGCCTTGGGCGGTCCATTTCTTGTTGAGTTCTTCCAGTTCCTCCTGCATTTCTAGCGCCGCCCGCATCGCGCGGTCGCAGTCGTCGTCGTGGCGTATGGGCGCTCCCCAAATCGCGAGTATCGCGTCCCCGATGAACTTGTCCAGCGTACCCCCGTGCTCGAAGACGATTTCCACCATCTCGGTGAAGTATTCCGTAAGCAGGCTGGCGATCTCGTCCGGTCCCATCTTCTCCGACATCCGGGTAAATCCGCGGATATCGCTGAAGAAGATCGCTACGGGGAGTTTGGTACCCCCTAACTGCACCGCTCCTTGTTGCCTGGCGATCTGTTCTACCAGGCTGGGGGCGAAGTAGCGCTGGAAGTTGGAGAGTATTACCGCCTCCCGCCTGATCTGTTCGGTGAGCTTGCTGTTCTCGATCGCCACCGCCGCTATCCCAGAAAAGGCGATCAGGAACTCCAGGTCTTCATCCGTAAAAGAGTGGGTGGCGGTGAGATTGTCCACGTAGATGAGTCCCAACACCCGGCCTTCGCTTCCCATGAGCGGGGCGCACATGGCGCTGCGGACGCTCTGCAGGACGATGGACTTGCCTTTGAACCGCTCGTCGGCCGCGGCGTTGTCGGTGAGAATAGCCAACCGCTCGCTCACCGCCCGGCGGGCTATTGACTGGGGAACGTGACGGCTCCCTCCGGATTCGCCCAGACGGTTGCGAGAAATTCGCGGGATCAGCTCGCCAGACCCCTCCTCCACCATCAGCACCGAGACCCGATCTACGTTCATCACCTGAAAGGTGATGTCCACCACCCGCTCCAAGAGTTTGTCGACGTCGGGTTGCTTGGACAGTTCTTTGGAAATGTCCAAGAGCAGGGAAAACTTCTTTTCCCTTCGCTCTTCCGCCGACTCCCCTTCCACTTTTAGCTGGGATTCGCCGCTGGGCCTCTGGGCAACCTTAGCGGCGATGTTCCCCGGCTGCTCTACCGGGAGCTGCCGCACGATAGTGGCTTCGGGAGGCCGGAGCGCGACCCCCTCAACTTCGGGTCGCCTGGCCGGCGCCGCCTTGGCAGGTGTGACCTCCTTGACCCGGAAAGCGATCTTGCCGAAGTTGACGATGTCGCCGTCTTGGACCGCCGATTCGCTGACCTGGGTTCCGTTGACGAAGGTCCCGTTGCTGGACCCCAAATCGCGGACCGTGACGATGCCGTTCTTGAAGGTGACCTGCGCGTGGCGGCGCGAGACCGTAGGATCGTAGATGGGCACGTCGCTGGTGGCCGCGCGACCCACTACGACGGTGCGGCCTTCCACTAGCTCGACCGTCTGGTCTCCCACGGTGCTGATCAGCTTGAACGCGGCCACCGATTTGCGCTCCCTGCAGACCCAATATACTGGCTGCGACTGAGGGCCGCTAATCGGCTCCCACATCCGCGGAAGATTCCGCCAGCGCCACAGCCGAAAGCACTGCTCGGGCCTTCGCCTCGGTCTCCTGGTACTCCCGGGCAGGATCGCTGTCCGCCACGATCCCAGCACCGGCTTGCACGTAGGCGTTTCCGCCGGTGAGGATGGCGGTGCGGATGGCGATCGCGGTGTCTAGCGTTGTGGCACCCCAACCCAGGTATCCCACCGCGCCAGCATAGGGGCCGCGGCGGGTCGGCTCCATCTGGTCAATCAGCTCCATGGCGCGGATCTTGGGAGCGCCAGTTACGGTGCCCGCGGGAAAACAAGCCCGCAGAGCGTCGAGCGCGTCCAGACCGCCACGCAGCTGACCCCGGACCTCGCTCACTATATGCTGCACGTGGGAGTAGCGCTCGACCACCTTAAAATCCGTCACTCTGACCGACCCGTATTCCGCCACCCGGCCCAGATCGTTGCGGCCCAGGTCCACCAGCATCAGATGCTCCGCTTGCTCTTTCTGATCCGCCAAAAGCTCGCCAGCAAGCTTTTCGTCCTCCTCCCGGCTCGCTCCCCGGGAACGGGTACCGGCGATCGGCCTGACAGTCACTTCGCCCTCCTCTACCCGCACCAGCACCTCGGGAGAACTCCCCGCAATGGCCAGACCGTCGAGCTCCAACAGGTAGAGGTAAGGAGCCGGATTGAGAGCCCGCAGCGCCCGGTAGACTGTGAGAGCAGGAGCGGAGCAGGGAACCTCCTCCCTCCGCGACAATACAGCTTGGAAAATATCTCCCGCTCGTATGTACTCTTTGAGCCGCTCGACGTCACGCTCGAATGCGGCGCGATCATACCGGCTCGTTCGCTGGAGCTCCCTTTGGGGCTTCAGGCTCAGAGGATCCAGGCGGGGAGGGCTCTTGAGCCGGGCAAGAAGCTCGGCGATTCTCTGCTCGGCGGCGTTGTAGCGGTCGCGCAGCCCATCCCGACCGGCTCCCGGCGGTATCTCCACGTTGGCAATCACGATCGCCCGGCCAAAAGCGTTGTCTATTACCACGACGGAATCAGCCAGCATGAAGACCGCATCCGGAAGTCCGAGGTCATCCGGTGGGCCGGGCGGAAGGCGTTCCAGCGTTCTCACCACGTCGTAGCCCACATAGCCCACCATTCCTCCGGTGAAACGCGGCAAGCCAACAGCCTCGCATGCTTTGAGGGAGCGAATCCGATCGCCCAGAAATCCTAGGATGTCCGAAACTCTGCGGCGCTCACCCCAGCCTCTTCGAGGGGTCCACCGCTCCGCCGCTCCCTGGAAGAACCGCCACGCCTCCAGCGGTTCGGTTCCCATAAAGGTGTAGCGCGCCCAGCGCTCTCCTCCCACCAACGACTCCAAAAGGAAAGAAAAAGGCGGTCGGGCGATCGCGGCATAGGCCATGACAGGAGTCAGTGTGTCGGCGCAGAATTCTCTAACCACCGGCACGATCCCGCCCTCTTCGGCGAGACGGCAGAAGGCTCGGAAATCAGTCTCCGGTACCATCCGCGCTCGGCTAGCGCGGCGCGGCCACGACGTAGCGGCCCGCTTGCGGAATCGACGCCCGGATATCGGTGCCCACGCTTCCCGATCCGCCGGAGGAAGACCAACGCTCTATGCCGACCTCACGCCAGATCTCCAGCGCTTGCGCGTAATCGTCAGCGCTCCGATAGCGCGACGATCCTGAGGCCACGCTCAGATCGCCGTAGCGCGCATAGGAGAACCGAAGTGACGGGGGCGCGTTGGAGGAAAAATTGAGTCCCGATGGGGTAATGGTGAGCCCGTAAATCCCGGGCTCGGCGCTGATCGTCACGAGAACCGAGTCATTCGGCCCCAGTGGGGCTCCTTCTAGGCTGACCAGCGATCCCGGGGGGAACTGCAGTTCGGCGAAGAGGGTAAGAGAGCCGTCGTTATGGCGGAGCGAACGAGCAACTTGGCGGGTGTTAAAAACGTGAAAACTCGCTGTACCCGGTGATGGCGCTCCGGCCTGCTGCCTCAGAACGACCAGATCCGCACTGCTGAGCGTAGGGGCCGGAAGCCCGAGATCCTCGCAGGCCGACAAAAGAGCCGACGCCGAAATGAGCGACATTGCGACTATAATTTTCCCGACCGGGCGACGATGACGGGTATCGCAGCTTTGCTCCTGGCAGGCGTGGTTTTGCAGCAGACTGGCCCGGGAGGGGGCTGGAACCACCCCTACGTGCTGAGTCTGGTCGACCGCGCTATTGCCCGGCGGTCCGCCGCTCAGGCCGATACCGGGCTCAAAGATTTCGAGGCTAGGGCTCACGGTTTCGTCTTCTTCCTGGGACAGTTGGGCGAGCCGTTGACCGATCCGCCGCGACTGATCAAGACCGATCAGCTCGTGCTGCAAGTTTACTGGAAGGCGCCGGGGATGATCAAGCAGCGGATCGTGGGCTGGAGGGATCGATTGGATCTGCCCAGTGACATTCAGTACCATCGCGATCACTTGGGCATCGTGATGGGAGGCTTCGGCGACCGGATCCAACTGGGAGAGGGGACCGAGGTTCGGGGGGTGCCGCATCCTCTCTCTCCGGTGGGGCCGGCCCTGTACGACTATGCCCTAACGGATTCTTTGGCGTTGGAACTCCCTCACCGCCGGGTGCGGGTGTACGAGGTCACCGTAAGGCCGCGGGATTTCAACGCGCCCAGAGTGGTAGGCCGGCTCTACCTGGACGCGGATAACGCGGAGCTGGTACGATTCAGCTTCGAGTTCACTCCCAGCGCTTACCTGGACCGCACCCTGGAAGGGATCACCGTGGTGCTGGACAACGCCCTATGGGAGGGGCGGTTCTGGCTACCGCGGCGGCAGGAGATAGAGATTCGCCGCCGTTCCGACCTGCTGGACCTTCCCGCGCGGGGGATTATTCGGGGGCGCTGGGAAATAGGCGACTACCGGTTCAACCTTGGCTTGGAGGACGAGCTCTTCCGCGGGCCCGAGATCGTGGCTGCACCTCGCCAGGAACGGGAAAGCTTCGTATGGCCCGATGCGATAGACGACGCAATTGCCGGGGCCCTCGAACTGGAAAGGGCAGATCTGCGGGCGGTGCAGGCTAGCGTTTCGCGCATTTTGGAACGCAGGGCGGCCGCCCGGTTGGCAGTGGTTCAGCCGGGGGTTCCTGCAATTTCCGAGATGGTCCGGGTAAACCGGGTAGAGGGGATGGTTCTTGGGGCGGCGGCTACGCTGCGCCCGGGCCCGGTGGAGATCAAGGGAAGGTTGGGCTACGGAACGGCCGATCAGCGGCTTAAAGGCGGAGTGCGGATTGCGTGGAGTCGCGAGCCTTGGGTGGGCACGCTGTCTGCCTCCAGGGAAGTCCGGGATGCGGGAGACGAGCGCCGCATAGCTCCGATTGTGAATTCGTTGCTCGCCCAGGAGGCTGGGATCGACTACGGCGACTACTTCCTTCTGGACCGGGTCGGCGCAGCAGTGAGGTATGCAGCACCGGGTGGGTCGGCTTTGGAGATGTCCGTAGGCGGGGAGCGGGCGAGGAGTGTGGCGGCGGCGGCCTTACCGGTGCGGGGGAGTTACCGCGAGAATCCCTCGTTGGGCTCGGATCGCTACCTGGTGGTTCGGGTGGAGATCCTTCAGCCTGGAGCAGCGATAGGGGGTGGAGCTCTGAGGTTCGAAGTGGAGGGCGGATCGGGTGCGGGGCGCGATTATCTTCGCCTCAAGGGGAGTTGGTCGGCGACTCTTCGGCCCGGCGTAGGGGAACTGGCCCTCGAGAGTACGGCGGCGTGGGGTTCTCCGGGTTTGCCGGCTCATCGTCTCTTCCTCTGGGGTGGCAGGGGGGTGGCTAGATGCGACGAAGTCTGGCGCCGTTGCGGTGGCCGCTACGGCACGAGCGCGGCTGCGGAGTGGAGGCTGCGCGTGCCGTTTCCCGCCCTCCAGCTCAGTCCCGCGGTTACCACCGGACGGCAGGTGGTCCTCGCCCCTTTTGTAAAAGCGGCCTGGTTCGCTGGTAGCGCGACCGGCGCCCCGTGGTCCGGCACTGCCGGAGTGTTGCCTGTAGGGGGCGTGGCTCTGGAGTGGCTTCACCAGCTGTTGCGGTTGGAGGTGGGAGTGGAGCTGAGAGAGGGCGTCGTGGGGGTGACACTTGACATCAATCGGGCCTTGTGGCCCATTCTGTAGAGTGAAGTCCGACCTCTGGTCACTCTGGGTGGCTAGCTTGTATCTTGAACCCTGATGCTACGTCGAGGGGGCTCGAGTTAACCGGTTCGTCGACGAGTGGTTGAGCGCCACTCTTGAGGAACTCATCGGCGCGGACGGACTCCGCGCCCTGAGGGAGAGCGCCGCGGATAAGCAGTCCCTCTGGGAGGCAGTGGTAGCTGAGGGGAAGGCGACCGACGAGCAGATCCTCAATGCTCTGTCCGAGCGGTTCAGACTGAAGCTTGCCGATATCAAGCAGAGCGAACGCCGCGCTAGGGAGCTAGTTCCCGAGCAGGTCGCCCGCCGTTACCAGATCCTGCCGCTTCGGGCTACCGATTCGTTTCTAGAGATCGCCACTGCCAATCCTTTCGATCTCGATTGTGAGAAGACCTTGGCTTTTGCCACCGGGCGCGAGGTGCGGATTCAACTGGCGAGTCCGTCCAAGATCCGCGAGAAGATCGAGGAGTTCTATCGCCCAGAGAACGTGATCGGCCAGCTGCTGGAGGGGATGGGTGTGGAAACCGAGGTGACCCAGGTCGAAGATCAGGAGGAGCCGGACGAGATCCGGATCGCCGCCCAAGAGGCTTCTCAGAGGCCGGTGGTGAGGCTGGTGGATCTGATTCTTTCCGAGGGGATTCTTTCCCGGGCGAGCGACATTCACGTGGAGCCGGAAGAAGGCGGTGTCGCGGTGCGGTATCGGATCGACGGCGTGTTGCGGCAGGTGATGAAGATACCGCGAGCCGCCGGGCTACCGGTGATCTCCCGGTTGAAGATTATCGCCTCGCTAGACATAGCCGACCGCCTCCGCCCGCAGGACGGAAGGGCGCGAGTGGCGGTAAACGGAGTGCCGGTCGATCTGCGGGTTTCCACCCTTCCGGCCTCGTTGGGCGAGAAGGTGGTTATCCGGGTGCTGGACTCCAGTCGGACGGTGCTTTCGCTGGATTCCCTGGGTTTCAATCCCGAGGAAGCCGAGCAAATCAAGGCCCTGCTGGAAAATCGGGACGGAATCATCCTGGTGACCGGGCCCACCGGTTCAGGAAAGACGACCACTCTCTATTCGGCGCTGCGCCACATTCAGACCGAAGGGGTCAACATCGTGACGGTTGAGGATCCGGTAGAGTACCGGCTTCAGGGTGTGGTACAGGTGCAGGTGCACGAGAAGGCGGGTCTCACTTTCGCTTCGGCGTTGCGCTCGATCTTGAGACAGGATCCGGATGTGGTTTTGGTGGGTGAGATTCGCGACAAGGAGACCGCCCAGATCGCGGTGCAGGCTTCGCTCACCGGTCACCTGGTCCTTTCTACGCTCCACACCAACGATGCTCCGAACGCGGTCACTCGACTGATCGATATCGGGATCGAAGGTTTCAAGATCGCGTCCGCGCTTAGGGGCGTAGTGGCGCAGCGCTTGATGCGTCGGCTGTGTCCGGCGTGCAAGGAAGTCTGGGTGGAGAAGATTCCTCCCAAGCTTCAGCGCTGGATTACGCCCGATACCCCGCTGTATCGGGCGGTGGGGTGTCCAGAGTGCGCCATGACGGGTTATCGCGGGCGATTCTCGATTGTCGAGGTGCTCACCGTGACGCCCGAGGTGGAGCGGAGAATTGGAGCCAACGAGACGGCGGATCGGATAGCAGAGGCGGCCAGAGCGGCTGGGATGAAGACGCTCTGGGAGAGCGGTTTGTGGCACGTGTTGCGGGGGGAATCGACCATCGATGAACTGTTGCGGGTAGTTGACGTCCCGCAAGAGGAAGAGATCCCCGCAGCGCCGCAGCCGCACGTGCAGCCTCGGGGCGCACGGGCGGCGTCGAAAGAGGCGGTCGATGAGGCCCGGCAGGAACGGCGGTCGGGGGATTTTGCCAAGCCTTTGTTCGCCGATTTGGAGCTTGTCGGAGCCGTGTCTGGGACCCAGGTTACTGCCGAGCCGGCCAAGGTCCTTTTGGTGGACGACGAGGAGATGCTACGGCGGGTGATGAAGGATATGCTCGAACGGGAGGGCTACCGGGTCATAGAGGCAAAAGACGGCGTGGAAGCTCTGGACCAGGTGGACCGCTACGCGCCGGATATTATGGTCCTGGATCTCAATCTTCCCGGACTGGACGGCTATGGAGTTTTGTCTCACCTGCGTTCCCGGGCTGCGACCGCGAGTATCCCGGTGATCGTGCTTACCGCCCGGGGAGACGAGGAGAGCGAGGTGAAGGTGTTCGAGTTAGGAGCTGACGACTTCCTGAGCAAGCCGTTCAGGGCGCGAGCTCTTTCGGCTCGTCTGGCTGCGGTGCTGAATCGCACTCGGAGGCGCTAGGCCTCACCTTTCTTTGGGGGCCCGGGAGAGCACCGCGGCTCGTTCCCGGTCGAGAATCGGCAGGATCCTTTCCCACTGCTCGGAAATCAGACCTTCGTAGGCTACGGTCATAGGTTCGAACAGAGCGATCTCCCTCTCGTATAGATAGATCGCACTGACCGTCTCCCGCTGCTGCAGCATCAGCTCTCCGAAACGGGGTGACAGAGGGACTATCCCCGCGGGCCGGAAGATGCGGTTCCGGCTGGTGATGGTGAGTTCCTCGGCAATGAAGCGGGCCCGATGCTGCAGTCCGAAGAAGGTCACCAGAAAGAGGGCCGGCTCGGAGATTCCCCCCCTCTCAGCAACCCGGCGTATTTCACCCGCCCGGCTCCGCTTTAGGTGGAGCAAAGAGCGGTAGGCGTCGGGTGTCAGCAGCCGGATTATCCTTTCGTCCAAAGGGAGAACCCGGACCGCGAAGGTCGGGGTGCGGAGCTCCACTCCCACATCGTCCTGACGCAGGGTCCCGTACCCGGCCGGGGGAAGACCGGCTTCACGGGCTACTCCTGCGGTGTCTTGAGCTGACAGTGGGGCAGTGCACACCGCGGCGGTCAACGCCAAGTACTTTGCTATCTCCACAGGCCCTCCGCGCCAGTCAGCCGCTCTATTGCGGTCCGCAGCTCGGCTATCCCTTCTCCGGTGCGGGCGCTAGTGACTACCCACTGGGAATCGGCAAGATCCACCGGCAGCTTCTGCCTGATCGCCTTCACCCGCTCTAGCCGTTGTGCCCAGCGCAGCTTGTCGCTCTTGGTGAATGCTACGACCGTGGGCAGCGATCGTTCGGTTACCACTACCGCCAGTTCGTTGTCTTCCGCGGAAGGGTCGCGCCGGATGTCAAGCAGCCAGACGAGGCCGGCCGGATCTCGCTCGGCAAAATAGCTGTGCAAGAGCAAGCTCACTCTCCGGCGTTCCCTCCGGCTCAGCCTAGCCCACCCGTAGCCGGGGAGATCCACCAAGTAAAGGCGCCCCGCCAAGTCGAACACGTTGATGGTCTTGGTCTTCCCCGGGGTTCGGGAGGTCAGGGCCAACTGGCGGCGCCCCACCAGGGCGTTGAGCAGCGAAGATTTGCCCACGTTGGAACGCCCGGCGAAGGCGATCTCTGGCCGCGGGGGCGAGAGTCTGAAGCGAGCGTCGGCGAAGCTGCCCGAGAACGCTACCTGGGTCAGGCTTCCTTCTTGACGCGGGTCCGCTCGGTGACTACCAGGGGTGGCCTGCCCTCGGTCACGCACTCGCGGGTGATCACCACCTCGCGCACGTCGTCGCGGCTGGGGAGCTCGAACATGATGTCAGTCATCAGCTGCTCCAAAATAGCTCTAAGACCGCGGGCTCCCGTACCCCGCTTCAGCGCCTGGCGCGCCACCGCCACCAGCGCGTCCCGCTCGAACGTGAGCTTGACGTTCTCCAGTTCGAAAAGCTTGCGGTACTGTTTGGTGAGGGCGTTCTTGGGCTCCACCAGGATTTTGACCAGGGCATCCTCGTCTAGCGCGTCCAGGGGAACCACCACCGGCAGCCGGCCGACCAGTTCCGGGATCAGGCCGAAGCGCAACAGATCGTCCGGCTCGACCTCCATATAGGGATTCTTCTTGAGCGCTTCCAGCTTCCCGCTCCTTACTTCTTCCTTGCTGAACCCGATCTGGCGCCTCCCGGTCCGGGCTTCGATGATCTTCTCCAAGCCCTCGAAAGCTCCGCCACAGATAAAAAGAATGTCCTTGGTATTGACCTGGATGTACTCCTGCTGCGGGTGCTTGCGGCCCCCCTGAGGCGGCACCGAAGCGATGGTTCCCTCGAGAATCTTCAACAGGGCCTGTTGCACGCCCTCACCGGAGACGTCCCGGGTGATGCTGGGGTTCTCGCTCTTGCGCGCGATCTTGTCGATCTCGTCGATGTAGACTATCCCGCGCTCGCACTCGCTGACGTTGAAGTCGGCTGCCTGGAGGAGGCGGACCAGTATGTTCTCCACGTCCTCCCCCACGTAGCCCGCCTCCGTCAGGGTGGTGGCGTCCGCAATGGTGAAGGGAACATCCAGTACCCGAGCCAGCGTCTGAGCGAGAAGCGTCTTGCCCACCCCGGTGGGACCTATGAGCAGAATGTTGGATTTCTCGAGCTCGACGTCGTCGCGCGCGGAGTGAGAATTGATCCTCTTGTAGTGGCTGTAAACCGCGACCGCCAGAGTCCGCTTGGCCCGTTCCTGTCCCACCACGTACTGGTCCAATACCTCCTTGATCTCAGCCGGGGTGGGGATCTGGGTGATCGCCTCGTGGACCTCCCGCTCTTCATCCTCCGCCAGGATTTCGTTGCAGAGAGCGATGCACTCGTTGCAAATGTAAACCGACGGGCCCGAAATGAACTTTCGAACCGCATCCTTGGACTTGCCGCAGAAGGAGCAGCGCAGGTGTTTGTCGTTCGCCATAAGCAGCCCTTCAGTGTTGACCTAAATTGCACCGCCCGCCCCGGCTGTCAAGCTTTTTTGCCGTCGTCGGTCTGGCTTATGTTCTGTATCACCTTGTCTATAAGGCCGTACTCCACCGCCTCTTCTGCCGACATAAAACGATCCCGGTCCATGTCCTTCTCGATCTGCTCCACCGGCTTACCGGTGTGCCTGGCGTACAGCTCGTTGAGCTTGGACCTGAGGTAGAGGATCTCCCGCGCCTGAATCTCGATGTCCGCCGCGCTTCCCTGGGCCCCGCCCGAAGGCTGGTGGATCATGATCCTGGCGTGGGGAAGTGCGGCCCGCTTCCCCTGGGTCCCCGCGGCCAACAAAAACGCAGCCATGGAAGCCGCCATCCCCATGCAGATCGTGTTCACCGGCGCTCTGAGGAACTGCATGGTGTCGTAGATCGCCATCCCGCTGGAAACGATGCCGCCCGGGGAGTTGATGTAGAGGTATATGTCCCGCTCCGGATTGTCGGCGTCCAAATAGAGGAGCTGGGCGATGATGATGTTGGCGACATCGTCGTTGATCGGCGCTCCCAGGAAGACGATGCGGTCCATTAGCAGCCGGGAGAAAATGTCGTAGGTCCGCTCCCCGCGGCTCGACCGCTCTATGATGTACGGTGGATAAATGGTGGCCATCTCAGCCCTCTGTCACGGCGGACTGCTTTAAAAGATAGGCATAAACCTTCTCTTCCGTTATACTCCGCTCTAGCTCCCTCAACCTCCCCGCCTTCTCCAGGGAAGCGTACACTCGTCCCGGCTCCGCGTTCCGCCGCCGTGCGATCTCGGCAATCCTTTGGTCCACCTCCTCCGCCGTGGCCCTGAGGTTGAACTTTTCCGCCACGTGGTCTATGACCAGGTCCCGTTTAACCTGGGCCTCGGCAATCGGCCGGAACTCCGCGGCAAACCGCTCCAGCTGGGTCTCGGGAATTTCGTAAACTTGAGCGTACCAGGCCAGGAGACGATCCACCAGAGGCCGCGGCGCCGCTACCCCGTTGGCCGCTACGATCTGCTCCATCAGCTGGCGCCGCAACTCCACCTCGGCCTCCCGCGCTGCCTCCCTCTCCAGGTCTTCCCGCACCACCCTCCGCAGCTCCTCCAAAGAATCGAAATCTCCTAGCTCCCGGGCAAAGGAGTCGTCCAGCAAAGGGAGCTCCTGACGCTTGGCTTCGTGCAGCACGATCCTCACCCGGCGAACCTCCCCTTGCCGCTCGGGGTCGGGGAAGTCGTCCGGGAGGCGCACTTCGGTCTCGCCGGCATCCCCCGGCTTCATCCGCTGGATTCGCGCCTCGATCTCGGGGAGGGCCCTCCCTTCGCCCAGAACTAGCTCGTAACGGCGCACATCTTTCTCGTCGTCCCCCTGAAGCGTAGCCAAAGTCACCTGCACTAAATCACCCGGGCCAGGCTCCGTCCCCAGAGGAACCCAAGGTGCGCGCCTGCGGCGCAGGTCCTCGATCTGGGCGTTCACCATTTCATCCGTCACCCGGGGCACCCTGCGGACCAGTTTGAAGCCGCCGAGGCGGGTTAGCGCAAGCTCCGGTTTCACTTCCACCAAAAGCTCGAAGGTCACCGGCGCGTCTTCCTCGAAGTGGAGATTGCGGACCCGAGGATCGGCTATGGGTTTTAGCTTTTCCTGCTGGAGCGCAACCTTCCAGCTTTCTCCGACGAGTTCCCGAAGGACCTCCTCGCGGATGGCGTCGTAAAACCGCCGGCGCACTACGGCGGGTGGCGCCTTGCCCTTGCGGAATCCCGGCAGGCGGGCCCTCTTAGCGTAGCGGGCCGTGGCCCTTTCCGCCGCGGCGCGCACCCGCTCCGGCGCGACCTCCACCCGCAAGCTGGTAGCACCCGGTTCCTCTTGCACCTTGGTCACGACGATATCAGCCATCGCCCCTAATCTAACACTTCGCACCGCCCCGTGAGCTGGACGCCGCTGGTCCCATACCTAGCGCAAAACCGGCGGCAGCTTCCGCAAACGAACCAGGGCCTGCAACCTGGCGAGCCTGCCCGGCTGAAAGGAACCTACCTCGGAAACTCACGGCCGGCATTGCCAGCACCGCACCGGGCCGGGCAAAGCGATGCTGGTCAGTCTGCTCGGTACATCGTCTTTCCACCCACCACGGTGCGGAGTATCGGGATGTCCTTCAGCGTCAGGGGATCGACCTGGTGCGGATCCTGGCCCAGGATCACGAAGTCGGCCAGCTTGCCGGGCGTAATCGAGCCTTTGAGGTCTTCTTCGAACGAGGCATACGCCCCGTTCACGGTGCAGATCCGCGAAGCCTCCTCCATGGTTATACGCTGGTTGGGACCCCACTCCCGGCCGCGGAAATCCCGACGGGTGACCATGCTCTGAAGTGCCATCATCGGCTCGTAGGGACCCGGCATGTAGTCCGACGCCGGGGCCACACGTATTCCGTAGTCCAAGAAGGATCGGTGGGCGAACATCCAGCGCATTTTCTCCTCTCCGTATTCGGCCCACTTGTCGCCGTGATAGTAGACGTAGGTGTAGAAGGGCGTGGGGATCGCTCCCGTAGCTTTGATCCGGCGCAGCAGGTCCGGGTTCACCAAGGAGCAGTGCTCGATGCGGTGGCGCGGATTTACTGCCTTGGGCCACAGGCGGAGCACCCGCTCGTAGGCGTTGAGCACCAAGTCTATGGCGACGTCTCCGTTGGCGTGGATGCCGATTCTCCAGTCGTTGCGATGGGCGTCTTCCACTGCCTCGTGGATCTCTTCCTGCGTCATAGTCAGAATCCCGTAATCGTCGGGCCGCCCCACATAGGGGGTGCTCATCCTCATGGTGCGCTCCGAGGCAGAGCCGTCGGCGGTGTACTTCACCGGACCTATGCGCAACCACTCGTCGCCGAAACCGGTCCGCACCCCGGCACTCTTGAGACGCCGATAAGTCTCGCCCCGGGGGAAGAAGTACATGCGGAACCGCATTTCCCCCGCTGCGTAAGCGTCTTGCAGCGCGGTCAGCGACTCGTCGTCGCCTCCGGTCTGGTGAACCGATGTGAGGCCGGCCTTGGTCATCTGCTCGGAGATGAACTTTACGCCGGCGCGCCTGGTTTCTCGGGTTATCTCCTCCCGCTTACCCACGTTGTTGAACACCGCCCGGGCGCGTTCGGCGACCTTGCCGGTCAACTCGCCGTTCTCGCGGTAAAACTTCCCTCCCAGCGGGTCGGGGGTCTGAGCCGTCACACCCGCGAGCTCGAAGGCTTTGCTGTTATATACCGCGGTGTGACCACCCCGGTGCGCCACCATCGCGGGATGGTCGGGCACGGCTTGGTCCAGGTCCTTGCGGGTTACCGGGCGATCCAGTTTGGTGTCGTCGTACATATAGCCGGTCACCCAATAGCCGGGCGGCGTGGCGGCGGCTTTCCTCCGGAGCGCTGCCTTGACCTCGTCTACTGTGCGGAGGTTGACATTGACTCCAATCAACTCGTTCACCCCGCTCGGGTGGCAGTGCGCGTCAATGAACCCTGGGACCACCGTGAGACCTGCGGCGTCGATCACCTCGGTGCCCCGGGTTATCAGGTTTCGGATGTCGGAGGTACTGCCGACCGCAACGAACCGGCCGTTCTTGACTGCGAACGCCTGTGCCCTCGGGAGTGCATCGTCCATGGTATAGACTCTGGCGTTGATCACCGTCATCTCCGGCCCGTGGTCCCACGAGCGCTGCCGCCTAGCGGCGGGCCGGATCCTCAGGCCGGGAGCTAGTTCTTCGACGTCGATTCCCAAGGCCGCTGCAAAAGCGGCCGAGGACTCCAGGAACTCTCGGCGGGTAGGCATACCGTGCCTCCTAGGCTCAGGATTGCTCGAGGGCTCTCGCTATCGCTTCCAACTCCCTATCGGCTCCTTCGGGGGGCCGGGTGAGCAGGCTTACCGACACCGTAGCACCGAACCCGGCTGCGAAGCCCGGTATCATCTCGTACAAATCGAAGAAGGACTCTTTCAAGGTTACCGTCCAGATTACTGCGGTTAGAAATCCGGCCGCCATCCCGGCTATAGCCCCCGCCCGCGTGGTTCGCTTCCAGAATAGAGAGCAGATCACCACCGGCGTGAAGGCGGAGGCCAGTCCCGACCAGGCAAAAAGGACGAACCAGAAAATGAGCCGCACTTCCTCGAGGGCGAACCAAACAGCCACAGCACCGATCGCTACGGTTACCGCCTTGCCGATCGCTGCGATCGTCTTTTCCGAAATGTCCGGCCGCCAGATCTTCTGCACCACGTCTCTGGCCACGGACGAAGAAGCCAGAATGAGCAGCGAATCGACTGTGGACATCGACGCCGCGAGCACGACCACCAGAAATATGCCGGTGAACACGGCTGGGAAAAGTTCGGCTGCCATGGTAGGGAGGATCGTTTCCTGATCTGCCAGGCCGGGAAAGAGTGCTCGCCCGGCTATCCCGGCAAATACGGCCCCGAGATCGAACACGATGATGCAGATCACGGCGATGAGACTGCCTTGCACTATCTCACCCCGGTCCCTCGCCGCGATCCATCGCACCAGGAGTTGTGGGGCCCCTAGAAAAGCGAAACCTACGGCTACGAAGCTCAGCGCTCCTAGAACACCGGAGAGCGACAGCCCTGCTGAACCCAGGGGTCTGAGAAGTGCCGGATCGGCTCGCTCCAAAGCTTCGAAGGTTGCACTCCAGCCGCCGGCGGCGCTGAAGGCGACTATCGGGAGGAGGAGTAGCGCTAGGAACATCAGCGCTCCCTGGAGGACGTCGCTGTAGGCTACAGCTTGGAAGCCGCCAACGGTGGTGTAGAAAAGTATGATCACCGCCCCGATCAGGACTCCGGCTCCGTAGCTGGTTCCCGCAAACGACCCGAAGGCTTTGCCCATCGCGATGAACTGAGCCGAGGTGTAAGCCGCGACCATGCTGACGATGATGACGAGCCCCATGAGCTGAAACACGCGCTTGGTGTCCCGGAAGCGGGCCTCCAGATAGTCCGGGACGGTGATAGCGCCATAACGATCGGTGTACTCCTTGAACCTCGAAGCCACCACGGTCCATCCCAGGGTCACGCCGAGGACTTCGCCCAGCACTACCCAGAGGGCGTGAATCCCAACTGCATACCCCATTCCTGTAAGGCCCAGGAGCAGCCAAGCACTTTCACCCGTTGCGTTGTTGCTGAAGGCTATCACCCAGGAGGGAAGCCGCTTGTCCGCCACGTAGTAACCGGCTACGCTCCGGGTGCTTTTTCTTCCCCGAAGCCCAATCCAAAGGAGGACCAGGCAGTAGAGCCCGAGGACTGCGGTGACAGCGGGGGAGATCACTGGGAGCGGCGCCCAGGCTCCAGTGCGCTCTTACGAGCCGTGCCCCGGCGGCGTTGGTGCTTGAAATAGAAATACAGCTCCAAGGCGAGCCCGATGCCGAAGGAAGTCCAGAGCAAAAGCCAGGCCGAAAGGGGTAACCCGGCGATCACGCTCGGTTCACAGCTTGTCTTCCACCCGGCGGCAAGCCCGCTCCAGCCGCCCCAGCGCATCCTCCATCTCTTCTTCCGTGATCAGCATGGAAGGGCCCAGCCTGATCACGTGGCCGTTCAAGCCTCCCACACCCACCAGTAGGCGCTCTTGTTTCGCTGCCTCCAGCAGCAGCTTGGCTTTCTTGGGGCTCTGCGTCTTTTTGCGCGGATCGTCCACCAGCTCCATCGCCTGCATCAGCCCCATCCCTCGAACTTCGCCGATCCACTCGTGCTTGCGCTGGAGCGCTTCTAGCCCTTCTCTGAGCTGCACTCCTCGAGTCGCCGCCCGAGCCGGAGTGTTCTCTCGAACCATCACCCGGTTCGTGGCTATACCCGCAGCCATCGCCACCGGGTTTCCCCCGAAGGTGGAGATGGTCTTCGCCTTCCAGGCCTCGGCGATCTCCGCTCGGGTAATGGTGGCGCCCAAGGGAAACCCATTGGCGATGGTCTTGGCCATGACCATGATGTCGGGCTCCACTCCCCAGTGCTCGATCCCGAACCACTTGCCTCCGGTCCTGCCGAATCCGGCCTGCACTTCGTCGCAAATGAAGAGCCCGCCGTAGCGGTGTACTACCTCCACGATACGCTGGAAGTATCCCGGAGGCGGCACGATGTAACCTCCTACGCCTTGAATGGTCTCTGCGATGAAGGCCGCGATCTTCCCGCTGGTCGTCGTGAGGATCGCCTCTTCCAGATCCTGCGCGTAGCGCTCCACGCAGGATTCGTCGCAGGGCGACTTGAAGGGACAGCGGTAGGGATAGGGAGAGAGCACGTGCTTGATCCCGGCTATGCTGGATGCCGTTGGCCGCCACGAAGCGTGAGCTGTGAGGTTCGTGGCCAAGGTGCTCCGGCCGGAGTAGGAGTACCGGAGCGCTATGATCTCGCTTCGCCCGGTGTACTGGCAGGCCAGCAAGATCGCTGTTTCTACCGCTTCCGTGCCGCTGTTGGTGAAAAAGGCTTTCTTGAGCCGGCCGGGGGCTATCTCGGCCAACCGCCGCGCCATCTCCACCTGCTGCTCGGTGAGATACAAGGTAGAGACATGTCCCAGGGTGGACACCTGCTCCTGGATCGCCTGAACCACTTCCGGGTGGCAGTGACCTAGGCCGGTGGTGAGGATCCCGCTGAAGCAGTCCAGGAATTCTCTGCCCTCGGCGTCCGTTACGAACACTCCCTGTCCGCGGACGAGGACTAGGGGATCGTCGTAATAGGGCGGGGCGCACTGAAACAGAAATTCCCGATATCCCGCCTTTACCGCTTCCGCGTTGGTCTCGACTGTGGCACTGTGAGTTGCGCTCATCGGTTCCGTCTCTCGCATCTCAGGTTGTCCCTCTTGGCCATTACCATCTAGCAATTACCACCCGCTTGTCGGTGTAAAATTCGATGGCGTCCCTTCCCTGAGCTTTCAGGTCTCCGTAGAAGGACCCGCGCGATCCTCCGAAGGGGAAAAAAGCCATGGGCGCTACCACTCCGATGTTGATCCCGATCATGCTGATCCCGGCACAATAGCGGAACTCTCGCGCCGCCTTGCCGCTGGCGGTGAACAGCGAGACCGCGTTGCCGTACCGGCTGCGGTGCACCAGGGCTAGAGCCTCTTCCAAGGTGGAGGCGCGGGCGATTCCTGCAACCGGGCCGAAGATCTCTTCTCTGCCTATGGCCATCTCCGGCGTTACGTTCTCGAACACCGTAGGGCCCAACCAGTTGCCTTCGGGATAACGCGCCACCCTAGCTCCGCGCCCATCCAAGAGGAGCCGCGCTCCTTCCCGCTCTCCCGTATTTATGTAACCGACTACCCGTTCCCGATGCCTAGAAGAGATCACCGGGCCCATGTCCACCGCTTCCTCCAAACCGTATCCCAGTCTCAAAGAGGAAGCGGCCTCCAGCAGCGATTCTCGCATCGGCAGGTAAGCATCGCCCACGCCGACCACCACGCTTCCGGCCAGGCAGCGCTGTCCCGCCGATCCGAAGAGGGAGGAAACTACTGCCTTGGTAGTGCTATCGAGATCGGCGTCGGGGAGCACTATAATATGGTTCTTGGCTCCGCCCAAAGCCTGGACCCGTTTCCCGTGCTCGGCGGCCTTGGCATAAATGAACCGCGCCGTCTCGCTCGATCCTACGAACGACACCCCCTTGATGCCGGGGTGCTCCAGTATGGCCGACACCGCCTCGCGCCCTCCGTGCACCACGTTCAGGACACCGGGCGGGAGGCCAGCCTCCACCGCGAGCTCCACCACCAGTTGGTGGGTGAGCGGATCCTGTTCGCTGGGCTTCAGCACCACGGTGTTTCCGGTGGCCACCGCGTAGGGCCAAAACCACAGCGGTATCATTACCGGAAAGTTGTAGGGGGTTATCACGGCGAAGACGCCGAGAGGCTGGCGGATCGTTTCGCAGTCGATGCCCGGCGCAATGTCCTCCAACGTGTCTCCCATCATCAGCGTGGGAATCCCGCAGGCGTGTTCCACGTTCTCGATTCCCCGCTGGATCTCACCCAAGCTTTCGGAGAGAGTTTTCCCGTGTTCTTGGGTCAAGCTTCTTGCCAGTGCCGGTTTTTCTCGCTCTAGCAGCGCCTTAAGGCGGAAGAGCACCCGAGTGCGCTCTACCGCAGGGGTGCTGCGCCAAGCGGAAAAGGCTCCTTGAGCCGCCCTCACTGCCCGGTCCACGTCTTCCGCACCGGACAGAGGAGTGTAGCCCAGAATTTCTCCGGTTGCGGGATTTCGGATTTCCAAGCACTGGGTGGCTTGGGACCGGGTCCAGCTCCCGCCGATGAAGTTGGGTATCGACGTCTCCTGCTTACCGATGGTCATAACTCTGCCATAAGTTGGTTCGCTACGCCCACCCTCCGCTAGTCGTGCGGCTCTTGGACCCTAAGATCGCCAGTCCCACGCGCCGGTTCTCTTCCGGGTCGGTAGGCAGTTCCGACTCGGTTATCTCGAGGTAGCGGTCGAGCAAAGCGAGGCAGGCACGGATGGTGCTCGCCGCTTCCTGGGAGCGGATCGCCTGGTCCAAGTAAGGGGACTCGCGTCGACCTTCCACGAAGTCGAGGAGGGTGTTGAGCGCTTGCCGTATGGTTTCCTTGGGATGGGGCAGTGTCGCAGCGGGCTTGAACCAGCATTCCGCGTAAGGGCCGGTTTCGTCGGCCAATTGGCGGGAGTAATCCTCGCGAATTTGGTCGATTAGGCAGACGTCGCGCTCGTTTTGCAGATCGAACGCTTCGCCGAGAAAGATGCTACCGCTCGCGCGCCGCGGTCTTGGCCTGCGAGACGCTGCGGAGAGCGCTGCGGCGACGAGGCCCGCCAGCATTCCGCTGGCGTATCCTCCGATCGCTCCCAGCCAGCCGAATTCCCAGCCGTATCGAACCGATAACAGTAGCGCTCCCACAGCAGCCAGGAATCCTCCTCGGCGATGCCAGGGATCAGTGAGCTCGGGGACCGGCGCCCCGGTTGCCGATCTGCCAAGAGCTACCGCTATTCCCGAAACCACGGCTGCCGTGGTCAGGGCCCCAGTGATCGAGCCCGGGATGCCGGCCCAAGAGTATCCGATTATCGATGCCAGCAAAGCCGTCACGAGCAGAAGCACCACGGTGTCTCCCGGTCGATGTTTCGGCTTATGGTGTCTTTGGCGCCGCGGCTCAGCGGCCTTTCGTTTCAAATGTACTCGCTTCGGCCGCGCTTCACCTTGGGCAGTGGGCCCCACTCCCCGGCACTCGAGCCGCGATGATCTCAAGATGAGCTCTACAGTGGCGGCCGATTAGCGTTTACCGCACTCGGTCCGGTGCGACGGGATTTGCGTTCGCCAATTACGACGGGCTATGTTTCACCGCTCGGCAGGCGGTACCGGATCGAGACAAACAGCGTGCAACGGAGGTCGACGATGGCTGCGGTTAGGGTTTTGGTAGGCACCCGCAAGGGCGCGTTCATTTTGACGTCCGACGGTGCGCGCCGGCGGTGGAAGGTAAACGGTCCCTTCTTTGGCGGCTGGGAGATCTATCATTTGAAAGGCTCTCCCGCCGATCCTGACCGTATCTATGCGTCGCAGAGCAGCTCTTGGTTTGGGCAAATCATTCAGCGTTCGAGCGACGGGGGAAGAACTTGGGAAACGCCCGGTGGTGGGCCGGGTGTGTCGGCAGAGGGTATGCCGCAGGGGGAAAGCAACAGGTTCGTGTACGACACGTCCGAGAGAGGCGCGCCGCTCGGGACGCATCAGTGGTACGATGGAACCCAGCATCCCTGGGAGTTCAAGCGAGTGTGGCACTTGGAACCTTCTCTGACCGATCCCGATACGGTGTACGCGGGGGTGGAGGACGCTGCTCTTTTCCGCTCTACCGACGGCGGGCGCAGTTGGCACGAGCTCGCGGGGCTCAGGGGTCACCCCTCGGCTGAGCGGTGGTCGCCGGGCGCGGGCGGCATGGGGTTACACACCATTGTGATAGATCCGAGCCGGCCAGAACGTGTGTACGTGGCCATTTCTGCTGCGGGAGTGTTTCGCACCGACGACGGAGGAATGACCTGGCAGCCGATCAACCGCGGGCTCAGGTCGGATTACATCCCGGACCCCGATGCCGAGGTGGGCCATTGCGTCCATCGCATTGCGATGCACCCCGCGAGACCTGGCGTTTCGTTCATGCAGAAGCATTGGGACGTCATGCGGTCCGACGATGCGGGGGAGTCGTGGTATGAGGTGAGCGGTAATTTGCCGTCGGATTTCGGATACCCGATCGAGGTACACTCCCACGAGCCCGATACGGTTTACGTGATTCCCATCAAGAGCGATTCGGAGCATTACCCGCCGAAGGGGAGACTCCGGGTTTATCGCAGCAGGACCGGGGGCAACGAGTGGGAGCCGCTTATCAAAGGTTTGCCTCAGCGGAACTGCTATGTGAACGTTTTGCGAGACGCAATGGCAGTGGACTCCCTCGATCCCTGCGGGGTGTACTTCGGCACTACCGGTGGCCAGGTCTACGTCTCGGCCGACGCGGGTGACAGCTGGAAGCCGATAGTGCGCGATCTTCCCGGGGTGCTCTCGGTGGAGGTTCAGACGCTAGCATGATCCGCGTGGTGTTGCCGTATCATCTGCGCAATCTCGCCGGTGTGGGGGCCGAGGTCTTGGTAGAGGTAGAGGGGCCGGCCACGATTGGCGCTGTGCTGGACGGCTTGGAGGCACAATATCCGGTGTTGAAGGGCACCATTCGGGATCACGCGAAGGGCGCCCGGCGGCCGTTTGTGAGGTTTTTCGCCTGCGAGCGCGACCTGTCGCACGAGCCCTGGGAAACGCTGCTTCCCGAGCCGGTGGCTTCGGGCGACGAGAGCTTCCTAGTCGTAGGCTCTCTGGCGGGAGGATAAGGTGTGGCGGTCTACCTGGTTAGCCCGCGGGACAAGCGGGAGAGGCTCTCGCGGTGGCGCTTTTCAGCTCTGACAGGCTACTGGCCGGCATTTCGGGGCAGCGGGTAGCGGTCGAAAGTCCTCATAGGAATGAGGGCGATGCGACCGGAGGGAGTCGAACCCTCACGGGGAGGTCCCCACAGGATCCTAAGTCCTGCGCGTCTGCCAGTTCCGCCACGGTCGCCCTTCGTCCGGCTTCAACTTAGGTCCTTGGCCGTCGCCTCACCAGTCTTAGAGTGTGCCGCAAGTTTGCCGTAAAGCTCGTCGAGCGGATTTGCCAGCCCGGCGCCAAACTTCTCTTGGCGGCGCATGCGATCCCCCGACAGCGGGTGAATAGCGACGCCTGCTGCTCGGCAGCATCTTTAGGTGGACAGCAGCGAGAAAGGGAAGGTCACAGGTAAACGATGAAGCGCAGGAACCACTGGAACGGCGCGAGACCCTCCCCGGCGGCGAGCAGCGCTGCGCTCGTTACTCTGGTTCTCGCTCCCCTCTTACCGCTGAAGGGCCAAAGCGCTCAGCAAGACGGAAAGATTCCCGGGATTTCAGGGATTTGCGCTACGCGGCCCATCGTCACGGGTGGGCCGGGCGATGTTGCTCGAAATGCAGGATCGCGCCGCACCGGAAGCGCCGTAGGAGCGGCTGCCGCAGATCTTCTATGCCTGGATCTCCTGCCCACCGCGAGGGGCGGAACTGCACGCGGGGTAATCGAGCTGGGACGGCCACACTCTCCCTTCGGCGTCGCGGTAACCGCCGAGGGGCACCAGCGCTACACCCTCACGGCTTGGATCGCCGGCCTCCCCGAGCCGCAGGCACTGGGCGGGACCGCTTATATCGCCTGGGCCACGACGCCGGTGCTGGATCCGGTAGTCAAACTGGGCCCAGTCAGGAACGGCCGTAATTCGCTGGGCGAAGTGACCTTCGACAAGTTTCTCATCCTTATCTCCGTTGAAACCGATTCCGCAACGGACGAGCGGCACGGTCCCTTGGTTCTCCGCGGTCGATCGCCTTCGATGCTCATGGAAGGCCACGATCCGACAGCCCGCGCCCCGGCGGCAGTGGCGGCGGAACCGGACCGCCACGAACACCACAACAGAGTGTGGCCCATTCCACCTATGTACCCGGGACTTACCATGCTCCCGGGCCTCATGCGGCTGGCGCCGCGCGTCACTCCGCTTTTCCTGGACAGCTTGGCTCCGGCCTCCGCACCGCCAGCGCGCCCCGGTCGAGTGGTGCGCTTGGAAAACGGAGGCACCCTCGATCTCGAAGCTGGATTCGTAACCCGCCAGATAGCTGGCCGCAAGGTGACCATGCTGGCCTTCAACGGCCAACATCCGGGGCCGCTCATCGCCGTACGGGAGAGCACCACGATCTTCGTCAATTTCATAAACCGCACACCGTTTCCCACCGCCATACACTGGCACGGTGTAAGGCTTGACAACCGGTTCGACGGGGTCCCGCACGTTACCCAGGAGCCGGTTTTACCGGGCAGCATTTTCCGATATCAGGTGTTCTTCCCCGATGCGGGGATCTACTGGTACCACCCTCACCACCGAGAGGACGTGCAGCAAGAACTCGGGCTCTATGGGAACGTGCTGGTGGAGTCGCGGCGGGCGGACTACGCCAATCCGGTGAATCGGGAAGTACCTTTGATGTTGGACGACCTCTTGCTGGACGAGCGAGGAGTGGTCCCGTTCGGTGCCGAGGGTGCCAACTACGCACTCATGGGCCGCTTCGGGGACGTCTTTTTAGTAAACGGGGAGCCGGACTGGAAGTTGGAGGCTAGGCGGGGAGAGATCGTGCGCTTCCACCTTACCAATGCGGCCAACACGCGGACTATGAATGTCTCTTTCGAGCCGCGGCTGCCCATCAAGCTGGTGGGCTCGGACGTGAGCCGCTTCGAGCGCGAGGAGTGGGTGGAGAGCGTGGTACTCGGCCCTGCCGAGCGGTACACAGTGGAGGTCAGGTTCCCGCAGGAGGGAACCTATCGACTGATGAACCGGGTCCGGGCGATCGACCACCGGACCGGTGTCTTCTTTCCGGAGGAGACGGTGCTGGGCACTATCGAGGTAGGCCGCGAGCCGGTCTCGCCGGACTATGGGGTGGTGTTCGATCGCTTGCGCGAGTATCCGGACGTAGTGGCGGAGATCGACCGTTATCGACCTTACTTTGACCGACCGCTCGACAAAGAGCTGATCTTGTCGATCGAGGTTGACGCTCTTCCAGCCGCGATGGAACAGGTGATGATCTGGGACTGGGTGTATTTTCACCCGGTGGAGTGGGCGGGCACCATGCCCGACATGAACTTCGCCACTACGCCCCGGGAAGTTCGCTGGGTGTTGCGGGACCCTGGCACAGGGTTGGAGAACGAGGCGATCGATTGGCGGTTTCGTGTGGGGGAGGCGATCAAGATCCGGGTTTACAACGATCGGCAGGGATTCCACGCCATGCAGCACCCCCTGCACATTCACGGCCAGCGCTTCTTGGTGTTGTCGCAAAACGGCGTTCCTAACCGCAATCTCGTATGGAAGGACACCGTACTCCTGCCCACCGGCTCCACCACCGATCTCTTGCTGGAGGTCAGCAATCCCGGTCGCTGGATGGTGCATTGTCACATAGCGGAGCACTTGGAGGCAGGGATGCGTTTCGTCATGGAAGTAGAGGAGGGAAGATGAAGGGCGCTTTGGTAATTTCGCGTGGTACGGGACAGCGCACTGCGGTCGGTAACGGAACCGCGCTGGTTTTGGTGGTTATGCTGGTGGCCACAGGTTCCCGTTCGGAAGCGCAGGAGAGCAGGCGTCCCCCGGAGCTGCAACAGTTCGTCGCTGTGGAAGCGCCGGTTGTGGTGCTGCGCAACGTGAAGGTGATCGACGGAACCGGAGGGCCGTCCAAGGAGAATCAAACGATAGTCATCCGGGGTGAAAGGATCGCGTCGGTCGGGCCTGCTTCCGCCGCTCGAGTCCCGGAGGGCGCGCTAGTCCTCGATCTTGCGGGCCATACAGTGATTCCGGGGCTGGTGGGCTTGCACAATCACAGTTACTACACCGCAGTCGGGGGTCGGGCCGCTCAGCTCTCTTTTTCCGGTCCTCGGCTCTACCTCGCTGCCGGAGTGACCACCATTCGCACAACCGGTGCGCGGCATCCTTACGAGGAGCTCAACCTGAAGCGGGAAATCGACGCGGGTCGGGTGATCGGTCCCACCATGTTCACGACGGGACCTTATCTCACCGGCCAGCGGGGATCGCTAACCATGACCCGCCTGAACGGTCCCGAGGACGCCCGGCGGGTGGTGAGGTACTGGGCGGAGGAAGGGGTTTCCTGGTTCAAGGCCTATACCGAGATCAGCCGGGCCGAGCTGGGGGCCGCTATCGACGAGGCTCACAAGCACGGCGTCAAGGTGACCGCCCATCTGTGCTCGGTTACCTACTCCGAGGCCGTGGATTTGGGAATCGACAATCTGGAGCACGGGCTTTTTGCCAACTCCGAGTACGATCCGCGCAAGCAGCCGGACGAGTGTCCGCCGGGTTTCTGGAGCGGGTACGAGAATCTGGACATTCGGTCCGAGCCGGTGCAACGAACCATCCGCAAGATGGTCGATCGCGGTGTGGCGATGACCTCCACTTTGGTGGTCTACGAGATCTCGGTGCGGGACCGCCCACCGATCGATGAGCGAGTGTTCGAGGTTTTGGCCCCGGAGATAGCGCGGGACGTGCGGGCCGCTGCCGAGCAAAGAAGAAAGGACGGGCTGTCGCCGGTGATTCTCCAGAAGGCGATGGAGTTCGAGTACGCCTTCGCCCGGGCTGGGGGCCTTTTGGCGGCCGGGGTGGATCCTACCGGATATGGTGCGGCGCCGCCGGGCTTAGGAGATCAGCGTAATTTCGAGCTGCTGCTGGAAGCCGGGTTCACGCCGGTCGAGGTGGTGCAGATCATGAGTGCCAACGGCGCCAAGGTACTGGGAATCTCGGATAGTGTGGGGACTGTGGAGGCTGGGAAGATCGCCGATCTGCTAGTCATTCAGGGCGATCCCGAGCGGGAGGGGAATATCCGCAATGTCCGGATCGTGTTCCGGCGAGGCGTCGGCTGGGACAGCGCGAAGCTGATAGAATCGGTCAAGGGGATAGTGGGCATCCGGTAGCTGGGGTGTGGGGCGGGAGCCGGCCGACGCGAGTACTTTTGGATGTAGCGGCGAGCGCGGTGTGCCGTCGTCGGCGGAGCGGGAGCCAGGGAGTAGGAGTAAAGGATGGATAGCATGAAAATCGCCGAGACCTTCTATCCCACGAAGTACTGGCACCGATTGGAGGACGGCAGGGTCCAGTGCGACATCTGCCCGCGGGCCTGCCGCCTGCACGAGGGTCAGCGGGGGATGTGCTTTGTGCGGATGTGCCGGAAGGGGGAGATCGTGCTCACCACCTACGGTCGCTCCAGCGGCTTTTGCGTGGATCCTGTCGAGAAGAAGCCGCTGAACCATTTCCTTCCCGGCACTGCCATTTTGTCCTTCGGGACCGCAGGGTGCAACTTGGCCTGCAAGTTTTGCCAGAACTGGGACATCTCCAAGTCCCAAGAGATGGATACGCTGGCGGACCAGGCCTCGCCCGAGGCGATCGCGCGCGCGGCGGTGGAGCTGGGGTGCCGGAGCGTAGCGTTTACCTACAACGATCCGGTCATCTTCCATGAATACGCCATCGACGTAGCGCAGGCGTGTCGGGAGCTGGGGATCAAAGCTGTAGCGGTTACGGCTGGCTACCAGTGCTCCGAGCCGCGGGCCGAGTTTTATCGCTACATGGACGCCGCGAACGTGGATCTAAAGGGGTTCACCGAGGAGTTTTATCACAAAATCTGCGCGGGGCACCTCCAGCCAGTTCTGGAGACGCTGGAGTACCTCAAGCACGAGACCAACGTCTGGTTCGAGATTACGACCCTTCTCATTTCCGGGCTCAACGAATCGGACGCAGAGCTTCACGCCGAGGCGGAGTGGATCAGCGAGCGCTTGGGCCCGGATGTACCGGTCCATTTCACCGCGTTTCACCCAGACTTCAAGATGCTGGACCGTCCGCCTACCCCGCCTTCCACCCTGACCCGGGCGCGGCGGATCGCCATGGAGAATGGTCTGCGATACGTGTACACAGGGAATGTGCACGACGAAGAAGGGGGTACCACTTACTGCCATGTTTGTGGCGCGAAGTTGATCGTTCGGGACTGGTATCTTTTGAAGGCCTGGAACCTGACCGACGAAGGTCGCTGCTCGAGTTGCGGCACCCGTTGTGCCGGCGTGTTCGAGGGTCAGCCGGGAGACTGGGGTCCGCGGCGGTTGCCGGTGCGGCTGGCGGCTTACCGGTAGGGCCGGCGAGTTTTTGAGGGGTGAGCTAGGAGAGACATCCGGATCGCGAAAATTCGATACGCGCCGCCATCTTCCGGTACAGCCGTCGCCGAGCGTATGTTCAATGTTGTTACCGGTGTCGAACTAGGAGTGGCCCGTGCCGGTAACAGTCAAGCTGTCCAAGTTGTTTTATGACCGCCTAGGCGAGGAGATTGCCAACGAGATGGTGGATTGGTTCAACGCGGTCGATGCCACCTACCGGGACGATCTCCGGCAGCTCAACGAGCTGAATTTCGCGCGCTTTGACGCAAAGCTCGAACAACGTGCAGCGGAACTGGATGCCAGGATCGATCGGTTAGCGGTGGAGCTCGATGCCAAGATCGACCAGGTAGCGGCGGAGCTTGATGCCAAGATTGACCGGGTAGCGGCGGAGCTTGATGCCAAGATTGACCGGGTAGCGGCGGAGCTTGATGCCAAGATCGACCGGGTAGCGGCGGAGCTTGATGCCAAGATTGACCGGGTAGCGGCGGAGCTTGATGCCAAGATTGACCGGGTAGCGGCGGAGCTCGATGCCAAGATTGACCGGGTAGCGGTCGGTTTGGATACCAAGATCGACCGAGTAGCCGCGGAGCTGGATGCCAAGATCGACCGAGTAGCCACAGAACTCAAAGAGGTTCTAGAGCGCCGGCTGGGCGAGCATACCCGCTGGCTGCTGGCTGCCTGGGCGTCACTGTTGATCCCCATAATCGGCCTGTGGTTTCGAGGATAAGCACATAGGACGGCGCGCCACCCGCAGCGCGAGTCGCTACTGCGCTACGGGTGCGGGCGCCACCGAGATCAGCCTTGATGCGCAACGATCGATCCCGCGCCGGCCCCGGGCGGGGTACTTCAGGAAGAAACTATCGCCCCAGGGCCAAGGCGCTCCAGTCGGTGGCGTAGCTATAAGCCATCACCATCAACAGAGCTCCCGCTATGGCAAAGTTCTTCATGAACTGCACCATTTCGACCATGCGCTGCTGCTGGTCCTGAACGGCCCAGAAGTTGTGCATGATGAACGCCACCGGTACCAAGAAGAGTACCAGAATCAGGGCCGCCACCCAGACGTACCACCCCAAGATCAGCATCACCCCTCCCACGAGCATCTGGAGCCCCGTTCCCAGCACTGCAAGTTTGGGGGCGGGGACTCCCTTCGAGGCGGCGTAACCGCTCATCATCCCGGCCATCTTGAAGTGGTTCATAGCGTTCATCACGAAGAAACCGCCCAGAATAAGGCGACCGAGCAGGAATACCGCATCCATAGTTCACCTACCTCCTTTTAGTGGACGTCGATCGTGTACTTGATCTGCCCCCTCGCCTCCCCCCCGAGAGGGGGACGAACAGCCTGAGCCGCTCCCGGTTGAGCCGGAAGTAAACTCGACTCCCCTTTTTCGTGGTGCTCACCAAGCCGGCGTTCTCCAAGATGCGATAGTGATGGGACATAGCCGACCGCGTGACGGGAAACTCGCGTGCCAGATCGCCGCACCCCAACTCCCCACGTTCCAGGAGCATCAACACAATCTGGTAACGTGTCGGGTCGGCCAGCGCTTTAAAAACCTTGACTGCATCGCGGATCGGAGCCTGATCCCTCATGCTACGGCACACCCATGGCGGAGAGCGGGAGTCGCGCAACACTATTCTGCATTTAAATAATTCCTAAGGCGTGAAAAACCGACCGTCAAGCCCTGTGCAAGACAGGGCTCAGTCGTCGACCGCCTCCTGTATTTCGCGTCCGAACTCCCCCCTGTGAAAGGCCCGACAAGACGAGCGGCTCCCCAGTCGGAGCCACCCCAGCTAGCTCAGCGTCTCCAAGATGCCGAGGTGGAGCAGTTACCTATCGGGGTTTGGCTCGCTGCGCGAGCCAGCGGGCAGTCTCCGGGTGGAGCGGAATGGGAGAAGCCGCGAGCGCTCCCAACTGGATCTGCCGAGCGATCTCGTGTACCTGAACTAGAGCGTCCCGCTCTCGGTCCAAAATGTCCAGCAAAGCCCGCACTACGTTCGGGTCCAAACTCTCCGTCCCCACCACCCAGTTCATGACCGCCACCGTAGGTAGGTTCCGGTCGACTCCGGGATAGACTCCCTGCGGTATCTCGCCGTCCACGTAATAAGGGTACCTGCGTTTGAGCGCCTCGCGATAGTTCTCCTCGATGGGGAGGAGCCGCGCAGCTCCCGCGGTCAACGCCTCCAAGACGGCGGAAGCAGGGTACCCCGCAGATATGATCGCAGCATCCAGCGCTCCGTCCTTGAGAGCATCGGAAGATTCGATAAACGAAAGATACCGCACCGTTATCATGTCGTATGTGATTCCGTAGACCTCCAGCAGCTGCCGGGCAAGCTCTTCGGTGCCACTGCCGGGTGCTCCAACCGACACCCTGAGCCCTTTGAAATCGGCCACCGATTCAGCTGAAGCCCCCCGCCTGACCAGGACATGCGTCACGTTGGGATAAAGGGGAGCCACCACGCGCAGGTTAGTCAGGGGGCGGGGATAGTTCACTCCGCCGTTGAACGCCTCGTAAACCGTGGGCGCCATGCTGAAACCCAAATCCATCTCCCCCTTGGCCACGCGGTTTACGTTTTCCACCGACCCGCCGGTAACTTCCGCCGTGTACCGGCGACCCGGGTCCGCCAGAGAGAGGCGCGCCGCGATCGCCCCTCCCAGCGGATAATAGACCCCTCCGGTACCCGCGGTGCCGATGCTGAAAAACCGGCGCCCACCTGCGCCCTCCCGTCCCCGGCAACCGCCTAATACCAGCGCCAGCACCGAAAGCGCGATCGGGAGGCAGCAGCGTCGCACCATAGCTCTCGCCTAGTTAGCTGCTGGTTCCGCCGAGGTCAACCGCTGCTTCTTGACGCCGGGGCGCGCAAAAACGGCCAGCAGGACCACGAGTCCGAACAGGTCCGTGAAGAGACCCGGCTTGATAAGCCCGATTGCCGCAGCGGCGAGCAACGCCCGTTCCCACCCGGCGATCGGGCGCCGGCCATGGCCGGTCACCGCCGCCGCCAAAGCCACCACGCCAGCCGAAGCGGTAACGATCGCGAGCAAAATTTCGTGAACCGGAGCGGCGAGCAGAAGTGCAGGTCCGTAAACGAACATGAAGGGCACCAAAAATCCGGTAGCCGCGAGCCCCATGGCGGTAACCCCGGTGCGCAGAGGAGGAGCTCCTGCAAGCCCCGCCGCAGCATAAGCCGCAAGGGCCACCGGCGGGGTCACGTTAGAAATGCAGCCGAAGTAAAAAATGAAGAGATGCGCCGCCAACACCGGCGTTCCAAGCTCGATCAGCGCCGGAGCACCCAGAGCGGCCAACACCACGTAGGCTGCCGTGGTGGGGAGTCCCATTCCCAGCAGGATCGATCCGATGCCCGTCAGGGCCAAAGCCACCGGTAGGTGTCCGCCCGAGAGGGTTACTATGAACTCGGAAATTCTGAGTCCCAAGCCGGTAAGCGAGGCCACTCCGACCACTATTCCCGCGGCAGCGCAGGCGGCGGCCACCTGCACCGTGCCCGAGGCTCCGGAAACCAGAAGGTTGACCGCCCCTGACCAACCGAGCTTCCTTCCTTGACCCAAGAGCAGCGTAGCTGCAGCGGTTACCACTCCCCAAAAGGCCGCTCGCATGGGAGAGCGGCCCGACGCCAGCAAGGCCACAATGACGACGAGCGGCGCCAAGAGGTACAACCGCTGCGAAACCGGTTCTCGGCGGGGTTCTCCTCGAGCTTCTATGCCGACCTTGACGGCTCGAAAATGGATCGCGGCGTAGAGCGCTAAATAGTAGAGTAACGCCGGGATCACCGCGGCTAGAGCTACCTCGACGTACCGAATTCCGGTCCAGGTGGCCAGAACGAAGGCTCCCGCCCCCATGATGGGTGGCATGAACTGGCCTCCGGTGCTAGCAGCCGCTTCCACCGCCGCGGCAAAGTGGGGCTTGAATCCGTTCCGCTTCATAAGAGGTATGGTGAACGCTCCGGTTGTGACCACGTTGGCCACCGCGCTGCCGGATATGCTCCCCATAAGGGCGCTGGCCACGGCTGCGGTCTTGGCCGGCCCCGCCCGAGTGCGCCCCGCTATCCTCGACGCCAAACCTATGAGTAGCTCGCCTCCTCCCGCTGCTTCCAGCACCGCGCCGAAGAGTACGAACAGGTACACGAAGTCCGCCGAAACGCCGAGTGGCACACCCCAGATACCTTCGGTGGTGAGATAGAGGTGCTCGATCAGCCTGCCGGGAGAATAGCCCCGGTGGGCGAGGAGGCCCGGCAGGTATGGGCCCAGCATCCCGTAGGCCAGCGCCAGGAGGGCCACTGTCACCAGTCCCCACCCCGTGGTTCGCCGTGCCAGTTCCAGAACTACCAAAATCGCCAAACCTCCTGCGGCTAGATCGAGGGGCCTTGCCGAGCCCGCGCGCCGCACCAGCGCGTCGTGTTCCAGAACCATGTAGCAGGCAGAGAAAAGCGTAGCCGCTAGCAGAATCAAACCTACGGCGCGGTACCATCGACCGGCTCCGCGGCGCCCCTTTTCCGCGCCCGGCTTCATTACGCCCACTCCCAAAAACCCCAGCACCGCCATGAAGGTCAGGTGAACCGGCCGCTGGACGAAAGCGGTAAAGGGCGATACCCCTGCCCCCCAAAGGTGAAAAGCCGCGGCACCGATCGCCAAAAGGCTGATGAGAAATCTCAAGCCTGCTCTCCCGCGTCCTCCGAAGGGGTTCTGCTAGCCGGCTGGGAGCGGAATCTCTCCGGTTCCATTGACCGAGGACCACTCGGCCAGCACGCTCTAGAGCGCGCCGCCGGCCGGGGAAGCGTTCGCCAACTTCACGGTAAGGGAGTATCCCTCCACCCCCGGGCCGGCGACATCCTCGAGATTCAGCTAGGGCAGAGACTGAGGGTTCCCTTCGGCACTCAAGAACTGGTGCCGCGCAAGGGAGCGGTGTCCGCCCACACGACGATCAGAATGCGCCGTTTCTCCTCAGGGAGCAAGGCTCAGAGGAGTCCGGTCTTTGCCGCCTCCCACATCTTGTACAGGCGGTCGAAACCATCTTGCAAGAGATCGACCTGCTGTGGGCTAGGGGTGGCGCTGAGCGCCAGAAGCAATTGGTCGCAAAGGAGGGGCATCTCTCTCCTTCCCCTTGCCAGGGATTCCTGCTTGATGGACTGGAGCAACTCCTTCAGCCTAGCCCGAGTCCCCTGGTCGTCCGGAACCTGCCAGAGGTAGGTAGCTGCGTCCTTGCCTTCTACGATCAGTTTTCCCAGACGGTCCAACAGCGGTCGGCTGTCTCGTTTTTCAGCGCCCATGGCGCCTAAGAAAACTCCGCTTTCACGCGGCGTCAACTGCGAGGACCGTCCGGAGCAATACATTGGCGCCGTTTACTACGTCCTCCGGGGCGGTGAATTCACTGGGCGAGTGACTGATCCCCGACCTGCTGGGGACGAAAATCATCCCCACCGGCCCCAGCTTCGCCATGCTCTGGGCGTCGTGACCGGCCCCGCTCGGCAGCCGCATGTGGCTGAGCCCCAGCGCCGAAGCCGCCTCTTCGATCGCCTGCCTCAGGCGCTCGTCGGTGAGGGCCGCATGGCTCAGGTAAAATTGCTCGAAAAAAAAGCCGTCCCCGTGTCGCGACCGATTCGTCCAGCCTCCGCCTCCAGCCGCTCGAAGATCCGGTCGATCTTGGACATCTCCAAATCCCTGAGCTCCAGGCTGAACCGAACCCGCCCGGGGATCACGTTCGGCACGCCCGGCTCGGCGCTGATGCGCCCCACGGTGGCCACCTGGCGTCCCGGAGTCTCCCGCGCCACCCTGTGGGCCAGATCGATGAACCGCGCCGCCGCTACCAGCGCATCCCTCCTGGCACCCATAGGAGTGGTGCCCGCATGGTTGGCGAATCCCTCTACCGTCACGTTCCAGCGCTTGATGCCGACTATCCCCTCGACCACGCCGATCTGTACCCCCCTTCGCTCCAGCACCGCACCCTGCTCCACGTGAAGCTCGAGGAAAGCTTTTACGCTGCCCGGCTCGCGACTCACCTGCTCCAGCCTGTGAGGATCACCGCCTACGAAGGCGATCCCCTCGCCGATTGTCTTTCCGCTCGCGGTGGGAAGGGAGAACTCTCTAGGATCCACTTCCCCGGCCAACGCGCGGCTTCCGGTCTTTCCCCCCTCTTCGTTGGAGAAAACGATTACCTCTATCGGGCTCCGCAGGGGGATGCTACGCTCGGCCAACACCCGGGCAACCTCGATCGCCGCCAGCGCACCGACGGGACCGTCATAGTTGCCGCCCTCCGGTACCGAATCGATGTGAGAACCGAACACGATCGGCAAAGTTCCCGGTCCCTCCCCGGCGCGCGTCCCCACAAGGTTGCCGGCATAGTCCACCGCTACGTCGAGGCCCGCTTCTCGCATCAAGCCCGCTACGTAGTAGCGCGCTTCCAGATCGGCGTCACTGAACGCCAGGCGGTTGATCCCGCCGGTTGCAGGATTGCGGCCGATCCAGCCCAGGGCTTCCAGCGTGCCGTTCAGGCGCCGGCCATCGACCCGGAGATCCTGAAGGTACGACTTGGAGCTTTGGAGCAGCTCACCGATGGGCTTTCCGGCCAGAACGCCGGCGAGCAAAAGCGTGAACTCTCGGCGATCCAAAGCGGTCATCGAATTTCTCACATAGCCGCGTGCTGCAACAACTGCACGTAGAACCGCACCATCTCCCCGTAATTCTCGATGCCGACCCGTTCGTCGATCCCGTGAATCCGCCCCATGTCTTTCGGGCCCGCCCTCACCAGACTCACCCGGTAGACCTCCTCAGTGAGCCTCGTGAAGTACCGCGAGTCCGTCCCGCCGACCACCAGCCACGGTACCACCACAGCGTCGGGAACCACTTGGCGGATACTTCGCGCTATCGAGCGGAAAGCGTCGGAATCCACACTGGAAGTGGGAGAAGGCTCGCTCCGGAACTCCAACATCCGAATCTCGATTCGGGGATCATCTATCGTGCGGCGGACGTGTTCCACAACATGGCGAATGCTGTCTCCCGGAAGGAGTCTGAAGTTGACGACGGCCGAAGCTGCCGACGGAAGCACGTTTTCCTTGACCCCGGCCTGAAAAATGGTGGGGGCGGTCGTGGTCCGGAGCAGGGCGTTGCCTATCGCCGTAGAACCGAATCGGCGCACGATCACCGGCTCGAAGAGCCAGCGATTGGCCAGCGCCAACCGGGCGGCGAAGGACAGCTCGGGGCCCAGATAATCGAACATCGCCTCCGTAACCGGCCGCAGCCCCCGCGGCATCTGGTGCCGCTCGAGACGCTCCAGCGCTCGGGCCAGGATCCCGATGGCGGTCCGAGACGGCGGCATCGAAGAATGCCCTCCCTCGGTCTGGACCGAGAGTTTCAAGCTCAGGTAGCCCTTCTCGGCGATCCCGACAGCTGCAACGGGGAAAGAAAGACCCGGTATGATACCCTCCGCTAGCGCTCCTCCCTCGTCCACCACGAAAGCGGGCCGCACACCCCGGGCCTCTAGGAGCTCGACGATACGGGCTGCCCCGTTCAGCCCTCCCACCTCCTCATCGTGCCCGTAAACCAGCAAGACTGTCCGCCTCGGCGCATAACCCCTCGACAGCAAGAGTTCCACCGCTTCCAACTGAGCCGTGAGATTGCTCTTGTCGTCGATCGCGCCCCGCCCCCAGAGGTAACCACCCGATATCGCGCCGCTGAAAGGCGCATGAGTCCAATCGCCTTCCGTGCCCGGTTCGACCGGCACCACGTCCTGGTGCGCCATTAGAACGATCGGCGCCAATGAGGTGTCCGATCCCCACCAGGTGTAAAGCAGGCTCGCGCCGCCTACCGTTTCCCGCGTGAGCGCCTGATGAACTTTGGGGAAGGCCCTTCCCAGATGCCGATGGAGTGCCGCGAACTCGGCTAGGTCGAAAGCCGAAGTGTCCTGATAGGAGATCGTTCGGAACCTCAGGGCCTCGGCCAGGCGCTCCGCTGCAGCGGTGACATCGATCGTCACGGTAGCGGGGGAGGCTGCGATCTGCCGGGAGCTAAAGCCCAACGTCCGGATCACCAAAACTCCCCCGAGCAGAAAAGCCGCCGCCAGCAAGATCAGTAACAATCGTTTGATCATCTGCACGAATCCGGTGTCGGGTGAGTGAATGGCACTACCAGTGACCTGTGGCGGTCAACAAGGCGCCTCCGCGTCAGAGCCGCTACCGGCTCTACCTCAGGTCTTCGAGGGCCTGATCGTGGATCGTTTCTAACTCCAAGATCTTCAGTTTCCTGGTGACCTCCGGAAGCCGGACGGTGACTTGATCGCCCAGCTTCCGGTCCAGCAGGGCTCTCCCCAGCGGAGAAGCCACCGATATCTGACCGGCGTCGAAATCCGTGGCGTCCGGGATGACGAGCTCGTAGGTAACCTTTTCTCCGGTTTCCAAATCCTCCACCACCACGCGCGATCCCAAACCCACGCGATCCTTGGGGACCTTGGACAGGCTTATCTGGGAAAGCTTGGTGAGCCGCGCCCGGAGCTGCGACAGCCGGGCCTGCACGAACTGCTGCCGCTCCAAGGCCGCCTGGTAGTCGCCGTTTTCCCTGAGGTCCCCCTGCCGAATAGCCTTTTGCAATACCTCCGGGAGGACCACGTTGAGCTCGTAATTGAGCTTTTCTACCTCCTCGGCCAACTTTCGCTTGATCTCCTCGATCATGGTTTAATCCTACGGAATACCGGCGCGTGGCGCCAGATCCCGAGTGCAGGCTCACGACGGTCTCAGAACTCTTCCCGGCCTGGCTCCGGTGTGTTCCCCGTCGCGCAAGACCCACTGCCCGTTGACCATCACATGGGCGATACCCGAAGGGTATTGATGGGGCCGCTCGAAGGTGGCGCGATCGGCAACGGTGGCGCGGTCAAATACCACGATGTCGGCATAGTTCCCCGGCGCCAAGACGCCGCGGCCCTCTAGGCGGAGCCGGCGCGCGGGCAGTGCAGCCATTTTATAGATCGCCAGCTCCAAGGAAAGAGCGCGACGCTCCCGGCAGACGTAGCCCAGCACCCGGGGGAAAGCGCCGAAGTTCCTCGGATGGGGCGATCCTTGAGCCAGCGGTCCTTCGGCGGCGAGAGCCGATCCGTCGGAACAGATCATTGCGGCAGGGTGCTGCAAAAACCGCAAGACGTTCTCCTCGCTCATCCCGAAGCCGATCATCCCGCTGCGGTTGCGATCCTTGATCACCAGTTCCAACAAAAGCTGGTAAGGTTCCTTTCCCCGCTCGCGCGCCAGCTCGCCCAGCCGCCGGCCTCGGGCCCAGGCAAGGCTGTCGGCCCCGGTGTTGCTGATCTGCACCGCATCCCAGGATCCGAGCTGGGCGATCTTGTCTCTAACGTAGAACTCGATGCCCGAGGCCGCCGAGGGATCCGCGAGCTTCGCCAAGAAAGCTTCGGTACCGCCCTCGCGAGCCCAAACCGGAAAAAGGTTGCTGAGTCCGGTACTGTAAGCTACGTAAGGATAAACGTCGAAGGTGAGATCGATCCCCGAGGCCCTGGCTCGGTCGATGATTGCCAGCAGTGGTTCTGTCTTCCACCAGTTTCGCTCGCCCTGGGCCTTGAGATGAGAGATGTGAACCGGCACACCGGCTCGCCGTCCGACGTTTATCGCTTCCTCCACCGCGGAGAGTAGCTGGTCGTCCTCGTTCCGCAGGTGGCTGGCATAGGGAAGCTGGCGAAAAGCCAGTGGCCGAACGATTTCTGCCAACTCCTCGAGATCCGCAAAGGCACCGGGGATATATTCCAACCCGCTGGAAACGCCGCAGGCTCCCTCGCGCAGCGCCCGCTCGATCAGCGCGGCCATCTCCCGGCGCTGGCCCTCGGAAGCTGGCTTTGCGGCGTCTCCCATGACGAAGCTCCGTACCGTGCCGTGCCCCACCATGCTGGCCAGGTTCACTGCCGGGCGGTCGCGCTCCAGCCGGCGGAAGAACCCTGCTAGGTCGCGAAAATCGATCTCGATCCCGTAGCGCGATCGGTAGGTAGCGCGCGTCTCCTCAAAGCGTGCGTCGCTCCAGGGACCGATCGAGCTTCCGTCTTGTCCGGCCACTTCGGTGGTCACCCCCTGCCGAACCTTGCTCTGCGCTCGAGGATCCACCAGGAGCATTAAGTCGCTGTGAGAATGGATGTCTATAAAGCCCGGAGCTATGGCCAAGCCATCTACTCGAATGACCTCGGCACCCGGCGCCTCGAGCGCGGCGCCGACCGCTTCGATGCGGTCAGCGGCGATCGCCACGTCCGCCTCTCTAGGAGGCGCACCGGTTCCGTCGTAGACCACGCCTCCGCGCAGCAGAATTTCCGCGCGGACCCTGCTCCTGGTGCGGATACCCAGCCACGGTCGGGGCTGAAGGTCGAACGAAACCAGCGCCCCGGCGGCTAACGAAACCGAGCGCAAGAACTCGCGGCGAGAAGGGGTACTCCTAGCCACAAACTCAGCGCTGTGGGGACACCCGGGGAGTTTCCTGCACGGTCTCCGGCGGCTTCTCCCAAACGTAGGTGCGGTTCATTGCGTACCGCTCGAACCAGTCCAGCTCGGCGTTCATCTTGAAAAGTTGGTGTCTGAGCTCGCGCCACCCGTGCGGTTCCCGGGGCGCCACATACAGTCGGGTGGGCACACCGTTCGACTTCAGTGCGCGATACAGCTCCACCGACTGGGGCATGGGAACTCGCTCATCGTCTTCGCCCACCAAAATCAACGTGGGCGTCTTGACGTTGGCGATATACTTGAGCGGCGAGTGCTCCCAGTAGACCTCTATGGGGGCGTTCGCTTCCCAGGGAGTGCCTCCGAACCACGGCGTGCGGTTATTTCGCACGTCGCTCTGGCCGTACATGGAGATCCAGTTGACTGCACCCGCTCCGGAGGAGGCTGCTTTGAAGCGGTCGGTGAAGGTGATGATCTTGTTGGTCATGTGGCCGCCAGCGCTCCAGCCCATCTTCACCAACCGGTCGGGATCGGCCACACCCATGGCGATCACCTGATCCACGCCCGCCAGCACGTCCAGGTGGGCCTGGTTGAAATAGTGGCCGGCCATATCCCTCAAGAAATCGTCGCCGTATCCCGTGCTCCCGCGGTAGTTGGGACGCAGCACGGCGTAGCCCTTGGCGGCCAGCACCGGCACGTAGTTGCTGATCGTTCCGGCAAAGCCATACTTGTCCGACGCCCTAGGCCCACCGTGCGTCTGGACCACCAGGGGATACCGAGTCCCGGGCTGGTAGCCGATCGGGTAGTGAAGCAAACCTTCCACGGTCACGCCGTCGCCTCCCTTCCACTGGATTCTTTCCTGCCGGGGGAGCTCGAACTCCTGCTCCAGGTAGTCGAAAACCCGGGTCACCCTTCGCAGAGCTCTTCCCGGTCGCTCCAGCAGCCAGACGTCACCCGGGTTGGTGGGCTGATCGAGACTGAGGACATGGACGTCGTGTCTGAAAGAGGGTTCCCAAGATCGAATGGCGTGATTCCCTTCGGTAAGCTGGCGCAGCCGGTTGCCCGTAAGCTCGAGCTGAAAGAGTTTGCTGTGCACTCCAAGATTGGCGGTAAAGAAGATCGATCTGCCGTCTGCGGACCAATGGGCTTCCAGGATCTCGTAGGGGAGATCCTCCAGCAGAATCTGGGGATCGCCTCCTCCCACAGGCAGCAAGAATAGGTTGTCGTTGTAATAAGGCTCGAAATTGCGGTTTACATCTGCGGTAAACAGGATTCTGCTGTTGTCGGGAGAGAGCTTGGCTCCGTTTTCACTGACCCGGTTGCGGCTCAGCTGCACCGCTTGGGAGCCGTCTGAGTTCATGATCCATATCTCGCTCTGCCAGCTATAGCCCAACAACGGGTTGGGCGGGCGATGAAAAACTATCTTGGTGCCGTCCTGGGAGAGGGAGTAGTTCAGTATAGAGTAATCTCCTTGGGTGATTCTTTCTTCCCGTCCCTCGGGCACGGCAACCTTCCACAGGTGGCGCTGCTGGTAGTTTTCTTCGAACGCGTAGACGTCGTCCCGAGATCGCTCCCGCTCTCGCTGTGCGGCGCTCTTGGAATCCGAGGCGAGGAAGTAGATCCATTTCCCGTCCGGCGACCAAGTGATGTTGGATACTGCGGTCTCGTGCCGGGTGAGCTGCCGGGCTTCGCCACCGGCGTTCTCGATCAAGTAGATCTGGGTCTGCTCGTTGTCGCCGCGTTGGGCCAAGAAGGCTATGAACCGGCCGTCAGGAGACCAGCGAGGACTAGATTCACCTTTCTCACCGTTGGTCAGCTGTATCGCACCGGTGCCGTCCACATTGATGCGCCAGATGTGGCTTATTCTGCGGTTCGCCTTCCAGTCGGCTCGAGCCAGGGTATAGATGAGTTGGCTCCCGTCGGGGGATAGCCGGGGATCACCTAGGGAAGGTACCTCCAGGAGATCCACCAACGTCATCGGCCTTTTGTTCTGGGCGGCGGCGGGCTGGAGGGAAAAGGCCAGGGCCAGCCAGGATGCTACCGCCAACAATCGGGTTATCCGGTGCATTGAGTGCCTCCGCAAGCTAGCGTGACCGCTGCAGCCTTAAAGGGATTGTGGCGCTGAAGATAGGCTCCGGCGCCGAGTGGGGGGAGTGGCGGCCCTTGCGCTCCCGTGCATTCATACCGTAACGTCACCGACGGTACCTTGCGAAAACCGATCGCCCTAGCGGAGGCCGAATGTCGTCACCGGCGAGCGTGCGCCACTATCGGTGGGAGGACCTTCCCAGGGAGCGCCTGAACCAGCTGTTGGACCGACGGCTCATCACCGGAGAGCGCGTGATGCTGGCTCAAGTGTATTTGAAACGAGGCTGCGTAGTACCTCGGCACGCCCACGAGAACGAGCAGCTGACCTACATCTTGGAGGGGGCGCTGCGATTCTGGATCGGGGAGGACGAGAGCCAGGAAGTAGTGGTGCGCGCGGGGGAAGTGCTTCACATTCCCTCCAACGTACCCCACAAGGCTGAGGCCCTAGAAGACACCTTAGACGTGGACGTTTTCAGCCCTCCCAGACAGGACTGGCTTGCCGGCACGGACCATTACTTGAGAGGTTGAACCGGTGCCTGATTGTTCGCACCAGAGGATGCAGGAGGGAGTTTGAACTCGTGACCTACCATCGGATCAGGGAGTCGAAGTGGATCTGGCACAATGGGGATTTCATCCCTTGGCAGGAGGCCAAGGTTCACGTGATGAGCCCGGCGGTGGCTTTCGGTTCTTCGGTCTTCGAGGGAATCCGCTGCTACCGCACGCCGCAGGGCCCCGCGATCTTCCGGCTGCGGGATCACCTGCGGCGCCTGGAAGACTCCTGCCGGGTCTACCGAATGCAGCTGCCCTACACCCTAGAGCAATTGGCGGAGGCTTGCGCTGCAGTGGTGGAAAAGAACGAGCTCGAGGAATGTTACATCCGGCCGGCGGTTTTGCGGGGGTACGGACCAGCGGGAATGAATGCGCTGCAAGCTCCGATCGAAGTGTACATACCCTGTTTCCCCTGGGGACCGTACTTGGGAGAAGGTGCTCTGGAAAAGGGCGTAGATGTCTGTGTATCCACCTGGCAGCGCCCAGAGCCGAATACCTTCCCCGTAATGGCTAAGGCTGCGGGTCACTATAACAACGCCCAACTCATCAAGATGGAGGCGGTCCTCAACGGCTACGCCGAAGCGATAGCCCTGAGTCCCGCAGGCCTGGTGAGCGAGGGGAGCGGGGAGAATGTGTTCCTAGTGCGGGACGGTGTGCTCATCACGCCTCAGGTGGACGGAACCTGGCTCAAGGGTATTACGCGAGATACGATTCTAACCTTGGCTCGGGAGATGGACATACCGGTCAAGGAACAGTCCGTGCCCCGGGAGATGCTTTACACGGCGGACGAGGTGTTCGTGACCGGAACTGCGGCGGAGGTGACCCCGATTCGCTCCATCGACAAGATCCCGGTGGGGAAAGGTGAAGTGGGCCCGATTACTCGCAAGCTGCAGTCTCGGTTCCTAGAAGTAGTGCACGGGCTAGTGCCGGACTCCCACGGCTGGCTCACTTTGGTGATGCGGCCCGCCGCCGCGCACCGGTGAGGGTGAAGTTCCCAGAAGCTCTCCACCTGATAGGCCGGGCTGTAGAGCACGCCTCGCGGCTGGCCATCGTAGCGCGCGAAGGAGAATTCACTTACCGAGATCTGCTGGCAGCCTCCCAGCGAATTGCATCGGCTCTTCTGGAAGACCGAACCGATCTCCGGGAAGCTAGGGTAGCCTACCTTTGCGAGCCGGGTTTCAACTACGCCGCGGCGCAGTGGGGTATCTGGCGCGCCGGAGGGATCGCAGTACCAATTGCTCCCTTTTACCCCGGGGTCGAAATCGAGTACCTGCTCCAGGACAGCGGAGCATCTTGGGTGATAGTCGACGACGCTCTGGTACCGAAGGTGGAGGAACTGGCAGCCCGAAACCGCATCCCACTGCTTGAGACGGGAAACGCGCTCGGTGCGGGAGAAAAAGCCTTGCCCCCCATCGACCCGCGGAGGAGAGCCCAGATCTTCTACACCAGCGGTACCACCGCCCGGCCCAAGGGCGCGGTTCTTACCCACGCGAACCTAGAAGCGCAGGTCAAGAGCCTAGTGGAAGCCTGGGAGTGGAGTCCCGAGGACCGAATCTTGAACGTGCTCCCCCTGCATCACGTTCACGGGGTGATCAACGTGCTGACTTGTGCCCTGTGGTCCGGTGCGGTCTGCGAGCTGATGCCGCGTTTCGATCCCGCAGAAGTCTGGAACCGAATCGCACGCGGGGGGCTCACTCTCTTCATGGCGGTCCCCACCATATACGCCAGGTTGATACGCTCCTGGGAGGAAGCCGATCCCGAGAGGCGGGAAGCTATGTCCCGAGGAGCCCGGGCGATGCGCCTCATGGTGTCGGGCTCGGCTCCGCTGCCTACCAGCGTTTTCGCGCGGTGGCGCGAGATTACCGGCCACGACCTGCTGGAGCGTTACGGAACCACCGAGACAGGAATGGCGCTGTCGAACCCGCTGAAGGAAACCCGAGTTCCCGGCTCCGTGGGTACACCGCTTCCCGGCGTGGAAGTGCGCCTGGTGGACGAGAGCGGCCAGGAGGTGCCACCGGGCGTGCCCGGAGAAATAGAAGTGCGCGGGCCAGGGGTCTTTGTAGGATATTGGGGGCGCCCCGAAGCCACCAGGGAGGCGTTTCATGACGACTGGTTTCGGACCGGAGACATCGCCGTTGTGGAGGAGGGTCGCTATCGGATCCTAGGCCGCAAGAGCCTGGACATAGTAAAAAGCGGCGGCTACAAGGTCTCCGCGGTGGAGATCGAAACCACGTTGCGAGGCCATCCCGAGGTAGAAGACTGTGCAGTGGTCGGCGTTGCCGATCCGGAGCTGGGCCAAATGGTCTGTGCCGCGGTCGTGCCGCGGCAGGGCACAGAACTCGACGTCGAAAATCTTCGCCACTGGCTTAGGGAGCGACTGGCAGCCTACAAGGTTCCGCGCCGGTTCCTGGTGACGAGCGAGCTGCCGCGCAACGCGCTGGGTAAGGTGGTGAAACCGGAGCTTGCCACGCGCTTCATCTGAACCCGTTTTTTCTCCAACCTCGGCGAAGCCCACCCGCGGGGCCGGCGGCCTCAAGAGCGCGAAGTTGTTGCCCGACCTTGGCCCCGAATAAAAGCCGGCGGGTCCGATAACCGGGCCGTACTAGAGTAGGCCGAAGAAAACCCAGCAAACCAGGGCCCCTATTACTGACATCGAGAGACCCCAAGCGAGGACCTGGTTGAATAGCTTCTGCCGGTCGTCGGTCGCGGCAGCCGCTAGGCAGATCGCCCCGATCGTGGAAAGCGGAGAGACGTCCACCAAGTGGCCTCCCACGTTGATAGACGAGGCGATCGCCATCGGGTCGGCACCCAGCCGCGCTGCTAGTCCCGGAACCGTGGGGAGGAAAGTCGGCAGCACCACGCCTACGGTGCTGCTGTAGGCCGAAATCAGCCCCGCCACGAAGGCCACGATCCCGGTTACTGAAGTGGGCGTGGAGAGCGCTACCAGCATGTCGACTATTACGTCGATCCCGCCGGTTTTCTCCAAAACCGAGACCAGGGTCGAAACGCCGCAAACCAGCAGGATAGTGCTCCAGGGGACTGCCTTGGTGGCCGTTTCCTGGTCGGCCACCCTGAGAATCGAGAGCAGGGCTACGGCGACGAACGCTCCTACGGTCAAATCGAGCTTGAAAAAGATTACGCTGAGCAGCAAAGCGGCCAGCACTGCAAGGGTGACCCACTGTCGACGATCGAAGGGTTTCAGATCCTCAGCCGGCAGGTAGTTCGCAAGATTGACCCGCTCCTTGCTTCTCAGGAGCTTCGTTCCGCCGAGGAGGAAATAACCTGAGAACGCCACGAAAGATTGGGCGATGAATGTGTTCCAGTAAGTTCGCCACTCCATTCCGGCAAGGCCCGCTTGAATCATCAACTGGTTTGCGACGATGCCGGTGGGGGCGATGGGCGAAAACGCTCCCGCGTTGCACCCGTTACCCACCATGATCGTCATCAGGAAAGCGCTGATTCCCAAGCGGCCGGCAGCGGCCATGGCGATCGGGGCAACCAGAGCGCTTGCGGCTATGTTCCCTCCTCCCATCGTCGCGATCGCCACCGAGAGCCCAAAGAATACCACGGGAACCATTCCCAGATTGCCGCGCGCCAGCCGAATGCTGTGGCGCGCTAGCTTGCTCAACGTCCCGTTGGCCTGAGCCTGGGAGAACAGCAGCATGACGGCCACCAGGATCAGGAACAGTTGCAAGGGAAATCCCGCAGTCACCTCCGAAGCCCGAAGCTCGCCCGACCCTACACCCACCAAGTAGGCCAGCGCGAGGGACAAAAGCCCGACGTTGATCCGTAGCGCGATCCCTCCCACAACGGCCAAAGCCAAGGCCGCCAGAGACACCCACGCGAGATTCATCGCACAACCGTCTCCTGTCAGATGGTGGCATAATAATGGAGTCCTAAAACCCAGGATGCTAGGCAAGGAAAAAGCCGGACCCGGCGATCTGCCGGATCCGGCATCGGTGCAGCTCGAGGCGTCTCTCAGGCCGCTGTGCGCGACCTCATTCGCTCTTCGACGGACAGCGCTCCCGCTCCCCCTAGCATCAAGGTCACCAGACCGGCGATATAAAGGAGGTTTACCTCGTAACCCGGCATCCCGAACTGCGGACCGCTGTCGGTCATGCCGGTAATGTTCATGAAGTTGAATCCCTGTGGCAGGTGAACCGTGAACATCGCCACTAGCATGTTGATGATCAGGGGTATCGCCGCCAACTGGACGAAAGCCCCCGCCAGCAACGCCAACCCTCCGATCAGCTCCACGATACCCACCACCCACGCTGCCAAGCCAGGGGCGGGGACGCCTATCATCTGGAGCATACCCACGAAGCTCTCGTGCCCCGCGCTGGAGAACACCTTAGGAAATCCGTGATACACAAATCCGAACCCTATTGCCAGGCGCAAGGAAAGGGGCGCCCAGTCGCGAACAGTCCGATACATAGATCTTGCCCCCGCCGTTACGGTTGAACTTGAAAAAAACAGCTGCCTCAAGGCGCAGTTGCTAAACCGCGCCGGAGCCTTGGCGGTTCCTTCACTTTCCAATCTCGGCCGCTGTCACTATAGCTTCCACCAGCACCGTTCTGACCCGTTCCAGAGACGATGCCAGAACTCCGGCCATCCGCCGCGCCGTTTGCACGTCGTTTTGCTCTATCGCCTCCCTCACCCCGGGGAGTGTCTTCACGCCGTACCCCGTATAGTAACCCGGCGCATAGATCTGGTGCCGGAACCAGGAACGGTGGGGAAGTCCGCTTTCGTCCAAGAACGCCTGTTCCGCCCGGGCCAAGAGATCGTTGAGCCGCCCCAGATCTTCCCGGTACCGGCCGTTCTCTGCGGCCGCCAGGTCGGAAGCCAGAAGTCGGGCGACTTCGGCGTTCAAGGTTTCGGCGGTTGACCCCATCCTGCGATTCGCCCGGCGCACCGCGGAAAGATCCAAGTCCAGCTTGCGGCTTTCGATTTCCCGCTGAAGCTCATCCAGGTAGCGGTCTATGGTCTCGGCCGTGCTAGCATAATCGAAGGGGAGAATATCGGCGTTCGCCAGCCGTAGTAAAAACAGCCCCACGAGTTCGGCAAGGCGCTCGCCATAGGCGAACGCCGGGTCCCCGAACTTGGTGTAGAACCAGTGGGTGTCGTACAGCGAGTGGTAGATGCCGTTACCCGACTCGAAACCGAGGTTCACCGACGGTATGCCCAGATGGTCGAGGAAGACGGTGTAATCGGATCCGGATCCCAGCGCGCCGATGCGCACCTGGAGCGTTCCGTCTACCCGCAGCAGATCCTCGGGTCCCGATCTGGAGCGCCAGGAGTCGAATACCGTTCCGGCACCGTCCGGCATGCGCACCGCCTTGGTGATTTCGTTTATGAAAGGCTGGAGGGAATGACTGCCGCCAGCTTCGAAGTCGCCTGCGGTATAGCTCTCCCGGTTTAGGTAAACCACGAGGTTGCGCTTGAGCTCAGCCGCGAACTCCTCGCCGTACTCCGTGGAGCCGATCAGGCCCTGCTCTTCCGCGTCCCAGCTCGCGATCGCTATGGAGCGCTTGGGACGGGCGCCGCTCTGCGCCAACTGCCCCAGAACGCGGGCGGTCTCCAGCAGCGAGACCGCACCGCTTATCGGGTCGCGGCCTCCGAAGGTCCAAGCGTCCCGATGACCTCCAGCCATGATCACCTTGTCGGGTTGCTGGCTGCCCCGGAGCACTCCGATAACGTTCACGATGGGGCGCACCGACCAGTCGGAGCGCAGTCTAATGTGCAGCCGAGCCGGTCCGGGACCGATGTGATAGGTGATCGGGAGGGCCCCCCGCCAACTCGGTGGCGCCACCGGGCCGGCCAGGTTGCGCAGTATGGGGAGGGCGTCTCCATAGGAGATTGGGAGCACCGGGATCTTCTGGATGGTGGGCACCTGCGCCAGGGGGACCCGGTCCGCACCCGGCTTGGAAGGCCTGCCCGGTGTCTGGGGATCGCCCGGATAGAGCGGCATATCCATCACCGAACCCCGCTGTACTCCCCACTGAGGGCGCCACTTGCCCTCCGGCATCACGTCCCCCTGTGCGTACCCGTCGTCTTCGGGGTCCGAGTATATCAGGCAACCTATCGCTCCCCGCTCCGCCGCAAGGCGGGGTTTGATCCCACGCCAGCTGCGGCCGTAGCGCGCTACGACGATCTTCCCCGCTACCGAGATCCCCAGCGAGTCCAAGACCTGGTAATCCTCGGGAATTCCGTAATTGACGTACACAACCTCTCCGGTGACCTCGCCGTCTGAAGCGTAAGCGTTGTAGGGCGGCAGCGCGCCCCGCTTGCGGGTATCGGGATCCGGGTCCAGGGGCGGCTCGTCAAGCCTGAATTCGTAGCGCTCGGGCCGAAGTAGCGTCACCCTCCTTTCCACCGGCCAGGGAAGGAGCACTTCGTAGCGGTTCATGAAAATCGAATCGAAACCGAACTCCCGCAGCCGGGCGGCGATGTAATCCGCTGTCCTATGGTTGGCCGGCGTTCCCGCATGATGCGGTTCCGCTGTCAGAGCCCGATGATATAATGCCATCCGTTCGCCTGAAGGGAATCCGATGATCCTCGCCTCTAGCGCGCGCTGGCGCTGGGCCGACGAGGGCCCGAAGCCCATGATCGCTGCTTCCTGCGCCGGAGCCTGGCTAATGCTCAGGACCGCCAAGACCCCTAGGGCTAGAATCGAGTGGTTGTAGTGCACCGCTACCTCCTGGTGGTGTCGTGAGGGTCGGATACCGCAGGTAAGTTGACACGGGTTTGCCCGTTGCGCCACACTATGGCAATGAGAAGAGGAGCGAGTCGCCGCCCCGCCGGCGGCTCTTCTATGCCTTGGAAGTCTCACGTCAACACTGGGAGGTGCAGATGAAACTCCTCGCTTGCCTGGTTGCTGCGGGCTGTCTGATGACGGGCTCCGTGCTAGAGGCGCAGACCACGGAAACCGAGCGGGCCGCGGCTCGGGATGTGGTGCGCCAGATCGAGGAACTTCAGGCCCGGCTCAAGCCGACCCAGGTTGCCCAGCGCATGGCCTCGCGCCGCGACGCAGATCGAGACCGAATCTTCCAGCGGGTCGAGGAGCTGTGGCTCGGCTCGATGCGCGACCTCTCGGACTGGATCGGGAGGAATCCGGAAGTCGGGTTCCAGGAGTTCAAGGCGGTCGACACCCTGACTGCGGTATTGCGGGCCCACGGTTTCAAAGTGGAACGAGGCGTTGCAGGGCTCGAGACGGCGTTCGTGGGAACCTGGGAATCCCCCGCCGGTACCGACGGGCCGACCCTGGGGGTAATCGTCGAGTACGACGCTTTGAGGAGCACCACCCAACCGTTCCACGGTTGCCAGCACAATGCCCAAGGCCCTGTGGGGTTCGCCGCCGCGTTCAGCCTAGCCGAATACATGAGGGACAAGAGCCTCAAGGGACGGGTGAAGGTGTTCGGTGCCCCTGCCGAAGAGGTGGGTCCCCCCTCCAAGGTCACCATGTGGGAGGCGGGTGTATTTCGCGGTACCGACATACTGGTGCGGAGTCACGGATCGGGTTCCACCGCGAGGAACAGGGCGGGCTTCGGTGTCTGCTGCCTCAACATCAACGAGGTGAAGTACATCTTCAAAGGGCGATCTGCTCACCAGCGGGCCTCCTGGTTCGGACGCAATGCGCTTACCGCCGCGGTGATGTTTTACACGGCGGTCGATCATCTGCGGCCCAGCTTCAGGCCGGAAGCCTCGATCCAGGGGGTGATACCCGAGGGCGGTATCGCACCCAATGTAGTTCCCGAGCGCGCCGTGGTGGATTACTACATTCGTTATCCGGACGAGGTCTATCTCGAACACATCGACTCGATGATGGCCCGCGCCGCGCGGGCCGCCGCGCTGGCCACCGGTACCGAGGTCGAAATCCAGAACTACGGCCGCTACCGCGACGGCATCACCCTGGGCACGCTGGAAGAGCTGACTTTCGCCTACGCCGAGGCGCTCAACGCTCCTAACATCAATCCCGAGCCGGAACGGCCGGCCGGGTATGAGGAAACGGGTTTCGTCACCCGCGAAATACCGGGCGTGGGCGTGAGCGTCTTCAGCTCTCCGGCTCCCGGCCACTCCTTGGAGCGGTGGTACGATTCGATGAAGCCGGTGGGACATACCGGATTCCTGCTGGATGCCAAGATCATGGCCGCCGTCTTGTACCACTTCCTCACCGATCCGCGCTTCCGCGAAATGGTGAAGGAAGAGCACCGCATCATGGCCGGACTTTTCGATCAATACCTGGAGAGTTTGAGGAAGGCCTACGCTTCGGAGATCGGCGGGGGCCGGGTGGGTCGGTAACGCCGCGCCTGGGCCTAGCAGTGCCGATTCGCGCCGCAGTGATGGTAGCACCGGAACAGGCACTCCAGGTCTGGGAGTTGCAAACCCCGGACCTAGAGCCCGGTGCTGTCTTGCTCGAGACCGTAGCCAGCGAGGTCTGCGGCACGGACGTGCACCTCTGGCACGGCCGGCTCTTTGGAGTTCCTTATCCCATAGTCCCGGGGCACGTGAGTGTGGGCCGCGTGCTGGAAACTCGCGGACTGGATCGCGATGCCTTGGACCAAGTCCTCGCACCTGGAGATCTGGTCACCTTTTACGATGTGCACGAGGTCTGCCACCGCTGCTGGTTCTGCTTGGTGGCGCGGCAACCCACTCGTTGTCCCCATCGAAAGGTGTACGGAATCACCTACTCCGCGAAAGAGGGGCCGCTGGGCGGGTGGGCGGAACGGATCTATCTCAAGCCGGGTGTGAGAGTGGTAAAGATCCCGCCGCAACTGGATGCGGACGACGTGATCGGCGGGGGCTGCGGCCTGTTTACCGGCTTCGCCGCCGTTGAAAGGGCAGGTGTTAGGCTCGGCGATAGCGTAGTAGTTCAGGGTTCCGGCCCCGTCGGTCTCTCCGCAGCGGCGTTCGCCTCTTTGAGCGGCGCCGGGTTGGTGCTGGTGATCGGCGCCCCTGAGAGCCGGCTAAGGCTCGCCCGCCGTCTCGGTGCGGATGCGGTTCTGTCCCTTACCGGAGGATCCCCTCGAGATAGAAGGGAACAAGTGCTCAATCTCACCGCGGGCCGCGGTGCGGACGTGGTTATAGAGGCTGCCGGCAATCCCGAGGCCGTGACGGAAGGATTCGAGCTCTTGCGGGACGGTGGGACCTACGTAATCGCCGGCCATTATACCGACGTGGGATCGGTGGCGGTGAACTTTCACTATGCAGTCAACCGCAAACACGCCGATGTGAGGGGCCAGTGGGGTACCGAATTCCGCCATCTCTACACTGCCCTCAGGCTGCTGGCCAAGCATAGAGAGCGCCTTCCCTTCAGAGATGTAATCGGCGCTCGGTACCCGATTGAAAGAGCTCAAGATGCTCTCGCCGACGTGGAAGCGCTGCGGGTCACCAAAGCGGTGATAGTTCCGCAAGCTTGAGATAGACGCCGGGGGCGCGCCGAAGTCTAACTCCATCGTGCCCCGCCGGCAGTAGGGTTGGGATCAGCGCGGGAAACCCCATTTTCAACCCGCCCCCACCCAAGTGGAGCAGCGGTTGTCCCTCTTTGCCTGTAGAGTTGGAGAGCCCGTCTTCTTTCCGGGTCGCCACTACACCTATACCCAGGCCGGTGGCACTACTGGCGAGCAGGATCAAGAACCCAACCTGCTTATCCCCATCCTGCACTTCAAAGAGTAGGTTGATGCCTAGCCCGGCCAAAGCGCCCGCCAGCCCAGCGGCGCTTACCAAGCGGTAGCGCCCTACGCTCCAACCCAACTTCGGTGCGCCTAGCGCCGACCATATCAGGGCCGCGTTTCCCGCAAGCAGAGTTGCAGTGATCAGTGCGTCATCTTCCAAGCCGAGCGCGACACCGGACGAAAGCCCGAACCAGGTCCCCCACAAAGACGCCAGTTCTACAGCCGTGGTTGTGGAGACATCGATCTTTAGGCTGCGCGCTAGCGCTGACGCTACGGTGATCCCGGTGAAGCCACCCACAATCGCGGCCGTCACGGGTGCTTCTTCCGGGGTGTACTCGTACTCGTAACACGGGGGTGAAGCGTAAGGGTTGCAGGAGCGCTCTATCCGCGTTCCCAGTTCTAGAGCCTCTCTCCAACCGATGCCCTGCCAGGTACCCCAGATACTCCCCCATCGGATCGCCCGCGCCTGTCCCAAGCTCATCGCTCCCGAGCGTGCAAAAGCCCGAGCTCCCAGGAGCCCAGTGGGCGAACCTATCAGTAAACCGAGCCCGTAGAGGGTAAGGTCTTCCGTGCTCAGGGCCCGAGGCACCGCCAGCCCGAGCCAGCCACCGTAGATAGCGCCCCAGACGGTAAGCTCCACCCGGCCGCTGTGGTCCTGTCCTTGCTGGAGCATCGATCTCAGTTTTTCGCTCGCCTGGTCGGCAGCCGCGGTCCCCGGATACTGGTTCAACACGAAGCGTAGCAGGCTTTCAGCCAGGCCCGACTCTCCGGCGGCGTCTGCCCGGAGGGCGGCTCGGAAAAGGACCATCGCCGTATCGGCTTCCGTCTGCTGCGCTGGCGCTAAAGCCGAATTGGTCGAAGCCAAGACCGAAACCAGTCCTAAGGCCCTCGCAAAGCGCGAAGCGATCGACGTCACCTGCATCGGTTTCCTCTCTTTGAAGCAGGTAAGAGCGCGAAGCGATCGACGTCACCTGCATCGGTTTCCTCTCTTTGAAGCAGCTAAGATCAGCCTGCAAACTATAGCGGAGGGTCGAGAACCACTCAAGGGAGATGCATTGACCTACGGCCCGGAGGTTGCTACCATGATGCAACCTTTTTGTCGAACTCTGCCGAGCGAGTTGGCGGGGTGATTTACCGAAAGCCGAATCATTCAAGATCGATACATGCATTTTAGCCGCTGGCCGGTGGTTGCCGCGATCGGATCGATATCGCTGCTGGTGAGTCTGGTAGCGTGTGGAGGGAGGTTTCCTCAGTCCGCTCTCCATCCTACCAGTGACTTCGGCTACGCTCTCGACCAGCTCTTCCGGACCATCTTTTGGTTGGCTCTGGGCGTCTTTGTCGTGGTCGAGTCTCTTCTGGTTTACGTAATCGTTCGCTACCGCGCCCGGCCGGGGCAGCCTCCCCCTCCCAGGGTGCACGGCAACACCCTGCTGGAGACAGCTTGGACCTTGGCGCCGGCGGCGATCTTGGTGCTGGTGGCAGTTCCCACCATCCAGACAGTGTTCAGGACCGACGGGTCGGCGCCCGAGGGGGCGCTGGAAATCGACGTGATAGGTCACCAGTGGTGGTGGGAGTACCGTTATCCCGAGTACGGCATCGTCACGGCCAACGAGCTTCATGTGCCGCAGGGGCGTCCGGTGGTTCTGAAGCTCAGTTCGGCTGATGTGATTCACAGTTTTTGGGCACCGCGCATTGGGGGAAAGCGGGACGCGATCCCGCGGCGGCAGAACCGGCTGGCGTTCACCCCGGATTCGGTGGGAGTCTTTATGGGGCAGTGTGCCGAGTTCTGCGGCGAGTCGCACGCCTATATGGGTCTCAGGGTCGTGGTGCAGGACTCCTCCGACTTCGCCGCGTGGGTCGCGGCGCAAGCGGCTGCGCCGGTACCTGAGGACTCGTTGAGCGAACTAGAGCGCAGAGGTCTCGAAGAGTTCCGGGAGATCCGGGATCCGGCGAGCAATTCCTGCATCGCCTGCCATGCAGTCGAGGGGGTTTCCGCAGGAGTGCTAGGACCGAATCTCACTCACGTGGCCAGCCGCAGTACGATCGCCGGCGGGATGCTGCCCAACGATTCGGCCAATCTGGCCCGCTGGCTCCGCGACCCGGAGGCGATAAAGCCCGGTAGCAAGATGCCGGTGATCGGTTTGAGCGACAACGAGGTCGCGGCTCTGGTGGCTTACCTTAGGCGTTTGAGATAGCAGCTATGGCAACAGCCGTCGCGGAAGTAGAAAAAGTCTCGCTGCGCTCCACCTTGTGGAGCTGGCTTACCACCACCGATCACAAGAGGATCGGTATACTCTACGGGGTTACTGCCTTCGTCTTTTTCCTGATCGGAGGCCTGGAGGCTCTGATCATTCGAGCGCAACTGGCTCAGCCGGGGAACGATCTGGTGAGCGCCGAGGCGTTCAATCAGCTGTTCACCATGCACGGCACCACCATGATCTTCCTGGCGGTGATGCCCTTGTCAGCGGCGTTCTTCAACTACATAGTACCCCTCCAGATCGGGGCCCGTGACGTCGCGTTTCCCAGGCTGAATGCATTCAGTTATTGGGTTTTTCTCTTCGGCGGCTTGCTGCTGAATTCCAGCTTTCTCTTCGGAGCCGCGCCTGACGGAGGGTGGTTCGGATACCCAAGCCTGACGTCGAAGCAATACTCTCCGGGTCTCAACATCGATTTCTGGGTGATCGGACTGCAGGTCCTGGGAATCGCTTCCCTGGCTGCCGGATTCAACTTCGTGGTCACCATCATCAACCTCCGGGCGCCGGGGATGCGGATGATGCGGTTGCCGGTATTTACCTGGATGACGCTGGTGACCCAGTTCCTGATCATTACGGCTTTCCCAGTCATCACCGTCGCCCTGGTGTTTTTGATGTTCGACCGTTTCTTCGGGACCACGTTCTATTCTACGGCCGCCGGGGGAGATCTCCTTTTGTGGCAGCACCTCTTCTGGCTCTTCGGGCATCCGGAGGTCTACATCCTGATCCTCCCCGCCATGGGGATAGTCTCAGAGGTGCTTCCTACCTTCTCCCGCAAGCCCCTGTTCGGCTACGCGGTGGTGGTCTATTCGGGGCTGCTTATCGGCATCATGGGATGGGGGGTCTGGGCCCATCACATGTTCGCCGTGGGAATGGGCCCGATAGCGGACTCGGTATTCAGCGCTACCACCATGCTGATCGCGATCCCGACAGGAGTGAAAATATTCAACTGGCTCGCCACCATGTGGGGTGGGCAGCTTCAGTTCCGCACCCCGTTGCTCTTCGCCTTGGGCTTCATCGCCATGTTCATAATCGGCGGCCTCTCGGGGGTGATGCACTCCTCCGCCGCGGCGGACCTCCAGCAGACCGACACCTACTTCGTGGTGGCCCACATCCACTACGTACTGTTCGGAGGGGCGATCCAGGGAATATTTGCCGGGATCTACTACTGGTGGCCCAAGATGACCGGCCGGGTGATGAACGAAAAGCTGGGGAAGTGGCACTTCTGGCTGAACTTCATAGGGATGAACTTGGCCTTCTTCCCGATGCATTTCATCGGCCTTTTGGGTATGCCGAGGCGAATTTACACTTACAGCTCGGAGCTAGGTCTGGATACCCTAAATTTGGTCTCCACCATCGGCGCGTTTTTGATCGGAATCTCGGTCTTGATCTTCATCTACAACGTGTGGTGGACTAGGCGCCGCGGCGAGCGGGCCGGGAACGATCCCTGGAAGGCCGCGACTTTGGAGTGGACCATCGCCTCGCCCCCGCCGCCGTACAACTTCTCCGTCTTACCGGAAGTTGTAAGCCGGCTGCCCCGCTGGTCGGTGACCCAAATGAAGGCAATTCCCGACGTTCCGCCCGAGCCCATTGCCTTGCCGTCGGGGTCGTACTGGCCGCTGGTCACGGCCTTCGGCATCCTGGTGATGGCAGCGGGGGCACTGTTGCACACGCTGTGGGTGGTCTTGCTGGGTGGCGCTGTCTTGGTGGTGGGGATCTACGCCTGGGTTTTCGAGCCCTTCGAGGTCTGACCTGAGATGACGCATTATACCGCCACCGGTCTGGACAGCAGGAAGCTCGGTTTTTGGGCGTTCATCGGGTCGGAGTGCCTCCTCTTCGGGTCGCTGATCTCCACCTACCTGGTCTACAAGGGAAAGAGCGTAAGGGGCCCTACGCCCCACGAGATACTGAACATACCGGTCACCTCGGTCAGCACCTTTGTCTTGCTGACTTCCTCGCTGGCAATGGTTCTGGCTTTGGCTGCGGTCGACAGAGGAGACAAGCTGTTTAGCCGCATCTGGCTGGGGACGACCGCTTTCTTGGGGATGGTCTTCCTAGGGTTCCAGGCCTATGAGTTCACGTCCTTCGTTCACGAAGGGCTCACCATCACGACCAACCTATTCGGCTCCACTTTCTACACCCTGACCGGTACCCATGGAGCCCACGTGGCGGTTGGGGTTATTTGGCTTCTGACGCTGCTGGTGAGATCTTTGCAGGGAAAGCTGGGGCCGGATAAGGCGCTCAACGTGGAAATAGCGGGACTTTACTGGCACTTCGTAGATGTAGTCTGGATCGTGATCTTTACCGTCGTGTACCTCATTCAGTGACCATCGACCTATGAGCGAAACCGCGCACCAGGAGCATCGAGGCCATGCGGGCACCGGTACCTATTTGACCGTGGCGGCGGTGCTGACCATCATTACGCTGGTCGAGGTTGGGGTTTTCTACGTGCCGGCCTTCCAGCCAGTACTGGTACCCGTTCTCCTCGCTCTCTCCGCGGCGAAGTTCGCCCTGGTGGTGATGTTCTATATGCATCTCAAGTTCGACCACCGCTTATTCACTCTGATCTTCAGCTTGCCCCTGCTTTTGGCTCTGGCCGTAGCCGTCGCCCTGCTGTTCCTTTTCGGCGCTTTTGTCATGGGATAAGGGTGGGCCGGCAGCTGGCCAGCTCCGCCCAAGCCGCCTCCCGTCGCTAAGCTCCAGTCCTAGGCGGGCTCGTCCGCCCCTTGGTCCATCGGCTCGCCCAAGGGGTGAGCGGCCAGCTCTTCTCGCAGCTTGGGGTGCATACGCCACAGGTAGTATCCCATCCCGAAAGCCGCGATGGCGTTCCCGATGGCAACGTTCCACCAGGCCAGAGCGCCTAGGAGCGGCCTGGCCAAGATGGCGACGATGACGTAAAACCCAAACTCGAAAACGGCGAAGAAGACGATAACGATGTACAAGGTTGCCGGGAACAGCTCCACCTCGTAAGCCAACAGCGCCGCCACCACACCTACCAGCACGAACGCTATCACGTGGACCATGGTGTACCCTACCACGGTAGGAAAGGCAACCGTCACCTGGGCAGGGTCGTGCTGGCCCCAGAACAAAGCGTCGCCCAACATTGCAGGGGTGAAAAACGGTCGGCCTGCCATGGTATCAACCATGAGGAACCATAATGCGACGGCTGCAGCGCCGATCAGGCCGGCAACGAAACCTTCTCGCAGGATTCGCCCAAAGTCCATGGTGCGCTCCGAGTGGTCGCCACCCGAATATACCGCTCGGCGGCGGGCACGCGAGAGGGAGCGCGGCGCCGCTTTGTAGCCCAGACGCCCGGAGGGGTGCGCTTATTGCCCTCCGGCCTTGAGCCGCACTACCCCGAACGAATTAACCTGCGGGCGATAAACCCTTAGGGATACTACGTCTCCCGGCTTGACGTTCTCCAGGGCGGCTTCCAAGTCGGAAACGGTGCGCACCCTCTGGCCGTTCACGTGAGTGATTATTTGCTGCGGGCCGATCGCCTTGTCCGCGGCTGGACCGTCGGGGTCGACGCCGGTTATCAGCAGTCCGATCTGCTCGTCGGTCAGACCCTCGCGTGCAGCGACCTCGCGGGGCAAGGGCTCCACTGAGAGACCCAGCTTCTCCTGGTAGGGAGGACGCTTGTCCCCTTCCTCGCCTCCCGCTTGGGCCACGGCGGACCGGTCTTCCTCCCGCGCGGCCAGCCGTACCGTGAACGTCCTTCGCTCGCCTCCCTTGCGAACCAGGGTCACGCGCACCCGATCTCCAGGACGCTTGAAGCCTACCAGCTGCTGAAGCTGCGCCACATACTCGATCGGCTGGCCGTCGACCTCCACAATCACATCCCCCGGCTGGATCCCCGCCTCTTTAGCCGGGCTATCGGGTATGGAGAAGTCCTCTACCACCACGCCGCGAATGGAGTCCATCCCCACGTACGCCGCATCCTCCGGTTCCACTGCCCGAATGGCGATTCCCAGGATGGCCCGGGTCACCCTGCCGTGGGCTATCAGTTGTTCCGCCACGGTGCGAGCGAGGTTAATGGGGACTGCAAAACCGTAGCCCTGGAAGAACCCGGTCGGGCTCGCGATGGCCGAATTGATACCTACCACCTGACCGTGCACGTTCACCAAAGGACCGCCGGAATTGCCCGGATTGATGGCCGCGTCGGTCTGGATGAAGTCGTGGATGCGATAGCTCCGGTCCGGCTGCTCCAGCCCTCTGAGCAGCCGACCCTTGGCGCTGACTATTCCCGCGGTTACCGTGAAGGAAAAGTCCTCTCCCAAGGGGTTCCCGATCGCCAGTACCCACTCCCCGATGCGCAGTTCGTCCGAATTGCCGAAGGTGACCGGGTGGAGTCCCGTGCCGTCGATCTTGATCACCGCCACGTCCGTATCCGGGTCCCGACCTACTACCTTAGCACTGAACTCCCTCCGGTCGAGCAGTCTCACGCGCAAGCGCTCTGCACCTTCCACCACGTGATTGTTGGTAAGGATGTAACCGTCCTCGGAGATGATGAATCCGCTGCCCTGTCCGCGGCGAATCCGCGGTTCCTGCTCATCGGGGAACCGGAAGAACTCGTCGAAGGGTGGAGGCAACTGCGGCCTCAGTTGCCGGCCGCTCGGCTCGCTGCGCCGCTCAGCTTGGATGAACACCACCGCGGGTCGAACCGCCTCGGCCACTTGGGCAAAGGCGTCCCCCAGGGCTATAGCTGCCTCCGAAGCACGAACTGCCGGCTGCTCTCCTACGTGCAAGGCCACCGGGCGCTGTTGCGCCGCAGATGCTCGCGGGAAATCCACCGCCTGCGCAAAGATCAGCGCCAGAATCAGGGCCAGGGCCAACAGCACACCGAACTTCATCCACTCTCTGGTTCGATCGGCCATCATAGTACTCCGAAGCGAAAAAGGCGTTTCCGATTCACTCTACCGATCCGTGAAAGCGGGGCCGGGATTCACCCCGGCCCCATCTATGGTACACGGGCGGCCGAAATCAGGACTTGTTCTCATCCACGATCTCGTAATCCGCCTCGACCACGTCCTGCTTGCCAGAACCTTTGGCCGAGTCGCCCCCGGCTGCCGTGCCGGCGGACTCGGCCCTGGCTGCCTGGTAAAGCGACGCCCCCGCCGCGGAATAGGCCTGGGACAGCTCCTCCAGGGCTTTGGCAATGTCGCCCGCAGCGCCGGAGCGGAGGGCCTGCTTGGCCTGTTCCAGCGCCGAGTTCAGCCGCTCCTTGTGAGAAGCCTCCAGGCGGTCTATCCAGTCCTTGCTTTCCTTCTCCACCTGATACACCAGAGCATCCAGCCGGTTGCGGCGCTCCACCTCTTCCCGCCGCCTTCGGTCCTCGGCTGCGTGCTCTTCGGCTTCCTTGACCATCCGCTCAATGTCTTTCTCCGACAACCCGCTGGACGCCTCGATCCGGATCTTCTGCTCCTTGCCGGTGGCCTTGTCCTTGGCCGAAACGTGCAGGATCCCGTTGGCATCTATGTCGAAGGTCACCTCGATTTGGGGCATCCCCCGCGGAGCCGGCGGGATACCCGTCAGCTGGAACCGCCCGATGGTGCGGTTGTCTAACGCCATCTGCCGCTCACCCTGCAGCACGTGAATCTCCACCGTAGTCTGGTTATCCTCCGCAGTAGAGAAGATCTCCGACTTCCGGGTGGGAATCGTAGTGTTGCGCGGAATGAGCACGGTGGTGACCCCCCCCAGCGTCTCGATCCCCAGGGACAGGGGCGTAACGTCTAAGAGCAGAACGTCCTTGACCTCTCCTGCCAGCACGCCGCCCTGAATTGCAGCGCCTATGGCCACGACCTCGTCGGGATTGACTCCTTTGTGGGGCTCCTTGCCGAAGAAGTCGCGCACCAACTGCTGAATCTTGGGCATCCGGGTCTGGCCACCCACCAAGATCACTTCGTCGATATCGCTAGGCTTCAGCCCCGCGTCTTTCAACGCTTGCTCCATCGGCGCAACGGTGCGCTGAATGAGATCGTCCACCAGTTGCTCCAGCTTCGCCCGAGTCAGGGTGTAGTTCAAATGCTTGGGACCGGATTGATCCGCCGTGATGAACGGCAGGTTGATCTCGGTCTGCATGACCGTGGAAAGCTCCATCTTGGCTTTCTCTGCCGCCTCCTTGAGCCGCTGCAATGCCATGGGATCCTTGGAAAGGTCGATCCCCTGGTCGCGCTTGAACTCGGCGATCAGCCACTCGATGATCCGAGCGTCGAAATCGTCGCCGCCGAGGTGGGTGTCACCGTTGGTGCTCTTGACCTCGAACACCCCTTCGGCCAACTCCAGGATGGAAATGTCGTAAGTACCGCCGCCGAGGTCGAAGACCGCGATCCGTTCTTCTTTCTTCTTGTCCAAACCGTACGCTAAAGACGCAGCCGTGGGCTCGTTGATGATCCTCAGCACTTCCAGCCCGGCAATTCGACCCGCGTCCTTGGTCGCCTGCCGCTGCGAATCGTTGAAGTAGGCGGGAACCGTGATCACCGCCTTCTCGACCTTGTGGCCCAGATAGTCCTCGGCCGTTTGCTTCATCTTCTGCAAGATCATGGCCGAGATCTCGGGCGGAGTGTAAACCTTGCCCATCACCTCCACACAGGCTAGATCGTTGGATCCCGAAACCACCTTGTACGGCACCCGCCTGATTTCCTCGGCGACCTCGCTCATGCGCCGTCCCATGAAGCGCTTTATGGAGAAGATAGTGTTCTTCGGGTTGGTCACCGCCTGCCGCTTGGCCACCTGGCCGACCAAGCGCTCTCCATCCTTGGTGAAGGCCACCACCGAAGGCGTAGTCCGGCCGCCCTCGGAGTTGGGAATAACCACCGGATCGCCTCCCTCCATCACCGCCACCACGGAGTTAGTGGTACCCAAGTCGATCCCGATAACCTTTTGCGCCATAGCTGACAGTCCTCCACCCGTTGAGTTTAGATGTTTGCGCCAACATCTATGGTCGCAACGCAAGCAGCGTACCAGCCTTCGGTGCCAAAATGGCAGGATCTCATATTGTTTGTTGCGCCTGAAGTTGGAGCCGGATACATTGCGGCATGTTTCCTTACAAGGATGAGAATCCCACCGTACTTACGCCCTTTGTAACCGCAGGAATTATAGTTTTTACGACCGGCTTTTGGATCTTGGCCCAGGGAGCTGGCAGCTATCCCGCGGTGGTTGAGTCGGTGTGCAGGTTGGGGGTGGTGCCCGCCGAGCTCACCGGCCGCCTCGAGGAGGCGGTGGCGCTGCCCTTGGGGCCGGGGTTTTCCTGCGAGGTCGGTCCCAAGCCTGCGTGGTACACCTTGCTTACCTCGGTATTCGCCCACGGAGGCTGGTTTCATCTGATCGGGAACATGTGGTTTCTCTGGGTCTTCGGGAACAACGTGGAAGACTCCATGGGGCACACCCGGTTCTTGATTTTCTACCTCTTGAGCGGGGTGCTGGCGGCACTGGCGCAGGTCCTAGTTCAGCCGGGTTCTATGGTGCCCATGGTGGGAGCCTCCGGGGCTATTAGCGGAGTCATGGGGGGCTATTTGGTTCTCTATCCCCTCGTCCGGATTCACATGTTGGTCTTTTTCGGTTTCTTGGTGACGACCGTAGCGGTCCCCGCCTACTTTATGCTGCTTTACTGGGCGCTGATTCAGTTCCTTTCGAGTCTGTGGTCGTTGGGCTCAGGGCAGCAGGGGGGCGTCGCATTTATGGCTCACTTTGGCGGATTCGTTGCCGGGGCGGCGTTGATCAAGCTGTTCGCCAAGCCGGAGCTGGTGGCGCGCCATCGCTACGGGCGGTGGGTCCGGAGGCGGTACTACGGTCCCTGGTGACCAGGTTGCTTTTCCTCGAGGTGGTGTTTGATCGTTTTCCCTTCTACCAGGAATACCACGTCTTCTGCGATGTTGGTAGCGAGGTCGGCGACCCGTTCCAGGTTGCGGCTTACCAGAAAGAGCTCCATGGCGGCCCCTATGGTCTTGGGATCTTCCGCCATGTGAGTGATCAGGATTCGGAACAGGGATCGGTGTAGCGCGTCCACCTGATCGTCCAGGGCGCACACGGCGCGGCCCGCTCGAGAGTCTCCTTTGACGAAGCTTTCCAGCGCAGTTGCCAGCATCTCGCGAGCTAGCCGCGCCATCTCCAAGAGCTCCGGTTCCGGGGTGATCACGCGGTGGTCGAGGAGCCGCTGTGCGCTTTGGGCGATGTTGACGGCGTGGTCTCCCACCCGCTCTAGGTCGTTCGAAATTTTGAGAGCTGCCAAGAGCAAGCGTAGATCCCGCGCCATCGGCTGGTGAAGTGCCAGCAAGCTGGTGACCCCGTTCTCGATCTCGATCTCCAGCGAATCGATTTGGTGGTCTTCTTCGATCACCCGCTGCGCTTGGTCTCGGTCTCGATCCAAGAGCGCCTGGACGGCGCGTCGCAGGGCATCTTCGGCTCTGCTCGACATGTCGAGAAGGCGCTCCTTTAGCCGGCTGAGCTCTTCGTGGAAATGGCGTTTAGGTTCGGGGCTCATCCGAATCTCCCGGTTACGTAAGCCTCGGTTCGCGGGTCCCGAGGTCTGGCGAACAGGTCGCGCGAAGGTGCGAACTCGACGAGTGTTCCCCAGTATAGGAACGCCGTGTAGTCGGCGATCCGGGCGGCCTGTTGGAGGTTGTGGGTGACGATAACGATCGTGTATTGCTGCTTGAGCTGCACCAAGAGCTCTTCGATCCTCTGCGTCGCGATCGGGTCCAGGGCCGAGCAGGGCTCGTCGAGAAGCAGGATCTCGGGGTCATTGGCCAGCGCCCGCGCGATGCACAGCCGCTGCTGTTGTCCTCCCGAAAGGGAAGTCCCCGGTTCGTGCAATCGATCTTTGACTTCGTCCCAGAGGGCGGCCTGCCTCAGTGCTTTTTCGACCCTGCCGGGCAGTTCGCGCGGCCCGCACAGACCGTTGATGCGGGGGCCGTAGGCGACATTGTCGAAGATCGACTTGGGGAACGGGTTGGGGCGCTGGAAGACCATGCCCGCGCGGCGCCGGAGCTCCACCAGATCGGTCCCTGGGGCATAGACCGAGCGTCCGAACACCTCGATGTCGCCGGTATGGCGCGCGTCGGGTACTAGGTCGTTCATCCGGTTGATAGACCTCAAGAGCGTGCTCTTGCCGCAACCCGACGGGCCGATAAAAGCGGTGATGGCGCAGGCCGGCACGCTCACTGTGATGTCGTGCAAGACGTGGTTGCGTCCGTACCAGAAGTCGAAGCCCTGGATCTCGATCGCTCCCTTCCCGATTCTGGCGGGGCCAGGTTTCGCGGATCGAGCGGCGGTAGCCAGGTCGGTGGAGCCGCTCATCCGAACCTTCCAGTGACGTAGGCCTCGGTTCGGGGGTGACGGGGCCGTGTGAAAATCGTGGCGGTGGCGCCGAACTCCACCAATTCGCCTTGGTACAAGAACGCAGTGTAATCCGACACCCTCGCAGCCTGATGGAGATTGTGGGTCACGATGACCACGGTATACTGCCGCTTCAGCTCCTGTATCAAATCCTCGATCGCCTGAGTGCCGGCCGGATCGAGGGAGGCGGTGGGTTCATCGAGCAAAAGAACATCCGGCTTGGGCGCTATAGCGCGGGCGATGCAGAGGCGTTGCTGCTGCCCTCCCGAAAGCCTGAGAGGATTGTCGCCCAGACGATCCTTGACCTCCTCCCAGAGGGCCGCGTTTTGCAACGCCTCTTCCACCAGCTGGTCCAGCTGTTTGCGGGAATGTCTCCTTCTCCCAACCCTCAGGCCCGCCGCTACGTTGTCGTAGATGCTCATCGTGGGGAAGGGCGTGGGCCGCTGAAAGACCATACCGATCCTACGCCGCAGCTCCACCGGATCGGTTTGGGATCGATAGATGTTCTCGCCGTCCAAATATACTTCTCCAGTCACCGACGCTCCCGCCACCAACTCGTGAAGTCGGTTCAAACACCTCAGAAGAGTGCTCTTGCCGCATCCCGAAGGACCGATGATCGCAGTCACCGTGTTCGGGGGGAAGTCGAGGGAGACATCCTTCACTGCAGCAGTGCCGTCGAAATACGCCGAGAGCGCTTCGGTTCTGAGCTTGGGTTGCGCCTCAGCGTGCGCCGGCAAAGCGGGTTCGCGTGACATAGCGGGCTACTAGTCCCAAGACCAAAACCATCACCATGAGCACCAGAGCCGATCCCCAGGCCAGTCGATGCCACTCCGAGAAGGGCCCCGTGGCGTACACGTAAATTTGCAACGAAAGCGTCTGCATCGGCTCCAGGAGATCGGTCTTGAAGTTGAGGTTGCCCAGGGCGGTGAAGAGCAAGGGGGCTGTCTCCCCTGCAATCCGGGCCACTGCCACCAGAGCTCCGGTCACGATCCCGGGCCAAGCGGTACGCACCACTACCGAAAGCGAGGCGCGCCAACGAGGATAGCCCAGGGCCAGAGCGGCCTCCCGGAGAGCCCCAGGTACCAAACGCACGATCTCTTCGGTGGTGCGGGTGACCATGGGCATCATCAACACTGCCAAGGCGACCGCGCCCGCCAAGGCGGAGAAATGACCCATGGGCCGGACCATCCAGGTCCACACGAAGATCCCGATCACGATCGAGGGGGTTCCGTTCAAGACGTCAGCCACGAAGCGCACCAGCCATCCCATCTTGCCGTGGCCGAACTCGGCCAGATAAACGCCGGCACCGATCCCCAGGGGTAAACCTATCGCCGCAGCAGTGGCAACGATGATCAGCGTACCCACTATGGCATTGGCCACGCCACCTCCGGGCTGACCCGGGGGCCGCGGGTTTCTCAAGAAAAATTCCAAGTCCAAGCTGGAGGCTCCCCTGGCTACCAGGTCGAACAGTATCAGCACCAGGGGCAAAAGGACCAGCACCGCCGCCACCGCGGTAGCGGCTACCGAGGTCGCACTGACCAGCTTGCGCTTGAGCCTGTGGTTCATCACAAGGCCTTGCTGCCGGCCGCACTGGCGCGGGCCACCCGCCACACGAGCAACCGGGCCGCCGCGTTCACCGCAACCGTGATGGCGAACAGGATCAGCCCGATCTCGAAGAGTGCCGCCAAGTGGAGCTCGGTTACCGCCTCGGCGAACTCGTTGGCGATCGCCGCCGCCATGGTGTAACCCGGCTGTAGAAGCGAGATGCCGATCTCGTGTCGATTACCGATTACCATAGTTACGGCCATGGTTTCGCCCAAAGCTCGGCCCAGCCCCAGTACGACCGCGCCCATCAGTCCGGCCTTTCCGTAAGGCAGCACGGCGGTGTAAACCGCCTCCCATCGGGTGGCCCCCAAAGCCAATGCCGCTTCGCGCTGTTCGTTGGGTACCGCGAGCAAGACTTCTCTCGCCACGGCGCTTATGTAAGGCAAGATCATGATAGCCAGGATTATCCCGGCGGCGAGCATGGAGTTACCGTAGAACGTTCCGGCGAACAGTGGCGTCCAGCCTAGCATCCCCTGAAGGACTGGCACGGCGTATTCCCGAAGCAACGGTATCAGGACAAAGATACCCCACAGGCCGTAGACCACGCTGGGGATCGCTGCCAAAAGCTCTGCCAGCCGGGCGATCGGTTCGCGCATCCAGCGCGGGGAAAACTCGGTTAGAAAGATCGCCACGCCCAAAGCCAGGGGAACGGCGATCAACAGAGCGAGCAAGGAAGACACCACTGTTCCCACCATCATGGGCAGGGCGCCGTAGGTGTCGGCTACCGGATCCCAAGCGGTGCTCACCAAAAACCGCCAGCCGAAGCGGGTGATCGCTGGCCAAGCGGTAACGGCAAGCTCCAGCACGATCGCCAGCAAGAGCAGCGGTATAGACGCCGCGCAGATCCACAGCACGGCCTGGAAGGCCCAATCTCCCAACCCTCCAGAACGGTTGGGCCAAAGGCGCGTCATTCAGGGCTGGGAGATCGGGTTTTGCCACACCGCGCGGCCGGCTACGTTGACTGCGGCCAGCCGCTCCGCGATCCAGGGCAAAAGCGACTCGGGCAGCGGCGCGTAGCCCAGTCTGGCAGCCTCCTGCTGGCCGTGGGTAAAGGCCCACCAGAGGAACTCCACCAGCGCCCGGGCCTTCGATGCATCCGACTGCTGCCGCCTTACCAAGACCCAGGTGAAAGAGGCGACCGGGTATGCGTCAGCACCGTGAGGGTCGGTGATAGAGACGCGAAAATCGGTATCGGGCCCCATCGTCTCCATGGCGCCGCGGGCCGCTGCGGTGATCGCCTCCACGGTGGGGCTTACAAAAACGCCGGCTCGGTTGCGGATCGCCGCGGCCGGAGCCTGATTCGCTAAAGCGTAACCCAATTCCACGTATCCAATCGCCCCGGGTGTCTGCTTCACCGTGGCCATTACCCCCTCGTTCCCTTTGGCGCCAAGGCCCACCGGCCAAGCCACCGATGTTCCCCTTCCCACCCGGCGCGCCCACTCCTCGCTCGCCTTGGAGAGGTAATCGGTCCAAACGTACGTCGTCCCGGAGCCGTCGGAACGATGCACCACCACGATCGGGACCGCGGGTAAAACCACTCCCCGATTGTGCGCTGCGATCCGAGGATCGTTCCAGCGAGTGATGTTTCCCAGGAAGATGTCCGACAAAGCTTCCGGCGTAAGTCGCAGCGTGTCGTGGAATTCGGGCAGATTGTAGGTCACCACCACGGCACCCAATACCGTAGGCAGGTGGATCACGTTGCCGCCCACCGCAGCGATCGCAGAATCGCTCATCGGAGCATCCGTCCCTCCGAAATCGACGGTGCCGTCGGAGAATTGCCTTATCCCTCCGCCCGAACCTATGGACTGATAATTGATCTGCACTTTGGGATTGGCAGCGTTGTAATCCAGAATCCACTGCTGGTAGATCAGATTGGGAAACGTAGCTCCTGCGCCGTTAAGGGTGACACGGCCGTTGCCGGATGAACAACCGATGGAAACGGCGGCGAGCGCCGCAAAGTATCGAGCGAGTCGGTCCATGAAAGTGAGGCTCCGGTGCGAATGGAGGTGTTACCTATCTAGTCCACAATACCCCAGCCCAGGAATCTCGCCGCGGCTGATAACGAAGGTAGCAAGCTCTTTGTAACGAACAGGTAACAAAGCCGAGCTAGGCGGCTTGCCGGGGAAAGCGGAGCCAGACCGTGGTTCCCCGACCCAGGGAGCTTTCGATTCGGACCGCGCCGCCGTGGGCTTCCACCAGGTGCTTTACGATGGAGAGCCCTAAGCCGGTTCCTCCCTCGGCCCGGGAGCGGCCTGTGTCCACCCGGTAAAATCGCTCGAAGACGCGGTGCAGATGCTCCCTGGGGATTCCCGTCCCGGTGTCGGCGATCCCGACCTCCACAGCTTCGGGCTCCTCGCGGGCCAGGACAGCGATCCTGCCTCCGGCCGGCGTATGCCGCAAGGCGTTGTCGAAAAGGTTGACTAGGATGCGCCGGAAGGCATCGGGATCGGCCCGGACCAGGCAATCCTCGGGTACCTCGACCGCGAAGCTCAGCCCCTTGCGTTCCGCCCGCTCTCGAAAGAGGTCGAAGGTCTCTCGAACAGCGGCCGCCAACTCCAGCGGTTGCGCGTCGAGTTGTACCTGCTGGGAGTCGAGCCGGGTGAGTTCCAAAAGATCGTCCACCAAGCGTCTCATCCGCCGGGCGTTCTGAAGAACGATCTCCAGAAACTGCCGCTGCTGAGGGGTGTAATCTCCCTCGGCTAGCAGCGTTTCGGTGTAGCCGGAGATGCTAGTGAGGGGTGTTTTGAGCTCGTGCGAAACGTTGGCCACGAAGTCGCGCCGAACCGCTTCTAGCCTCCTCAACTCGGTCACGTCCCGCAAAAGCAAAGCGGTACCGCCTCCGGCCAGCGCGCGCCCCGAGAGGAGCACAGTCTTTTCTCCCAGAGTGACTTCGGCCTCGGCGTACTCCGCCCCCTGCAAGCGCTCCACCACTTCGCGCATCTCGCGCAGGCGGAAAAGCTCGGGCAAGGCCGGGATCGGCTGCGCCGGTGAGTAACCCAAGAGCTTGCGAGCTGAGCTGTTGGCCATTCGGACGCGGCCCTCGGCGTCGAAAGCCAACAAGCCGTCGGGTAGCGACTCCAGTAGCGACTTCCATGCGTCTCCCTCGCGCCGCAGCGCCTCGGTGAGGTGTAGAGCTTCGCTTCTGGTAGCCTCGAGAGCCCTGGCGACCGCGGCTACTTCCGAGATCGAAGGGGGCGGGGTGGATGCCGGTGCCGACAACGGCTGCCGTGCGTTCTTCGCCAGGTTCCCGAGCTCCGAGGTGAGGCTCCTGGCTACGCTCCGCGCCACCAAGACGCCGAGCGATACCACCGCCAGTGCGGCGAGCAAGATCGACCGGTAGGCGCGATCCAGCGCAGGCTCGAGTGCTGACGCTGGCGCGGAGAGGCGAACCACGGCATTATCCGACCGCACCGCCGCCTTGAACTCCACCCTTCCGGTCGATGCACTGTATCGCTTAGCCTTGCCGGTGCCGCGGGCGATCGCTTCCTGCACCTCGGGCCGGTCGCCATGGTTTTCCATGAGCGCCAGCGCTGCATCGTCAAATTCGGAGTCTCCGATCACGGTTCCCCTAAAGTCGATCAAGGTGACGCGGCGATCTAGGATCCGGCCGTAACGGCGTGCCAGGGTGTGGGGAGTCTGGCCCCACGACTGCCAAGCGGCGGCTACTAGGGAGGCCTCGCGGAGCAACTCCTCCATCAAGCGCTCTTCCAGCGCCGCCCGCACTAGGACCCCGGCGGCGACGGAGAGCAAAACCGCTCCGGCTCCGCCGTAGAGCACCGCACCTGTAGTGAAGCGCGTTGCGAGGGTCACCGGGTGAGCTCCGCGCCAGCGGGACGGAAGCGGTATCCAAAGCCCCGAACCGTTTCTATCAGGCCGGCGGCAGGCCCTAGCTTGGCTCGTAGGCGCCGGATGTGCATGTCCACGGTTCGAGTCTGTATAGCAGGATTGGCCTCCCAAACCGTCTCTAGCAGCTGGGACCGCGACTGAACTCTCCCCGCTCTTTCCGCCAAGGTCAGAAGGAGCTTGTATTCGATGGCGGTGAGTGCGATCTCCCGCCCCATCACTTGCACGCGGTGAGCTGCTCGATCGATAGTAAGGGGTCCCGCAGTCAGCACCGACCCCTGAGTCAAAGGCGGACTGGCCAATCTTCTGAGCACCGCACCCACTCTCAGCACCAGTTCCTGGGGGGAAAACGGTTTGACCAGGTAGTCGTCGGCGCCGAGTTCCAGTCCTCGGACCCGATCGGCTTCATCCCTTCTCGCCGTAAGGAGGATCACCCCCACGTCCCGGGATTCGTTCCTGCGGCGTAGTTCCTTCAACACTTCGTATCCCGAGATCCCCGGCAGCATCAGATCCAGCACTATGAGGTCGGGCCTGAGCTCGAGGGCGGCGCTCAAAGCTTCAGCGCCGCTGGCAGCTGTCGAGACGCGATATCCCGCCCTTGCCAAATGGTAGGCAACCAGCGCCGTGATGTCAGGCTCGTCGTCGACCACCAGTATGTGTGCGGCCATCACTGGCGAATATAACCGGGTGGGCTCGGGGCGTCCTGATTGCGCTCGATGCGGCGTCGGGTCAGATTCCTTTTCGTGCGGAAACCGTCTTTGGGGATCGCCTCCCTGCTTGTTTTCCTTAGCACTGGATCGGTCTGGGGTCAAGACACCGCCCGGATAGTAGTGGTGGCCACCACCGACGTACACGGAAGGGTTACGCACTGGGACTATGAGTCGGATCGGGAAGCTCCCTGGGGTCTGACCCGCGCGGCCACGGTGCTGGACTCCCTGCGGCGCGTCTATCCGGGGCAGGTGATTCTGGTAGATGCGGGGGATCTGCTACAGGGCAATCCCTTTGCCGCCTATTTCGCGACTGTGCGGCGGGTCGATCGTCACCCGATAGTCGAGGCGATGAACGCTCTGGGCTACGACGCTGTGGTTCCGGGCAACCACGACTTCGATTTCGGGCTGGAATTTCTAGAGCGGGCGAGTGCCGGCGCAAAATATTCCATCGTGGCCGGCAATGTCTTCCGGCTTCCGCGGCGGAGTTTCCTCTACCTCGACGGTGCGATCGTAGAGCGGGGCACAGTGCGCGTGGGGGTCGCTGGTTTCACCACTCCGGGTGTCATGATATGGAACGGCGGGCACCTTCGGGGCCGGGTCGTGGTGGAACCGATCTTGAAGCATGCCGATCGCTCTCTCAGGGACCTCGAGGGAAGGGGGGCGCACCTCAAGCTAGTACTGATTCACAGCGGCCTCGACGGAGAGTCGAGCTACGACACGCTGGGTGTGGGCGCGGAGAACGTGGCTGCGACTCTCGCCGGTCTGGCGGTAAGACCCGATCTGGTAGTGGTGGGTCACTCTCACCGACGCCTTCGGGATTCGGTCATCGCAGGAGTCCATTTCGTGCAGCCGGATCCCTGGGCTCGGAGTGTTTCGGTGATGCAGGTCGTTCTTACCGGCGATAGCGCCGCCGGCCGCTGGCGAGTGGAGCGCATCGCCGGCGAGCTGGTTTCGCTAGAAAATGTCGACCCCGATCCGCGACTGAAGGAGCGCTTCGCTTCGGCCCACGAAGCAGTGCGGGAGTGGGTCTCGCGGCCGATCGCCACCACCAGGGAGAGGTGGAGCGCGCAGTTCGCTCGAGTGGAAGACACTCCCATAATCGACCTTGTCAACCGGGTACAGCAGAGTGTGACGGGCGCTCAGCTTTCCGCCACCGCGGCCTTCAACGTCCAGGCGGGTTTCGGCCCGGGACCGATTCGCCTGGGGGATGTGGCCGCCCTGTACCCCTACGAGAACACTCTCAAGGCGGTCAAGATCGACGGTGCCACGCTCAAGTGGTACTTGGAAAAGTCGGCGTTATATTTCCGCACCTTTCGTCCCGGCGAGCCGATCGTGAACCAGAGCATCCCGGGTTACAACTTCGACATCGTGAGCGGGGTGAGCTACTCCATCGATCTGAGCCGTCCGCCGGGTTCGCGCATCCGGGATCTCGAGTACCGGGGCAGGGCGGTCACGCCCGCGGACACCTTTACTCTGGCGCTCAACAGCTACCGGCAGGCTGGGGGAGGGGGTTACGATCGGTTGAGGCAGCTGCCTGTAATCTACGATCGAGGCGAGGGTGTGAGAGACCTTTTGGTCGAGGCGATCCGCCGTGCCGGAGAGCTCAAGATTTCGGACTACTTCGAGCCGTCATGGAAACTGCTTCCCCCGCAGGCCCGGGAGGTCGCTAGGAAAGCCTTCTCGCGGTGATCTGGCCTTGGAGGTCTTCGTAAACGAGCGCAAGGTCGAGGTGGCCGCCGGAGCGGTGGTTAGGGATGCGGTCGCCGCCCGGGATCCCGAACTGCTCCGGGCCGTAGCTTGCGGCGCCGGGTACGTGACCGACGGCGTAGGGCGCAGGATCTGCCTCGACGATCCCTTGGCGGAGGGGAGCATCTTGCGGGTGGTATTGAGCGCACGCGCCGCCAGGGGTTCGCTTTCTGAGAGCGGCAGCGGCGAGTGAACCGAGACTTCCTGTGGCGCCTTCCCAAGGCGGAGCTCCACGTGCACCTCGATGGGTCGATCCGGCTCCAAACGATGATCGAGCTAGCGCGGGAGCAAGGGGTGCGGCTGCCGGCGGACGATTTGGAAGCTTTGAGGCGGGCAGTGCAGGTGAGGCATGCCAGGAGTCTGGAAGAATACCTCGAGCGTTACCGGATCACTCTTTCGGTGATGCAGACTCCGGCTGCGCTGGAGCGGATAGCGTACGAGTTCTTGATCGATGCCGCCGCGGAGAACGTACGCTATGTGGAGGTCAGATACTGTCCCGCGCTCCATACCGACGGAATGTCGCTGGTCCAAGCGTTGGAAGCTCCTTTGTCCGGGCTGCGCCGGGCGGAGAAGGAAACCGGGGCCCTGGCCCGCGTGATCATCTGCGGTCTAAGAACTCTGGATCCTAGAATCTCGCTCGATATGGCACGGCTGGCGGTGGACTACCGCCGCGACGGGGTGGTGGCTTTCGACCTGGCCGGGCCAGAGCGGGGGCACCCTGCTGCGGCTCACGCGCGGGCGTTCGAGTATGCTCTCTCGCACGGGCTCAAGTGCACCTGTCACGCCGGCGAAGGAGACGGGGCTCTTTCCATTCGGCAGGCTCTGGAGGTCTGCGGGGTGCACCGGATCGGTCACGGGACGCGGCTGTACGAAGATCCGGTGCTCGAGAGCTACGTGCGGGAACGGGGCATTCCGCTGGAAGTGTGTCTTAGCTCCAACCTCCATACCGGAACCGTCGCTTCACTGGAGGAGCACCCAGCGCGCCGGTACTTGGACGAGGGGCTGGTAGTCACCCTAAGCACGGACAGCAGGCTCGTGGATGGTACCACTTTGACCGACGAGCTGTGGGTGGCTCATACGCATCTAGGCTTGGGGAGGAAGGAGATCGAACGGATACTCGTCGGCGGATTCGAGAGCGCGTTCTTGCCCGACCCCGAGAAAGAGGCGCTGGTGGCGAAGGTACGGGCCGAGTTGGAGGCATTGCAATGATCGAGGGAACGTTTTTGCCGGGCTTCTTGCTGCTCCAAAGCGCTGCGGAACGTCTGGCTGAGGCGCGGAGCGGGTTGGATACGCCTTCCGCTGTGCGGCTCATGGGTGTGGTCGGGATAGCCGCCATGCTAGGGTTGGCTTGGCTTTTGTCGACCGACCGGCGAAAAGTCAACTGGCGGCTGGTGGGCACGGGAGTGCTGTTGCAGGCGGTCTTCGGGGTGGTGGTCTTGAAAACCGGTTTCGGAAGAGCCCTTTTCTCCGGGGCGAACACGGTCTTCACCCGCCTCTTGGGTTTCACCGAAGAAGGAGCGAGGTTCATTTTCGGGAACTTGGTGAGAAACAACGTTCCCGTGGGTCTGCCGGCCGGTACGCCCAGCGACATGGCGGCCATAACTGAGCCGCAGAGCTGGGCCGCAACCGGGGCTTATTTCGCCTTCGGGGTGCTGCCCACGATCATTTTTTTCTCCTCTCTGATGTCGGTCCTCTACTACCTGGGAGTCATGCAGTGGGTGGTCAGGGGTATCGCCTGGGTCATGCAGCGGACTATGGGGACCTCGGGGGCGGAGACCCTCTCGGCTGCGGGGAATATCTTCGTGGGGCAGACCGAAGCGCCGCTACTCATCAAGCCGTTCGTCGGCAAGATGACCTATTCCGAGCTCAACACCGTGATGGTGGGCGGATTCGCCACCATTGCCGGTGGCGTGATGGCCGCCTACGTGGGGATGCTTTCCCCATATTTCCCGCAGATAGCGGGCCATCTTCTCACGGCCAGCGTGATGAACGCTCCGGCTGGTCTGGTCATATCCAAACTTCTAGTACCGGAGGTGGGGGAGCCGGTCACCAAGGGGACGTTGAAGCTCAAGCTCGAACGTCGCGAGGCGAACGTTATAGACGCGGCTGCCTCGGGAGCAGCGCAAGGACTCCAGCTCGCGCTCAACGTGGCTGCGATGCTGCTCGCCTTTATCGCGCTGATAGCGCTGCTCAACTACGGAGTGGGATCTTTGGGCGCCCTGCTGGGATATCCCGATCTGTCGTTGCAGGTCATCCTCGGCTGGCTGCTCGCTCCCCTGGCTTGGCTTATGGGAGTACCCTGGGCGGACGCCGATACGGTAGGCGCGCTCATCGGGGTGAAGACCGTGCTCAACGAGTTCGTAGCTTATCTCCAGTTGGCGGGGCTATTGGAGTCCGGCGCGACCCTTTCGCCTCGCGCCGCCATCATCGCCACCTACGCGCTCTTGGGGTTCGCCAACTTTTCATCGATCGCTATCCAAATCGGGGGCATTGGAGGGATCGCTCCGGAGAGGAGAAGCGACCTTTCACGCTTAGGAGTGAGGGCGATGATCGGAGGTAACCTGGCGGCGTTCATGAGCGCCAGTTTGGCGGGTATGCTCATATGAGCGATCGTTCGGGTGGCGCCTCAGCGGAAGCAGCAGCAGAGGTCCGCAACGCTGAGATTCGAGCAGCGGCGACGAAAGTGCGGGATTGGCTTTTCGGCCGAACTCCCGAGGTGGCGATTGTTCTGGGCTCCGGCTTGGGCGGTCTGGCGGGCAAGGTGGAAGAGCGGAGAGGGCTGCCGTATGGGGAGATTCCGGGCTTCCCCCTACCGACGGTGGAAGGCCACGACGGAGAGCTGGTTTCGGGCGAACTCGAAGGTGTGCAGGTGCTTTTGCAGAGCGGCAGATTCCACCTCTACGAGGGGCACGATCCTTTCACCGTAGCTCTTCCGGTGCGCGTGTTAGCCGAGTTAGGCATCCGTACCTTGATACTGACCAACGCCGCCGGCGGGGTGCGTCCGACTTTCAACCCGCCGCTTTTGATGCTGATAGCCGATCACTTGAACCTCATGTGGCGCAACCCGCTGGTAGGACCGGTGGTCCCGGGTGAAGAGCGCTTTCCTGATATGTCCCGGCCCTACGACCGCGAGCTCAGGGCTGTGGCGCGCCGGGCTGCGCAGGAGTTGGGGATCGCCCTGGAGGAGGGAGTGTACTGCGGCCTTCTGGGACCGAGCTACGAGACTCCGGCCGAGATCCGTATGCTCCAGCGGTACGGGGTGGATGCAGTGGGTATGTCCACTGTGCCCGAAGTGATCGTAGCGCGGGCCCGGGGGATGCGGGTGCTGGGGATCTCGAGCATCACCAATCTGGCGGCCGGGATCTCGCCCGCGGCGCTCAGTCACGAGGAGGTGCTCGAGGCCGCCGATCGACTTGCCGGCGACTTGGAGCGACTGATCCGCGCGGTGCTCCGCTCTCCCTGGTTCGCAGAGCGTCGGTTACAATAGAAGCATGACCCTGTTGTTACGGCGCTTTTTGACGCCGGGTCTTTTTTGCGCGGCGGTCTCCTGTGCAGTAAATCCCGCAACCGGCCGCCGGGAGCTCATGCTGATCAGCGAGGGCCAGGAGATCAGCATGGGGCGGGAAGCGGACCCTGAGATCTTAGGCGAGTTCGGTTTGTATCCCGACTCGCAGTTGCAGGCCTACGTGGACTTCTTGGGGCGGAGGCTGGCTGCGTTGTCGGAGCGCCCCCATCTGCCCTGGACTTTCAGGGTCGTGGATGACCCGATCGTCAACGCTTTTGCCCTGCCGGGTGGCTACATCTACGTGAGCCGCGGGATCATGGCGTACTTCAACTCCGAGGCCGAGCTGGTTTCGGTTCTGGGTCACGAGATCGGACATGTGACCGCCAGGCATTCGGCGCGGCAGATCACCCAGCAACAGCTGGCCCAGGTCGGTTTGGTGGCCGGTGTAATCTTGGCGCCCGAGCTGGCCGATTTCGCGGAGCTGGCTCAGGCCGGCTTGGGGCTTTTGTTCCTGAAGTTCAGCCGGGACGACGAGCGTCAGGCGGACGATCTGGGGCTAAGGTACCTGAGCGCGGCAGGGTACGATCCGCGCGAGATGCCCCGAGTTTTCGCCATGCTGTCGCGGGTGAGCGCTGCGGCTGGCGGCGGCCGTGTGCCGGGATGGCTTTCCACCCATCCGGATCCCGAGGACCGGGAGGCGTGGATCCGCCGGCGCGTGTCACAGCTTTCGGCCTCTGGTGGGCTGGTGAACCGAGAAGCGTATTTGAGGTGGCTCGAGGGGATGATCTTCGGCGCTAACCCCAGGCACGGGTTCTTCCGCGGCCAGCGGTTCTTGCATCCTGATCTGCGCTTTCAGATCGCTTTTCCCGTGGGGTGGCGCACCAGCAACCAGCGCCGGGCAGTTTACGCCCAGAGTCCGCAGCGGGATGCCCTGATACAGCTGGCGATCGCGCAGGCGGCCTCGCCCCAGGCGGCGGTGGCTGAACTGCTATCCCGGCGCGACGTAAGCGGTGGCCCGGTACGCTCTCACAGAATCAGGGGGTTCCCTGCGGCGAGCGCTCCCTTCCGGGCAGTTTCGGAAACCGGCACTCTGGACGGCTTGGTTACGGCTATAGCGTACGAGGGGACGGTGTACCGGCTGATCGGCGTGGCGAGCGAGGCGCGCTGGAGGGCTCATGCTGCGGTCGTGGCGCGGACTTTCGACAGTTTCGACCGGTTGACCGATGAGCCGGCGCTCCAGGTTCAGCCGCTACGCCTGTCGCTGGTCACTCTGGAACGGGAAATGACATTGGTGGAGTTCGCCCGCCGTTATCCCTCGCAGGTTTCCCTCGACACCTTGGCCTTGCTCAACGGGGTGACGCAGGACACCGCGCTGCCGGCCGGTACCGTGCTAAAGAGAGTAGTGGGCGGTCCCTTGCCCTGAGGGGCTACTCTTCCTCCCCTGCGACGAAGGTGTAATCGGGGTCGTGGGGGAGGCTGCCCCGGGGCGCCCGCAAGTAAAAGAAGGGCGTTTGAAACAGAAAGTTCGACACCCTGGACGTGTAGATATCCGCGTACCGCTCCAGCTGCCGTGCGAAGTAGCTCTTGTCGTTGCCGGTCCGCATGATCAGTCCCCAGTGGGGGTTGCTGAGGGTCGACGCCTCGGAGGCCAGAGGTGCGATCTTCTCGTCGAGTTCCAGCAGTCGCGCCCGGATTTCGTTGGCCTGCCTCTCCAGCGATTCCACAGTGGAGTCTTTGGGAGGTCCGTACCCGGAGCGCTTGCGTTGAAGCTGTAGCCTGAGCTGCGCCAAGTCGAACTCCAGACGCTCCTTCTGTTGCATCAGCTGGGCGAGCTTTTCTTGCCGCGGGCGGAAGCGGTCCAGGGCGGCAAGCTCCTGCTCCAGTTCCCGGAGTATCAGGGCCGTGCGCCAGCGCACTACGTTCTTGGATACGTGCACGTCGGCGTAAAGGTGATCCCCCACGTAGAGGATCTGGTCGCCAGCCATTCCCAAGTACTCCTCCACCAGGGAGGCCGAGCCTCCGAGATAGACGCCGGGAGCGTCGAGGTGAAGCACTGGCCGTAACAGTCCACTGTCGTCCACCACCTTGAAGACCGGGCTTCGGGTGGCGAAAAATTCCGGCTTGCGTGCGGCCACTATTACCAGATCGAAAAGCTCCCGCCAGGTGGTGCCCGAGGGCAGGAAGGGGTCGATGGCGTAGCTCATCAAGGCTCGGGTGTAATGCCAATCGGAGTTGGTGATCAGGAGGAGTTTCTTTCCGGCAGCGCGCTGGTCGAAGAGGGTCAGTGCCACATCGGGGTCGGGCTCTACGAACCGCTCCGGTTCTGCCAGGATCACGCCCTTGAGCTCACCCTCGAGGTGAGCCTCGTCCAGCGAAGAGCGCACCAGCTTGTAGAGATCGCTGTATCCCAAGACTCCGGGTAGTTTTCCCCGATCCAGTAGGTCTACCAGCTGGGCGTACATCCACCCTTCGGAGAGGGTGAACAGTGTGTTGAGAAATACATAGCGAGGCTCTTCTAGATCCACCACGGTTCTGGCGTACACCTCGCGCTGCTCGTCGAACTCCATGAGCCGAGTCCCGTGGGCTGCACGCTTGACGTAACCGAACCGGTTGGCCTTGATGATGTTTCCGAGCTCGATGTCCAGAATCAGACCTCGAATCATGCGGCTGGGATCGAAGCTAAGGTCTGCCACCGGCCAACCGCGCTCGGCGAGCTTATGTTGGAGATACTCGTACGCCTTCCGCTCCCACTCCTCCACCCGATAGTGCACCAAGGTGTAGTCCATGTCGTAACCGATCGCTCTGATCGATCTCAGGTTCAGGGTGCGGTTGCAGAAGATCCCCCTCTCGCGGGGCGGCCGCGGAAATCTGCCCTCGAGTGCGCTCATCTTGGGCCCTCAGCGTGCGGTCACTTCGGCGGCCGATCCCACTTCCGCGAAGTGATTCACCGGACCGTGACCGGACCCCAGCCCGGGAGCGGAGGCGATGGCTCGGTGCACGAAGGCCAGGGCGTCCGACACCGAGCGTTCCAGGGAGCGACCCAGTGCTAGTCCCGCCGCGATCGCCGAAGAAAGGGTGCAGCCGGTGCCGTGCACCGAAGTGGTATGTATCCTGGGATGGGTAAAACGCTTCACTCCGTCTTCGGTCACTAGGACGTCGGCGATGGTGTCATCCTGCAAGTGTCCGCCTTTGATGAGTGCGCTCTTCGCGCCGAGCTTGATCAGCGCCTTGCCGGCCCGCTCCATCTGAGGTATGGTTTTTACCTCTTCTTCAGCCAGGATCGCAGCTTCGTCCAAATTGGGAGTGACCACCGTGGCCAGCGGAACCAAGTACCGGGCCACACTATTTTCGGCGTCGCGGCTCAGGAGTCGATCGCCGGAAGTGGCGACCATCACCGGATCCAGCACGTAGTTGGGGAATCCATGGCGGCGGATTCCGTGGGCTACTGCTTCCACTAGCTCTGCTGTCGCTAGCATTCCGGTCTTGACGGCGTGAGGGGGGAGATCCGCGGCCAGGGCGGCCATTTGGGCTTCCACAGTAGAGACCGGGACCACATGCACGTCCGTCACCCCCCGGGTGTTTTGGGCGGTTATCGCCACGATCACCGTGGTGCCGAATACTCCGAATTGATGGAACGTCTTGAGGTCGGCTTGGATGCCGGCTCCCCCGCCCGAGTCCGACCCCGCTATGGTTAGTGCAATTCTCATCCGCTCAACTCCGGCTCCCCGGCTTGGCTAACCGGGAAAGAAAGGTAACATTGTTGCCCGACATGCCATCAAATCTCGTCTCCCTGGTGCGCTCCCTTCAACAGCGGAAGACCCGCCGGCGTCGCGGACTGGCGGTAGCCGAAGGGATCCGGGTGGTGGAGGAAGCCCTGGACGCCGGGGTCGAGTTTCGGGGCGCAATAGTCAGCCCCGCGTTGGAGCGCAGCGTCCGAGGCGCCGCTCTCCTGAGCGCTCTGGGCGATCGCGCCGTGCCGATCGAAGAGGTAACCGATAGAACGTTGGAACAGTTGGCCGATACCGAGACCCCTCAAGGCGTGATCGCCGTGGTGGAGTCCAGGCGTGTCACCTTGGCGGAAATCCCAGCCGAACCGGGATGTCCGGTGCTGGTGTTGGACGAGGTTCAGGATCCAGGCAACGTAGGCACCCTGTTGCGGACCGCTTTCGCCCTGGGGTGCTCGGGCGCGATTCTTCTGAGCGGGACCGCGGACCCCTCCAATCCCAAGGTGGTGCGCGCGGCCATGGGTGCCACTTTCAGGCTCCCTACTGCAGCGGCCCAGGTCGGGGAACTCAAGCATTGGTTGCGGGATCGGCAGGTTACTTTGTGGGCGGCAGCGATGGAGGGTAAGCCACTTTTCCGACTGGAACCACCAGAGATGTTGGCGCTGGCCGTGGGCAACGAAGGGGCGGGCTTGAGACCGGAAGTGAGGGCTTTGGCCTCGGAGTCGGTGAGCATTCCGCTGGCTCGGGGTGCGGAGTCTTTGAACGTGGCGGTGGCCGCCGGGATCGTCCTTTACGAAGCGACCCGGGTCCGGGGGGAGCAGCGCTGAATGACCGAAATTTTGGTGGCCGCCCTGTTCGGCTCCGTTATAGGCAGTTTCCTCAACGTGCTGATCGTGAGGCTTCCCCGAGACGAGTCCGTCGTGTATCCGCGCTCGCGCTGTACCAAGTGTGGCCACACGATCGCGTGGTACGACAACATCCCGATTCTTTCCTGGACGCTGCTCCGGGGGAGGTGCCGCCACTGCGGCCAAAGTATCTCGTTGCAGTACCCGCTCATCGAGGGAGCGGTAGCGGTACTTTGGGGCGCGGCGGTCTGGTATTACGGTGTAGGGCTCCTCGCGCTCACTGCGGCGATTTTCGGAACGCTGCTTCTGGGGATCGGCGTCACCGACGCGCGGCATTATCTGATTCCGGACGAGTACACCTGGGGAGGTCTGGCTTTGGGGTTGGTGTTGGCCTGGCGGAACGGGCTGCCCGGCTTTTGGCAAGCGATCTTGGGGGCGGGCGTCGGCTTCGCGCTGCTTTACCTAATCGGCTGGGCTGGAGAGCGGGTCTTCAAGGAGGAGGCCATGGGGGGCGGCGACATAAAAATGATGGCGATGGTCGGCGCCTACGTCGGCTGGCAGGGGGTATTGCTGACGCTCTTCGGGGGCGCGCTCCTGGGGACCTTGGTATTCTTGCCACTTTCGTTGAAGCGGCGCCGGCTGGTGCCTTTCGGGGTCTTTCTGGCTGCGGCTGGGGCGTTGACCTTCGTATGGAAGGACGCCCTGATCGGCTGGTACTCCGGTGTTCTGTCCGGCTGGGGGTGATCTTAGGCTAAAGTCGTTTTCCAACCTTTTCCTTGGCGCGGGCGTCGAATTCAGTGAATGAATGCGGCAGTGGGAGCGGAGCTGGCTAGTCATCCGGACTCACGCGCGGGCGAGATGGCGGACGCTGCGCTCGCGGCGGCGGGCGACGGGCGAGCGTTCGAGCGGCTTTATAGTTCCCACGTCGCCCGAATTTACACCCTTGCCCGCAGGATGGCCGGTACGGAGCGGGCCGAGGAGCTGACCCAGGATGTTTTCGTGAGGGCCTGGCAAAAGCTGCCCACGTTCCGAGGCGAGGCAGGGTTCGGGACTTGGCTTTACCGGCTGGCGGTAAACCTGATCCTAGGCAGACTGGCTGCTGGGCGGGCAGACCGGGAGCGCTTCGAAGAGGATCGCGACGCAAACGCGGAACTGGCGGCGAAGGGCGGGTCCTTGGAGCTCGCGATCGACTTCGAGTCCGCGGTGGAACACCTCCCGCACGGAGCTCGGCAGGTGTTCGTACTCCACGACGTGGAAGGTTTCACCCACCGGGAGATAGGCGAGATGCTAGGGATCACCGAGGGGACATCAAAGGCGCAGTTGCACCGGGCCCGGATGATGCTCAGACGACACCTCGCGGGCTGAGGGGAGGAAAGGTATGTACGATTCTTGGACCGACCGGCTTTCCGAATATCTGGACGGCGAGCTTTCCTCTCCGGAGAGAGTGGCCCTGGAGCAACATCTGCGGGGGTGCGAAAGCTGTCGGGCGGTTCTCGTCGAACTCCGCGCGGTGGCGGTCCGGGCGGGTGATCTGGAGGCTTCGCCTCCGCCTAGGGATCTGTGGCCTGGGATCGCTCGTCGGATCGGATTGATTTCGGCTACAGGGGGCAGTGCTCGCCGGGCACTATCGGTGCCGCTGCCTGCGCTCGCGGCCGGAGTGGCGGCGATTGCGCTGGCGAGCGGCTTGGTCATGTGGAAACTCGCCGTACCCGGGGGAGCAGGCGGCGAAAGGTCCCAGCCCGCCGTGGCCGTCGCCGCGCTGGAGCCCGGCGGCGGGTACCAGGTCACGATAGGAGACCTGGAACGGATTCTGGCTGAGGAGCGAGACCGCCTCGACACTGGTACGGTCAGGGTGCTCGAGGAAAGTTTGGGGGTAATAGACCGGGCAATCGAGGAAGCCCAGCGGGCTCTCGCTGCGGATCCTGCTAGTCTTTATTTGAGCCATCACCTGGCTCAAACCATGAGGCTCAAAGTGGATCTGCTGCGGCGGGCCGTGGTGCTGGCGCGGGCCGGACTTTGAGGAGGCGTAGTGCTTGATTTGCTGACGTTATCCCTCGCCGTGGCGACGGTGTGGGCTCAGGGCCCAGACACTTCGCTTGCGGTCTCACCCGGTGCGCGGCTGGAGCTCAGGCGGCATCGAGGAGACATCACGATCGGTACCTGGAATCGCAATGAGGTTCGGATACACGGGACCGAGGGGGCCAGCGAAGGGTGGGACATCAGGGTTTCTGGGTCGACCGTGACGATAGGTTCCGGCTTGCGGCGCGGTTCTCGGCGCTCCGAGGACTACGCCCTCTCGGTGCCGGCGTGGATGGAACTGCGCTTAGTAGGGATGGCGGGCGATGTCCGGGTGGAGGGAAGCGAAAGCCGCATCGAAGTGGAAACGCTTCAGGGCGATATCGTGGTGAGCGGCGGGCGCGACGTGAACTTGCGCACCGCCTCGGGGGACATCCGGCTCTCGAGTGCGAAAGGCCGGATAGTGCTGGCTACGGTCAGCGGCGACGTGGAGGTTACACACGCCGTGGGAAGAATAATAGAGGCTCAAGCGGTAAGCGGCGATATCCGCCTGAGGGGAATCCGCTCCGAGGATGTGATTGCTACCACGGTTAGCGGCGACATAGAGTATTCCGGCTACCTATTGCAGGGAGGTCGCTGCCGCTTGTCGGCTCACAGCGGCGACATAACCGTGCTGGTACCTCCGGGAGCGGGTTTGGTGGTGGACGTCTCCACTTTCAGCGGCGGTTTCGAGTCCGATTATCCGGTGACTTCACCTGAAGCGGGAGGGCGGGGAAGGCGTTTCACGTTCACCTTGGGTGAGGGCGGTGCGCGACTGGAGCTCGAGTCTTTCTCGGGCGACATACGTCTCCTCAGGCCTTGAGGAGGGAACCTATGGAGCGTTTGGTTTTGGTCGTGGTAGCGGGCGCTCTGACCGCTGCGGCCGGGCAGGGACCCGACTTCAATTGGCGGGGGCGTTTGGCACCGGGCCAGGAGCTGGCGGTTCGCGGCGTCCAGGGCGAGATCAGGGTCAGTCGTTCTCCTGACGGTGAGGCGCGCGTGAGTGCGGTCAAGCACTGGCGCCGCAGCGATCCGGACGAGGTTCGCATCGAGGTTGTTCCTCACGAGAAAGGAGTGACGATCTGCGCGGTATATCCTGCGCCACGCGCCCGGAGCAACCGGTGTCTTCCCGGAGGCGAGGGACGGATGGAATCGGGGGACAACGACGTGTCGGTCGACTTCACCGTCCAGCTTCCGGACGGAGTTGCTTTTGTGGGGAAGACAGTGCTCGGGGACGTGACCGTGAAAGATGCCAGTGGCGGGGTCACGGTCAGTACCGTGTCCGGAGACATATCCGTCTCCGCGCACGGTCCGGTGCGGGCAAAGACGGTCAACGGCTCGCTCTCGGCGGAGCTGCTCCGGGCCGACTGGGCGGGGGATTTGCAGTTCGAGACGGTCAACGGAAGCATCCAGTTGAGGCTCCCTCAGGATGCCGAGTTCGAGCTCCGAGCCCGGACTGTGAACGGCTTTATCGAGTCGGATTTCCCGCTGCTGATGCAAGGGCGGTTCAGCCCGAGGGAGATAAGAGGGACAGTTGGTGGAGGCGGCAAGGGACTTGAGCTCGAGACCGTGAACGGGAGCATCGAGCTGCGCCGTTCGAGATAGCGGGCGGGGCTCCGATCCGGGGTGGCCCTTGGTACCTTTCTGGCGGTTCAAGGGTATTGAGGGCCAGGATGCACGACCTTCGCTTGCCACTCGCCGCCCTGTGCGGCATCGCATTTCCTGTCTGCGGCGATCCCCGACCCGGCCAGCAGGGGGTCGATTTGGAGGTTTTAGTTCGGGAGCTCAGGCCTGCGATCGAGGCGGCAGTAGGGCTCGAGTTCAAAGAACCGTTTGCCATCGCGGTGCGTTCCCGGGAACAGGTCCGAACCTACTTGGAGCGAAAACTGGATGCCGATTTTCCGGCCGAGGAGCTCCAGGGCGTGACCACCGCTTACCGTCTCTTCGGTTTCATTCCCGACAGCTTGGATCTCAGAGCTCTCTTGTTGGAGCTTTACACCGAACAGGTCGTGGGCTATTACGATCCCGACTCGGCTATGCTCTACGTGGTGGAGGGAGCGGATCCGGTACAGTTGAGGTTGGTCTTGGCCCACGAGTTGGTTCACGGCCTTCAGGGCCAGTACTTGAACCTGGATTCGTTGCTCACCCTTCGCCGCGAGAACGACCGGAGGATGGCGGCCCAAGCAGTGTTCGAAGGCCAGGCAATGCTGGCCTCCCTCAGGGCGATGATGCCGGAACAGGATCACGATGCCATGCCGGAGTTCTGGCAGGAGTTTCGACGAACCATCAGGGAGCAGCAGAATCGAATGCCGGTTTTCAGCCGAGCTCCCGCGGTTATACGAGAGGGCTTGATCTTTCCCTACCTTGCAGGTGCCGATTTCGTCCGCTGGTTCCTCCGAGAATATCCCGACACGGTCCCCTTCGGCAGGCGGCTTCCACAGTCCACAGAGCAGATCCTCCATCCGGAGCGCTATCGAGAGAGAGATATGCCGGTGCCTCTCGGTTTTGCCGACGATGCCGGTGCAGTCTACGAGGATGCTCTGGGGGAGTTCGAGATTCGGGTCTTGGTGGCGCAACTGTCGGGTAGCGAGTCGATCGGCAATGCCAGCGCTTTGGGGTGGGCGGGCGACCGCTACGGTGTGTTCCCTGCGGAAGCGGATCATGCCCTCGTATGGTGGACGGTCTGGGATTCCGAAAAAGCGGCTCGCCGGTTCGCCGAGGTGATCGAACGGGAGTGGGGGAAGCGGGCCAGGGCCGGTCGCGCGTACACTGTGAGTGTGTCCCCAGTGGAAGGGCTTCCGGCAGTCAACCTGGTGGACGCTCCGGAAACCTGGGAGCGTTGGGGGGCGATTCCTCGAGTCGAGGTAAGGTAACCGGGATCAGGCTACGAGTCGGGACACCAGGTACGCCACGGTGCCTACGATGGCGCCCAACACGTAACCCAGCCGCACGATTAGGTCGAGCTCTCGTTGGGTAGTTTGCCGCACCAGCTCTTCGATGCGCTCGAGGGAGAAGCTCATCACTTTGCGCTCCACCGTGCTCTCCAAATCGATCTGCTGCACTATGTCGGGCACCTGTCTTTGGGTCCATTCCCAGAGGGTGTCGCTCAGGGCTGCGGCGGTACGCTCCAGTCTTTCCGGCGGCAGGAGCGTAGTAATCCGTCCCACCGGACGCTCCAGCAGGGCCCGAAAGGTGGCTTTGGCTCCGCTTTCCAGCCACCCCCTTACCGGAGCGGCGGAGACGGCTTCGCTCGCAAGCTCGGCTAGCCGGTCTGCGGGTATCCGGTTCAGCAGCTCGCCCAGGGTGCGTTCCTCGGTCTTGGCCAACACTTCGTCGAGCCGGGTGACCAGGTAGTTTCTCGTTTCTGGGTGTTTGAATATTTGAGCGATGTAAACCGCCGCCCTACGGGCGACAGCTCGCGCATGCTCGGGGTTGAACCGGGCGACGATCTCCCGCACGGGCCGACGGAGGAACGCTACCAGGGCCTGGTTGATGCTGAGCGCAAGCTCGGAGCGCATTGCGGGCTCATCGAGCAGCCGCACCAGTTGTTCGGCCCCCTCCCGCTCGAAGGCGTCGAGCAAGCGGGCTATGGTCTTTTCGGTGACCAGAAGTCTGGCCACCAGCCGCTCGTGCAACAGAAGGTCCCGGGCGAAGCGCTGGAACAGCTCGTGGAGAGCGCGTTGGGTTCGCTGGCGGGCCTCGGGATTTGCCAGAGCGCGGGTAAGGCGGTCGAGAACCGAGGGGAGGTAGTCTGCCACCGCCTCTTCCACCGCGGCTACCGCCGCCGGTGGAAGGCGCTCCAGAAGGGGAACGGGATCGCTAAGGTAGCGCTCGAGTTGGCGCTCAAGCCAGTCTTCAAATAGGCGCTCCACTTCCGGACTGGACGCGGCGTTCTCCAGCAATCGAGCTGCTTTTTCCCGGATGGCGGTGCGGCGCGCCTCGGTGAGCAGTTCTGCCACCGGTCGGTCGGCCAGATGACTCGCTGCCAGGTCGACGAGCCGGGTTAGGTTGTCGCGGAACTCGGGTGTGGCTGCGAAGTCAGCCAACCGTGTCGCCATAACTGCAGCCAGCTGCGCTAAGATCTCTTCCAGTTCGGCTACCAGGGCGGGTGGAAGTTCGCGGCGCAGAGGGCCGCGCTCGACATCCAGTTGCTTGCGAACGAAGCTCTTTACGGCTTGGTCGAAGGCCCTCCGGATTTCTGGCGCCCCGAGCTGCTGTCGGAGATCGTCGGGAGTGAGCAATCGCTGGCCTACGGTGCGGCCCACAGTGCGCGCCAGGCGCGATCGGTTCTTAGGAATCGCTCCCTGGATCTTCAAGGGGCCCAGACCCCAGGGCCGATACGGGTGGAATAGCATCCAGATAGCGACCGCGTTGGTAAGCCCTCCGGCCAGAGCGCCGAAGAGAATGGCTAGCAACGGCTCCAGCAGGGAAGGGTCCAGGTTCACCTAACCCCCGTGCAGGGCAAAGCAAATGATGGAACCATGAAGTTGTTGGGGGTCGCTAGCTTGGGCGACTTGAGAGAGCTCGGGCGGATCGGCGGCAAGACGGTGGCCTACTACCGCCGGGGCGTCGGTCCTGGCGGAGGAGAGGAAGCGGGTACTCATCGGTTTCTTCGACGCGGTGAACCATACTTCGATGGTCATCGTCAAGTGGATGATGGTGGCGGCTCCCTACGCCGTTTTCGCCTTGATCGCAGCGGTGGCCGCAGCTCCAACGCTACTCTGCCGGTCACCATCAAGGTAGCGGAAAACGAGCTGGGTGTCTCGACGCGCGTTGCGGGGTTCGTGCTTCCCCTAGGCGCGACCGTGAACATGGATGGGACGGCCCTTTATCAGGGGGTCGCGGTGATGTTCATCGCCCAGGTGTTCGGGATCGATCTACATTGGACCACCCAACTTACCGTGGTGCTCACCGCTACGCTGGCGTCGATAGGGGCTGCCGGCGTCCCCAGTTCAGGGATTATCACCCTGGCGTTGGTGCTCCGCCAGGCCAAGGTTCCGGAGACCGGGATCGCTTTGATTTTGGGCGTGGACCGGATTTTGGACATGTTGAGGACGGCGGTAAACGTAACCGGCGATCTCAGCGCCGTCGTGTTCGTAGCGCGGACCGAGGGAGAGCTGGTAGTGCCGGCGGACGGGGAGCCCGCCAAAGAGATGGCGGGATAGCTTTCGGGGCGGGAACCGCCTATACTTCAAAGCTTTATGTTCGCCGCCCTCTCTGATCGCCTGACCGGCCTATTGCGCAGGCTCTCCTCCCGGGGGGTCCTCACGGAGGAGGATGTGCGCGAGGGCATGAGGGAAGTCCGCCGCGCCCTCTTGGAGGCGGACGTGGGCTACGAGATCGCACGCGATTTTACCGAGCGGGTAGCTGAAGGGGCGGTCGGGGTGGTCCGGCTGAAGCAGGTTAACCCGGGCCAGCAATTAGTCAAGATTGTGCACGACGAGCTGGCCGCGCTGCTGGGTGAGCGGCAGGTGCCGCTTCAGGTAGAGCCGGTTGGGCTCACGGTGATCCTGTTGGTGGGGTTGCAGGGCTCGGGCAAGACCACCACGGCGGCCAAGTTGGCGGCTAGACTCAAACGGGAGCTCAAGTTTCCGTTCCTGGTAGCGGCGGACCTGAAGCGCCCAGCCGCAGAAGAGCAGTTGCGCCAGCTTGCGTCCCGGATTGAGGTGCCTTGTTTCGGGCCGGTGGATTACACTGTGGCTGCCGGGGGCTCGCAGGACGGGTTGGAGGCTGTAGGGCTGACTCGCGCTGCGGTGGAGCGGGCGCGGCGGGAACGGGCGGCGGCGGTGATAGTGGATACCGGGGGGCGGATGCAGATCGATCGGGAGATGATGGAGGAACTTCGCCTCCTGCGGGATGCGGTGCAGCCCCGGGAGGTGCTGTTGGTGGCCGATGCCATGACCGGGCAGGACGCGGTGTGGATCGCCCGCGGCTTCCACCAGTCGGTGGGAGTGACTGGCGTGATCCTTACCAAGTTGGACGGGGATGCGCGCGGAGGCGCGGCGCTGTCCATCTACGGCGCGATCGGCCAGCCGATCAAGTTCGTCGGAACTGGGGAGCGACTGGACGCGCTGGAGGCGTTCGATCCCGTGAGAATGGCTGGGAGGATCCTCCAGCAGGGCGACGTGGTGGCGCTGGTGGAGAAGGTGGAGCGGGCGGTGGACCGGGAAGAAGCGATCCGCCTCAGCCGGCGCGCGGTTTCGAAGAAGGGTATCGATCTTACTGATTTCCTTAGCGCCCTCAAGCAGATTCAGTCGCTGGGTCCCTTGGAGTCGGTGCTGGGCTTGTTGCCGGGGCTCGGGACTACAGTGGGGCGCGACCTGAAAGTGGATCCCAAGAGGCTCAAGCATCTAGAGGCTATCGTGCTGTCCATGACCCCTGAGGAGCGGAGCCGGCCGGAAATTATCAACGGGTCGCGGCGTGCTCGAATAGCCCGCGGCGCCGGGCGGCCGGTTCAGGAGGTGAATGCTTTGCTGAAGCAGTTCGAGCAAACGAGGAAGCTGATGAAGAGTATGGGCAGATTTCCACGCAAGAGGATCAGGTAGGGGCTATGGCGATACGGATTCGGTTGCGCCGCGCAGGGCGCAGAGGAAAACCGTTCTATCGGATAGTGGTTGCGGACCAGCGGAGCGCGCGGGACGGTAGGTTCGTAGAGGTGATCGGTCATTACAACCCCCTTACCGATCCTGCGGAGATCGAAGTGGATCTGGAAAAGGCGCGTAGCTGGTTGGCTCGGGGTGCTACCCCCACGGACACGGCCCGCTCGCTGCTGAGACGGGCCGGGGTGTTCAGGGAATCGGCCGAGTCGCATACCGCTTCCTCGGGATAGGAGGGCTTCGGTGGAAGCAGCCTACCTGGCGGTGGCTCGCTTCCTGAAGGTGCACGGCCTCAAGGGTGCCGTGCTGGTGGAGGTACTGACCGATTCCCCCGAACAGGTGTTCGTCCCGGGGCGGAGAATGGTGCCGGTGGACGAGGGGGGAATCGCGGTGGGGGAGGAACTGGTGTTGCGCCGGGCGCGTCCAGCCGCTGGAGGTTGGCTGTTGCAGTTTCACGGCGTGCGCACCCGAGCGGAGGCCAAGGGAATGACCTGGGTTTGGCTCGGCGTTAGCCGGCAAGCGTTGAGCCCTCCGGGTCCGGGTCAGATGTATCTGCACGAGGTAGACGGTGCCGAGGTGGTGGCTGAGGGGCGGGTCATCGGGATAGCGCGGGAGGTGGTGGGGTTGCGCGGGGAGCTCTTGGCGATCGAGGTTGAAGGAAAGGAGCGTCTGATACCTTTCCGGGCCCCGATCGTGCGCTCCATAGATCGGGCTGCCCGGCGGATCGAGGTGGATTTACCCTCGGGGTTGCTGGAGCTGTAGGGGTGTTGAAGATCAACGTCATAACGTTGTTCCCGGAGGTTTTTCGGGTACCCCTAGAGACCAGCGTGTTGGGGCGGGCGGCCAAGGCGGGTTTGGTGCAGTACCGCTTGGTGCAGCTTCGGGATTACACTCATGACCGCCACCGGACGGTGGACGACTATCCCTACGGTGGCGGTGCGGGGATGGTGCTCAAGCCGGAGCCCTTTTTCGAGGCTCTGGACGATATCGGGGCTCGAGCGCCGATCGTGCTGCTTTCGGCCCGAGGGCGGCTGTTCGAGCACCGGGACGCGGTCCGCTTTAGTTTGGGGCCAGAGCTCACGCTGTTGTGCGGGCATTACAAGGACGTGGATGCCCGGGTGGCTGAGCGGGAGGGGGTGGAGGAGTTGTCCATCGGCAACTTCGTCCTTTCGGGGGGCGAATTCGCGGCCCTGTGCATTATTGACGCGGTGGTCCGGTTGCTCCCCGGGGCTCTTGGGGATCACGACTCGGCGGCTACGGACTCCTTCTACGACGGATTGTTGAGTCCTCCGTCGTACACCCGGCCGCCGGAGTATCGCGGCTTGAAGGTTCCCGACGTGCTTCTGAGCGGCGATCACGCCGCTATAGAGCGGTGGCGGAGAACCGAGGCTTTGCGCCTTACGCGTGCCCGGCGCCCCGATCTGTGGGAACGTTACGTGGCGGAGTTCGGGGAGCCGGGAGAAGATGCGTAGGCAGTGATGGGTGAAGCAATTTCGACTTCGGGAGCGGTCGTTATGGAGAAGCTCAAGGAAATTCAGCGCGAGGGCCTGCGGCAGGATCTGCCCGATTTCAGGCCGGGAGATACGATCCGGGTGGTGGTGCGAGTGAAGGAGGGTGACAAGGAGCGGTTGCAGGCGTTCGAGGGGGTTTGTATAGCACGCCGCGGTTCGGGTATTTCCGAAACCTTCACGGTTCGCAAGGTGTCCTCCGGAGTGGGTGTGGAGCGTATCTTCCCGCTGCACTCGCCCACCATTGCCGAGGTAGAGCTGGTGCGCCGGGGCAGGGTGCGGCGGGCGAAGCTTTACTACTTGCGGCGGATGGCGGGCAAGGCGGCGCGCATTCGGGAGCGACGAGTACTGGCGGGTGACGAGACGCCCGACGCTTGAGCGCGAAAGGGCGCTGTGGGCTGCGGGTCTCCGCTATGTGGCGGGGTTGGATGAAGTAGGACGCGGGCCCCTGGCGGGTCCGGTGGTGGCGGCGGCTGTGGTGCTGCAACCCGGGAGTCGGGTGATCAGGGGGTTGCGCGATTCTAAAGCGCTTTCCCACTCTCAGCGCGAGCTTCTAGGGGCGGAGATCAGGCGCTGCGCCGTGGCTTGGGCAATAGGAGCGGCTTCGGTTCACGAGATCGACCGCCTGAACATCAGGGCGGCAACGGCTTTGGCCTGCCGCAGGGCGCTCGCGCGCCTCCGGTTGGACGTCGAGTACATTCTCCTCGACGGCCTTCCTCTTCCCGAGTTGGGGGTACCGCACCAGGCGGTGATAGACGGGGATGCTCGTTGTCACTCCATAGCCGCCGCTTCGGTGCTGGCCAAGCTGGTAAGAGATCGTTTGATGGAACTGTTGGCCCGGAGGTACCCGGCCTTCGGATGGGAGCGCAACAAGGGTTATGCCACGCCGCTTCACCTTTTGGCCCTCGATCGCTTGGGCCCTACGCCCCACCACCGAAGATCCTTTGGTCCCGTCGTCCAGCTTGATGCCTTCGGGTACCGCCCGTACTGAGGTGTAACCGCCCCCGGAAGCATTTGGGGGCCGGCGAGCGCGCCGACCCCCCGGGGCTGGAGCCTTCCGTTACTTCTCGAACTACCGGTATTACTTGAGATGACGGTTCACCAGCTTCGTCATCTCGAACATCGACACCTGCCGCTTGCCGTTGAAGACGGCCCGAAGGTTGTCGTCTGCGTTGATCATCCTGCGGTTCTTCTTGTCCTGCAGGCCTCGACGCTTGATGTAGGCCCACAGCTTCTTGGTGATTTCGGTTCGGGGCATGGGTTTGTCCCCGACCACATTCGCCAGCGCGGCATCCGGCTGCATCGGTTTCATAAAAGCCGCGCTGGGCTTGCGCTTGGAGCGCTTAGTAGCGCGCCTGGCGGCGCGCTTGGTGCGGCCCTTGGCCGCTCTGCGGGTCTGGCGCTTAGCCGCCCGCTTCTTGGTGCGGCGTCTAGCCGTCCGCTTGGCGGGAGCTTTGCGCACTTTCCTGCGGGCAACTCGTCGTTTCTTGGCCATTCTCACCTCGGGAAAAAGGTCAATTCTGACGCACCCAGCCCCGATTGCCGCCCTCCAAAGTACAATTTTCCCTCGGAAGAACAAGAGTTTTCTCCGGCAAACCCGGTTTTCAGACCCAGACCTCTCGGAGCACCCGGAGGATGTTTTCGCCCATCACCTTCGCGATATCCGCATCGGAGTAGCCCCTTTTTACCAGCCACCGGACGATGTTCTTCGACCCCTCGGTGGGATTCTCCAGCCCCCTTACGTAAGGCACCTTCTCGAACGACGGGTTGGGCGGACCTTTTGCTCCCGCTGGAGCCTGGGCTTCTTTGAGGGAAAGAGCACCGGCGTACACCTGGTGCAGCCCGACGTGATCGCCGTAGATCGTATCGGGCCCGAAGGCCACGTGGTCTATGCCCACTAAGTCGGCCACGTACTCGAAATGCTCCATCACCGAATCCAAGGTGTGGGTGGTCCGGTTCCGGGTGATGGTGGTGTGAGGTGCCGCCTCGATCCCGATCACTCCCCCCTTGTCGGCGCAGGCCTTGAGCACTTCGTCCGGTGCCAGGCGGTTGGAGTTCCACAGCGCCCGGGCTCCGATGTGACTCAGTACGATAGGTTTCTTGCTGGCTTCGATCACGTCCAGAGTGGTCCGATCCCCACAGTGGGCGCAGTCGATGAGCATCCCGACCTGGTTCATGCGCTCCACGGCGCGACGGCCGAAACGGGTCAGCCCTCCGTCGCGAGGCTCTTTGAGGCCGGATCCCAGGGCGTTAGACTCGCTGTAGGTGATTCCCATGGCCCTGACACCGAAACCGTAGAGTATCTCTATTCGGTCCAGCTCGTTCTCTATCATAGCGGCACCTTCCAGAGAGGCGATCCAGGCGACCTTACCGGTGCGGTGAGCTTCCAGGATGTCCTCCACCTTGGTCGCCGGAATCACGAAGTCCTGATGTGCCAGATCGCAGAGACGCATGCCCAGGTCGCACAGCACCTCGGTCCATTTCCAGCCGCTCTTGGATTCGATGTTCAAGATCCCGTCCATCAGGTTGTCGAAGACGGCGTCCCAGTGCGCCGCCGCCAGGCCCTGAAAGGCCGTGGCCATCCTGCCTTCCCTAGTGTATTCCGGAGTCTCGGCGATGTTGGCGGGAAAGACACCCAGGTGCTCGTGGAGCGAGATCATCACACAGCTTTCCAGGAGTCGGCGAGCTCGCTTTTCCTGCTCGGCGCTGAGGGGGACCAAATCCTCAGGCACCCGGTCGCGCTCCGGAGCGAGAGCGAATGCCCGGTAATCCCGGCCGGGCTCGAGGTAGCCAAACGAGCGGTAAGACGTACCCGTTTTGTTGGAACCCATGGTGGAAGAGCCTCCTTTCCCCAGACGGTTATCGGCCATGCGGGACTCATGATGCGTCGATATAGAACGGTTGCCGTATCATTTAGCACTACGTCCGCTAACTAGCACTACGTCCGCTAACCCCGGCGCCCCAGAGGTTCCGTAGCGCCGCCTCTAGCACGGCGATCGATTTCAGGTACTCGGCGAGGCTCTGCCGCTCTTCGGGAGTATGATCCAGCGAGCTGTCCCCAGGACCGTACGCGATCGTCGGCACCTCGGGCCAAGCGGGACCCACCACGTTCATGTCCGATGTGCCGCTCTTCAGCACGAAGCGGGGAACCCCGCTCAGGGCTCGGATTGCGGAGAGAAAAGACGCCACCAGCCTATTGGATTTCCCCGCCCGGTATGCCGGTTCCGATCCGATCTCCTCTACCTGAACCGCCGCATCCGGTGCAGACTCGACGAGGCGACTGCGCAATTCGCGGCTAATGGTAGAGGCCTCGGCTCCCAGAGGCAGGCGAAGCCCCAGGCCGAGCTGCACTACCCCGTAGGGACCGTCGTCCGAGGTTAAGAAACTTCTGAGGGACGCACTCAAGCGGCTGAAAACGGAATCGCCGGCGCTATGCTCGAGGTTCCACTCCGCGCAATAAGCCTCTACCGCGTTCCAGAGTCCCACTCCTAACTCGGCGGGCGAGGGATGAGGTCCCGCGGAGTGGGAATGGGGCACCCTCAGCGACACCTCCAAGACCAGTCGGCCGCGATATCCCAGGGTGATGCGATCCCAACCGCTAGGTTCACCGATGACGCAGTAGGCCGGGGGTCTTGTCCTGGCGGAGACGACATGACGCGCACCGCGGCTGGTAGCGGTTTCCTCTTCCACCGCTCCCACCACTGTCACCCTCCAGCCAGGGGGAACGACCGCCCCGGCGGCTGCTACGGCAAAAGCGCACAGTGCTCCCTTGGCGTCTACACTTCCCCTACCGTAGAGCAGATCCCCTTCGACGCGCACCGGAGTCTCTCCGGGAAACGTGTCGATGTGGCCCAGCAGCAGGATCTCCAACAAGCCGTCGCCTTTTTGGCCGACTGCGTTACCGACCTCGTCCACTCGGGCGTCCATTTCCCGCTGGCTCATCCACCGGGCCAGGAAGTGGCTCGCTTCCGCTTCTTTTCCCGAGGGACTAGGTATCGCTACCAGCTGCCTAAGCAGCTCGATCGCTTCGGATCGCACGTCCTGCGAGGTCATCTCCGCTGTTCCAGGACTGCTTTGACGATTCTCAGACCTTGTTCGAGGTCTTCGCGCCTTATTGTAAGGGGCGGGAGCAAACGCAAAACCTGGCGCCCGGCGGGTATGGCCCACACTCCCAGTGACATGAGCTCCTTTAGGATCGGGGTCACGGGCTGCTTCAACGCTATGCCGATCATCAGCCCTCGGCCACGCACTTCTTCCACCAGGGGCGAGTCGATGCCGCGCAGCTCTTCCATCGCCCATGCTCCCAGCTGGGCCGCTCTCTGCGAAAGGTTCTCTTCTCGGATCACTCGGAGTACGGCGCGGCTGGCGGCGCATGCCAGCGGATTCCCCCCGAAGGTGCTGCCGTGGGTACCGAGATCGAACTGTCCCAAACCTTCTCTCCAAACGGCAGCACCCATGGGTATCCCTCCGCCTAGCGTCTTGCCCAAGACCAAGATGTCAGGCAAGAGGTCGAAGTGCTGGCAAGCGAACCAGCGGCCGGTTCGCCCTAGGCCGGTCTGGATTTCGTCGATGACGAGCAGCGCTCCGGTCTCGTCGCAGCGCCGGCGCGCAGCGCGTACGAACTCCTCGCTGAGCAGACGCACCCCGGACTCGCCCTGGATGATCTCCAGGATCACACCTGCGGTCTCTTGCGTGACCGCAGCGCGCAGCGCCGCGATGTCGTTCAGTTCCACGTGGGTGAAGCCGGGCACCAGTGGCTCGAAAGGTTTGCGATACTGTTCCGTGCCGGTGGCGCTCAAAGCTCCCAGAGTCCGTCCGTGAAATCCTCCGCGGAGCGCTACGAACCGGGTGCGCCCGGTAGCCTTGCGGGCGAATTTAAGGGCTGCCTCCACCGCTTCGGCTCCGGAGTTGCAAGGATGGATTCGGCTCAAGGGGCCGCGATCCGTCTCGTTGAAGTTTTCTCGGAGTACCGCGGCGAGATCGGCGAACCACAGAGCCCGCTGGTCGTTGTAGCTGCTCTCCAACTGCATTATGAGGCGAGCGGACTGAGCGGCGATGGCGCGTACGATTTCGGGGTGGGAGTGGCCCAAAGAGGCCCAACCGTGCGCTCCTCCCAGATCGAGATACTCTCGGCCTTCCTGGTCGAACAGACGAGCGCCCTCGGCCCGCACCAGCACCACCGGCCGCCGGGCCACTCCTCCAGAGGAATGCAATTCCTCGATGGCTGCGTAGTCAGTCACCGATTACGGTACCCTCGCCGGATAGAGCCCGCTGAAGGGGGCGTTCCCCCCGCCCGTCGGCTACGATCACCCGCTTCACCCCGGCGGCGAGGGCTTCCTTGGCGCCCAGCATTTTCTTTTTCATGCGCCCGCCGGCCAGCTCCATGATCCGATCCAATTCGGAGGACGAAACGCGGCGGATCAGGGTGGATTCTTCGGGAAATCGTTCCAGCAGCCCGGGAACATCGGTCAGCATAACCAGCGCTTCAGCTCGCAAGGAACCTGCGGTGATCGCCGCGGCGCGATCCCCGTCCACGTTTATTGCTTCGCCCATGAAACTCAAAGCCGGCGGCGTCAAAACGGGCAGGTATCCGTGATCTAGGAGCAACCGTATGAGGTCGACATTGACGCGCTCCACCCGGCCGGTGTAGTCGTCTCGCAAGAGAATCTGGCGTCCGTCTCGTACGCTCTTCACCGCCTCCTTGCGCGGTCCCTGCCAGAGTCTGCCGTCCAGCCCGGAAAGCCCGACCGCATTGACCCCACGGCGCTGGAATCGCTCCACCCAACCTTTGTTGAGTTGCCCGCAATAGACCATCTCGAAAATTTCCAAGGTCCGGCGATCGGTTCTTCTTGAGCTGTACCCGCTGGGCGAGGTTATGAACTCCGGCGGGTGTCCTAGCCGGGCGGCGATTTGGTTGGTCAGCTCGGCGCCGCCGTGGATCAGCACCAGTTGCTGGCCCCCGCGCAATAGTCCGGCCACGTCGTCGGCTATCAGATCGTGGTTAAGAGCGGAGCCTCCGCCGATCTTGACTACCAGCACTTTGCCCGACTCTCAGATGGGGTGCAGTCCCGGAAAGCCCAGCCCGGCGGTCTCGTCCCAACCCATCATGATATTCATGCACTGCACCGCCGTGCCGGCCGACCCTTTCATAAGATTGTCCAGCGCCGCTACCACCACCACTCGGCCGGAGGACGACTCTCGATCCGCCTCGAATCCGATGTCGCAGTAGTTGCTTCCCGCCAAAATCTTGGGCTCCGGGTAGCGGTAGATCCCGGTCCTTTGGCGCACCAATCTCACGAAAGGTTCCGTTTCGTATCGCTCTCGGTAGAGCTTCCACAGATCCCGGTCTTCCAGGCGGGAGCCGAGGAAACAGTGAGCCGTAACCAGCGCTCCTCGCACCAGTTCCACTGCGGTGACGGAAAAGGAGAGCTCGAATCGACCGCCCAAAGCCTGGACTATCTCCGCTTGGTGCCTGTGCCGGGTAGGCATGAACGATCGTACCGCTCCCGAGCGCTCGGGGTGATGAGACGCCGCGCTGGGCTGAGCTCCTCCTTCGGACGAGCCCACTTTGACGTCGGCCACGACGCTTTTCAGCAGTCCTGCCTTGGCCAACGGTTCCAGGCCCAGGATGGTGACGGCGGCGTTGCAACCCACTCCGGACGCGTAGCGAGCTTTGCGGAGTTGGTCGCGGCTGATTTCCGGCAGCCCGTAGACGAAGCGGGAGAGCCACGTGGGTGCCGGGTGTGGGCGGCCATACCAGCGTCGGTAATCTTCGGGATCTTTGAGCCTGAAGTCCGCCGAGCAGTCCACCAAGCGCTCCGCCAGGGTCGCGTAATGGGCGATGGCACGTGCCGCCCCTCCGTGGGGGAGAGCGAGAAACAAGATGTCGCAGGGGGCTAATTCCTGTACCGATACGAACTTGAGATCGGTGACGCGGCGTAAATTGGGGTGGGCGGTATGGACGTATTGTCCGGCGCGGCTCTCCGAGGTGACCTGGGCGACGGCAACGTGGGGATGGAAGAGGAGGAGCCGGAGCAGCTCTCCGCCTACGTAGCCTCCCCCGCCCACGATTGCCGCGCGCGCTCGCTCGCTCACCTTAGAAAAGTCGAGGCCTTCAGCGTCTCCGGGTTGCGCGCCACTCGAAGGACGTAGTCGGCCACTCTACCGGGTATGTCCACCCCGGTCACCGCGATGCTGTTGCGGAACTCCATGGTGTAGTTGACTTCGTTTACCAGGAGGCGCCCGTCCTTGGTTTCCAGCAGGTCTATGGCCACCACGCCTCCGCCCACTGCACGAGCGGCCTCTAGGGAGAGTCGTCGCAGCTCGTCGGTTACCGGACAGTTCAGAGCACGCCCGCCCCTTGCCGTGTTGGTGATCCAGTGGTCCGAATAGCGGTAGATGGCGCAGACGGTTTCGTCACCTACTACGAAAGAACGGATGTCCCTAGCCGGCTTTTCGATGTATTCCTGGATGTAAAAGATCGAGTGGTGGTAGCTGCCCAAAATCTCTTTGTGCTCCAGGATCGCTTCGGCGGCGTCACGGTCGTTCACCTTGCAGAGCAGCCTTCCCCACGAGCCTACCGCCGGCTTGAGCACCGCCGGGTATCCGATCTCCTCGATCGCCCGAAGTGCCGACTCGGGGGTAAAGGCGATCCGACAACGAGGGGTGGGAACGCCAGCTCGTACCAGGGCGGACGTGGTTTCCAGCTTGTTGCCGCAAACCAGCGCCACCCCGTAGGGATTGACCGTGGGTACGCCCAAGTCGTCCAGCAGCCGGAGCGCGTAGAGTGCCCGGGAGTGGTTGATGCAGCGTTCCAGGATCACATCGAAGCGTCCCCAGCAGTCGCGCTGGAAGTCGAACACGATCTGGCGGTCGTCCAGCATCTCCACTTGGGCGCCGCGGCGAGTCAGGGCTGCCAGCAGCAGTTTCTCCTCCACTCGAACCCGGGAGTGGAGCATTCCCACACGGACCGGGCGCATGACGGGCTACTCGCCCCAGTCCTCTTCTTCTTCGGGAGCCGGCCTGAGAGTTACCGAGCCGTCGCGTACCACTTCCAACTCCAGGCCGCAGTCGGCGCAGTGAACGATCTCTCCGGAAATCACGTCGTCATCAAGGGCCAGTTGGGAGGCGCACTCGGGACATTCGGCAGCAAGACTCATAACCATCCTTTGAAATTTGACACTCAATTCTAGCACGGGGCGGCGTTTTGGAGTAGCGGCTACAGCCCGTTGCCTTAGGGCCGCGCTAGGAGGTAACGTTTTGTTCCCATGGCGACTATGACGCTGTATCACCGAACCACGATCGGAGAGGCCCGGAGGATCGTTCTTCACGGGTTCCAGGACGAGAAGTGGGGTTTCGTCTGCTACGATCCGGTCTCGCCCCGGCAGATCAAGGTGATGGGTGTATGGCTCACCGACCGAGTGCTGGAGCGGGATGAAGGTCCTCCGGGCGACGCCATGCTCGAGGTGGTGCTCGATGCCGACGAAAGTTCGATCCGCCAGTTTGAGATCGATGGGGCCATAGCCGACGGGAGGCTCTGGGTGGTGCCTGCCGGGGTGCTCAATCCCCGGGCGAGAGTCAGGATTTTGTCGGTCGACCCTAGGACTTCCTGGTCCTACGAGCGGGACGACCTCGACCAACAAGAGGAGTTGTGACCTTGAGCAAACCCTGTCTTTTTTTGGCGGCTGTGCTGGGTCTCTGGGCGGTTCCAGCGGCGGCCCAGACTTTTCGCACCGACGATCCGGTGATCCGTCGCATCTGGGAGGAAGGGATGGAGCGATCGCAGGTCGAAGCGCTGGCTCAAGCCCTGATGGATTCCATCGGGCCGCGGCTCAGCGGTACCCCCGGCTTCGAGGCGGCGGTGAACTGGCTGCTGGCAATCTACCGGCGCTTCGGGATCGAGGCGCGCAAGGAACAGTACGGCACCTGGCGCGGCTGGCGCATGGGTGCGGTGCACGTGGACCTGGTGGCTCCCCGTGTTCAAACTTTGGAGGCTAAGCTTTTGGCTTGGAGTCCGGGTAGCGGCGGCCGAGCGATCGAGGGAGAAGTCTTGGCGATCCCGGAGTTGGCCTCCGCGCTGGAAGCTAGCCGCTGGCTCTCGGAAGTGCGCGGCAAAATCGTTCTGGCCTCCGCGCCGGAGCCCAGCTGCCGGGAACCCGAGGCCTTTCAGCGGCTCGCCCGAGTGGAGACCTATCTAGCTTGGGAGCGGGAGCGGCGAGCGAGATTCGATTCCTGGTCCCGCAGGCTGGCCGCGCTGGGCGGCGATCAGGCGCATCAGCGATTGGAGCAGGCGGGAGCGATCGCGATACTCACCTCGCGTTGGTCGCAGGGATGGGGTGTAAACAAAATCTTCAGCGCTTCCACCGAGCAGGCCGTTTCCCTAGATCTCTCTTGTGAGGACTACGGGCTGCTGTACCGGCTGGCGGCGAACGATCAAGGACCGCGGGTGCGGATTTACGCCGAGGCTGAGGATCTAGGACCGGTTCCCATGTACAACGTGATTGCCGAGCTCGAGGGTACCGAGCTTCCCGGTGAGTACGTCATGCTTTCGGCTCATCTCGATTCCTGGCACGGAGCTACGGGGGCTACCGACAACGGAACCGGTACTATCACCATGCTGGAGGCGATGCGCGTTCTGAAGGCGGCGTATCCCCGTCCCCGGCGTACCATATTGGTGGGACATTGGGGCGGCGAGGAACAGGGCTTGATCGGGTCTCGTGCCTTTACTGAAGATCATCCCGAAGTAGTGGAGAACCTTCAGGTGTTGTTCAATCAGGACAACGGTACCTGGAGGGTGGAGTATCTTCAGGCGCAGGGGTTGGCTCGGGCTGGGGAGCACATAGCCCGCTGGATCTCTCTAGTGCCGACCGAGATCAGCGAGCACATCAGGCTGGATTTCCCCGGTCCCCAGGAGGTGGGCGGGAGCGATCACGTGTCCTTCTTATGCTACGGCGCGCCGGGCCTAAGGCTTCAGTCTCACTATCCCGATTATCGGCAATACACCTGGCACACAAATCGGGACACTTACGACAAGCTCGTGTTCGACGATCTCAAGAACAACGCCACGCTTGCCGCCATGCTCGCCTATGCGGCGTCGGAGGATCCCGAGAAGGTGCCCCGGGATCGTTCGGTACTGCCGGTGGATCCCCGCACCGGGCAGCCGCGGGAGTGGATCGAGTGCCGCCCGGCGCGGAGGAGTTGGGAGGCTCGTTAGCGACCGGCCGTGGCCGCCAACTTCTGTCTGGCGTAACGGCGGGTGAATGCCGACGGCGGGTTGTGTGCCGTAGCCAGATCGTAGGCTTTCTGGTAAAGCTCCATCGCTTTGTCCCGCTGACCCATTTGCTCGTAGGTCATAGCCAGTAAGCAGTGCATGAACGGGTCCCGCTGGTTATTCGCAATGTTGACGGCTTTGGTGAGCTGTTCCTCCGCCCCCTTGAGGTCTCCGGTATAGAGGGCGACGTATCCCGCTAGGTAGGGAAAAAAGCGTTCCTGATCTTCGGCCATCTTGGGATCGCTGTCCAAAATCCTGCGAGCCTCCTCGACGTGGCGTCGAGCCTCCTCGGCGTTTCCCCTGCGGGCGGCTATGCGTCCCAAGGCGTGAGCCAGGCGGTAGTCCCACAGGCTCTTCGGATGGGTTCTAGGCTCGGGTTCCTTGGTACCCAGCTCGTAGCCCAGCCGATACATTCGCTCGGCGGTGTCGAACTCTCCGGCGTCTAGGCAGACGCGAGCCACCTCGTTGGCCATCTCGCCTTGCTGGTAGAAAGCGTTCTGGGGCTCCTCCTGCTCGCGGGTCTTCCAGTAGGCGATGACCTGCTCCTGATACCTTACCGCATTGCCGCAGTCTCCTTCGAAGCCGTAGGACATGGCCATGCGCCGTTGGGCTGCTGCCTTGGCGGCGGCGTCGGGTGCAGTTTCGATGAGCCGGGAGAGAATTGCCCGAGCTTCCGCATGCCGGCCCTCCCGGTCGAACTGCATCGCCTGCCTGAGGCTGTCGGCCCGGGGGCCTCTCCCCGTAGCTTGGGCGCTGAGCGAACCGGGCCAGAGCAAGGCCGCCCCGAGTCCTAGGGCTGCGAACCGGATGCTGTAAATCGCAGGCTTCATGATCGCACACTCCTTCCTGAGATTGGCATTTTGAAGTTCTCTCTATCGACTAAGTTACGCCCTCTCAAGTCTCCGCGTTGAACGCTTCGCGGTGGGCAACGAATTCGAGGCATTCGAAACGAGGGCGATGACCGGGCTGACTGCGATCGGAACACGTCGAGTCGCGCAGGGTGACTTGCTCGCTGCCAAGTGCGCTGGTGTCGCGTTCTTTCCAAGCGGGTTCGGGTTCGGCCCAAGGTTTCCCGTCACCGGAATCGGTTCTGGGCTTCGAGGTCGGAGCACATTATCGTTCGGCGACCGGTCAAGGAGCAAGAGGCGCGAAAGGCTGTTAGCTTGGCTTGTCGAGTGTTCCTGGGAGTTCGGAGGCTGGTGCCTGCGCATCAGCACCGCTTTCCGGGAACCGCGGAGCCGTTCTCGAGGTTGTCGCTGGTAGAGTCCGAAGGAGGGTTGCATGCGCGCGGTGCACATTTTGTCGATTATCGTGTTGCTGCCCGGTCTGGCCTTGGGTCAGCAGCGGCCGGCTTTGGGCCCGGTAGATGGTCCCACCGATCCGCCCACCGATCTGGACCGAGTTAAAGTGGGGGATCCAGCCCCCGATTTTACGCTGGAAAGCTTGGACGGGCGTTACATCGCACTCTCTGGCTTTCGCGGCCAAAAGAATGTGGTGCTGGTCTTTTATCGGGGGTATTGGTGACCCTACTGCGCCCGTCAGCTCGGCGAGCTGAGAGACCTGCTGACCGCTAAAGAGAGACGCGAGACCCAAATCTTAGCGGTTTCGATCGATCCCAAGTCGGACTTGCAGCGCATGGTGGATCGCATCTCCAGAGAGGACGGCCGGGTTCCCGATTATATTTTCCTCTCCGATCCGGGGCATCGGGTGATAGATCGTTACGGTCTTCTCAACCCGGACGACCCCCGGGGGATTCCCCATCCCACTACCTATGTAATCGACCGGCGTGGGATAGTGCGGTGGAAGTTTACCGAGGTGGACTATAAGATTCGGCCCACGAACCAAATGATATTGGAGGCGTTGCGGTCGATAAGATGAGGCTTTCGATGATGAGCAGGGCAGCTCAGTGGTGGTTGGTGACGGCTGTGGCAGCCGGGGCCGGTGGTTTTGCGATTTTTGCCGCCGGCCGCATGGCGCCACCGGAGGCGGTAGCGGTAGGCTCACGCGCCCCGGAGTTTGAGGCCAAGAACCTCGACGACGGCTCCGTTCGCCGGTTGTCGGACTACGAAGGGTCGGTGCTGCTGCTCAACGTATGGGCCACCTGGTGTGTGCCCTGCCAGCGGGAGATGCCCAGCATCGAGAAGCTTTACCGCGAGTACGCGCCGCAGGGGTTCAAGGTAGTGGCCGTGAGCGTGGACGATGCCGGTGCGGCAGAGAGCATAAGGCGGTTCGTGGAGGAGTTCGGACTCAGCTTCGAGATCTTGCACGATCCTGCGGGCAGGATCTTGCAGACTTACCAGATGATCGGTGTACCGGAGTCGTTTCTGATCGACGGCCGTGGGATAATCCGCAAAAAGGCCTTCGAGACCGACTGGTACTCCTGGGAGAATCGCGAGCTGGTACGTTCCTTGCTGAGCGAGTCGCCCGGTTCCTGATTCAGAACTTAAGCTAGTCTTGCGGAGTCCGCGGCTGCCGGTTCGGGCATGAGCTACGGGATCGTGGCGCGCCGGTGGAGGAGTGGCTAAGTTGTTTTGGTGCGCGGTGCGACCGGGTAGCTCAGTCGGTAGAGCAACGGACTTTTAATCCGTAGGTCGCGGGTTCGATTCCCGCCCCGGTCATTGCGAAACCACGAGGCGCAGGGCTGCCCCTAAACCCTCCACGGCGCGCATATCGCCCCCAGGGTAGAAGTCAGTACTCAGCTGCTCGGCGAAAAGCTACCGCGCAGTCAGCGGCCGGTTTCCCTGAGGGAAACGCTTAGCTATCTTTGGCGCACGACGGGGGTGCCGGCTCGTACTTGCGCCGGCTGAGATCATACCCTTTGAACCTGATCCGGGTAATACCGGCGGAGGGAAGTCACCAATGACCAGTCCTACCTGCATCACCCAGATGCACTACGCCCGCCGCGGCGAAATTACCGACGCAATGCAGATCGTAGCCGAACAGGAAGAGCTCGATCCCGAAGTGGTCCGAGAGGAAATTTCCCGAGGACGACTCATCATCCCGGCCAATGTCAATCACCTGCGCCGCCGCCTGAAACCTATCGGAATCGGCAAGGTAGCTCGAGTCAAGATCAACGCGAACATCGGCAACTCGGCCGTCTCTTCGAGCATAGAAGCCGAACTGGAGAAGCTCCAAATCGCGGTGAAATACGGTGCCGACACGGTCATGGACCTTTCCACTGGAAAGCAAATCGATGAAACCAGATGCGCCATCGTACAACACTCGACCGTTCCGGTCGGTACCGTTCCTATCTATCAGGCAGCCCTGGAAGTGGAAGACCCCCGAGAGCTCACACCTGAGCTCCTGCTGGACACGATCGAACGCCAGGCGCGGCAAGGCGTGGACTACATGACCATCCACGCTGGAATCTTGTTGGAACACCTGCCCTTAGTTCACGGGCGGATCACTGGGATCGTAAGTCGCGGGGGATCGCTCCTTGCAGTGTGGATGCTGGCGCACCGGAAACAGAACCCATTGTATACCCGCTTCGACGATATCCTGGAGATCTGCCGCCAACACGACGTCACCATCTCCTTGGGTGACGGGCTGCGCCCGGGATGCATTCACGACGCCAGTGACCAGGCCCAGTTCGCCGAGCTCAGGACTCTCGGCGAACTCACCCTCAGGGCCTGGGAGCGGGACGTGCAGGTGATGATCGAAGGGCCGGGCCACGTGCCGATGCACCAGATCGAGATGAACGTGCGCCTGGAAAAAGAGGTCTGTCACGAAGCGCCGTTCTACACTCTGGGGCCTCTGGTTACCGACATCGCCCCGGGATACGACCATATTAGCAGCGCCATCGGAGCGGCGCTCATCGCCTGGTACGGCGCCGACCTGCTCTGCTACGTCACCCCGAAAGAGCACCTGGGACTTCCCGACGCGGAGGACGTGCGCCAGGGAGTGATCGCCTACAAGATCGCGGCCCACGCCGCCGACATAGCTCGGAGGCGCAAGGGCGCCACCTGGCGCGACGATGCCATCTCACGGGCCCGCTACGCGTTCGACTGGAACGAGCAGTTCCGGTTGAGCCTGGACCCGGAGCGGGCCCGCGAGTACCACGACCAGACCCTGCCGGCGGAATACTTCAAAAGTGCGGAATTCTGCGCTATGTGTGGACCAAAGTTCTGCTCCATGCACCACTCCAGGAAGCTGGACCGGATGCTCGCCGAGCTGGCTGTTCAGAACGCCGGTTCGTGACGTCGCCACCGGCAGACCGGAGCCGTACGGCCGGGCCTACCTGTCAACGCTACCGCCGGTAGGGCCGTAGTAATCTTGGATTGTTTCGTAACAGCGCGATCGAGGGTCACTCGCCTATGTTCTTCGCTCGGTCCCTCAGGAGACTAGCACACGCTTCGCTGTGGCTTCCCGCGTCGCTCTCGGCGCAAGGTTTTGCGGGGCTCAACGTCTTCCTCGACTGCCAGACGGGCAATTGCGATTTCGACCACGTGCGCCGCGAAACACCGTTCGTCAACTGGACCCGGGAGCGCCAGACCAGCGAGCTACACGTGCTTGCCACATCGGAACCGACGGCCGGCGGCGGGAGCGCGTACACGGTCCTTTTCGTCGGCCGCGATCGCTTTGCCGGCAAGGCCGATACGCTCCGCTTCACCAGCGCTCCCACCGACACCGACGCCGAGATCCGCGATCGGCTTACCCGGACTATCCAGCTGGGAATAGCCCGCTTCGCTGCCCTCACTGAGGCAGCGCCGTTTCTGCGCCTCGCCTACGAACCGCCGGAAGAAGCACCTCGCATCGTGGCCTCGCCGGAGCAAGATCCGTGGAATTTCTGGACCTTCGAGGTCGATCTCGAAGGCTCGTTCGAGGCCCAAGCTCGCGAACTGAGCAGCGCCTTGGAGGCCAGCGTGGACGCTTCTCGGGTTACCGACGCCCTCAAGGTGGAAATCGGCGTGTTCGGTCGCCACTCCCGGGACCGTTTCGAACTGGAGGACGACGAGGTCGTAACCAGCGTGCGCGAGCTCTACAGCGCCGACGTCCTTATGGTATGGAGCTTGGGACGCCACTGGTCCTTCGGTTTCAACTTGGACGCAAGCCGCTCCACCTTTTCCAACTACGATTTGAGCTTTACCGGCGGCCCCGCCCTGGAGTACAACATCTACCCCTACGGCCAGTCCACCTACCGGCAACTGACCTTCCGCTACCAGTTGGAGGGGGCGCAGTTCGATTACCAGCAAGTAACCGTAGAGGGGAAGTTGGCAGAGACGCTTCCTCGACACAGCCTCACTGTAGGCGCTTCGTTTCAGCAGCCTTGGGGGGAAATCGAGGCCGCCCTCAGAGGTACCCAATACCTGCACGATCCTGCGGTCCACCGGATCGACACTTTCGCCAGAGTCGAGCTTCGGCTCTTTCGGGGGCTGAGCTTCGACGTGAGCGCCGAGTTTGCACGAATCAAAGACCAGTTCTTCTTGCCCGCCGAGGGGCTGACGCCGGAGGAGATCCTGCTACGCCGCCGTCAGCGAGAGACCGACTTCAGTATAGATCTGAGCCTGGGGATCACCATACGCTTCGGCTCGGTCTTCGCCAACGTGGTCAACCCCCGCATGAGCAGCGGAGCGCGGGGAGAGTTTTTCTAAGGATTGGCGGACGGTGACGGAGGTCACGACCGGTTTTCGATGCACCCTTTAAATTGTGGTCGGTTCGTCGTAACTCTTGACGCCACCTGCAAGCGAGGTCCATATTGAGCCGTCCTTCCCCGGGTAGTCACAGGCTCAAGGAGTGGTGGATGCCCTGGCGAGTCATCGCTACAGAGGAAGGTGTTTGGCACGTACAGCCGGCGGCCGAGCGCAGGCCGGACGCCAAGCTGTGGCAGCTGGTGCTGGCATTCCGCGCGGTAGATTCCCACGCCGAGCCGCGGAGCTTCTGGGCCAGCTATCCGATCGAGTCGGCCTCCAAGTCCGCCGTCTTCGCCCAGGCGGACCGGATATCCGACGAAGCACTGAGACAGGTTCTGGCCCAGCACGTGCGATGAACCTCACACCGGTAAACGAGCTCCGCCGGATCGCGGAGGCGGTCGAGCACCTCCGCCATCGCACCGTAGAGGACGTGAGCATACGCTCTGATTGCCGCCAACTGAAGATCAAATTGGACGACGGCGAGATTCTACTGGTATCGGTTCTGTTGGACGAAAACGGCAAGCCGCGCCTCGACGTCGATCTGGTGAGGCTCGTGGAGGCTCCTCCTGCTCGCCAGCTGGAGGTGCACTTGGAAGGGGCCTGAAAACGCGCGAGCGAGTTCGATTCGCCGATTTCGAGTTTCGGCGGCTACCGAGCGGTAACTGCGAGGCCAAGGTGGTGCTGGAATGGGAACCGGGGGAGCGATACGTGGGCGTGGCCCAAGAGATCTCGTCGGCTACCGGATTGTTGCGCTGCGCCGCCCAGGCCGCGATAGCGGCTCTGGAACTTGCGATCCAAAGAAGGATCACCTTCGAGCTACTGGGGATCAAAGCCTTGAGAGCGTTCGACGCAACGGTGGTGATAGTTTCTTTAGCCAGCCACTACCAAGGAGGCTCGAAACGGGTGGTCGGTTCCTACCTAACCGAAGATGGCCTAGAACGGGGCGCTGCGATAGCAGTGCTCAACGCCACCAACCGGCTGCTGGGAAACATGTTCGCCCGGGTTAGCGGATGAACCGGCTGCGCCAGGGAGCGATCCTGGGCCCTTTGCTCGCCGCGGCAGTGGCGTGCGCCCAAAGCCACTCGACTGCGCAGGGAGTACCTCGGCCGGAGTCAGCCGCGGAAAGCGCGGCTGTGAAATCGGAGCAGCTGCCGGACACCAACCTGGCTGCGCTGGCCGGCGACTCGGCGGCCGACTTGGCGGCGTTGGAAGCGCTCCATCGACTGGAGTTCAGCAGCCTGACCAAAGGAGCGTCCCACGTCCGTGGCGTGCTACCGGTTGGGGCCCTGTCGCTGGTGCAGTTGGACCAGGTGAGCGACGAAGCCGAGCGCATGTTCGGCGCGACGCGAGGCGGGGCCGCCAGCGCCGGAAATCCCACCTACGACATAGAGGTAGAGTCTTTCGCCACCCGAAGTCAGGTGCAGTACTACGTGAACTTCTTCCTCACGGAAGCTCGCGACCGGTTCGAGATCTGGCTCGGACGGCTGAACCGCTACGAAGGGATGATCCGCGCCCGCTTCCGACAGTACGGGATACCGGAAGACCTGGTATATCTGGCGCTGATCGAAAGCGGATATTCCAACACGGCGGTCTCTCCAGCCGGCGCCGTGGGAATGTGGCAATTCATCTCCTCCACCGCCCGCAAATACGGACTTCGGATCGACGACTGGGTGGACGAAAGACGGGATCCCTTCAAGGCGACCGACGCGGCCGCCCGCCATTTGGTGGATCTGTACGAGTTGTTCGGGTCGTGGTACCTGGCGGCGGCAGCCTACAACGGAGGAGCTGGCAGGGTCACCCGGGGCCTGCGGCGGCTGCCGGGGACGCAGGGCGAGATCTCGGACGAAACGTTCTTCGACCTTTCCGACCGGAGATACCTCAGGCGGGAGACCCGGGACTACGTTCCCAAGCTCATCGCCGCGGCCTTGATCGCCAAGGAACCGGAAAAGTACGGGTTCCACAACGTCCGGCCGCTGCAACCGCTGGTCTTCGACGAGATCACCGTGCCGGACCAAACCGGTCTGGACGTCCTCGCGAAGCTGGCGGATACCACCACTCAAGCTCTGCTCGAGCTCAACCCCCAGTACTACCGGGGTGCGACTCCGCCGAGACGAAGCTCCGTAGTGCGGGTGCCGCAAGGGACCGGCCCGATAGTGGCGAGGAAGTACGCCGAGCTTCCCCCCAGCGAAAGGGTGACGTTTCTAGAGCACGTGGTTCGCCGCGGGGAGACGCTCTCGGAGATCGGGAGGCGCTACGGGGTGACGGTGCGGCAGCTCCAGGCGGCCAATTACGGCGTCAATCCTCTGCGGCTCAGAATCGGAGCGCGCCTGGTAATCCCTATAAGCCAGGGAGCCAGAGCTAAAACTTACGCCACCGCCTCGCACCACAGCGTCGAGTCCGAGCGGGCCCCACCGGGTACCTACCATGTGGTTCGGCGGGGCGAGACCCTGTGGCTACTATCGCAGCGCTACGGCGTTACTATCGCCGATTTGAGGCGCTGGAACGGACTTCAGGTCAAAGACGTCTTGCGCGTAGGACAGCGCCTGTTGGTGGCTCCGCCTGCTAACCTTGGCGAGCCTCAGCAATCAAGGTAGATCCTCTCCGCCTCCTCTGCGGTAACCCTTCATAACGGACCGGGCGTAACCGTTGCCGGGATCCTGGGCCAGTTGCAAGAGCTCGTTCACCTTCCCCGGGCCGCGATTGTAGGCCAGCAGCGCAAGCCTCAGGTTCCCCTGATAGGTGCCCAAGAGATCCCGCAGGTAGCGAAAGCCGATCCAGAGATTGGTGGCCGGGTCGTAGAGCCGTTGCAAGGTGATCCCCGGCTGGTAGAACTGCGCGGTACGGAGCAGCACCTGGGTCAAGCCCACGGCACCCGCGGGGCTGGTGGCCCTGGGATTGAAGTTGCTCTCGACCTTGACCAGGCGGAACGCCAGCTCTGGGTCGATCCCCTCCCTAAGCGCCGTGTCGTAAATCAAGCTTGCAAGATCCGCCGGAATCTGGTAGCGTGCGGAATAATCGATCACCGCGTTCGCCCGAGCCAGCTCCAAACGGAGAATTTCTGCCTCGCCGCTGGCCTCGTCCAGACTGGTTCGCAACGCTCTCAACTCCCCCAGCACCAGCCTCCCGGTGTAGGTTCCATCGACGGATGTGTCCGACCGGGCGAACAAAACGCCCACTGCGGTAGTTAGCAAGAGCGCTCCGGCGAGTACCACCGCGCCGCTGAATACCAAGCGCCCGGTGGCGGGAAGCGTCTTGCGCCGTTTTCCGGTTTCCAATTTGCCTATCATATATCTCCTCTCTAATCCGTCGGTGCCGCTCTCAAGCCCTGCGCCACTCACCCGAGCGGCCACCCGATTTCTCGAGCAGTCTGAGGTTCGTGATCTCCATCCCGCGGTCGACCGCCTTGACCATGTCGTAAACCGTCAGCAACGCCACACCCGCCGCGGTCAGCGCCTCCATCTCCACCCCGGTACGAGCCGTGGCAACCACGGTCGCTCTTACCCTGACCCCGGGGAGCTCGGAGTCGAGGATCGCTTCCACCTCGACCCGCTCCAGCGGGATCGGGTGGCACAAGGGGATCAGCTCGGCGGCCCTCTTTGCCGCCATAGTCCCCGCCAGCTCCGCAGTGGTAAGGACGTCCCCTTTGGGTCCGGTGTTTCGTTCGACCAGCGAATACGCCTCCGGCGACATCCGGATCTCGCCTTCGGCCACCGCCCTACGGTGAGTTTCTTCCTTACCGCTCACGTCTACCATCCGGGGCTGCCCCTTAGCGTCGAGGTGCGAGAGCTTCATCGCAACGCCCCAAGCCTCGCTGCCAAAACCGCAAGTCCAAGCTGAGGGTTCAAGTTACCCTGGGCTAAAGCCCGAATCTCCTCCACTTGTCGGATCGCCTCGAGCAAGCGGAAAAGACTCTGCGGATCCCGCGCCGAGCGCTGGATCATACTCTCTCGCAATCTCAGCAGCAGGGCATTGAGCATCTCGCTGAACGCTCCCCTGGCAGCCCAAGGGGCTTGTCCCAGCGCCGCGGCCGCCCAGCGATCGGGTCCGGCCTTGACCGCGGCCAAGAACTCCTCCGCTGCCCTGCTCGCCGAGTCGGAGCTTTTGTCCATCCAAATCGCCCTGCCGATACTTCCCTCCGCCAAAAGCACACGGCGCTCGAGCTCACGCTTGCCGAGCGGGGGGTCCATTTCCCGTTCCAAGAATCGCCTCACCAGCTCGTCTCCTACGCCTAATACCCTAAGCGGCACCAGCCGGGAACGAATCGTAGGAAGCAGCGCCTGCGGATCGCGAGCCGTGAGCATCAAATAGGTTTCCCGAGGAGGTTCCTCCAGAACCTTGAGCAGCGCGTTGGCCGCCTCCTGGCTCGCTTCCTGTACCACCAACCGCTCAGCCCGCCCCAGGATGATCACGCGTCTATCCCCTTGGAACGGGCGGAGACAAACCAATCGTTGGAGCAGTCGGACCGAGGCCAGCGGGTGGCGCGCCATCCCATCCGGCTCGGCCCACAACGGGTTTTCCCGCCGCGCCGCGAGGGCTTCGCTCAGCAGCTCTTTGACCCCTTCCACCTGCTTGCCCGGATCGGTCTCCTTGAGCCCGCTGAGCGGCACGAACCAGTTAAGGTCGGGATGCGACAGGGAAAGTACCTGCCGACACCCTTGGCAGTCCCCGCAAGGAGTGCCGGGGCCCCTATCGCAGAGGAGCCCTTGGGCGACCCACAAGGCCAAGCGTTGCTTGCCCACTCCGGGGGGCCCCACGAACAGGGTCGCTTGCGGGAACCGGCCGGAAGCCAACGTAGCCCCCAGCCGGTCTAGCAATGAGGCGTGACCGTAAACCGGTCGCAAGCCCATGACCGAACTAACCTTTTTGACCCGTCATCTAGACCATGCAAGATGGTCTAACTTCTCCAAAAGTCAATGACTTAGCTCAAAAAAACGAAATCAACGGTATTCCTTATTTCGACCCACTCAAAAGCGAGTCCTCACTCACCGTCCCGGGCTCGAGGCCTCTGCTGAGTGACCTCTCTCCATCTCGGGGTAACCAGTTGTCCGCCATGAGGTTCCGGGTCAGCCCCGATCAACGAAGCAACCCGGGACAAGTCTCCGGTGGGCTTTCTATTTCGCGCGGCTGGCTTACCGCCGGGTTCATTATCTTACCCAAGAAGAGGATCGTTCCCGAGAATCGCTCCCGGATGGCAAAGATGAACGGGCGGTTCACTGCCACCGTCGGAGGCGCGCTGACGACCCCGACACCTACCGAGGTGGCGGCGGCGGCCTCCGTACCCTCCTCGTTTACCTGGACGAAGGTCTTTTGCCGCACGTCGTCTATCCAAACCCTATCTCCGGGGCTCATGACGATCATGTTGCTGAAATCGGCTCGGCAGGGATCGAACGCCTCCGCCATGCCCAGGGCTTTCAGCACGTCGTTGAGCCGTATGGCGTACTCCAGCGTGAACTTCGGGAGCAGGACCAAGGCAGAGCCTCGGGCAGAATCGAGGCGAGAGATCCAGCCGTTCCACTGTTCCGCGGTAATCTGGTTGGCTAGCTGCGATGCGCGGTCCGCTCGGTCCGGCAACACGATCGTCATGGAGTAGGCCCGGCGGCTGTAGGGCAGGTCCAAAATCGTAAGATCGCCGTCCCGCAGGATCGACAGGCGCTGAGCTTCCGCATACGACATGGTGGGGATCATTACCACCCCGCCGTCCGCCAAGTGAAACGGCTGGTCCTGGGTGAGCTTTTTGTCGAACTGGTAGGTCCAGGCCGCCTTGAAGTAAATGGCATTAATGAGGTACATGACAATGTGGTCGGGGATCGGGTCCGGCAGAATCTTCTTGATTCTACCGCCGGTATTCTGCTCCACCCATCGGTTTATGGTGGGTGCCGCGTTAGGAGCCGCGAAGTCGATCGCCTGAACGGTCGCGTCGAAGTACCGCCGGGTGATGTCCAGAAAGGACGGTACTAGGGTAATCTGGGGCCTGTGCCACATGGAGTTGGCCAGCCGAAACTCGACCCGCGAGTCCAAGCCGCGCAGCAAATCTATCAGATCCCGAAAGGATGGGTTCACCTCGCCGACGGACATCTGCCGAAGTTCCAAGGCTCGAGCCATTGCCTCTCGAGTACTTCCCGCCGCGCCGTTGTAGGTCATGCTTAAGGCCATGGCGGCGCTCAGGGGTGAGATGAAGACGTTGGCGCCCGCCTCCTCCTGGCGGTTCACCTCGCGGAAGAGGTTGAAGGCGAACCGGTTGTTGGCCAGGATTAGCTTCTGCTCGCCCACGCTCAGCGCCCGAGGCAGTGCAGTGAGCGGCCCTAAGGGTTCGCCGCAGGCTGTGAGGGTGCTCACCGAAGCCCATAATACGAACTGTCCAGCGAGAGATAGCCTGGTGCCCATCGGGTATTTCTACATAGTTACAGAGTCACAGTTCCCGAGTCCATAAAGGAGGACCTCGCTCCTGCGGTTCGAGTCACCTGGTACGGTGGGCTAGGACAGCGCTTCGGTTAGGCACAGACCGCCTCTTGCGCCGCCACCGCGGGCCGACCGAAGTTTGTCAGCTTCACCGACAGGGAACCGATGTTGCCATATGCCAGAACCAAGATTCTCCCGCTGGCTCTCGCTGGTGGGCTCGTGCTAAGTTGGAGCGCAACTACCCAGGTCATGGCCGAGCCTCAAGAACAAGGGCAGGTACCGGAGCGCCAGCAGAGCTGGCAACATCAGGAGCGCCGGCTGGACGATCGGCACCACGGTGAGCAGCGGCGACTCCAACAGCAACGCGAGGCGCAGCACCCAGCGCAACACCAACGCCAAGAGCAACGCCAACAACAAGCGCAACGGCCAGTCCGAGCCGAGCAACCGGCCGACCTAATACTCACCGGCGGGCGCGTCTGGACCGGCCCGGGATCACCTATTAGAGGATCGGTTGCTCCTACAGCCGTGGCCGTTCGCGACGGCAGGATCGTCGCGGTGGGCTCCGACGCGGAGATCGAACGCCACCAGGGACCTCGAACGCAAACCATCCAGCTCGGGGGGCGCAGGGTCGTCCCCGGATTCATGGACAACCACACCCACTTCATCGCTGGCGGCCTGACCTTGGGTGGCGTCGATCTCCGGGACGCCGCAACGCCCCAGGAGTTCGCCCGGCGTATCGCCGAACAAGCGCGGCGGCATCCGCAGCGTTGGGTCTTAGGCGGAACCTGGGACCACGAGCTCTGGGGCGGAGAGCTGCCCCACCGCCGCTGGATCGATTCCCTCACCCCTCGAACTCCAGTCTTTGTCCGCCGGCTCGACGGCCACATGGGCCTCGCCAACTCGCGCGCCCTGGAACTGGCAGGAGTCACGGCGAAGACTCCCGATCCGCCGGGCGGGAGCATCGTCCGGGATTCCGACGGCCAGCCCACCGGGATCCTCAAAGACGCAGCTCAGGACTTGGTAGAGCGCGTCATCCCCGAACCCTCGGAAGCCGAGCTCGATGAGGCGCTCGAGCGAGCTCAGGATCACGCTCTGCAACGTGGCGTCACCCTGATAACCGACATGGGGTCCTGGGACGGCTTCGAAACCTACCGGCGAGCCCATCGCGGCGGGCGGTTGCTCCTGAGAGTTTACAGTGTCGTGCCACTGTCCAGTTGGCGCCGTCTAGCGGAGTTTGTTCAGCGCGAGGGTCGTGGCGACAGCCGGCTCTTTTGGGGCGGCGTCAAGGCCTTTGTCGACGGTTCGCTGGGATCTTCTACGGCATGGTTTTACGACCCTTATACAGACGATCCCTCGAACCGGGGTTTGGTGGTGACCGACACGGCGGCCCTTTGGCGCGACATAGTGTCGGCCGACTCGGCGGGGCTTCATGTGATCGTCCACGCCATTGGCGACCGGGCTAACGACTGGCTCTTGGACGCCTTCCGCAGCGCCCGAGCCTTGAACGGTCCCAGGGACCGCCGTTTTAGGATCGAACACGCTCAGCACCTGACGCGGGAGGCGATCCGCAGGATCGCCGAGGAGCAGGTGATCGCCTCCATGCAGCCTTACCACGCGATCGACGATGGCCGCTGGGCGGAAAAGCGGATCGGGCCCGTGAGGATCAAGACCACCTACGCCTTCCGGGATCTTGTCGACGCGGGCGCTCGGATAACCTTCGGCAGCGACTGGACGGTGGCACCGATCGACCCGCTCCTCGGCATCTACGCAGCCGTCACCCGACGCACGATCGACGGGGCCAACCCCGAGGGTTGGGTTCCGGAACAGAAAGTCACGGTGGAAGAGGCGCTGGTGGCCTATACCACGAACAACGCCTACGCCAGCTTCCTAGAACGCGACCTCGGTACTATCGAGCCGGGAAAGCTGGCCGATCTGGTAGTGCTCTCGGGCGATCTGCTCGAGGTGGATCCGGTGCGGATCCCAGAGCTCCGAGTGGACCTCACCATAGTCGAGGGGAAAGTAGTCTACCGTCGGGATCGGTGAGAGGCGAACTGTACCTGCCGTATCTTTAAGTAGCAGCGGTTCGTACCGTCTGACGCAGTTAAAAGTTGGCGAGCACAGTCCTTGGTGCCGTCGGCCCGCTATCTCCCCCGCCAGATTTTCCAGCAGTCGACCACCCGATCGCCGCGCACTACATGGTACTGGTCGAAGCAAGCAGCGGTTAGGCAGGCGTGGTTGGGAAGGATCCGAAGCCGCGCGCCCAGAGGGAACCGACCGCGCACGATACCGTGCTCCTGACTGAGGGAGACGAGATAACGCGACCGGTCCAGCCGGCCCTTTTCGTAGTCGGCAAAAATCCTTCCCATGCTCCGAGGCCTAACGCGCTCCGGTCCCGGGTCTTTGGACAGAGCAAGCGCTCCGGCGTCAACCACGCAGTGGCGGTTGCCTGGCTGGGACGAAACCACGGTTGCTAGCACGCTCAGCGCGCAGGCGTTCAGAAAACAGGCGCCCAAGGAGTACTGGGTGTAATCGTAGAACACGTAGTTACCGGGTCTCGCCTCGGTGACGCCGTCCAAACGCTTCACTCGGCTCATTGCAGGAGTGGATCCGACGCTGATTGCGGGAACCACCACTCCCGCTTCTTCGAGGCGGGCGGCGAAATCCACCATGATTCGGCGTTCCTGCTCCGCTATCCGGGCCAGCTCGGCCGGGTTCCGAACGCGGTATGCGTGACCCGAGTGGGACAATGTCCCGGCAAACCTTACCACTTGGGAAGCATCGATGCGGGCGGCCAGCGCCAAGGAGGTCTTCTTAGCGGGATCGACTCCGGCCCGGTGATACCCGCAATCCACTTTGAGCCAGATCTTGAACGGGTATCCTACGTGCTCCGCTGCCGCCAGAGCTGCTTCGTGGTCCACCACTAGTCCCAAATCCAGATCCGGTCCCAGCTCTTCGCACAGCTCCTTTGCCTGGTTCAGCCGGGCGGGGGTTGCGGAAAATGCCCAGGTTATGTCCCTCAATCCGTAGCGCGCAAAGACTTTGGCTTCGTAGAGCGTGGAGACCGTTATCCCTGTGGCTCCGGCGGCGCGCTGCCGCTCGGCCAGTTCCGGGCACTTGTGGCTCTTTACGTGAGGCCGTAGCGCGACTCCCAAAAGCCGCGCTCGCTCGGCCATGGCCGCGATGTTACGCTCAACCCGCTCCAGGTCGAGAAGGAGGGCGGGCGTGGGAAGGTCGTCCAGCTTCAATTGCGCCGAGCTCGAAGCAGTTCGTTCACCAGTCTTTCGGCGCGGTAGAGGTCGCGCAGCGCTTCCAGGATCCCGGCAGAATGTACCGAGATAGCCCGAGCGGTCTCGGTGGTGTAGATAAAGTCGCCCGGGAGGCTCTCGATGTTGCCGTCGAAGATCACTCCCACGATCTCCCCCCGCACATTGATCAGGGGGCTCCCCGAGTTTCCTCCGATGATGTCGTTGGTGCTCACCAAATTGAGCGGGGCTCCCAGATCGAACTCCGGCGGTGGATTCTTCCAGCGCTCAGGGAGCTCCCACTCCTTTCTGCCGCGGTGGGAGAAGTGCCGGTCGTACATCCCGTAGAATGTGGTATAGGGCGGAGCCTCGGTTCCGTTGTAGCTGTACCCCTGGACCACACCGTCGGCGATCCGGAGCGTGAAGGTGGCATCGGGCGGGATGGATGTTCCGTAAACCTTGAACAGAGCCTCGGCGAGCTTGGAGGTGCGCAGCTCCTCGGCGCCCGTGAGCCGCCGGTACTCCTGGATTGCAGCTTGGAGCCTAGGAAGTGTGCTCCTCATGAGTCGAATCGCAGGATCGGGACTGGCCATCACCCGATCCGGGTTCGCAATCAACTCGGCCCTCCGCACCGAGTCGGCCATCGCCGAGCTTTCCACAATCTCCCGCGCCGCCACCTCCGGCGTACGTCCCGCCAGCGCCTGCTCCACGAAGGGATCGTCGGGTCCGAGCAGATAGATGGCATCCTCCAGTTGGGCTTTCAGCATCTCGGCATCCAGCTCGCGATCCACTCGGGCGCTCGAGAGCTGGTTTTTAACCTGCTCCAAAAGACTCTCCGGAGCGAATCCCGCAACGGCCGCTTCGGCGTGCTGGACCATCGTGGCTGCCAACTCCAGAATGCGGGATCGCAGCAGCCCGCCTTGGTTCAAGGCGTTCAATCTGCGAGCGACCGGCACGATCTGGCGCCTCAGATCGGCGATCTCGTCCCAGAGATTTCCATACTGCCGGGCCAGATCGCTGTCCGCCATCACCGAGTCCCGGAAGCGGCGCTCGAACGCCACCTTGCGTGCCATGAGATCAGAGTTCCTCAGACCCGCTAGCTCGCCGGTGTAGGCTTTGAGGGAGTTGGTAATGCTGAAGTAGTCGTTGATGTAGCGGTTCCTCTGTTCCGGATGCCGCTCCATATAGCGCCGCAAGATCTCCGCCCGGCTGCCGAGCAGCCGAACGGTGAAGGGATACTGATGATCCCTTTTGTACTCGAGCTGAGCCACGGTGTTGAGGCGGGAGGTGGAACCGGGATTGCCGATCACGAAGACCGGTTCGCCCGGCACCGCTCCCGAATCGCTCCAGGGAAGGTAGACGGTGGTGGAAAGAGGCTGCCCCTCTCGATAGACCCTGTAGAACGCCACGTCGTAGGCGTAACGGGGATAGGTGAAGTTGTCGGGATCGCCCCCGAAATAACCCACCGCCCCCTCCGGGACGAAGACCAGCCGCACGTCGTCGTAGCGCCGGTAGCAGTAGCTAGAGTATCGCCCCCCGTGGTAGAGGGACGCGATCTCGCAGCTCAGATCGAGCTCCTCGCTCAGGCGCTCCTCCAGCTCTTCTATCTTCTGATCCCGGGCTCTAACCCGCTCTTCCTCCGGCGCGGTGGTATCGATGGCGCTCCGCACTTCCTCGGTCACGTCTCGGATCTCCACCAGTTGATCTACGTATAGCTCGGGCACCCTTCGCTCCTCGGCCAGGGTCCCGGCGTAGAACCCGTGGGTCAGAAGGTCCTCACCCTCGCGGGAGACTGCGGTGGCGCTTTCCCGGGCGCAGTGGTGGTTGGTGAGCACCAGTCCCTGGGGAGAGACGAATGAAGCAGTACAGTTGGGGAGTCGCAGAGCGGCCTGTCTCACTCGATCGAGCCACTGCTGGGTTGGACGGAATCCGTAGGTCTCCGCGAAATAGTCCAGCGGTGGGTTCTCGAAGGTCCACATCTTCCCGGTATCGAACCGCCCCGGCTCCACGGCGGGTAGGGTATCGACCACCGTGGCGGGACCCAGCAGTACCACGGTATCGCCCGGGGAGCGGCCCACTATAGTCGGGGCGAGAGCCGCCCGCTCGGTAGTGCTTCGGGCACAGGCGGCCAGTGTCCAGATCCCGAGCAGCGCGAGGAAACGGAGAGACCGATTCATAACCGACTCCTTCATAACCGACTCCGAAGCTCTGGAAGGTTCACAGCGACCAGCTCAAAGTCTCAGCGCACCAGGTGAAATTCGCTCTGGCGCCTCAATACCCAGCGCATCGTTCCCTGGGGAGTGAGCTCGGCTTCCTCCTCCAGCGCGATCCGCACCGGCTGGTCGTTCCACTCGGCCACTGGAGTTGTAGCCTGAAGCTCGATCGAATGCCAGGTCCCGGGGAGCAGGGGCACGTCTCCTCTACCGGGAACGCCGTCCTGCCGGTCCCACAGACCGATCAGCGGCCCCGCCCCGTGCCCGTAGTCGCCGATGGGATGGGTGTAGACCGTGCCGTTTATACCCTCGGCGCGCATCTTTGCCAAGGCCGACGCCAGAACTTCGTTCCCTGTCCGGCCGGGTCGCATCTCTGCCAGCACTATGTCTTGCAGCCGGTTGGCGTTGGCCAGGGCGCGCTCGAGGCCGGCGGGGGGTTCGCTCTCGCCCTCCCGCAGCACGTAGCCCATGTGCTGGGTGTCGGTGTTAAGGCCCAGGGCGGTGATCCCGAAGTCGCAGTGAAGCACGTCACCCCGCAAGATCACGGGCGCGGTGGAGTCGGCCATATCGACGCCCCGCCGCTGGACGCTCACCGAGGGCTGGAACCAGGTGCCCAGCCCCAGGTCGTTGACCCGCTGCCGCATCCACCACACCACGTCCTCGGTGGTGGTGACACCCGGGGTGATCACCCGGTTGGAAAACGCGGTGGCGATGATTTGGTGCACTAGCTCCTGCATCTTCACGTAGATCGAGTCCATGGACTCCAGATGGATCGCTAGATAATCCAGAGGCAGCCGCTCGGCGCGGATCACCCGGCTCGAGAGATCGGGCCCCAAGGCCTCCTGCATCTGCTCCCACTCTCCCGCCGACAAACCATCCGAGAATGCGTGGGTGTGCGAGATATTCACCGCTATGTTCCGCGGGTTGCGTTCGCGGATTACGCGAGCCAAGAGATCCCACTGGGCTCTGCCCCATAGTTCTCGGGGGCGGCCGTCCGGGGCGCGTTCGGTTTCCCGTATCGCCTGGTAGAGCCCTCCCTGGGAAGTACCGCCCAGAGCGATCCGTTCTACGCCCAGCTCCGGTCCCCGGTCGAAGAAGACGTAGATGGTGCGCCTGCGGGCAAAGAAAGTGGTGGGTGAAACTAGCGCCTTGAAGACCGGATCTTCGTTGTACTCCCGCATCGACACCACCCACATTTGCACTCCGTGCTCTCGCATCAGACGAGGGAGCACGGTTTCCAGCCGCTCCTTCAACCACTGCTGTCTGATCCGGGCTTGTTCTCTGAGGGTGCCGAAGGGTCGCTCCGGCTGGGAGGTGGGCGGACCCGACTGGGCCCCGAGAGATCCCGCCCCTAGTTCCGCCCCTAGTACTGCCGCGGCGATCAAGAACCTGAGGTTCATAGCCATGTTCCTTTCGACCCTCCTTCCAGCTCCGGGGCAAAGAAGTAGACTAGCTCGCCCTTGAACTTTTCCCGGCTCAGGTCCCAGGGGAAGTAAATCGAGACGGTGAACTCCACTTTGCGGTTGGTGGGCTCGAAGTCCAGCCACTTGCCTTGGTGGGTAGCGTGCACTTTGGCGTGCTCCCACACACCCTGGGGACCGATCACTATGTCGGTAAGCTCGAACTTCACGTCGGGAAAGGCACCTAGAAGTTGGCGGTAGAAATCGGCCGCTCCCTCGTGGCCTTTCCAGACCTTTCCTACCTGGGGCAGGTGATATTCGCAATCGGGCGTGAGAGTGGAGAGCAGTCCGGGAATGTCCCGGTTGTCTTCGGCTAGGGAGTGGCGCTTCCATTCCTCGCGGATGCGCCGGTAGAGCTCGGGGGTGACCTCCCGCCGCAAGAGTTCCAGTGCTGCTTCTTGGCCCACGGCTACCTCTGGAATAAGTTGAAAAGTTTCTTTCTCCCCAAGATAGCCGCGGGGATCGAAGGAGGAAGGACCGGGAGCTATGGAGTGGAGCAAGCCATGGAGTGGAGCAAGTTGGAGCTTAGCGGGGCGGAGTTCAGGAGCCTGGTGGATGCGGCCGCGGAGCGGATCGCCCGCTGGGTGGATACGCTAGATCGACAGCCCGCTTCCGATATAGACGACGCTGAAGCTAGAGCCAGGAGTCTGGCGGAAAAGCTGCCGCTGCAGGGCAGCTCGTTGGACCAGCTCTTGACCCTTCTGTTCGACCGCGCAGTGCCGCTCTCTTTGAACACCGCGGGACCCGGTTATCTAGCCTATATCCCGGGAGGGGGGCTGCTTCACGCCGCAGTGGGCGATCTCATTGCGGACGCGGTGAACCGCTATGTGGGTGTTTGGATTGCCGCCCCGGGAATGGTGCAGCTCGAGGCCAACGTCGTGAGCTGGCTCTGCGAGATCGTGGGCTACCCGGATGGGTCGGGCGGATTCCTTACCAGCGGCGGATCTCTGGCCAACTTCACGGCTCTGGTGGCCGCGCGCTTTGCGCGCTTGGGCGATCGGGTGGATCGGGGAACGATCTACGCCTCGGACCAGACCCACTCTTCCATTCCCAAGGCGGCGCGCCTGGCGGGATTTCCAGGAGATAGCGTGAGGATCGTCCCGTCGGACGAGACTTTTCGCATCAGGCTCGACTTACTCCGGGAGCGGATCGCGGCGGACCGCCGAGCTGGTGAAGAGCCTTTCTTGCTCGTCGGAAACGCCGGCACCACCAACACCGGAGCAGTGGATGACCTTCAGGCTTTGGCCGACCTCGCCGACGAGGAGGGCTTGTGGTTCCATGTAGACGCCGCCTACGGAGGTTTCTTCAACTTGACCGAGCGAGGGCGAACTGTGTTGCGCGGAATCGAGCGGTCGGATTCCGTCGTATTGGATCCCCATAAGACTTTGTTTTTCCCCTACGGGACCGGTTCCCTGCTGGTGCGGGACCGGGCCACGCTGGAGGATGCCCACGCGTTGTCGGCGGATTATCTACCGGAGATGAGGCGGGCTTTCGATCTGATAGACTTCTGCCAGCTCTCGCCTGAGCTCAGCCGGCCGGCCCGGGGGCTTGGGCTGTGGCTCGCGCTCAAGCTTTGCGGGATCGAGGCCTTTGCCAAAGCGCTGGACGAGAAACTGGACCTGGCGCGCTGGGCCGCTACCAGGCTCCGGGAGATCGAAGGGATCCAAGTGGTAGCCGAGCCTCAGCTATCCACCCTCGCCTTCTTATGGGAGAGACCAGGGATCGATACACCCGAGCTCAACAGGCTCAACCGCCGGCTGCTGCAACGGATCAATGAAAGACGCCGAGTATATCTCACCGGGACCATGCTGGGCGATCGCTTCGTGTTGCGGATCTGTGTAGTGTCGTTCAGGACTCATCTAGATCGATTGGAGCAGGCTTTAGAGGACATCCGGGCCGCGGTTTGCGAGCTTGCCGCATCTTAGAACGGGCTGCCGTGCTGACTCAAGGTCGGCCAAAACGACCGCCAGTGCATTAAGGCGGCGCCGCCGGTTCTGCATTTTTGGCTAGGGATCTTCGGCACGCGGTTTGCCTTTTTCTTGGGCGGTCCGAGTAGGACCGGTTTGGCGAGTAGCGTGGTAAAGCTTCAAGAAGGAGGTGACCGCTATGTATCCGATCTTGTGGCGCAGCTCTACGGCTCCTTCGATCTGGGACGAGTTGTTCAGCACTCGGCGCGAGTTTGACCGGCTGTTCGATCGGTTCTTTTCGAACCTAGGGCTGAGTCACACCTCCCAGGCGTGGATGCCGGCGGTGGATGTTCGGGAGACGGCCGATGAGATTCAGGTGAGTGTCGAGCTTCCGGGCATCGCTCCGGAGGATGTGGGTGTCACCGTGGAGAACGGTGTTCTCACTATCAGCGGCGAGAAGAAGCAGGAAGTGGTGGAGGGCAAGGAGGACGCCAACTACCACGTGTTCGAGCGCCGTTATGGTCGCTTCGAGCGCAGTTTCACCTTGCCGCGGACGGTGGATGCCGAGAAGGTGAAGGCTCGTTTCCAGAACGGTGTGTTGCATGTCAGCCTGCCCAAGCTTCAGGAGGCCAGGCCGCGCCGGGTTCAGATCGAAGTGACCAAGTAATTTGGTTGTCGCGCTGCGGCGGCAGGCGCCCCACTGGGGCGCCTTTTTTGCCGCCACTGCGGGTGGTAGCTAGGGACTTGCCGGTGGGCTTATGGGAAGAGGTCTTTTTTCCCGATCTCCACCGCTCGGGCCAGCACTTCGGGGCTTACATTTCCACCTGAGAAGACGCAGGCTAACAGGCTGTTCAGGGGCGGTTGCACCGAGCCGTAGAGGATTGCAGCGTAGGCCGTAGCTCCCGCCGGTTCGGGGACGAACTTGGCGCGTTCCATGGTGACCCACATGGCGTTCAGGATGAACCGGTCCGGGACCAGCACGATGTCGTCCACGTATCGCTGGATGTGCGCGAAGGCCAGTTCTCCCATGAAAGGTGCGGCCAATCCGTCCGCTATGGTGGCGCTCGGTTCCTCCAGGCGGAGGGCTTTCCCGGCCTTGCGTGACTGGTAGCCCACGCACGAGCCGATCGGCTCGACGCCTATGACTTTGATGTCCGGTCTCAGGCTCTTGATTGCGGTGGCGACGCCTGCTATCAGGCCTCCTCCTCCTATGGGGACCAGGACCATTTCCACGTCGGGCAGGTCTTCCAGGATTTCCAGGCCTATGGTTCCGTGCCCGGCGATGATTTCTGGGTCGTCGAAGGGGTGGACCATAGCCAGGTTTCTTTTCTCCTGGATTTCGGTGCAGACTTCCATGAGGTCGCCGTCGGTGAGGATTACATCTCCCATATAGGCTTCGGTGGCTTTGATCTTGACGGGGACGGCGTTTCTAGGCATCACCACGGTGGCCCGGGTGCCGGTTACGATGGCGCCCCATGCTAGAGCTTGGGCGTGGTTGCCGGCGGAGATGGAAATCACGCCGCGTTTTCTAATTTCCGGGTCCATGGTGAGGAGTTTGTTCAGCACCCCCCGAACCTTGAACGATCCGGTCTTTTGGAACAGTTCGCACTTGGCGTAGAGTCTCTGGGCCATGAGCCGGCCGAGTTCTTGCACCGACATCAGCGGTGTGCGGTGGATCCGGGGGGCGATCCTCTCGCGGGCCTGTTGGATGTCTTTTAGTTCTACCATCGCTGTATCGATCCGGTTAGGGTCAGGGATGGAATCTAAGCCCGGGGTCTCAACAGAGTCGCAACAACCCCTCGAGCTGTGGCCAGGGGTGTGTTCCGGCGCTGGAGGGTGGGAGGACGGGGCTCCGGCTGCCACCACATCTTGTCAACTGATGGAGCTTGAACGAGAGCGCTGCTGGCCCCGGGAGGTGTGCAGTTCGTCGAAGACCAGGAAGCGCAATCCTCCGGACCCGCATGGGCTTGTCGAGGTACATCGTATGGAGACTCGGGGTGTCGAAGCCGGTGAGCCACATGTCCCGGACGATGGCCAGTTTGAAGGGGTCGTCTGGGTCGCGGAAACGGTGGGCGAGGAACTCGCGCCGGTTCTTGTTCCGGATGTGGGGCTGCCGGTCCGGGGTCCGAGGCTGAGCCAGTCGCCCGGTCGTGGCGCCGGCCCCCGCGCTCAGAAACCTCAGGCAACCTTGCCCCAGGACTCGCTCAGCATCTCGGCCAGCTCGAGTACTGTCTGGGCGGCCCGATTTTGACGATCGGGAGGGTAGCCTTGCTTGCGGAGTACCCGCTTGACGGCAACCCGGAGCTGCGCCCGGGCGTTCTCCCGCACCGCCCAGTCCACCGTCACGTTCGCGCGCACCACCTGGAGGACTTCCCGCGCGACGGTCCCAAGAGCGTCGTCCGCGAGCGCCTCCGTGGGGCCCTGACAGGTGGCCAGGGCGTCGTAGAAGGCCAGCTCCTCGTCCGAAATCCCAAGCTGCTCCCCGCGCCGGTCCGCCTCACGGATCTGCCGGGCGAGCGCGATGAGCTCCTCCATCACCTCCACTGCGGTGACCGCGCGGCTCTGGTAGCGGCGGACCGCCCGCTCGAGCATCTCCGCAAAGGACCGCGACTGGACGACGTTCCGCCGCCGGCGCGGGCGGATCTCGCCCAGGAGCAGCTTGCGCAGAAGCTCCACCGCGAGGTTCTTGTGGGGCATGCCGCGGACCTCGGCCAGGAACTCCTCTGAGAGGACCGAGATGTCGGGCTTGCGCAGCCCCGCGGCTTGCAACAGGTCGACGACTCCTTGCCGGACCACCGCGCGGGAGACGATCTGGCGAATGGCGTGGTCCAGCTCCTCCTCGGGTCGCGCTTCCCCCGGTGCCGGCTTGACGAGAGCGGCCCGGACCGCCTGGAAGAACGCCACGTCGTCGCGAATGCGCAGGGCCTCTTCATGCGGCACCGCCAGCGCAAAGGCCTTCGAGAGCTCAAGGACTGCGGCGACGAACCGGTCCCGGCCGCTTTCCAAAGCCAAACTGTGTTCCTGGGCTGCGGGGGGAGCGAAAGCCGCTCCTGGGGTGTGCCGGTCTCCCAGGCCGACCAGTCGAACCCGTGGAAGGGGTCGCAGCAGACCTCGTACTTCTCGAGCATGACCCGGACCGCCTCGTCCTGGTCCAGGGCCGCCTCGCCCTTGCCGCCGCTTTCGGTGTAGGTCCGCAGCGCGGTCTCGAGTTCGTGGGCGGGTTGGCGGCACGGTGCCGACACTGACGGCGCCTCTGTGAAGGATCACCCGTCCGTTGCCCAGCTGCTCAGAATAGAGAAACCTCGCCAGTGTTCAGCTTTAGTGCGAGCGGTGGGTAAGGGTATGCTCTGCTCGAGTCATCGGGAAATGCCCAAACGTTGAATTTTCTGTGTAGCCCAAGTTTCTGTTTCCACGGCTCCCGCCGGAAGTCTTCGCACCAGCGCACGATTATCCTGCCGAGCTCAACCTTCACCTTTCGCTTGGAATCCGCAACAAGTGCCATCTGCGTCGCTCCCAAAAGCACGTCGCAGAGTTGTAGTAGGTCATCCTCGGACGAGTCCTTCAGACATACCTCAACCGCGACCGATGGGTAGTGCTTGCCGCTTTCTTCGCTTATGAGCCTGTCCAACACAGCACGACACGGGATATAGTCTTCGAAGTTGTCCACCAAGGCCTTATCTGGCCGCGTCGGTCTATCTTTAGCGTCGGAAACAAAGGTGATGTGAACCTCGTCCCAGTTTTTTGGCCCGAGATGCCAGGCTATGCCCGCTTTTAGCGCCATTGCGGTAAATCGATTGTATGCATGAAAGTCCTTCGCAAACCGCTTGGGCTCATACGCAGGGCTTGCTCGATCCACGGCAAGGACTGAGAAGAAGACCTTTTCCGAAAGCCCTGATTCAAACGTTTGAAGCCATGTGCGGGCGACCCGCGCTTTAGCGCCCCGGTCGCCGTCAAAACTTCCAGGAAGATCGGAGAAGTGAATTTCACCGAAGTAATTCTCGCCAGTCCGGTGCCTGCGAAGCGCTCCTCGTACCTCATCCAATTCCTTATCTTCAACGAAGAGGAGTCCGATGAAAAGCCAGCGCTTGTTGGGCTGGCTTTCGTCATGAAAGACATGGTAGCGGCCGCGCCGCTTCGCGATAGCGTTGCCCCAGAGATCCCGGCTCACAACTCCCCCCGAAAAGCCTTGTCCAGGATGGAGCGTTCTAGTTCCTTGAGGCGGGCTTCGGTCTCGTCCTGGGCCTTTTGCAGGGCCCGTACCTGTTCCTGCACGACCTCCAGATGCGCCACAATCCGCCGTTGTTCTTTAAGGAGCGGGAGGGGAGCTAGGAACTGTTTCAATCGACGCCCGGAGAGGTTGGGAATGGCGGTTCTGCTCTCGGCACCCTGATAAGCTAGGAAGACCTGGTAGGCAGCCTGCATCCAATACATAATGAAGCGCGGCTCGACAGAATTGGCCTTGGCACGGAGACGGTGTATGTGATTCTGGTACAGAAGGAGAGGAAGCTGACTTTCCCATACGGCCGTCCTGCCAACATCGCCACCTTCGCAGACTAAAAGGTCACCTGGCTCAAGGCGTAGTTTCTCTACTTCCGAGGCGCTGAAATCCATCTCATCCATCGATGAAAGATCTACTGCACCCCAAAGAACATTCTTCGTTCGCAAGAAGGGTTTCGGATCAACCCCCAAGCGCCGCTTCGGCGACATGGACGCACCCTGTTGAAGGCTGAACACCTCCCCCAGCCGCACCCACCGCCAGCCTGCGGGCAGGTCGGCGCCCGGGCGGGGGAAGACTTCGGCAAGGACGGACTGCCAGAGGCGGTCGGCGTCGTGCTTGGCCTGCTCCCTCAGCCGCCGCACCTCCCGGATGCGCTCCATGAGCGCCTCGATCCTCGCCACGATGCGGCGTTGTTCCTCGACGGGTGGGACAGGAATAGGGTAACGCTCCAGAAACTCGCTCGGGACGCGTTGCTGGCCAACCCCGCCACGAAAAGAGGTTTTAGCGGCCGTCCGAAAGCGCTCCTGCCTCACAAATAGCCAGACCCATTCCGCAAGAACGGAACCGCCAGGACGCAGCACGTGGAATTCCGTGGCACCAAAACCAATGCCATTGAGTAATCCCCGCGCGATAGCAACTTTTCCGTTTTCCATACACGGCGTGATTTTTGCAAAAAGAACATCCCCTTCTTCAAAGTAGGTATAGCCCTGCCGAACTTCCTCAAAAGCACGGATTCCTGGAGTTGCAATGATGCCAGTTTGCTCATCAACGCCTGGCATCGGCACGAAAGTGACCGGTTGAGAAGGATCCAGTTTAAGGCGTAGCCGTCGAGGGTTGATTTGGCATACCTCCCCCAGCCTCAGCCACCGCCACCCCTCGGGGAGTTTGTAAGGCTCCTGAGCCATAGCTTCTTCTTTACGGAAACTCCTTGTAACCCCAACCGTTGTAGTTTGGATGCTTAAAGAGTCTCGGCTCTATGAAACTCCAACCTGGATAATCAAGCCGCTTATTATCCTTCCACCATGAATAAGTGTGGCGCGCTACAAAGTCCGCAATTTGCAGCCCTAAGGAGTATTTGCTATCACCAAAATGGATTTCCACGATGTCTTTCATATCAAGTTGCCACTCATAGATAGTTCCATAGAACCTGCTAACACGGTAGCCGCTTGAACGGAATCTTAGAAGCTTAGCAAGGCGCCAGCGCTGTGCTTTCTCTTCTCGCTTGTTAGTGTCAATAAACACGACCCCTTTTTCGTTACGCTCCCCCAGCAATTTCGGTAACCGCTCGAGAACGAATTGCAAAGCAAGGTCCGCTGGGTCTCGGGGAATGGCGTACGCGGCTTTGTGACGGCCTTTGTCAACACACGCCACGAAGTACGTGACGTCGTCACCATAGTCAAGGTACAGCCTGCGAACCTGTTCCCGAGCGGATTGGTTCTCCTCCTTTCCCCACCAGCCTTCTCCTCTGTCCACAGAGCTGGCTTTGATCTCCTTTCCTCTGCCTAGTGCGTCGGCGCGCGTGTACGGTAGACTGAGGTTACGGATTCCCTCACGAATGGTCGAATATATTTGGTACATGTTGTTTGAGTGGATAGCCACAGCGGCAGCCACATGCACTGGCTGCTCTTTTATCCTATCGGGCTTGCTCCACTCCTTGGCGTACCCACTTTCATCTATGAAAATAAGAAACATATCTACCGAATCTCGTGATCATTCCCAAGGATATTAGCGAGCTCCTTTAGGACGCTCATAATCTCCCGCTCGCGCTCCATGACATGGAAACCGTTCAATATCCCGGCTGGAGTTGGTGAAGAAGTCAAACTCGATAATCTTGTGACCGTTCGTAGCGTAGGCGAAGGCGGGCCCTAAATCCTTGGCATAGCGTTTCGCCTGCTCGAGTCCCGCCTCTGCCGGCTCCGCCTCCGCTTTGGCTTCGACCACGGCGATGGGAAAGCCGTCCGGCAACCTGAGGAGATAGTCCACCTTTCGTGCTTCGCCTCTGCGGTCGCCCACTAGGACGATCCGGCCCTGAGTATACTGTTGATCCCGCTGGTAAAAATGCTCTCGTATAATTTGATTGTCAGTCCAGCCTGCAGCCTTCAGCTTAGGCTCGATGAGGCTGGCTCGCGTATCCGCCTCGTTTCTCATACCAACGGCCTCAAAGTGGTACAGTTTAGCTCCTGGCCGTAGATGCTGATCTGGGAGCGAGACCGGCCACCGTTACCGTTACCGGTGGCGTGGGCCTCGATGAACTCCACCGACTGGACGAACATCACCGAGGACCCGCAGCAGGGGTCGTAGACCCGCCCCTGGAACGGCTCGAGCATCTCGACGAGCAGTCGGACCACGCACCGCGGCGTGTAGAACTCCCCGCCCTTCTTCCCTTGGCGCCAGCGAACTGGCCGAGGAAGTACTCGTAGACCCGGCCCAGGACGTCCCGGGCCCGGGCGTCCGCGTTCCCCACGGGGATGTTGGTGATGAGGTCAATGAGCTGGCCCAGCCAGTGTTTGTCGAGGGCCGGGCGGTCGTTCTGGCGAAGGCGATCCCAACGGGCGTCGGGCGGGACCCAGAAGACGTTGGCCGCCCGGTACTCGTCGGGGTCCTCGGGGTCGGCCCCGACGTCCGGCTCGGCTTCCAACCGAGCGCGCTGTTCCTCGAAGGCGTCGGATATGTACTTGAGGAAGATCAGCCCCAGAACGACGTGCTTGTACTGGGCCGCGTCCATGGAGCCGCGCAGCGCGTCGGCCATGCGCCATAGCTGGGCCTCGTATCCGATGGTGGCCCCGTTGGCGGTAGACGGATTGGCTCTCTTGCTGCGACCAGGAATGGTCTCCCTCCTCCTCGGAATCCCCCTGCCGTTGGCAAGCCCCTTGGGAATTGTACGCCCGTCTACCTCCTTCTGCTCCGCGCCGCAGCCCGGTATGCCCGTGGCTGGGCGCGACGCACAGCCGCGGCCCCCGCGACGGCGGAGGACCGTCGGTAGACCCCAACCTGCACGCCGTACGCCTCCGCCATGCTCCATCTATTCCTCTTTTGCTCCCGCCGGCACTGGCGGCGTTCGTAGACCGCGAACCACACCCCGGATGTCGCTGCCCAACGCCTTCAGCTCCGCATACGCGTTTTGCAGCATCGTCACTGCCTTGGCCACGCTGTTTTCTAGGGTCCGGTCAAAGTCGCCCAGGTGCCGCTCGAGCTGCGTCAGCGCCTCGGCAAGCCGCTCCATGTCCACCGCAGCCGCATGCTGGAGGTACAGCTGGAAGACGGTGAGCAGATACGGCACCGTGAGACTGTACGGGATCACCAGCACGCCCTCCCGGTAGGCCTGCGCATGAACGCGGCGCGCGACAGCATAGGCCGCGTCCGGAACGGCAGCGATGGCCCACGGCAAGGTCTCCGGCGGGCTAACGTACTGCTTAACCTCTCTCACCCGACGCTCGAGGTTCCTTTCGATCTCGTCGGCCAGCTCCTCGTAATCGGGGCCGGGCGCCTTCTCCGCGAGCTTACGCAGGAGCTCCGCAGCGGCCCACTTCGAGTCCACGGGAAGCCGCCGGCCGTTCGGCAGCACGAGCGCGAACTCGACCTCCTTCCCGTTCACCCGGAAACCATGCTCGACCATGCCGGCCGGGAACTCCTTCAACGCGGCCGCGATAATCTGCTCGCCGGCCTCGCCCCGGCGACCGTAGCCCGCAACCACCGCCTCGATCCGGGCGATGGCTTGCCGAAGCTCCTCGTCCCGAGCACTGCGGCTCTCCTGCACCGCGCGGATCTCATCGATCACCCGCTGCGCCTCCCGAAGAGGGCGGCCGAGGTCGTCCTTGATCCCGGACCCGGTCTCCACGAGCCTCGTCTCCAGGACGCGAACTGCGTCCTGAAGCGCCCCCAAGCCCTGTTGCATTGCAGCCTGGGTCTGAGTGAGATTGTCGAGCTGGGTTCGTACTACGGCTAGCTCTGGCGAAGTCTGAAGCGCCCGCGTGAGATCCTCCCGCGATGCCCTCCCGCGGAGCGCAGCGATGGCCAGAACCACGATGGCGCCAAGCAATGCCGCGAGAAGAGCCTGCTCCAGCGTGGTCAAAGTGCGCTATCTCCCGACGCGGCACCGCGTCGTCTCTGCCAATTCCACTCTTCTAATGCGCGAGCCAACACAGGTCAGCCACCGTTCCGCAGGCTCCTAAGACCGCTAAGCTTCGAGCCCGCTCAGTTCTCGTTGACGGACTCCACTTCTACCCGGCGGTTTCTAGCTCGACCCTGATCTGTGTGGTTGAAAGCACTGCTCGCCTACCGTCTGGCACTCGGCGAGCAGACCGCCGACTAATTTTCAGTTCCCTAGATGGCGCCGCAAGACTGGGAATAGGGCCAGGCCAGTTTACGGACCCGCCCGCCTACCGGGAGATCGCGCTGGACCAGATAACGACGAGCTCTCCAAGTTTCTCTCGCTTCCAGTAGGAGCATCCTGCGGCGCAGCCACTATAGGCAGCGCCTGCAGCGCCTATAGATAAAAGGCAGGTTGGCGTAGTTCACCCCTGGGTTCGAGCCAGGCGGAGTGCGTTCAACGTCACGACTAGGGAGCCACCCATATCGCCGACCAGAACCGCAACCGAGAGGCCTAAAAGTCCGAGAATTGCCCCGACGGCCAGGATGCCTTTTAGCCCGAGAGCGAGGGCGATGTTGAAACGGATCGTGCGGCGAGCACGACGGGCGAGGCGCACCGCGTAAGGAAGCTTGGTGAGATCGTCGGCCATCAGCGCCACGTCCGCAGTTTCGATGGTTGCGGGCGAGCCTGCGGCACCCATGTCGAAACCCACCGTGGCTGCTGCGAGCGCCGGGGCATCGTTCACTCCGTCACCGAGCATGGCAACCACACCGTGAGCTTCGCGGAGTTTTACTACCTCCCGCACCTTGTCTTCCGGGAGGAGGCGCGTCCTCCACTCATCGACGCCGACCTCAGCAAGGTCGTCGCTCAATGGCCGGTGCGCTGACGGTGTTTCCGGGGCAGGGTGCGCGCTAGGCCCGGGAAAGCTAGTAAGGTAGCTGTGAAACGGGCTCCACAGGAGGCCCATCTCCGCAGAACGGGTGGCATCCGGCGCTGCTAAAGCGGGTTGACCTCGAGGCGCGGGAGGTCGCCAGCCGGACGATCAACGCCCGGGCCGTCCAGGAGGGGCTCGGGCTCTTCGATGAGATCTGGGAGAACGCGACGCCCGAGGAGCGCAAGCAGCTGATGCGCTTCTTCCTCTACAAGGACGTCTTCACGCCGACCGGGGTGAAAATGGGCCTCCACACGAGGCCCATTTCCGCGGAACGTGTAGCATCCACCGCCGGTAACCACGACGGGCTGGGTGCAGTGGATGGCATAAATGACTCCCGAGGCAGGACTCGAACCTGCGACCCGCCGGTTAACAGCCGGCTGCTCTACCAACTGAGCTACTCGGGAAAGCGCGGTAAAATATACGCCCGGAGCCACCGCAGGTAGAGCCCCTATCCCTCCCTGCTGGCCGCTTCCTGCTCCACCTCCTCCAACACCCGCCTCAAGTAGTGACCCGTATGGGTCTCCGCCCGCGCTACCTCCTCAGGCGTTCCCACCGCCACCACTCGGCCACCGGCCTCGCCCCCATCGGGCCCTAGATCTATCACCCAATCCGCTCGCTTGATCACATCCAGATGGTGCTCGATCACCACTACCGTGTGCCCCGCATCCACCAGACGGTCCAGCACCCGGAGCAAAGTCCTCACGTCGTCCAGATGCAGCCCCGTGGTAGGCTCGTCCAGCAAATACAACCGCCGCTCTCCCCGACCCGCCGTAGCCAACTGCCGGGCGATCTTCAAACGCTGCGCCTCGCCCCCGGAGAGCGTGGTAGCCGGCTGCCCCAACCGCAAATATCCCAAACCCACCTCCTGTAAATGCCACAACGCGCGGCCCAACTTGGCCTCGGCGCGAAACCGCAATACCGCTTCGTCTACCGTGAGATTCAAGACGTCGTGAATCGAAAGCCCCTTGACCTTCACATCCAGAACTTCCCGCTCGAACCGCGTGCCCCCGCACGCCTCACAGGGGACGAACACGTCGGCCATGAAGATCATCTCCACCAGCAAATACCCAGCACCGTCGCACACCCGGCAGCGACCTCCGCCGGCAGCGTTGAAACTGAAAGTAGCGGGAGTGTAACCCCGAATCCGAGCTAAGGGCTGCGCCGCAAAAATCCGGCGAATCTCGTCGAACGCCCGAACGTAGGTGATCGGATTGGAGCGGGGCGTGCGCCCGATGGGTGACTGATCTATAAGGACCACATCGTCCAAAGCCTCCCAACCGGTCAGTTGCTCGAGCTCGCCCACGGGCTCGCCCAAATGCTCCTTGGCCCCATGCCTCCCCCTGAGCTTCAACTCTAGCTGGCGGTAAAGCACATCGTGCACCAGCGTCGACTTGCCCGAACCTGACACCCCGGTAACCACGGTAAGGGTTCCCAGGGGGATTGCCACGTCCACGTTCTTGAGATTGTGCAACCGCGCCCCGCGCAACGTGAGCCAGCGGGGACCGGCGCGACGCCGACTGGCGGGCACCGCGATCTTACGCCGGCCGCCCAGGTAGCTGCCGGTCAGGGTGTTGGCTTCGATCGCTCCCGCCACGGGACCGTTGTAAACCAACCGACCACCCCGCTCGCCACTTCCCGGACCTAGCTCGATCATGTAATCGGCCGCCCGTATAGCCTCGAGATCGTGCTCCACCATGACCACCGTGTTACCCGCTGCACGCAACCGCAACAACAGATCCAAAAGTTTTCCCAAGTCGCGGGGATGCAGCCCGATCGAGGGCTCGTCCAAGATGTAGAGGGTGTCTACCAGATTGGCCCCTAGCGCGCTGGCCAAGGCGATCCGCTGCGCCTCGCCGCCGGAGAGGGTACGGGTCAAGCGATCCAGGGTGAGATAGCCGAGTCCTACGTCGCAGAGAAACGACACGCGGGCGGTCAGCTCGTTCAACACCGTGCGCGCGATCTCCCGCTCGTGCCAGTTGAGCTGCAGACCGTGGAGCCAACCTCGGAGCTCCTCTGCCGTTAGGCTCGCAACTTGGGCGATTGAGCAGCCACTCACCTTTACCGCCAGGGCCTCGGGCCTGAGCCGCGCGCCGTGGCAAGCGGGGCAGGGAAGCGCCCTTTGGTATTGCCGCAGGAAGACCCGGATGTACTGCTTGTAGCGTTTTGCCTCGAGCGCCTCCAAAAACAGGAAGATCCCCCTAAAACGGCCTTCCCTGCCATGAAGCAAGAACTTCCGATGGGCTGGCTTCAGATCTCTCCAGGGGACGTCCATCGGAATCCCGCGCTTGCGACACACCTCTGCCAGAATTCGGCGCCGGTTTACATAACGCGGCTTGGTCCAGGGATCCAGCGCACCGCGCGCCAAAGACAGGGAAGGATTGCGCACGATCAGGGACTCGTCGTACCGCAACACCGCGCCGAAACCGTTGCACCCGGGACAGGCGCCCTGCGGGTTGTTGAAGGAGAACAGCGCGGGGCTCAAAACCGGAGCGCCGCGGCCGCAACCGGTACAGCGGGGATGCTGAGAGAAGATCACGCGATCTTCACCCCAAACCGCGTAGGCGGTGCCGTCACCTTCCGCGAAGGCCAAAGCCACCGCATCTGCCAGCCGGCTCTGTCGCTCGGGGGCAACCTCCAGCCGGTCGACTACCACCACCAAATCCTCCACCTGATCGAGCCTCACTCCGTGCGGCAAGGCATCTAGATGCTCGACTCTCCCCGAGAAGAGGACCCTCACGAACCCTAGCGCTCTTAAATTCTCCACCAGAAGCTCGTGAGTGGCCCGCGCTCCGCGGGGCAACGGGAAACCGATCATCACTTGAGTTCCAGCAAGTTCCCGCACGATTCTCGCCGCCGCAGTACTGGGCGAGTCCACTGCAATCGACCGACCGCAAGCGTGGCAGAAAAGTTGTCCGATCCGAGACCACAGCAGCCGGAGATAGTCGTAAATTTCCGTGGCAGTTCCGACCGTGGAACGGCTCGAAGTGGTGGGATTCTTTTGCTCGATCGCCACCGCGGGAGCTATGCCCTCCACCCGATCCACCTCGGGCCGCGGCATCCGCTCCAGGAATTGCTTGGCATAGGTAGAAAGCGACTCGATGTAGCGCCGCTGGCCCTCGGCATAGAGTGTGTCCATCGCCAACGAACTCTTACCCGATCCCGAAGGCCCGGTTATAACCGTAAGGGTCCGGTGCGGGATCTCCACCGTGAGATTTTTGAGATTGTGCTGGCGAACGTTGTGAAGAACGATTCGATCCGAGGCCATGTTGGAAAGCATACCCGGCCAGGTGCCGCCACAACAAGGGCGTACGCTGCTACTACGGCGACCTTCCCGCCGGTTCCCGACTCGAGACGCGAGGGCGGTTGACGCCCGGCGGCGGCGCGCCGTAGGTTCAGCCCCTCGTGAAAACCGTGATCTCACCCCGCCTCATGCTCCGGGGCCTGGAGCTTTTCGCTGCCATCTCGCTCCTGGGCTTCGTGGCACTGCTCTTCTACGGCCGAGACTTCTCCCGGTTTCTGGAAGCGATGCTCTCGCTCCACTGGGGCTGGGTGCTGCTGGGAGTTGCCCTCGCCTCGGCCGACTGGATCGGAGGGGGATTGAGACTGTGGATCCTGACCCAGCACGTCCACCGGGGGGCCAGTTTCAGAGGCGCGGTCCTGGCAGGCGGGCTCAACACCTGGGCCAGCTTCCTCACGCCGTCCCAAACCGGCGGCGGCCCCATGATGATCTATACCCTTAAGCGCTGGGGAGTGCCGATCCCCGAAGCCATGATCTCCAGCCTTATGACCTTCGTGGCGACCGTGGCCTTTTTCGCGATCGCCGGTCCGCTGGCCGTCTTCCTCGGAGCCGGAAGATCCTTGGAGCAGCATGGGGTCTTGGGAGAGGCGATCAGCCTGTACGACCTGTTCAATCTGAGCCTGGCCGGGTTCATAGCGATCGGGGGCATCATTCTCTTCTTGGTCGCTTTTCCCGGACTCGCCCGGCGGCTGGCGCAAGCCGTGGTGGGGCTCTTGGGTTCGCAAGGCGGAACCAGACTCGCCGGCCGCCTGCAAAGCCTTCGCGAAGGGATCGACCGCTCCCACCAGTGCCTGGTGGCCTTCTTCCGGGGACGGGGCTGGCTTTACCTCGCAGCGGCGGTACTGGTCACCCCCATTACTTTCGCCAATCGCCTGGCGGCCGGATACGTGGTCCTCAAGATGCTGGGGATCCACCACGCTCAGTTGGTGGACGTAATCCTCCTGCAGACCCTGATTACTTTCGTTCTTTATTTTGCCCCCACCCCCGGCGGATCGGGCCTCGCCGAAGTTTTGTCGGCGGCGGTCATGTCGATCTACGTTCCCCGGGAGCTCACCCCGTCTTACATACTGCTGTGGAGACTGGTAGTTTGCTACCTCACGGTGGTTGCCGGATCGGTGATCTTCTGGGGCTGGCTAAAAGGGGGCCGAAGCGCGGCGGCCGAGACGCATTAGTTGCAACCGCCCCCGGCGGGGAGTACCTTACGACGGTAGCGGCTAGCGGGCCCTTTTATCAAGGATAGCCTCAGGATAGCCTCGATCGGACGATGTCCTACCTGGAAGTAAGGGGCCACAGGTACACGATCCCGGCGGGCGAGACGCGGATCGGGAGCGATCCCGAATGCCAGATTGTACTCGCCGGATCCGGGATCAGGCCGGTCCATGCCATTCTCCTGGGACTTCCCGAGGGCCAGGTGGCGATCAAGCTGGCCGGAGCCGGGATCGAGGTCCTGATCAATGGGGTGCGTCTGGGACCTGAGCCTTCGCTCCTTTTGCACGGCGACAAGGTGCAGATCGGCCAGCACGAACTTTTGTTCGTGGACGAGCGCCGCTCGGGCTCCACCCAGTACGTCCAGGCGGTAAACCCGGCCCTCCTGGCTCAGGCTCGAGGACCCAAACCCTCGGGCAAGCCCCGCCAGCCCACGGCGGGAACCGGTGGCAGGGTGGTATCGCTCACCGACGGCCGGGAGTATGCTATCAGCGGCAGCTCGATGCTCTTCGGCCGGGATGCGGGATGCGACGTAGTGATTACCGATCGCAATGTCTCGCGGCGGCACTGCGAGATCTTGTCCACGCCCAGAGGCTATCTCTTGATAGACACCAGCACCAACGGGACGTTCCTCAACGGCCAGCGGGTAGAAGGGCAGAAACTGCTGGCCCGGGGAGATGTGATCAGGATAGGGAACGAGGAGTTCCGCTTTTACGCCGATGTGGTGCGTGAGCAGCCAGCCGCCGCCCGAGGGCCTGCCTCCACTTTCGCTGCCGGGGCGGAAGAAAAGGCTTCGGCGCTAGACGCCGAGTCGCTCGCTCGGGAGCAACCGGAGCCTCAGGCGGCGGAAAAAGTTGCGGCGAAGCCGCCTCCGGGGGCGGAGTACCGTTTGGCTCACACTCAGATGGGCATTCCGGCGCAGCCTGCGGCTAAAGATGCGCAGCCTGCCGCTAAGGAGCCGCAGCCTGGCGCTGGAGCGGCGCAACCTGTTGCCGGAGAGGTGCAACCTGTTGTCGGAGAGGCGCAACCCGCGGTCGTAGAGACTCAACCTGCCGGCCAGGATGCCCGGCATCCTGCGCCCCCGCTGCCCGCGGGCAAGTCGCCCAAGGCTCCGGCGGTGCTGGCCAATCTAGTGGTGCGCAGCGGCCCACTCAAAGGACAAAGGCTTGCGGTTCGCGTTCCCATAGTGAACGTAGGCCGCGCCGAATACAACGACATCGTGTTGCCGGACGACAGCGTCTCCACGGTACACGCCAAGATCCAGCGGCGCGAGGGAATTTGGGTGCTGGTGGATTTGGACTCCACCAACGGCACGTTCGTGGACGGGGAGAAGGTCGAGAAAGAGGCGCCTCTTTCTCCCGGTGCTATCGTTCGCTTCGGCGCGGTTCAGACGATCTTCGAACCGGTAGACGACACGATAGACGCGGCCAAGGGTTCGTCCACCAAACTCATGGGCGCAATCCGGATGCCGCCCCCGGAGTCGTCTTCGGGGGGGAATCCCCAACCACCGGCTACTTAAACCGTTCCAGGGCAGCTTGTCGTCGAACGTCACCTTCAGTTACGCCGGTCGTACCGACGTCGGGGTACTGAGATCTGGTAACGAGGACAGTTACCTGATCGTGCCGGAGCAGGGTCTGTTCATCGTTGCCGACGGGATGGGGGGCCACGCCGCCGGTGAGGTGGCCAGCGAGATGGCGGTGAAGATCATCGCTCGGGAGTTGGGACAGGTGAAGGGCGCTTCCGACAGCGATTTGGCGGAAAGGATGCGCCAAGCGATCCAGGTGGCCAACGCGGCGATCTTCGAGCGCACCTTGAGAGAGCAGGAAAAGCGGGGGATGGGTACCACTGCCACCGCCTTGCTCTTAAACGGCGCCCGCTACCTGATCGGGCAGGTAGGGGACAGCAGAGCCTATCTGCTGAGAGAAGGCAGCCTACTGCAGCTCACCAAGGACCACTCCTACGTGCAGGAACAGGTGGACGCCGGATATCTGACGCCAGAACAGGCCCGCACGCATCCTTACAGCAACGTGATCACCCGCTGCGTGGGTGCCAGCGCCGAGGTTTCGCCCGACATATACCTCGGCACGCTCAAGACCGGTGATCTCTACCTCCTGGCCTCCGATGGGCTCACCGGGATGCTAGAGGACCAAAACTTGGGGGAGGTGCTGGCCAGCGACTTGGAGCCCCACGAGATGGTGGATACGCTGATTGCCGAAGCTAACCGCCGCGGAGGTCTGGACAACATAACGGTGATCGTGGTGAGAATCGACAGCGTGGAGACCTCCTGGGACGATCGCATCACCGCCTCCGCTGTCCAGGTATAGCCGCTTTCCAGGTATAGCCGCCGGGAGGCGGCGATTCAAAGCAGCGGTTTTTCCGATCCCACCGCCGCCCTCGTCTCCTCGGCAGTGCGTTCGGCCAGGGCCACCACCTGCGACCAGTCCACCTTGCGCTGCTCGGCTACGAAGAGCCTCAGCCGCCGGGCGCTCTGGTGAAGCATATCCGCCACCGGCTGAAGCACCACCTGTGCCGCCTCGACTTCGCCTTCCCGGGTTACCAGGGGGAGATCCAAGGCCAGCATTTCGGGCTTGGCGGGGAAATCCAGGAGCGCCTCTCCCCGCCCCAGACCCAGCTCCGCGGCGATGCGGTCTTCGACCAGCGCCGTAAGGTCCGGATCTTCCGCGATCCAGGAGCCGGCGTTCTCGGGTACTTCGGTGGCGGGAAGATCGACCGCGCGCTTGTAGAGTCGACGCCTTCTCAGGCGTTCCGCCAGGGTAGCGGAGGATAGCCGTCTCAGGGCTTCCATGAGCGCCTCATCGGTAGTGCGGGCGATCCAGGATGCGTCGAGCTCTTCGGCAGCTATCGCCTCTCGCACCAGCCGCTTGAACATGGCGGTGGCGCTCCGCACCGCGTGGTGCCAGTACACGCTGCGATACATCTGGTACTTGGCGAAGAGCAGAGACTCCAGCGCGCTCGACCCCTTCTCGTGGATCCCTACGCAGCGCGCTCCGTTGTCCAGGGTGACCAGGGTCAGCGAGTGGAGGAGGCGGTCGACGTCTACCGCGCCATAGGGAACGCCGCACATTCTCGCATCTCGCGTCAGGTATTCGATCTTGTCCAAATCCAGGGATCCGGAGATCAGTCCCTGTAGCGGGGAGTCGCTTCTTCCTGATATCAGGTCCGATATGCGGCTGGCGGCGTCCGGGATACCAGTGGACTGAAGCGCCGCCCTCAGGTCGGGATGAGCCAGATGCTCCGCGGCCAAAGCCTCGTGTGACGGCAGCCCCGCCTCCTCGAGGGCGTGGGAAAACGGGTAGTGCCCGATATCGTGGAGCAGTGCTGCCAGGCGTACCAAGTTGGCTTCTTCCCCGCCGATCGCTTCGAGCTCGCCGCGCTCGGCCAGAAGGCTCAACGCCCTTCCCGCCAGATGGTAGGCACCCAGAGCGTGCTCGAAGCGGGTATGGGTGGCTCCGGGATAGACTAGAAACGCGTGTCCTAGTTGCCGGATGTAGCGGAGCCGCTGGAACGGTTCCGTGTCCACGACCGCGGAAGCGTCGGCCTCCAGCCGAATGTTGCTCCACAGCGGGTCGCGGATGATTTCGAACTCTCGAGACCGGCGCATGGACCAAGGAAGCGCCCGGCGGTCAGCCGGCGGGTCCCGCCTCCCGGACCGCCTGGCTTACCTGGTCTCGGAACTGGGCAAAGTTCTCGCGAAACATGGCGGCCACTTTGCGGGCCTGCTCGTCATAGCGGTCAGGGTCGGACCAAGTCGCGCGAGGATCCAGCAGTTCGCTGGGTACCCCCGGCACCGCGGTGGGGACAGCGACTCTGAAGATCGGATGAGGCACCGCCGGTACTTTATCCAGAGATCCGTCCAGCGCGGCCCTTACCATAGCTCGGGTGTAGCTTAGGGCGATCCGGCGCCCCACGCCGTAGGGGCCACCGGTCCACCCGGTGTTGACTAGCCAGCAGGCGGTACGGTGGCGGGCGATGCGCTCGCCCAGCATCTCGGCGTAAACCTGCGGCCTGAGCGGCAGGAAGGGCGCCCCGAAGCAGGTGGAGAAGGTGGCCTGGGGTTCCTTTACCCCCCGCTCGGTCCCTGCGACTTTGGCTGTGTAGCCGGAGAGGAAGTGGTACATCGCCTGTTCCGAGGTAAGCCGGGCGACCGGAGGGAGCACGCCGAAAGCATCGGCTGTGAGAAATACGATGTTTTTGGGATGCCCGGCGTAGCCCTCGGGCAGGTGGTTGGGTATGAAGAAGATCGGGTACGAGGCTCGAGTGTTCTCCGTGATGGAGTCGTCGTCGAAGTTCGGGACTCGGGTCGAGGGATCCAAGACCACGTTTTCCAAGATCGTGCCGAAGGTGTGCGTGGCTTTCCAGATCTCCGGTTCTCCTTCCGCCGAAAGGCGGATCACTTTGGCGTAGCAGCCTCCTTCGAAGTTGAAGATCCCCTCGTCGCTCCAGCCGTGCTCGTCGTCTCCGATCAGCCGGCGGGTGGAGTCTGCCGAAAGAGTGGTCTTTCCCGTGCCCGAGAGGCCGAAGAAAATCGCCACGTCCCCCTGCGGGCCCACGTTGGCCGAACAGTGCATCGAGAGGACACCCTGCATCGGATAGACGTAGTTGAGCAGGGTGAAGATCGATTTCTTCATCTCTCCGGCGTACTTGGTGCCGCCGATGAGGACTATCCTGCGGGTCAGGTGAACCGCGATAAAGGTGCCGCTTCGGGTACCGTGCCGTTGGAAATCGGCTTGCATTTCCGGGGCGTGGAGCACGGTAAAGGAGGGCTCGAAACCGGCGAGCTCCGCCTCGCTGGGCCGGAGGAACATATTCCAGACGAACAAGGCATGCCAGGCGCTGGGGGTCACGAACCTGACCCCCAGCCGGTAGCGGGGTGCCGCTCCGGCGAACAGATCCCGGACGAAAATTTCCCGACTGGAGAGGTATTGGGTCACCTCCCGGTAGAGCAGATCGAAGTGTTCGGGCGAGATCGGCTGGTTGACCCTGCCCCACCAGATCCGGTCTTCGGATTCCGGCTCCTTTACCACGAACTTGTCGTTGGGCGAGCGCCCGGTATGCGGGGTGGTGATGGCGTTGAACGCTCCACCCGCTGCGACCTGTCCCTCACCCCGCCGGACCGCCATCTCGAACAGGGCAGTGGAGGAGAGGTTCCAATGCACCGCGCGCTGGGGCGCGAGTCCTGGAACGATGGGGTAGGTCGCTGCGGCAAAAGACGGTTTGGTCTCGATTTTGGTTGCCATATCGTGGTCGATTGCTCAGGCGGCGCCTGCGCCTCGTGGCGCTCGTTCCTGCGCATCTAGCGCCGCTATCACCGCGGTGTCGACTATCTCGCTCACGTCAGAATCCCCTTGGGGAACACGAACCGGCTCGGCCATATTGCCACCAAGGTCGGCTAGATCGCCTGAGCGCAGCCGGTTCTGGCCAACAGCTCGTAGCAGATGTTGGCCGCGTTCCGTCCCGAGAGAAAGTTAACACATTTGCGGGCCCGCGCAGCCCGGTGCAGGGATGATGATTTTTTCTTAACTAAAGGTTTCAAAATCGCAGCGTCCGCCTGCATCTCCCCATCCACCGCGAGGTAGAGCCCGGGGTCGCGACTGCTCAGTGCGATCACGGTACGCCTCTGGCGCTGAGCCAGAGCCGTACTCCGCTCGCCAACAGCAGCACCAAGCCGAACATGCAAACGATCAGCGGTCCGGTGGGGAGATCGTAGCGGAACGACAAGGTGATTCCCAGGGCGGACGCCAGTGCCGCCGAGACCCAACTTATGCTCACCAGCGCGGTGGTCTTGCGGCTGAAAAGGAAGGCTATGACCGCCGGTACCACCAGGAAGGTGAACACCAAGAGCACTCCGGCGATGGGTACCGCCAGGGTTATCACGATTCCAAAGGATAGGTAAAAGAGGAAATCCCACCACCGCACTTTCCATCCCCTGGCGCGCGCTTCTTGCTCGTTGAGTGAGATAGTGAGGAAGCGATCTCTCAAAAGGTAGTGCACCCCCCCGATCGCAGCGTACGCCAGAGCCAGCTTCAGGATGTCTCCCCATGTGACCCAGAGTATGCTTCCGACCAGCGACTCCTTGATGGTTTCGGCTCCGGCGGGTGCCTGATCGGCCACCAGGATCGCGGCTGCGGTGGCGACCACGTAAACGATCCCGATGATCGCTTCCTGAGGCACTCGCCGCTTGCGGGGGTCGGTGCGGGTCAGGGCGAAGATGAAGGCGCCCAGGGTGGTAAAGGCCAGAGCGAAGATGTAGGCAATGGGCGAGTCCGTGGCTACTTTGAAGAGCAGCGCGCTGGTGGCGCCTAAGGCGGCCATCTGGGCTAACGAAAGGTCCACGAAGATAACTTCCCGGGCGATGATATGCACGCCCAGATAGGCCAGCATAGCGTTCAGCACCAGACAGGCGACAAAGGGTGCTGCCATCAATTGAACCATGTCGGACATCGCTGCTCTCCCTTTGGCACTAGGTCACCGATCGCCTTGGGCTGCCCGGAAAGCGGCGGCGAGCTCGCGAACCCAGAGACTCACTAAGTCGATGTAGGTGTCCGTTCCCGGAGCGCCCCCCACGTTGGAGGGGACGATGACCGCCCGCGCTCCGGTGCGCTCTGCCACCGATAGCACTTGGTTGCGGTCGTAATAGTTGGTGGAGAAGAGCACCGGGATCTTCTCCCGCCGCATGAGCTCTATCACTTGCGCTACGTGCCGCGGCGTGGGCGGGATCAAAGGCTTGGGCTCGATATACTCCACACAGGGGATCCCGAAGGCTCGGCTGAAGTAGTCCCACTCCTTGTGGTAGCAAACCATCTTCTTGCCCCGGAAGACCTCGCCTTCCTTGAGCCACCCGCCGGCCCGCTCGATCAGCGGCCGTCCCTGGAAGCTCTGGGAGGTGAGGAAATCCCAGAGTTTGCCTTGCTCTCCCAGGTCGATGATCGTTTCCAGCCCTAGCAACCGGACGAGTTCGTCACCTAGGTAAGCCCGGATTACCCGTTCGGTCCATTCCCGGTAGCGTGACTCGAAGTATTCCGCGTGCTGCGGAGCTACGCGCTTGAGCCCGGTCAAGATGTTGCGCCCGATGATCACCGCGTTGACCGGGTCGGTCCACAGATGGGGGTTGCCGTAGATGTGGACATCACCTTGGGTACGACTGGCGGTGGCGGGGATGTCCAGCAGTTGGATCCCGGGATACGCGGTGACAAACCCCAAAGCGCCGCTCGCGATGTTGGGGTTGGCAGCCTTGTCCAGCAGAGCCGGAACCCAGAGCTCCAAATCCAGCCCAGTGGTCACGAACAGATCGGCGCGGCGGAGTAGCAAAGCGAAACTTGGTCGCGGCTGCACGAAGTGGGGATTCTCGTCCCCTTGGGCTATGGCAACTACTTCGGCGCGCTCGCCCGCGATCTCTCGAGCGATAGCCGCGTAAGTCGTCAGGGAGGTCACCACCCTCACCGGGTCGTCGGCGCGGGGAGGCGAATAGAATCTCAGCGGCGCCAGTAGCGTCAGAATCGCAAGCAGCTTCATCAGTAGATCTCGTGTTTGTGAGGTCCGATCGACCATACCGCTTGAATTACGAAACGATCCGGGCCACCCTTAGGACGCTGCCACTCGGCCCGGAAATAAACCCACTCGCTCTGCCACCAGGTGAGGTGGGGACTGAACTGCCAGTGGCGGAGACCGGGAGCGAGCTCCACCAGGTCGTACTGAGCTCCCACGTACCACTGGCGGCTCAGCTGATAGAGAGCGTTGACGTAACCCCCTAGCCGGGTCTGGCTCGCACCCGACTGTTCTCGGGTCAGGGCGTATCCCTCGCCTCGCAGGGTGAACGAGCGGTACATCGCTCGCTCGGGAGGGCGCCAGGTGAACCGCGCATCGACACCCACCAAACGGGTCTTCAGATCGGCGTCGGGGTTCTCGCCATAGAGCCCTGATGCTCCGACTTGGAAAAAGCTCGAGCGGTTGAGTTCCCAGTGGGCGTTGATGTGCCCCAGCCCCGAGAGGCGGTTGCCGTCGTCGAAGAGTACCTCGTTGTCGGCCAGGGTTAGCTGCCCCCAGAGCTCGTAGGTACCCGCGGCACCGCCTCCGAAGGGAGCCACCCAGTAAAGCCCGACACCGTTGCCCACCAGACCCTCTTCGCCCATAAACTCGCGCAGCACCAGCGGATACTCGGTTCCTGGAACCGCGTGGGAATGCCAGCGATTCAGCTCGCCCAACTGCTGTCGGAAGCGGCCCACGTCGAGGCGAAGTCGGCCGGGAAGAGCGGTCCAGTATGCATAGGCCTCTTCCAGATCGATCTCGCCTTCTTCGAGAGACAAGAAGATCTTGGTGTTGGAGTAAGGATCCAACGCCGACTGGAACGAGAACTCGAACTCCCGCACCTCCACATTGTCCTCGACCGGAGCATCCCGGTCGGCGTGGACCCGCACATCTCCGGTGACGCTAATCTCCGGATTGAGCCGGTTGAGATCTCGGGAGCGATCTACGAACTGGGGGGCCACTGCAGGTGCTGTGGGAGCGGTGTCGCTCTGGGTGATCGCCGCTCGCGCTGCTGCCCTCAGAGCTGCGAGCTCGTCCTCGGGAGACGCGGTATCCGAGGGTTGCGGCGACCAGCGCCGGATGAGCTGTTCTAAAGAGTCGATCCGGGCCTTGAGACGGGCGAGTTCTCGCGCCAGGGAGTCGCTCTGGCTCGGCGGCGCCTGGGCCTGGATCGAAAGGGCTGAGCCCAGAAGCAGTGCGACGATCAGCATCGCTCGCATAAGCGTCCACCTCTTGCTAGTTAAGCCCAATGCGGCCGGCCGCGTCATCGCGTGCGACCAGCAGCCAGTAGTTCAACGTGCGGTAGGCTCAGGCGGCGGGTGGAGCTCGGGCGCTTAAGCGGGAGAAGCCTTGGTAGAGAAAGAACGGATCGAGCGCTGGCGCGGGACCTCTCCCCGTCTCGGGCGGCAGGCCGTAGAGCACGGCGCGCACCGGGTCCACGGGCAGCTGGTAAGTGGAAGTGCCCAGACAGAGCCGGTCGCTATGGATCCGAGGACACTGGGCGGTGTGGTTCGATTCGATCTTGAGCTCCGACTCAAGGACCTCGTTCTTGGCGTGGACCAAGGGGGTGACCCCCGTGGCGCCGAGGTGGAGCACGAGTGCCGCCAGCGCCGCCATACTACGAGCCGGAGATCGTCTCCCGTAGACCGGATCCATTATCGGTTCAAGGTAAGCTCCGGCCCCGGAGATGTGTAGGCCGGCTACCGCTTCACCGCCTCGATCAACAGCTCGCCGACCCGGCTGCTCGTAAGGATGCCCGCAAAACGCTCGGCTCTAGGCCCGCCGGCGAACAGAGGTACCATCTCACCGGTGTGGGACGTGGTGGTGTAACCCGCGGTAAACTTGCCGGTGGAGTTGGATTGAATCGCCAAGCCGCCGGTCTCATGATCGGCAACTACTACGATCAGCGTTTCGGGGCGGCCCCGCTGATACTCTATCCCCGCGGCGATGGCCCGGTCGAAATCCAACATCTCGTCAATCACTTCTTGAATCGGGGCATTTTCGTGGCCCCGCCAGTCGGGCTGGGAACCTTCCACCATCAGGAAGAATCCTTCGGGGTCCCGAGTCAGCACCGCCAAAGCAGCAAGGGTCATCTCGGCCAGGGAAGGGGATCGTCCCATAGCTTTGGGCATCCCTTCCTCCGCGAACAGGCCCAGGAGCCTTGCCGGCCCACGGTTCGCGACCGGGAGCAAGGAGTCGGAGGAGGTCACGTAGATGTAAGAGCGCAACATCTGGCCGAGGAGGTCTCGTCGGTCGGGCCGCTGGGCGGGGTCGAAGAATCTCTTCCCCCCTCCGAGCAGTACGGTTATGTCCTGGCGCGCGATCTGGGATGCGATCTCGAACTCTTCCGCGCGGTTGGCAACGTGGGCGGCAAAGGCTGCAGGGGTGGCATGGGTGATGCTGGAAGTGGCCACCAGTCCGGTGGCCAGGCCTCGCTCTCGGGCGATTTCCAGAACGGTCTTGCGCGGCAGGGAGTCGGGACCCACGCCTATGGCTCCGTTGTAAGTCCGCACACCGGTGGCGTAAGCGGTAGCTCCCGCCGCGCTGTCGGTTATGTAGCTAGTGCTTCGGGTGTCCACCAGACCCACCACCGGAAGCTGCTGCACGGACAAAGCGTCGGCCGCGAAGAGGGCAGCGGTCCAATAGGCAACGCCAACTCCGTCGCCGATGAAGAGTATCACGCGGGTAGGAGTGCGCCGCTGCTGTGCTTCGAGCTGATGGGCGGGCGGCTGAGCCGAGAGGATTGCTAGGAATGCGATCGCGTAACGGTAAAAGGTTTTCATGGTGCGATTATACTCCTGTTGCTCCTTTGAATCCCCGCCGGTCTCTGGCGTAGGCCTTGAGGCGTCGCAACATCCGACGGTCGTGACGAACCAGATCTTCCCCTTTGGGGGTCTCGATGATCTTGATCACCGACTCGAAGCGCGGATCGCGCATTATGCGCCGGAACGGTTCAGGTCCCAGCTCTCCCTCTCCGATCCAAGCGTGGCGATCGCGGCGCGACCCTAATGGATACCGGGAATCGTTGAGATGCAGACAGCGAAGGTGCCGCAAACCGATAGTGCGATCCCACTCTTCCCAGACGGCGTCGAAGTCACCCACCAAATCGTAGCCGGCGGCGTAAATATGGCAAGTATCGGCGCAGAAGCCTACCCGCCGGCGCCACGGCTGGTCGATCAGCCGGCGCAGCTCGGCGAGCTGCTCGAAGCGCCAGCCCAAAGCGGTGCCGGCACCCGCAGTGGTCTCTATCAAGATAGCGGGGCCCGACACCGCTTCGAGGCAGCGCTGGTAGGCGGCCGCGTTGCGACGCAGGCCCGCTTCAGGATTGCCGCGACAATTTCCCGGATGAGTTACCACGTAAGGAATACCCAGCCGACTGCATCGCTCGAGCTCGTTCCCGAAAGCCGCCACCGAGCGGCGCCACAGAACCGGGTCTTCCGAGGCCAAGTTGATCAGATAGGCATCGTGCGACACTACTGCCAACAGCCCGGCTTCTTTGACGGCCTCCCTGAACCGGGCGACCGCTCCGTCGTCCAGCCTCGGCTCGCGCCACTGGTTGGGACTCTTGGTGAAGACCTGAATCGCCGTCGCCCCGATCTCGCGAGCTCTGGCGGCTGCCAGACGCAGGCCGCCAGCCGTAGACACATGGGCGCCTAAGAGAAGCTGGGTCATTTAAAGCACACGTCTCGCAGAAAACGGCGTTCCCCGCGGGCTCGGTGAACGACATAAGATAGCCGCGGGCGCCTGATCATGTGACAAGGTGAAGGCGATTGTGGTAACGACTACCCCACGTTGCAAGAGGTCGAGAAGCTAGCCTTGAGAGGCTCGACCATAAGGCCGCCGGCGCACGGGGTTGTGCCGGCACACGCTGGCCGGCATATTTCGCACGTATGTATGAGAACGTACGTATGACTGACGAACCTGGGATTCCGCCACAGAACACACCCGCGCGCCTTATTCAGGCCGGGCGTGACCTGTTCCCTAAGTTAGGGTACGCCGGATGCTCGGTGCGAGCACTCACTCGCAAGGCTGGGGTCAACCTAGGAGCGGTCACCTATCACTTCGGATCCAAACGCCAATTGTACGAGGAAGTTCTGGCTACGTTTGCCGAGCCGCTGCGGGCCAGGATCGCACAGGCTGCTGCTGGGGAAGGTACTCCGCTCGAGCGCATAGAGCGAGTGGTCCGGGAGTTATTCCAATATTTGCTGGAAGAACCGGACATGCCGCGGATTCTACTGCACCAGCTGGTTTCCGAGCGCCCTATGCCGGAGGTAGCGAGGTGGGCTCTCCAAGCCAACCACGCGACCGTAGCCGAACTCATTCGAGAGGGGCAACGAGACGGGAGCATAAGACCGGGGGATCCCCGGCTGCTGGCGATCAGTGTCGCTTCTCAGCCGCTGATTGCGGCGATAATGCGCTCGGTTCTGCAGGAAGCTATAGCGATCGATCCGCAGGCTCGGGATACTCACAGCAGCTTCGTGGAAAACGCGGTGGCTTTCATACGAGCCGGCTTGGTCGCCGAGAAGGAGGGACAGTAATGCGTCTGGTGGTATCGGCATGGCGGTTATTGATTTGCTGGTCAATTCCTTCTCTGGCTGGTGCCCAGGTTCCTGAGCGGCTGACTCTCGAAGAGGCGGTTCGCCGCGCTTTGCAAGTGCATCCGCAGATCCAGGCGGCGCGCGCTAGGAGTGCGGCTGCACGGGCGGCAGGTGAGGAGGTTTCAGCTCAACGGTTGCCGCAGCTCACTTTGTTGGGCTCGGCTATTCGTTTCGAGGAACCGATGATCGTGGCTCCGCTTCACGGGTTGGACATCCGCAATCCGCCGGTTTTCGATCGCACCCTGATACAAGGAAGCGTGAATCTGTCCTTCACCTTGTTCGACGGAGGAGTCCGGGGGGGACGGGTAGGTGCGGCTCGGGCCGAAGCTAAGCGGGCTGCCTTCGAGGAGTCGATGGTGGAGGGAGGGCTGATAGTCGAAGCGGCGCGCCGGTATCTCGAGGTCCTCACTGCCTCCGGGGTTCTAGATGCCCGCCGGGAGGGTGTAGCCGCTCTCCGGGCCGAGAGCCTGCGGGTGGATCGTGCGCTCGCCGAAGGCCGTGCGGCCCGGTTGCAGGTGCTTCAGGTGGCGGCCGCATTGGCTCAGGCCCGGGCCGAGGAGGTGGCTGCCGCCGGGAAATTGGAGGTTGCGCGGAATGAGCTGGCGCGGGTGATGGGTTTGGAAAGCTGGACTGAAGAGCTGGGGTCGCTGGGGGAAGTCAAGATTCGCCGAGCTGCCCTACCTGACGTGGAGGAACTCCGAAGGCGGGTCCGCCAATCCAATCCCGAGCTTTTGGCCGCACTGCACCGAGTCCAGGCCGCCCGCAGTTCACGGGCTTTTGCGCTGGCCCAGTGGTTGCCTCAGCTGGATGTGGTAGGTGGATATCTGGGATTCGGGAGCGGGCAGGGAGATTTCCTTGCCGAGTGGCAATTTGGGGCGCGGCTCAGTTATCCGTTGTTCTCGGGGGGTGCCAGAGCCGCTGCGGTGCGGCGTGCGGGGTATGAAGTTGCAGCCGCCGAAGCGGTTCGGGGCGAGGTGGAGGAAAGGTTGATGGACGCGCTGGATCGGGCGGTGGCCGCTTATCGGGAAGCGGAGGCGCGGGTGGCGGCGGGGGAGACGGCGGTAGTCCAATTCGAAGAGCTCAAGAGAATCGAGCGATTGCGTCTGGAGACCGGAGTGGGGACGGAACTCGATTTCCTCAGGGCGGAGGCAGATCTGAGGCGGGCGCAGGCGGCTTGGTTGGAGGCTCGTCACGCCTTGCTGCTCTCCCGGATCCAGTTGGCCCGTCTCACGGGCGAGCTAGATCTCGGGTGGCTGGCGGAGAATTTGGAGGAGGTGCGATGACCAAGAGAAAGAGAGCGGGGCTGGCAGCGGTCGGTGGGGCGCTGTTGGCAGTGCTGATTGGTGTCGCGGTGTGCAGCCAGCGGGGCAGGGATGAGGAGGTCTTCGCTTCGGGAACGGTGGAGGCGACGGAGATCCAGCTAGGCTTTCAAGTGCCGGGGCGCATCGAGCGGGTGGTGGTGCGGGAAGGGGACCGGGTGGAGGCGGGTCAGGAGCTAGCCTGGTTGGATCGCCGGGAGCTGGAGGCGCGGCTTCGCTCGACGCGGGCGCAGCTGGCTGCGGCGCGGGCGCGTCTGGCGGAGTTGGAGGAAGGTTTTCGGGCGGAGGAGGTGGCGCAGGCGCGGGCGAGTTTGGCCGCTGCCAGCCAGCGCTTGGAGGATGCGAAGCGGAGCCGGGAGCGTGCCAGGCGGCTTTTCGAGGGAGGAGCGATTAGTCGCGAGCAGCTCGATCGGGAAGAGACGGCGTTCGCGGTGGTGGAGGCCCAATACCAGACGGCCAAGGAGCAGCTGGAGCTCATGGAGCGCGGTCCCCGGCTGCAGACGATAGAGGCACAGCGGGCCGTGGTGCGGCAGGCGGAGGCGGCGGTGGCGCAGGCGGAAGCAGCTCTCGAAGGGGCGGTAATCGAAGCGCCGATCTCCGGTCTAGTCTCGGTGCAGCATCGTTATCCGGGCGAGGTGGTCGGGGCCGGCGTTCCGGTCTTGACGGTCATCAATCCCAACGACCGCTGGGTGAGGATTTATGTGCGGGGAGATCAAGTGGGACGCGTAGCGCTGGGACAGGAGGCCGAGATTCGGGCGGACGCTTATGCCGACAGGGTGTATGGCGGAAGAGTGGTATATGTCGCGGACGAGGCCGAGTTCACGCCCCGCAACGTTCAAACGCGCGACGAGCGGGTCAAGCTGGTTTATCGCGTCAAGGTCGCCGTGTTGGGCGACTCGGCTTACGACCTGAAGCCGGGCCTGCCGGCGGACGTGCGTTTGGTTTCGTCTCGGCGATGAGCGCTCTAGAGCAATACTCTCGGTGAGCGATCTTGCGGTAGAGCTTTCCGGGCTGACCCGGCGTTTCGGGCCGGTGGTGGCGGTGGAGGGGTTGAGCTTTTCAGTGAGGCGCGGCGAGCTGTTCGGCATCGTAGGTCCGGACGGTGCCGGTAAGACCACGACCCTGCGGATGCTGGCCGGGGTGCTGCGCCCTACGGCGGGAGATGCCCGGGTGTGCGGTGCGAGCGTGGTCCGGGATCCCGAAGCGGTGAAGCGGCGGATCGGTTATGTGTCGCAGCGTTTCGGCCTCTACGAAGATCTCACGGTTCGGGAGAATCTGGAGTTCTACGCCGATCTCTACCGGGTGGCGCGGCAGTTGCGAGGTCCGCGCCGGGAACGCCTCTACCGTTTCTCCGGGCTGAGGGAGTTCGAGGGTCGGCTGGCGGGGAAACTCTCCGGCGGGATGAAGCAAAAGCTGGGTCTTTGTTGCGCCCTAATTCACGAGCCGGAGGTACTGTTGCTAGACGAGCCCACCTTCGGTGTCGATCCCATTTCCCGGCGGGATTTGTGGATCATGGTTCACGAGATGGTGGCGCGGGGTGTGACGGTGGTAGTATCCACGGCCTATCTGGACGAGGCTGAGCGGTGCGACCGGATAGCGATCTTGGATCGGGGTGCGCTATTGGCTTTGGACTCGCCATCTCGGTTGCAGGCGTCGTTGAGGGGGAAGATTTGGTCGATTCGGGTCGACGACCTGCTTGCGGCTCAGGCGGTTTTGAAGTCGGTGTTCGGGGTGAAGCGGGTCGCCCGGTTCGGAGAAGCGCTGCATCTCACGCTGGCGGATCCGGAGGGCGACCGAAGGCGCGTGGGGGAGGCGTTGGCCAGCCAGGGGATCGCGCTGATCGGAGCCGATGAAGTGGAACCTTCTTTGGAAGACGTTTTCATAGAGATCACTCGGCGCAAAGCGACGACTCAGCGCGATGGTTGAGGCAGTAGAGGCGGTGGAGCTCACGCGCCGATTCGGGGACTTCGTCGCGGTGGATCGAGTGAGTTTTACCGTGGGGCGGGGGGAGGTATTCGGGTTCCTGGGACCCAACGGCGCGGGCAAGACCACCACGATCAAGATGCTGACCGGGTTGCTGGTGCCCTCCTCCGGGACGGCGCGGGTGGCGGGCCACGACGTGGCCACCGAGTCGCGGCTGGTGCGCCAGCATCTGGGTTACATGTCGCAGTTTTTCTCGCTTTACACCGATCTCACCGTGGAGGAGAACATTCGGCTCTTCGCTGGGCTTTACGGCGTCGCGGGCCAGCGGTACCGGGCGCGGCGCGACTGGGTTCTGGAGATGGCGGGACTCGAGGAGCACCGCGACCGGTTAGCTGGGGAGTTGGCTCTGGGTCACAAGCAGCGACTGGCGTTGGGGTGCGCGGTGCTCCACCAGCCGCCGATTCTGTTCTTGGACGAACCTACTTCGGGGGTGGATCCGGTGTCGCGCCGCTCGTTCTGGGAGCTCATTTACGAGCTGGCGCGGGGAGGTACCACGGTCCTAGTGAGCACTCATTACATGGACGAGGCCGAGTATTGCGGCCGTCTGGCTCTATTGCACCGAGGGCGGCTGATCGCTGTGGACCGACCGGCGGCGTTGAGGCGCAGCATTAGCGTTCCGATTCTGGAGATCGAAGTGGACGATGCTGCGCGTGCGGTGGAAGCGCTCAAAGGTGTTCCTGGGGTGTTGGAGGCGGCGCTGTTCGAGCGCAAAGTGCACGCCATGGTGGAGGAGGAATCGGCCGGCAGGCGGGAAGTGGCCGGGCGGCTGGCGAGTGCCGGTCTGTCGGTCGGCGCCGTGACGACCGTCGCTCCGTCGCTGGAAGATGTATTCGTGGCCCTGGTGCGGCGAGGTTCGAGGGACGGCTGGTGATAGACCGGGGGCGGTTGTGGGCCGTGGCCCGAAAGGAGGCGATCCAGCTGAGGCGCGACCCTCGGAGCTTGGCGCTCGCCTTCCTGCTGCCGCTGTTTCTCATCGTCTTCTTCGGCTACGCCATAAGTCTCGATGTAAAAAATATCCGGTTGGGTGTGCTCGACTATTCGAATGGACCTGCGAGCCGCAGGCTGATCGAGGCCTTTCAGGTTTCGGGATATTTGCAGGTTAAGCGCTGGTTCGAAAATCCCAGGGAGGTGGATCGGGCGCTGGGACGCGGTTGGGTCCTATTGGCGTTGGTGATCCCTCCGGATTTCGAGCGCAAACTGGGAAGCGGGCGGCCGGCTCCGTTGCAGTTGCTCCTGGACGGAAGCGATGCGGCAACCGCTGCGGTGGCCCAGAACTACGCCGAAGCGATAGTGGCACGCTTTGCCGCCGAGAATACTCTGAAAGGGGTCGAGCTCCGACTGCCGATAGAAGCGGAAATCCGGATTTGGTACAACCAGACGCTGGAGAGCCGGAACATGGTGGTCCCGGGATTGGTGGCGGTGATCATGTCGATCATCGCCGCCATGCTCACCGCTCTGACCATCGCCAGGGAGTGGGAAAGAGGAACGATGGAGCAATTGATTTCGACCCCGGTGACCCGCACCGAAGTCGTTTTAGGGAAGCTTTTTCCCTACATGGGAATCGGTCTGGTGGACGTAGCTGCGGCGGTATCGGCGGGGCGTTTTGTCTTCGGAGTGCCGCTCCGGGGAGATCTCCTCTTGCTGGCCTCCTTCACGCTGCTCTTCTTGCTCGGAGCGCTGGGGGTCGGAATGAGCATCTCGGCGTTGGTCAAATCCCAGCTTCTGGCGACCCAGGCGGCGATCATGTCCACCTACCTTCCGGCGCTGCTGCTTTCGGGATTCGTGTTTTCCATCAGCACCATGCCTTGGCTATTGCAGGCGATAAGCCACGTGGTGCCGGCCCGCTATTACGTGGCGGTAACCCGGGGGATCTTCCTCAAGGCTGCGGGTGCGGGCGTTCTTTGGGTCGATGTGGTGGCCATGGTGCTGTTTGCTGCGGCGGGACTGGGTCTTGCGTTGGCCGCCTTTCGCAAGGAGCTGGGTTGATGAACGGCGCCGCGTTGCGGATCGGGTCGATGGTGCGCAAGGAGATGCGACAGCTACTCCGAGATCCCCGGACCAGGATGATGATTTTCGTAGCTCCCCTGATCCAGCTGGTGATGTTCGGCTATGCGGTGAACACCGACATAAGAAACACCGCCACGATCGTGGTGGATTTGGATCGGACGGTCGAGTCCCGGGCTTTAGTGGACGCCTTCGTAGCCAGCGGCTATTTCCAGGTGGTCCAAAGCAGCCGGCGCTCTTCCGACATCGTCCGAGCTCTGGATCGAGGAAACGCCATCGTAGGGATCGAGATCCCGCGGGGTTTCTCTCGGGATCTGGGGGTAGGGAAGGCGGCGGTGCAGATCGTGGTGGACGGGAGCAACTCCAGCGTGGCCAGCGTGGCCCAGGGCTATGCGGCGCGGATAGTTCAGCGGTTCGCTGCGGCTCGGCTGGCCCCGCAACTGGCCGGAGGAGTAGAGCTGCGGCCCCGCGCCTGGTACAACCCAAATCTGGAAAGCCGAGTGTACAACGTCCCCGCGGTCATCGGGGTACTAGTGCTAATGATGAGTCTGCTTTTGACGGCGCTGGCCGTGGTGCGGGAGCGGGAGCTGGGAACCCTCGATCAGCTCATGGTGAGTCCCCTTTCGGCGGCGGAGTTGGTAGCGGCCAAAACGCTGCCCGTGGCCTTCATTGGTCTGCTGGATCTCTTTCTCATCACCGCAGTGGCGGTCTTCTGGTTCGACATACCGATGCGGGGCTCCCTGCTGGCGCTGCTGCCGGCAGCGCTGCTTTACATCCTGGCCGGCTTGAGCTTCGGGCTGCTGATATCTTCGATATCGAAGACCCAGCAGGAAGCGTTCATGGCGATGTTTCTCTTCCTGCTCCCTGCCATCATACTGTCCGGCTTTTTCTATCCTATTCGGAGCATGCCCCTGCCTTTTCAGTGGCTCACCCTATTGAACCCGGTGCGGCACTTTTTGGAGATCGTGCGGGCGGTCTTCCTGAAGGGGGAAGGTGTAGGTGGTTTGTGGGTGCAGTACCTGGCGATCGCCTTTTTCGCTTTGGTGGCGCTGAAGGCGGCCATCTGGAGGCTGCCGCGGACTATAGGCGGAGGTGGATAAGTTCTCAGCGCCGCGGCTTGAGCCAGTTGAGGGGGTCGAGCGCTATCGCCCCCTCTCCTCGAATCTGGAACTCCAGGTGGGGGCCGTAGTCGGAAGCGGCACCCCCGGAACGGCCGATTACCTGGCCTTTGGCGACCTGCTGTCCCGGACTCACATCGACGGACGAAAGATACAGGTAGAGAGTGTAGAATCCGCCGCCGTGGTCTATGGTGACCGTGGGCCCGTAAGTGCCGAACGGCTCGGCCATCCGGACGACTCCCGCCGCCACCGCTCTCACCGGAGTGCCTTCGGGCACTTTGATCCCGATTCCGTTCTGCCGCACCACGGTATTGTTGGGCAGGCGGTACGGCCCGAAGCGGTAGATCAGCTCGCCCTCCACCGGCCAGTCTAAGCGACCGAGGTCGTCGTGGGTGATCGCTGCCGCGAGGGGGTTAGGAGGGGTTCGCGCCGCGGCAGCCCGGCGGGCGCGCTCCAGCGCGGCGATCGCGTCGTTGAGGCGGCGCTCGTCGCGGCTCAGGGAATCCAGCCGCGCGGCCGCTTCCCGCTCGGAGGCGCGGGTGAGCCTCAAGCTGCGCTCGCGCTGGCGCTCCAGCACCACGTAGCGCGCCAACTCCCGGCTCCGCTCTTCCCGCCGGGCTGCGAGCTCGCGCCGGATCGCCAGAAGCCGGCTCCGCTGCGAGGCGATCCGATCCCTGAGTTCGGACACTTCGTCCACCAGCGCCCGGTCCTGCCGGCTGACGAGATAGAGGTACTTGTACCGGCTCAACAGGTCGCTGAAGCTCTCGGCGGCGAAGATAACCTGGAAAGTCCACAGCGGGCCGCGCTTGTAAATGTCGCCTAGCCTTCGCTCCAGTACCGCGCGCTTTTCCGCAAGGGCATCTTCGGTCAGAGTGAGATCTATGGTCACCGTATCGAGGAAAGCGCTGAGCGATCCGATCTGCCGGTCCAGCTCGTTGATCAGGCGGCCGGTGGCAGCCTTTTGACGCTCGATGTTGGCCAGCTCGTTGGCGAGGCTGTGAGCCCTCCCCCGGATCTGCTCGAGTTCGGCTTCCAGTTCTCTGCGAGCGCGCCGGATCTCTTCCAGCCGCTCTTGGTTCGCCCGGATCTGACGCTCCACATTTTCCTGGCTGCTCGCTGGGGTCGGCCGCAAAGCGAAAGCGGCAGCGAACCCCACCGCCAATGGGAGCCGCATCATATCTGCTTGAGGTGGCGGCGCACGCTGACCGCGCTGGCGGTCAAGCCCAATGCGGTCCCGAAGAGAACGATGAGCGCAGCCTGGGAAGGCTCGTAGAATACCGAGTCGAAGACCAGCCGGTCCACGGTCAGGTACGCGGCGTAGTTCAGAGCGACCGCCAGGGCGCCGCCGGCGGCACCTTTGAGCGCGCCCTCCAGCTGGAACGGGCGCCGGATGAAACCGTCGGTGGCTCCCACCAGACGCATGATGGCAATCTCGCGGCTGCGGTGGAGGACTCCCATCCGGATGGTGGTTCCGATGATGATGATCGAGGCGACAGCGAAAGCGGAGCCGATCGCCAGGCCTACGATTCCGGCGATGTCCCTGAGGCGGTCGAGCTTCTCCAACCAGTCGCGCCCGTATCGGATGTCTTCGGCGAAGCGGAACCCTCGGAGCCTTTCGGCCACTCGGCGCACGTGTTCGGTGTCGCGAAAGCCCGGTTTGAGGCTGATCTCCAGCGAGGCGGGCAAGGGATTGACCTTAAGATCGCCCAGTAGACCTTGGAACTCCACTAGCTCGCGGCGCGCCCGCTGAAGCGCTTCTTCTTCGGTCACGTACCTAACCTCGGCTACTTCGGGGAACGCCTGAATATCGGATATCGCCATGGTGGCTACCTCGACCGGCGTGCCGCGCATTAGGTATACGACGATTTCCACTCGTTCCTCCACCCCCATAAGGGCCTTTCTGAGATTCAGAGCCACCAATCCGAAGAGGCCCACTACGAAGAGGGCGAAGGCAATGGTGGTGATGGAGAGCGCCGAAAGCACAGGTGCTCGCCGGAATGCGAGCAGCGCTTCTCGCACTGTGAGGGTCATGGCAGAGCAGCTCCGGTTCCGGGTTCGTCCACTGCCGAATCGTAGACTACGGCTCCCTCCTGGAGTTCGATGACTCGGTAAGGGGTCTGGCGCACCAGCTCGAGGTTATGGGTAGCCATGATCACCGCCGTGCCGCTGGCGTTTATGTCCCGCAGCAGCTGGAATACCCCCCGGGCGGCGCGCTCGTCCAAGTTGCCGGTGGGCTCGTCCGCCAAGAGTACCAGAGGGTCGTTTACCAGCGCCCGGGCGATGGCTACGCGCTGCTGTTCCCCTCCGGAGAGCTCGCGGGGATACGCCAGGGCCTTGGCTGCCAGACCCACCTGCGCCAGCACCCGCATCACCTTGGGACCGATAGTGGAGCGGCGCGCACCGGTTACCTCCAGGGCGAAAGCCACGTTCTCCTCCGCGGTCCTATCCTCGAGTAACCGGAAGTCCTGGAACACTATCCCCAGCCTCCGGCGCAGGCGGGGAATCTCGGAACGTTTGAGCTGGGAGGTCACGTAACCGGAGACCCTGACCTCGCCCGAGGTGGGGAATTCCTCAGCATAGATCAGCTTCAGCGCGCTGGATTTACCCGCTCCCGAGTGTCCGGTGAGGAATACGAACTCCCCCTTGGCTATGTGGAAGGAGACATCCCTGAGGGCCAGCACGTTGCGGGGGTAGGCTTTGAAAACGTGGCTGAAGCGGATCATCGCTGTTACAGCAGCGGCGTCCGGTAGCGATCGGCCTCCCGCACGACCAACCTCAGTCGTAAGAGTTCCTCCAAGACGACCACGCCTGACTCAGGGGAAAGGCCGGCTGCTTCAACCAACTCTTCGGCAGTGGCCTGCCCCATTTGGACCAGCACGGCGAAGGCGCAGCGCGCGGGGTCGGAGAGCGTCCCCAGGACCTTAAGCTCGCCCGACTTGGTTTTGGCCAAAGTGGCCAGGTGATTGCGTTCCAGGACGAACTCGATCGCTTCTCGGTGGCCGTCTTCTAGATTGAGCAGGACGAAGGAGCGTTCCTGAGCTCGCTCCCTCAAGAGCTGGCCCACGATTTCGTCGGCGCAGGAAAGATCCAGGCAGCGAACCGATCCGAAGTCGATGAGCACGGTTCCGCCGTCGAGGCGGGAGAGGATCCGCTCGATTCCGCTGCGGACTGCCTGTCCGGTGCGGCGGGTTACCAGGTCCCCGTAACCGTCGGCTACGGTCTGCTGCAAGATCTCCTTGAGATCGATCGGCAGCGTCATTTGGCAGGTTGGGCAGCCGGAATAATCAACAGCACCTGGCTACCGGGGAAGTCCGGCAGGCCGTCAGCCAGGGGCACGTCGTCGTCCCAGGGCGGGACGATGGTGATGCGCGCCGTGCCGCTTCGGACGCTGAGTTTTCCGGACCAGCGGCTCACATAGCGCCGGATCCCGGCCAGTCCCTGACCGCGGCCGGGATCGCGGAATCGACTCACTCCCTGAATCAAGGCCGCCTCCAGTGCCGTAGCGTCGCTCCAGCGATCGCCGAACCGTTTGGCCTGAGTGGCCTCCAACGAGCGGCGAAAGCCGACACCGGCGTCGGCCACGGCGATCACCGCGACCCTGCGCCCCAAAGTGCGGCGCCAGGTGTAGGTTTGGACCGCGACCCAGCCGCCCGTGCCGGCATGCTCAACAATATTCTGACAGGCTTCGGAAAGCGCCATAGCGAACCCCATGGTGGCCTGGGCTTCGAGACCCAGCTCGTGGGAGCCGATCGCTCGAGCGCGGTCCTGAATGCGGTCCACCACTGCGTGTACATCGTCCGCTTCCCGGACCGGAGTGACTTCCAGCAGCACGTCGGAAGTTCCCGAGACGGCAATCCTGGGGATCTTACCGTGGAGCTCGAAACATTCCTGGGCGTAGCGGAAAAAACCGGCCCGCGCCCAGTAGTGCGCTACCTCCCGGTCCTCCGGCAGGGTGAGCAGCGGGAGAACTCGGTGTCGATCCATCCACGCCTGCCCAGCCACCAGCAAGCCCAGCAGTCCGTAGGGTGAAGCCCATTGCGTGGCGTGGGCGTCGAACAAGACTTTGGTCTCCGCAGAGGGGGTGGAATAAGCCCGGGCGAATTGGTCGAAGGTCCGGTCGTCGAATTGCTGGGGCACGGGGATTACAAGGGTCATGCCGGAACCACCGCCCCCTTCAAGTAGTGGTGAAGGTGGGTTGCGCCTCGAGTCAAAACATTGCGCGCGGCATAGAAGTTGGCTCTAGCGAGGGCGGTCTCTACCGGGAACCCAGCCAGCAGGTGGGAGACCAGCGCTGCTCCGAACACGTCGCCGCACCCGGTGGGGTCGGCCGGTTGGGCTGCCGCGGGGGCCGGAACCCGGGCGGTCACGATCGGTTCGCCCAACTCGACCATGCGGTGGGTGAAGCTGAAGGAAGCAGTAGTGAAGTAGATCGCTCCCCTCGCGCCCAGGGTGACCACCAGCAGGCCGACCCCGGCCTGCATCGCGCGAGCCGCCACCTCCATGGGGTCTTCTCCCAGGCGGGCCATTTCGTCCTCATTCACCTGGACCGCGTCGAAGCAGGAGAGCCACTCCGTCGCGTTAGGCAGGTTGCGGGGGACGCGAACTCCTCCTGCCCCGACGCCCAGAAAGAGGCTGTGGAGATCGGCGTAGATCGGTCCTTGAAAACCGCGACGCAGGGCGCTGGCGGTGCCCAAGTCGAGTTCGAAGCCGGAGATGAAGTTGAGGTACAAGGCGTCCAGGTCGCTGACCATAGGTCCCAATTCCTCCCAACTCCAGCCCGGCACCCCGCCGCTCAGACATTCGGTTCGGCGTTCGGAAGAATAGTATCTGAGGGTGACGCGGTTGTTGGGTTGCGGGACCTCGACGAATCGGTTGACCTTGGCCCGTTTCTCCAGCTGGCATAGAAACCGGTTTGCCTCTTCGGCCAGGTCTCGACCCACTTTGATGAGGGGCACCATCTCCCATCCTTCGGGTAGCGTGGCCTCCAGCGCTGCCAGCGCGTAGGCGATCCCGCCCCACTCTTCCACCGGCGAAGTCTCACCCCCTCGCCCGTAGATCGTGTCCCAGACCATGGTGCCGATGACGCCGAGGCGTTTCACCGTTTGCCGTCGCAGTGCCAGGTCTTGAAGGTAGCGGCTGCGCCGTAGACGCCCGCCGTGCCGGTGAGCGCCCCGGGAACGATCCTGCATGCTGCCACCGCCGGTTTGAAGGCTCGCCGCCTTACTTCTTCGCGCAGCGGCAGGAAGAGCTGATCTCCGGCGAGAGTCACGCCGCCGCAGATGACCACCACGTCGGGATTCAGGGTGTTGACCATGTTGGCGACGGTGGCGCCCAAAAACCTTGCAGTATCGCGGACCACTTCGCGGGCAAACTCGTCTCCGTCGCGGGCAGCGCGATAGACGAGCTCTGCGTCTATCGCCGAAAGATCGCCGTTTACGTAGTCCGGCAGTCTGGACGATGCTCCCGCCTCCAAGCCTTCCACCGCCCGAGCAGCGATGGCGGCACCGGAAGCGTAGGCCTCCACGCACCCGTAGTTGCCGCACTTGCATCGCCGCCCATTCAGATCCACCGTGGTGTGCCCGATCTCCCCCGCTATGTCCGACACCCCGTGAAACAGCTTTCCGTCGATCACGATGCCCCCACCCACGCCGGTGCCTATGGTGAACCCCACCACGACCCTGGCTCCCTGGGCCGCTCCGCGCCACCATTCCCCCAAGATGGCGCAGTTGGCGTCGTTGTCCAAAGAGGCGGGAAGCCCTAGCGCCACGCTCATCCGGTCTCTGAGGGGCATGTCGCGCCATCCCAAGTTGGGAGCGATGAGCACGATCCCGCGCTGGCGGTCCAGGGGACCCGGGGCTCCGATCCCTAGGCCGATGAACTCGATATCGGCACCAAGCGCCCAGCGTGTCTTTTCCATGCACTCGCGGGTCATCTTCACCATTAGCTCGACTACCGCATCCGGTCCTTCGGCGGCCGGCGTCCTTTGGGTCGAAAGCCCGTAAATACCGTTTCCGTCTTCCCCCACGGCACCTACCACTATGTTGGTCCCTCCCAAGTCTACGCCTATGATTGCTTTCATACTTTACGTTCCCCTTGAAGGCTGTCCAATGCGGTTTCCACTGCAGAAAGTACCTCCGCTGCCGAAAGATCGCGCATACAGCGGTGATGTCCCAGGGGGCAGCGGTCCCCTCCGTGGGGGGAACACGGCCGGCAGGGAAGGTCGAGCTGTACCACCCGGTGTTCTTCCCCTCGAGGAGCGAATCCCAGCTGAGGGTGGGTGGGACCGAAAACCGCCACCACCGGGGTGCCCAGGGCTGCTGCCAGGTGCATCGGCGCGGAGTCGTTGACCACCGCCAGCGCAGCCCGCTCGATCACCGCCGCCGACTCCCTGAGGGTTAAAAGGCCGCACAGGTCGGCTAGCTGGAAAACCGTCCGGCCTTCGGCTGGAAAGAAGAGCCGGTCCCGCTCCTGTCCCACTACTGCGACGGCTATCCGAGAAGCCAGAGCCATCGCCAGCTCCCGGTAGTAAGGCCACCGCTTGGTGGCTCTAGCCGATCCCGGAGCCAGCACCACAAAGGGTTCGGTTCGTATACCTGCGGCCCAAAGCTTTCGGGTCGCGGCCGCGCGGTCGCGCTCGGCGAGCCAGATTCTCAAAGGGGGCGTCCGTGGTCCTGGTACCAAGGAGGCCAGTTTCTCGGCTTGGTCACCCCCTTCTCGCTTCTTAGCCTCGGTGTAGAGCCAGCGGGCCGGGGTGTCTTCGAAACCGATGCGCACTGGTACCCCCGCGAGCCATGCGAGCAGAGCCGATCGGAGGGAGCTGTGGGGCAGGTACGCCACCCGGTAGCGGTTTTGGCGCAGCGTACGGGCGGTGTAGAGCAGACCGCCGAGCCCTCTTTGGGTTCGGCGCTTGTCGAAGGTCAAAACTCGCTCGACGTAAGGGTGGGTCTCGACTAGCGGCTTGGCCGCCGGAGTGACGAGTACGTCCACCTGGTGGTGGAGTGCAGCGGCTTTTTCCAACAACGGCAAGGTGAGGATCACGTCACCCAGCCAGGCGGTTTGAATCACCAGGGCGCGGCTCACTCTACTTTCAGCACGGCGAGAAAGGCTTCCTGGGGAATCTCCACCGTGCCCAGTTGCTTCATTCGCTTCTTTCCCTCCTTTTGCTTTTCCAACAGCTTGCGCTTGCGCGTTACGTCGCCTCCGTAGCACTTGGCAGTCACATTCTTCCGCAGGGGCCGGATGGTTTCCCGGGCTATGACCTTGGACCCGATGGCGGCTTGGATCACCACTTCGAACAACTGCCTGGGAATCAACTCCTTGAGCTTTCCCGCAAGCTTTTTCCCCCAGTCGTAGGCCTTGTCCCGGTGGATGATGATGCTGAAGGCATCTACCGGGTCTCCGTTGATCAGCAGGTCGAGTTTCACTACGTCGCTGGGTCGGTAGCCGGCGAACTCGTAATCCAAGCTAGCGTAACCTCGGCTGACCGTCTTCAGGCGATCGTAGAAGTCCAGAATGATTTCTGCCAAGGGAAACTCCCAGGTGAACTGGACTCGAGTGGGATCCAGGTACTGCATGCCGAGGTAGATCCCCCGGCGTTCCTGGCCCAGCTGCATGATGGCGCCGATGTGGTCCGCTGGTGCCGTGATGTGGGCCCTCACGTACGGCTCCTCGATCCGGTCCACGCTGGAGCCATGGGGCATCTTGCTGGGATTTTCCACGGCTACCATGCTGCCGTTGTTCAGATAGATGTGGTATTCGACGTTGGGGACCGTGGTGATGAGGTCCAACCCGAACTCTCGCTCCAGGCGTTCCCGCACGATCTCCATGTGCAGCAGTCCCAGGAATCCGCAGCGAAAGCCGAGGCCCAAGGCGGCGGACGTTTCCGGCTCGTAGCGCAGGGCGGCGTCGTTGAGCTGGAGCTTGGCCAGCGCGTCGCGCAGCTCTTCGTACTGGTTGGCGTCCGTGGGATAAAGACCGGCGAACACCATGGATTTCACTTCCCGGTATCCAGGGAGCATCGTCTTGGCGGGGTTGTTGGCGTCCAGGACGGTATCCCCCACTCGCGTTTCGCTGACGCCGCGGATGTTGGCCACCAGGTAGCCCACCTCTCCGGCTTCTAGAGCCGGGGTGGGACAGTGGCCCAGTCTCAGGTAGCCCACTTCCGCCACTTCGTAGCGGTCCTCGGGGTGAGAGCCGAAGGCGATTTCCATGCCCGGGGTTATGTGCCCGTCCACCACCCGGATCGTGGGGATCGCTCCCCGGTAGCGGTCGTAGTAGGAGTCGAAGATCAGCGCTCTCAAGGGTGCTGCGGGATCCCCTTTGGGTGGCGGGATCCTTTGCGCGATCGCCTCGAGGAGTTCCGACACGCCGCGGCCCTCCTTGGCGGAGACGAGCAGGACCTCGCCGGGGTCTACGCCCAGAAGATCGGCCAGCTCCCGGGCGCGTCTTTCCGGCTCGGCGGCGGGGAGATCGATCTTATTGAGAACCGGTATGATCTCCAGACCCGCCTCCAGGGCGAGGGTGAGATTGGATATCGTTTGAGCCTCTACTCCCTGGGTTGCATCGACTACCAGGATCGCTCCCTCGCAGGCCGCGAGAGAGCGCGAGACCTCGTAGGTGAAATCCACATGCCCCGGAGTGTCGATGAGGTTGAACTCGTAGGTTTCCCCGTCCCGGGCACGGTACTGCATCCTCACGGCGTTGAGCTTTATCGTTATCCCCCGTTCCCTTTCCAACTCGAGGGTGTCGAGCACCTGTTCCCGCATCTGCCGCTTGTCCAAGGTGCCGGTAGCCTCGATCAGACGGTCTGCCAGGGTGGACTTGCCGTGATCGATGTGCGCGATGATGCAGAAGTTCCGTATCCGGAGCTGCGACATGAGCAAGAATATAGACGTTTGCGAAGTTCCTGCGGGAGCGCATCGTTACAGGCGTCGACTGGAATGCCGGTGGAGGAAGATGAACCCCGGATTGCGAATACTTCTGCTCTGGTACCTCGGATCGAGTTGGGTTTCAGGTTTGGGCGCGTTTGAGCCGCTCTGGACTCGGCAGGGCCAAGACCCTCAGTAGCCGAAACGGCGAAGCGCGAACTAGAGCTCCGGCGCTAGCCCCGGCACTCCTCACCGTCCGGCTCCTTCGACGATCGACCGATAGCTTTCAGGATTCCACTGCGGACGCTGGGGAGCGTCGGCGATCTCGAGACCCAGGTAAAACATCAGCTTGATGACCCGGGAGGCCTTTTCCGCATCGATCTTGTCGGCTTCGTCTCCGGGCTGGTGATAGTCGGCGTGCACCCCGTTGAAGAAAAAAAGGGCGGGTACTCCCCGTCGGGCGAAGTTGAAGTGATCCGACCTGAAGAAGAACCGCTCCTCGGGCCAGAGATCGTCGATCGGAACCATGCGCAGTTCAGGATGGCGGTAGCTAACCCGGGCGAGAGTCTGCCCTAGATCGGAGTGCTCCTTGCCGATTACCACGATAGTGTCTTTCCAGTTGCGGCCGATCATGTCCGCGTTGAGATCGGCGACCAGTTGGGCCAGCGGCACGGGGGGATTGGAGACGAAATAATCGCTCCCCCACAGCCCCATCTCCTCGCCGCTCACCGTGAGGAAGATGAGGGATCGTTTGGGCCGGGGGGCGAGGAAGGAAAAGGCTTCGGCGAGCTCCAAAATTGCGCTGGTCCCCGAGGCGTTGTCGTCCGCCCCGTTGTAAATGGTGTCACCCGTCCGGTCGGGACGGCCCACACCTACGTGGTCCATGTGGGCGCTGAAGACGACGTACTCGTTCTTGAGCTGGGGGTCGCTCCCCTCCAAGATTCCCACCACGTTGGGCGCCGAAATGGCCGACGCCACCTCGCGGCGGATCTTGATCGATACCTTAAGCGGCGTTGCGATCGCCCGGGCTTGGTGCCGGTCGCGTGACAGCGAGGCAAGATCGAATCCTTGCGACGCCAGCAGCTTGGCGGCCGCCTGTTCCTTGAGCCACAAGAGCGGAACCCGGCTGTCGTTCCAAGAACGCTGTGTTCTGGGCTGCACTTGGCGCTCCGCCATCCGCTGCCAGATGGAGTCCGCGAGGGACACCGGTATCATCACGGCAACCGCTCCCGCTTGGGACCAGGAATGCAGGATCCGGTCGATACGATCCGCCAAGGCGTCGTCCAAGCCCGCAGGGAGAACCACCAACAGAGCGCGGTCTTTTAGATCCAAAGGGAGAGCGGTGTCGGGGACGCCGCTTACTATGGCGAGTCTGGCCGAGCGCTCGATCTCTGCTACCGGGACGAAGGGCGGATACAGCAAGTCGGTCCCGAAGCGCCAGGTCGTGGTACCCCCCACCGAGACCGAGGAGGCAACGTCGTCAAGCCTCACCCGCTCGACCGAGTATCGCTGGATGAAGTCGCCGTTGTCACCTCCCGGTTTCAGCCCGAAACGCCGAAACTCCGAGGCGACGTAGCGCGCTACCGAGTGGATCTCGGGTCGAAGCGTGCTGCGGCCGCGCATCGAATCATGAGCCAGTATCGCCACCCGCCGGGCAACGTCCGCTTGGGTGATGCTTAAGGCCGCCACCGAAGAAGAGGAGCGATCCTGGCAGGTTGCCAAGGCGGGAGCAAAAAGGATCGCTGCCAAGAGAGGCCAAAAGCTCGACCAACGCATACTGTGATCCTCTGGGGAAGGTTTGCTGCCTCTGCTACCGGAACCGGTAAGATAACCGGTGGCCTATATTGGCGGACGGCGCCGCGTCGGCTCCCGCGTAAGATGCGAGTCCGAGCGCTCGGGCAGCAGTGGGGGCGAGCGGCGCTCCAGGCGCGGCGTCAGATTCCTGAGCGGCGAAGGAGGCCAGGGTGCCGACTCTGCACCGCCCTGCGGTTGTCTAGGGGCCTGGCCCGGCTTCGAAACCCAGGGAATCAGTTTTCTGAGATCGAGCACTCTGGAGATCCAATCCCTGTCGGACTCCTCGGCGGCGAGCCGGAGATCCCGGAACCCGTAGCGGTAACCCGCCTTAGGATCGCTATAGCGCACCAGTGCGAACCTGGGGCAGGTGCGCTCGTACGGATCCCAGACCGGATGGGTGGCAGGAGCGTGACACTGGTAACAAGCAAAGCGCGGATAGTGGTACTGACCTTCGACAAGGTAGGCCACGAGCGCTGAGCCGTAACCCGTTTCCTCAGCGGGCAAGATCCGCTCCGCAATGCGAATAAAGGAGGCGTAGGGATCGCCGCTTATCCGACCATCGGGGAGAAAAGCTGCGTGATCCCACCGCTCGTCCCGCACCGCGCTGCGGTAGTTGAAAGCTTCCGCGGACGCCACCGCGAAGAGATACCCTATACCCGGCTCGGACTCGACCATGAAAGCGTGTCCGGCACCGGCAGTCGAGATCTGGTAGGTCCTGCCGGGGCGCAGATAGTTCTCTTCCCAGGGATGCTCCGGGTAAAGCACGCTCAAGCGGCCCTCGGTGTCCGCCCGGAAAACCGTGACGTACGCTTCGCGATCCGTCCTTATGTACACCTCGACCGGAGTCCGTCGAAGCAGAGATCGCTCCCCGTTCGCGGGAGGATCTAGGCGGATAGACACCGCCGGAGGGAGATCCTGAGCCGCGAGGGTTCCGAGAAAAAACAGGGTTGTGCCGGCCAGCATTCTGGGTCTCTGAAGATGCACATAGCGTGCCACCGGTGGGGCTGTTCTATCGCGTTGTGGCGCGGAAAGTTATGCGGTTGCCCGGAAAATCTTGAAAGGCGGTTTCGTTCTAGCTAGGTGACGGGGGTGTTACTCAGTAGGGGTTTGGTGTTGGGAAATGGGCCGGTCGGATTCAGCCGGCGGAGCTTAGGTGGTAACTTGTGGGTGTGACGTCGAACCTGGCGCGGCCGGATCTTTTCGATCCCTACGAGGTGGCCCAGCTCGGAGGATTGGAGCTGGTCGCCTGGGGTGTGGTGGAGGGGTTTCTTTCGGGATTGCATCGCTCGCCGTATCGGGGCTTCTCGGTCGAGTTCGCTGAGCATCGTTCTTACCAGCCGGGCGACGAGCTTCGCTACGTCGATTGGCGTGTGCTGGCGCGTTCCGACCGCCTGTTCGTCAAGCAGTACGAGGAAGAGACCAATCTGCGGGCGATGATCGTGCTGGACGCCAGTCGCTCGATGGACTGGAGCGGAGCGGAGCGGAGGCTCACGAAGCTGGAGTATGCCAAGAGGTTGGCTGCAGCCTTGGGGTTGATACTCTTGCGCCAGAGGGACGCTACTGGCTTGATCGGTTTCGACGACGAAGTGCGCTCGGTGGTTCCCGCCCGATCGCGCACCCGCCACTGGTGGACTTTGGCTGCCGCTCTGGATCTGATCCGGCCCGGCGGAGGGACCGCGGCCGCTCCGGCGCTGAGGCGGGTCACCGATCTGTTGAGGCGCCGCGGCCTGGTGATCTTCATATCCGACTTGCTGCTCGATCAGCATTTGGCGCTGCTGGCGTTGCAGTATCTCAGGCATCGGGGCCACGAGGTGGCGGTCTTCCACGTCATGGATCCGGTGGAGCTCACCCTGGAGGGTCAACCCGAGGCGCGTTTCGAGGATCCCGAAAGCGGCGCCGGTGTGGTAGCGCGGCCCCGGGAGCTGAGGGCTGCGTACTCGGAGAGGGTCCAACGCGCTATCCAGAACTGGCGCGCCGCCTGCCGCAGCGGTGGTATCGCTTACCACCACGTCACCACCGATACTCCTTTCGGGTACGTGCTCAGGAAAGCCACCTCTCGGCACACCCGGATCTGAGCGCGGATCGGCAATGATAGCCTTTCTCCAACCGTTGGCTCTGCTGGGCCTGGGGGCGGCCGCGATCCCGGCAATTCTGCACTTTTTGGCCAGGAGAACCTCGCCCACGGTTCCGTTTCCGGCGGTGCGCTATCTGGAAGAGACCGAGCGAGAGCAGAGCCGGCGCTTGCGACTGCGGCACCTGCTGTTGCTGCTGCTGCGCACCGCCCTGATCGTTTCCGTGGTGCTGGCAGCGGCGCGCCCCGTAGCCTCGATCGGACTAGGTTCCGCTCACCCTCCCACCGCGCTCGGCCTGGTAGTGGACAACTCCCTTTCTTCGGCGGCGGTATTCGAGGGCCGGAGGGTCCTGGACCGGATCGTTGAGAAGGCCGAGGAGGTGATCGCCAGGCTGGCGGAGGAAGATCAGCTTTGGGTAGTGACAGCCGACGGCGTGGTGCGCCGGAGCGGCAAGTTGGAAGCGCTCGAGTTGGTGCGGAGTTTGGAGCCGCTGTACCGGCGCTTGGACTTGGCCGGGGCGGTTCGGCTCCTGGATCGGGTAGTTAACGCCGCTCCGTTGGCGGAGCGTGAGATAGTGGTCTTGAGCGATCTGCAGCGCAGTGCATGGTCCGGTGCTGACAGCGTCGCGGCGCGGGTCTTGCTCTGGCGGCCCGAGGTGGGAGCGGTCAATCGGAGTATAGATTCCGCGCGAGCCGAGCCCTCGGTGTGGGCGTCGCGCGGCCAGGTAGTAGTCGCGGTTGGAGGTAGCAGCGCTATCCCCGGGGCGGTGCGGCTGGAACTTGACCGGCGCGAGGTCGCGCGGTCGGTAGCGCGCTCCGGCGATCGCCTGGTGATGGGCGTGACCGCGCCGCGACGCGGCTGGCAGATCGGCGTGGTTAGGATGGACCCCGACGAGTTGCGCTTGGACGACGAGTGGTATCTGGCGATTCGGGTAGCCGAGCCGGCGGAGGTTACGCTGGAGCCGGGAGCGGGAAGCTACGTGGCGGAGGCTTTGGAGGTGTTGCGGGACGGGGGGCGGGTGCGGATGGGCAATGGGGTGGCCGTATCCGACCGGGTGGCCGGGTCTAGGAGCGTGGTCTTCCCGCCCAGCGACGCGGCGTTGGTGGGCAACCTCAACCGCCAGTTGGCGGCGCGGGGACTGAGCCTGCGACTAGGTGAGCGGGTGGAAGGCGAGTGGCGTGCGGAGGGGGAGGACCTGGCGGGTGGGGAGTTGGGAGCAGCGCGCGGCTGGATAACGGTGAAGAAGCGTCACCGCTTGTCCGGTGGGGAGGCGGTGCTGGCCAGAGCCGGCGGCGAGCCGTGGATGGTCCGGGAGGGTGGGGTCATCCTGGTAGCCAGCCGCCTGGAGGAAGATTGGACTGATCTGCCGATCACTGCGTGGTTTCTGCCGTTCCTCGACCTTTTGTTGAACCGCTTGGCCGCGGGAGAAGTCCGGCTAGTCGATGCCGGTCCCGGCGAAAGGGTGAGGCTGGTGCCCGGTGCGGTGGGCGTTTTGAGCGACCGGGGTGCGGTGGAGGGAAATGCCGAGGGTATGATCGCGGCCCCGCTGGAACCGGGAGTCTACTTCTACATCGGTACGGCGGGAGACACGCTGGGAGCCTTGCAGGTGAACCACGACCCCCGGGAATCGAGGCTGGAGCCGGTGGATGCGCGGATCGTGAGAGCCACTCTGGGTTCCCGGGCCCGCTTGGTGGGCGATCAGGCACTGAATCGGGAGCTATTCGGCGGTGCGGCACGGGCCGATCTTACAGTCTGGTTCTTGCTTTTGGCGTTGGCTGTGGCGGTGGCGGAGCTGATCGTGGCTAGTTGGGGCACGCGCCGGAGGGAAGCCGCGGAATAAAGCGATGTTGGCCGGACTATTGGAGCGATTCAGATCGCTCGGTGCCTATCGCGAGCTGGTCGGGAGTCTGCCCGCCCGCGGCGAGGTGCGGTCGCTGTCGGGGCTTCCCGGCTCCTCGGCTGCGGTCCTCACAGCGGCGCTGGCTGAGGATTTTCCTCAGCGTCTGGTAGTGGTGATCGCCCCCGGTCCTTCGGAAGCAGAGCGGTGGCTGGCGGATCTGTCGCTATTGCTGGGCGATCGGGCGGCGCTCTATCCCCAGCGAGAGGCGTTGGGGGAGGAGGAGCCTCACCTAGAGATCGCGGGTGAGCGGATGGAGACTGTGGGGAAACTTTTGGAAGGCAGGGCAAGGGTGCTGGTCACCACGGTCAGGGCCACGGCCGAGCGTACCGGCGTCCCTTCGGCGGTGAGAGCTCTTCGCTTGGAGCTGCGCAAGGGAGAGAGCCGACGGCTTTCCTGGATGGTGGAGCGTTTGCAGGAGATGGGTTACCAGCGGCGGCCGTCGGTGCGGGATGTGACGCAGTTCGCCGTGAGGGGGGGGATAGTCGATGTCTACGGTTTCGGGATGGCGGCTCCGACCAGGATAGAATGGTGGGGGGAGGAGGTGATTTCGATCCGGTATTTCGACCTCGACACGCAGCGTTCGTCCAGCGAGATCGAGTCGGTAAGTCTCCTTCCCCGTGTGGCGCCGGTGGTGGGCGACCGAGGAGACCATAGTTCAGCGCGCGGGCGCCAGAGCATTCTGGAGATCCTGCCGTTCGATGCGCTTTTGGTGCTGGATGGGGGCGTGCGCCGGGAGGAGGTGGAGAAGTTCTGGGTCGAGGCGGAGCATCATTTGGCGGTGGCACGAAGGCGAGGGGAAGAGGTGCCGGGGCGCGAGGTACTTTTCCTAGATCCGGGGTGTTGGGTTGAGCTGCTGGGCCGATTCCCCCGTATCGCTGTGAGCGATACTGCAGCCGAGTTGTGCTTTCGGGTGGTGTCCCCGGATCCGATAGGTAGGGATCTGTCGCGGGTGACGGAGCTGGCGTCGCGCCTGCCGGTCTTGATCCTGTGCGACAATGAGGGGCAGGTGGAGCGGTTGGAGGAGTTGTTGGCCCCGCCGGGGGAGCCGCAGCGGCTTTCGCCGAACATCACGCTGGCGATCGGCGCACTGCATGGCGGTTTTGCCCTGCCCGATCTGGTAGTTCTTACCGATCACGAGATCTTCAATCGCCCCCGCAGGTTGCGGCGGGCCAGAAGGTTCCGGGAAGCGGTGTCGGGGGGTGTCGGGGCTTTGAGTCCCGGGGACTATGTGGTGCACTTGGAGCATGGGATAGGGATCTATCGGGGGATCGAGAAGATCACGGCGGGGGGAGGGACGATCGAGGTTGCGGTTCTGGAGTACGAGGGCGGGGATCGCCTGCAGGTTCCGCTGTATCGGATCGACCAACTGGAGCCCTATCGCACCGGGGTGGAGAGTGAAGACGGTCCTCCGCGGCTGGATCGCTTGGGCAGTACCCGTTGGCGGAGGCAACGCGCCCGCGCCGAGCGAGCGGTTCGGAAGCTGGCGGCCGAGCTGCTGGAGCTTTACGCCCAGCGTTCGGTAGCTGCCGGGTTCGCCTATCCTCCCGATACCCGTTGGCAGCACGAGTTGGAGTCCTCTTTTCTTTACGAGGACACTCCGGACCAGCGCAAGGCCACCGAGGAGGTGAAGCGGGATATGGAGTCTCCCAAGCCGATGGACCGGCTGATCGTAGGTGACGTGGGTTACGGCAAGACCGAGGTGGCTGTCAGAGCTGCGTTCAAGGCGGTTCAAGCGGGCAAGCAGGTGGCGGTTTTGGTGCCCACCACGATTTTGGCCGAGCAGCACGGGCGTACTTTCCGGGAACGGCTGGCGGCGTTTCCGGTCAACGTCGCGGTCTTGTCCCGGTTTCGCTCTCCTGCCGAGGTGCGAGGGATTCTCTCCGGTCTCGAAAGCGGGGCGATCGACATCGTCATTGGAACCCATCGACTTCTTTCCCGGGACGTGAAGTTTCGGGATTTAGGCTTGCTGGTGATCGATGAAGAGCATCGTTTCGGGGTGCGTCACAAGGAGCGGCTCAAGGCTTTGCGACTGTCGGTGGACGTGTTGACTCTCACTGCCACTCCCATTCCCCGCACTCTTCACATGGCGCTGTCTGGGCTGCGGGACCTCACGCTGATCGAAACGCCGCCGCGGGATCGCTCGCCGGTGCTGACTTTCGTGGAGCCTTGGGACGACGAGCTTTTGGCGGAGGCGATTGCCCGCGAGCTCGACCGCGGCGGTCAGGTCTTCGTGGTTCACAATCGGATCGAGACTATAGATACCGTGGCGGCCCGGGTGCAGCGGCTGGCCCCGGGTGCCTCGGTGGCGGTAGCGCACGGGCGCATGAGGGAGAGCGAGCTGGATGCGGTGATGCGGCGCTTCGTGGAGGGGGATCTGGACATTCTGGTCTCCACCATGATCGTGGAATCCGGTCTGGATGTGCCCAACGCCAACACTATGATCGTGCACGATGCCGACCAATTCGGGCTGGCGCAGCTGTACCAACTGCGGGGAAGGGTCGGCAGGGGGCACCGGCGGGCCTATTGCTACTTGCTGGTGGGGGATCTAGTGGATCCCGAGGCGGAGCGGCGCCTCCAGGTTCTAGAGCAGCACACCGACCTAGGTTCCGGGTATCGGATCGCACTGAGGGATCTGGAGATTCGGGGGGCGGGTAATCTGCTGGGGGCGCAGCAGTCGGGCCACGCTCATGCGGTGGGCTACGATCTTTACCTTCGTTGGCTCAATGAGGCGGTGCAGGCTTTGAAGGAAGGTAAGCTCGCGCTCCGCGAGCCTCCGGATGTCGCCTACGATCGCCCTGCCCATCTTCCCGACTGGTACGTACCCGACGAAGACGCCAAGCTGGATATTTACCGCCGCCTGGCGCGGGTGGTGCGGCGTGACCACATTGAAGAGGTGAGGGCGGAGCTCAGGGACCGGTTTGGCCCTCTGCCCCGCGAGGCTCAAGGGCTGTTGCTGGTGAGCGAGCTAAGGGTGCTGGGCGCGCAGGCCGGCCTTGCGTCGGTGGCCATTCGAGGCGACGAGGCACGGCTGGCGTTCCGGGCGGGTGCCGCACCACGGTTGGTCCGGCTCAACGCGGCGCTGGATCGGGTGCAGTTCGCTGCGGAGGTACGTCGGGTCGTGCCCCTCAACCTGAAGCTCACCCGACTGGGCGGGTTGGAGATCGGTCCCGGTTTGGTTCGGGCGCTGGCCGAGGTGGTAGGGGAGGAAGAGCACACGGTTCAAAGAAAGGATGCCACATGCGGCGGATCTTGAAGGCGCTAGGGTTGTCGATAATCGCTGGGGCGTGCGGGGGAGTGCGTGATGCTTTCACGCCGCACGTGGAGACCGTGGCCCGGGCAGCGGGCCATGAGCTCACGGTGGAGCAGTTGGCCCAGCTTTTCAGCACGGCTCGGAGTTTGCCCCTGCGTCCTGACGTGGTCGAGCGGTCGGCGCATCTGTGGGTGGACTATGTTCTGTTTGCCGATCGGTTGCTGGCGGGAGACTCGATGCTGGACAGCGCCCGGATCGTAGCGGCGCGCTGGCCGGACGTACAGGCGACGCTGATCGAGCGGCTGCATGCCAGCCTGGTGGAGGCTCGGGGGATATTGGACTCGGCGCGGCTGGACAGCATCTACTGGGCGGGGGAGTATCGGCTCATCCGGCACATCTTGCTGCGGACCGATCCCTCGTCGTCCCCGGCGGCTAAGGAGGCAAAGCGCAAGCAGGCGGAGGCCTTGCGGGCGCGCCTTGCGGCCGGCGGTTCCTGGGCGCAGGCCAACGCTTTGAGCGAGGACTCCTTGGCGCGGGTTCGGGGCGGGGAGATCGGGGTCATAACACGGGGAGAGACGGTCGAGCCGTTCGAGACTGTAGCCTTCGCGCTCGAGCCGGGAGAGATATCTCGAGTCACGGAGACCCCGTATGGCTTTCACGTCTTGATGCGGCCTCCACTGGAGGAGGTCCGGGCCAGCTATCGCGCCGCAGTGGAGCAGCGATTGTCGGCGCGGGCGGATTCCATCTATCTAGCGGAGCTGGTTGAGAGGGGGAAACTGGCGGTGCGCTCGTCGGCGGCGGCGACGCTGAGGGAAGCGGTGCGCGAGCCCCTTCTGTCCCGGGAATCGAAGACTGTGCTGGCTCAGTATACCGGCGGGGAGTTCACCGTGGGAGATCTCATGCGGTGGTTGGATGTGCTGCCGCCGCAGTTGGAGGATCAAATAGGCAGTGCCTCGGATCAGCAGCTCATTAGCCTGGTGCGCTCTTTGGCCCAAAACGAGCTTTTGGTTGCTGAAGCCCGGGCTGCAGGCGCGAGTTTGAGCGACGAGGAGATGGCTCAGCTCAGGGCGGGTCTAGCCGACGAGATGGCTGAGGTTCGGAGGGTCCTCAAGTTGGACAGCATCCCGCAGGGGGTTGCCGGCGACCGGGAGGGGCGAAGGCGGTTGGTGGAAGCGAAGATCATGCAGTACTTCGACCTTTTCGCCAAAGACCTGCCGCAGCTGGTTCCGGTCCCCCGGTTCTTGGCGGATCGGCTGCGGGAGGAGCAGAAGTGGCGAGTGTTTCCTTCAGGTGTGAGACGGGCTTACGAGCGCGCTACCGAGCTTCGCGCTTCGTTGGACAGCGCCGCGGGTCGCACGCCGGCGGTGGTGCCTGGGGGATCCGAGATGAGATGAGCGATTTGTTGATGCGCGGAATTGCTCGGATCGGGATCGCTCGGGTTGCAGCGGTCGTGGTTTTGTTGAAGCCGATCGCCGCCTCGGCTCAGCAGGCGCAGTCGTCCGAGTTCGCCTTGGTGGACCGGATCGTTGCGATCGTGGGCGATGTGGCGATCCCTTGGTCGCGTCTGGAGGAGGAGATCAACCTCATGCGTTCGCAGGGGATGCGACTCCCGACGGATTCGGTGGAGCTGGCCCGCTTCCGGCGCAGCTTGTTGGAGCGGCTCGTAGACGACGAGCTCTTGGTTCAGCAGGCCCGCAGGGACACGGCGATCGTGGTGGAGGATGCGGACGTGCAGCGTGCGGTGGAGGAGGTGATGCGCCGCATCCGGCAGCAGTTTCGCTCGCAGCTCGAATTCGAGCGCGAGCTCAGGAGATCCGGGTTCGGCACGGTGGAGGAGTACCGCCGGTGGGTGGCGGAGCGCAGGCGGCGGGAGTTGTTGCAGGACGCTCTGGTCCGGAAGTTGGAGCAGGAGGGAAAGCTGCGGGCGGTGCAGCCGACCCAAGCCGAGATGCGGGCTTTTTACCAGCGGGTAGTCGATCAGCAGCCGCCGCGTCCCGCGTCGCTGACATTTCGCCAGATTGTAGTGCAGCCTAAAGCGGACAGCGGGGCGGTCCTGCGGGCCTTCATGCTGGCCGACTCGCTGGCCCGTGAGATCCGCGCCGGGGCGGACTTCGCCCAGGTTGCGCGCCGTTTTTCCGACGACCCGGCGACCCGGGAGCAGGGCGGCGACTTGGGATGGTTCCGGCGCGGCACCATGACACCCGCCTTCGAGGAAGTGGCCTTTCGCTTGCGGCCCGGTTACGTATCGGCTGCGGTCCGCACTCCGTTCGGATTTCACATCATTCAAGTGCAACGGGCCGGGTCGGCTGAGATCCAGGCGCGGCATATCTTGATCGCACCGGAGATAACGGAGGAAAACGCCCGGCGCGCCAGAGAAATTGCCGACACTTTGGTGACTTTGCTCCGGCGCGGAGCGTCGTTCGATTCGCTGATGCGGCTGCATCACGATCCCAGCGAGGAGTCGTTCGTGGCCAATGTGATACGGGACAGCCTGCCGGCAAGCTACCGCGAGGTGCTCGCGGGGGCGAAGGAGGGCGACATCGTCGGCCCGGTATTGCTGGAACGTCCCGGTAGCGATCTGAGGTACGCCATCGTGAAGGTGGAACAGGTTCGCCCTGAAGGTCCCTACACCTTCGAAGAGCTGCGGGAGCGGATTCGCGCGCAGCTGGCGCGGGAAGGAGCTTTGAGGCGCTATTTGGACGATTTGCGAAAGCGCACCTACATAGATATCCGACTGCCCTGATGGGTGAACGGCGGCCCCGTGTGGCCGTGACCATGGGCGATCCCAGGGGAATAGGGCCGGAGATCGTAGCCAAGGTTCTGGCCGATCCCCCAATGCCGGCGGACTACACGGTGATCGGCCCCGAGGCGCTGGTAGGCGATCTCCAGGGCGTGCGAAAGATACCGGTCGGTCCCGGCGCAGGGAGGGGACTCGGTTCGGGGAGGGTCCTGCCGGGGATCGAAGCGGAGCTTGCGGGCCGCTACGTCGTGGCGGCGGTGGAGCGGGCGGTGGAGCTGGCCCTTTCCGGGGAGGTGGACGCGATCGTCACGGCTCCGGCGGAAAAGCGGGCGCTTCACTTGGCAGGTTGTCGCTATCCGGGACACACCGAGTGGCTGGCGGCCCTTGCCGGGGGAGCAGAGGTTGCCATGATGCTCGCGTCCGACCGGCTGCGCGTAGTGCTGGCTACGACCCACTTGCCGCTTCGGGCGGCGATCGATTCCCTCACCCCGGAGCTGGTGGTGCGCGCGGGCAGGATAACGCGCGACGCCTTGCGGGCGTGGTGGGGAGTTCCCAAGCCCAGGCTGGCTATCTGCGCCGTCAATCCCCATGCCGGGGAGGGAGGGCTCTTCGGAGACGAAGACCAAAGACTGCTGGCTCCCGCGGCCCAGGAGCTCGCTGCCGCCGGTCCGCTTCCGGCGGACACGGTATTCGTGCGGGCCCTGCAGGGCGAGTTCGACGCGGTGATCGCGCCGTATCACGATGTGGGAATGACGGCGATCAAGGTTGCCTCGTTTGGAAAGGCAGTGAATATTAGCCTGGGACTGCCGTTCATCCGCACCGCGCCGGATCACGGGACCGCGTTCGACATTGCCGGCAGGGGGATCGCCGATCCCAGCTCGATGCGCGAGGCGGTATCGCTGGCGGTAAAGTTGGCCCGCATTTCTAACGCAGCAGTCAGCACGTAGCTACGCGCTGCCTGGGTTGCGTGCCGACCGAGGTGGCGGCGGGAGGCCGCGCTGGGCCCGCCGGTTGGAAAGCGGGGTCCCCGGCGGCCCAGTGGCAAGATACTTGCGTAAAGACGGCTCATGAACAGCGCAATGACTCAGCCGGGTGAAACCGGTTTCCCCATTCTTCGTAGATGCTAGGTGGGTAGTGTGACGCAGCCATAGCTTGATGCAGCAGGCCGTGGCCGACGCCCGCTCAGCGGACTGGGGTCGACCCGCGCCACCGGCTTGCAAGATCGGTCGCCATCGTTTGCCCTTAAAGGAGGAGAGAACGCCATGATCCACCGTGCACTGCCGCTCGCCCTCGCCGCGCTTGCCGCCACCTTAGCCGTGCCGGCCCGCAGCCAGGAGCTGACCCGCGACGAGGTGCTGAAGCGGCACTATGAAGCCCAGGGCGGTCTGGAGAAGGTGAAGGCCGTGGAGACCATTAAGATCACCGGTCGGATGCTCATGGGTCCTGGGATGGAGGCCCAGTTCGTCCGCCTGGCCAAGCGGCCGAATCGCTACCGCATGGAGTTCACCGTTCAAGGGGTGACCGGCGTGCAGGCGTACGACGGCGAAACTGCGTGGATGCACATGCCGTTCACTGGTCGCACCGAGCCCGAGGTTATGCCTGAGGACTTGGCCAAGCAGGTGATCGAAGAAGCAGACATCGACGGCCCCCTCGTGGATTACGAGCAGAAGGGTCACCAGGTCGAGCTGCTAGGAAAGGAGGAAGTGGAGGGCTCGCCCGCTTACAAGCTCAAGGTCACGCTGAAGGATGGGGGGGTTACCTACTACTACCTGGACGCCGAATACTTTCTCGCCGTCAAGACCGTAGCCAAACGCATGGTCCAGGGCACCGAGGTCGATTTTGAAATCAGTTTGGGCGACTACCGAGAGGTTGACGGTCTGATGGTACCCTTTTCGATCCGCATGAAGGGCCAGGGCCCCGCCGAGCAGGCGGTCATAGTGGACGCTGTCGAGTTCAATGTCCCGGTGGACGAGGCCCAGTTCAAGATGCCCAAAGGGAGTTTGCAGTGATGTCCGTCTTTCAACCAGTCGTTGTGTGTGGGGCGGGGCATTCCTTGGTGAGTAGACTCCTACTGCCGCCGGTCCCTGCAGGTGGTGGGAGGGGAGCGCGTCGCGCACTGCGGCGCCTGATCCCCGTGTTCCTGGCCGGCTTCGCCTCGCCGATGGGGCTTACTTTCTCCGCGGCGCAGGCTCCTATCGACGCGGCCACGTTCGGCGACCTTAGGGCCCGGGCTATTGGGCCCGCGGTCATGAGCGGGCGCATCGCGGCCATCGATGCGATACCGGGGCCGCCCTTGACCATTTACGTGGGTGCGGCCAGCGGTGGCGTATGGAAATCCACAGACGGCGGGGTCACGTTCAAGCCGATCTTCGACGAGCATACTCAGTCCATTGGTGCCATCGCCGTGGACCCCTCGCGCCCCGACACGGTATGGGTGGGGACCGGCGAATCCTGGGTTCGGAACTCGGTATCCGTAGGTACCGGGGTCTATCGCACCACGGGCGGTGGAGAGACCTGGCAATTCATGGGGCTCGGTGACTCGGAACGCATCGCCCGCATAGTGGTGAATCCCAGGAACTCTGACAACGTTTTCGTGTGCGCCACCGGCCACCTTTTTGACGGTAACGAGGAGCGCGGTGTTTACCGCACCACGGACGGCGGTAAGAGCTGGACCCGCGTGCTTTTCGTTAATCGTGACACCGGGTGCTCCGATCTAGCTCTAGATCCTCAAGACCCTGACATCCTCTATGCGGGCATGTGGCAGTTCCGGCGCCGCGCCGACTTCTTCACTTCCGGCGGCCCGGGAAGCGGGCTCTACAAGTCCACTGACGGGGGGCAGACTTGGCGCAAGATCGAGAAGGGGTTGCCCCCAGGCGAGAAGGGGCGCATCGCCGTGGCGGTGGCGCCGTCGCGCCCCAGCGTGTTGTACGCGTTAGTGGAGGCCAAGCGCACTGCTCTCTACCGCTCCGACGACATGGGCGAAAGCTGGCGCGAAGTAAACGCCTCGGGGAACGTACAGGCGCGCCCGTTCTACTTCGCTCTCGTGGTCGTGGACCCCACTGATTTCAACCGCGTTTACAAACCCGGGTTGACCCTCGGTGTCTCCACGGACGGCGGCCGTTCATTCAGCACCGGGCTTTTCGCGGGCTCGCGGGTACACTCGGATCACCACGCCCTGTGGATCAACCCCAAGAATCCCAAGGAATTGCTCTTAGGCACCGACGGCGGGCTCTATATTTCGCAGGACGGCGGTTCCCACTGGCGTCACGTGAAGGCGCTCCCTCTTTCCCAGTTCTACGAGGTCGCTTACGACTTGGAGTATCCTTACAACATTTACGGTGGCCTTCAGGACAACGGCACCTGGGTGGGCCCGTCCCGTGCGGTGGGCGGAGTTCAGAACCGTCATTGGCGCAACATCGGTCCCGGCGACGGGTTTCACGCGTTTCCCGATCCAAGGGACCCTGACATCGTGTACGTGGAGTACCAGGGCGGTAACCTTTTGCGGGTGCGCCGGTCTACGGGGGAGGCGAAGGACATCAAGCCGTACCCGGAGGCGGGGGAGCCGGAGCTGCGTTTCAACTGGAACACGCCGGTTCATCTTTCGCCGTCGCGGCCGGGCACGCTCTATGTGGGTGCTCAGTTCCTTTTTCGCTCCCGCGATCGTGGCGATTCGTGGGATCGTATTTCACCGGACCTCACCACCAACGATCCGACCAAGCAGCGCCAGCACGAGTCGGGTGGTCTCACTATCGACAACTCGACGGCGGAGAACCACACCACCATCTACACCATCGCCGAGTCGCCGCTGAATCCGGACGTAATCTGGGTCGGTACCGACGACGGTAATCTGCAGCTCACCCGCGACGGTGGGCGCACGTGGGTGAACCTGGTGGGCAACGTGCGCGGGCTGCCGGCAGGTACCTGGGTTTCCCACGTGGAGGCGAGCCACCACGCTGAAGGTACGGCGTATGCCACTTTCGACGGCCATTACGCCGGCGACCTGAGAACCTACGTCTACCGCACCACCGACTTCGGCGCCACCTGGGAGTCGTTGGCTACCGATGCCGTGGAGGGCTACGCCCACGTGATCCGCGAGGACCCGGTAAGCCCTGACCTTCTCTTCCTGGGCACCGAGTTCGGCCTTTTCATCTCGGTCGACCGCGGGCGGAGCTGGGCCCGATTCGAGGGCGGGTTCCCGAAGAAAGTGCCGGTGCGCGACTTGGCTATTCACCCCCGGAAACACGACCTGATCATTGCCACGCACGGCCGTGGAATCTACATCTTGGATGACATCACTCCGCTCCGGCAGCTCACAGCCGAGGTGCTGGAGCGCGAGGTGGCGCTTCTGCCCTCGCGGCCGACAGAGCTCTCGGTTCCGGCGAGCATCCAGGAGTACCCCGGCGACGAAGAGTTCCTGGGTTCGAACCCCGCCGAGGCGGCGAGCGTCGTGTACTACTTGAAGAGACGTGTGCTGTTCGGCGATCTGCGCATCGAAATCTACGACGCTGACGGTAGGCTGGTGCAACGCCTCCCGGGCAGGCGGCGTCGGGGCCTCAACCGCGTGGAGTGGCCTATGCGCCTTCGCCCCCCGCGGGTGCCACCGGCCACCTCCCTGGTCACTCAGCCCTTCGCCATGGTGGGACCTCGCGTCCCGGAAGGAAAGTACACGGTCCGGCTCATCAAAGGCGAAGAGACATACGAGGGCACGGTCACCCTCGTGGCCGACCCGCGCTCGACCGCCTCTGCCGAGGAGCGGGCACTCCAGAACCGCACGGCCATGGAACTTTACCGCATGGTGGAGCACCTGGCCTACGTGGTGGACGCGGTACGCGAGCTGCGGGACGCCGCGCGCACCGCCTCCGACAGCCTGGGAGCGCACACCTCTGCGGGCCGGCGCTTAGTCGCCTATAGTGGCCGCCTGGAGGCGTTTAGGGCTAGCTTGGTCGCCACAAGCGAGGCCGGGATGCTCGCAGGAGAACAGAGACTCCGCGAGAAGCTGGTGGCGCTCTACGGCGCCGTGAACGGCTACGGGGGGCGCCCCACCGAATCTCAGCTGCGTCGCATGGAGGTCCTGCGGCACGAGCTCGAAGAAGCAGAACAGCGCTTCGCCGCGCTTACCGGATCAGAGCTCGCGGCTGTCAACCGCGAACTGGTGCGGCGCGGGCACCCGCCCCTAACTGTCCTGAGCCGCGAGGCGTGGGAGCAACGGGTCGCATCGCCGGGCGCTGCCCCTAGCCTGGGCCGGCACCGCTTCAGCGTCGGGCCACCATCTCGATCTCCACCAGCAGGTTGGCTCCCATGAGCCGGGTGCCTATGACCGTCCCCGCGGCCGCCGCGGAGGGAAGTCGCTGTTCTAGCTGCTGCATCACCGCGCTCCAGTGTCGGATGTCCGCCAGGTAGATCCAAGTGTCTACCACTCGGGAAAAGTCCAGCGAGGCGGCCTTCAGAGTGGCCTCCAGGTTGTCCAGCACGATACGGGTTTGCTCCGCCAGGTCGGAGGAGGCCCCTCCTACCATTCCCGACAGGTAGACTCGATCGGCCGTAGCGATCCCGGGCGACAGGGGCGAGCGAGAACGCTGCCTTCCTTCCGCGATCACCACCCGTCTCTCAGGAGATGCGTCGGCTATGCACTGAATTTCGACCTTGAACGCGGGATTCATGAGCGAAGCCCTGACGGTAGCCCGCGCCGGGGGAGCATCCGCCGGGACGAACTCGGCGTACGCCTGGTTCAGCCCTTCGAAGTCTCGAGGGTCGTCCAGGAAAACGCGGCAGGTGGCGAGATTCCTATAGCCCAGTCCTGCTTCGGAAAGAATCAGCCCGATGTTTTGCATCACGCGGCGCGTTTGGGTTCTTACATCCCCGGTGACCGGATCGTAGGTGTTCGGGTCGCGGCTAGTGATGCCGGAAAGGAATAGCGTGTTGCCCACCTTGACGCCCCAGGAGTAGGGCAGGGCGGGCGCCGCCAGAGATCGCGGCCGGATGATCTGCTTCTGGTCAGCTGTGGCGACGGCCGAAAGTTGGATCAGGGCTTCTGGGTCGGGTAAGTCGGCTTCGACCGTGGCTCGAGCAGGTTGTCCCTCGGGGAAGAAGCTTCGGTAAATATCGTTCATAGCTTGGAAGTGGCGTCCGTCCTTGAGGAAAACGTTGACCGAGACCACGTGCCGGTAGTCTAGATCGTGACCTTGGAGTTCTCGGCCGAGGCGCTCTAAAGCGAGACGGGTCTGGGCCTCGATCGACTGCGGCAGGTGGCCCTGGAGCTCGGTCGCAGTGATGTTGCGGAAGTAGTAAAATCTGGCGTCCTGGGCCAAGCCGTTGGCGGCGAACGTCAGCAACCATCCTGTAAGGATCGCAGTCCGCATACGCTCTCCCCTGTGGAGTGCAAATATCGGGCCGGTGGTGACTTTTCTTAGTTTAACCTTCAGCCGCTAGCCTTGCTCGGGGCCCGGATCAGCTTGATCCTCCCCACCCGTTTGCCGTCCATCTCCAACACCTCCAAAACCCCACCCGAGACCGGCACTCGATCTCCTGGTTTGGGTAGGCGCCCGAGTTTCCCGAAGACGTATCCCCCGACGGTTTGGTGTTCCCGCTCCGATAGATCCAGCTGGTAGCGCTCGTTGGCCTGCTCGATTTCCAGGCTGCCGGCGAGCACGATGCCGTCGGCGGCGGTGACGGCTGGAGGCTCAGCGCGGTCGTACTCGTCGTAGATCTGACCCACGATCTCCTCCAGAAGGTCCTCCATGGTAACGATGCCGGCGGTGCCTCCGTACTCGTCCAGCACGATCGCCATGTGGCTCTTGAGCCGCTTCATGTCGGCCAGTACATCCTCCACTTCCCGGCTCCCGGGGACGAATAACGCCTCCCGGGCTATGGATTCGAGCGGATCGTCGGGGTGGGTGAGGAGGCGGGAAAGAATCTGCTTGGCGTGCACCACACCCACTATGTCGTCCAGACTCTTCCGATACACTGGATAGCGGGACCTGCCGGTCCGGGCCACGCGTTCGGCTGCTTGGCGTATCGTGAGGGTGTTGGCCAGAGCTGCTACTTCGGTTCTGGGAGTCATCACGTCGCGTGCGGTCTTCTCGGTGAACTCGAAAACTCCTTCGATGAATTTGACATCCTGCCGGGCCATTCGTCCCGACTTCTGGCTTTGCTCGAGGAGCATGAGTATCTCCTCCGGGGCGTGAACCCGTTCGCTTTCGCTTACCGGCCGTGCCCCGAACAGCCTTATGATCCAGTTGGCAGTCCCGTTCAGGACCCAGATGAACGGGTTGGTGATGGTGGTGAATTGGATCAGCGGCCAGGCTACCCATCGGCTGGTGGTTTCCGGATAGAGCAGGGCTACCGCTTTCGGCGCTAGCTCGCCGAGCACGATGTGCAAAAAGCTGATGAGCAAGAACGCCACGGTGGCGGCGAAAGCGTGGGTGGCGACGAGATCGAAGGGCGCCGGCAGGCTGCGGAACGACGCTTCCAGGACTCGCGCTACGGCGGGCTCTCCAATCCAGCCCAGTCCCAAGCTCGCCAGGGTGATACCTAGCTGGGTTCCCGAGATGTAGCGGTCGAGCGATTGAACGGCCTTCTTTACCGCTTTAGCTTTGGGGTCACCCCGCCGGGCCATCGCTTCTATGCGGGTGCGGCGCGCAGCGACCAGCGCGAATTCGGCGGCTACGAAAAACGCGTTGGCGGCCACCAGCACCATTACCGCGGTGGCCCGCAGGAGGAGGGAAGTAGCGGAAAGGTCGTCCATTGGCGAACCTTAAATTGATAAGCTACAGTAGCCAGCGGAATGAGGGAACGCGAACGTATCGAGCACCCGGATGCCGAGTCTAGGCAGCGGGTTTCCCAGCGATCGTTAGAGTGTAGCTATCTTACCCCGGTACTGCCGGCCCACGCTCACCGGCTGAAGCTGGTTTTGGTGCTTACCGCCGCGTTCATGGTGGTGGAGGCGGTGGGCGGATGGGTGGCGAACTCTTTGGCTCTCCTGGCCGATGCGGGTCACATGTTGAGCGACGTGATGGCCATCGGCCTGGCTCTGTTCGCCGCCTGGATAGCACAGCGTCCCGCCACTCCCGCCAAGACTTACGGCTATCTGCGGATCGAAATCTTAGCGGCTTTGGTCAACGGCACCGCCTTGTTCGTCCTGGCGGGGTTCATTGTCTGGGAAGCGATGCGCAGGTTTGCGGCCCCTCCAGCGGTTGAACCTCGAATTCTCGTAGGGGTTGGTATCCTGGGGCTGTTGGCCAACGTAGTGGCGCTTCGCCTGCTACATGCCGGGCACCGGCACTCGCTGAACGTGAGGGGGGCCTATTTGCACGTGGCTGGGGATCTGTTGGGGTCGGTAGGGGCGATGGCGGCGGGAGCGGTGATACTTTTTACCGGATGGACCGTGGCGGACCCGCTGATTTCGGTTTTGGTGGCACTGCTTATCGTCTGGAGCGCCGGCAGGTTGGTGCGAGACAGCGTGGAGATCTTGCTGGAAGCCACACCGCGGCATATCTCCATGCGAGAGGTGGAACGCCAGATCGCTACGATACCCGGAGTCTCCAACGTGCACGATCTGCACGTGTGGACCCTCACCAGCGGCGTGATAGCCATGAGCGGGCACGCGGTAGTGGGGGATCCCGGGAACAATCAGAAGGTTTTGGAGACGGTACAGAACCGGATGGCGGATCTGGGAATTTCCCATGTCACCATGCAATTGGAGCAGGATGACACCTGCGCTGGGCTGACGAACTGGGTAGGGGAGCGGGGCCCCAACCGGGGGTCCGGGGAGGGGCCTGAGGCGCTTGTTTTTTGGGCCGCGGGCCGATATACTGGCGCGGCATCGGGTGGTTCAGAGGATCGCTGACCGTTTTGCTATCAAGCCAATGGGCCTTTGGGGGCATAGTTCGGAAACCTTCTATCCTATTGGGGGAGGAGCCATGTTGTCCTGGGAGACGTCGCTGTGGCTGCTCGAAGCGCGGCGGCGGCTAGAGGAAGACGAAGAGGATTTCGAAGACTTCGACTTCGACGAGGACGAGGACTTCGAGGACGACGAGGATTACGACGAGGGGGACTTCGAGGACGAGGACGAGTACGACGAGTACGACGACCTCGAGGACGAGTTCGAGGAAGATGACTACGAACCGAGACCTCGCCGTCGCAAGGATTGGGATTGAGCTTACCAGTGCGTGAGTGAAAAGCGGGGAGGCTCGGCCTCGGAGCCGGAGGCACGGGTGTGTATCCAGCTGGCGGGTCCGGGGTCGGGAAGCTAAGTTCCACCGTGCGGCTGGCGATGGTTCACGCCGGCCGCTAGGTGTTGCTAGGGCCTGTAGCTCAGGTGGTTAGAGCGCACGCCTGATAAGCGTGAGGTCGGTGGTTCAACTCCACCCAGGCCCATTGAGGTGCAAGTCCAAGCCCTGTGGGGTGTTTCGGCGCCTCGCGGGGCTTTGTGTTACCGGAGTTCTGAGGGGCTGGTGCCAGTTCCTGGTGCCGATTCGTTCAGGAACCGTTGGTCGAACGCAGGGTGCCGCGGTTCTCCAGGGCCACGCGCATCATCTCGGGGTCGGGCTGCTGGTAGCACTTGAGGATCGTGTTGTGATCCTTACAGCCACCCAGCGCGCAGAGGTCCTTGAGGCTCGCCGCCTTCAACTCCGTCGCGAACTTCCGCCGGAGCGAGTGCCATCCGCGGCCTTGGACGCGGGCGATGCCAGCGGCCCACTCCGTCCGCTCCCACCAGTCACGCGCGAGGTGCCGCGACATCGGCTGGGTGGGATCGCCAGGAGCAGGGAACGCCCGGTGCGGGCCATCCCTGTTCCCGGACCACCCACGGCGGGATGACCCGCCGTCCGCCGCGGGCGTCCTGCGCCTTGTGTCGTATATCTTATCAGATATATTGCCGGCATGGACTCCGTCCGGGCCTTGCGGGCGCGCACCGTCCTCACCCAGGCCGAACTGGCTGAAGCCGGTGGGACGTCCCAGTCGGCGATCGCGGCCTACGAGGGGGGCCGAAAGAGCCCCACCCTCGCGACGCTCCGCCGGCTCGCCGCTGGCGTCGGTTTGGAGGCACGCATCGACTATTACCCACCGCTGACCAGGGAGGAACGCCGCTCCCTGTTGCTGCATCGGGCGATCGCCGAGCGCCTCAGTGACGATCCGGCCGGCGTGCTCGCACAGGCGCGGCGCACGTTGCGGCGGATGAAGCGGCGGAACCCCGGCTCCCCGCTCCTGCGGGAGTGGAGCGTCCTGCTCGAACGCCCGGTCTCGGCGCTCGTGCCGATGCTGGTGAGTGCGGAGCCCTGGGCCCGGGAGCTTCGGCAGGCAACCCCGTTTGCGGGTGTGCTCAACGCGGCCGAACGTGCCGCGGTCTACCGGGAGTTCGCAGAGGCCGAGCGTGCCGGACCATGAAGCGCGAGGAGTTCGAGCACGCGATTCGGGCGGCAGCGGCGGTGCTCGGGGTACGGGAGGTCCTGGTCATCGGTAGCCAGGCGCTCCATGCCAGCGTGGACGTGGAGGAGTTGCCGCCCGAAGTGTCCCGCTCGGTGGAGGTCGATGTCGCGGCCTTGAACGATCCCGACGGCCGGCTCGCGGATCTGGTGGACGGCTCCATCGGCGAGGCATCGATGTTTCATGCCACGTTCGGCTACTACGCCCAGGGGGTCGTGGCCCGGACGGCGGTCTTGCCGGCCGGCTGGCGGAAGCGGCTGGTCCGTTTCGAGACGCCCGGCACCAATGGTGTCGTCGCGTGGTGTCTGGAGCCCCATGACCTGTGGATCTCTAAGGCCATTGCCGGTCGCCCGAAGGATCTGGAGTTCTGCCGAGCGCTGGTGGACGCCGGAGTGGTGACGGGCAGGCGCTTGCGGGAGCGGTTGAAGCAGGTGAAAGACCTCGATCCGCGCGTCCGGTCCGCCGTGGCGGCGCGAATTCCCACGTTGTAACGGCAGGTGGACGGTATGTCTGATTTCCTCGAGCGGCTGACGGCCGCCCTCGCCGATCGCTATCGCATACAGCGGGAGTTGGGGCGGGGCGGCATGGCCACCGTCTATCTCGCCGAAGACCTGAAGCACCACCGCCAGGTGGCGATCAAGGTGCTGAAGCCCGAACTCGCCGCAGCGCTCGGCGCCGAGCGGTTTCTGCGCGAGATCGAGATCGCCGCCCGACTCACGCATCCGCACATCCTGCCGTTGCACGACTCGGGTGAGGCGGACGGGTTCCTCTACTACGTCATGCCGTACGTCGAGGGGGAGTCCCTGCGTGCCCGCCTCGCCCGCGAGGGCGAACTGCCGGTCGCGGAGGCGCTCAGGATCCTGCGGGATGTGGTGGACGCGCTGGCGTATGCGCACGAGCACGGCGTGGTGCATCGCGATATCAAGCCGGACAACGTGATGCTCACGGACCGGCATGCGCTCGTGACGGATTTTGGCGTGGCCAAGGCGGTGAGCGAGGCGACCGGTGTGGAGGTGCTCACGCAGACCGGGATGGCCATCGGCACGCCGGCCTATATGGCGCCCGAACAGGCCGTGGCCGATCCCAAGGTGGATCACCGCGCGGACCTTTACGCGGCGGGCGTCCTCGCCTACGAGATGCTCACGGGCCGTACCCCGTTCACCGCGCCGACCGCGCAGGCCTTGCTCGCGGCCCAGGTCACCGAGGCCCCCGAGCCGCTGCGCCGTTACCGCGAGACCGTTCCGGCGCCGGTCGCCGACGCGGTCATGCGCTGTCTCGCGAAGAAACCCGCAGACCGCTGGCAGACCGCACGCGCGCTCCTCGAGGAGATTGAGCAGGTTCTCACACCTGCAACCGGCGTGACGCCGCCGCAAGGCGTGTTCTGGTCGGGCGTCGTCTGGCGGCGGCCGCGGTCGGAATACTGGTGGTCGCGGCGGTGCTTGCGGCGGTGCTCCTGACGCGGGACCGCGAGGGCGTTGCCGCCTCGGCCCGGTTTGTGAGGTGCCGCGAGGGATCACAGCGCCCTTTGCACCCAGACGTTTGTCATATCATAGCTGCAATACGTGTCCTACCAAGCCACTATTTGATGCCACGATATAGCTCACGGCTTGACCGTAGTGCATTACAGATGTAAAACGTGCCCTACAGGGGCACGAAACGCACACAAATAGTACACCGCACAAGACGCTCGGCCCCCAGGCCGCGAAGCTGCTCGCGCTGCCGAGGTGTCGTCGCTCGCCTTAAGCCCGGTCTCTTTGCTCTTGTTCCATTCGAGCTCGGTCGTGAGCGCAAATACATTGGTAGCCCCCTCATAGTTGCCCATGAGATCATAGATGAAGCGCGGCGCCCCGTCAGGGCTTTTGGGGACTGAGTTCAGGTTCGTACGGTGCAAGCGCAGGCATCTGTACCGTTTCTCGGAGGATCTCGACTTCACACTGTTAGAGGAAACGTCTTGGGAGGATATCGAGCAAAGTCTCACCGCAGCGTTCGACAAGGTGTGGACACAATCCGGTGTGCAAATCCACCTCGACCACTTGGATCGGCATGCACACGAGAACAGCCGCACATTCTACCTGGCGTACGACGGGCCGCTGCCCGGTGCGGCTGGCAAGACCGTTAAGACCGACATCACAATCCGTGAGCTGCTGATTCTTCCGGTTGACCTGCGTCCGCTTCTCCGTGGATACCCCGAGTACCACGATCTGCCGGAGGACGCCCGGATCGCCGTTTACTCGCTCGACGAAGTGGCGATTGAGAAAACGGTGGGCCCTCCTGGACCCGGCGCGCAACGAGCCTCGGGACTTGTATGACCTGTGGTTTCTCACGACGAATGGCCACGTGTTTCTGGAGAATCTTGTCGACGCCATTGTACGTAAGCTGGAGTTCCGGGGGCGAACCTTGGCGCAGGTCCGCCCCCAGTTTCGCGACAAGTAAGCGCGTCTACGAAGGCTCTGGGAGGTCCGGCTCGAAGCCCAGATGTCCGAGCTACCGGAGTTCGACGGAGTGTATCGAGCAGTGCGGCGCAGCCTTCGACAAGCAGGCATCACCAGAACATGAACTGGTTCGAGGCTCGCGATCGCTGAAAAAGTTGGTGCCACTTCCGGTGCCACTTCCCACCCCGAACCCCTCGGTTTCGTGAGTTTGGATTCCGTGCAGATCGTGGGGAATCGCCTTGTAATCCGAGAACTTACCGGAATCCCATCCCTAACCCCCTCGGCCTGATAAGCGTGAGGTCGGTGGTTCAACTCCACCCAAGCCCATAGGAGCCCTACGGCGGCCGCGCATGGGACCACAAGCATGCGCAGCCTTTTGGTTCCGAGCCGCATTGACTTTGTACTGCAAAGTACTTTACATTGTGCGGACACTCGTTGCGGAGCTGAGATGCGTACCTCACATGCGGTTTTCTTGTCGGGAATCCTCGCGGCCCTATTGGGCGACCTGCTCTTCCAAGACTCCCACCTCGGCGTCAATCTAGTCCTGTGGGTCGCGCCACTGCTGGCCGTAGGGTTGGCTCTTTACTACTCGAGCGGGGGCCGGCACCGGCGACTCCATTGGCTGGCAGCTCTGCTACTCTTCTTCGCTTTGTGCCTGGCGTGGCGTGCCTCTCCTTTTTTGCGGTTCTGGAACGTTGTCGCCTTGTTGGCGAAAGCGGTGCTCACCGTTACGGCGCTTCGCTGCTCCCTCGCCAACGCTTGGTTACCGGACTACCTGAAGGGAGCGGCCTGTCTAGCCAGCCGGATCGGGTGGGGGGCGATAGAGGCCGTGGCTGCCCTCGGGTCCCGGGGCGGTGACCCATCGGTCGGTTCCCGGTCGCGGAAGATAGCCGTCGGCTTGGTTCTCGCGGTGCCGGTTTTTGTGGTGTTCGGGAGCCTGCTGGCGGAGGCCGACCCCCTTTTCGAGCGGTTCATGGATGATCTCTTTTCCTGGCGGCCGTCCCAGCTGGTGGAGCACGCAGCCCTTATCTTGGTCCTAGGGTGGATATCCCTGGGATGGTTGCGCCTCATGATCGCTCCGCCGCGGCCGGCCGAAGGAGGGCAGTGGAGGCTGCCGATCGTTTTTGGTCCGGTGGAGGTGGGAATTCCTCTGGGAGTGTTGGCGCTCCTCCTGGCCGCCTTCGTGGGTCTTCAGGCTAGGTACCTGTTCGGCGGGGAAGAGGTGCTCCGCTCTACGGGTCTGACTTACGCCCAGTTCGCGCGGCGCGGGTTTTTCGAGCTGGTTACGGTAGCCACCCTCGTGGTTCCCCTGCTTTACGCCGCTCAGTGGGTTTTGGACCGAAGCGTCCGCGGCGCGGTGCGCAGCTTCAGGGCCTCAGTTTCGGTACTGGGCGCGCTGGTGGCGCTGGTCATGGTTTCGGCCCTGGGTCGGATGCGATTGTACGTGGAAGCTTATGGGCTGACGGAGCAGCGCCTTTACGCTGCGGCGTTCATGATTTGGATCGGAGCGGTGCTGGGCTGGTTCGTGGTGACCGAACTGCGCGGCCAGCAGGGGCGCTTCATAACTGGTGCAATGGCTGCCGGGTTCGCAGTGCTCGTCGTTCTGAACTTCCTCAACCCTGACGGTCTGGTAGCGAAAGTCAATCTGGAGCGTGCCAGCTCCGGGCGAGCCCTGGACGCGGAATACCTGGGTCGCCTCAGCCTAGACGCGGTCCCGGTGGTCGCGGCCGCGTTGTCCGGTCTCGATCCGGAGAAGCGCTGCGAACTGGAGCGCAGCTTGTTGGCGCGGGCCGTGCCGGTCTCCGATTGGCGGGAATGGAGCTACGCTGCGGCAAAAGCAGCGGCGGCTTCCCGGGCGTTCCCCCGAGAAGCTGCCTGTCCTGAGCCTCCCGCTCTATAGTGCGACCGGGCGCCGCGCTTACGGTTGCCGCTCTTTAGGGGCACCCGTTTGGGCTTTCGCACTTGGGATCCAACGGCGGGAGCCCCAGCCGCCTCAGCTCCCCGTTTACCGCGGCGAGGTCGGTAGCCCACACTTGCCCTAGGCGGTCCAGGTATCCCTGGAGCTCGGCGCTCAAGATCTCGAAGACCTCCGGCATATTATTCGTCGGCCTCCCGTCTCCCCGCTCCACCATCGCAAGGAGATTAGCCAGGCGGTTGTTGACCTTGATCGGAAAGTTCAGCGGATCCTGGTTGCTCTGGTTGCGCACCTGGTAGATGTTTTCTTCCACCGCCGAGGCGCTGGCCCGCAAGCGTTCCGCGGCGGAGTGCAAACGCCGGTCGTTGGATCGCTGGAGCCGGTCCTCTAGTTGTCGCTTCACCCGCCGGATCTCGATCAGCGCGTTGTTGGCGTCGTTTACCCGATCCCGGATGCGTCGCGCCAACTGGTACTGCGCGTGCAGGTCCTGGTCGGTGACGTCCGCAATCCAGGGGTTGCGCTTTACCACCACCGGAGCGGTGAGGGTGCGCCCGTCGGCCGTGAGGCGGAGGGTGTAACGTCCCGGCGGGGCTGAAGGCGCGTTGGCCTGGACTCCCCAGAGTATCATTCCGGGGAACGCGACCCAGGGCTGGGTGCGCAGATCCCAGTGCACGTAGTTCAGTCCCTTCTTGACCGGGATGCGCTCCGGATAGAAGCGCGCGGCGGGATCGGGAGCTCCTTCCCGTCGGCCTTCTTGCTCTGCTACGGTGTCGGGTTCCCAGGTTCTCAGCACCGTGCCGGTCGAGTCCAGCAGTTCGAGGCGCACGCGATCCGGTTTGGACCTGAACCACCAGCTGAAGGTCACTCCCGGCCCAGAGCGTATCGCCTCAGGGGGCGTGAACAGCCAGGCGTCCGCGGCGAATCGTTCCGGAGAGGCTTGTCTGAGAGGAGCCATATTGTCCAACACCCAGAAGCCTCTCCCGTGGCTTGCGATTACCAGCTCGTTGCTTTCTACGACGAGGTCCACCACCGGTATGTCAGGTAGACCCGGATTGAGCTCCTGCCAAGAAGCTCCGTCGTCGTAAGAGATGTATACCCCGTGCTGGGTTGCGGCATAGAGCAGCCCTCTGCGGTTGGGGTCCTCTCGGACGGCGTGCACGTACGCGTCGGGACGGATTCCGTTCACGATCTTGGTCCAAGTCCTCCCGTAGTCGTTGGTCTTGAAGATGTACGGCGAAAGATCGTTTAGCAGGGGTCGCTTGACCGCTACGTAGGCGGTGGCGTCGTCGAAAGCGGAAGCGTCGATCTGGCTCACGCGGCCGAACTCCGGCATATCCGGCGGCGTGACGTCGGTCCAGGTGCGCCCCCCATCGCGGGTCAGGTGTACCAGCCCGTCGTCCGATCCAACCCAAATAGTGTTGACGTCGATCTTACCGGGTCCCACCGAGAAGATGGTGGCGTAGACTTCGGGACCGTTCATGTCGCCGGTGATCGGGCCGCCCGAGGGTCCCAGGGTGGCCGGGTCGTGGCGGGTGAGGTCGCCGCTTATTGCGGTCCAGCTCTGCCCCCCGTCTCGGGTTACCCACAATCTCTGGGAGGAGACATATAGAGTGTGCGGATCCACCGGCGAAAAAATGATGGGGAAGGTCCACTGCCAGCGTTCCCGAATGTCCCTGGCCGGCTCGCCCGAATAGAACCAAGGATAAGGGCTCACCTCCTGCGAGGTTCCCAGTCTCCGGTTGTAGCGGTCGACGTAGCGCCCGTTGTTGGCGCCGGAGTAAAAGATGTCGAAGTCCAGCGGGTCGGGCGCAATGTACCCCGGTTCTCCTCCTCCTACCGGATAGGACAGAGCCATCGAGCCCGCGGTAATGTCCTGGGGGCGCCTCCCGCCGCTTCGCCGGGGCGGCGTTGCGAACCCGTATACCCAGGCATTGTAGTTGAACGGCGTGCAGATGGTGCTGTTGTCCTGCTGGGCGCCGCACACGTGGTAGGGAATGTGCTTGGTGGTAATCACGTGATAGAACTGGCCCGTGGGGAAGTCCTGGTCGGTCCAGCTCTGGGCGGTGTCCATCGAGACCGCTCCGCCGCCGTCGTTGCCCACCACCAGGTGACCGGAGTCGTCAGGATCGATCCAAAGGTCGTGGAAGTCACCGTGAGTACCGCTGTTCACCGAAGTCAGGGTTTTGCCACCGTCGGTGGAGCGGTAGATGCTGGTATTCTGGATGTACACCACGTCGGGGTCGTTGGGATCGGCAAAGACGTGGGTGTAGTAGAAAGCTCGTTGCCGGATGGAGCGGCTGTTGTTGATGAGGGTCCAGGTGGCGCCGCCGTCTTCGCTTCGGTAGAGCCCCCCGTCAGGTTCGTTTTCGATCAGAGCGTACACCCGGTTGGAGTTCGCCCCTGAGACCGAGACTCCGATTTTTCCGATCAGCCCCCGGGGGAGTCCCGGGTTTCGGGTGATCTCCGTCCAAGTTTCGCCTCCGTCGGTGCTCTTGAAGAGCCCGCTACCGGGCCCGCCGCTGGACATCTGATATTCCTTCCGGTAAGCCTCCCAGAGCGCCGCATAGATCACGTCGGGGCGGTTGCGGTCGATGGCGATATCGATCCCGCCGGTCTGGTCGTTGCGATAGAGCACCCTGCGCCAGGTGCGCCCGCCGTCGGTACTCTTGTAGATCCCCCGCTCGCTACTAGGGGCGCTGTACTTGCCGAAGGACGCCACGAAGACGATATCGGGATTGCTTGGATGGATCCGAATCTTGGATATCGCGTGGGATTCCGCAAAGCCTACGTGAGCCCAGGTGGCACCTCCGTCGGTGCTCCGGTACACCCCGTCTCCGGGCATGATGTTGCCCCGAATGCACGATTCTCCCATCCCGATAAAGACGATATCAGGATTGGTCTCGCTCACCGCCACCGCACCCACCGAGGCGCTGCGGATCTGACCGTCGGTGACAGGGAACCAGTTTTCACCCCCGTCGGTCGTCTTCCACAGTCCGCCACCGACGGCTCCGAAGTAGGCCTCGTTGCGTCGGCCCCTGACCCCGCTTACCGCTATCGAACGGCCGCCCCGATCGGGGCCGATGTTGCGCCAGCGATAGGCAGCCAGGATCGCCGAGTCCAGAACTACCGGGCGCAGCTGCTCGGCTCGCGACTGGCCGGCGGTATGCTGGGCCGAGAGTACGCTCCCGCACAGGAAAGCGGCTCCTAGGATTGCCGTAAGAAGTATCTCTTTTTTCATGGCACCTTTCCGAGGGTAAAGGTTCGGTTCATCGAAGGCTCAAGGCCACCAGCGATCCGGGCATCGTCCGTCCCCCTACGGCCATCACTATGTACTGCTTGCCCTGATGAAGGTAGGTCATGGGCGGGGCCTGACTAGGTGCCGGAAGCTCCACCGTCGCCAGATGCTTGCCGGTAAGCTTGTCCACCGCATGGAACAAGGGAGCTCCGCCCCGACCTTCGCCATACATCAGCAGAGTCTTGGTGACCAGCGCCGTGGCGTGCGATCCTTTGCCGGTGCGCGGCAGGTTTACCTCGCCAAGGAGCGGGTGGTTCCTGAGCTCCTCCGGGGTATCGCCGTTGGGAATCCACCAAAGATGCTCTCCGGTGTTGAGGTCGATCGCCGTGATTCTCCCGTAAGGCGGCTTGAGGAGCGGTACTCCTTCTATGCTCCCGATCCCACCCGGTCCCCTGGTGACCCAATCCATGTTGGCGTCCGGCCCTGCCTCCTTACCGGGGAAGAGTTGCGGCGCGCTGCATCCCTTGACGGACGCCACGTAGAGGATACCGCTCTCGGGATCGACCGCCGAGCCTCCGGGGATGTTGGTTCCGCCGTTGGCTCCCGGACAGTGGATAGAGGCCCGGGTTTTGTCGGGAGCGTTCCTTATGGACGGAGGATTGAACAGGGGACCCAACCGATACTGCTTGACGATCTCCAGCGCCCGGCGCCGCAGCTCGGGCGTGTAGTCCACCAAATCGTCCACCGTAATCCCCTGCTGCTCGTAAGCCGCCGGACGGGTGGGGAAAGGCTGCGTAGGGGAGGTTTTCTCTCCCGGTACGTCCGACTGGGGCACCGGACGCTCTTCGATCGGCCAAACCGGCTTTCCCGTGTAGCGATCGAGCACATAGGCGAAACCCTGTTTGGTGGTCTGCACCAGCGCCGGAACCCGCTCACCGTTCACCGCGATGTTCACCAGATTCGGCGCCGTGGGGTTGTCGTAGTTCCAGATGTCGTGATGCACGGTCTGGAAGTGCCAGACCCGCCTCCCGGTTGCCACATCCAAAGCTACGATGCTGGTGGAGAACAACGCCGCATCCGGGCTCAACGGGCTTTCCTTCCATCGCCGGTGACCGCCGTAGTAGTCGTTGGTTCCCGGATCGGTGGGTATGTACACTATCCCCCGCTCCGGGTCGGCCGACATCGGCGCCCAGGAGGAAACGTTCCCTGTGTAGGACCAGGCGTCGCCCTCCCAGGTCTCGTGGCCGAATTCTCCTGGTCGAGGAATGACGTGGAACCTCCAGAGGTGTTTGCCGGTTTTGGCGTCATAGGCCAGAATGTGCCCCGGCACGTTTTCCTTGCGCGTCTGGTAGTAACCCTGCTCGTGAGAGTTGCCCACCACCACGACGCCGTTGACCACGATCGGCGGAGAGGAATTCGTTATGTAGCCGATCGAGTCGGGAATTCCGTAGTCGGGATCGTAGGGGTAGCCTAGATCGGCCAAAAGGTCCACGGTCCCGTTCCGGCCGAACTCGGCGATCGGCCTTCCGGTCTCGGCATCCAGGGCGTGGAGGAAGAAGGCCGGAGTCACTACGTAAATCCTGCCCCGCCCGTCTACTTCAGCGTAGGCTACGCCCTTGCCGTAGTCCTTTCGCATGGAGCGTTCCCAGCGCTTGGTGGGAGGCTCGCGGAAGATCCATAGGGTCTCCCCGGTGGCGGGATCGATGGCCGCGACGGTACGGCGCGTCCCGGCTACGGTGTAGAGGCGTCCCGCGGCGTAGATCGGGGTGGCCCGCAAAAGGGGGTCCGGTTCCGACCCGAAGTTGTCGCCCCGCCAGATCCAGGCCACCTGAAGCTGGGAAAAGTTTGAGGCATCGATCTGGTCTAGAGGGGAGTATCGGGTACTCCAGGCGTCCGCACCCCAGTATCGCCACTCCCCGTAGGGATTACCGCGCTGCTGGGCGAGGAGATCCCGCTCTAGGGCAGATAGGACGCAAACTAATGCGAGAAAGAGCAGTCCCGGTTTCTCGAGCGTGACAATCAATCTTTCCCTCATGATCGCCTCCTCGATATGGGCGGCGCAGAAACTAGCGCGAATCGGTTGCTTGTGCGCCAGGTCGCTGGGGTCGAGTATGCCGCCGCTCCTACCTCGCCGACACAGCCCGAGGGGACGCAGGGTGCTCTCCGTCCCCTCTTTGGCGCGAACCGCGGTGGGGGCCCGCCTTACGGCACCAAACCAGCGCCGCAGGTACCGTCGGGTTGCCTCACCGTGGGGTAAGCCACGCCCAGCTGCTCGAGATAGGTGGAGTACTTGCTGGGATCGTAGTAATACTTGCGCATCTGCTCTCGGTAGCGCTCCATAATCCCTCGGTTCAACTCGATGGCTGGTCGATCCTGGGTCCTTATCAAGGGCCGGTACTGTTCAGCCTTTAGCTGGACGTTCCGAAAGTAATCCCACGCCTGTTGTACCAGGTCGGGTCTCAACAAGAAGTCGAGCACCGTCATCGCCACCACCTTGGCGCCAGCGGTGGCTCCTTTGTGGGCGATGGGCGTGGCCATCGCTATGGCGTTTGCCCAGTTGTGGCCGGGGCCGCCGGGTATGTTGGACGGGAAGCGCAAGGTGGCGGTGGGCACGTTCCAGGAAATGTCCCCGATGTCGTCGGAACCTCCGCCCATGGAGCGTTCCGGGGGCTCCGGGGGCTCCAGGGAATCGATTTCGGTAGCGAGGCCGCGCTGCGGCTGTCCCAGCTCTTTTTGGAGCGCCTTTGCCAAGGCCAGGTCGGCCTCGCTCCATTGCGGCATCCCTACGCGTTTCATGTTCTGGTAGAGAGCTTCGGCCACCACCTTACTGAAGTTGCGTGGCCAAGCGGAGCCCAGCACTCTAGTGGGCAAAAGCTTGGTGCTGGTCATCAGCGCGGCGCCTTGGGCGATCGAGTCTAGGATCGCCCAGTTGTGCATGATGTGCTCGTAATCCAGCTCCCGGATGTAGTACCACACTGAAGCCGTGCGCGGAACTACGTTGGGCTGATCGCCGCCGTCGACGATCACATAGTGGGATCGCTGGGGGAGGCGCAGGTGCTCGCGCCGGTAGTTCCAGGCTACGTTCATGAGCTCCACTGCGTCCAACGCGCTTCGCCCCCGCCACGGCGCCCCGGCGGAGTGGGCCGTCTGGCCCTCGAAACTGTAGAGCGCCGAGACCAAACCGGTCCCGCCGCCGATCCCCCAACTGGTGGACAGATCGGAGCTCACGTGCGTGAAGATCACGATATCGACGTCCCGGAACACTCCTTCGCGCACGTAGTACGCCTTGGTCCCCAACTGCTCCTCCGCCACCCCGGGCCACAAGTGCAGGGTTCCCGGGATCCGCTCTCGCTCCATGATCTTCTTGACCGCCAAAGCGGCCGTGATATTGACCGCCTGCCCCGAGTTGTGTCCCTCCCCGTGTCCCGGCGCTCCCTGGATGATCGGCTTGTGGCATGCCACCCCGGGGTACTGGGAAGCCTGGGGTATCCCGTCGATGTCCGATCCCAGCGAGACGACAGGCTTTCCCGATCCCCAAGTGGCGACCCAAGCCGTTGGTATACCCGCCACGCCCTCGGTGACGGTGAACCCCTCCCTCCTGAGTAGATCGACCAGGTAGCGGGACGTCTCGAACTCCTGGAAGCCCAGCTCCCCGAAGCTGAAGATCCGATCGACGATCTCCTGAGTGAGCTTGGAGCGGGCTTCCACATCCTGAGCCGCCTCTCGCTTCAGCTGATCCAGTCTCCGAGACTGGCGCTGGGCCCAAGCGGGATGCGCCACGATCAGGGCAGTGATTGCAAAGATCCCAATACGACAGTAGCTCGATCGTTTCATCGGCGAGCCTCCGTTCTAAAAAGTTCCAGCAGCTTCATGTCTCGCGCGGAACCATGCCTCCTCATGTCTCACGGGACCGTGCCTCCGCCGCAGCCACCTTCCGAGCTGCGGAGCGTGGGATAGTGCACCCCTAACTGCTCCAGATAAGTAGAGTAGCGGCTGGGGTCGTAGTAGTACTTGCGCATCTCTTCGCGATAGCGGGTCATGATACCGCGGTTGAGCTCGGTCGCGGGTTTGTCTTCAGGCCGTATGAAGGGCTGATACTGCGTTTCCATGGTCTGCACGTTGCGGAAGTAGTCCCACGCTTGCTTCACCAACTCGGGGTGGAGTAAGAAATCCAAAATGGTCATCGCCATGGCCTTGGCGCCCGCGGTCGCCCCCTTGTGGGCGATCGGCGTGGCCATCGCTACGGCGTTAGACCAGTTGTGGCCCGGAAGATTGGGTATGTTAGACGGAAAACTCAGCACGATTGTGGGAACGTTCCAAGACACGTCCCCGATGTCGTCGGAACCACCTCCGAACCGGCGGTTCTCAGGCACCGGGCCCCTGAGAGAGTCGGGAAGCTTGGTTGCCAGGCCGCTGTCCGGGACGCCGAGTTCCCGCTGCAATCCGCGCGCAAGCTGCTGATCGGCCTCGCTCCACTGAGGTAGGCCCACGCGCTTTATGTTCTCCCACATCACTTCGGCCACGACTTTGTTGAAATGGCCCGACCAGGCCGAGCCCAACACCCGCTGCCCTACCAGCTTGGTTCCGGTCATCAGCGCAGCACCCTTGGCGATCGAGTCTCCGATCGCCCACAGGTGCATGGTCGTGGGGTAGTCCAACTCCCTAAAGTAGTACCAGACCGAGGCGGTGCGGGGCACGACGTTGGGTTGATCACCTCCGTCCACCGTCACATAGTGGGACCGTTGGGGGAGGCGCAGGTGTTCCCGCCGATAATTCCAGGCAACGTTCATCAGTTCGACCGCGTCCAAGGCACTGCGGCCACGCCACGGCGCTCCAGCAGAATGCGCCGTCTGCCCTTCGAAACTGAATAGCACCGAGACCAGGGCGTTACCTCCCCCTCCGCCCCAGGATGTGCTCAGATTGCTCCCCACGTGAGAAAAGAGCGCTAGGTCCACGTCGCGGAACAGCCCTTCGCGGACAAAGTATGCTTTGGTGCCCACCAACTCCTCGGCTACCCCGGGCCAAAGTTGCAGGGTTCCGGCAATGCGTTCCCTCTCCATGATCTTCTTCACCGCCAGGGCCGCTGTGATGTTCACCGCCTGTCCGGAGTTGTGTCCCTCCCCGTGTCCCGGCGCTCCCGGAATCAGGGGCTTGTGACAGGCCACGCCCGGAGTCTGGTTGGCTTGAGGGATGCCGTCGATATCCGAGCCCAGGGAGATCACCGGTTTTCCCGACCCCCAAGTTGCAACCCACGCCGTGGGGATTCCGGCGTAGTTTTCTTGAACCGTGAACCCTTCGCGCCGCAGAAGCTCCACCAGATACCGCGAGGTTTCGAACTCTTGAAAGCCCAATTCCCCGAAGCTGAAAATCTGATCTACTATTTCCTGGGTCAGCTTGGCCCGAACTTCCGCTTCTCGGACGGCTTCTCGCTTGAACTGCTCCAGCCGTCGGGCCGGATTGCCCTGCGCCTCAGCTGGTTCCCACCCCGCAGCAGCCAAGCCTAAAAAAACCAAAGCTAACCAGGCACGAGATACGGTCATCTGGATTCCTCCTTACGCAAGGTGCGAGGGATATTCAGTTCCGGCAGCCGGCGCCGGTGGGGAAAAGATGTGCGCCGGGACCAGGCGGCGCGAGCCCCTGCTCCTTCAGGCCTGGGTAGCTCCACGGTACCGAGCTGCCTCGCGAGATCCGGTGGAGCTGCGCTCCGGCCTCCAGCGGAACCTCTCGAGCTCAGGGCTCGTCTTTCCCTCCATTGCATCGGCTACGATCCGGCCCAACACCGGCGCGAACTTGAAACCGTGCCCGCTGTCCCCGGAAGCTACTAGCAGCCCGCGCCGCTCGGGGTCGCGCGCTATCCAAAAGTCCCCATCCGGGGTGTCGCAATACCAGCACAGTCGACTGCTCACTATTGGGGCGTCCGCCAAATCGGGCAGCCACTCTTTGAGAAACTGCCGCAGGCGCTCGGTTTCGGCGGGCGGCACGCTGCGATCGGAGTCTGGGCCGATCGCCAGACCGGGGCCGTGGCTTCCGATCTTTACCAAACCGTCGCGGCTCAACGGGAAACCGTAGTAACCTGTTCGGGTTATGTCCGCCGTGAATACCGGAAAGCGCGGGGGGAGAAAGCGCTCGGCTGAGCGAGGCCGGAGATAGAACAGAGCGTGAGCCGTAGGGGAGAGAGAGCTGGCCAGTTCGGGGAGCAGCTGGGCGGTCCAAGCTCCTGTCGCCAATACCACTTCGGCGGCGTGGTGTAGTGCTCCCAGCCGGTCGCGCACGCCGCGGACTTCCCCCGATTCTACTAGGAGCGATTGCACCCGCCTGCCGGTGATGATCTCCACACCCGCAGCGGCCGCTCGTTCGGCCATCTCGCCGATAGCTAGGGCGCTTTCCACGTAACCACCGAGCGCGTGAAAGAAGCCGTCGCGGAACCGGTGGCGAAAGGCCGGGAATCGTTCTTCGAGCTTTAAGGGGTCGATTCTCTCGGGCGCGTGTCCCCGCTTCAGCAGGAGCTGCCAGCTCTCGTACTCGAACCCCCGAGGTTCCATAGGCGCCTCGGTGAGGATCAAGATCCCGGTTTCGTGGTAGAGAGGCGGTTTCTCTTTGCGGCGCCGCTCCTCGTTCCAGCCGAGCCACCGGGAGCGGGCTTCTTCGGCAAGTGCGGTGTAGAGTCGGTCGGCCCCATAGGCCAGTCTCATCACCTTCGAGATATCGGTGCTGGCGGCCAAAGGATGGGGAACGGGTCCCGGATCGAGTAACGTTACCCGCCGTCCGCGAGCGGCGAGTTCCAGCGCGGCGCTCAGGCCGAAGGCGCCGGCTCCGACGACCGGTGTACTGGCTGGCAACAGTCGGAAGAATCAGCTCAAGCCCAAGCGCTTTATCAAGTGATCCTTGACCGACTGCGTTATGATTCCGCGTCCCAACGCGTCGTCGATCGCCGCTGTGATCCTAGCTCGGTCAGTATCGACCTTGCGGTCTCTCAACTCCCGGATCATCCGGGCCAGGCGCTGGTCGTACTCGCTGTGCTTCAAGCGCCCGGCGTCCATCTCCTGCTTGAGCTTCTCGAGCTCCTTTACCAACCGTTCTACACTTACGGGATCGGTCATCTTTTGAGTCCCTTTCTGAGGTACCGGTAGCTAGGCGAGGAAACGACGGGCCAAATTTATCGGAGCGAGAGTCTGCCGGCTACTCCGTCGCCCGGGAAGCCGTTTCCAGAGCAACCGCCTCCAGGAATATCTCCTGTGCCGACTTGATCTCGACCCCCGTCGGGGGAGGAAAGCGTTCGTACGATCCGTCAGACTTGAGCTCCCAGGCCAGGGGGTCTTGCAGCTCCGTGGACAGAATGTGGTCGAGTTTCTCGCGGCATCGGGCAGCCAAAACCGGAGTGACCACTTCGACCCGCCTTCTCAAGTTGCGGGGTCGCCAGTCGGCGGAACCTATGTAGTACTCGGGGTCACCCCCGTTCTCGAAGGCATAGATTCTGGCGTGTTCCAAGAACCTGCCCAAAATGCTGACCACGCGGATTCTTTCCGAGAGTCCGGGAACTCCTGGCCTCAGCGTGCAGAAGCCCCGCACGACGAGGTCGATATGGACTGCAGCTTGGGCGGCTCGGTACAGCGCTCCCACGATTTCACTGTCGCCCAACGCGTTCAACTTGGCGCGAATCCTAGCGGGTCTGCCGGCGCGGGCGTGCTCGGCCTCGCGCTCGATGAGTTCGAGAAACCGTCCGAGCATGTTGGCAGGGGCGACGATCAGCCGCTTGAATTCGCCCCTCGGCGGCTTGGGCGAGCCGGTCAGCTCGTTGAACAGGGCGTGAAGCTCTGCGGTGATGTCGGGATCCGCGGTGAACAACCCCAGATCGGAGTAGTGCCTGGCGCAGTGGCGGTTGTAGTTTCCGGTGCCGATATGGGCGTAGCGCTTGAGATGACCCTTTTCTCGCCGCACCACCAGCGCGACCTTGGCGTGGGCTTTGAATTTCACCAGCCCCGTCACCACGTGGATCCCAGCCCGCTGAAGCTGCCGGGCCCAAAGAATATTGCGCTGCTCGTCGAATCTGGCTTTCAGCTCCACGAACACCGCAACGTCCTTGCCGGCTTGCGCTGCCCGCACCAGCGCGTCGCCTATCGCCGATGGCCCTCCCGGGCGGTACAGGGTCAGCTTGATCGCCACTACGTCAGGGTCGTCGGCCGCCTCGTGGATGAACCGCTCGAGGGTCGTCTCGAAGGAATCGTACGGATGGTGCACCAGAACGTCGCCCTCGGCCACGAGGTCGAACACCGACCGGTCTAGGGGCATCGGGTTGCGCGGCTCGAAGGGCGGATAATGGAGATGGGGGTGGGGGAGGTCGGCTATCTCTCCCAACCCTCCCAAATCGATCGGTCCATCGACCTGGTAAATGTCGTTCTCGCTCAAGCTCGTGTGCTCAGGGTCTTCGAAACGAAGCTCCCGGACCAACAGCTCCTGGATCGGCTGGGCCATACCTTTCTCCACCTCGATGCGAACCACGGGCGCGCTGGGCCGCCTGCGCAGCTCGTCCTCGATCGCCCTCGCGAAATCCGCCGCCACCTGCTCGTCCAGCTCTAGGTCCCCCATCCGAGTCACTCTAAAAGGACGCACTTCTAACACCTGCCGGCCAGGATAGAATATCCCCACGTGGGCTCGGATCACCTGCTCGATAGGCACGAAATCGTGGCTCTGGGGCAGACGGACCAATCTAGGGAGCGCGTCCGGCACGCCCAAGTAGGCGAAGTGCACCGGGCCGCCGACTTCGTCCCTGAGGATCACCGCGAGCGACAGGAGCAGCTCTTCGATGCGAGGGAACGGGTGTCCCGGGGCTCCGGTCAAGGCCTTGGGAGTCAGCAGGGGGAAAACCTGCTCCTCGAAGTACTCTTTCAAATACTGCCGTTCTTGCTCGCCCAGATCTTCCCAGAAGCGCAAGCGAATGCCGTAACGGGGGAGGTCTCTGCGGATTATCTGGTCGAAGCACCGGTACTGCCTCTCCACCATAGTCCTGACCCGGATGGCGACGACGTCCAGCTGCTCCTGGGGACTGAGTCCGTCCAGAGTGGGCTGGGTCACACCGCCCGCAACCGCCCGCTTGAGCCCTCCCACCTTTACCGAATAAAACTCGTCCAAGTTGCTGCTGACGATACCTAGAAAGCGCACTCGCTCGAGCAAGGGGACCCCCGGATCCTCGGCCAGGGCGAGAACCCGGGAGTTGAACTCGATCCAGGAGAGTTCAGGATTGAGAAATTGCTCCGGCGCTTGCTTCCTGGTGTCCAGCAGGTCGTCCGGCAGTATGGGGATGCGCAGTTCCGCCAAGGTCCTCCGGCTGGCCGCGACCACGTCGGGATCGGCTTCCGAATTCGAGGTTGCTTCCTTCGACATAGCCGCTGCCCATTCCGGCATCGACTGCGACCGGACTGCAACGGTCAGAGCCGCCAGGGTGACGGGGTCCCGCAGCACCGGAGATCCCACGCGGCTTATGATCTCGGCCAGCGAGAACCACTGGAGGTCTTTTCCCTCGCCGAGATTGCGCCGCAGTCTTCGCGCCAGCCAGACCTCCACCGCGGGATGCGTGGCGGTGGCCGGAACCACGCCCAACAGCAGCAGCTGTCCTTCGCTCGACCCGAAAGAGTTGCGCATCGCCTCACGGCACGCCTCGTCGCCGCTGCCGATCCCGCGCGGCAGGCGCAGCCCGTCTTCCCCCCGCATCAGGGCGAGGCGGCCTCCCTGGAGACCTATCACCGTTACCTCCTTCTTGCTCTGCACCTCCCGGGCCAAGCGCGCGCTCTCCGCCTCCTGCAGCCGGCGTTCGGCCCACTCCAGTCGGCCAACCGCAATCCGCGGTAAATCGTGAGCTGCTTCCAGGGCAGTCGCGAAGCGGTAGAAAGATTTCGTCCGACACCATTTCCGCTCCACGGTTAGCTCGTGGAACTCGGCCGAGTCGGACCGCGTTTCGACCTTCACCGAATCGTAGGATAGCAGGACAGCCGGCAAGGGCGACCAGGGCCGCCGGGCGTAGCGCCAACGCCGCTCGGTTACGAGCTCCATGACGGGTGACAGCCTGCCGGGGTCCACGATTGCCTGAAGCCGCCTCGCGGGCTGGGAGGTGCCGCTCAGGATCTTTGCCGGTTCGAACTCGGCGGCAAAGTCCTCGTAGAGCTCCGCGCCCCTGGCTGTGTGGATTTCAAGCCTTAGCAACCGGCGATCGTCCAGCCGCACCCGCAGCCGGCAGGCGATCCTCCTCCTGCGCAGCTCGCCGTCCGGGGTATCGAAGTAGATGTCCCGAAAGAAACTGCTGGACAGAGGTCCAGCTTGGTATCCCAAGGGAGGTAGCTCCTCGAGCAGCTGCTGCAGCAGGGAGGGCTCGGTGCCCAGGTCGAAGCGTATTTTGACCCTAGCTCTGCCCACGGCCACCGCGCTGGAAGATTATTTCGAGTCGCTGGTCCCCCACGCGATCGCGGATCAACTGTACCAGCATGGGTACCGGTACTCGCTTTTTCAAGCGGACCAGGTAGGCCAGCGCTCGATCGCCGCCCGAAGCTTCGGCTTTGGGTTGCCATCTCTTGGTGGCCTCCTCCAATGCCTGCTCCACCATTTCCCGCACGGCCTGGGCACTCTGTGTCTGGATGCTGAGCAGGCCGTCGAAAGAGTTCTTCTCCGGCTCCTGGGCGGCGGGGACCGGGTAGATGTCGCCCACGTTGAATCGCCACAGTCCAAGGACCACCAAGTTGAAGATCAAGGACATCACCAGCGCCAGCGTCAGGGCCTGAACCCCTGCGGCGAGCCCGATACCGATCGCCAGAAACACGTAAACCGCATCCTTGGTGTCCTTCAAAGTGTTGCGGAACCGCACCGCGGCAACGATCCCTGCTAGGCTGAATGCCAGGGCGATGCTGTTCTGGACTATCATGACGATTCCCGCGACCGCGATTGGCAGGATTATGACCGTCTGCACCACGGACGGATCGTACCGCTGACTCCGCTTGGTGAGCATGTAAACCCAAGCCACCGGTATGACCAAGGTCAGAGCGCCGAGCATGGCAAGCACCGCACCCAGGGTCCTTAGCTCCACGTTTTGGGGGCCGAGCGTGAACTCGGCGGGAGCGCCGGCAAGATCTTCCAGGCGCCCGAAGGAGAACGGTTGGTGGAGTTCCGGGAAAGCGCGCACCAGTCCGAAGCCCGCAGTCGATAGCAGCAGATAGTAAATAGCGAGCCAGATCAGGGATAGCCGATCGCTGCGAGGCGCCTTCACCGGCGGCAACTCCTTACGAACTCTCTTTCGACCGCCTTGGAGTCCTCGATCATGGTATAGAACTCGTCGAAGTATTCGATCGCCCTCTTGAGCGTCTTTCGATCGAGTCCCTCTTGAGCGGTCCACAAAGCGTAGATCGCGTCCTTCTCCCGCTTGAACTGCTCGAGGATAGGTTCTAGCTCAGCCGGGTCCTTGCAATAGCCGCGGTAAAGCCGCTGCCTAACGCTCCTGATCGGCAGCTTAGCGTCGGGCCGAGCGTAGGGAGCCTCGATTACGCCGGCCCAGTCAAAATCGTAGGGCACCGGGGTCGGGAACGGGTTGGGAGGGATGTCTACTAAGACTATGTTGTGCAGTGCCCATACCGACCAGTCGGTATTGCCGATGAAATACTGGAATACTGCAATCAGCGTCATCTGTTCCTGGTCGGTGTTATCGTCGTGAATGCCTTCCAAGTCGAGGACGGTACCGCCCAACCGAACCGCCATGGCGTCCTCGTCTTCGATAAGGAAACCGTACTTGGTCAGAGTGTCGCGCTCGCCGGCGGCGTCTATATAGGTGATACGCGCCAGCCTGACTCGGAAGCTCTGGTCGGTCAAGAGATTGAAGGTCCGGTAGATCAGATATTCCTGAAGGGTGATCTGCTCGTACTGCTCCCGACGGTCCTGGCAGTGGGTGGCCAACTTCAGCTTGTTCTGCCCGGAGAAGACCGTGTTTTCGGTCCCCTCCTTGGGGAAGTTGAGCCGCAGGGGCGGAAAGCCGCAAATTTGGGATTGAAGCCGGAAGTTCCCCCGGGTGCGTACCTCGACATCCAGGCTTGCCGGAGAGCCATCAGGGCCTTCGATGTAGAGCTTCGCCGGGCGGTACTCGCTTTCTTGGCTGCGGTCCTTGAAGATCGTGCCCCAGTCGGCCTTGAGCGATAACCGAAGGGTTTGGTGAGAGGCAAAAAGCGGGGGCTCCACGTGTTGTGCGAGAAGGTGGGCGCTTCGCCCCTGGAATCCAAGTCGTACCCCGATTTCCCAGAGTACCAATAGGGCGAGACTTACCGCCACGGAAACGACCTTGGTGGTCATGGCTACTCCCGGTGGCTGGTCCAGGTCAGGTCGGTTAGCTAGCGTACCTAACCTACGGTGTGCCGGCTAGTCTGGCCAGGGGCACTTTGCGGTTTAACTCTTAGCAAAGGAGGAGAACGATGTCGCCGACACGCCGCGCGGCCTCTTTCTGGTGTCTAGATTTGCCCTTCCCATTCCGCGCCTTTCCTATCGTACTGCTGTTGGCGGCGCGACTTTCTTCGCCAGTTGCAGGACAGGAGCCCGGTCTGGATCCCAGAATTTCCCGCCTGCTTGCGGAAGTATCGGCCGAGCGTCTGGTTGCTACCGTGGACCGGCTGGTCTCTTTCCACACGCGTAACACCCTTTCCTCCACGGGTCATCGCGACCGGGGCATAGGTGCTGCGCGGCGCTGGATCTTCGAACAGTTCCAGAGTTTCAGTCCACGCCTCAAGGTGAACTTCGATTCGCATCTGATTCCTCCGGGTGGGCGGATCCCCCGGGAAACGGAGGTGGTCAACGTCATGGCGGTGCTGCCGGGGAGGAGCGATCGAAGGATCTACGTGAGCGGTCACTACGACACAGTGGTGCTGCGTCCCGCACCTCAAGATTCGGCCGCGGCGCGCTCGTTCGACAACTTTGCGCCGGGTGCCAACGATGATGGAAGTGGAACCGCTTTGACCATGGAATTGGCCAGGGTGCTTTCCCAAAGCGGTCTCGAGTTCGATGCCACGCTGGTCTTCATCGTTTTCGCTGGCGAGGAACAGGGACTAATCGGTTCCAGAGCCCATGCCGAAAGGGCTAGGGCTGAGGGGGTAAGGATCGAAGCGGTGTTCAACAACGATATCGTGGGAAACAGCGTTGGAGGAGACGGGGTGGTTGACGGGGCGAGCGTTAGGGTCTTTTCCGAGGGTCCCGAGGACTCACCCTCGCGCGAGCTGGCGCGCTTTATTCGGCGTCACGCGGTTCGCTACCTTCCCGGCCACGAGGTGAGGCTCATTGCGCGGGAGGATCGCTTCGGGCGTGGGGGAGACCATACCGCCTTCAATCAGAACGGGTACGCTGCCGTGAGGATCACCGAGTCGAAGGAGAACTACGATCGGCAGCATACCGTGCGGGACACTCCTGATGGAATAGATCCCCGATATTTGGCTCAGAACGCGCGGGTTAACCTCGCCGCCGTGGCCACGCTGGCGCTAGCTCCGCCGCAGCCGGTGGTCGCAGGGAACCGGGGGCCCATGCTGGATCGGGGGGAGAGCGGCTACGACGCCCGGCTGCGCTGGGAACCGTCTCCGGGAGCCGCCGCTTACCGGATCTTCTGGCGCGACAGCTGGAGTCCGGATTGGGAACACGAACTGTGGGTCGGGAACGTAACCGAGTATGTGTTGCCCGGGGTTTCCATAGATGATTACGTCTTCGGCGTAGCGGCGGTGGGGCCTGGGGGTCACGAAAGCTTGGTGTCGCCATACGTCAGGTCGCCCCGGCCCAATACTCCGGTTCCGATACGGCGCTGAGATGAGGCCTGCGGGCGTCACGCCCAGCTCTGGGGCGGGGCCCTCAACCGGCCAGAGAGCGGAGTAGGTCTGGGTCCAGCTCGTGGCCGCCGTCGAACTCGATCAACTGGTAATCGACACCGATCGCAGCGAGGCGCTCGGCTTGGGACCTCACCTCGTCCGGCGGCCAGTAGGGATCGTGTCTTCCCGAAACGAAGATCCACTCCACCGTCTTTACCTTCTCGGCATGGGACTCGAGGTCCAGATCGGGCGGCAGCCGGTCTCCCCACAGGATTGCTCGGTCTACCCGCGAACCGCCCATCGCCGCCCATCGAGCCACGGTTGCCGCTCCCTGAGAAAAGCCCAGAGCTACTATGCTGTCCGGATCTTTTCTCGATTCCCGGCGCAGCTCGGATACTATACGGTCCAGATATTCCAAATAATCGCCAATCTCGTAGAGTCGCTCCTCGCGGGTCATCCAGGTGGCGCCGACGCGGGCGTTGGCGTGGCCTCCCTCGGGATTCTCCAGGTAAAACCGGGACAGGGCTTCGGGAGCCACGATGAGACGTCCGGGGGTGGCCAGGGACTGGAAGCGGCGGATGAAGTTAGCCGCAAGCTGCCCGTACCCGTGGCATACGACCCACAGCTCCGCTGCGGGTCGAGCGGGATCGCCCAGCACCAAATAGCGGGCCGTCTTGGGGGTGACAATGTGACGCTCGAGCATCGGCTACCCGCCGCGCGATCGAAAAGCTTGCTAAGTTTAACCGAAATCTTTCGGAGTCCAAGGAGAGCGAAATGCGCAGGTTCCTGATTCCGTTCGCTGCAGTCTATTGGGGCGTTGCCTGTGGGGGTGAAGGCGTGGACGTCGCGTCGCGGCTTGGACAGTACGCCGTGGTGCCGCTTGCGGTCGACCTGGACAGCCTGTCTTTACGCGATCGCCAACTGCTGACGGCCTTGGTGGGCGCGGCCGGACAGATGGACACGCTTTTTTGGCATCAGGCGTACGGAGATTACGTCTCTTTGCTGTCTTCGATCCGCGATCCTGAACTTCGCCGCTATGTCGAGATCAACTACGGGCCGTGGGATCGGCTGGCAGGGGACCAGCCTTTCGTAAGGGGCGCGGGAGCTAAGCCGCCCGGGGCCAACTTTTACCCTCCGGATCTGACCCGGGAAGAATTCGAGGCCTACTTGCGGGAGCATCCCGAGCATGCCGACAGCCTGAAAAGTCTCTACACCTTGGTTCGCAGGCGCCGCGACGGTGGGCTAGAGGCGATCCCCTACCACCGTGCCTATCAGGAGCGACTGCTGTTGGCGGCGGCGGATCTCAGAATGGCGGCGGCTTTGGCTCGGGATCGGGGGCTCAGGCGTTACCTGGAACTCAGAGCGGAAGCCTTGAGGACGGACGACTACCGGGCCAGCGACATCGCCTGGCTGGAGATGAAGGACAATTGGGTCGACGTGATCATCGGTCCGATCGAGACGTACGAGGACCAGTTGTTCGGGTACAAGGCGGCCTATGAAGCCTATGTCTTGATCAAGGATCAGACTTGGAGCCGAAGATTGGAGCGGTACACTGCGCTGTTGCCCGATCTACAGCGTGAGCTCCCCGTGCCGGAGCAGTACAAACGGGAGCGACCGGGCTCCGAGAGCGAACTCGGGGTGTACGACGCGGTGTTCTACGCGGGGCACGCCAACGCGGGTCCCAAGGCGATAGCAGTGAACTTGCCGAACGACGAGGAGATCCAGTTGGCCAAGGGGACGCGGCGGCTCCAGATCAGAAACGCCATGCGCGCCAAGTTCGACAAGATCCTTCTGCCGATCGCCGACCTGCTCATCGCCGAGGACCAGCGGCGCCACGTGACCTTCGATGCCTTTTTCACCAACACCATGTTTCACGAGGTGGCGCACGGTTTGGGGATCAAGCACACGATCGACGGGCGCGGGACGGTGAGGGAGGCTTTGAAGGAACACGCCTCCGCCGTGGAAGAGGGAAAAGCCGACGTTTTGGGGCTGTTCTTGGTGGAGCGGCTGAGAGCTAGGGGTGAGGCGATAGAGGGCGAGCTTATGGACCACTACGTCACGTCGCTGGCCTCGATTCTGAGATCGGTCAGGTTCGGAGCGTCCAGCGCCCACGGCCGGGCCAACATGGTGCGTTTCAACTTTTTTATAGAGCGGGGTGCCTTTGCCCGCGACAGTGCAAGCGGGACTTACCGTGTCGATCCGCAGAGGATGTCGGATGCGATCCGGGCTCTCTCCGAGCGGCTGCTTTTGATCCAGGGGGCTGGAGACTACGAAGGTGCGGGGAAGCTGCTGGCGGAGCAGGGCGCGATCGGGCCCGAGCTCCAGGCGGATCTAGCCCGGCTGCGCGGGGCCGGTATCCCGGTGGACGTGGTCTTCGAGCAGGGTCAGGGGCTGCTTCCTCCCACGGTGAGAGCAGAGTTCAGCAGTCGCTAGCGAGGACTTGGGCGAAGAGGTCCCGATCCACGTTACCTCCGCTCAGCACCAGGCCGACCTTGCGGCTTGCCATGCGGTCTTTCTCCTTGAGCAGGGCAGCCAGAGGTGCTGCCCCGGCACCCTCGGAGACGTTGTGGGTGTCGGTAAAGTAGTGGCGCATTGCAGCCTGAATCTCTTCTTCCGAAACGGTGACGATGCGCTCGGTTCCCTTCAGGATGACTTCTAAAGCCGCGGGATCGGGTATTCGGCAGGCCACGCCGTCGGCCACGGTAATCGCCGAATCGGTGGCGACGGGCCGGCCTTGGGCGAAAGAGAGAGCGTAGGCGGGTGCGGCGGCGGCCACCACACCTACTATCTCGGTTCGCAAACCGAGCGCGTCCCGAACCGAGATCATCCCGCAGATCCCGGATCCCTGACCGATCGGCACGTACACCACGTCCAGGTCCGGCACGGCCCGGAGAAACTCCAAGCTGTAACTGGCGACGCCCAGAACCAACCAGGGGTGAAAAGCCAGGATCATGTGGAGCGCTCTTTCTTGGGCCAGTTTCCTGGCGTAAGCGTAGGCTTCGTCGAAGTCGCGCCCGTATTCTACCAGTTCAGCTCCGAAAGCTTGCATGGCGCGGTTTTTCTCCCGGGAATTACCGTGCGGTACCACTATCGTAGCTTTGAGACCGTGGTGACTGGCTGCCAAGGCCACACTTTGTCCGTGATTGCCCCGGGTGGCGCTGATCACCCCGGCCGTCTGCGGTAGCTCCCTTGTGAGCCGTGCCAAATAAACTAGCCCGCCCCGAAGCTTGAAGGCTCCTATGGGTGTGTGGTTTTCGTGCTTGACCCACACCTCACATCCCGCGCGCCGGCACAAGAGCGGCCAGCGGATCTGGGGCGTGGGTTGCATGAAGCGGTAGACGATCTGGGCCGCGGCCTCGATCTCGGCAAGCGTGAACACCGGGTGGAAAGAAACTCCACTGGGCTCCGCTAAGCAAGTTCCCCTCCAGCGTTCGGCGAGGTATCATGGAACCTAGCCGAAGATTCTGGAGGAAGCCATGCGCCGAGCATTCAGTCGAGTTTGGCCCGCGACTTTTTTCTTGGCGGCGCCGGCCCTATGCGCCCAAGATCCACTGGACACGGTCCAGGTGCGCAGCGTTGCGGTTGCGCGCGGCGTCTATATGCTGATGGGGGCGGGAGGCAACATCGGGGTCTCCGCTGGCGCCGACGGGGTCTTTCTGGTGGACGACCAGTACGCGCCTCTCACCGATCGGATCGTTCGCGCTATTCGCTCTTTCAGCGACCGGCCCCTGCGGTTCGTTATCAATACCCACTGGCACCAGGACCACACCGGCGGGAACGAAAACCTGGGCAAGGCCGGCGCTCTCATCGTGGCCCACGACAACGTGAGGAAGCGGATGAGTGTCGAGCAGTTCATGGAGGCGTTTAACCGCACCGTCCCTCCCGCTCCGCCGGGAGCGCTCCCGGTGGTGACCTTCAATGAAACCGTGACTTTTTACATGAACGATGAAGAGATTCACGCCTTCCACGTGACACGGGCGCATACCGACGGGGACGCGATCATACACTTCCGCCGCGCCAACGTGATTCACATGGGAGATACTTTTTTCAACGGGCGCTACCCCTTCATAGATATCGGGAGCGGCGGCTCGGTAGACGGCGTGATCGCAGCCGCCGATCAGGTGCTGGCGATCGCCAACGAGCAAACCAAGATCATCCCCGGTCACGGGCCTCTAGCCACGAGAGACGAGCTCAGGGAGTACCGTGATATGCTGGCCGGGACGCGCGAGCGGGTGGCGTCGCTCGTGGCCCAGGGGCGAACTTTGGAGCAGGTAATGGCGGCGGGCGTAACGGCGCCCTGGGACGGCCGCTTCAGTGGCGACTCGCAGCGCTTCGTGCGCTACCTCTACCAAGAGCTCTCCCGACGTCCAGCTTCGGGACCAAGACCTTGAGCTCTAAGCACGAGAGCGGCCGAAACTCCGGCTCCTCAGGGCTCGTCTGGAGGCTAGGAGAGACTGAGGCGATGCGAAGCTCGGCACGCCCAGCCAGGAGCATCTCTAATGGAGCGTCTCTAATGGAGCTCGTAGCACTAGCCCTCGGGGCAGCGGCGGCCGGTTTTGGATACCTTAAGGCTCGGCAGTTCGTGCGGCGGCGGCTGAGGTTCGTGGAGGCAATTCACAAACCGATCAGCCCGCTGGTGGCTGGGTTGGCAGCGGCGCTAGTTGCGGCGCCGGTCGTGTGGCTGTTGCCGATCGTGGGCGGCGGGACCGCGGTATTGTTCGGGGTGGGGGTGGGACTGGGTGCGGCCCACGGTGCCCGCGACGCACGGCGACTTCCCGGCGGGCGGGACTAGTTCTAGTGGCCCTATTATCTTGAGCAGCGGATGTACAAGCTCGTACTATTGCGCCACGGGGAAAGTGTCTGGAACAAGGAGAACCGCTTCACTGGATGGACCGACGTGGGTCTTTCCGAAAAAGGGGTCGAGGAAGCGGTGGAGGCAGGACGCAGGCTGCGTTCGGAAGGATACGTCTTCGACGTGGTCTTCCAATCGGTGCTCAAGCGAGCCATAAAGACCACCTGGCTGGTTCTAGAACAGATGGACCTCATGTGGATACCGATCTACAGCAGCTGGCGACTGAACGAGCGCCACTACGGAGCGCTGCAGGGGCTGAACAAGGCCGAGACGGCGGCGAAGCACGGGGAAGAGCAGGTCAAGATTTGGCGGCGAAGTTACGACGTTCCTCCTCCCCCCTTGAGCCCTGACGACGAGCGGCACCCCCTCCGTGATCCCAGGTACTCCGCCCTTCAACCCCACGAAGTTCCGCTCACCGAGTCGTTGAAAGATGTAGTGGCCCGCCTCATGCCTTACTGGCACGAGACCATCGCTCCCGCTATCCGCCGGGGAGAGCGCGTGCTGATCTCGGCTCACGGCAACTCCCTGAGAGCGCTGGTCAAATACTTGGACGACGTCCCGGAATCGGAGATCGTCGAGCTCAACATCCCCACCGGTATTCCTCTGGTTTACGAACTGGACGCCGATCTCGAGCCGATACGCCACTACTATCTGGCCGATCCCGAGGCGGTGGCCGCGGCGGCACGGAAAGTTGCCGATCAGGGCAAGGCACCCCGTTCGAGCTGAAGCTGGTTCTCAACCCCAGTTCGGTCGGCGGCTCTTACAAGCTCAGCCAGTAGTTGACCTTCAAAAGCAGCGTGTTGGCGGCGGGGGCGGTGAACAGATCGGAGAGTCTCGGCCCTAAACTGAAGGTCCCGTCGGCCAGAGAATGGGCGCGCCCGTGCTGCCAGACCAAAAACAGGGTGGATCCCGGTAGATACTCCCAACGCAATACCACGTTGGACCGAAGGGAAAGCACGGTGAAGTCCGGAGTGCCGAGGTCTAGGTCCGCCGTGCCGTCGCGGTCGAGGTCGACCCTTACGGTATCGCCGCTCGACTGTAGGCGGTCTGGGCCGAAGCGGTCGAATCGGCCGGCGAAGCTCGCCGCTCGCGGATCCGCTACGCGCTTGAATGCCTTGTAGTCTCCCGACGCTACGAAGGGCTGAGCGTAAACCTGGAGGGAAAGGTTGGGAGTAAAGGTCATGTTAGCCCGGAGGGTCATGCTCACCGTGGTCTGGTCGAGCTCACCGAAGACGTAGTGCGTTTCTCCCAAGGCGTGCGCCCGGCGCAAAAACTGCCAACCGTTGAACCCTCGAGAAAAAGAGGGTGAAGTACTCAAATCTACGTTCTCCGCCGGGCGCCACGAAATTCTGGGGCCCACTCGATAAGACCAGCCGGCTCCCTCGTCTTGTCGGGTAAAGCCCCAGTCCACCTGGACCCTCAATGTCTTGCGCTGGTCGCTCCACAACCCGCTCCAGACGTTCACTCGGGCCGGTTGGTGGAGACCCGGCCCCCCTCGCAGTGCCGCTGGGTCGAGACCGCCGAAGTTTCGCTCTACACCCAGGTACCCGCCCCAGTAGTTGAGCCACGTCCAGTTGGCGTTGACGTTTCCCCCAAGCCCCAGGCGGTCCCAGCCGTAATTCCAGAGACTCCACTGATTGAGATTTAGGTTGAACGACCTAAACACCTTGCCCGGCCTGAGCCACCGCCGGTTGATCCACGCTGCCTGGATAGTGCGGTCAGCGTCCCGCTGGAAGCCTATATCGTTCACCTCGAACCCCGGCGAGCGCGTGTCCACGGCTGCGCCGTAACGCCAGTTGCCCTGGGTGCGCATGAGCGCCAGTTGGCCGGCGAAGCCCGCGAGCTCGGTTCTGGAGGGGTCGTAGGTTACGTAGTCGTTGTCGGGGCGCTGGAAGTATCGCGCCGAAGAGCGCTGGGTACGGTCGATAGCCTCCGGCGATCCCGAAACCCGGCTGGCCGCTAGCCAGCCGGTCACGGCGTAGGTATCGCCGAGAAATCGGTGATTCCAGCTAGCGCCCAGGCTGTAGGCGTCTTGCCTGAGGTAGTTCAACTCCCTCGGTAGGTCCCGCTCCACCGCCGTGGCGAAGAGACCGGCCTGGGTGAGGCCGTTCCTGAAATCCTTCGCCAGGCGGCCCACGAAATAGGCGGTCAAGGGCTCCACCACGTCCTCGTGTGGTCTCCCGAAGCCGTCGATCACCCCGGCTTTCTCTTCTGCCGTGAGAGCGGCCAAAGCCCCGATGCTCAAGCCCGCCGAAGTCTTGCCGGAAAGTTTAGCCGCTCCTAGAATGGTGGTCTGCGCCAGCGCTTCGGCAAATCCGCCTCTGGGATCGGGACGTCCCTGGGGTACTCTCCCGATTCTCCGGGTGTAGAACAGCTGCTCGTTGGCTCCCTCGCCGTCGCCTAAGGATATGGGGAAGCTGAAAATGTCCAGGCCCTCGCTGAAAAACGGCCGCTTTTCCGGAAAGAAGGTCTCGAAAGCGGTGAGGTTGACCACCGCGGGGTCCGCCTCCACCTGGCCGAAATCAGGGTTGATCGTGGCCGAAAGCGTGAGGTTAGGTGTGAGTCCCAGGTTGAGGTTGCCTCCCAGCCGGGCCGAGGACTTGGTGCCGGTACGGAACGGATTTCCCGCCTCGGCCGGTTCCCAGGTGTTGCCGGCGGCGCTGTAAGGAAGCAGCTCAATGCGCCGCGGCGGGTGAATCTCCTCGATACCCACCAGATCTCCGAAGTGGGAGACGAAGCCCGGCTCGTTCTTGGGCGGGAGTTGCCAGAACTGCTCTTCGTTCAGCCGGCTGATCATGCGGTAGAGGTTGAAGCCGAAACGGTACTTTTCGCCCTTGGGGAATCGGAGTTGGCTGAACGGAATACGGAACTCGGCGATCCAGCCGAGGGAGTCGCGGGACGTGGCAACCTCCCATACCGGATCCCAGGAATCGTCCTCGCTCTCGCCGTCGTTGTAGAAATAAATGTCTCGCTTGACGCCCGCGGGGTTGACCATGAAGGCGAAGGCTGTTCGGCGGTCTCGATAGGAATCGAAGGCGACGCCCAGCCAGTCCGAAGGGGACCACTGGTCGCGGCGGGTGAGCAGCCCGGTGATCCTATCGGGCTGGGAGTCGTAGGCGCGAATCGCCACGTAGATGGCGCGGTCGGTGTAAACCACCCTGGCCTCGGTGGCTTCGGTTGCCGGCATCCCTTCGTGGGGATCGCGCTGGACGAACCCGGTGATCACCGGGGCTAAGCGCCAGGCTTCGTCGTCCAGGCGGCCGTCCACCTCCGGGGGCCGGGGCTGAGCGCGCACCGCGATGGCTTCCGCGGTGCGCCGGTTCACGGGCGCCGAGTTGGAAGACTGCTTCTGCCCCAAAAGAGGGTTCGCGATCGTGAGGGTCGCAGCCGTGGCCAGCCCTAGGGTCCAAATTTTAACGAATGCCAACGTCGAGGTCTTGTGGCTCATGGTTCTCGGGGTTAGAAGGCTCCTGATACCGTGTTCAAGCGGCGTGATGGAAGCCGTTTCGGACTTCACTACGTAGCTTTTCGGCTTCGGGTTTCAGGGTTCGCCGGGTTAGATGCTCCGAGAGGTTAGAAGGTTGCTCCGCTCCTCCGGTGCGATCGGCCGAGGACCGCGGGGCAAGGCTCGCGGTCCAGTCCGGCAGCCTTTACGTCAGGTTGACGAAGAAGTTCTCCCGGAATAGGATCACCCGAAACACAGCACCCTGGCTCGACGGCAACCTTCGACTGAGGTGAGGACGAAATGACTGGATCGAGGTGGAATCTTCCGGCAACGGGGCGTCTTGGGCTTTTTGTGGTTCTGGCGCAGGTGGTGGCGCTACCGTTCGCAACTGTCGCGGCGCGGCCCGTCTTCGGCCAGCAGGTCACCTCGCCCGAGCAGTTTTTCGGCTTTCGGATGGGGGAAGACCGCAAGCTCGCCCGCTGGGACAAGCTGGTGGAATATTACCGGCTGCTGGAGCGGCAGTCGGATCGGATGAAGGTGGTGGAGATGGGACCCAGCACCATGGGAAACCCATTCCTGGTGCTGTTCATCTCTTCTCCTCAGAACCTAGCCCGTTTGGAAGAGTTCCGGGCGATGAACCTCAAGCTGGCCGATCCCCGGGGAATCTCGGAGGATGAAATTCGTCGGATGGTTGCTGCGGGTAGGGCGGTGGTAGTCCAGTCCATGGGGCTTCATTCCACGGAGGTGGCGGCGAGCCAGATGGCGGCGGAGCTCACCTACGAGCTGCTCACTCGCAACGACGGAGAGGCGCGCCGAATCTTGGACAACGTGATCGCCATCATGATCCCCTGCTTCAACCCTGACGGCGAGATCATGGTGACCGATTGGTACAACAAGTACGTAGGGACTCAGTACGAAGGGGTGAGCCTGCCGGTCCTCTACCACGAGTACGTGGGGCACGACAACAACCGGGACGCTTTCCAGACCAACATGGTGGAGTCGCAGTACGCGGCCAAGATTTTGTTCAGGGACTGGATTCCCCAGGCCTATGTGGATCACCACCAGATGGGGGCTTGGGGTCCTCGGTTTTACGTGCCGCCCTACGCCGAGCCGATTCGGCCTTCGGCCGACCCGATCGTGTGGCGCGAGATGGAGTGGTTCGGGGGGCATATCGCCTACAAGCTGGAGGAGGCCGGGATAGCGGGGGTGATCAATCACGCCATTTATTCCGGTTGGGGGCACTTCGGCTTTCACTGGATAACGCCGTTTCACAACATCGCCGGGATGCTGACCGAGTCGGCCAGCGCCCGGCTAGCTTCTCCGCTTTATTTGCACCCAGACCAGTTGCGGGGCCGTACGAGAGGTCTCCCGGAATACGAGGAGCAGACCACTTTCCCCAATCCTTGGACCGGTGGCTGGTGGAGAGTGAGGGACATAGTGGATCAGCAGAAGATCGCCGCCTGGGCCACCTTGGACATCGCCGCGCGCAACAAAGAGACTCTTCTGTGGAATCACTACCTCAAGGCCAAGCGCCAGACCGAGCGGGGCGCTGCGGGGTCGGTAAAAGCTTACATAGTTCCGGCCGAGCAACACGACCGCCTGACGGCGATCACCATGATCAACAAGCTTTTGGCCCAGGGGATCGAGATTCAGCGGGCGGAGCGGGAATTCGTGCACGAAGGGCGGGTGTACGGTGCCGGCAGCTTCGTCATCTCGATGGCCCAGCCCAAGATGGGGGTCATACGTTGGCTTTTGGGTCGCACCTTCTATCCCGACAACAGCTACACGCGCGACCGAGACGGTAATCCCATCCGTCCTTACGACATGGCTGCCGACGTGATGGCGGAGTTCATGGGTGTCCGGGTGGATCCGGTAGCGACTGCGGTGCCGCTGGAGGGTTTCTCAGTGGTGCGGGAGGAGATAAAGCCTGCGGGTCGAGTGGCGCGCGGCCAGCGCGGCTATCGGATCGACGGGCGACTCAACGCGGCCTTCAAGGCGGTCAACTTGCTTTGGGACCGGGGTGCGAGCGTGAGCCGTGCGATCCGAGATGCCGGGGGCGGCGTCAAGGTCGGGGATTTCGTCGTGACCTCCGCTCCCGAGGCGGCGGTGCAGGAGGTTGCCCGGGTTACCGGAGTGGATTTCGAGCCGTTCAATGCCGACCCGGGCGATGCCGCCCAGCCGATAAAAAGGCTGAGGATAGGGATGTACCAGCGCTACTACGGCGGGAACATGGACGAGGGCTGGACCCGCTGGATTCTGGAGCAGTGGGGCTTTCCCTACGCCTCCCTGCTCGACGCCGAGATCAAGCGCGGAAACCTGAACTCTAGATACGACGTCGTCATTCTTCCGGCGGATCGCTTGGAGATGATGACCGGAGAACGCGGCGGCGAACAGGGAGCGTTCGGCGCCTCTCCTGAAGACTATCCTCCCGAGTATCGCAGCGGTTTCGGCCAGGAAGGAGTGGAGGCTTTGCGCCAGTTCGTCGAGACCGGGGGTACGCTGGTGACCTTCGCGGAGGCCGGGGATCTAGCGATCCAGAAGTTCGGGCTTCCGGTGCGCAATGTGGTGGCGGGTTTGTCCTCCAAGGAGTTCTGGTGTCCGGGGTCGACGCTCAGGGTGAAGGTGGACTCGCTTCATCCTTTGGCTTACGGGATGCCGCGGGAGGCGCTGGCGACCTTTTTAGCCGGAGGGCAGGTCTACGAGGTTATTCCGGGGTCGAGGAACGAGCGGGTGCAAAGGATCGTGACCATCGTGGACCGGGACGTGCTCCAGAGCGGTTGGTTGTTGGGAGAGGAGGTTGTCGCCAAGAAGGCGGCCATGGTCTCAGTGGAGCTAGGTCGAGGCAGGGTGGTGCTGATCGGCTTCCGGGCTCAGCACCGGGCGCAGACACACGGGACGTTCAAGCTGCTCTTTAACGCGCTGGTGAGCGCTCCCGAAGGGGCCGGCCGGGTTGCGGACAACAGTCATTGAGGGTTCTCCGGCGGTCGAAGGTCAATTTACCGACCACTCCTGGCCGCCGCTAGAAGAGCGCCACTTCGCAGAGGCTAGAGCACCGCGGATTTGCTAGCGCCGCGGGGCGTGGGGCTGCCGAGTTGACCGTTCTCGGTGGGGCTAGCTACCTTGAAAGGTTGGAAGCCGGTGCCGCGGTGGCTGTAGCTCAATCGGTTAGAGCGCCGGACTGTGGCTCCGGAGGTTGAGGGTTCGATCCCCTTCAGCCACCCTGTTGCGGCACGGCGGGCTGGTGTCGCTTTTAGCTCGAGTGGCGGCCCGCCGGTCGGCCGTAGGTCCGTAGCTCAATTGGTAGAGCACCGGTCTCCAAAACCGGGGGTTGCAGGTTCGAGTCCTGCCGGGCCTGTACGCCGTCAGCTCCGGCGCACTCTGCGGAAAAATCCCGAAGCGTCGATATTGGGAGGAAGGCGAATCTCTATGATATCGCCGGGTAGGGCCTGGACCGGTTGGGAGAGGTACACCGCGCCGCTGATAATGAACATGATCTCGAAGATTATGGGCCGCGGTTCCCAGCGTATGGTGACCTCGGCTTGCTGCCCGTTGCCGGCTATGGTGCCGAGGGCGTAACGGTGGCCCCCATCGTACTGGGCGTGGATCCGTGCGTCGTAGAAGTTGTCGTTGGTGATCGCGACCGTAACGCTGTCCGACTCTTCCTCGGCCCAGGGATCGTCTTCCACTAGCAGACTGGTGGCACGGGAACACGCCGCGAGGCCTATTACGAGAAAGCGCAAAACTACTGCACCCGAGCGCCACCGCACGGTGAGCTCCTGGTTCACGTTCGCCTCAGGGCGACCTATTTCGCAACAAAAAGTCTTTCTCTCCTGATCGGGCGATCAAGCTCTTCTCCGTTACCTCCACCTCCACCGAGCCGCGGTGGGTCCCCTCTCCGTATCGAGCTATCAGATCGGCTGCGTCTCCCAGGTTGATCTCCATAGGGCCGTTTATAGCTTCGAACCGCTCGAGCCTAAGGTGTTCGGTATCGTTTATCAGCACCTTGGCCACGTAGCGATGCTTGGGGACCAGGGTGAGCTGGAATACGAACTTGACGCTGTCTCCGGGCTGCGCGGGGTTGGGGAAGACTTCCAGATCGCCGGCTACCAAAAGGAGATCCGAGCCGCAGCCCAGCGAAAGCAGCAGTGCACCGACCGTGGCTAAAAGACCTAGTACCCCAAACCTTGTTACCCGAAAGCTCCCTGGGTATCGTCTTCGCGGGAACGAGATGCGCATACTATTGTCTTTTATCCTCGGTGCCGTAGTCACTGCCTGCGGCACTGCTTCGGCTCCGGTGGCCGGAGAGCCTGGGACGCCGCTGCCTGATCTCCCCGATACTCTGCTCGCAAAGTTTTTTGCCGGGCGCGCCCTGTTCGACAAAGTTTACACCCCGGAAGAAGGCTTAGGTCCCATGTTCAACGAAAATCAATGTAGCGCGTGCCACACGTCCCCCGCCAGCGGGGGCACAGGGGGCTTCGAGCGAGTGGTCAAGGCTACGAGGTTCGACCAGCTCTCCGGGAAGTGCGACCCTTTGGTCCACGTGGGCGGGGAAAACGTAAGGACCCAAGCTACTCCGTTGATGAAGGTACTCGGTTTCGAACGGGAGTCCGTGCCGGGAGCCGCCACCGAGGTGGGACATTTTCTGGCCCCGCCTCTCTTCGGCCTGGGACTGCTGGAGGCGATCCCGGAGGAAGAGATCGCCGAGCGGGCCGATCCGGACGACCGAGACCGAGATGCTATCTCCGGGCGCGCCGCCCTAACCAGAGACGGGCGCCTAGGACGTTTAGGCAGGAAGGCGGAGTTTGCGACGCTTCGGGAGTTCATCGAGACCGCCTTGCGCTTGGAGATGGGCCTCACTACCCGAGCGGAAGACCGGGAGACTTTCAACGGCAGGCCGGTTCCCCAAGAAGCCGATCCCACGCCGGAGCCCGAGGTCGACTCGGCCACGGTCGATCTGCTCACGGCGTTCGTTCGTTTCCTGGCGCCTCCGGCCCCGCTGCCGCCGCGATCGGGTCCCCAGCGCGATACTCTGGAAGCAGGTCGCCGCCTTTTCGAGGGGCTCGATTGCACTTCCTGCCACGTCCCTACTATGCGCACCGGTCCCAGCCCGATCCCGGCGCTGGATCGCAAGACGGTGGCCCTCTATTCCGATCTGTTGCTGCACGACATGGGGTCGGAACTGGCCAACGTGTGCGCTTTCGATGCGTCGCCGAGGGAGCTAAGAACCGCGATTCTCGCCGGTTTGAGTTCGCGCAGTTTCTATCTGCACGACGGGCGCGCCATCGATCTCAGGGATGCGATCCTAGCCCACGGAGGCGAGGCGCAAGGCTCGCGGGATGCCTTCGCCCGCCTATCATGGTTGAGACAGGAGTACGTGATAAGGTTTCTTCAGTCGCTCTAGACGCTTCGGGGTCAAAGACGCGTGGTACTCGGGCACACCACCTGCGGCCCGCCTAGCGAGCGATGCGCATCAACCCCGTACGGGTCCAGATCACGATCACGCCGCACAGCGTTTCCACACTGGTTCCGCCGAACTGGACCGGAACCTGGGCAGCGCTGCGGTAAACCTCGATGGCTGCTATAGTCGAAGGCGGGCCGATGTCGTCCAAGCTCAGACTCTGATCCACCCTCTGGAGCCGCTCGTCGATGGCGGCCTCCACGGCGTCTTCCTCTCCGGTGCGCGCCGGGCGGGAATCTCCCCTGGCCCACATCAGCCCGTCCACGAACACCCGGGGCCGGCACAGCCCCCTTGCCCGGGATAAAGTCCCTCCTCGGAGCTGGACGAATCGGGGCCCTGCGGAGCCGCTGGTCAGGGAGACCAGCTGTACTCCGGGAAGGCTGGTGAGAAGATCGGTCACCCTAGCCGCCCGGCGCTTTTCGATCTGCTCCGGCGTGATGAACTGCCCGAAGTTGCTTTTCTGGCGCTCGTAAAAGCCGGTGAGCTCGAGATAGGTTCGGACCGCCGCGCCGGATACCTCCACCGGATCGAGCATCACGGGGAGGGGTCGGAGATGGAATACCGACTCGAGGTCGTCGTTCTCCTTTATTGCCACAGGGCCTGAGATCCAGGGCTGATAGCCGATCCGCCTGGCCGCCACGTAGTAGGCTCCGGGACCCGGGATCTGGAAGCTCCAGTGGCCGCGCTCGTCGGTTATGGTGACCCTGCCGCCTTTTCCCTCCTCCGGGAGCAGAGTTACAATTCCGTACGGTATGGGTTGGCCGGTGAGGAGATCGAGCAGCCTGCCGCTCAACCTTTGGGCTTCGACCGGAGAGCTCAGTGCTGCAACCAGCAGCAAGGTCGAGCAGACACCTTTACGCATTGGAAGACACCCTTGGAAAATTACCGGCGGGTGAACGACGGCGAAAGTCGCCACCCGCCGGCACTCCTGCTGCGTCAGGACTCGAGCCCGATGCCGCCTTCAGATCCCCGGAGGAACATTCGGGTCAGCCGGCTTAGTCAGCTTGGGGTTACCCTCGTATTCCTCCCGCGGGATCGGATAGCAGGTCCAGATCCCGTATTCGCCCCAGGTCGGGTTGGGATGGGTCCCCGTGGGGAAGTAGCTCCCGTTGGCGAACGGGCCCTTGCCCGGATCGAACCGGGTCCAGCGGCGCAGATCCCCCAGTCGGAACCCGCCCATGAATAGATCCCGGCTGCGCTGCTCTCTCAGTTCCTTTGTGAGATCGTCGCCGGAAAGCGTTACCGGCGCCTGGTTGCCGACGGCCCTCCGGGCGTTAACGAACGCCAAGATTTCTGCCTGGTTAGCTCCGATGTCCTGCATCGCCAAGGCTTCGTAGTAGTGATGCTGAGCCTCCACGTAGTCGGCCAGCAGCACATCGGTGCCGAACCCCGCCAAGAGCCGCATCGCGCTAGCCGGGGTGCCGGTGCACCTGGGACACGACGCCGAACTCGGCGCGATGGTCTGACCGGTGTAGTCGCTGTAACGCAGACCCTGGAAAATCTTGTACAGCGGGGTCAAACCGTTGTGACCGGTTCTCCAGCGGGGATCGTGCTGGATCCGGGGATCGGTCTGGGGGGCAACCACGTTCTGGCTGCGGAAGGAAACGCCCGTACCCCGAAAGCTGGGGTGGGTGCCGTTGAACAGCGGGTTGATTCCGTGCGTGAAATTGGATCCGCTGCTCGTGCCCTGGAGGGGGTTTCTTCCTCCGGAGACGTCCACGAACCTGATCCACCAGCGGAAGTTGGCGGGCACTTGGGCGGCGAATGTGGCTGCTTGGGCCCAGTTGCCCCGCCCCAGATATGCCCGGGCCAAGCCGGTCCGCGCCAGGTTTGCGACATCGGTCCGGTTTACGGCCAGAGCGGTGTTAAGCGCCTCTTCCAAGTAAGGGATTGCCACGTCGAATGTCTCCAGCGGCGAGAGGATCTGGTCGCTGGGATTGTCCGGATCAGGCGAGATTACCGCCTGGCACATGTTTTCTGCCAAAACCAGGGCGCTGTAGCCAGCGAACGCCAGGCTAGTTGCCAGCTGCGGGCGCAGATCCTTACTGGGATCCTCTTGCTGCCACTTGCGGATCCGCTCCGAGAGGCCGTGGGCCATCCTCAGCGCCCGGCTCAGTGAGCCGAAGATGTTATTGGTCGGTCCTTCCATCCAGCTCGCGATCCTCTGATTGGCACGGGCATAATCCTCCCAGTTGACTCCGTTGAGCATCTCGTCGGTAAGGAGATTGGCCCAGCGGATCACGGGATCGACGTAAGCTCCGTGGAAGGCTGCCATCACCCCGTTGAGCTGTGCGTCCACCAGTTGGGGATTGTCCAGCTCTTCGAGCAGTATTCCCTGTGGATTTTCCACCTTGAGCAGCTCGTCAACGTTGCAGGCTGCCGTCAGGCTCACAACTGCGGCGGCCACACCTGCTGCCCAAGCTCTCTTGTGTCCTTGCTTCATCGTGGTCACCTCCTAGAACGACACCCGCAGAGAGGCCGAGAGCCGGCGAGTCTGCGGCGTCGAAGCGTAGTCCAGCATCTGGAACGTGCTTGTCGGATCGAAGTTCACCTCCGGGTCTCCCTTCCCCTTGTACTTGGTCCACAAAGCCAGGTTTCTTCCCGAGAGCGTGATGGTCCAGCGGCTGCCCGGAATTAGCGGGAAGGCCGAGGTCCAAGAGCGCGGCAGTGTGTATGTCACAGACAGCTCCCGGAACTTGATGAAGTCGGCTCTGCTGATGTGGCTCAAGGTCTGAAGCGACCTCAGGGCCAGCACGTCGGCCACGGTTACATCCGGATTCAGCGGGGTGCCGCCGGTGTTGATGTCCCAAGTGTTGCGGTCGATTCGGCTGTTCACCGAGCACAGCGCGCACCACTGGTAGTGGCCGCCCCGGTAGTCGAACTGGGTGAAGATGCTCAGGTTGTTGAACAACGTGAAGGTGTTGGTCAAAGACGCTTCACGCGGTGGGACCGAGGGACCCATATAGATGTCGTCACAATCTCGCTCCCGATCCCAGTTGGGGTCGCTCGGAGCCCAGCGGCAACTGCTGAGCACTTTGACGCTCTGTCCCGGTGCGTCGAGGACCGGATTGGGGATGACGTTCCCGGCATTGTCGTACACGATGGGTTTCCCGTCCGGACCGCGCTCCACATCCCAGGCCCAGAAAGCTCCCAAGGGGAACCCTTCCCGGTGCCGCTGCACGTCGGCAAAGGCGCCGAAGACGATCTCTTCACGGATCGGGGTTCCGTCCGGGTAACGCCCGAAGGATACCAGCTTGTTGTCGTTGGTAGAGAACGAGAGAGTAGCGTCCCAGGTAAACGACCGGGTGCTCACCGGAGTAGCATTGAGTAGGACCTCGATCCCCCGATTGGAAATCTCCCCCACGTTTACCAAGTGGCTTCCGGTGAAGCCCGTGGATCGCGGATCCGGTACCGAGATGAGAGCATCCTTGGTGTTTTTGTTGTAGTAGGTGAACTCGATACCCAGCCGCTGGTTGAACAGCGAGGCGTCGAATCCCGCTTCCCACTCGGATCCGGTCTCGGCCTTGAGCTTCGGGTTTCCGTAAGAAGAGATCACCAAGGTGTTGACCAGGATTTCTGACTCGTTGACCAACCGGCCGCTGGTATAAGTCCGATCGGCGGTGAACGGTGCCGGAGCGTTGCCGGCTTCGCCCCACGCGGCTCTGAGCTTGAGCTGGTCTACGAAGTCCACGTTGAAGAAATCTTCCTCCGAGATCATCCAGGAGAAGGACGCTTTGGGATAGACCACCAGCGAGAAGTCCGCCCCGAAGGCGGAGTTGTCATCGACCCGCACCGCTCCGGTGAGATACATCCGGTCCCGCCAGCCGAGGCGCTCCTCCAGGAAGAATCCCAGAGAGGTCTGCTGAACCCGCTCCTCCCCTGCATCCCGGGTGGCAGCCTGCGATACCAGATTCAGCTTGTTGGCAACCAGCCCCTCACCCCGAGCGAAGAAACCTCGGTGAGTCCTGGCGTTGAGCTGCATTCCGGCGGAGAAGACCGAATTCAGGCTGGATGTCAGATTGGCCTCCGCCGAACCCGAGTAATCGACGGTCCAGCGGTGGAGGTTCACGATCTCGTGATCCACTACCCCGGTGGCGTTAATGCTCCCCCAGGGCTGCCGGCCGGTCGTGTCCTGCTGGTAGAAAATCGTCTCCCTATAACTGTTCCAGTCCAACCCGAGCGTCAGCTTGTGCCTCATCCAGGAGAACGGCTGCCAATTGGCAGTCTGGCCGATGGTGGTACGCTCGGAGCGGATCTGGTCGTCGAACTCATTGGAAACCCAGGGACTGAAGCCCAAAAACCCGGGTTCCCAGGGAGCGGTCTGACCGCGCGCCCTTCCACGAGATGCATTGCGGATGACCCCGTTGGAAGCGTTATTGGCGAGGGGCTGGCGCGTCTGGCTGCGGCTGTAGCTGAACTGAGTTGCAAAGTTCAGAGTCTGCCCCACCTGGAAGTCGAAGTTGCCTCGCCCGCCAATGCGCCGCGCGAAGTTGTTAAAATACACCCCCTCGTCCGAGCTGCGGTTAAACGACAAGAAGTATCCCATGATTCCGGCGCCGCCTCTGACCGAGACGTCCACGTCGTAGCTATTACCTTTGCGCAGCGCTGCCGGATGCCGGAACAGCGGGTCGTCTCTCAATACAAACTCCTGCGATCCGGGAATCCGGATGATGTCGGAATCGGGGATGCCAGCATACTGCACCGCCTTGCCGTTGGCGTCTTTGCCCCACCACTTCAGCGAATCCGCGGGCAAGACACCAGCCGCCACTGCGCAGCCCCGCTCCCCGATAGGGTTATTCTGCATCGCCACGGTGCAGCGGCGATAAGTTCGGTAGTTGTCCCCCGAGATGCTCCTGGCCCACTCGTTTTGGCCGACCTCGACCCGGGCAGTCCACTGGGGAGCCTGGGTGCCTCGGCCCTTCTTGGTGATGATCTGGATGACTCCGTTAGCCGCATCGGCTCCATAAAGAGTCGAGGCTGCCGGACCCTTGATCACCTCGATGCTCTCGATGTCGTCCGGATTGAGGAAGTCCAACGCAGTGCTTCCCTGGAACAGGCTGGTGGCCTCCACCACACCGCTTTCGATCCGAACGCCATCCACGTAGAAGACTGGATTGTACCCGGCCGTAAGGGAGCCTGCCCCGCGGATGCGGACGTTGGGAGCCGAGCCCACCTGACCGCTGTTGGCCAGCAGGGTGAGGCCCGGAGTCCTGGCGGTGAGCAGCTCGACCACGTTTCTGATAGGCGCGTCCTCAAGCTTCTCAGTCACCGGGATGGAGCTCACCGTGATTCCCAGCTCCCGCTTGGCTTGCCCGCCCGCGGTTCCGGTCACCACCACCTCGTCGAGCTGAATTACGGCCCGCTCGAGCGAGAAGTTCACCGGCACTGTTTGCCCCGCCATCAGGGTCACCGTGGCTTCGAGCCTCTGGTAGCCGATGGCGCTGGCGCGAATCGTCCGCTGTCCGATGGGCACCTCGCGAATGACGTACCGACCCTCAAGGTCGGTGCTGGCCGACAGCGTCGTACCCAAGACCTGGATCTGGACGTTCGCCAGTGCCCGCCCCGTGCCGGCAGCAGTAACCGTGCCCTCGATGGTGCCGGTCGCCTGCGCCAAAAGCGAGACCGGCGCTAGCGACAGCCAGAGCACCGCCGCTGCAAGGGCGAGCCTGCGACCCGTACAACGATTGTGGTTCATGAAGGCCCCTCCTTAAGTTGAGAAACAGTGAGTTGACAGCCGGCGCCGCGCGAGGCTGGTGAATCGAAGATACCCCTCCACCCGGTGGCGCCAAGCGTTAGAGCCAAACACCACTCCTACGGCAGCTGCAGCCAGTCGGTTTTTTCCATGCGGGACGCGAACCCTAGACCTACCCTACCCTAAGGTCCGCCTACTCCGCCAATCGCAGTGCAACAGACGACCGCACGCAGCATGCCCGAGGGTTCGAAAGTTAATACTTTGCTGCTCGGACCCCGGGGTGTCAAGATACATGAACCCCCGCCCTCGGCGGTCCCACCGGCACCCCCTGGGGGCGACTTGGCGGTTAGCAGCGGGTCCTGTCAAGCGGCCGCGCAACTCTTGCCCAGAGCCCCCAGGCCGCGTAGGCTCAAGCCATCGGGGAGATCGGAAGCCGGCCAAGGAGGGTCGCCACGCGTAGATCCGAACTGCGTGCCTGTCTGGAGACGGCGCTAGGCGGGGGTTACCGCATCGAGCGGGAGGTGCGGCCCGCCGGGTCATGCCGCCGGCTGGTTGCACGAGATCTGGTAAGCGGCGAAGAGGTGCTAGTCAAGGTACTCCCCACCGATCTGGCATCGGCGATCGATCCGGAGGGATTCGAGCGCCGCCTGCTCAACATCTCGTCCAGGTTCGAAGATCCCAGGGTGGTGAGATCTACCGCCGCGGGGATGGCGGGGCCGTACCTTTATTATGTGCGTCCCTTCGTTCCGGGGACCACTCTCAGGGCCAAGCTAGACAAGAGGGGCGAGATGGCGTTGCTCGGCACTGTGCATTTGTTTCGGGTCCTACTGGAAATCCTGAACTATGCCCACTCCCGGGGAGTACTCCACGGAGATCTTCGGCCGGACAATGTGTTGCTGTCGCAAAACAGCACCGCCGTGGCGGAGTTTGGCCTGATTTCGGCTCTGGTGGACTCCGCCCGCGAGGGGAGCGCCGACCGGGCGGGCCTGTCTCTGGTGGACCAAAGATACCTGAGCCCGGAGAGGGCTGCTGGAAACCGGCTACCCACGGCGAGCGGCGATATATACGCCGTAGGGGCCATGGTCTACGAGATGTTGGCGGGGGATGCTCCCGATCCCGAGACCGGTTGGGATCCTGCGGTCTTTCGAGAGTCGATCCCCTCGCGGCTGTCGGATATTGTGGCCCACTGCTTAGAGCGCGATCCCGCCAAGAGATGGCGTAGTCCCGGAGAGATCTTGGAGGCTCTCGACCGGGCGCTCGGTCTCTGACCGCGAGTGTTCGGCCTCAAAGGCCGCCTCCCATAAAAGGCCTCGGATCTATGCCCGGGATGATCCGCAGCGCGTTTTCGTAGTAGAGCTTGCGGAGGACTTCGTCCGGCAGGTCCAGCCCGTAGAGCTTCCAGAGCGCGTGCCGTTTGCGGTAGTAGTCGAAGTACTCGTCGGCGGTCTCCAGGGTTCGGAAGTAGACGTGATACTCGGTTGGGTTCCAGGCATCCTTGCCGAACAGCACGCGGTCTTGGTAGCGGATGAACCACTGTCGGGCGAACCGGGGTTGGCGGCCGAGTTCGGCCAGCACCGCTCCGATCTCCACGTACATGTTGGGCAGGGAGTCCAAGAGCCTGCCCAAGCGGGCGAGGTCTCCGCCCAACCAGGAAAGGTGGGCCGAGATGAATTTGGTTCGCGGATGTCTGGCTATGACGTTCCATTGTTCTCGCATCAGTTGTTCCCAGGGCGGGTCGACGGCGGGGTCGCGCTTGCGGCTGGGCACTTCCTTTAGTTCCAGCCAACGCTCGTTGTAACGGTCCATTGGTTGCCAGAATTGGTGGGGATCCGCGGTGTGGATCAGGACCGGGATCCCGAGCTCGCCCGCCTTGGCCCAGACGGGATCGAAGCGGTGATCGTCCACCGGCACGCGCCGGCCTGCGCCGTCCCGCACGCTGAGGCCCAGGTTCTTGAAGATCTTCAAGCCCTGGGCGCCGTTTCTCACGTCGGCCTCGAGCTGTGCCGCCGCTCTGCGGCCGTAGTCGGGATCGTCGATCCCTTCGAAGCTCAAGTTGGCGAAGATCACGAAGCGATCGGGGTAGGTGCCCTTCATGTTGCGCACGATCCGGGCCAGGCGCTCGCCGGTACCGCCGCTTAGGTTCACCATGACTTTGAGATTGATACCGTCCATGTCGGATACCAAGCGGTCTAGTTGCTCCCGGTTCATCAGTCCGTTCTGATGGCTGTGGACATCTATGAACGGGTATTTGGCCCGGGTGACCGGGTGAGCTGGCACTACTAGGCCGGATCGCGGTTCGTACTCCTCGATGGTCATGGTTTGAACGCCGCGGGCCGGCGCAGCGGCCGCGGAGCCGATCAACAGCAGCGAAGTGAATTTCCCGAGCATACGATTCCTCCGTTTTGGGTTCTGCGTCGATGAACCGCCTCCGGCGTGACCGATAGGTTGCTCAGTGTGCGGTCGCGCTGCAACCTTTTTTGGGGGAGCTGCCCCTACGCCAGTGCGGGCCGCGGCGCGAGCGATACAGGTGCCGGTGCAAGGGGCGGGAGTCATGACAGGGGCTGGTAGTCATGACGGGTCGCGACGCGTCCCCTGGCCGGCGTGCGCTTCTTGAGATTTAGGGTTAGTATGAGGCTCCGCCGGATCGTTTGCGTTCGCTAGTGGTTCTACGGCGGGAGTTGCCCAAGGAGGTGCGGTGCAGGCTGCGTTGTGGATGCTGGGGTTCTTGTTGGCCGGCCTGGCGCTTTTCTTGGCCGCTAGGGCGATACGCAGCTATCGGAGCCGGCAGCGATCGGGTTCCTGGGACGACGAGCGCCTGATCGGCCTCGCCAAGGCGGTCGAGACGATGCAGGTCGGGGTCACGATTACCGACGTTTCTGGGAGGATCCTCTATACCAATCCCGCCGACGCCGCCATGCACGGCTACGAGCCGGGAGAAGTAATCGGGAAGGATGTGCGAATTTATGCTCCTCCCGGTACGGCGCAGCCGCTGAACTCGGCGCAGCTTGCTGAGCTTCGTAGTTGGCAGCGGGACACCGTGAACGTGAGAAAAGACGGTTCGGTGTTTCCGGTGCACCTTACTTCGGATGTGATCCGCGGGCGGGGCGGAAACGTGATCGGCGTGGTGACCACCTGCGAAGACATAACTGCCAGGAAGCGCGCCGAGGAAGCTTTGCGGGAGAGCGAGGAGCGGTACGCCTTGGCGGCGCGCGGCGCCAACGATGGACTTTGGGACTGGAATCTCAAGACCGGTGAGATCTACTACTCCCCGCGCTGGAAGGAGATGCTGGGTTACTCCGAGGAGGAGATCAGCGAGTCGCCGGAGGAGTGGTTCAGTCGGGTTCACCCTGAGGATGTGACCGGTCTCCAGTCCGAGCTCAGCGCCCATCGAGATGGGCGCACCGGTCACTTCGAGCATGAGCACCGCTTGCGGCACAAGGACGGTTCCTATCGTTGGATGCTGGTTCGGGGGATCGCGGTGCGGGACGCGGAAGGTGTAGCCTACCGGATGGCCGGGTCGCTCACCGACATCACCGATCGCAAGGAAACCGAAGCGCGGTTGATGTACGATGCCCTGCATGATCCCCTGACCGGCCTTCCCAACCGAGCTTTCTTTCTCACCCTACTGGACCGCTCCATCCGGCGCACCAAGCGGAGGAAAGATTATCTCTTCGCGGTGCTGTTCATAGACCTAGACCGCTTCAAGCTGGTAAACGACAGCTTGGGCCACGGCGTGGGAGATCAGCTCTTGGTGGAGCTGGCGCGGCGGCTGAAGTCCTGTCTCCGTCCGGGGGACGTGGTGGCTAGATTGGGCGGAGACGAGTTCACAGTGTTGCTGGACGACATCCGGGACGCGAGCGATGCCACCCGGGTTGCAGAGCGGATCCTGGAGGAGCTTCAGACTTCGTTCAACCTTGACGGCCACGAGACCTTTACCACCGCCAGCATCGGGATCGCCCTGAGCACGGCAGGCCACGAGTTTCCCGAGCACGTGCTGCGCGATGCCGACACGGCCATGTACCGGGCCAAGGCCCGGGGGAAGGCGCGCTACGAGATGTTCGACGAGGCGATGCACGCCCGGGCGGTCGCCCAGCTCAAGTTGGAAACCGATCTGCGACGGGCTCTCGCCCGGAACGAGTTCCGGGTCCAATACCAGCCGATCATCGAACTGTCCAGCGGTATGATCACCGGCTTCGAGGCGCTGGTGAGATGGGAACACCCGGAACGGGGCTTGGTCCCTCCGGGAGAGTTCATCCCGATCGCCGAAGAGACCGGACTGGTGATACCGATCGGGAGGTTCGTGCTGGAGGCCGCCTGCCGGCAGACAGCCGCGTGGCAGCGCAAGTATTCCGCCTACCGGGATCTCTCTATCAGTGTGAATCTTTCGGTGCGTCACTTCCAGCGGCCGGATCTAGTGGGTCAGATAATGGAGGTTCTCCAGGCGGCGGGGCTTCCTCCGCGGAGCTTGCGTGTGGAGATCACCGAGAGCGTCTTGATGGACGATCCGGAGACCAACAAAGAGACGATTCGCGCCCTGAGAGAGCGCGGAGTGCAAGTGCAGATAGACGATTTCGGCACCGGATACTCGTCTTTGAGCTACCTTAAGCGCTTCAGTGTGGACACGCTCAAGATCGACCGGTCCTTCATTTCCGGCGGGGAGACCTGGGACATAGTGCAAACCATAGTGAGTCTCGCTCGAGATCTGGGGGTGGACGTGATAGCCGAAGGGGTGGAGACCGAAGAGCAGAGCCGCCGCCTCAGGGCCTTGCAGTGCCACCGGGCCCAGGGTTACCTGTTCCGCGAGCCGGTGGATGCGGAAACCGCCGAGCACCTGCTCGCCGCCCAATGGCGAAGCCGCACCTCCCTAGCCGAGCGGAGTCCTTCGGTGGGATAGCCAGAGCAGCTCCTTTGCCACTCGGACGGTGTTGCAGTGGATCTCTACGGTGTCCGCGAGCTTCCGGGCGTAGCCGCCGGCAAGGGTAACCGCCGCCGGTATGCCTCTCGCGCGACAAGCTTCCAAAACCAGCCGGTCTCGCAGGCGCAGTCCCTCCATCGTGAGCTCTAGGCCGCCCAACTGATCTTCCTGGTAGGGATCCGCTCCCGCCAGATAGAAGATCAGATCCGGTTTATGGCCGTCCAGCACAGCTGGGAGGTGCCGCTGCAAGGCGGCTAGATAAGTTTCATCCCCGGCCCGGTCTGGCAATCCTATGTCGAGGTCGCTGGGCGGCTTTTGCGCGGGATAGTTGTTTTCCTGGTGGACGGAAAACGTGAAAACGTCCGGGTCTTGTGCGAATATCGCAGCGGTGCCGTTGCCGTGGTGCACATCGCAGTCGATCACCGCCGCCCGCCGAACGGAGCCCCGAGCTTTGAGCTCGGCGATAGCGACCGCCACGTCGTTGATCAGGCAAAAGCCCTCGCCGTGATCGGGAAAGGCGTGATGGAATCCCCCACCCAAATGGACCGCAAGGCCCCGCTCCAGCGCGAGCTCTCCGGCGAGAATCGTTCCCCCAGCGGCGATCCAGGCGGAATCTCGCAGGGCAAGACTGAACGGCACCTCGAGCACCAGGATCTCCAACGGGCTCAAGGTACCGTTCTCGAGCTTGGCGATGTACTCCCTATGATGAATGCGGCTTACAGACTCGTTGGATGCGGGATTCGGCTTTATCACCTCCTCCTCTTGGATGGTACCCTCGCGCAGGAGGCGTTCCTTGACCAGTCGGTACTTGGCGGTGGGGAAGACATGATCGCCGAGGTCTACCTCGTACGCCTCGTGCCATACTATCGGAAGCCGTCCCATCACTGCCGCCGGCTCAGCCGTATCGCCAGCTCTCTCCGGGTTCCAAAATCTTGACCTCGACACCCTTGGGCTTGAAGCCCGAGGCATCTTGCACCAGAAGGGGCCAGGTCTTGTAGTGCATCGGTATGGCGACCTTGGGCGAGATCAACTCTGCAGCCCGGGAAGCAAGCTCGGGCCCCATGGTAAAGCGGTCTCCGATGGGGACGAGCGCGACGTCCGGTCGGTAGAGCTCGCCGATCAATTTCATGTCGCCGAAGATCCCCGTGTCGCCGCAATGGTAGACGGTAACGCCGCCTAGGTGAACCACCGCACCGCAGGCCATCCCCAGGTAACGCCCTTCGTAGGAGGACGAGTGAAAGGCCTGCGTAAAGGCGATCCAACCGAAATCGGTGGTGATTTTGCCTCCCGGGTTTGCCGGCTCCACATTCACCCCTTGGCTCTGGAGATACTCGGTGATCTCGTAAGCCGCATAGGCGGTGGCCTGGTTGGCCTTGGCGATGGCGACGGTATCGCCCAGGTGATCGGCATGGCCGTGGGTTACCACGATTGCCTGGCAGCGTATCTCCTCTGGTTTCTTGGTCGCTACCGGATTGCCGGTGAGGAACGGGTCGATCGCTACCGCCCGGCTGCCGTCATCGAGGAGAAAGGCCGCATGTCCCAAGAAGGTGATCGTGATGGCCATCTCGAGTCACTCCTCCTAGTCGGGTAGACCATTGAAGCTTAGTCTCTGAGCCCTGGCGAGAGGAAGCGAGGCGGGCCAAATTGAAGGGAGCATGAAAACTCTCTCAAGGGGGTCCAAGCTCATGAAGCTTTTGGCTGGTGCGATCCTTCTGTCAGCAGGCTTTTCGCCTGCGCTTGGGGCCCAGACGCCGGAGTACGAGGCCACCCGGATCGCCGAGGGTGTGTATCAGTTCCGCTACCGGAGCCACAATGGCTTTTTCGTGGTCGCCGGGGATGGAGTGGTGGCGGTGGATCCGATTTCGGTGGAGGCGGCTTCGCGTTATGCCGAGGAGATCCGGCGCGTCGCTCCCGGCGCCAAGCTGCACGCAGTGGTCTACAGTCACGACCACGCAGATCATGCAACCGGGGCGAACGTGCTCCGCCGCGAGCTCGGGCCCGACGCCCCGATCATCGCCCACGTGGCCGCCCATGCCAAGATCGCAGCGGCGGCCAATCCGGATCTTCCCCCGCCCACGCTCACTTTTTCCGACCGGCTGACGCTCCACTTCGGCGGGCGGGCAGTCGAGCTTCATTACCTCGGCAAGAGCCACAGCGACAACCTGATCGTGGTCTTGCTCCCCGCGGAGCGTATCGCCTTTGCGGTGGATTTCGCCTCCCACGATCGGGTGGGGTTTCGCGATCTGCCCGATTATCACTTTCCCGATTTCTTCGATGCTCTCGCTCGGCTGGAAGAGTTGCCTTTCGAGCGGATCGTCTTCGGGCACGGGCCTCCGGGTGACAAGGAGTCGGTGGTCCGGCAGCGGCGCTATTACGCCGATCTTCGGGAGGCGGTGGAGCAGGCGGTGCGTCGTGGGTTGAGCGAGGACCAGGCCGCCGCTGAGGTCAGGCTGCCCCAGTACGAATCGTGGGGAGGATATGCCGAGTGGTTTCCCCTCAACGTGCGGGCCATGTATCGCTGGTTGGCCTCGCAGCGGTGAGTCGGGCCTTTGAGGTCATAACCTTCGACTGCTACGGGACCCTCATAGATTGGGAAAGGGGCATCGTCGAGGCGTTCCGTAGAGCAGCTCCTCGGGGTGGGCGGCTACCCCGACCTTCGGAGATAAGCCGAGTGTATTCCGAGATCGAGCCGGCCGTAGAGGCCGGACCTTACCGGAAGTACCGGGAGGTGCTGCGGGAGGTCGGCCGCAGGGCGGCAGAGCGTTTTGGATGGCAGCTGGGCGTGGATGAGTTGGACTTCATGGCGGAGAGCTTGCCGCGCTGGACTCCGTTCCCCGACACCAATCCGGCGCTGGAGCGGCTCGAGGGCATGGGGTTCGCCCTGGGCATTCTTTCCAATGTTGACGACGATCTGCTGCGGCTTACTCTAGACCATCTTACCGTCAAGTTCGATTTCGTGGTGACAGCGGAGCAGGTTCGTTCCTACAAGCCCGCGCCGGGACATTTTTCGAAAGCGGCGGCGGTGGTCGCGGGACGGCCTTGGTTGCACGTCGCCCAAAGTTATTTCCACGACGTCGAGCCCGCCGTTCGACTGGGAATCCCGGTGGTCTGGGTGAACCGCAAGAAGGAAAGGCCGGGCGCGCTTCGGCCTACGGCGGAGGTGGGCGACCTATTGGGTCTGGTGGAGTGGGTTTCGGGTTACGTGCCCCGGAGCGGCAGTTCCTGAAGCGATCAGCCGCTATTTAGCGGGTAGAGGGGTTGGTCGACATTTGTACGGCAGGGTTGGCTTGGGAGTGGGTGCTCGAGGTGGTGGGGCGGTTGCGCGAGAAGGGGGTTGAAGCGATACTTCTTGCCCGGCGGCGGGCGCCGCCTACGGCGGTATCGTCTAGGGGACTAGGACGCGGCCCTCTCAAGGCCGAAACACGGGTTCGAATCCCGTTACCGCTATGTCGCTGGTAGGGCCGCGAGAGGAGCCTTCGGTACGAAGTTTAAGCCCCCATCGTCTAGTGGCTAGGACACCACTCTTTCAAGGTGGGAACAGGGGTTCGATTCCCCTTGGGGGCGTGGCTGTAACACCGCTGTGGCGTCCGGCTTCTCGGGTAGCGTCTTATCGACAGAGAGTCATCCAGTCGAGACGGCTCTCCCTATCGAAACCACGGTAGTGACCACCTCTGCCGAGTTTTCACTGAGCCGTACCAGATCCCCACCGGCTCGTGCGGTATCACGGCCATGGCGACGTCGGAGACGAAGGCGTAGACTACCAGGAGTCCCAGCACTCGGGGAACGATGGCGGGTCCTCCTCAAACGGCAGTCGAGCAGGGTTCCTACCCCCGGCGAGCCGCCATGGTATGGCTGATAGCTGTCCTTGTGGGCGCGTGCGGGCTAGCTTCGCGGCAGGGGGAGGGTGACGAGTTCGCCGAGCGGCGGAGCCGCGAGCTTATGCTTCACGTGAGGAATCAGAACTTTTACGACGCCACGCTCTACGCCTTTTCCCAGGGCGGGCAGCGCTTGCGCCTAGGTATCGCCCGCGGCAACAGCGAGGAGACGTTCGTCTTTCGCTGGCCTCATCGCGACCTGAGGATTGTGATCGATTTCCTGGCGGCGGGTGGCACCTTTACCGAGTCGCTGCCGGTGGAGGAGGGCGACGAGCTGGAGCTGATAATAGAATCCGACTGGCACCTTCGGGGACGCCGGCCGTAGCTCACGATCCGGTCCTAGTGGCGAGCAGCAGCAGTAGCAACAGCGGCAAGTAAGCCACCGATCCGGCGAAGAGGCGCCGGGCCGCTCCGTCGGTAGGGCGCTTCCACAGCGATACGCTTGCGCACAAGAGAAGGGTGCCCAGGGGGACCGCGGCCCACAGATAGGCGATCCGAGTGACACCTACCAAACCGGGCAGGAGGCTGGCTGTAAGGAGCGCTCCCGAAACGGCGGTACAGTAAGCTCCAGTCCGGCGGCCGTCGGGGTCGGTTGCGCTGAGTGTCCTCAGCCCCGCGGCGCAATAGTCGGCGCGACACAGCCAGTCCAACGCCCAGAAGTGGGGCATCTGCCACAAGAAGAGAATAGCAAACAGTGCCCAAGCTTCGGCATCGAGCGTGCCTCGTGCTGCGGTCCAGCCGCCGACTATCGGAAGAGCGCCCGGTATCGACCCGGCTACGGTGGCAACCCAGGTCATTGGCTTGAGGGGAGTGTAAACGGCGACGTAGAGGACCAGGGTGAGCAAAGCGAGCCCAGCGGTTATCGGATTCACCGTTGCTGCCAGGTAGCAAACCCCGGTTGCGGATACGATGGACGCGAAGAGCAAGGCTCGCTGGGGCTCGATTTTGGCGGACGGGAGAGGCCGCTTGCGGGTTCGGCGCATCTTGCCATCGATTTCCCTCTCGAGCCACTGGTTGAAAGCGTTGGCACCGCCGCTGGCCAGCGCAGTCCCGATGAGCGTGTGGATGAGCAGCTCGAGGTTCGCCGGTTGCGCGGAGCCCAGATAGAAGCCGGCCGTTGCCGCCAAGAGAATCAGCGCGGTGATTCGGGGCTTGGTAAGCTGGTAATAGGCCAGCAGCTTCATGGATTCCCGAGACTAGAGCTTCTCGAGCAGCAAGCCGAAGTCGGAGGCGGCACCGTTTACTGCGTAGGCGATCTTGCCTCGGCGGTCTATCAGGAACGTCAGGACCGGATGAGTGATCTCTCCGGTTCTGGAATCTTTGCTTCTGGGCACGTTCCATGCTTCGAGCGTCGCCAGAACCTCGGCGATGCTGCCGCTCAACAGATATTCGTCGCTTGCCAGCTCCCAGGATCGCGCTATGCTCGGCAGGCGCTGCGGGCTATCCCGCTCGGGATCCAGAGTGACGATGACCAGCGCCGGGTTAGCAGCGCGGTATCCTCGTTTCGCCTGGATCGCATTCCGCACTATCAGTGGGCACACCGTGTTGCAGTGGGCGTAGGCGAAGGTGAGGATCACCGGTCGGCCGAGTAAGTCTTTGAGGTTCAGTAGGCTGCCGTGCTGATTCACCAATTCCAGTGGGGGGGCTTCGCGGTCCAGTCTGGGGTAGTCGAGGTCGAGGGGTATCGCTTCGATCCGCGCGGGTGCGGCGGCGTTAACGACGCGGAAGCCGGCGGCTGCGAGTCCCGCAATCACCGCGGTTGCGCTCAGAGCGAGGATTGCTCGGCCGCAGGCCAAGCGCGTCAAATGGCGTAAGGCCTCCGCGAGCTCTTGTTTCCATCCGGCGAGAAGGATTGCGAGCATCAAAGCGGGCTGGAGCGTCAGCATCATCCAACCGGCTGCGTTCGGGAGTCCGGAAGGGCTCGATCCGAAGCAGGCGACTCGGGTTCTGGCGAGCCATTCTGGAATACGATCGGGCGCCGGCCAGAGGGCCAGCGCCCACATGGCACCGGTGACAACCAAGGTTGCTCCCAGAGCGCCGAGGGCGAACCGCTGGCTTCCCCCCATCGACTCCACCCTAGCCCACGCGCCAGACAAAAGAGAGCAACTTCCAGTTTACAAAGTAGTAGACTATGAACGCCGCCAGGAATACGAGCACCAAGACCAGAGTTCCCGGCGTGTGGTGTTCCGCCGGAGATTCTCCCGCTCCCTCGGGAAGCGGACGGGGCGGGTTCGACACTCCCGGCGGCAGTCCGTCCTGGGCCATCATGCTCTGACCTCCGCGTCGAGGGGTTTGCCAAAGAAGACCGACCAAACGGTTATCAGGATGTAGATTGCTCCGCCGGCGACCGCCAGAAGGCCGCCGATTGCCATGACGGTCATGATCAGGTCCACTGCGGGCGAGAACTGGAAGTCGAACGGCGCCTGGGCAAAGGTGATGTCGTAGTGGCGGCGGGGGACGCCGAATGTTCCGGCGAAGGTCATTGCGACTGAGAAGAGCAGCATCCCCACCGCGAAAAGATAGGGTTGGATTTTCGCCAGGGACCAGAAGGCGACCTTCTTGCGGAAGATCAGCGGGACCACGTAGTAGGTGAGTCCCATGAACGCTAGCGTGGTGCCGGCAACTACGGTGGCGTGGAAATGTCCGGGCACTCTCAGGGTGTTGTGGGCGATGATGTTGATTTGTTCGGTTCCGAAGGTGACACCGGTAATTCCGCCCACGAAGCCGAATATTATGATCGAGAATATCAGAGCGCTGAAGCCGGGGTCTCCCCAGGGTGCGCGGCGCAGCCACTCGAAGAGTCCTTTAGTGTAGCCTCGCAGGCGCTGTCCTAGTTCGATCCCCGCCGGCACGGTAAAACCGTGTATCATGCTGGCCAGGACCGCCAGGTACATGGCGTAGCTGGTGTTCCACACCTTCCACGTGGGAGGAAGTCCGGGATCGACCAGGAGGTGGTGGGCTGCGGCCATAGAGATGAATAGCACGTACAGGGTGAAAGCTATGCGGCTGATCTTTTCGTTGATCACCACCGAGCCCACGGTGAGTGCACCCAGCAGATACCATACCGCGACCATGGCCGCCACGTTGATTTGCTGCGAGGAGTGTCCCAGTCCCCACCAGACGAGGCGGTAAACTTGAGCGTCGACGTTCCCGATCCCCAGCGACCAGAGAAAAGTTGGTATGTAGATCGCGGCGCCGTGCCCCAGGGTGATCACCGCTATGATAGCCGCGGTGGCGGCCCCGAAGGTCACCAGAGGTATGGAGCCGGTGTAGGTTTTCTCCCTTCTGGCCACCACTAGGGTGGCGAAGAAGATTGCCACCACCAGCAGGGCTCCCACGGCGAATAGGATGACCCCCAGGTAGAACCAGGGGCTGGCCCGGAGCGGTACGTACGACGTAAAGAGCACGTCGGCTCTGCCGGTGAACATGGTCCACTCGACGACTAGCGCGCCGGCCACCATTAGCCAGAACGAGAGCCAGGCGAGCCGCGGTGCAGCGATCCTGCTGTTGAGCAGAACTGCGCTGGCGAAGTACAGGATCGCCATTTCGAAAAACAGGATGAAGAAGATCAGCATGTTCATCCCGTGGACCGTGAGCAGCCGGTAGAACCAGTCCGCGGGGAGGAGATGGACAACCTGCCAACGGGTTAGCAGCAGCAGCAACGCGGCGATTCCACCTACCAGCAGCGCTACCACGGCCACCACTGCATTGGCCTTGATGAGGCGGTCCGCTTGCGCGTGCACTTTGAGCCCGGTCGTGGGGCAGGTTCTGAAATCGGCGATCATAGGGAGCCTCCTGCTTCAGTCGAGCCTCCGGTAGGGGTCTCCGCTCGAGCTGGTTCAAATTCTTCCACCACGATCACTCGGCCGACCATCAAGTGGTGCCCAATGCCGCAGAACTCGTTGCACACTATGCGAAAGTCACCCGCCTTTGTGGGGGTGATTCGCAGGCCATAGTCGTAGCCGGGAACTACTTGAAAGTTGATGTTGAAGGGGAGAAGCGAGAACCCGTGGTTCAGGTCGAAAGACGAGAGATGTAACCTGTACTGGGCACCCTTTCTCAGTCGCAACATGGGCTGCCAGCTCCACATCATACCTATGAGGTAGATATCGCTTCCCGGAGGCGGCTCTACCACGGGTACGCCGTTCTCCGTACCGACCTGATAGCTACGGATGAACTCCTGGGTTCGGGCCATGAAGGCCTGAGGATCGACCTTGGACCGAATGCCCGAGGGGTTCTGGCCGCCGCGTATGTGCCACAAGGGCATCATGGCGAAGAGGACCAGACACCAGGCGAAGGCGATCCCTACCCACAGCTTCTCACCGCCCCTGACCGGCTTCCACCAAACTCCCTGGGGAGACTGAATTCCGGTGTGCATGATGTACCTCCTTCAGGGGAGCGCCGCCTGCGAAAGGGAGAGGACCTCCCACAGTCCCCAAGCGGTGTAGAACAAGACCATGACCGCAATCCCAGCCAACAGCAGCAAAAAGACATTGTCCAGAAGGCGTTGTCCTAGGGGTATCTGATCGCGTCTCGGTTCTTCCATGACTGCGCCTCCGCGTTGTAGCGGTTCACCCTGCGCCCTGCGCCAGCAAATCTCCTACCGTGGTTTGGCGGAAAAAGCGGACGATCTGCTCGGCGAGCACTTTCCAGCGGGAGTGGACAGGGCAGGCGTTGCGGTCGCCGCATTCCTTGCGGCCCAGGAGGCAGCGTTGCCGCTTTCGCAGGGGGTCAAAACTCTCGACCACGCGCAAGAGCGTCAGCCTCCTGGGGGAGATCGCCAGCTCGAAGCCGCCGTTCCGGCCCCGGCTGGAGCGGAGGATCTCCAACTTGACGAGCTGGTGGAGGATCTTAGCCAAGTAATTCGGCGGAACGCGCAAAGCCGCGGCCAGCTCGCCAGCTCTCATGGGACTTCTCTCGGGATGCTGAGCGAGGAACAAAACAGCCCGCAAAGCGTACTCGGCAGTGCTGGAGAGCATGATCGCCGCTCCTTCCGCGGAGAAATGATGTTATTCCGATGTTAATGTCCGAATAAGTTGGGGATTAAGATTTTTTCATGAATCTCCCCTCAGATTCTGAGATGGTTTAAACTGGCGGCCTGATGAAACTCGCCGAGCGACTGCAGCGCGCGGACCGCCGGGCATTGGAACCGGCGGATCGGGTCATGAACCGGCTCTACGGCTGGCGTTACAACCCCATCTACCACAGCGGCGCTCTGGCCCTAGCGCTCCTCGCAGTGGTGCTGGTCACGGGCATATACCTGTTGTTTTTCTACCGGGTGGGAGATCCGTACCAGTCGGTGGCCAAGATAGAAGGACACATCTGGCTGGGTCGATGGATGAGGGCGCTCCACCGGTACGCGTCGGACGCCGCGGTGGCGGCTACCGTGCTCCACATTCTCCGCATGTTCGCTCAAGGACGGGGCTGGGGACCCCGTACTCTAGCTTGGGTGTCGGGTCTCTTGATGCTCTCGGTGATTTTCGTCGCAGGGTGGACCGGATACGTGATGGTCTGGGATACGGCCGGCCTGATCCTGGCACGTGAGGGAGCGCGGCTGTTCGACGCCTTGCCCCTTTTCGCCGAGCCTATAGGGAGAACCTTTGTGGGAGATCGCGAGCTGCCGGGCGCCTTTTTCTTCCTGAACCTTTTCCTACACGTGGCGCTCCCGGTGGGGCTCGGTCTCTTGCTCTGGGTGCACGTCTCCCGCGTCGCCAGGCCCAACCTTCTACCCCCGAAAAAGCTGATGTGGGGAGTGATCGGACTGTTGTTCGTTTGCTCGCTCGTCTGGCCGGCGCCGCTGGCGCCGCCGGCTGACCCGCTCCAGGTGCCGGACCGCGCGCCGCTCGATGCCTTCTTCGCCTTCTGGCTCCCCTTGGCCGCCGCCATGCCTGCAGGACTGGTATGGGCCCTCGGCGGCGCGGCCGTGATCGCTCTGGCACTGGTTCCTTGGTTGACCCGCCCAGCTACCGGACTCAAACCGCAGCCCTCGGCGGTGAACCAGCGTCTTTGCACCGGCTGCGAGCAGTGCTACCTCGACTGCCCCTACGAAGCCATAACCATGGAAGCAGGCGTTCGGCCCGATCAGCTGGTGGCTCGAGTGCACCCGAACCTCTGTGTAAGCTGCGGGATCTGTGCCGGCTCCTGCGCACCCATGGGTATAGGGCCGCCCGGCCGAACCGGGCGCGACCAGCTAGCGGAAGCCAAGGGCTTGCTCGCAGCCTGCCCTCCCACCGGGCGCGAGCTGGTGCTGATCGCCTGCCGCCACGGCGCCGCAGGGTTGGCGGAGCAGATCCCGTCCCCGGGCACGCAGATACTGGCGGTCGAGTGCGCGGGCAGCGTGCACACTTCGGTCGTAGAATACTTGGTCAGGGCTGGTGCCGGCGGTGTGCTCATCCTCTCTTGTCCTCCGAGAGACTGCTGGCATCGGGAGGGACCCAAGTGGCTGGAACAGAGGCTGTTTCAAGGCAGGGAGGCGGAACTCAAGGAACGGGTGGACCGGCGCAGGGTGTACCTGGCCTGCGCGGGATACGCCGAACGGGAAGTGGCTCTTCACGCCGTTAAGAAGGCACTGGATGAGCTCGAGCGGCTGGAGGCCGCTGCGCGAGAGAGCGCCATAGCACTCGATGAAGAGTGCGAGCCGGCGTCCGGAGGGATGAACCGAACATGACTGTCGTGGCGAAGCGCTTGGGCTCGTTCTTCGGGGCCGTAGGCGTAACCCTCCTGGTCGCCGCTCTTTCGAGGACTCCCTATCCGCCCTTTCGGCCGGAGCACGCGGCGGTTCGACTGTCATGGCGAGCACCGGGCCAGCGGATAGACCAATGCCGTGAGATGACGGAGGAAGAGCTACGGCGACTGCCCGTCCACATGCGCCGCGAGGAAGTATGCGAGCAACATGTCCTGCCGTATCGGCTGACGCTTTTCTTGAACGACTCTTTGATCTTGACCCGCACGATTAGAGCGGCAGGTGCCCACCAGGACCGGCCTCTATACGTCTATGAGGAGCTCGCCGTGGAGCCGGGACGCCGGAAGCTGACGGTACGCTTCAGTCGCGAACTCCCGGAGGTCGCCCTGCGGGGTCGCATAGAAGGAGACTTTCCCGATGAGCTCCTCTTGGAAGGCGAGATAGAGTTGGCCCCTCGCTCTGTTGCGTTAGTTACCTACGATCCGAAGGGCAGACGCTTGGTACTGGGCGGAAGCGCCTTACCAGGCGGCAACACCGCACACTAGGTAGATACCCAACCTCAAGCGCGGCTAGCCAGGTAAACTGGCCTATTGCGCCCATCCCCCCGAGGCGACCGCGAAACAACGGCTCTGGGATCGCTGCTGGACTGGGCACCCCGGCTACCAGCTGACCAATCCGGTTTCTTAACCGCCTCCCCCTAGCAGTGTGCACCGTTACCAGCCGCGGGTGCCAGGGTCACCGATCGAGTGTGGCGTTTCCCTCTCCCCACGTGGGAACCAAACTCGGTGGGAAAGGTACCAAGCGAAGAGGAGCTAGGGAGAGTCTCCGTGCCGATCCGACAGCTGTTAGTGGCTTTGTCTGTTACGCCCTTCGTGGCAGCTTGCGCGCTCCTGCCCGGACGGGCTGACTCGGGCGAGGCGGTCCAGGCCCAGCGATCGCGCTATCTAACCGTAGAAGTGGACAACCAGAACTTCTACGACGCTACGATTTACGCCGTGCGACCCGGAATGCGGCTCCGCGTTGGGCGGGTGGTCGGCTTCAACAAGGAGACCTTCGAGTTTGCCTGGCCGGATTTGGAGTTGCGGTTCGAGATAGCGCTCCTCTCGGTGGGATCGTATTACACTTGGTCTTTGCCGGTAGAGCGGGGGGACCAGCTGGCGCTCACCATACTGCCCGATCTTCACCTTAGGCGTCCCGGCACCGTCTTTTTCTGAGCACTATCGGTTCTTGCGAGTTCTGAGCACTATCGGTTCCTGCGAGCGACCGCGTGAGCCGGTCCTGGGGTCCGGTCAGGTTAACGCCAGGCGATGTTCTTGCGTATCTACCTTCGGACTTCTTCGAGGATATACTTATGCAGCGGCTAGCGATCGTTCCAATCTTGCTTTTCGTCTCGGTTCCTCTCTCGGCTCAACGAACCCAGCTCGCACCTCCGCCCGATCATTGGTTGACTCTCGATTCCCTGGTGGAGATGGTCGGTGTCACCGACGCGCAGAAGCCGGAGGTGGCCAAGCACTACGAGGCGATCAACGCGGTGCTCAAGAAGGCGGCCGAAGAGAGACGGAAGCTGCGCGAACAGTTCATGGCTGGAGGGGGGCCTCCCAGTCCGGAGCAGCGCCAGGCGATGCAGTCGACGTTCCAGAAACTTCAGGCAGAGGTAGAGGAGCACTACGGGGTGCTGAGGGGCTTACTCACACCCGAGCAGCAGGCCAAGCTGGATGCCCTGCCTCTTCCCCGCGTGGTTCGGACGGGTGGCAGGAGGCCGCCGGGCCCGGGCTGGTAGGTTAGTTCTGAGAGCACGTGTTCTAGGTGCGATGCCGCAGCACGTCGAGTAGGGGGCGATCGTACCGCCCGAGCTTTACAAACGCAGCTGGTGACCTGAAGCTGGGCTCGCGAGTCACCCTGTCTTAGACCAGCGGCTTCGACGGGATGCACCGCAGCAAAGCCTCTATCTCGTGGCGCCCCTTGCTCCTCGCCCCGCTCGCCGGGCTTGGAGGGCATCGCCTTTTTGCCATCGGGTTACTATCTTGACCACCGCTACGCTTAGGTTATCGTAGCTCTCGTTCGAGTTTGACGCCTGGCACGCGCCGCTAGCTCAATTGGTAGAGCAACTGACTCTTAATCAGTAGGTTCCAGGTTCGAGTCCTGGGCGGCGCATCCGGGCCCGCCGTATCCAAAATTGGGTGAGACATCTCGGTGCGTGTCTCCCTTGCGGCTCTCCACCGCCGGGTGCCATATTTTGCTCTGTTCAGGCTAGCCGGAGCGCACTAGCATGAGAATCTCCTTCACCGTCAACACCAGACGGGTAAGCGTGGACGTTCCTCCCGACATGCCGCTTTTGTGGGTCTTGCGAGACGTTCTGGACCTCAAGGGCACCAAGTTCGGCTGCGGCGCTGCGCAATGCGGAGCCTGCACCGTGCACGTGAACGGAGCGCCCACGCGCTCTTGCGTACTCCCCGCTTCGTCGGTGCAAGGAGCCGAGGTCTTGACCATAGAGGGACTCTCGCCTGACGGCTCCCATCCAGTGCAGCGTGCCTGGCAGGAGCTGGACGTGCCCCAGTGCGGTTATTGCCAGGCGGGGCAGATCATGGCGGCGGTTGCGCTCCTGGAGCGCAATCCTCAGCCTTCCGACGCGGAGATTGACGCTGCGATGAACGGTAATCTCTGCCGCTGCGGTACGTACCTCAGGATTCGCCGGGCCATCCATCGAGCGGCTGAACTGATGGCCGCAGGCGCTCAGCCCCAAGGAAACGGGCGGTCGCAGCGCTATCCTGAGGGAAGCAGCGCTTTGCGGCGCTGAGGGCTCGAGGGAGGTGGTCACCATGGCAACGGCACTTCGTCTCGATCGCCGGGAATTTCTCAAGGTGAGCGCCCTCGCCGGAGGCGGGATGCTCATCGCCACGTACTGGGATCCTTGGAACCGGCTACTCGGTGCTGATGCTGGAGCTGCGTTCTCACCTAACGCATTCATCAAGATCACGCCCGACGGTGCGGTCAGCATCGTCGCCCAGAACCCGGAGATCGGTCAGGGCGTCAAGACGATGCTCCCCATGATCGTGGCTGAGGAGCTGGACGTGGACTGGCGAACGGTGCGGGTCGAGCAGGGGGATCTGGACACCGAAAAGTTCACCAACCAGTACGCCGGTGGAAGCACCGCCACGCCCAATCATTGGGAACCGATGCGCCGCGCGGGGGCTGTGGGCCGGGCTATGCTGATCGCCGCCGCGGCTCGGACTTGGAAGGTGCCGGAGAGGGAGTGCGAGACGGAGGTGGGCACTGTGATTCACCGTCCCAGCGGGCGCAAGATGGCCTACGGCGAACTGGCGAGCATCGCGGCCGCCCTTCCGGTGCCCGATCTGGCCAGTGTCCAGCTCAAGGATCCCAAAGACTTCAAGATTGTGGGTAAGCCGCTCCCTGGGGTCGATGTCCGCGCCATAGTAAAAGGAGAGCCTCTGTTCGGCATCGACGTCAGTCTTCCGGGGATGAAGTACGCAGTCTTCGAGAAGTGCCCGGTGTTCGGCGGCAAAGTGCGGACCGCTAATTTGGACGAAGTCCGCTCGCAGCCGGGTGTGCTTCAGGCCTTCGTGGTGGAAGGGGGGAGCGATCTCGCCGGACTGCTGGGCGGTGTGGCGATAGTGGGCGAGACTTGGTGGGCGGCTCATCAGGCGCGGCAGATGCTGCGGGTAACTTGGGACGAAGGTCCCACCGCCGCGCAAAGCAGCGAGTGGTTCGCCCAAAAAGCGGCGGAGCTGTTCCGGGAGTCGCCGCACCGCACCCTCAGGCGGGACGGCGACGTGGAAGGGGCCTTGCGCATGGCGCATCGGGTGGTGGAAGCGGAGTACAGCTATCCCTTCCTCGCTCATGCGCCGCTGGAGCCCATGAACTGCACCGCCTGGTTCCGCGAGGGCGAGCTGGAGATTTGGGCGCCGACCCAGACTCCGGAGCGGGGCCGCACGCTGGTTTCGCGCACGCTGGAGATTTCGCCGGAGAAGATCACCATCCACATCACCCGCTCCGGCGGCGGGTTCGGTCGCAGGCTCAACAACGACTACATGGTCGAGGCGGCGTGGATCGCGCGGCAGGTTGCGGGAACGCCGATCAAGCTGATCTGGTCTCGGGAGGACGACATCCGTCACGATTTCTATCGTCCGGCCGGCTTCCACCGTTTGGCCGGTGGACTCGACCACAGCGGCAAGCTTATAGCCTGGCGCGACCATTTTGTGACTTTTGGCGAAGGGGAGCGGTTCGCTAACAGCGCGAACATTGCCGAGAACGAGTTTCCTGCAGCGTTCGTGCCCAATTTTTCTCTGGAGGTCTCCCTGATACCGCTGGGTGTTCCCACGGGAGCGCTGCGCGCGCCGCGCTCCAACGGGCTGGCGTTCGTATTTCAATCTTTCATCGACGAGCTGGCGCTGGCCGCGGGTAGGGATCCGGCGCAGTTCCGTCTCGATCTTCTGGCCAGCGCAGGAGAAGGCGCCGCGATGAACGCCGAGAGGATGCGCGGCGTGCTGGAGCTGGTAGCGGAGAAATCCGGTTGGGGCCGGCGCTCCCTGCCTAAGGGAACGGGAATGGGTATGGCGTTCCACTTCAGCCATCGCGGCTACTTTGCCGAGGTGGTGCAAGCAAGCGTGAGCCCCGCTGGGGAGGTGAAGGTGGAACATGTCTGGGTGGCAGGAGATATCGGTAGCCAGATCATCAACCCGTCCAACGCCGAGAACCAGGTGCAGGGGGCGGTGCTGGACGGTCTGGGGGAGGCGCTCGGTCAGGAGATCACGATCGATCGAGGGCGAGTGGTCCAGAGCAACTTTCACGATTTCCCGCTGCTCCGGCTGGTTCAGGCGCCGCCGCAGGTAGAGGTCTATTTCCGGCGCACCGAATATCCGCCCACCGGGTTGGGCGAGCCGGCGCTGCCTCCGGTGGTGCCTGCGTTGTGCAATGCGATCTTTGCCGCCACCGGAAAGAGGATTCGCTCCCTTCCTCTTTCCCGCCACGACCTGACCTGGACCGCCGAGTAGCTGGCCCCGGTCCGGGTCGGGTTTTTCTCCAGTTTAGGCTGCGGCTGGGTCGGATCTCAGCCGAAGTGCCGGGACTTCCCCGGTGCGGTTTTTCTCGGGTTTACGCTGCGGGATACTCGTGTTCGTGACAGATCTGTTCGGTTTCGGCCGGGGCTAAGGGTTCCAGGGTGAGCCCGCAGCGAAACTTCCCGGTTCCTTCTTGCAGTAGGTGGCGACAGGTTCGGCAGAGGCCGAAGGTACGGTATTGGTTGCTCCGCTGGAGGTAGCGGAGGAGGTCTTCCAGGACTCGTTCTGCGGTGTCCAGGTCTTCAGGCGGAATCGGTCGCCACTGTCGCAGTTCTTTTAAGAGGCGCTTACGCTGTCTAGTCAGCAGGCGGCGTCCCTGGGGAGTCAAGCTGAGCCGTACTACCCGCCCGTCTTCGGCGTCGGGTCTGCGGCGTACTAGGCGTCGCCGTTCCAGCACGTCCAGGGACTGTGAAGTAGTGCCTCGAGTGGCTCCCAGGTAGGCGGCCAGGGCTCCCGGGGTGTTGCTGTAGCGGTTGCACCGGGAGAGGTAGTAAAGGGCCAGGAGGTGGACCGGCTGGAGCCCTCCAGCCGATCGCTTGCCGGACGAGCGTAAAAGGGCGTCCAGTCTTTCCACCAGTTCGAGGAGCCGGTCCTGGGACACGATCGAATGTATTCGACCCGAAACTATCTTGACAACTTTGGCTCGGCCTGATAGTTTCGAGTCGATACTATCTTTCGGGAGGCGCGACATGCGGATCGAAAGGCTGGCGGCTTGCGGGATCGTTCTTGTAGGCGGCTTGGCTTGGGCCGGTGCGGTCCAGGACCGGCCGGTGAGCTATCCGGAGGGTTACCGCTCTTGGCAGCACGTCAAGTCCATGGTGATTCTCCCCGGCCATCCTCTGGAAAACCCCTTCGGGGGGATTCATCACATTTATGCCAACGCCCGGGCGATGGAGGGATTGCGCACCGGGAACTACCGCGACGGCGCGGTGCTGGTGTTCGATCTGCTCGAAGCCAAGAGCGAGAACCAGACGATCCAGGAAGGAACGAGGAAGCTCATCGGCGTGATGGAGCGAGACAGCCGGCGCTTCGCCGCCACGGGCGGCTGGGGATTCGAAGGGTTCGCCGGCGATTCGAAGACCGAACGGCTGGTCAAAGACGGCGGGCAGTCTTGCTATCAGTGTCACCAAGGGGCTCAAGCCACGTCCTACGTGTTCAGCGCATGGCGGCCCTAGCCTGAGTCCCGGGCTCGAGTCCGTCCGGAGTCGGGGCTCAGCCCGGGAGAGAGGGCAGTAACGGGAGGGGGCTTCGTGCGTATACCTCATGGTGAAGGAATTCAGCGGAGCGTCTCTCCCTTGACTGCACTCCGGAGCCCGAGGCTGTGGCTGCTGGCGGCGCTTGGCGCCGCCGCGGCGCGGCTGGATGCGCAGATCGGTCTTACTACCGACGTCATAACCGGCACGGTCACCGACGAGTCGGGAGCTCCCCTTGCCGGAGCGGTGGTCGAGGTTTTCTCGCTCGAGACCCAGGTTACCCGGACGGTTAGGACCGACCCCCGCGGCCGTTACACGGTGGTCTTCCCCGATGGCGGTGGACATTACCGGGTACGGGTCCGTTACCTGGGAAAGCAGCCGCAGGAAATCTTGCTCCAGCGGTTTGCCGACGAGGACCGGCTGGTGTGTAACGTCACCTTGAGCAGCGCGCCGGTGATATTGGAAGAGCTCACCGTGCGCGCTCCACCCCGACCGGTCCGGGCACCGGATTTACCAACACCGGGATCCACGGAAAGGCTGTTCACCTCGGATATATTGACCCGGCTGCCGGTCGATCCGGACGACCTGAACCAGCTTGCCAGCTTGGTGCCCGGCACTGTGGTGATGCCGGAAAGCGACAGCGGGCCTGCGGGTTTTTCTGTCGCCGGGCTCAGGCTGGACGCCAATTCCGTCACCCTCGACGGGCTCACCTTCTCGGCAGGGTCGCTGCCCCAAGAGGCGGTGCGGGCCACGCGAGTGGTGACCAGCACCTACGACGTAGCTAGAGGTCAGTTTTCCGGCGGGCTGATCGCCTCGACCACGCGCTCCGGAACCAACGTGGTCCAGGGATCGTCGGGCTATTCCCTGCGCGACGAGGTCTTGGCGATAACCGACGATCCGGACTCGCCTTTTTCCCGCGGCTTCACCCAACACGTCTTGAGCGGAGGACTGGGCGGACCGCTGGTGCGGGATCGCTTGTTCGTTTTCGGCTCGGCTCAGGCTCGGCTCAGAACCCACGCACAGCAACACCTCTTGTCCGCCACCACCTCGGACCTCCTGCGGCTCGGGCTGCATCCGGACTCCCTGGACCGATTCCTAGAAGTTGTAGAGTCCGCCGGATTATCGCCTACTATCGGGTCGCCCCGAGCCGATCGGGATAGCGACAACTGGTTCGGCTTGTTGCGCCTCGACTATTTGGTCAACCACTCCCACACCCTGACGCTCCGCGGGGACTTGAGGAGGTCGAGTCAGGACCCCGCACGCCTCGCCCCGCTCGCCTTGCCCCAGACCGGCGGCCTCGCGAACAGCAGCGGCCAAGGAGTCATGGCGACTCTCACCTCCAGACTCGGTGGTTCGCTGATAAACGAGCTACGCGCCTACGTCTCCTCCGAAAGCCAAGACAGCCGGCCGCTGGTCGAGCTGCCTGCCGGGCGGGTGCAGGTGGCGTCGGCGCTTCCCGAGGGGGGCATCGGGGTAACCACGGTTTCCTTCGGAGGAAGTACCGCCCTGCCGTATCGCTCGGAGAAGGACGCCCTGGAGGCGGTGGAGGAGATCTCGTGGCTTCCCGGGTCGGGCGTGCATCGGATCAAGTTGGGGAGTTTGTTACGCATCGAGCGGTCCAGCGAGCTCGTGTCCGACAATCTGTACGGGACGTTTTTCTACAACTCCCTCGCGGACCTGGAGCGGGGCACGCCCGCCGCATTCCGCAGAACGCTGTCACCCGCTGATCGTGCCGCCCGGCGTTTGGACTTCGCCGTTTACCTGGGAGACGTGTGGCGGATATCTCGCTCGTTGCAGCTTACCTACGGCGCGAGGTTGGAAGGGGCGAGGTACCCCGACCCTCCCCCGTTCAACCCCGCGATTTGGCAACTCTTCGGCCGGAGGACCGACCGGATCCCCCCGGAAGTTCATATCAGTCCGCGGTTGGGTTTCACCTGGACCGTTCGCGGGCGCGGGATGGCAGGTGCGCTTCCCGGTCAGCCGGGTTGGATAGTGCGGGGTGGCGTGGGTGAGTTCAGGAGCCCGTTGCCTTCGGGGCTCCTCTCCGCGGTTCACAGGGCGACGGGTCTCGAGGTGTCCGAGACCCAGGTGGTGTGCGTGGGCGGCGAGGTTCCGCAGCCTCGCTGGGAGGAGTACCTCAGAGATCCGGCGAGCGTACCTTCCGCCTGCGCTTCCGGTGGAGCCGGGCTCGCTGAGTTGCCCGCGCGTAACGTGACGCTCTTCTCCGACGACCTCGGTGCTCCGCGAGCGTGGCGTGCGTCCCTGGGTTTTCAGCGGTTTTTGACCTCGCTGCTACGGTTTTCGGCGGATTTCAATTATGCACGGGGTGTGCGTCAGTACGGTTTTCGGGATCTCAATTTGCGTCCTGAGCCGTACTTCCGTTTAGCGGTCGAGGGTGGTCGGCCGGTTTATGTGGCGCCGTGGGACATAGCTGTGACGAGCGGGGCGGTGCGGTTTGCCGGCTCGCGGGTAAGTCCCGAGTTCGGACACGTTCTGGAGGTCAGGTCGGACCTCGCCTCGGAGTCGAAACAGCTTTCCGTTTCTTTGGCTGGCGTGACGCGGCGCGGGGCGGTGCTTCAGTTGTCCTACACTTGGTCGCAATCGCGCGATCAGTTTTCCGCTTCCCGGTTCGGCGCAGCGGGGTTTGCCGCCCTTCCCGTGGGAGGAGATCCCGGGGTCCGCGAGTGGGCGCCGAGCGATTTCGACCGGCGGCACTCGGTGGTGGGTACGTTGAGCTACGGCTTTTCGCCCGCATTGGAGGTGACCGCGATCGGGCGTTTGGTGTCGGGCGCGCCGTTTACGCCGATGGTGGGTTCGGACATCAACGGCGACGGTGCCCGGAACGATCGTGCTTTCGTCTTCGATCCTGCCGCCGGAAGCGCGGTAGGTGAGGCGATGGCGAGGCTTCTGGAGGGTGCCCCGAATCGAGTCAGGGAGTGTCTGTCTTCCCAGATAGGGAGGATCGCCGGGCGCAACAGTTGTCGCGGCCCGTGGCAGAGCTCCTTCGATCTTCAGCTCAACTACCGTCCCGCGTTCTTGGGCTTGGGACGGAGGCTCCAGATTTCGGTGGTCACGGTGAACCTCCTGCGGGGGATAGACGAGCTGTTGCACGGGTCGGAAAACGCGCGGGGTTGGGGGCTGGCTTTCCGGCCCGATCCGATCCTGCTCTACGTCACCGGTTTCGATCCGGCGGAGCGGCGGTTTAGCTATGCGGTGAACGAGCGCTTCGGTGCCACCGGAAGCGGGGCGAACGCATTCCGCGCACCGTTCCAGATCGGCATTCAGGTGCGGTTTACCGTGGGTCCGGACCGCATGCGGGCGACTTTGGATCGATTGCGGGGCTTCGGTCCCAGGGGTGGTATGAGGCTCGGGGCCTCCGGTGAGGGTGCATCACCCGCCGCGATGCGGGGGGAGTTCCTGTCGCGGTTTTATGCTCTCTTGCCCAATCCCCCGCGAGCCGTGTTGGAGTTCAAGGACTCGTTGCAGTTGACCGCCGAGCAAGTGGCGGCCCTAGAGGCCCTGGCGGACACGTTGGCTCGGCGGATGGAGTCTCTGGGCGATTCGTTGTTCGCCGCTTTGGAACGCCGCGGCAGGCGAGAGCACAACCCCGGAGAGTTGCTGGCGATCGTTCGGCCGCAGTTCGACGCGGGAAGGGAGCAAGTGCGCTGGGCCTTGCAGCGAATCAGGGAAGTTCTAACCCTGGAGCAGTGGAACCGCCTGCCGGATCAGATCCGCAATCCTACCAATCGGCCCGGGTGGCCCCCGCAGTAGGGATGAGATCGGCCAGCGCGAGATGCCCGAGGCTCCTGCAGATTGCCGGTAGCGGCGAACCCTACTCGGTACCGAGCGGCGAGTGGCTGGCCGACTGGGCGCTCCAAGCAACCTTCACTGGGCCGAGGCGCCGGCTAACACGCTCCTTCCCGCCAAGGCGACCGGCCTGCCCAAGGGCTCGGTGGCGAACGCTACCCAGATCCTGACCATAGATCGGAACTTCCTGACGGAGCGAGTCGCGCACCTGCGGCCGAAACTGTTGGCTCAAATTCTGCACGGAATCGATATCGTGCTGGGTCGATGAGCCCCCTAGCACCTGGTCCGCGAAAACCGGGGCGGTCCGGGTACCAGGATCACAACCGGCGCGGCCCGCGTTGTTGCCGCGCCGCGCAGGAGCCACGGCTTCTCATTACGGAACCGGTTTGACTCCTAGCCCAGCTCACGGTCTGCCGGCCAATATGCCCTCTCGGATGGCTTTCGCCTTGGCCGAAGCCTGGGGATCGGGTCCGAAGGAATACTCCACATTCTCCCCGAAACGGAGCCTCGCGGTAAGCGTCCGGGTCCTGCCTCCGCGGCGCACCACCAAGGTGAGCGGGCTCCCCTCCGGAGTTGCGCGGTAGCGCGCCCTGAATTCCTCCCCGAACCCTGCTCCGGTGACGTCCACCTCCCCGATCCGCAGCAGGTAATCTCCGACTTCGACGCCCGCTTCCGCACCGGAAGAGCCCGGAGATACCGCGGTCACCCGGATCCCCGCAGTGTCGGGAACGGTAAAGACGCCGAGCTGCGGCATCCTGGTGGTGTCGGCCTGGAAGGCAAAACCGCCCAGCGGAAAAACCTCCGCGTAGGGCAGGGGGTCTCTACCGTCGACGTACCGCTGGGAGAACTCGTCGAAAGACTTGCCCCCTGCCGCCCGGCTCACCGCGCTCCAGAAATCGCTCGCGGTGAATCCCCTGCCGGACTTGTAGGTCCGCCGGTAGAGATCTCGCAAGACGGAGTCCAGTGAAGCCTGGTTGTCCGATGCGTCTCTTATCAGTATGTCGAGCAAAAGACCGGCCAGCGAACCCTTGGGATAGTACAGGTACCGCGAGCCGTCGACCGGGTCGATCCAGGTGGACAGAGAAACATCCTCGAGCGACACTGGCGGCCCCGACTGGACACTCTGGATCTTATCCAACGTGAGATCGTAAAACGCGTCCGCGGGCAGCACGCCGCTCCTCACCACGGCCAAGTCGGCGTAGTAGTCCGTTATACCTTCGCTCACCCAGAGCAGCGTCGTGGGCTGTGGCCGCGAGTAATCGTACGGCACTAGCTCCCCAGGCCGGAGCCGCTTGACGTTCCAAGCGTGGAAGATCTCGTGGGCGGTGATGGAAGCCAGAACCGGATTCCCAATGAAAGCGGGATGGTAAATCCCCACGTGGGAATTCTGATGCTCCAGGGCAGACCCTCCTCGGCTCTGGTGGTCGAAGATGATCAGCGTGGTGTAGTGATTCCAGGGAATCTCGCCGAAGATTCGCTCCATGACCGGCACCATGGCGCCGAGTTGGTGCCAGAACGTTTTCCGGAGGGCTTCGGCGAAGACGCCTTCTGGGTAGGTAGCCAAGCGGTACCAGATTCTGCCGATCATGGTGCTGTCTAAATCGATGCGTCCGACGAAGACCGGCATATCCACCAACTCGTGATAGTTCGCCGCGCGGTAGGTCCTGGGCTCCGCGGCCGCACTCATACCGGTCGCGATTTTCCAGTGCGGCTCGGTGTGAATCTCTACTCGGGCGGCGTAATCCAGCGGTTGTCCCTCGGCATACAGGAACACGTTGGTCCCGTTGAACAGGGCGAAGTCGGGCCGGGACCAAGACATGGCGTTATCCAGAGTGTCGGCTCGGTAGGCGAAGCTCACGGTTACGGTTCTCGCCCCCTCGGGCCACACTCGCCAGGTGTCGAAGTCCAGCTTGTCCCAGCGGAGCTGCCGGCCGTCGGAGCTGGCCTCGAACCGAAGCACGTACCGGGCAAAGTTGCCGATCTCGTAGGCTCCAGGGGTCCACGCGGGAAGGGAGAGCAGGACCGGTTCCTGCCCCTCGGTTCGGAAGCTCATCCTTACCCGGATCTCGCGGCTCGCGGCCGTTGCCGAGTCGAAGGTGATCTCGTGGCGTACGTCCGAGATCGGTGCCGAGCGGGGAAGCTCGGGGCTTTGCGCCGGAAGTACAGCCGGCAGAAAAAGGAGCGCTACAATCAGGCTCGGCGGAGCGAGCGGGGAGCGGGCAGAGGTTGCCGGAACCGGGTTGCCAAAAGAGTTGGCGGTCGAGCAGCGTCTCATGAATTTCTTCTCCCGGATGAATCTCGCATCATGGGGTTGCATCTGTCCCGCGGGCACCACGGGCGCCTTCGAACTCGGTGGGGTAGGATAACCTAATCGTGCCGATTCGCATAGGCTGTGCTGGCTGGAGCATACCGAGCTCGGCCAAGGACCGGTTCTCAGGGGAAGGTACGCACCTCCAGCGTTACGCCACCGTTTTCGACGCAGTGGAAATCAATTCTTCGTTCTATCGGGAGCACCTGGAGACCACCTACCGCCGGTGGGCGCAATCGGTTCCCGCGGGCTTTCGATTCTCCGTGAAGCTGCCCCGCTGGATCACTCACAGCGGAGGTCTCTTTGCCGAGGGTGGGGCACTGGAGCGCTTCTTGGGTCAGGTCAGCGCCCTGGGCCGGAAGTTGGGGGCCATACTGGTGCAGCTTCCGCCACGTCTGGCCTACGACCCAAAGAGGGCCACGGAATTTTTTGCCCGGCTCCGTGGTCTCCACCGGGGAGCCGTGGTGTGCGAGCCGCGGCATCCCTCCTGGTTCGATGATCAGGCTAGCGAGTTGTTCCGCCGGTTCCGTATAGCGCGGGTGGCTGCGGATCCGGCGTCACCGGCAGCGGCGGCTGCCCCAGGCGGATGGACGGGAACTATCTATTTCAGGCTCCACGGAACTCCAAAGGTCTATTACTCGTCGTATCCCGAAAGCAAACTTCGGGATCTAGCACGCAGCTTGAGAGGATTCCCGGTCCGAAGAGACGTTTGGTGCATTTTCAACAACACCGCCGCCGGGGCCGCAACTGAAAATGCGCTCCGACTGACGGAGCTGCTGCGCGGTTATCGGGAGGAGTGAGGTTACCGGTTGCTTTGAAGGAACCGATCAGCGCAGAGAACGCCGGGACAGTTCGCGCACCTTAGCTGCTCGCTTGCTGGCCCCGATGCGATCGTAGGCGGAGGCAGCTCGTTCCCAGGCAGCCAGGGCTGCTTCCCTGCGCTCCAGCTCTGCCAAAAGTGTGCCCCGCGCCGCTTCTACTTCGGCCAGGGACCAGCTGTGTCCCAGCTTTTCCGCTATGGCCAACGCCCGATTCAATAAATTCTGCGCTGCTACGAGGTTGCCGGCCCGCCGCTCCAGCTCGCCTAAGGTCCGCAAGGCTTCGATTTCGGCCAAGGGATCTTCTTCCGCTCGGGCGGTCTCCAAACCCCTCGTTACCTGCGCCCTCCCGAGCGCCATATCTCCCGACAACGCCAGGACCTCGCCTCGCATGATCAGCGCCTGGGCCGCGAGGCGTGCGCTAGGGATCTGCTCGGCGATCTCCAAAGCGCGCTCGGCAGCATCCCGGCTTTCCTCGAGTCGGTCCAGTTCCCGCGACACTATTCCCAGATTGATCCAGGTCTCAGCCACACCGTGGTGCATACCGACGCGCTCGAACAAGGCTTGGGCCAGGCGATAGAAAGCCTGCGCTCTGCGGTGCTGGCCCCGGTAAAAAGCCACGTTTCCCAGGTTGTTGGCGCAGCGCGCCAGCATGAGATCGTCTCCCAGCCGTTCGGCCAGAGACAACGCGCGGCTGAAGCCGGCTTCGGCCTCGTCCAGCTCGCCCAGGGCAAAGGCCCCAGCAGCAGCCACGTTTTCGGCTCGCATCTCGCCGTCTGCGTCACCCTGACTGCGGTATGCGTCCCGAGCCTGTAGGGCCGCCACCCTGCTGGCCTGAAAATCTCCCAACCGCCAGCGTGCCATGGCGGCAAGTAGGTGCCATTCGGAAGAGCGTCGCACTTCGGTCGGTTGCTCGGACAATCTCTCCCATGCCTCCCTGAACCGACCCGCCAGGACCGCCCGGCGCGCGTCCCTCAAAGGGTCTTCAATCGCGATCGCCATCGCCCGCCAAAATTCTCAAGAGCCGCTGCCGAGAGATGCCCAGTTCTCGCGCGGCGGCGCTTTTGTTTGCGCCGTGCCGCTCGAGGGCCGCCTGCACAGCCCGTCGGATGATCTCGTCGAGCTTGAGGCCGCCGGCTATTGCAGCGCGATCGGTTCGCAGCGGTCCTGATGCTGTGGGGGTCAGTTCCTCGGGATCCAGGGTTCCAGGCTCCGAGAGGAGCAGAGCGCGCTCGATGGCGTGCCGTAGCTCCCTTACGTTCCCGGGCCAGGAGTGAGCTTTCAGAGCGGCGCGCACCTCGGGTCGGAGAGCGGGTTGCGGGAGTCCGTAGCGTTGGGCAAGCGAGCGGACGAAGGCTTGGGCCAAAAGTTCCACGTCGTCGCCCCGCTCCCTGAGGGGAGGCAGGGCCAAGGTGATGACATTCAGGCGATAGTAGAGATCTTCCCTGAACTCTCCTCGCTCGACCGCAGTGCCGAGGTCCACGTGGGTCGCCGCTATGATCCGTACGTCCACCGCGCGACTCTCGGTGCCCCCCACCCGGCGAATGCGTTTCTCCTCCAGCGCCCGCAGCAGTTTACCCTGGAGAGAAAGAGGAAGATGTCCGATCTCGTCGAGAAAGAGGGTGCCTCCGTCGGCTTCTTCCATGAGGCCCGGCTTGGCCTGGTAGGCGTCGGTAAACGCTCCCCGCTCGTGCCCGAACAGTTCGCTCTCGAGTAAGTTGGGTGGAATGGCCGCGCAGTTGACCGTCACGAACGGACCGGCGGCTCTAGGGCCGCCGTAGTGGAGGGCGCGGGCCAGCAGTTCCTTGCCCGTGCCGGTCTCTCCGGTGATCAGTACGGTAACGTCTCCCCGGGGGAGAATCCGCCGGGCCTTTTCCAGGGTAGCGATCAGCGCTGGGCTGCTGCCGATCAATTCCGCGAAGGGATCCTGGGGGCGGAGAGTCTCACCCGATCGGCGGATTCTCTCTCGGGCGTTGTCCACCCTGCCTTGGATGGTGCGGCGAAGCAGATGGAGGTCGCCGGGCAGCGCGAAGTAATCCGCGGCGCCCCGGCGTACCGCTTCAGCCGCGAAGCGGTGGGACTCGCGGGCTCCCACTACGTAGAACGGCGCCCAATTGGGAAGCCGGATAACCGGGAGTACGTCGAGGGCGCGATCTTCCTCGCCCCCGGCAGCGACGATCACTGCCACCACCTCGGGACCCGCTGCTTCCGCAACCCGGGAGATCAGCCGGAGCTCGGCCTCTAGTTCGGAAGCCAGGTCGGACCAGAGGGTCTGGAAGGAGTCCGACAGCGATAGGACGGCCAGGACGGGGCGATCAGCCATTCCTCACCCCACCATCAACTCCCGCCCCTGCCGTCCTTGTCGCTATCCTCGAACGCCTCCATGGAGCGCTGAATGTTGTTCTTTATCAGGCTTTCGTTGGGCTGACCCTTGTTTCCCGTTGCAGGGTCCAAGAGCTTACCGTCGGAACCTTTGAACCAATCCGCCAGCGAGACAAAAATCGTTACATTGGTGCTCGAAATACCTTCGCCGATCACCAGCGGAGGCACCAGGTCCAATTCCTGATCGACGTTGAGATCGGTCTCGAACACGAAGGCGCGCCCGTTGAACGTCCCCTGCACCCGGATGCTCTTGTCAATGAAGTCCGGGTGTCGCTGCCTGAAGAGGGCGTCCGCCGGGTCGTCGCCGCTGACCTTGTGGATCTCGAACTCCACCTCGACGTAGGTTCCCCGCGGCAGATCCACCTGGAAGCGCTGCACCGCGCCGGGGGTCAGGGGCAGGTCCACCAGAACGGGTCCTAGCTCCACGTCCTCGCAGGCGGCGGGATTCGCATCGCAGTCTCCCGCCTCCTGTCGCTCGAATTCTATTTCCCGGAGCACGATCTGAGCTTGGCTTATCACCAGCACGTTGGTTCCGTCCCTGATGGTGTCGTTGGCCGGAGCGTAAGCTGGGAGACCGGCCGCCGCGGCGGCACTGGTGGAAGGGGCCCGGGTTGCGAAGGAGACTTGCACGTTGCTCCCCAAAGGGCCCGCCCCGTTCTCGCAGGCCAAGAGCAACAGAGTCGCGATGGTCCATCCTGCTTTGAGGTTCATAAAGCTTCCTCTTGCTCGCCGGTCTACGCCGGGGCGCATCGCAAGCGCGATGCGCCCAATTTACCGAGCTGCGCGTCCGGTGTCACTTTCCCTAGCCTTCGTCGCGCTCGTCGCCGTCGTTGTCGCGATCTTCGAAGGCCTTCATGGACCTCTTGATGTTGTCTTTCACCAGGTTCTCGTTTACACCACCCTTATTGGCCGTCGCTGGATCGATCAGTCTGCCGTCAGCCGAGCGGAACCAATCCGCTAGAACGACTCTAATGGTAAGATTGGTTCTCGTGGTAGTGTCACTGATAAGTAGCGGCGGTACGAGGTCGAGTTCTTGTTCGACGTTCAGGTCGGTTTCATAGGTAAAGGAGACGCCATTAAAGGTACCTTCAACCCGTATGCTTTTATCCACGAAGTCGGGATGAGCCTGCCGGAAAGCCGCGTCTTCGGGATCATCCTTGGAGACCTTGTGAACTTCGAACTCCACTTCCACATAGGTACCGAGCGGGATGTCAACTTCCACTCGGGGCGTAGCCCCTGGGCCTAGCGGCAAGTCTATTAGAACCGGGCCAGTCTCGAAGTCTTCGCACCCTGCCGGCTCAGGCTCCGCATCGCAATCCACCACTTCTTGCCGCTCCAGCTCGATTTCCCGCAGCACCATTTGAGCCCGGGTGATGACCAGCGTGTTGGTCCCGTCCCTGGTAGTATCGTTCGCCGGACTGGAGAAGCCGTCGTGCGCCGCTGCAGAAGCGGTGCTCTGCGACGGAGCTCTGGTGCTAAAGGCGAGCGACACTTTGGGTGCGGTTCCGGGCCCGGTCGCATCGCCGCATCCAAAGAACACCAAGGGCAGCAGTCCTAGCGCGTAGGGCTTCACCTTGAGCATGTTGTAATCCTCCGAGTTTGGGGTTGCTAGCACCGGCACCGTGCCGGTGCTTTTCGGCCTGCTGGAACCGCAAGGGTTATGCCCGAGAGGCCAAGCGGGGCTGGGCGAGTCATTCGATTGAGCGATAACGAGTTCGGTTCATGTGATTGGAATCACAGTTGCTACTGGCTGGTCTGTGCCGCGACAGGGCGTTGCGCGTCGTTACAAGGGGGTGAACTGTGTCGCGCATCAAGTTGGCGGTATGTCAGGCTCCGGCTGAAATGTGCGCGGGCGATCGCGGCTGGCGGCGATTGGTCGCTAAAGTCCGAGCGTTGAAGCCGGACGTGCTGGTACTGAACGAGATGCCTTTCGGGAGCTGGTTGGCCTCTACTCCCAAGCGCGAGGCTGCCGCGCTGGAGCGCTCCCGCGCGCTCCACGGCGAAGGCGTAGCCCACCTGGCGGATTTCGGTGCTTTGGTGGTCTTGGGAAGCCAGCCGGCCCTGGAAGACGGCCGCAGCGTGAACCAAGGCTTTCTCTGGATCCGGGAAAAAGGGCTGGTGGCGCTTCATACCAAGCAATTCTTCCCCGACGAGCCCGGCTACTACGAGGCCCGCTGGTTCGAGCGGGGGAAGACCAAATTTCAAGTGGGAGAGGCCGGGCGGCTGAGGGTGGGCCTTCTCATCTGCACCGACGCGTGGTTCTTCGAGTGGGCGCGGTACTACGGGCGCCGCGGTGTGCACCTCATAGCGGTACCCCGGGCCACGGAGCGCGCTTCGTTGGAGCGCTGGAAGATCGGTCTGTCGGCTGCGGCGCTGGTGTCCGGTTGTTACGTAGCGAGCTCCAACCGAGGGGGCCGGGACAGCTCCGGTCAGCGCTTCGGTGGCCGGGGCTGGATCATCGATCCCAGCGGCCGTTGCTTGGCGGAAACCTCGACCCGGGAGCCGGTGGCTGCGGCTCTCATAGACCTCGACCTCGCCGAGGCGGCCAAGGCCGATTACCCGCGCTACGTGACTGAGGCGTTCGGCGAGCCAGATCCGGTGGCTTGAGCGTGGCGACCTTGCCGTGCATACTCAACTCGAGGAAATTTTTCGGTAGCAGTGTCAGCAGGAGACTGCTTATGCGTTTCCCCATGAACGTGCCGATGCTCCCTTTGGTGGCAGCAACCGCGAGCCTGGCTGTCACCTCGGAGCTTGCGGCTCAAAGGACCTCGGGCCCGAGCCAGCCGGCGGTGAACCCGGCCTTCTTCCAAGTTCTGGAGTACCGTTCGATCGGGCCCTATCGAGGCGGTAGGGTGACGGCGGTGGCTGGCGTTCGGGGCCAGCCGCTAACCTTCTACATGGGATCGACCGGCGGTGGGGTGTGGAAGACTACCGACGGCGGTCTGGTGTGGAAGAACATCTCCGACGGGTTTTTCGGCGCAGGCTCGATCGGCGCGATAGCGGTAGCGGAGAGCGATCCCAACGTGATCTACGTAGGTACCGGATCGGCGTGTATCCGGGGTAACGTGTCCACCGGGGTGGGAGTCTACAAGTCTACCGACGCGGGTCGGACCTGGGAGCATGTCGGTCTCAGGGATGCCGGGCAGATTGGTCGCATTCGAGTTCACCCCAAGAATCCCGACTTGGTTTACGTGGCCGCGCTGGGACACGCCTTCGGGCGCAACGCCGAGCGGGGCGTGTTTCGCTCCAAGGACGGAGGGAAGACCTGGGAAAAGGTCCTCTTCCTGTCCGACAGCGTCGGGGCGGTAGATCTGAGCATGGATCCCAGCAATCCCAGGGTGTTGTACGCCGCCATGTGGCGCGCAGAGCGGAAGCCTTGGACCTTGATCAGCGGCGCCCGCGAGGGGGGTATGTACAAGACCACCGACGGAGGCGACACTTGGAGGAAGCTCACCCGGGGCTTGCCGGGCGGCCTGATCGGGAAGATCGGTGTTTCGGTGTCGCCGGCGAATCCCAACCGAGTCTATGCGGTGATCGAAGCGGGCGACGAGTTGGGCGGTGTGTACCGCTCGGACGATGCCGGGGAAAGTTGGCGGAGGGTCAGTACCGATCCCCGGACCATCGAGCGTCCCTGGTACTACAATCACATTTATGCCGACCCGACCGATGAACACACGGTTTGGATAGCTAGCGACGAGTTCCTGAAATCGGTGGACGGAGGGGTGACCTTTGAGGAAGTGGAAACACCCCACGGCGACAATCACGACCTATGGATCAACCCGGACAATCCGCTGATCATGATCGAGGGCAACGACGGCGGTGCCAATGTGAGTTTTGACGGAGGCAAGACGTGGTCGCCGCAGACCAATCAGCCGACGGCCGAGTTTTACATGGTGGCGGTGGATCAGGAGTTTCCCTATCGGGTTTACGGTCCCCAGCAGGACAACACTACGATCTCGGTTCCCAGCAGGGCTGAAGGCGACGGGATCGGGATCCAGCGCTGGCTGGCGGTGGGCGGCTGCGAAACCGGACCGATAGCGGTTCATCCCCGGGACGCCAACATCGTCTACGCCGGCTGCTACGGGGGCAGGATCACTCGGTTCGATCGGCGCCCCGGGCAGGCCCGGCAGATCATGGATTATCCTCAGCTCCAGCTGGGAATGCCGGTGAGGGAGCTCAAGTATCGATTCCAGTGGAACGCGCCGATACTGATATCCCCTCACGATCCCAACGTGCTGTACCACGCTTCGCAGTACGTGCACCGTTCGACCAACGAAGGCCAGAGCTGGGAGGTGATCAGCCCGGATCTAACCCGTAACGACACCACCAAGATGGGCTTTGCCGGCGAGCCCATTACCCATGACATAACCGGTGTGGAGGTATACGGCAGCATCTTCGCCCTGGCGGAGTCGCCCATAGAGCCGGGCGTGTTGTGGGCGGGAAGCAACGACGGGCTGGTGCACGTTTCTCGAGACAACGGCCGGACCTGGCGAAACGTCACGCCCCGGGGGCTTCCGGCTTACAGTACAGTCAATCGTATAGAAGTGTCGCAGCATGCCCCGGGGCGAACCTTCGTCGCCGTTTACCGCTATCGGATGGACGACTGGAGGCCTTACATCTTCAAGACCGAGGACTACGGAGAGTCGTGGACTCTGCTGACCACGGGGAACAACGGGATTCCGGCCAACTATCCCACGCGCGTGGTGCGGGAGGATCCGGATCGCCGCGGCCTGCTCTATGCCGGCACCGAGTTCGGGATGTTCATCTCGTTCGACGACGGCGCCAACTGGCAGCCGTTCCAATTGAACCTTCCCGTTACGCCGATCACGGATCTAGTGGTGCACCGGAAGGATTTGGTGGTTGCGACCCAGGGGCGATCGTTCTGGATCATGGACGATCTCACGCCGCTGCATCAGTTGACTCCGCAACTGATCGCCGCTCGGGCCCACCTGTTCCAGCCGCGTCCGGCTTATCGGACCGAAGGGAGTCAAGCCGCCCCGAATCAGCTATATTTGCGAGATCCGATCGGCGGCGCCCGCCTAGACCGCTACCAGATGGGCCAAAATCCTCCTGCTGGCGCCATGATTTTCTACAGCTTCGCCCAGGAACCCGCCGAGGAGGTGAAGCTTGAAATTCTCGACTCTGAGGACCGCGTGATCCGGACCTTCACCTCGGACGAAGTCGAAGGTCAGAGCGCGAGGGAGCGGGTCAGCAAGAAAGCCGGACTCAACCGCTTCGTTTGGGACCTCTTTTATCCCGGAGCGCAGCTGGAGGAAGGAGTCCAGGTCACGGGGTCGACCGACGGTCCCCGCGCGGTTCCGGGAACGTACAAGGTGAGGCTCACAGTGGGTTCGTGGAGCGCCACCGAGACGTTCGAGGTGCTCAAGGATCCGCGGGTGCCGGCGACGGTGGCGGATCTGAGGGCGCAGTTCGATCTCCAGATCCAGATTCGCGACCGTATCGACCAGGCTCAAGATGCGGTGCGAGCGATACGTTCGGTGACCCGCCAGCTCCACGATCTCGCCTCCAAGGTCTCGGATCAAGATCAGGGCGGAGAGATCAAGGCCGCGGCGGAAGAGATTGCCAAGAAGCTGGCGGCTGTCGAAGACAAACTGATTCAGCGCAAGGGTGCCGGTCTGGCTCATCAGCCGATGCTCACCAGCCAGTTGGCGTGGCTCAACAACATCGTGGCCAGCGCGGACGCGAAGCCTACGGACCAGTCCTATAGCCGGTTCCGGGACCTGGAAAGTGAGCTCACTTCGCAGCTCGACGTTGTGCGAAATGTGCTGGAAACGGATCTGGCTCATTTCAACCGGATGGTGCGGGACCGTGGCGTCCCGCCGATAGTGGTGCCGGCGGCGGCCCGACGAGTTGCCGCACCCGATGCGAGACAGCGCTGACCGAAAGGAGGATTTAGCATGTTGACGCGTGGAGCCGTAACCCTGATCGCGGGCCTGGTGGCGCTACCACTCGAGGCCCAGGACCTTCCCCCTTGCTGGCGGAGGGGAGATCCCGCCGCGCTGGCTCGACGCCCGAGCCCGCCGGACTCCGCGGTAGCCACGGTGGACGGAGCCACAATCAAGGTTTGTTACAGCCGCCCGTCGGCTCGGGGCAGAACTATCATGGGAGGGTTGGTACCCTACGGGGAGCCGTGGAGACTGGGAGCCAACGAGGCCACCGGCATCCATCTTCCCTTCGCTGCGGAGATCGCCGGGGTTAGGGTAGAGCCCGGCTCCTACTCGCTCTACGCGATACCGGGGGAAACCCAATGGACCGTGGTGGTAAACCGCAGCGTGCAACGCTGGGGAATACCGATCGACGACGGAGTGCGAGCTCAGGACGTGGGCCGAGGGACGGTGACGGCCGAACGGTTGGACCAGCACGTGGAACAGCTCACTCTGCGGTTCTCTCCCGGCGGCTCGGGAACCACCGAACTGGTCGTGGAGTGGGAGCACACTCGAGTGCGCATTCCCATTCGCAAAGTCTGAATCGAGCTCAAAGCCACCGACGGAGCGGGCGGAGCCTACGGTTCCGCCCGCTTTTTAGGGCTACTGCCTCCAGTCTTCGGAGCAAAACGGGTACCAGAGGCCCGGCCACTCCATAGCCGGTTGCCCGATAGGAGCCCCGGGAGGTGCCGCAGGCACGGCCAGCGGCCGGTACGGCTCGGCGGGACGCTCCAGGATTCGCCTGATGTCGCGGGCCAGCAACTGGTGATGGGCCACGGTAGCTTCGTCCCCTGTAGTTACGCCGGCCGATGCGTTCATTCTTTTTTGCAAGCGATTCGCGGCGATAGCGCGGACCTGCGGCATGTCGGCACCGGTGGCCAACCGGATCAACTCTTCCACCAATACACGCTGGGTCGCCCGGGCGAGCTCTGCCTCGTATCGGTCCGCCGGCTTCGCTTCAAAAGTCGCGGCTTCCAGGGAATCCAACACCTCCTCCAGCGACGGGAGACTAGGATTGAGCGCGTGTTGTTCCACCAGACGGGCAGCCCGGCTTTCGTCCAGCAAATTGCCGACGGTGAGCTGAGCGGCGACCGCGGCAGGGGTGATAACGTCGAACATAGGGCCGGTGTACCTGGGGAAGAGTTCTCTATGGTACTCGTATCCCATGGGACGAGGCGGGAGCGTCCTTATCACCGCCTCGGGAAGTTTGAGCTCCGAAAGACGGATGGTGGTCATCAACGCTCCCAGCGCGGCCCGTTGTTCGCCCCCGGGAACCGGGCGGGTGGGCGTGCGGCCGTCTCCCCGGGTCGCGTAGATGTAGTGCAGCCCGCCTACGGCGCTGGCGGCGGCCTCCACCTGGTAGCGGTGGTGGAGGTAAAGGGGTACCAATATTTCCTCCATCAGCGCCATGGGATCGCCCCGTCGGATGGCGTTCTCGCCGAACCGTGCGAGGGCTGCGCGCCTTACTTCCATCATGCGCCCGAGTTCCGCTGCCAGGTCGGTGCCGTTGGACCACTGGTCCGCTCGCGGATTAGCCGAGATGTCTTGGTTGGTGAGGAACCGGACGTCTTGCTCCCAGGCGTCGTCCAGGATCTTCCGCAGGGCGGCGTCCTCGTCGGAGCCCAGCGGGAAATCTTGGTACCCGTAGGCGATCGCTACCGAATCCCACTCTCCGATCCCGCGCTCGTAAACCTCGGAGTAATCCAACGACCCGTCCGGCCTCAGAGTCACCCAGGGATGGGGATAGTCCATCACCGAGATCCGGCCGCGCTCGGAGTCGTAGTAGTTGTGAGCCAGCCCCAGGGTGTGCCCCACCTCGTGGGCCGCGAGCTGGCGGAGGCGCGCCAAGGCCCATTCGCGCATGGCGGCCGGGACCTCGTCCCCGTCGCGGTAGGGAGAGAGCAAGCCTTCGGCGATCATGTAGTCCTGCCGGTAGCGCAACGATCCCAGGGTCACCACGCCCTTGATGATCTCGCCGGTTCGCGGATCGGTAACTGTAGCGCCGGTGGACCAACCTCGAGTGGAGCGATGCACCCAGTTGATCACGTTGTAGCGGACGTCGTGGGGGTTGATGGAGTCGGGCCGGATCTCCACCCTGAAGGCGTTGCGGTAGCCGGCGGCCTCGAAGGCCTGGTTCCACCAGGAGGCGCCTTCCAGCAGCGCGGAGCGGATGGGTTCCGGCACTCCGGGGTCGAGGTAGTACACGATCGGCTTCACCGGTTCGCTCACCCGAGCGGACGGATCCCGCTTCTCGAGGCGGTGGCGCCGAATGAATCGTTTGACCATGGTCCACTGGTTGCCGTCCGCCGGCGCGGCGTAATCGACGTAACTCACCGCCCCGTATCCCGCCCGAGGATCGTATTTCCGAGGCTCATATCCCGGCCCCGGGAGTTGAACCCAGGAGTAGTGGATCCGCATGCTGGCCGCCTCGCCGGTGGCGGCCACGTCGCCCACACCTTCGAAGAACTGTCGTCCCGGACCCGGCGGGCCGAATCCGCCGAAGCCGATCCCCTCCGCACCGGCTTGGAGCACGTAAGTCAGTTCCACCTCGGTCTCGGTGTTTTGCGGGAAGTTCATGGTCATGGGGAGATAGACGCTGCTCCGGCTGGGATCTAGGCGATACTGCCCGGGGCGCAACCGCGGTGCCAGGCCGGGGTCGCGCAACAGATAGTCGGTGAGATCTACTAACACTCGGCCTCCGGTCTGCGCCACAGCGGTGAAGCCCCAGAGCACGCTCCGGGCAAAGGCGTCTCGCACCGCGCGGACTTCTGCGGGATTGTCACTGGTCGCCCGAAAGCGGTAGTTGGGCTGCACCATGAGCACCTTGGGTCCCACCCGCTCGAAGACGACGATCCTGGAGCCCGCAAGCTGTCCCCGGTCGATTCCGATGTCGTTCGATCCTAGTCCCGCTGCGATGCCGGTGATGTGGAGGATCTCCGCGTTGAAGCGAGAGATCTCCAGGTAGAGGCGGCCGGCCAAGGAATCCCAGTAGAGTGGGAAAAACCCGTCCAGCTTGCGCATCCCAGTGGTGCGTTGCTCGATGGTAGGAAGTCCTGGCGACTGCGTCTGTGCCGCTGCCCGTTGAGCTGCCAAGGGATCGATTCCGGCGCTCGCAGCAAGGATGGCGCAGGCCAGGGTCAGGCGGAAATTCCGTAGATGCATGGCTGTTGCCTCCTTCGATGAATTCTGCAAGATTGAGGTCGCTGGTCAGTTATCGGTCTCGGATCTTGTCTGCTAGGATTGCCTATGGAGATCGAGCACCCGCAGGGGCCGGGTATCCACCTACCGCCGCCGCTCTGGGTCGCGGCAGTAACCGCTGCCGGTCTGGCGCTCGAACGGGTGGTGCCACTCCCCGATTGGCCCGGAAGGGCAGGCCGGCTCGTGGCTGCTGTTCTGCTGGTGGCCTGGTTGCTGCTGTTCTTCCTGAGCCTGAGGGAGCTTAGGCGTTTCGCTACCACGGTGCGACCGGACAGGACGGCCAGCGCGCTGGTTACTTCTGGTCCGTATGCGAGGAGTCGAAACCCGCTGTACCTGGGGTTGGTTCTTCTCCAGGCGGCAGCGGGTTTCTGGTTCGGCAGTTTGTGGGTGTTGCTCCTGATCGGAGCCACGGTGGCGCTACTCACCCGGTTCGCGATCCTTCGCGAGGAGCGGTATCTGGAAGCCACCTTCGGCGACGCCTATCGGGAGTACCGCAGCCGGGTGCCTCGCTGGCTTTGATTTTGCCATCATCGTCCTCCGCGGTTGCCGCCCGCGGCGGAAGGATCCTGGTAAGGCCTCAGATTCCACTCCAGAAAGGTCCAGACTCGGTTCCAGGAGTCCCGCTGTTCCGGCGTGTCTTCCCGTTCCAGGGTCGTGCGATTGACCCGGCGGGCGAATCCGTGGCCCCCCGGGGGGTCGAGGTAGATCTTGGTTTCCGCCAGGTCCGGTTTCAAAGCCCGCAGGGCCCAGATCAGCATGGAAGCTTCCACGAAGTCTACGTCGTCGTCGTTGGTCGCCACGTGTACCAAAAGCGGCACCCGGAGCTTGTCGACGTGGTAAAAGGGAGAGCGCTCCACGTAGATCTCCCGCCTCTCGAAGGGGAGGCCGCCGATTCTCTTCTGAGTGGCGAAGTTCCTCTGGTAATTCGGCCCCTTGTACGAGAGCCTGAAGATCAGGTTGGTGACCGGCACTTGGGCCACGGCGGCCTTGAAGGGATGCTGGTCGCGGAAGACCGAAAGCAAAGTTATGTATCCCCCGTGGCTCCAGCCCATGATCCCCACGCGCTCAGGGTCCACGTGGGGCAGGTTGGCCACCATCCAGTCGTAGGCGGTCATCACGTCGTCCACCTCGTATCCGCCATAGTCTATGGCGTTGTGGAACTCCTTACCGTATCCGGTGGATCCCCGGTACTCCGGCGCTATGACTACATAGCCGCGCTCGATCGCCTCCCGCACGAAAGGGAACATGTTCTCGCTCCAGTTGCCGTGCACTCCTCCGTGAACCCAGATCATGGCTGCGTGGCCGAGCGGTCCTCTCTTGCGGAGCGGTTGAAATAAGTAGGCGGGAATGTCCAGGTCGCCCACCTTGCTGCGGTAAGTGATCTTGCGGTAGTCCATGATTCCGGCGCTGCGGGCGGCGTAGATACTATCGGTTCTGGCTTTGGCCCGGATGTCGCGCTGGTAGTCGCGCAAGGGATCGTGGTCTTCCCAGCGGTTGCTCACGTAGAGCTGAGCTGCCCGCTCGAAGTCCCGCTCCGCCAGCGAACTCCACAGGCTGTCAGCCCGTTCCCGGGCGCGGCGGAAATCTTCCTGAGCTTGAGCTGCGGCGCCGGACGAGACCGATACCAGTGCCGCTGCGACCGTCGCTAAAGCAATCTCTAGTCTCATAGCAAATTTGTCCTCCGGGAGAAAATCAGATAGCTCGCTGTGGATGCTGTCATCGGGACAACCTCGACCTTAGGACCCTTTCTATGCGCGGCTGTAGACGAGTCATGAAATCCCGATAGTAGCCTACCTGGGTGCGTTGGTCCGCCGTGAGGTTACCCGGCCATTCTCCGATCTGGTTGTAGAGCCGAATCAGCCGCTCCCTCAGTTCTTGCGCTAGGCGATCGACCTCCCGGGTTTCCCTCGCGAGGTTGCGGTTGCGCCGCTGCTCTTCGGCCGTGAGGGAGTCCAGCCGGGCACGGACCCTTCCCACGCTGTCGGCTACCGGGGCGAACTGACGAATGGTCTGGGCTAGAAGCTGCAGCGTATCGTGCCATCCTTGGAGCGTGCCTCGATCCACGGTGATCCTGGGATCGTCGAGAACTGTCAAGCGCCGCTCGTGGCTCCGACCGTTGACCGTCAGCCGCACTACGTACTCACCCGGCATAACCCAGGGTCCTCTTACCCCTCTCCCGGCTCCGACCCCGGGCTGGCCGGCTTGCTGTCTCCGGGGCGGGGTAACCACGTCGGGATACCTGAGGTCCCAGATCACCCGGTTAATCCCGGCGTCAGGCTTGGGCTCGAGGCGCCTCACCTCCGAGCCCGACAGGTCGAAGACAGCTAGATGAATCGCGCCGGGCCCGGTGGTGTCCGCCCGGGAGCGGAGGTAGTAATCGATGATCGCGCCGGCCGGCGGATTCTCGCCGCGGAAAACCAGGTCGCCGGTGTGAGCGGTCTCGTCGGTGTATCGGATCTGCTCCGCAGGCTCCAGGGTAAAGAGGTGAGCCTCAAAGTTCAGCACCTCCGGGGTAAGCTCCTGGAGGGCGTTGAGGTTGTCCAAGATCCAGATGCCGCGGCCGTGGGTTCCCAGCACCAGATCGTTGTCTCTGGGATGGATCACGAAGTCGTTGACCGCCACGGTGGGAAGGTTGGCCTTGAGTTCCACCCAGTGCCGGCCCCCGTCGTTGGAGTAGAAGAACCCCAGTTCGGTGCCCAGGTACAGGACGTTGGGATTCCGCAAGTCTTCCTTGATCGTGCGGGCGACGCGCCGGGGCGGCAGATCACCCACTATGGAAACCCAGGTTTGTCCGAAGTCCGTCGACTTGTAGAGATAGTTCTCGAAGTCGTTGTTCCGGTAGTTGTTCACCGCTACGTAGACCGTTCCGTCGGCGTGGCGGGAGGCTTCGATTCCGGAGATCCACGCCATGGGCGGCAATCCCGGCATGCGAGAGCTCACGTTGGTCCAGGTCTTGCCGTCGTCGAGGGAGACCTGAAAGTTGCCGTCGTCGGTGCCCACGTAGAGCACTCCCCGGCGTCTGGGCGACTCGGCTATCTGGGTAATCGTGGGATAGTAGGGGATGCCGTCGTCTAGGGAGGGGGTGGAGTCGTGCGCCCGCTGGCCCATGATCTTGAGCTCCCGCCGGTTCACGCCCGTGGTGAGGTCGCCCAAGTCGATCCAGCTATCTCCCTGGTCGGTGCTCTTCCACAGGCGGTTGGTTCCAGCGTAAAGTGTCCGGTTGTCGAAAGGAGATATGATGAACGGCCCGTCCCAGTTGGCGGGAGCCATGGCGTTCAGGAATTCGGGCTCGGGGAGGCTTGGCCCCCAGGCGTCCCAATTTCGCCGTTCCGAAATGTGGCCCCGGGGGTCGCCAGGTCGAATCCACTTTCGCTGGCGGGTGAGTAAGTCGAAGCGGGAAAGGCCCAGGTACTGGGACTCGGTGTACAGCGTCCGGTTATCCACCGTGTCCACCAGGTTCTTGAAGCCGTCGCCGCCGTTGACCTGGAGCCAATCGTCGAAGCGAATGCCGGTAGAGAGATAAGTGGCGCTGGGACCCATCCAGCTTCCGTTGTCCTGAAGTCCGCCGTACACCCAGTAGGGTTTGCGATTGTCCACGGCCACGCGGTAGAACTGGCTCACCGGGAGATGGGTGAGGTAAAGCCAGGTTCGGCCGCGGTCGTAGGAGATTCCCACGCCCCCGTCGTCGCCCTTGATGAGATGTCTGGAATCCCGGGGATTGACCCAGAGAATTCGGTCGTCGCCGTGGAGCGACTGGCGAGGCACGGTGAAGGTTCGCCCTCCGTCGTCGGAGTAGCTGAAGGAGTTCTGCATGTAGATTCGGCGGTCGTCGTTGGGATCGACCAAAATCTGGCTGGCGTACATGGGCCGAGGGTTCCAGTCGCTCATGTGCTGCCAAGTTTCGCCTCGATCTTCCGAGCGGTAGATCCCGGCGGCGCGTGCGGTATAGGCGGTAGAGGCGTTGTACCGGTATCCCTGTTCGATGGAGACATAAACTACGCGCGGGTCCTTGCGATAGATCGAAATACCGATCCGACCCTTGTCTCCTGCAGGCAGTCCCCGAGTGAGTTTTCGCCAAGTTCGGCCTCCGTCGGTGGACTTCCACAGCGCGCTCCCGGGTCCCCCTCCGTGGAAGCCGAAGGGCTTCCGCATTCTCTGGTAAGAAGCCGCATAGACGATCTGCGGATCCACGGGGTCCACCGCCACGTCCACCACTCCAGTGACGCTGTCGATGTAAAGGGTGCGGGTCCAGGTCAGCCCACCGTCGGTGGAAAGGTAGAGTCCCCGCTCCTCGTTAGGGCCCCAGAGATGTCCCATGGCCGCCACGTAAACGATGTTTGGGTTGGTGGGATGCAGCGCTATCCGACCGATGTGGTGACTGTCTTTGAGCCCCATATTGCGCCAGGTCCGGCCCCCGTCGGTGGACTTGTAGATCCCGTCTCCCCAGGAATTGCTCTGGCGGTTGGCCCTCTCGCCGGTCCCTACCCACACGACGTTGGTATCGACCTGGTGGACTGCAATGGCCCCTACTGAGTGAGTGCCTTCCCGCTCGAAGACCGGACTCACGGTCAGGCCGTTATTGGTGGTTTTCCAGACGCCCCCGGTAGCGGAAGCTATGTAAAAGGTGGAAGGGTTGGCCTCCACTACCGCCAGGTCCACGATTCTCCCGCTCATCGTGGCGGGACCGATGTTGCGCAAGCGAAGGCCAGTTAGGGTCTCCGATGTGAGTTGTTGAGCAGCCGCCACTGGGACGACCGCGGCGCCAAACGCGACACCTGCCACTGCCAGAATGCGACGCATCGCACCTCCGGATCCGAGTCGACGGTCCAAAACCATCAGTCTAGGAAAGGTGATTCTACTTGGCCTCCGGTCTTACGGCAGCTCCGGCTCTGAGACGCGCCCTCTCCTGTTTTTGCTTCTCCACCATCGCTGCCACGTCAGCCAGAAGCTGTCGCGCATCGTAAGCAATGCCGTCCTTTATGGTCCACTTAATGCCGCCCACCCGCTCCCACTTGCCGGTCTGATCGTTGAGCCTCAGCGCCCCGGTGCCGTAGAGCACCTTGAGATTCTCCAACGGGTTCTGATCCACGATCACCAGGTCGGCCAGCATCCCCTCTCGCACCACGCCGAACTGTAGGGGGCGGCCGCTCGGTTCGTGAAGCGTGAGCGCAGGGTTGTAGGTGGCCGCCTGGATCACCTCCAGAGGATGGAACCCGGCTTCCTGAAGCAGCTCCATCTCGTGGACGTAGCCGAAGCCATAGGTGTTGTAGATGAACCCCGCATCGGAGCTCACCGTCACCCTCCCACCCATGCGCTTGTAGTCGTTGAGGAGCCGAAACCAAACTTGGTAGAAGTTGCGCCACGCCACTTCGTCCCAGGTAGTCCAATAGTAGTAGTAAGAACCGTGATTATCGCGGTTAGCCTCGTAAAACTCCATCAGCGAAGGCAGGGTGTACTGCTCGTGCCAGTCGGCGTTCCTCATCCGCATGAGGTCGCGGCTGGCAGCATACGCGGTCATGGTGGGGTCGAAGGTAGTCCCTAGCTTCACATGCTCTTTCAAGTACTCGTTCCACTCCGGGCTACCCGGGGGATAGATCTTGTCCCACAACCGGGCGACCTGACTGAAGCGATCGTACTCGTTGTTGTGATTGTGGCTGGGCGGCCAGGGTTGCACCACGTAGTCCTTGAGCAGCGCCTCGAAGTGCCCGTAAAAGTGGGTCACCGTCTTGAGCCCTAGCCTGGCGGCGTCGAGGGCGTCCATCTGGGCTACCCCCGTTTGGGCCAAGTGGGCGGTCGATCCCAGACCCAGTTTCTTAGCTTCGTCCAGCAAAGCCGCCATGATCTCCGGCGGGTGCGCCCCGAGCTTCAGACCGTCCACTCCGTTCTGAGCCGCCCACCTCACCCATTCCCTCGCTGCCTCAGGGGTTCGCACCGGTCCGCGATTCCAGCCGCTGCCGGGACGCTGGTAGTTGTAGATCCGCGGAGCCACGATCTCGTTGCGTGCACTGCGCTCCTTTTCTCGGACTGCCAGATCGTTGGAAGTGAGCGGCACCCCCCGCACCGTGGTGACCCCGTGAGCCAGCCAGAGCTTGTAGGGATACTCCGCCTCGGGGTTCTTCGGAGGACCGCCCGCATGGACGTGGAGATCGATGAAACCGGGTAGCAGGTACATTCCCGTAGCGTCGATCTCGAAATCGGCATCGCGGGGCGGGCGATCCTGGGTCAACGGAAGGCCGGGAGTGCCGGCGCTACGGATGTCAGCGATTCGGTTCCCTTCGATCACGATGTCTACCGGCCCCACCGGCGGGGCGCCGGTGCCGTCGATCATGGTCACCCCCCGGATGACGAACAACTTGAACGGTCCTTTTCCTTCGTCGGCACGGCGCGCAGGGGCGGGAATCAATTGCCGCTGCTCCTCCTGCGCCCAAAGTCGCAGTGGGGGCAAAGAGGAGAACAGCACACTGCCTACGAGTACCGGAAAGATTCTCGTCTTTAACATGGCGACACCTCGATGTTGTTACCGACCGGATCCGCTACCGTAAGAAACGCAAAAAAACCGACGCCCCAAGATACGGTCCCCAGCCGGGACCTGGCCATCTCTCTCAAACGTCTCTCGACCGCAGGTGAATCGGGCCGGCGTCCACCAGATCGAGCCGCGGTTCGCCGCAGTGCGCCGCGATCTGTTCCAAGGCCCGATCTCTAAGCGATACCGCCGCCTGCCAGCCCGTCCCTTCGGGAAGCAGCGGTTCTCCGATCCACAAGTGAATGAAACCGTGACGGGGCAACCACTCGCCCGCTCGGAGAATCTTACGCGTTCCTCGCAACGCCAGGGGTACGACCGGGAGGTTGCGCTCGACGGCCAGCTCGAACGCACCCAGCCGGAACGGCCGCACTCCAGACGCGGCGGTAAACGTTCCCTCGGGAAAGAACAGCACGGAATCGCCCCGATCCGCCGCGGCCGCTACGCTCCGCACGTCGGCCACGCTCCTCAACGGCTGCCACCGCTGCACGGCGGGATGCCGGCCCCCTCGTGCCAACGTTCCTATGAAGGGCCACGAGAGCACTTCCCGCTTTGCCACGAACACGAAATCTAGCGGCAACAGGGCCAGCAAGGCCGGTACGTCGGCATAGGACGCGTGGTTGCACACCAGGATCACCGGTCCCTGGCGCGGGAGGTTGTGCAGACCCTCGACAGAAAGCCGCCAGCCGCCCAGCTTGAGGGCGAGCTTAGCCGCCAGCCTAGAGATCGATCTCACTCTGCGCGGACTGCGCATCAGCGCGCCGAGCAACCACAAACAGGGCACCACGACGAGGGCCGCCCCTCCCAGCACCACCGCGAGGTATCCGAGGTAAAGAGCGCGCCCGATCCGCTTCGACAGCCGGTCCCAGGTCGCCCCCGCCGCCTGAGCGCCGAGTTTAAGCCGTCGCAGCCAACGGGTTGCCGGTCGCTCGCCCAAGCGACCGCTCAAAAAGAGCTCCCGCGTGGCTCCACGCTGAAGCTTCCCGCTCGGCGTCTTGGGAACCGACCGGGGAGGCACCAGAACCACTCGATCGGGGGGGATCCCCACCGCTGCAGTCACGCGCTGCACGATCTCCCGCTCCAGCTCCAACAACCGGCTGCGCTCGCTGATCCGGGTCTCGGCTACCACCACCAGCTTCTCGGTACCGAGGTCCGGTTCGCTCACGCCGAAGGCGACAACGCAGCCCTTGCGAACCCCCTCTATCTCGCCCACCACTTCTTCGATCTCCTGGGGCACCAGGTTGCGGCCGGCTTTGATGATAAGATCCTTGAGCCTGCCGGCTATGAAAAATTCGTCTCCCACGCGGTAAGCCAGATCGCCGCTGTCCAGCCAGCCTCCGGGGAGGGAGATAGCGGCGGTGGCCTGGGGATTGCGGAAATAACCGGCCATCGCCGATGGCCCTCTGAAGACGAGCCGACCTACCACTCTTTCCGGGACCTCGCGCCCGTCATCGTCCACGATTCTTACCTCGTGGCCGGGCAGAGGCCGCCCTACGGAGACAAAGCGCATGGCCTTCGGGGATCCCTCCTCGATCGGTTCCGCGCGCCCTTCTAGTTCGAATCGCTCGCGGTCTATTACATCGACCACTGCCCGCCGGCCCAAGGGCGGGATGCAAAGGCCCACGGTGCACTCGGCGAGCCCGTAAACCGGCATCAACGCTTCGGGCCGGAATCCGTGAGGGGCGAATCTCCGGGTGAACCGTTCCAGGGTATCGAAACTCACCGGCTCGGCTCCGTTCAGGGCGCACCGCCAGGAGGAAAGATCCAGTCCTTCGATCGCGCGGTCGGGTACTTTGCGCACGCAGAGCTCGTAGGCAAAGTTGGGCGCGGCCGAAAGCGTAATCCGGCGGCGGTGGATCGTCCACAGCCACCTCTCCGGGCGTACCAGAAAAGCCAGGGGCGACATGAGCGTCAGGGGAATACCGTGGTAGAGACAATTGAGCCAGGTGCCGATCAGGCCCATGTCGTGATAGAGGGGAAGCCAGCTGGCGCCGCTGTCCGTGGGCTGAATCTCGAGAGCTTCGGTGATCGCCCGGATGCTGGCGACCAGGTTGCCGTGAGTAAGGAGGACACCTTTGGGATGCCCGGTGCTGCCGGAGGTGTACTGGATCATGGCGGGGTTCTCCGGAGCGGAGGGGTTGCGACCGGCCCGTACTCCGGTTCGCGCCAGATCCGCTGCGGTGAGTATCTCGACCTCCCCGCCGAATTTGACGCGCAGCGCCCGCGCTACAGGGAGCGCCTCAAAGAAGGTGATGAGACAGCGGGCTCCAGCGTCCGACAGAATTCGGGATTGACGGGTAAAGTACTCTTCCAGGCGGTCGAGCCGGACCGGGGGATAAAGGGGAACCGCCACGCCCTCCGCCAGCAGCACGCCCATGAAAGAGGCTAGGAAATCTAAACTCGTAGGAAGAACGATGGCCACGGTGTCGCCCCGGTCCACTCCCCGTTCCCTCAAACCTCCCGCCACCTTGGCCGCCAAATCCCACAAGCGTCCGTAGGTGATGTGATCTTCGTGGTCGTCGTCCGACAACAGATAGACGTGGGTTCGATCCGGTTCCTCCAGTGCCCAGTGCCACAGCGCTTGGTTCAGGGTCGCCGCCTCTCGAAGGAGACCGCTCCGACGCGCTGGAAGCGAGACCCGATCCGACCGCAGGGTCTCTCGTTGGCCTGACTCCTCGAGGAGCGCTCGGGCGAGCCCTTCGGGAGTATCCAGCAGCAAGAATCGCTCGTCGAGGTCGCGTTCAAAGGCCGCCTCGAGTCGGGTCACCAATTCCACCCGCTCCAGGCTGCCGAGTCCCACATCCCGTTCCAAAGAAGCGCCGGGAGAAACCGCCCGAAGGGCGCGCTCGCCGCCAACCTCGAGCGCTAGCTCGCGCACCACCGCCACGACTCGCTCGAGGCAAAGCTCGTATCCCGTACGGGTTACAGTGGTCACCTGCGCTTTGGGCTGTGCGAGCTACTCGCGGACTGCAGGCTCGCCGCGCTTGAGGTATTTCCTGAGCATGCGCGGTCCCACCTCAGCCCCGTAAACGTTCCCTTCGAGATCCACCGCTACTCCTTCGGCACCGCTGGTTCCGGAGTTGTCCGGATCAGGCTCGGGATCGGGAATAAAAGCCGTAACCCAACCGGTCCTGGCGCTCCCGATGTAAATACCCCTCCGCCAGCCAGGGTTGCGGCGGGTGTTGGACTCCGAATCGGTGGCGTAGAGGATGTCGTTGCGGTCAATAAACAACCCGCTCGGCCGGCCGAACTGGGTCCAGGTTGCCAAGTGGTTCCCCTCCTGATCGAATATCTGGATCCGGTTGTTCCCTCGGTCCGCCACGAACAGCCTTCCCTGCGAGTCCATCGCCAGCCCGTGGGGATCGCGCAACTGCCCCGGACCGCAGCCGGTGGAACCCCATTCCTTGAGGAAAGTGCCGTCGGGAGCGAACTTCACGATTCGGTTGTTACCTCCTACGTCATGACCGTCGGCTACGAAGATGCTCCCGTCGGGTGCTACTAGTACCGCGGAGGGCTTGTTGAAGGTATCCCGACCGCTTCCCGCTACACCCCGCTTGCCCAGCGTCAGGAGCAGCTTTCCCTCGGGGCTGAACTTGTAAACCACGTGCCCCAGTCCCGGAGGGGTTTCGCCGAAGCCCACAGCGTCGGTGACCCAGACTTTGCCCTCCCGGTCCACGAAGATGCCGTGGGGCCACGCAAACATTCCGGCTCCGAAACTCCGGAGCAGCCTACCGGAAGTGTCGAACAGCAGTATCGGGTCCAGGTTGCTCCCCACGCAACTGTTGCCGCCGCAGCGTTCGGCGACCCAAATGTTGCCTTCCGGCGAGGGAAAAACCGCGCTGGTCGCACCCCAGGTTCTTCCCTCGGGAAGTTTGCCCCAGATCCCTTCCACTCTCTCGTAGGGATTGGGTCCGGTCATCTGAGACCGAGACGGTTGGCTTGCGGCCACCGCGAGGGCGGCGGCCAGCAACCATACGCCCATTCGATTCACCGCTGTCATGCCGTCACCTCGCAAAGGAACCGAGTCAATGGAAAATTGTCGGTGGGGGACCTTCCGAGGCTAGTCCGCCTGCCGGTCCCACCCTGCTCTCTATGCGGTAGCGGAGCTTGCGGTAAAGCGCATCCAGGAGCCAAGCGGCGAGCACCGCAATCAGGGCCAGCATCGCCCAGCGCAACGCAGCCAAGATGAACGCCAGGTCCAGCGCCGGCCAGGTGAACTGGTACTGGGCCAACGCTGCTCCCCGGTCGGTCATCCAGTGCCAGCCCGTATGGGCCACGATTGCCGAGAGGATCACGATCCCGATCCGCTCCCGCAGCACCCAGCGGAACAGCGCCGCGAGAGGAGGTATGGCCAAGGCGATCACCAGAAGTTGGCCCAATTCCACCCCTAGGTTGAAGGCCAGAAGCGCCGCCACCAGGTGCGAGCCCGCGAACTGGAGGTTCTCCCGCAAGGCGAAGGAGAAGCCGAACCCGTGCACTAAGCCGAACCCAAAGGCTGCCATCCACCTCTTTTGGATCTTCGGGCCCACGATGTTCTCCAAGGCCATGAGCACGATGGAGCAGGCGATCAGGGTTTCCACCAGAGGAGGAAACCACAGAGCGTCCGGCGCCATCCCGGCAGCCGATGCGATCAGTGTTATGGAGTGTCCCGCGGTGAATGCGGTGACGATCGGTATCAGAGCCCAAAATCTCCTGAAGGGGATGACCAGGCATAGCAGGAACAGCAAGTGGTCCGCTCCGTCCAGAATGTGGTCGAACCCGGATCTCACGAAGGTGGCGGCCGCTTGATGCCACCGCGGGTCGAGGCGCACCAAACCTGGATCGCCGTGGTATTGAAAGATCCGCTCTTTTCCGGAGGGAGCTAAGAAGCGGAGCAGTGTGGTGGTGCGCTGGCCCAGGTGGGCCAGCATCGGCTTTATGGAGAACCGCGAGCTCTCCGAAGCTATCGGGTACTCCAGCAGCACGTCCAGCATCGCCTGTTGCCAGTAGAGCCGGGTTGCCTCGGGAAGAAGAGGGCCGAGAACGTGGGCCAAGGCGGTGTGGTAGTTCTCGAAGGAGCGATCCGAGGGCAAAGACACGCGAACCGCGGCGAGCTGTGCGCCGGGGAGCTTTCGGTCCTCTTCGTAAAGCTCCAGATAGTCTGCGATCCAGAGCAGGGCGGCTTCACGGAGCGCGGGTTGCGCCCGGGTCAAGTCCAGGTAGCCCAAATCCTGGAGCGGCAATTCCACGTCGCGCATCGCCTCCAGGGGCACTCGGACCAGAACCCGCAGGCGGTCCCCTTCCGGGCGAACGAAAGCGAGGACTGTTACGCTGGCGGGAATCTCGTGGCCTAGAACCGTGGCCCCGCTCCAGCAGGCGCCGCCCAAAAGCAGGGTTGCAAGGACGTGCCAACGGCTTAGAATCTTTCGCGGCATCGGCAAATAAGGAGTCACCAATGGCGCGGCGGCGCAAGGGTGTATCGGCAGCAGGGATTCTCTTTGCGATAGGGACTGTGGCGGTGGTCCAGGCGGCGCTCCAGGCGGCGATCGAGGATCAACAGGTGATGGCCCCGGTTTTCGAGGTCGATCCGTTTTGGCCCAAGCCGCTTCCCAATCACTGGATCCTGGGTTCCGCCATCGGGGTCTGGGTGGACGATTGGGATCACGTTTGGATCGTGCACCGCAGTTCGGCCACCTTGGCCAACACCGAGCGCGGTCTGGAGCTCGACCCGCCCACGGGCGAGTGTTGTGCCGGCGCGCCCCCGGTTTTGGAGTTCGATCCCGAGGGGAATTTAGTGCGGGCTTGGGGAGGGCCCGGCGAGGGATACGACTGGCCGGAGTCGAACCACGGAATTTTCGTGGACCACGAGGGCTACGTGTGGATCGGAGGCAACGGTCCCGGCGACTCCCATGTCCTCAAGTTCACCAAGGACGGGAAGTTCGTGGCGCAGTTCGGGCGATCCGGAGCGCGGCAGGGTCCGCCGGACGCTCAGGGTCGGCCGACCTATAGGCCCAATTCCCACGACCGGAAAAGCTTCGGCCGAGTGGCGAAGATCTTTGTGGATCCCGAGGGGAGGGAAGCGTACCTGGCCGACGGGTATCTCAACCGCAGAGTGGCGGTGATCGACGCCAAGTCGGGAACCATGAACCGGTACTGGGGAGCTTACGGGAATCCTCCCGACGACAACTACGTCTATCCGCCGCGGGGTCCCGCTGCTCCTCCCTCCCAGCAGTTCCGCAGCCCGGTTCACTGCGCCGATCTCTCCCACGACGGTTTGCTCTACGTGTGCGATCGCCAGAGCAATCGGATCCAGGTCTTCACCAATGAAGGGAAGTTCGTAAAAGAAGCCTTCATCGCTCCCGCGAGCTTAGGGGAGGGCTCTACCTGGGACGTGGCGTTCTCCCGCGATCCGGAGCAGCGGTATCTCTTTCTGGCGGACGGGCGCAACCAGAAGGTCAGGATACTTCTGCGAGAGACGCTTCAGGAGATCACCAACTTCGGCGACGGAGGGAGGCAACCGGGCCAGTTTTTCGGAGTGCACAGCATCGCCACCGACTCCAAGGGGAACATCTACACCACCGAGACCTACGAGGGCAAGCGGGTGCAGAAGTTCGTTTACCGGGGTATGGGGCGGGTGAGTCGCACGCAGGGCGTGCCCTGGCCCCGGAGCGGGCGGTAGAGTTTCAGCCGGAAGTTGCCGAACTGGGCAGCCGTGCGATAAATCCGGGGCCTTCTCCCGGGCTCTACCGCAAAAGCGTTATTGCCGCGCGCGAGCTATTGCCGGGGCTCTGGGAAGCCCTCCACCCAACGGCCGTTGATCAAAACCGCGGCGACGCGTTGCAGGTTGCCGACCTCTTCCAGGGGGTTAGCCTCCAGCAGTACTAGGTCGGCGAGCTGTCCCGGTGCAATGCGACCCAACGAGTCGGATAGACCCAAGAAGCGAGCCCCGTCGATGGTGGCGGCTCGCAGCACTTCGAAAGGTGTGAGTCCAGCCCGCGCCAGCAGCGCCAGTTCGCGGTGGAGCCCGAACCCTGGCGGGCTGTTGCGCAGCGGGGCGTCGGTGCCGGGCAATACTCCCACGCCTGCGCGGTAGAGCGCTCCGACTAAAGCCACGCGCTTTTCGAACAGCGCCATTCCCACCGAGTCTGCGCCCTCGGGGATACCGTTGGGCAGGGGAAAGATGGCGGCTACATAGCGCCGCAGGGTATCGGGCAGATAGGCGGAAAAAGAGTCTCCCGGGAGGTCGCGTTTGGGCCAGCGAGCTATTTCGTACTGCGCCACCAACGTGGGTACCACCCAGGTCCCATTGCGCGACAATTTGGCGAACAGCGGGGCCGGGTCCGCCGAGCTGCAGCGGCCTAGAGCTCCTTGAGTCGGGAAGCGAGGGATCAAAGCCAGGGATTCGGCGGGGGTACAGGGCGAGGGGATCTGGAGCAGGTGCTCTATGCTGCCCAGCCCCGAGTCGGCGGCTTCTTCGGCGGAAACGGTTCGGGGAACGTGCCCTGCGGTGGGGAGGCGGCGCTCTCGGGCCAGCCGCAGGGCCGCGAAGAAAGTTTCCCGGGTGATCTGACTGTGGAGTTTGACGAAGTCCACTCCCCAGCGAACCAACGAGTCTATGGCTCGTTCGGCTTCTTTTGGGTCTCGAGCTAGGAGATGCGGAGTAGGCACGTCGCCGCCTTCGAGGTATGGTCCGGCAGCCACAATTCGCGGCCCGATCAGGTTGCCGGCGCTTATCTCGGCTCGCCAGCGCACCAGCGAGTCCCAGTGATCTCCCATAGCCCGGACACCTGTTACCCCGTTGGCGATATAAAGGGCGAGCACTTCGCGCCCTCCGGGAACCGTTAGGTGAACGTGAAGGTCCCACAGGCCCGGCACCAAATACGACCCGTCGGTAGCTACCACCCGCGCGTCACGGGGGATCGGGGTCGTACTCGCCGGCCCTACCTGCACGATCCGGTTCCCTCGAATGATGACCGTCTGGTGAGCGCGAACCTGGGGCGTGGACCCATCCACTACGTTTAGCGGAGTCAGGACCAGGACCTGGAGCAGCAGTGCCGGGATCATGTCTCGCCTCGAGCAGGGTAGTCACCCGTAAATTCGGCAGAGAGCCGAACAGCACAGCGTGGAGTGGCGATGGATTTTATAACGCGATCCAGTAATTGAGTTTTAGGATGAATCGGTTGTCCGAAGGCGCGCTCCAGAGTGCCGACCAGTCCCTGCGCAGCTCGAGCAGGCCGTCGATCTCGCTGCTCCTGCGGCTCTGTTGCCAGACCAGGAAAAGGGTCGATCCCGGCCGGTACTCCCACCGAAACACCGCATTTAGCCTGAGGGATCGGATGGTAAAGTCTCGCTCGGGGAAGGAGTAGTCGGGTGCCCCGTCCCCGTCGAAATCCAGGTACCGCATGTCTCCCTCGCGGCAGGTGCGGCCCCCGGCACAGGTAACTCGGCTCCCGTTCCTCGCTGCTGGGCTTTCCTGAAAGACGTCAAAGTCGAACGACTGGGGCCGGGCGAGCTGTTTGTACCTCAGGTAGTCGCCAGAAGACAAAAGCGGCTGGGCGAAAAGTTGGAAGGTGACCTTGGGACTCAAGGCTAGGTCCACTCTAGTCTCCATGGACCATTCGCGGCGCTCGAGATCGGCAAATAGGTACCTCTGGCCGAAGGTGGCGCTGTACTCCGGGTCGGGCGTCGAGGCCACGTACTGCGCCGGGTCGATCTCTCGCTGCACTCTCGGCTCTAGTTGGATTTCCACGCCGGGCGCAGGTCTCAGCCCGATTTCGCCGGAGAGATTGATCGAACTGCCTCCCCGGTGGCCCCATTGATAAGAAAAAGAGGGCTGCACCGTCAGACTCCTGCGTCGGTCGCTGTTGCCGCTAAGCTCCACAGTGGTGGAGGCGGGATCGATCATCAGCGGGCCGCCGCGGGTCGCTACGTCACTTAAGGACTGGGGCGAATAGCGAAGCTCGATTTGAGCTCCCCAGTAATTGAGGAACTCCAAGTTGGCGGTCAAGTTGAACGCGCCCTGCTTGTGCGCGCGCACCCACGAGCTCGCAGAAAAAGCGTCGTCCAGGGCCTCGTGCCGCCAGTTGTGGAAGGTGAAGGCGTTGATCCGGTAGCTCCTAAAGACCTTGCCAGGCGTGATCTCCTGATAGGAGAGTCGCGCGCCGGCGTCCAGCCTTTCGCCCGCGGTGGAGAAGCCCGCGTCGTTCACCTCGAAGCCCGGGCTCACCTCGGCTAGCCACACCCCTCCGGTCCAGTGTTGCGCGCTGCGTCGCTCGAACTGGATCCTCCATTCGTAGCCGAGCATCTCGGTCGCCAGCGAATCCAGGGAAAAACGGGTTGCGTCGGGACGCTGAAAGTAGTGGTTGCTGGATCTCTGTATCCGGATCAGGGCCGTAGGCGAGCCGCGAACCAAGCTCCCGGCCCAGAATCCCCAGAGGGCCCAGTCCCGGGAGCGAGGACCTCCCCAGTTATGCTCGAAGTTTATCCCTATCGCATAGGCGTCCGAGGTGAGAAAATCGAATCTTCTGTCTTCCGGTAGATCCCGCCGCGTTGCGGTCAGAATCCCTCCCACCTGGGAAGCCCCACCCCTAAAATCTTGCTTGGCCCGGAACGCGGTATAGAGCGCAGGAGGCTCCGCGGTGAACTCGCTCATCGTTCGGCTCGAGGCGTCAAAGGCGCGCCCCGACTCTCGCGCCGTCACCGCCGCCAGGACTCCCAGGGAAAGACCGCCGTCCGTGCGTCCGGTGACTTTGGCTGCCCCCAAGATGGTGGTCTCGGTAGGTACCGACTGGAAATCGGCCTCGTCGGGCGCCTGGCCCTGGGGAGCCCGGCCGATGCGGCGGGAATAGAACAGCCGATTCCTTCCCGACAAGGAGAAGTCGAAAACCTGGGCGTCTTCTACGAAGAACGGGCGCTTCTCCTGAAAGAAGGTCTCGAAGGCGGTAAGGTTGATGACCGCGGGATCCACTTCCACCTGTCCGAAGTCCGGTGCTAGGGTCGCGTCCAAGGAGAAGGCCGAACCTAAGCCGTAGCGCAAATCCAGGCCGGCTCGGGAGCTCGTGGCCCAGCCGTCGAAGAAGGGGTCTTCCGGCTCGGCGGGCGCTAGGCGCGCGCTGACCAGCGTAAAGGGTCGGAACTCCAGTCGCCGGGAGCTCTTGGGCAGGTACAACCCTTCGAGCTCGCCGAAGAGGCTCACCTTGCCGTGGCGCAACCTGGACTCGAGGGCAAAATCGACCAGCTCGTTGGCCGCTACCCTGCGCCGCGTGAAGTTGACCCCCCACGATTGCGGTGCGTCCGCCGCCTGGTACCGAAGTTGGGAAAGGGGTATCCGGATCTCCACGCTCAATCCGCTGTCGTGGAGCTGGACCGCCGACTGCCAGACGGCGTCCCAGGCTTCGTCCTCCCGCACGTCGTCATAGAGGTAGACGTCCCGCTGCACCCCGGACGCGCTGACTCGGAAGCGATACCCGGTTCGGCGGTCGCGGTTGGGATCGAGGGAGACCTCGAAGTAGTCGTACGGTCCCTGCTGATCTCGCCGCACCAATTGAGCGCGGATCCGGCTGGGATCCCGTTCGTGGAGCACGGCGCCGACGTATATCGAGCCCTGGTCGTAGAGCACGCGGACTTCGGTCCGTTCCTCGGGGGGAGCGCCCTCTACCGGCTCCCGCTGTACGAAGCTGGTTACCGGCGGGGCGCTGCGCCAGGCGGAATCGTCCAACCGCCCGTCTATCTCGACGGTACCTTCGTCCGCCGCCACGGCCAGCGCCTTGGCCGGAGCAGCCGTCGCTTCCCCCGGTTCGCTACTCTGCGCTACCAGCGTTCCGGATAGGAAGCAGAGGATTGCGGGTGCGACTATAAGAGAAACGTGGAAACGAAACATCGCTCAATATACGCAGAGTGCCCCGTCTGCGTTGATGCGGCGTTTCCAATCCCGCGCGCTCGCTCTTATCTTAGTGCATCTTAGTGCGTCTTAGTGCGCCGCTCCATCGGGTTGCACCCCTCGATCGACTTGGGGGTGAGATCGAGCCACCACCGTCTGGGAGTTCGAACCATGATGGGACTACGGGTCTTCGGCGTCTTCGTTTTGTTTTGGTTGCTGCCTGGTATCGTCACAGCCCAGGCAGTCGAGCCCGACTTTTCTACCTTTTCCATCGCTGCGGTGGATCCGGCAACGGGAGAGGTGGGCGTGGCGGTCACCACTCGGGTGCCGTGTGTGGGGAACATCGTTCCCTGGGTCCGCGCCGGTGTGGGCGCGGTGGCCACTCAGGCCTTCTCTCGCGCCGAGTACGGGCCGGAGCTTTTGAATTTGCTGGAGCAGGGCTTGTCGGCCAAGGAGGCTTTAGCTCGAGCTACCGCGGCGGACACCGGGGCGGCGAGAAGGCAAGTCGGTGTAATAGGGCTGCGCGGTGGGAGCGCCCAACACACAGGAGAGCGGACCAACCCTTGGGCCGGTCATCGGGCGGGGCCGAATTACGTGACGCAGGGGAACTTGCTGGTCGGCCCCGAAGTGCTCGAGGCGGTGGCCCGCAATTTCGAGAGCACTGAGGGTACCGATCGGCATCTGGCCGATCGGCTAATCGAGGCTCTGGCTGCGGGGCAGGCGGCGGGCGGAGACGCGCGGAAGGGGCGGGCCCAGTCGGCGGCGGTCACAGTGGCCGACGCGCGGCCGGGCGTATCCCGCCGGCCGGACGGGATCACCGTGAACATCAACGTTTGCGAGCACCCCGAGCCGGTAGCCGAGCTGCGGCGGATTTACAACACCATTTCCCAGACCCTGGGGTATCGCACCCTTAAGCAATTCGTGGGAGCCGACGTCTGGCAGCTCAAGGTCATTCTCCATGCCCTCGGCTATTACCGGCCGGACCAGTCTCGCCTGGAGCGCGATGCTAACGCTTTCGTGTATGACCAGGAGACGATGGCCGCGGTGGATGCGTTCCGGCGAGCCCAGGGCCTTTCTACGCCGGAGATTGGCTCGCCTCCGGGTCTGGTCGACGGGGAAACCGTTACCCGCCTGTGGGCGGACCTTGAGAAAGCCGGCAAGGCTGGGGCGGTTCGCCGGGAGCTCAAGGAAGTCACCGCCGTGCGGCGCTGAGGGTCGCCCTAGAAGATCACGATGACTTCTCCTCCCCCGCCGACGCTGCCCATTCTGGGGTTCACCACGTTGTTGAAGCGCGAGCCGAAGGTGTAACTGAGGCCCAGGTTGGCAAAGTAGCGGTAGTCGGTACCCAATTGGCGCCGGCGCACCAGTATCTCCTCCGGGGAGACTCCAGCCTTGGGCAAGTACAGCTGGTCTTTGACTCGGGCGACATTGCCGAACAGGTTGAAGGACAACCCTCGGAACAGGCGTATTTGGGCGCCGCCGAACAGGCTGATCTGGTGGCGCGCCAGGTCGTGGAGAAACTGGGAGCCCGCGAGGGAAAGGTTCACCGAGCCCCAAGGTTGCCGGGCTTCGGCTGCGATCTCCAGTCGATGTCTGGGGAGAGTCTCTTCGGTCTTGTCGAAGATCGTCTCCTCCTCGTACCTGAAGCTGGAGAAGCCGGCGCTGTACATGATCGTGAGCTGTTTTCTGGTGGACTCCGAATAGGGAAAGATGTTGAACTCGACTGCGGGGCCGGCTTCCACCGACAGATCGTGATTCAAGCGGGTGGTGGAGCCGATGCTGGCCAGTATCCCGCTGGACCAATGATTACCCATCGAGACGGCGAGCAAGCCGTCCATACTCACGTCTCGCTGCGTGCTTACGAAGGTGTTGACCGAGTCCAATTCGAACTCTTGTCTACTGTATCTGCCGAAAGATCGCAGCGTAATTTTTAGCTGCTCGGTAATGCGACTGGCGCTAAAGGAGCCGTTCAGCGAGAAGGAGCGCCGGGTTTCCTCCCCGTCTACCGATCCGCCGATCGAAGTGCGAAACACCCAGTAGTTCCAAGGGTCGTCCACCGGCCCGGCCGGTGGCTGGGCTGAGGGTGCGCTATAGCTGATCCTGATCTGCTCGGCGGCCGGGGTGAGCGCCACGTACCTCATGAGGCCCAGCTTGAGCACCCGCACCTGGCCGTCCCGAATTTCCGCTTGGGTGTCGGTGTTGCGGGAGACGTACTTGAGGGTGTCGGTCTTTCCGGAGAAAGCACCGGTCCCGATAAAGGTCAGGGTGTACTCTTGTCCTCCTCCCCCGGTAGCTTGCGATGTCCCCAGCACGTGCACGTCAGCGTCCTTGCGGTCTCGCACCCAGTTCACGAAGGATATCTCGCGGCGGAAATGGTCGAAATCGCAAAAGAAGCCCTGGCAATCCAAAAACACCCTGAGGGCCTCCGAGTCGCGGGGCGCTGCTGCCCCTTGCTGGGCGTGCGAGGCTGGTTGCAAGACGGCGTGCATGAGGAAGATTGCAGGAACGATGCGGCGGATCGGTTCCACAGTGCCTCCTTGTGCTGGGTCGGATGCTTGGATGCGCGGTGCCCAAGGAACGTTGCAGCGGCAAGCCCGCCCTTGACCTTGAAGCTAACTCGAGGGTCAAGTGTATCGTTTGGGCGCTGTCGGTCCAACTTCTGTGGGATACGGGTCAGAGCGCACGGGTGAGTCGATGGACCCATGTCCTCCTACGGTATCACCGAGGATTTGCAGCTTTTGCTCTCGCTGCCGATGCCGCTGTACCGCTCCCTAGGGCTTGGTCCCGAGCGGGCAGCTTCGAGAATGCCCGCGAGCCTCGACGTAGAGCTGACGCTGGCATGGCGGTTCCGTCGGCAGGGAACTGAGGTCGGCTCCCGCTTCGAGTCTACGGCATATCTGGCGTTAGCCTATCCGCCGCAGCTTGAACGGCACGCAGCGAGGAGACGATGTGCGGTGGGTCGTCAATTTCATTGTCTGGTTTTGACTCCGAGCGGAGGTTGGTGCGATGCTCTATCGCAACATGGCACTAGCAGCAGGGTTGCTCTTGGCGGCACCGCTTGAGGCAGAGGCGCAAGTCGAGGTCATCCGGCAGACCATTTTTGGAATGGACTGAGCGGTCTGCGCCCACGCCGTGCGCGTGGCCGTAGGAAAGTTGAGCGCCAGATCTCCGTCTCTAGGCCCTCGCCTAAGTGAGGCCGCAAGTCCGTTCGGCCTCTCCCTTAACCACCCTACCGCAGGCGCTCACTTCGATTCACGACCTACCGGTGGCACCACCTGCATCAGCATCGCGAACGCCCGGTTCAGGGCCCGCCCTCCGGCGGCCGCACCCCGGTACTTGCCGATGCGCACCACCACTAGTCCGTGAGAGGGAATGATCGTGACCGACTGTCCGCCCGCTCCGCGCATGGCAAAGGCGTCCCGCGGGATGGGCAGCGAGCCGTCTCCGTTCACCCAGAAGAACCCGCCTCCGTAAACCGGCCGTCCGTCGGCTACCCAAGCGGGAGCCGGTGTCTTTACGTAATCGACATAACCCTCCGGCAAGAGCCGCTCTCCGTTCCAGACGCCGTCCTGGAGATAGAGGTTACCGAGCCGAGCCCAGTCCCGGGCAGCGACCATCTCGTAGCCTTGGCCCAAGAAGTTTCCGTAAGGGTCGGTTTCGATGATGGCGTCCTGAATCCCGATCTTGTCGAACAGGATGCGCTGCGGCAGCGAGTGGTAGTCCATACCCAGCTTCTCGGCAGCGAGCCGTACCAAGTAGCTGGCGAGCACCGGATCGGTGTTGCGGTATCGCCCTACCGTATTGGGAGGCCACTGCAGCGGGCGGGTAGCGGCCCATTTGTAGGAATCGATCCCACCCGTATAGAGGTAGAGATGGTCGGGATATCCCAGCGAGTCGTTCCAGTCGGGATCCTGCGGTGCCCGGATCCTCAAGCCGCTCGACATCCGCATCAAGTCCATGATCCGGATCTGACGGCGGGGATCGCCTTCGCGCTGCCACTCGGGAATCGGCGCCGGTTGGTCCAGGCGGTAAACCCCCATCTGGATGAGCCTGGCCACCAGTGTCCCCGTGAGACTCTTGCCCATGGACCAGCTTTCCAGGGGAGTGTGAATTCCGATTCCCGGAGCGTAGCGCTGGCCCAGAATCCTTCCGCGGTAGGTGATCACCACGGCCAATGTCATAGCCTCAGGCGGTCCGAAGGCGGTGTCGACCACCGCCTGAAAAGCTTGTGAATCGATCTCGGCGGGCCACGGTTCGGGAGGGATGACGTCGCCCATCGGCCAAGGCGTGGTACTTGGATCTGGGAGGTTGGGCTTTACCCAGGACGGGGTAAAGAAGACCGAATCGTGTCCCAAGGGCAGGGCAACGCACCCTTGGCTCTTGAAGCGTCTAGCTACGCGGGTCACGCCGTTAGGGAGAGTCAGCCGGACTTCCTGTCGCTCCCGGTCGATCACCGTGTCCACCACGTAACGGCGGTACTCCAGGGGTCCGGTAAAGAATCCCACGTTGGCGGCGGCGTCGGCCGGATCGAGTCCGGTGATGAATACCGCCGAGCACAGGGTTTTGGCGAACCCGGCGGTGTGGTGGAGCAGGGGATCTCCGGGTGGTGGTTCCCATTTTCCGGGAAGCTCCAGCGCCTTGCCGCGGGCAATCAGGGCGGCGCGTTGCTGGGCTTGGTTTTGTTGTCCGCTCGCAGTTCCGGCTGTGAGCGCCAACGCGGCGGTGGCGACGCTGAGCACCGATGAACGGAGTGGTTGCTGCATGTTCGCTCTCCCGATGTCGGCCAGCCAAAGCTACGGGCCTCGGTGGCTGGCGGCTAGGCTTCGGGGCCGCGCTTCGGGCGCCTCTTGGAGCTAGTCAGTTCGGGTACCAGCAGAGTGTGGTGGGCGCGCATCCGCGAGTCGACGCTGCACAGCGAGACTCGGCGCGCCGTGCTGTGTGCGGCGAGTAGGCGGTCGAAGGGATCCCGGGTCCAGTCGAGGGGCAGGGCGTGCCTGATAAGGATTAGGAGCGGTACCTCGTCGACCAAAAAGCGAGGATCGGCGAGGACCGCCTCGGTGAACTCGGGATTTTTCACGGTCAGCTTTCCGGCCTCTCCCAGAAACTGAATCTCAAGCAAGGAGATCGGGGAAACGCCCCAAGGGCGGTAACGCTTGAGCCAGGCATACTCCGCTAGGCGGCGGGCGTCCAGAAGGATCCAGAGCAGGAAATGCGTATCCAGCAGGACCTTCACTTTCGGGACTCTTTCGGCTTTTCGCGCAGCACCAAGTCCGCCTCTGCGGTGTCCCACTCCCAGCCCCAGGCATCGGCATCTTCAAGCTCGGGGACCCGAAGCAGCCGGCGGTAGTTCTTTAGCGGCGCCTTGTCCCGCTTCTGCCGGGCGTCCTCGCGCCGCAGGACGATCCGCCGGCCCTTGCGCTCGATCACCACCGTTTGGCCGTCGGCTACCTCATCGAGTACCCGGAACCAGTTGCGGCGAGCCTCGGTCGCGGTTAGGCGTTTCATGATGTACAGTGTACATGTCTATCCTCCGGCGAACAAGTCTCCCAGCAGTGGACCCTGCTTTCTACCCGCGCCGGCCCGAAGTGAGGAGGTGGGGTTCAGACAGCGTGCGGGAACTGGGTCTGGCGCTATGCTTTCGGGTCTAGCTATCTTGGCATTGCGCCTGCCGGCGCCGGCGATGGAGTTCGCCGTGAACCGCCGATCGGCTGATAACTCCTACCTGCTTACTTGCGTAACAGGAGGAGTTTTTTTGTGTCTTCGGAAAACGCCCTGCTTTTGAACCGCGACCAGCTGCGCAAGCTGGACACATCGCTCCGCCTCCTTTGCGAGGACCTGGAAGCCCTGCTCTGCTCCGCGGATTTGTGGGGCGGTGCAGCGGAAACCCTTGATCTCAAGGAATCGATCCAGAAGACTCTCGAAGCGGCCAGAGGTCTGCTCCGGAGGTTCGGTTTCCCGACCGACCGTTTGGTGCCTTTTCCTCGCGAAGTGGTGGCCACGGCCGAGGTCTGGATCGCTCGACTCGAAGATCTCAAAGCCCGTCGCCTGGCGAGCTACGGCGATTTGCCTGTGGAGATGGTCAGCCGTGCCCTGGACCCGCAGTTGGAGGAGTTGCAGCGGGCGCTTGCTGCCCTGGCGCTGGCTGCGGGAGGTACGGTGGTCGGGAGGACCCACCAGGGGAAGGAGAGGTAGGGAGCGGTGCTGGCTTACATCGCCATAGGCGGTCTCCTGGGGACCATCGCCCGTTACGGGTTCCAGGGCTGGATGCAGGAGCGGGTGGATACGGTATTTCCCGTCGGTACTGTGCTGGTAAATCTGCTGGGCTCTTTGGTTCTGGGTTTCGTGCTGCGGTACGCTACAGGCTCGGTGGTTTTGTCTCCGGAGTGGCGTGCCGGCTTGGCCATCGGGTTCTGCGGGGCGTTCACTACTATGAGCACCTTCTCGTACGAGACGCTCGCCCTGCTATACGACGGGGAGTACTGGCACGCAGCGCTTTACGCCGGCGGCACGCTGGCGGGTTGCTTGGGAGCGGTTTGGTTGGGGATGATGCTGGCTGGTCGGCTCTTGTAAGTTGCTAAGGAGGCAATATGGCGCAGCGACTCGAGGGGGAGCGCACTCTGATGCGGATATTCATCGGGGAGAGCGACAAATACCAAGGCAAGCCGCTCTACCAGGCCATCTTAGAACGCTTCCGGGCCAAGGGGTTAGCCGGTGCCACCGTCCTGCGCGGGGTGGCGGGCTTCGGTGCATCGAGCAAGTTGCACACGGAGAAGGTCCTGCGGCTGTCCCTCGACCTGCCGATCATCATCGAGCTGGTGGAGACCGAAGAGCGGATCCAAGCGATCCTTCCCGATCTCGACGAGATGATAGGAGGCGGGCTCATCACTCTGGAGCGGGCCCACGTGATTCTCTATCGGCCGGCGGGTGGCTCCGCTTGAGCCGTGCCGCGCTGTGGTTACTACGAGGTCTGCCGTTGCTCCGCATCCAGGACTAGCGGGCGGAGGTGTCGAGGCAGTAACGGGTCAGCGCCAGAGCTCGAGTCGATTGAGAGAAACTTCGCAGCGCCTCTTCTCAGTGTTAAGGCGCGCGCAAGTTCCGGCGGCACGTTCCGCATGGTCAGCGATTTCATGTCATGACCAAGCATACCACCGTAACCGCAGCGCATTGGCCACCACCGAGACCGAGCTGAAACTCATCGCCGCAGCGGCGATGATGGGACTCAAGAGGAGACCGAAAAAGGGGTAGAGCACTCCCGCCGCGATAGGCACGCCGGCCGTATTGTAAGCGAAGGCCCAAAAGAGATTCTGCTTGATGTTGCGCATCGTGGCCCGGCTCAGACGCCGCGCCCGCACTATCCCTCGCAAGTCTCCCTTGACCAGCGTAACCGCGGCGCTCTCCATGGCCACATCGGTGCCGGTGCCCATGGCTATACCCACGTCCGCTTGTGCCAAAGCCGGTGCATCGTTGATGCCGTCTCCTGCCATCGCTACCACCCGACCTTCAGCTTGCAACCGTTTGACCACCTCGGCCTTCTGATCCGGCAACACTTCAGCCACCACCTCGTCGATGCCGACTTTGCGCGCTACCGCCTCCGCGGTGGTACGGTTGTCGCCGGTGAGCATCACTATCCGCAAGCCCTCGGCGTGGAGCTGGTGGATTGCTTCCGGAGTAGTTTCCTTGATCGGGTCCGCTACCGCTAGAAGTCCCACCAGAGCTCCGTCCACGGCTACGAACATCACGGTCTCGCCCTCACGGCGGAGCGCTTCCGTCTGCTCCGAAGCGGAAGACCTGTCGATTCCGAGTTCCTCCATAAGCTTGGCGTTGCCCAGTACCACCCGACGCCCTGCCACTACACCCCTTACCCCGCGGCCGGTGAGCGATTGGAACTCCTCGACGGCCACGAGCTCGAGCCCCCGCGCTCTCGCCCCCTCCACGATAGCGGCGGCAAGTGGGTGTTCGCTGGCTCGTTCTAGACTAGCGGCGAGCCTCAACCACTCGTCCGCCTCCGTCGCGCCGAGTGAAGTTGCGCTCACCAAGCGCGGCTTGCCCACGGTAAGCGTTCCGGTCTTGTCCAGCACCAAGGTGTCCACCTTGCGGAAGAGCTCGATCGCTTCGGCGTTCTTGAACAAGACGCCCATAGTGGCCCCTTTGCCCATGGCAACCATTATGGACATCGGGGTAGCGAGCCCTAGGGCGCAGGGACAGGCGATGATCAGAACCGCGACTGCATTGACCAGGGCGTGCGCCATCTTGGGATCGGGACCAACCAATCCCCAGACCACGGAAGTAACGGCGGCGACCACCACCACTGCGGGCACGAACACGGCCGATACCCGATCGGCCAGTTTCTGTATCGGCGCGCGGCTGCGTTGGGCCTCCGCGACCATCCTCACGATCTGCGCTAGCAGGGTCTCTTGACCCACCCGTTCGGCGCGCATCACCAGCGACCCGGTACCGTTGACCGTGGCACCGATCAGCCGATCGCCGGGACCTTTTTCCACCGGTATCGGCTCGCCGGTGATCATCGATTCGTCCACCGTGCTGCGGCCTTCCAGGACGACGCCGTCCACCGGCACCCTCTCTCCGGGCCGAACTCGCAGCCGATCGCCTCGCTTGATCTGCTCCAGAGGGAGGTCTTCTTCGCTTCCATCCTCCCTTATGCGGCGGGCCGTTTTGGGAGCGAGCCCCAAGAGTGCCTTGATCGCGGCGCTGGTGCGGCTTCGAGCCTTGAGTTCCAAGACCTGTCCCAGCAGCACCAGCACGGTGATCACCGCGGCGGCCTCGAAGTACACCCCCACCTCGCCCGCTGGGTTGCGGAAAGAGGCGGGAAAAAGATCCGGGAAGAGGTGGGCGATCACGCTGTAGCCGTACGCCACCGCCACACCCAGCCCGATCAGGGTGAACATATTGAGGTTCCAGGTGACGACCGAATGCCAAGCCCGGACGAAGAAAGGCCAACCGCCCCACAGGACGACGGGTGTGGCCAAAAGCATTTCTAGCCAGCCCAGCAAGGCAGGCGGAGCTATGCGGGAGAGAGGATCACCCGGGATAAGGTGCCGCATGGCGATCAGGACCAACGGTATGGCTAGCAAGGTGCTGGCCCAGAAGCGCCGCCGCATGTCCACCAGTTCGGGGTTCTCCTCTTCCAGCAACACGGTGCGCGGTTCCAGCGCCATACCGCAGATAGGACAAAAGCCCGGTGCGTCCCGGACGATCTCGGGATGCATGGGGCAGACCCACTCGGTTCGTCGAGCGGTTTGCGGCACTTCCGGCTCCAAGGCCATCCCGCATTTGGGGCAGGCTCCCGGCGCTTCAGCCCGTACCTCCGGATCCATGGGGCAGACGTAAGCGGCCCGGCTCTCGGTGGGTTCCGCGGGCGCGGTGCGGGGAGCAACTTCGGGACTCTTCCTGGAGGAGAGGTATCGCTCCGGGTCGGCGCGGAAGCGGGTGGCGCAGTGCTCGCAGCAGAAATAGTAGGTGCGGCCTTGGTGCTCTACTGTCGCGGAAAGACTGCTGGGGTCGACGGTCATCCCGCACACCGGGTCTACTTCCAGGCGGTGCGCGTGGGGATGTATGGGCAATTGCGATCGCGGTGTTTTCATGGCAGTCAGGTCACCTCAGATACCGGTAGAAGAGTTCCACGATCTCCTCTCGCACCTGTTTGGCCGCCTCGCCTCCTTTTCCGATGGCGTGGGTGGCGCAGCGTTCCAAATGATTTTTCAATAGGGCGCTCTCCGCGGCGCGGAGCGCTCGGTGCACCGCCGAGAACTGCTGGAGTATGTCGGGGCAGTAGCGCTCCTCTTCCACCATGCGTTGCAAGCCCTCCACTTGGCCCCGAATGCGCGCCAAGCGCCGGAGGAGCTCGGCCTTGGTAGGCTGAGCGATACCCATAGCGTGAACTGTTGCGGAGCTGGGGTGGGTCATACTGTACCGCAGTATAGTATGCTCCAGATGGCCGCGCAAGCTGCCGGGTTACTGTCCGGGGACGGGCGATTGGGGTTGCAGCCCTGGTTAAGTTTGGGGTTCAGCACCTCAGTCTAGAAGAGAAACGGAGCGCAGTCTATGGACCGGATAGATGTTACCTGTTTGAGGCCGGCGCCGGCCGAGGCCGAAATTCACCCTCTCATCGCGGGTCGCTGGAGTCCTAGGGCGTTCGCGGATACGCCGGTTGAGCCGGGAAAGCTGAAAATTCTCTTCGAGGCGGCCCGCTGGGCTCCTTCCTCTTACAACGAGCAGCCCTGGCGGTTCTGGGTAGCGACTCGCGAGCATCCGGCGACGTTGGAGCGTCTCCAGAGCTATCTCACCGAGGGGAACTCCTGGGCCAAGCGCGCGCCGGTACTGGTATTGCTTGCCTACAAGCTGCACCGGGAGCGGGACGGCCAGCCGAACCGCATGGCGTTCAGGGATCTCGGCGCCGCCGAGCAGAATCTCGTTATCCAAGCGTTCGCTCTGGGGCTGGTGGTTCACCAGATGGAGGGCTTCGACCACGAGCGGGCCAGGCGCGAGCTCTTGCCGGACGGTTTCGAGCCGGGCACGATGTTAGCCATCGGATACCTAGGTGATCCCGGCATGTTGCCCGAGAAACTCCGGGAGCGGGAGCTGAGGGCGCGCGTAAGGAAGCCGTTGCGGGAGCTCGTCTTTAGCGGGAGCTCGTTCTTAGATTGAAAGGAGCCGAATCTGGATAATGCTCCCCGTTGCGCTCGCCTAGTACGACTCCCCTAAGGCCCGGGCAAGGACGGCTGCTAGCTGGTCCCGCTCGTAGGGCCGATTTACGAACCCGTCCGCCTTCAACTCTCGGAGCCTGGCTAACGATTCGTCCCCGACTATTTCGGCGGAGTCTAAGCCTATTAGTATCGCCAGATCGGGTTTCAGGTTCTTGAGCTTCTCGAAGATTCGATGGACTCCGTCCAGGATAGCCCCACCAAGTATTGCCGCATCCACCGGGGGATCGGCCGCGCGGAAGTAGGCGATAGCCGAATCGGCATCCGGGGCCTCTAGCACCCGGTAGCCCATCTGGGTCAAGGCACGCCTCACCGAGCTCCGCACGAGTTCGTCCGGATCTACCAGTAGGAGGCTGCCCCGCTGCACTCGCTGCGGGACTGCCTCCTCCGCAGGGCCAACTGCGGTTGCCTTCCATGCGGGGATCAGCAGATGTACCGAGGTGCCTTCACCCGGAGCGCTGTCGATCCGCACACTCCCCCGATGGGCACGGGCGATACCATAAACCGCAGGCAACCCCGTGGCTTGGGTTTGGTAGAGGGGAACCGCCGAGAAGAACGGTTGAAAGACGTGTTCCAAAAGCTCCGGCGGCATCCCGGGACCCGTATCGGTTATCGACAGCCGGATGTATTCTCCGGGTGCGGCGCCTGGCCATATTGGAATTCCGGGTCGTACCGAGACGGTGCCGCCCGATATGGTGAGCTTGCCGCCATAGGGCATAGCTTCGCGGGCGTTCAGCAGGAGCTGCATAACGGCGTGTGTCAGGTAATCTCTGTCGCCGGCCAGGTTGGGGAGGTTTTCCTCTAGCTTTACCTCGACCGTTATGTCGGTAGGAAGCACCGCGCGGGCTAGGGTCTCAATCTGACCAATCAGGTCTCGGGTGTCGACCTGGCTGATCGCCAGACGTTCCTGCCCCCCGAAGCGGACCAATTCGCGCGAGAGCCTCGAGCCTTCCGCGGCCGTGGCTGCAATCTCCCCAGCCACACTGCGCTCTCGGTCGCTTCTCCCCTCCCGCCTCAGCAGTTCCGCCCTGTCCGAGATCTCGGCGAACAGGCCGCCGAACTGCCCCGCCAGGTTCCCTGCGAGCCTCCCGAGAGCATCCATCCGGCGCGCCCGCTCCTCCTGACGCTCGAGGCGACGGAGCTCGGTGAGGTCGCGCACCAGGACCTGGACCAGCGGGCCTTCCATGGTCTCCAGGCGCCAAAAGCTCAGCTCGGTCTCGACCGAGACACCCTTGGCCGTGCGAAGGTGGGCAACTGTTTGCTGCAGTTGCCCGTTGATGGCCAACGCGAGGCGTTCCTGCACGAAGTGTTCGCTGTCCCTGCCATCGGGTTGTATCAGAGCCAGTTGCTGCGCCAACCCGCTACCCCTGAGATCCTCTGCCGGTCTCCCCACCAGCGAGGCGAAACTTTGGTTCAGATCTAGTATCGACCCCGAAGTATCTACCAGGGCGATGCCGGAAGGACTACTCTCGAACAGCTTGCGGTATCGCATCTGGGAGGCCGCTAGCCTATCCCGGCTACGCCACAGCAGCCTCGCCCCCACGATACTCATTACTCCAGCCGCCGCAACCGTGAGAGCCACGGGTATCAACTGTCCCTCGGCATCTGCGCTTCGAGGGGCTAGCCACCACGCAGCCATTATCGTGGTCGAGACCAGGGGGATCGAAAGCGCTAGCTGCCAGGTCCAGGGCCATTGCAGGAAAAACACTCCGGTCAGCAAGACACCGATGACCAGCGCTCCCGCTCTCCAGAGGTAAGGTGGTTCCAGTAGCACGCCGTACAGTGCCACAGCTATGAGGAGTATCAGCGCTAGAGCTTGCAACGCTATCGGGCTGCGGCGCTGAGATGCTGCCACCGCCACGATTCCGCCCAGGGTAGCAAGGAGCGCGCGCTCGAGGATCACGATGCCCGATTCAGCCGGTGCCAGAAGCAGTACCAAAGCAGCCGTTACTGCGACCACCGACCCCAGCGCCCGCACTGAAGCCCACCATTCCGGGTCTAGGCTGGGATCCTCGCCGGGCCTTCGCCTCTTCAGCGGACTCCACCTGTGCCTGCTAGCCAAATGCGCCATCTGTCCCCGAGCGGGCTAGGGAATGCGCTCGCTCACGCGCCGACCGCGCTGCTGCTCGCCAGTCGGCGTGTGGCGATCCCTAACAAACATACCACATAGTGCAAAGGTTCCAGAAGTGGGATAACTCCCTCGGTCATTGGAAACGTCGCTGGAAGCCGGATGGCGGTCTAGGTCGCCGTCAGGGGGGTGACTTGGCGCTGACGGGAACGCAGACCGTCTGCCGGACGTTAGCCTCAGGTGTAAGATGGGTGTAAGGACCTATGACCGAGCGTCGGTCCCGATGATGAGCACTCCCATGACGCGCTTGCGCGGCGAGCTTCGGCTGCCCCTGCTCTTGGGTTGGCTGGCCGGGGCTCTACCTCTGAGCCCGGCCAACGAGGCCCAAGCCCAGGTTGTCACCGAGTGGGGCATTGAACGGGGCGACTCCGCCGCCCCGGTCTGGGTTATCGAGTTTGCCGACTTCGGCTGCCCCGAATGTGCTTCATTCGCTCGGGAGTCCCTCGGCGCTATCGACCGGGAATTCGTCCAAACCGGAAAGGTGCACTGGCGGTTCGTGCCTTTTGTTCTGGGGCCTTTCCGGCATTCCAAGTGGGCCGCTGCAGCGGCCCTGTGCGCCGCCGAACACAATGCCTTCTGGAAGATGCACGACCGCTTGTTCGAAGAACAAAGCCGGTGGTCTAAAGCGCGCGACGCCAAAGCCGTGCTTACCGATATCGCTCTGGACCTGGGACTCGATTCGCTTCAATTCGCCGAGTGCCTCGACCGTGATGCCGTAGCCGAGCGAGTAAGAAACTTCAACCGGCTGGCGCGTAAGCTGCTGGTGCGTGCGACGCCGACGTTTTTTGTCAACCAGCAGAGAGTAAAAGGCGCACTTCCGCTGGAAACGTTCCGCCGGGTCCTGATCCAGGCCGCAAGTCCCTGAGGGGACGGCAGGGGTCCGGGGAACAAAATTGGATTGAGGTGCATTGACGTTATAAGGATTGACATTATAGGGTTGGTAAGTCCAGAATCAGGAGCGAGCACATGAGGTGGCGATGGTTGGTCGGTTCCGTAGTGGGCGCCTGGCTGGTCGCAGCCGCGCAGGCCAAGGCGCAGGGAAGTTGTTCCGTTCCGCACGGCAGCCCGGCGGCGCCGACCAACAGTTTTGTCTTGGTGGAGCCTCCCGGCAGTGGCTGGCTTCAGATCTCTATCTACCACCTGGACACGCGTAACCGCTTCGGCCCCGACGCTCGCAACGAGCCGTTCTTCGCCGACGGCCGACTCAATACCCAGTCGCTGTTCGTAACCGGGGCGGTTGGTGTGGTGCGGGGAGTGGATGTCTGGGCGCAGCTCCCGGTTCATCGCCTGGTTTTCCTGGAGAACTCGGGGGACCGCAGAGCGACCGGGATTGGCGATCCCCGCTTCTACTTGCGCATCGCACCGAACCTGTTCGGCATTCGACCGACTGCGCTGCCGCTGGGGGTGGCCCTGAGGGGAGGCGTCAAATTTCCGGGCCGCGACTTCCCGGTAGACGCTCAGGTGATTCCCCTTACCGAGGGCCAGCGAGACTGGGAAGCGCTGATCGAGCTTGGGAGCCTGCTGGATCCTATACCACTGTATGTCATGGGATGGTTGGGCTACCGCTGGCGGGAAGCGAACACCAAAGCGTCTATCGACCCAGGGAACGAGCGTTTCGCTTTTCTTGCGGTGGGAACGACCAAAGGACCGCTGACACTGCGGCTTGGAATTCAGGGCCTGTGGGGGGACCCTCCCGTAATCAGCAGGTTCGAGATCTTGACGGCTCGTCGGCGCATGCTGGAATTACTCCCGACGCTCTCCCGGGCGTTTGGACCGGGGGAGTTCCAGATCGGAGCCAGATTTCCAGTCTCGGGTCGCAACCTACCGGGCGGAACTGCCCTGAGCGCGGGTTACTTCCTGCGCTGGGGAAAACGGGACGCACAGTCGGAAGAAGAGGTGGATCTAAAGAAGCTGCTGCCCAAGCGATAGTGGGCCCCCCGCCTCCAGCTCTGCTCGCCCGCGAGCTCCTGCCGGCTCCCCAGAGCAGTGGCCCTGCCCCCTGGGCGGTCGAGTTGGGAACGCACCGATGACCGATTTCCAGACCGGCGGAGACCACGGCAGATCGGGGTGTATCAAGGCGAAAGATGCGGCTCTTGAGTTTGCCAGTTCGGTCGCCATAGGTTTGAGCGACACCCCGCGGTGGATTCCCAGCCGGTATCTCTACGACGCGCGCGGCACGGAGCTTTTCGAGCGGATCTGCCAGCAGCCGGAGTACTACCTGACCCGCACCGAGGAGGCGATACTGGCTGCACGCGCCCCGGAGATCCGCGAGATCACCGGAAACGTGAGCCTGATAGAGCTGGGCTCCGGTACGTCGGTCAAAACCAAGCATCTCTTGAGGAGCTACAGCGAGCACGCAGCCGAGGTGTCTTACGCTGCCGTGGATGTGAGCGCGTCCGCGCTGCAAAGGGCCCGAGCCTCGATCTCCACCGAGCTCCCCCGGGTGCGCTTCATTGCGGTCGAGGCGACCTACGAGGATTCTTTCTCCCTCTTTCGAACCCATTCTCCCTGCATGGTCCTTTTCCTCGGCAGCAACGTGGGGAATTTCAACCATGCGGAGTCGATCGGCTTCTGGCGGGGAGTCTCGGAGCATCTTCAGCCGGGGGATTTCTTTCTGCTCGGCGTGGACTTGGTGAAGGACCCGGCTGTACTCGAGGCGGCCTACAACGACCGGGCCGGGGTGACCGCGGAGTTCACCAAGAACGTCTTTGCCCGGATGAACCGAGAGCTGGATGCAGGTATCGACCTGAGCTCCATCGAGCACGTAGCGTCTTACAACTCCGAGTGGCAGCGAATCGAAATCTTCGCCCGCTTTCTAAGCCCCCAGACCGTGCGTTTGGGCCGGCTGGGACTCGATATACCCCTGCGGACCGGCGAGCAGGTGATGGTGGAGATCAGTCGCAAGTTCGTGATCGACGATCTTACTCGCTACCTCGGTTGTTTCGGACTCGAGACCCGGGCCGTTTTCACCGATGAGCGGCAGTGGTTCGCAGTGCTGTTGCTCCAAAAGGCGTCGGCGAGCCGATGAACCGGCTAGGAACCCTGCTCCTTTCGCCGTTTTCTGTTCCGGACGGTGAATATCAAGCTGTCGGCCTTGAACCTCAGCAGGGGCGGTGGGCGCAGCCCCTCGAACTGGGCGGCCCAGCGAGCCAGTTTTTGGAGGGGGAGCGGGTTGAGTTGGTTGGAGCGCGCCCTGCCGAATCGGCCACTTACCACGAGACCTGCCTGTTCCAGAACTTTGAGGTGTTGCATCACGGCGAACCTTGACAGGTGCGCTGGGAGCAGAGCGACCTGCAAGCCGCCGGTCCTATAGGGGTGCCGGCTGAGCAGCTCCACCATTCGGCGCCTCCAGGGGTTCGCCAGAGCGTGCAACACGCAGTCGAGATCGAAATCTTCGCTTTGCTTCTCTCTCTTCACGGGTACCTCCTGTGGTCGCTTCGGCGGGATCTTTTGTGCTTGCCGTTCACCGGGTTGCGCTGGGCAAACCGCGCGTCCAGCCAAATCGGCGACGTCCAGGCAGACAGCGGCAAGTCCGGCGGTTTCGGCCGGTCCGTAGCGACGGTGTGCACTACATGGCAGCTGCCCTTGCGGGTCCCCTCCAGACGCTGTGCGAATACGTGACAAAAATATCACATATTGCACACCCCCGCAAAAACACCTTCGGCTGGGTGCAGGTGTGCCCAGCAAACAGCTTGGGCCGGGGCACGACGGCCCACCAAGCACTCTGGGCGGAAGCCAGGACCGCGCAGAAAACCCGTGGGCGGCAGGCACGACCGCTCAGAAAACACCCTGGGCCCCGGGGCACGCCCACCCTGGGCGGCTCGGACTTGACGTAATGATACCCTCACAGGTATTATACCCGGCGTGGTATGTTAGGTCCACTTGGCAACGGGGGTACTGCGATGGCTGAGGTTTGTGCTCCTAAGGTTTACCTGAAGCCCGAGGTCGAGCGCCGGCTCCAGAACCGGCTCAAGCGCATCGAAGGCCAGATCCGCGGAGTGCAGCGACTGCTGGCATCCCGCCACTCGTGCGACGACCTGCTGATCCAACTGGGGGCGGTGAAGCAGGCTCTCAACAGCGTGACCGTGGAGCTGCTCGAAAGCCACATCGAGACCTGTGTTGCCGAAGACGTGGCTGCGGGACGGGGAACCAAAGCCCTGGCCCGCCTCAAGGGCGCCCTGGCCCACGCGCTGAGGCACGCAGGATGATGGGGAAGACCATCCTGGCAGCGTTGGGCGCGGTCGCCGCTGCTTTCGTCTCGGCGCTGTGCTGCGTAAAGCCACTGCTCGCGGTGGCCGTCGGCGCGCCACCGCTGCCCGGATGGCGCTCCAGCGCGCGGCAGGCGTCTACCGGGCGGAGGTTTCCTTCGAGACGGCCAGCGCCGTGGTGCAGTACGACCCCGAAAAGACCAGTCCCGAAGCGCTGATCGCGCACTTGAAGAAGCTCACCGGCTTCGAGGCACGAGTGGTCTCCGAAGATGCCAAGACTGGCTCCAAGGAGCGGACCTAAATGACCTCCGACTTCGATCTTGCAGTAATTGGCGGCGGCTCGGCCGGATTCGCTGCAGCTATCAAAGGCGCGGAACTCGGCGCCAGGGTGGCGATGGTGGAGCGCGGGACGCTGGGCGGCACCTGCGTCAACGTAGGGTGCGTACCCTCCAAGACGCTGATTCGAGCGGCCGAGACCAACTACCGCCGCACCCACCACCCGTTCCGCGGAGTTCCCTCTACAGACGGCCGGGCTGACTGGAACGGTATAAGGGAACAGAAGGACGAGCTCGTCACCCGGCTCCGCAACACCAAGTACTGGGACGTACTGCGTTCCTATGAACACATCCGGCTCTTCCAATGTCGCGCAGCGCTCGCTGCAGCCCACACGGTAAGCCTGGAGGGGGGAACCCAGCTTACCGCTGGCAAGATTGTGATCACCACCGGCGCTTCTCCCTGGGCTGCTCCCATACCGGGGCTGTCCCGAGTCGAGTATCTGGACAGCACCAGCGCCATGGCGCTCGAGCGGCTGCCCCGCTCGATGATCGTGATCGGCGGGAGCGCGGTGGGTCTCGAACTGGCTCAAATGTTTTCCAGACTGGGGGTCGAGGTGACGGTTTTGGAGGCCCTTCCCAGAATCGTTCCCGCCGAGGACTCCGAGATCGGGGAGGCGCTGAAACGCTACCTCGACGAAGAGGGAATGCAGATCCTGCCCGGTGCCGAGATCGAGAGGGTGGAGTTCCGAGACGCCTATCGGGTAACTTTCAGCCGCGGTGGCGAGCGCTGCACCGCCGAAGCCGAACAACTCCTGGTAGCTACGGGACGGCGCGCGAACACCGGCGGGCTGGGCCTCGGGAATCTAGGCGTCGAACTGGGGAAGAAAGGGGAGATCAAAGTCGGCGATTATCTCCAGACCGCGAATCCCGATATCTACGCCGCAGGGGACGTGATCGGCGATCCGATGTTCGTCTACGTAGCGGCCTACGCCGGGGCCTTGGCAGCGGAGAACGCCCTGAGCGGCAACCGGCGGCGCTACGACCTAGCGGCTCTGCCCAAGGTCACTTTCACCGATCCGGCGGTAGCCTCGGTAGGCTTGACCGAAGCCGGAGCCAGAGAGCAGGGTATCGAGCCGCTGGTTGCGAGGCTAACCTTAGACCACGTCCCTAGGTCGCTTGCGGCGAGGGATACGCGCGGCTTCGTCAAGCTCCTCGCCGACCGCAAGAGCCGCAGGATCGTCGGGGCGCACATTCTGGCTTCGGAAGCGGGCGAGATGATCACTGAACCTGCCCTGGCGATCAGGTACGGACTCACTATCGAGGACATTGTCGGGTCTTTCCATCCCTATCTGACGTTGTCCGAGGGAATCAAACTTGCAGCTCAGACGTTCGACAAAGACGTGGCCCGGCTCTCCTGCTGCGCAGCGTAGCCCTCAGAGCGCGGCACCTACTGGGAATGCTGAGGGTGGCAGCTCACGATGGTGTAGCGGCCAACCCATGGCCTCGGGGTGCCAAGCGCACGCGGCAGTGGTTGGCGCTGGGCTGCTCCACAAGAGACGGGAGGATCGATGACGCCACACGCGGCAACTGGTACCGGAACGCTATTGCAACGGTATTGGGAGGTCAGGGGGGCCAGCGAGGAGCTTTGCAAACCCCTGGCCATAGAGGACTACGTGGTGCAGTCCATGCCGGACGCCAGTCCCGCAAAGTGGCATCTGGCCCACACCACGTGGTTCTTCGAAACCTTGGTCCTGAAACCGTGCCTTCCCGATTACCGGGAGGTAAATCCCGGTTTCGCCTATCTGTTTAACTCTTACTACAACACTCTGGGACCGCAGTTTTATCGTCCCCATCGCGGCCTGATCACCCGTCCGACCGTTGCCGAAGTGTTCCACTACCGCGCTCATGTGGATAGAGAGATGGAGCGCCTCCTTACCGGAGCCGAGGAGAACGGATGGGAGGTGCCGCAGGAGGTGGTCGTCACCGGGATCCATCATGAGCAGCAGCATCAGGAGTTGTTGCTAACCGATATCAAACACCTTTTGAGCTGCAATCCGCTCTACCCTGCCTATCTCGGCTCCTGGTCTCGGCCCCAACGTGCGGAACGTGGCTCTCCCGGGCCGATGCGCTGGTTGGAAGCGGCCGGGGGATTGCGCGAAATCGGTTTCGCAGGGGACGGTTTCGCCTACGACAACGAGACCCCTCGACACAAGGTATATCTCAGGGACTTTGCCTTGGGAACCCGGCTGGTGACCAACGCCGAGTATTTGCAGTTCATGGAAGACGGGGGGTACCGTCGCCCCGAGCTTTGGCTGTCAGACGGCTGGCGGGCGGTGCAGGCTCAGGGATGGAAGGCGCCACTTTACTGGGAAGAACGAGACGGGAGGTGGTTTCAGTTCACCCTTGCCGGTCTGAGGCCGGTCGATCCCTGGGAACCGGTGTGTCACGTGAGCTTCTATGAGGCGGATGCCTACGCTCGCTGGGCCGATGCTAGGCTCCCTACGGAAGCCGAATGGGAAGTAGTGGCGGTGGATCTTCCGATCGAAGGGAACTTCGTGGAGGACGGCTTCTTCCACCCGATACCGCTTCGCGACCCGGGCCAAGGAATCGCGCAGCTTTTCGGCGATGTCTGGGAGTGGACTGCAAGCCCCTACTCCGCTTATCCCGGATACCGGCCGCCCGAAGGAGCTCTAGGCGAGTACAACGCCAAGTTCATGTCCAACCAGTACGTCTTGCGCGGCGGCTCCTGCGCCACGCCGCGCTCCCACATTCGGCCCACGTACCGCAACTTCTTCCCTCCCGACGCGCGCTGGCAGTTCAGCGGTATACGGTTGGCCCGCGATCTGTAGGGGCGGTTGCTCCCCAATCGGCGTCTGGCAAAGCGTGACGATAAGAACCTGGCAGGGCGTGACGATAAGAATATCAGCTATTGCCGAGGTGGCCTCAGGATCGATAGTGGTCTCGGCTGGTGATTTCCGCGGGGCAGTCGCTACGGGATGCGGAGAACAGCCTGCACCGCGCCAGCCGGTTGCCCGGTAGTGAAAACCGCCAAAGCCAGCCGTCCCTCGAGCAGCAAGGACCGCTCTGCACCGTTCAACTGGAGTGTGCCGCGAGCTGCACTAGTACCCGGGGGGCTCAACCTGTGGATGAGCGGCCCCGGTGCCGACCCGTCGATTCTCCTGAGAGCGACACCCTGAATTTCCTCGGGTGGCACTCCGCGCAGTCTGACGTCGAATTCCAGCCGATTTACCAAAGGGTCGAATCGGAAGCGGCCGGTCGCTGCGAGCGCTTCGCCGGATGCCGATACGGCGAAACTCTTTGGCTCAGGTGCCCTCCCGTTTAACAGAGGCGGTGTGGTACTAGGAGGGCGCCGCTGAGGTCCCGCCTGCTCGAACGAGTACGCAAGAGCCAGCAGGCGGGCGTCCGAAAATGGCTTGCCTAAAAGCTCGATCCCTACGGGCAATCCGTCGGGCGTGAACCCTGCCGGCGCCGACAGCGCCGGCAAACCAGTGTGCGCGGCCAGCTGGCAGGTGGAGCCGACCTGGCGCTCGCCGATCACTGCCGGCTTTTGCCGCATCGTGGGATAGACCAAAGCGTCCAGGCGCTGATGTTCCAATACGCTTGTCACGATGTCGCGGATCATCGCCTGCTTGGCCAGCGCCGCTCTGTGTTCCAAGCTGTCGCCCTGGCTTGCTCGCTCGATCCGGCGCACCCGTTCCTCGAGCGCCGAGTGATATAGGCCCTTTTCTACGATCTCGGCGACGGAACGAACTGGCGCATCGGGAATCCGCTCCAGGTAATCGATCAGGTCGAACTTGGTTTCGAAGTCCACGGCGCGGGAACCCGCCAACAGGCTGTCCAACCCCGGTATCCTGAGCGATACGATCTCGGCGCCCAGGGAACGCATGGTGTCCAGCGCCGCGCGGATAACCGAATCGATCTCCCGGTCGGTGTCGGCGAAATAGTTTTCCAGCACCCCCAGCCGGGCGCCTTTCAAGGCGTGGGGATCCAGAGAGGTTCGGAAGCGGGGCAGTTCTCTTCCTTGGAGTACGGCGGTCGCCGTGTCGGCGGGATCGTAACCCACCGTGGCATCCAGAGCGATCGCCAAGTCCACCACTGTGCGTGCCAGGGGGCCGGCGATATCCTGAGTGTGGGAGAGGGGTATGATCCCGTCGCGGCTCACCAGACCTTGCGTGGGCCTCAGGCCGTAGAGACTGCCGAACGCCGCCGGAATGCGGATCGATCCGCAGGTATCGGATCCCCATCCCACTGCGGCAAAGCTGGCGGCTATCGCCGCCCCGGTGCCGCCGCTCGATCCTCCGGGACAACGTCTGGGATCGTAGGGATTGCGGGTCTGCCCACCGAGGGAGCTTACGGTGGTGATTCCCGCGGCGAGCTCGTGCATGTTGGCTTTCCCCAGGATTACCGCTCCCGCCTCGCGGAGTTTCCTCACCACGAACGCATCGTCAGGCGGCTGCAAGGTGGCCAGGGCTATCGATCCGGCCGTGGTATAAAGGTCCCGGGTGTCGAAGTTGTCCTTGAGAATTACTGGGATGCCGTGCAGCGGTCCCCGCGGTCCGCTCCTTGCCCTTTCGCGATCCAGCGCGGCTGCTTCCTCTCGAGCGCGCGGGTTCAGTCGGATCATGCTGTTCAGCTGAGGGCCAGCGCGGTCGTAAGCGACGATCCGCGCCAGATAGGCCTCTACCAGCGCGACGGAGGTGACCCGCCCGCTGGCCAAGGCTTCCTGAAGCTCGGGTATCGTGGCTTCGAAAACTTCGACTTTCTGTTGCGCAAGACTCTGTCCGGCTAGAAAGATCGAGAAAAGGAATACTCTCGCCGCCAGCCGTGGGGGATCGTGTTGCGAAACCATGCGCGCTCCCGGATCAGGTTATCTTGAAGACCTTGTCGTGCTGGCGCACTCGCGAGGTCACCTTGATGGCGACTTCCTCGCCGGCCTTCGCCCGCTCGATCTTCTGGTGATTGACTTCCATCGAAGTAACCTGCTGGCTGAAGTCGGTGGTGTGACCCCTGAACCTGAGCGTGTCTCCCAGCGCCACTTCTCCAGCTTCAAGCTTCACTACCGCCACTTGCGGTCCCCCGAAATAGTGGGTCACGGTGCCGATCTGTTCCTCGGGCATAACTACCTCTGCCGATTAGGTTTCCAGTCCAAAGACAAAGGCTCCCTCGAAGGGAACCATTGCAGATTAGCCTCTTGCAGTAGGCGCCGGAACTCCGCCACCGGAGCGGAAAAGAGAGCGTTAAGCCGTTCGAGGGAGGTGTTCAGGTCCGCCTCGGCCTTGCGCAGGTAGAGCATCTGGGCCTCGGTGGGTGAGTCCCGCGAGGAAGTGAGCGCCCCGTAAACCTCCCCTAGCTGCGGTAGGACGGCGTCCGGCGCACGGACGATCCCCTGTATGTCTTGAGGCCCGGTGAACAGCTCTTCTACTTGGGTCAAGCTCTTCTTGAGACTGTCCGCGGCGGCCCGCACGCGCTTACGGAGGTCTTCACCGACGCCGGAATCGCCGTTCAACTGCTCCACCGCCTGATCCACGCTCCGCTTCGCCTCGCGCAGCCGATCTACCGCTTCGGCCGCCACCTCCTGGCGCTGCCCTACACGCATTATGGCGTCGAACTTTTCCTGCTGCGCAGCCAGCGGTACGTCGAAGCGCGGATCGTCGCGCACTACGACCGTAGCGCTCGCCTCGTGATCCTTGAGCTTCACCCGGATGGTGTAACTACCCGGCAGTACCGGCGGCCCCGCAGGACGGAACTCCTCGGGTTGTTCTTGTCGCTCGCCCCTCGGTCTTCGGAAAGCGTCTCGCCTAAGATCCCATGCGGTCCGGTTGATTCCCGGTTTGGCAGGACCCTGAAACTTGCGGATCGGTGCACCGCTTTGGTCCAAGACCTCCACCGTGACCACGCTGTCCGGGAGACTGTCCCCGCCCAACGAGTAAGTGATCAGCGCCCCGTAAGGACGGTTTTCTCCCTTGAACATGGCGTCGGCCGTAAACCTCATCCCGTCCACCTGGGCCACCTGGTACTTGATGGTCTCCGGTATTTCGAAGAGATGAAGCGGCCGTTGGGCGATCGAGGGGTCCCGCGCCAATGCTCTGAGCGGGCGAATATCGTCCAGAATGTACGCGGCGCGGCCGTGGGTCGCGATCACCAGGTCGTGTTCTCGAGGGTGGACCACCAGCGCGAGAACCGGTACCCGGGGCAGACCGTGCCGCCACAGCTGCCAGTTGCGGCCTCCGCTGAAGGAGACGTACATCCCATGCTCGGTGCCCAGGAACAACAGGTTCGGCTCTACTGGATCCTGCTCTATGACGTGGGCGAAATTGAAGGACTCGATGTCGGGAGTCACCAGGCTGGTCCACGTCCTGCCGTAGTCCGTGGTCTTGAACACGTACGGCCGGTTGTTTCCTCGCCTATGGTCGTCGAAGACCACGAAAGCGGTGCCGGCGTCGTGGGACGAAGCTTCTATGTGGGGCACCCAGGTGTTGGGAGGAACGCCCCGGATCCGATCCGACAAATTGGTCCAGGTAGCCCCGCCGTCTCGGGTGAGCTGGACGTTACCGTCGTCGGTACCGACCCAGATCACCCCTCTTTCCACCGGCGAGGGGGCGATTACCAAAATGGTGGTGTAGTTCTCGGCGGAAGTGACGTCGCGGGTGAGACCGCCACTCTCGAGCTGCTTCTGCTTCTCGGGGTCGTTGGTGGTGAGGTCCGGGCTGATGATGGTCCAAGTAGTCCCCTGATCGGTGCTCCGGTGCACGAACTGGCTCCCGAAATACAGCGCGCCGTCGTGGGGGTCGATCGCCATCGCCGGATTCCAGTTGAACCTAAGCTCGATCCCTTCGGGGTGAGCCGGCCTTATCGCTTTCCGCTCGCCGGTCAAGAGGTCGGAGCGGATGATGTTTCCGCCCTGCGAGGTGGTGTAGAGGTATCTCGGGTTCTTAGGATCCGGGAGCGTCGCAAACCCGTCGCCGAAACCAACTTCTTTCCAGTCGTAGAAACGGATCCCGCCGTTGTGCCAGACCTGACTTGGTCCGCGCCAGGAGCCATTGTCCTGGAGCCCGCCCATCACGTTGTACGGGGTCTCCCCATCAACGGCGATGTGGTAGAACTGGGCCAGAGGAAGATTCTCTACGAACCGCCAGGAAACCCCGCGGTCTCGGGAGATGTACACCCCGCCGTCGTTACCATCGTAGAGGATCTTTCCGTCCGGGCTGATCCAAAGGGCGTGGTGATCCACGTGCACCCGCTCGAAGGGAAGCAGCACCCGGAAGGTCGTCCCTCCGTCGTCGCTCAGGTCGATGGTTCCGTGCACGTTATAGACCCGGTTTTCGTTGGTGGGATCGACTCTTACCTGGGCGTAGTAGAACGGCCTTTGGGCTATGCCGCGTTCCCGGTTGACCACTTTCCACGTGTTTCCTCCGTCCTCCGAGCGCAAGAGCACGCTGCGGGTCGCCTCCACGATCGCGTAGACCACCTGAGGGTTGCTGCGGGCGAAGTCGAGCCCGATGCGTCCTAGCTCCCCTTCGGGAAGACCGTCTTTGGGGCCCAGTTTCTTCCAGGTCTCTCCCCCGTCGTAGGTCACGTAGAGTCCGCTGCCGGGACCGCCGGACCTAAAGAACCAGGGCCAGCGGCGGTGGTCCCACATCGCGGCCAGCAGGTGATTGGGGTTAGAGGGGTCCATCACCAGGTCCCCGGCACCGGTGGTCTGGTTCACGTAGAGGATCTTTTGCCAGGTCTTGCCGCCGTCGGTGGTGCGGTAGACCCCCCGGTGAGGGCTTTCAGCCCAGGTGTTCCCCAGAGCGCCGACGTAGGCGATGTTCGGGTCGGTGGGGTGAAGAACGATGGCGTCGATAGCTCCGGTCGAGTCGAGTCCCAGATGCTGCCAGGTCTTCCCTCCGTCCATCGATTTGTAGACTCCGGTTCCCACGCCGGCGGTGTTGCGGCGGTTGCGCTCGCCGGTTCCGATCCAGACGATATCGGGTGCGGCCTGGAAGATCGCCACCGCGCCGATCGAGTAAGCGGGGATGGAATCGGTGAGAGGCTCCCAGGTCACTCCCCCGGAGTTGGATTTCCACAAACCCCCGGTGGCCGAGCCCACGTAGATGATGTTAGGATCTCGCTCCACCGCGTCTATGGCGCTGATCCGGCCGCTCATCCCCGAGGGGCCGATGCTTCTGGCCTTGAGTCCCGCCAAGCGGGCGGGATCGATTTGGGCTGCGAGAGAGCCTGCGACCAGCGCCTGCGGCAGTATGACGGTGGCGGCTAAAGTGCGGAGCAAACGTAGCATCGTTCCGACTCCCTCCGAGATTAGTTCTTTCTTGGCCAATGTTCTTGCGGGAAGCTTAAGCTTGGAAGGCGAGGTCGCAAGCGGGGGATCGAAGGGCGGCAGCGAATCGACTTTTAGGCGGCGGATGGGAGCGCGCCGGGCAACGCAGCCGCAAGGGGGATGGGCCGGCACCGCTGGGGTCAACGCACCGGGAGGCCGGCGCGTAACACTGGCGGGCGGCTGTAAACTTGGGTAGCATAGTGTGAGATACCCGAAATCTGAAGGTCCGACCGTGGTCCTTACACCTAGGGAGATTTTCTAAGGATGAAGAGGTCTGGTGCGATGGCAGGCAAATGGGTCCTGACTCTGTCGGTGCTGGTGGCCGCGGCCAACGTGGCCTGGGCTCAGACTTACGACTCGAAGCTCTTCGACGCTCTACAGTGGCGCAGCATCGGCCCCGACCGGGGGGGAAGATCTCAGGCGGTGGCTGGTAGCCGGGCCCGTCCGCTGGAGTATTACTTCGGCGCAACCGGCGGTGGGCTGTGGAAGACCACCGATGGGGGTCAGACCTGGAGGCCGGTGACCGACGGCCAGATCAAGAGCGCCTCAGTGGGAGCGGTGGCGGTCTGCGAGGCCAACCCGGATGTCGTATATGTAGGAATGGGCGAGACCGAGCTCCGCGGCAACATCATGCAGGGCGACGGGGTCTACAAGTCCACCGACGGCGGCAAGACTTGGCGACACGTGGGATTGGAGCAGACTCAGGCCATCTCCCGGATTCGCATTCACCCCACCGATTGCAACACTGTCTGGGTAGCGGCGTTCGGCTGGCACTCGGCACCCAATCCTGACCGGGGGATTTTCAAGACCACCAACGGCGGCGAGACCTGGCGCAAAGTGCTCTACCGCGACGACAAGAGCGGCGGGATCGATCTTACCGTCGATCCCAACAATCCAGCCGTGATGTACGCCGCCCTGTGGGAGGCGTGGAGGAAATCTTGGGGGATGTCTTCCGGCGGTCCGGGGAGTGGGCTCTTCAAGAGCACCGATTACGGCGAGACCTGGACCGAGATCACTCGCAACCCGGGTCTGCCCAAGAGCGGAGTCATCGGCAAGATCGGTGTGGCGATCTCTCCGCCGGCGCCGTGGCGGGTTTACGCCATCATCGAGCACGACTCTGGCGGGGTGTTCCGCTCGGATGACGGGGGTGCCACCTGGACTCGGGTGAACGAGGAGCGGAGGCTCAGGCAGAGGGCGTTCTACTACACCAGGATATACGCCGATCCCAAGGATCAGGATGTGGTATATGTGTTGAACACCGGGTTTTATCGTTCGCGGGACGGCGGGAAGACTTACCAGCCGATTCGGGTTCCGCACGGTGACAATCACGATTTGTGGATCGCGCCGGACGATCCCAACCGGATGATCAACGCCAACGACGGCGGGGCCAACGTTTCTTTCAACGGAGGCGAGACCTGGACCGAGCAGGACTTCCCCACCGCGCAGTTCTATCGGGTGATCACTACCCATCACAAGCCCTACTTCGTCTGCGGGGCGCAGCAGGACAACAGCACCGCCTGCGTGGCGCACAGGGGGTGGGACCATCTGACTGCGAGAGGGTTCGGGGGTGGTAATTACTTCTTCGCGGTGGGCGGAGGGGAGAGCGGCCACATAGCCAATAGTCCGGCGGATCCCGACATATACTATGCCGGCTCGTACGGAGGCTTGATCACCCGCTATGACCATCGGACCGGCCAGAGTCGGGTGGTCAACGTGTGGCCGGAGAATCCCATGGGTCACGCGTCGTCGCAGATCCGGGAGCGCTTCCAGTGGACCTTCCCCATCGTGTTCTCGAACCACGATCCCAACGTGTTGTACGTGGGCAGCCAGCATTTGTGGAAGACCACCGACGGGGGGCACAGCTGGGAGCGGATCAGTCCCGATCTTACGCGGCACGATCCTACGACCATGGGGCCGTCGGGCGGGCCTATCACGCTGGATCAAACGGGGGTGGAAACTTACGCGACCATATTTGCCATCGCTCCGTCGTATCACGATCCCAACGTGGTTTGGACCGGTTCGGACGACGGTCTGGTGCACGTTACTCGGGACGGGGGTCGCAACTGGCGGAACGTGACGCCGCCGGATGCGCCGCCCTTTATCCGGATCAACACCATCGAGGCTTCGCGCCACAGTGCGGGCAAGGCTTACGTAGCGGGAATCCGCTATCTGGTGGACAACGATCGCAAGCCCTATGTGTGGAAGACCACCGATTACGGAGCCACTTGGACCAAAATCGTAAACGGCATCGGGGACGGTGACTTCGTGCGGTCGGTGAGGGAAGATCCCAAGCGGCCGGGTCTGTTGTACGCGGGGACCGAGAACACGGTCTTTATCTCCTGGGATGACGGCGCCAACTGGCAGAAGTTGAGCCTCAACCTGCCGGTGACCCAGGTGTCGGACCTGCGGGTTACGGAAAACGATCTAGTCATAGCGACTCACGGGCGGTCGTTCTGGGTCATGTACAACATCGAGCCCTTGAGGCAGCTCACTCCGCAGGTGGCGCAGGCGGAGGTGCATCTTTTCGATCCGGTGGATCCGGTGCGGGATGTGGATCCGGGAGTGGAGGTGTTCTACTATCTCAAGAACGACCTGGACTCCTTGACCTTGGAGTTCTTGGATGCCAGAGGCAATCTGATCCAGTCGTTCACCGGGACCAGGCAGGATCGCGAGCGCGGGGCTCAGGCTCAGCAGGAGTTCGAGTTCTTCTTCGGCGGCGGGCAGCAGCGGCGGCCTTCGACCCGGGCGGGGTCCAACTCCTTCGTTTGGAATCTCCGGTATCCCGGCTGGACCGATTTCGAGGGGCGGATCTTCTGGGCGGCGGCGAACATCGGTCCCATGGCGGTGCCCGGTCGCTATCAGGTGCGGCTCAAGGCCGGCGGTGTCACACAGACTCAGGAGTTCGAGGTCAAGCTCGATCCGAGGCTCGAGGGGAAGGTCACGCTCGCTCAGCTTCAGGAGCGGTTCGATTTCGCTATGCGGATCCGGGATCGGGTGAGCGATGCGAACGAGGCGGTAATGCGGATCCGGAACATCAAGTCTGCGGTGGACGACCGTTTGAAGAAAACCTCCGATCAGGCAGTAGTCCGGCAGGCGGACCTGGTGAAGACGCGTTTGAGCGCTATCGAGGGCGAGATTCACGAGGTTCGCAACCGGAGCAATCAGGATCCTTTGAACTACGGGATCAAGCTCAACAACAAGCTTGCGGCTGTGATCGGGGTGGTGGAGAGTGCGGAGGCTCCGCCCACGACCCAGTCGTACGCGGTGTTCCGCCACCTGGACACGCTGCTCCAGAAGCAGTTGGACGGTTTGGAGCGGGTGATCGAGACCGATGTGGCGCAGCTCAATCAGTTGTTGCGGGCTCGCAATTTGGATCCCGTGCCTACCGAGCGGCCCAAGCGGGAGGTAGCCGGTCAGGCGCGGGAGGATCGAGAGTGGCGCCCCAGGTAGGAGGGATGAGCGTGGCCTCGGGGGACTACGGTCCCGAGAACGACGATCTCATTTACCAAGCGGTGGAGCGGATCTTCCGTGAGCAGATCAACCCGGCCGTAGCGAGGCATGGGGGAAGGGTAGAGTTGGTGGATGTGCAGGATGCTACGGTTGTAGTTCGGATGCGCGGGGGGTGCCAGGGTTGCGGGATGGCCCAGGCCACCCTCCGTCAAGGGATCGAGGCGGCGTTACGGGAGGCGATTCCGGGGATCAGGGGGATCAAGGACATCACTGATCACGCTGCGGGTACCAGTCCCTATTACGCCCCGCAGCGATCGCTGTGATCTGCGATTAAACGTCGGTGGGTGGCCTGGTGGAGGTCTCCGCCGGGGGTCTCCTCGGCGGCTACTTGAAATTCCGTTCGATGAAGCGCTTGAACGCCTCCCCTGTGGGTCGCAGGCTGCCGTCTAGGTTGACCAGTCCTCTCGCCTGCGGCCCATCCAGCCCGAACCACACGGCAATGGGCAAGCCCAGCTCCACGATCTTGGCCATCACCGCTGTTGTCTGGTTGGGATCGTCGGTGAATTGGCCGATCTCATTGGTGATGATCGGCAGGCCCGTCTGCGCCCTGAGAAAATCGACCGCCTCCCCCAGTGCGGGGGTATCGGCGATATACCAGTGGAAGTTCACGTAGTCCACACCGGCGGTGCGATACGCCTGCAAGAGTGTCTTGCCCTTGTCGATTTGCTCACGCGCCTTGGCAGAGTTCAGTTGCCGTTGCTGTTCTGGTGTGAGGGTTCTAGCGGCGAAGTCTTGGGCTTTGGCCAATTGCCCAGTTTGCACATAATGGTCATAGACCAGCAGGGCCACGAGCGCGCTCACCAGCCCGCCGTTGGTGCAGGGGACCCCCTTTTGGTGTGCCACCTGGCAGGCGGCCTTCAGTTGGGCGCTATAGTCCTCGGGTGTACCGGTGTAGAACAGGGCCGAGTTCTCCTCGTTCTCCACCGCGAGGACCACAGGGTGATACTTGTCCAGGACTGTGCCCAGGGTGCGCTGGTAGGCGGCGAGGTCACTGGGGGGAGGTGTGGGCAAGGGGCCGCTGTTGCGCACGGTCAAGACGAGCTTTAGACCGGCGTTTAATGCGATGTCGCACTCCGGGCAGGTCCCGTTCCATTGATCCAGGAAGATGGAAGCGGGCCGGAAATAGACAGCCCCCAACGTCTTGGCCACCTGGATGCCTCCGGGCGAGCGGACCAGCTGAGATGGCAGCATGAGCCCAAAGGGGTTCTGCTGTGGGTGCCGGGGTGCAGTGGGGCTGGCGGTGCAGGAGAAAAAAAGCAAACCCGGGACCAGGAAGACAGCGATCAAAGGATTCAATCTCTCCATTTGTAGCGATCTCATCGATTCCAGGATCCCGCCACATCGATTTGTGGGGGGCGGAAATTGCCCTACTTGAGCTGCCGAAGTGGTCGCCCTATAAGGCATTCGCCCCACCAGCCGCCGGATGCTTGCAGAAATTTTGGGGGCAATTGTGCCGCAGACAAGGACCACGGTTAAGTGTAATGCTGCCCAACTCCAGCACCGGATTGCACTATAGCCGCCCGACGCGTTTGCCAACGACCTACGGTGCAGCCACCGGAGCTAAACAAGGTCCGCCGTCTCTTGCCGCATAGACTGACGTACTATCTTGAGGAGCTCGCCGCGCAGTCAGGTCCATTCGCCGGTTAGGCGGCGCGCTACGCATCCTAGCGGTTGAAGACTAGGCGCCCAATACTGAAGCGAGCGAGGCTCTGGACATCGAGAATCCGATCCTCGAACCAGACGTGTTCGTAGCAGTACCGGGTCTTCACGTGGAGGTTCAGACCATGGATACGGTACAAGTTGCTGCTTTTTGCCCGTCACAGAGGCGGAGTACCGGCCGGGATCCACGGTGGTTGGTACTAACAAGAGTTCGACATCCTCTACGGTTCCTGAAGTCGTGAGAACGACGGTGCCGGCAGGCGGCTCAATCGGCCTGAACCATCCTATTGATGTCGCATTCCTCCGATGAGCTCGCGGGAAACAATTCAACAGGAGAAAAGGTATGACAAGCAGTGGGAAGTGCATAGGTTCTCCCCCTGGAGGCTCAGAGCCTCGTCTGCAGCAGGCGCTGGATTTCGTTTAGTTCGGCGTGTGCCCTGCGTCGCATGTCTCGGCAGCAGTCCTGCAGAAACTCGACGTTGTCTTTAGCCTGATCCGGTTTGTATGGGGGTACGGGCTGTGGCGCCGGAACCTCGTGTCCTTCAGCACGTTTCACGGCGCTTTTGAATAGCGCCCGCCATGCATCCTTCGTTTCCTTGTCAATCTCGTCGGCGAGCCGACGCATCTCGCGGAGCCGGCTTGTCAACAGCCGAAGGTTGTTGAGGTACCGCTCCAAGCTTAAGAAATGTCTCACGACATCGGCATCGATATCGGCCGCCTCGGCGATCTGGCGGTGAATCCAGGGGTGGACCTCGGGGACTGCTGACTCCAAGCCGAACATCTTGATTTCGACGGAACCGTCCTCGGGTCCGAGTTCGTCTTGCAAGCGGTAGACTTCGGCCATTAGTGTACGTGCGACCTTCCGGATCTGGTGCCGACGGCGCAACCAGTCGCGGACGAGGGCTGAAACCAGACCGGCGACCCAGCCTGCCACGGAGAGGAGGACGGTTTGGATAGGAGTCATGTACCTTTTGCAGTCGGCACTGCTGAGGTTGCTCTTCCAGAAAAAGAGGCCGCGCCGCCTAACGGGCCTCAAATCCGCTGCCGGCGACTTGGCGGCCGGCAACATTGAAGTTGAACGCACCGGGATCTCCCCAGGCGCGCAAACCAACGATTCCCTTTAAGACGAGCGCACCCGCCAGCAGCATTTGCTGGTTAGCGAGCACGGCTGTCGGTCTAAAGAGCGTGCTTGGTGATGATGTTGTCAACAAGATCCTCTACGAAACTGAGGACCTTGGAGTCGCCCACTGCAATAGACGACGGATGCGCACACGAGTTCCGAAAGCCCAGCTTCTCGTCGAGAATCTTGCGCACGTCGTTCGTTATGATTCCGGCGGACCGGCAGATAGCGATGAACTCCGACTCCTTCATTTCGCCGAAGTCGTCCTTGGTTTTGATAGTGAGCTTACCGAGTTTGCCGGACTGCTTTTCAAGTGCAGAGTTGAACTTCGTCAGCTCCCGCCTTAGCGCATAGTCGTACATATGATCCAACGCAGCGATCCACGACATCATGAGCGTAGCGCGCCGAGCCCGCACCTCGAGGCAGGAAATGGCTTCGGCGAGAAACTCGCGTCGCTGTCGGTCAATAAGCTTAGCCACTGTCCGCTGAAGGTACGGGAGAGCGGTGTCGAGCAATCTACTTCCGGACTTCGCGGGAGCCGCCGCTGCCGGGAGAACAGCCTCGACTTCGTTTACTCCGTATATCGAGAGGGCATAGCTGCCCGAAGGCTTCATACGGAGAAGGAGGCTTCTTTTCCGCGTGACAGGGAGCTGAGGAGTGTGCCAAGATCAGTGGGTTCCTTCAGTAAGGCGTCTCGGAAGCACCGCCGGATGTCGGCAGCCGTAAATCGCGTGGCGCCCTCATACTGCCAAAGATAATAAGCAAAGAGTACGACGCGCGATTTACGGGAGAAATCCGCATGGTTGGGAAACTGCGCCAGCAACTCGAGCGGCGACACGCGGACGTCACGCTCCTACTTGGTGGCCAGTAGCTCTTCGGCGCTGAGCGTTAACGAGTATTTCCCGCCTTGCCTCCGCAAGAGACCTTGCTTGACTGCATTGGTGAAGTACTGCGCATGAATGTCCTTATGGATCTTGGCCTCTTTGGCGACTGCATTTAAGTCCTTGCGGGTGAACTCGCCCTGATTGCGAAACTGTTCGAGGTACTTTCCGAAGACCAGGATTTGAGAGACGCGGTCTGTCTTACCTTTTTGCTTGTAGAACTCAGCGGGCGTTGGAGCTTTCCCAGCGGGCTTGGATGGTGGCGAGACGGAGAGTAGCTGCTCCTTAATGCCGGACTTGGCTCCGCCCGTGTAGCTGGCACTAAGCCGGGCATAGAATTGATCGAAATGCTTCTTGATGAACGTATCGGAGCCCTCGATGTCAATCTCGTTTTCTCCAAGTCTCAGTCTGATCCGTCCCACGCTGGCCTCCGGTGGCAGTGACGCGTGAAGATACAGCGTTTAGCCCGCGCTGGCTAACTCATAGTAGACTGTGCTAGCTATCCCCGTAGCCCGCCTGGTAGGCTGCGATAAAAACTATCGACGCCGGGAGGCGGAACCAGGCTAACCAGCGCCAGGATAAGGCGCTAAGGCCGAAGGTATCAAGTAGCCGCACGGGAATTAGACCGCGAGGCCCGGCCCATCTAACGCCCTGACGCCTAACCCCATTGGCCCAGGGGATCCTCACAGAACATCCGCAGGGCTCCGCACGCCGAGGGCCCCGCGGTTGAGAACGTGGGTGTACACCATCGTGGTCCGCACGTCGCGATGTCCCAAGAGCTCCGGTACCGTCCGAATGTCGTAGCCAATCTCGAGAAGGTGGGTGGCGAAGGACTGCCGGAAGGTGTGGCAGGTGGCCCGCTTCGCGATTCCCGACTCCCGCACGGCCTCCCGCACCGCTCGCTGCACCGCCGACTCGTGCAGCTGGTGGCGCCGGAGCTGACCCGTCGCCCGATCCCGATAGATGCGGGTCGCCGGAAACACCGTCTGCCACGGCCACTCGCGGCCCGCCTCCAGTAGCTTTCGGGACAGCGCATAAGGTAGGTCCACGTATCCCCCACCCATCGCCAAGTCGCGACGGTACCGCTCGCGGACCCGGGCCAGGTGCGCCGAGAGATCCGGCCGCAGCGACACGGGGAGCATCGTCACCCGACCCCTCCCGCCCTTCGCGCGCCGCACGAGAATCTCACCGCGGCCGAAGTCGATGTCTTTGACCCGGAGTCGCAGGGCCTCGATCCACGCGAATTGGGGGCCGCTCTTATCGGCAGACGTGGTGGCTACTGGAACCGAAGACTTGCTCTCGCCCTCGTACTCCGGGCGGGTCCCGTTCCATTGATCCAGGAAGATGGAAGCGGGCCGGAAGTAGACGGCACCCAGTGTCCTCGCCACCTGGATGCCTCCGGGTGAGCGGACCAGCTGAGAACAGCATGAGCCCACAGGGGTTCTGCTGCGGGTGCCGAGGTGCAGTGGGGCTGGCGGTGCAGGAGAAAAAGAGCAAACCCGGGGCCAGGAAGACAGCGATCAAAGAATTCAATCTCTTCATTTGCAGCGAACTCATTCGCGCTAGGGTAGCACCAAGGCGATTTGCGGAGGGCGGGCATTGCCCCATTCGAGCCGCCGGAGTGGTCGTTTACTCCGAGTATCGGACATGCGCAAGCCAACTAGCGTGTTCCTGCAGCGTGACGAGAGAGCTCATCCGCCGTGCGAAGCGCAGCGGAGCGGCGTCAGGCGGAAGCGCGGGTTGGGCGGCTGTTGGACAGGTTCCCCCGCAATACCCGCGACACCATCCCCGGCCGTATCAGGCTCTGGGGCGGAGCCAGCAGGCCGGCCACCTCGTTGAAAGCCCGGGCCACCACCGGATCGCGATGCGCTGCCCGGTGCAGCCGGGCCATGTAGGCGTTGATGAAGCGAATACCTGGCGTCCGTTTCCCCTCTACCTCCGGGAAGCTCAGGTCGCTGCTCACCACAATCTGCCAGGGATTGTCGATACTTTTCGCTGCTCGGCGGAAGAAGCGCCGCCACGACCCGTCCGTCCCCTGACCCAACGTCTGCTGCAAGTCCAGCGCCTCCATGGCCGCCACCGACATCCCCTGCCCGTAAATGGGGTTGAAGCTGCAAATGGCGTCGCCAAAGACCAGAAAGCCCTCCGGGAAGCAGGACAACCTCTCGTAGCGTCGGCGCAGGCTGGCCTTGAAGCGGTAGGGAATGGCCTCCGAGAGCGGCTCGGCCTCTTTGATGAGGTTGTAAATATCCGGCGCAGCCAGACTGCGGGCATAGGCGATGAACTCTTCCTCGTCCAACGGCGGATGATCGCCAACGAACCCACCCAGACTGACAATCCACCGGTCACCTTCCTGGGCCAGCATCACCCCGCCCCGCTTCAGCGCCGGGGAAGCGGTGATGACGACCGCCTTGGCGCCGTCCAGATGCTCCGGCCGGCGGCGGTAGAGCCGGGTGCTGTAGCCGAAGTTGACGGTCACCTGGTCCTCCTCCGGCGGTGCGTAGCCCAGTTCCTCCAGCCACCTCACGGCGCGGGAGCCGCGGCCGCCGGCGTCCACCACCAGGTCGGCGTCCAGTACCTCCTCGGCGCTGCCTTCGGCCCAGCGCAGGAGGCGCACCCCGCGCACCCGACTGCCCCGTTCCGATGGAACCAGCCCCAGGGCATCACACCGTTCGATGGCGCGGACATTGGGC